>Ga0209515_10000006_pt1 | contig 594162 bp, 615 predicted proteins | sample Subgroupgradi54m_FD_187454 | JGI IMG/M metagenome (GOLD analysis project Ga0209515, IMG submission 187454) | Subsurface groundwater microbial communities from S. Glens Falls, New York, USA - GMW60B uncontaminated upgradient, 5.4 m (SPAdes)... ... | reverse complement strand
CTGTTAAAAAGTTCCCGGAATATATGTTGGAATTTTACTGCAGATTTTCACGTCCTGAAATCTTTAGTTCTCCCTATGAGTATCTTCTAAACTCATTATCGCTTGCGACATAAGGGTAGGTATACCCAAATACTACTTAGTGATTCTTAGGCGGGGAGAAGCTTGGGGTAGGGTTTCTTCAATAGTATATTTTATCCCTTTTTCCCTAAGATGAGTATGTAAATTGGTAGCAGTTTTGCGCCACTCGATAGGCCAAGGAGCGAGACGACTACCTAGCCAAGGTTGAAGCTGAAGTTCGCCTCCTGGCTTTAATACCCGTAATCCTTCTTTTACAGAATCAATAAATACGTCATAATCTTGTATCAGAAAACGAGTAACTGCTTGAACAGAAAAACAGAGATCAAACATACTGTCTTTAAACGGAAGATTTCCGGCTAATGCTGCTATATAATAATTGTAGCCGGTCTTATCAACAGTTTCGAAAAATGTGTTTCTAGATCTGCGTTGTGCGTTTGCATAGAACTTGTCATCTGCTGACATCGAGCGGGTTATAGAGTCTCCTAAAAGATATTTATCAACTGATCTTTTAAGATCTTTCAAGTCTTTGTAGCGATAATCAACCGCATAAGCAATTGCTCCACGCTTACGTAGTTCGAAAGTAGCAGAAGAAGCTCCGCCTCCAATATCTAGAATGTATTTTCCGTGTAACTCTTTAGGGAAATCAATGCAATACTTAACGGTCTCAAACGAAGCAGGAGAGCTAAAAGATATCTCAGCAATATTCTTTTCGGGGTCAATTGTCCTATTGATTTCTACCATGGATGGAATTATAGCAGAGCAACTCTTCGAATGTAACCTTTTTAGTTCGGGAGATTTTACTTATACTCTTGAATATACATTCTAGTGGTGGATTTGTATCTGCACTAAGTCTGAATTTACACCCTTGGGGTGGATTTGTAGTTACACCTGCGAATTTTGGAAAGGTTTAGCTAAAGATTTTAGTCTAGTCGGGGGAGATTTTTTTGAGATTTATACTTTTTAATTTTTCTACAAGTTTGGGGTATTTTTCCAATTCGGGAAAAATTTTACCAGCGGTTTTTCTTACCTTTTGTATTAAATCAAGATCGGAAAAGGTTGCGATTTTGAGCATTTTTATTCCATGCTGCATTGTTCCATAAACATCTCCCGGTCCTCTTAATTGCAAATCAAGTTCTGCCAGTTTTGCTCCAATATGATGAGTCTCCATTGCTTTTAATCTTTCTAAGGTTTGCGGGTTTAAAGATTGCGTAAAAAGTAAACAATATGATTGTTTGTCTCCCCTGCCAACCCTTCCTCTTAATTGATGCAATTGAGCCAATCCAAAACGTTCGGACGCTTCAATTACCATAATTGTTGCGTTTGGGATGTCAATTCCAACTTCAACAACAGGAGTTGCCACCAAAATATCGATTTTTCCATCCCTAAATTTATTTAAAACTTCTTCTTTATCTTTCGCTTTCATTTTCCCATGCAAAAGTCCAAGTTTTAAATTCTTGAAAACATTTTTTTGAAGATCCTCAAATTCTTTGCTTGCAGCTCTAACAGTTTGCATAGTTTCTGACTCTTCAATAAAAGGACAAACAATAAATACTTGGCTTTTTGTTTCTTTAATTTGTTTTTCAATCCATTCATAAGCATTAATTCTTTTTTCCGGGGGTACAAGCCAAGTCTTAATTAGTTTTCTGCCATGAGGCATTTCATCCAGAATTGAAAGATCCAAATCGCCATATAAAGTTAAGGCAATTGTTCTAGGAATGGGTGTTGCTGTCATGGTGAGAAGATGGGGATTTTTCCCTTTGCTCCGGATCAAAGCCCTTTGCTCTACTCCAAATCTTTGTTGTTCATCAATTACAACCAGTCCCAATTTTTCAAAACCAATTCCTTTCTCCAAAACAGCATGAGTACCTATCAACACATCAATTTTCAATTTAGAATTTTCAATTTTCAATTTTTTAGATCCCGTGGCTAGACCAATTTTAATTTTAAATGGAGATAAAAGCTTTGAGATAGTTTTATAATGTTGAATAGCTAGAATTTCCGTTGGGGCCATTAAGACCGATTGGAATCCGTTCAAGAAACTTAAAAACATCGCAATAGTTGAGACGACTGTTTTTCCACTTCCCACATCTCCTTCCAAAAGCCTGTTCATGGGTTTTTCTAAAGCTAAATCTTTAAATATTTCCTCAATAACTCTTTTTTGAGCACTTGTCAAAGTAAAAGGTAATTTATCGTAGAACTTTTTTATTTCCTCATTGAATTTTTGTACAGAATAAGCATTGCTGATCAGATTTTTATTCCAATTTAGTTTCCTTTCCATTGATGAGAGCTGAAGTAAGAAAAGTTCGTCAAAAGATAATCTTTGTTTTGATTTGTCAGCCAAGTCCCGCGTTTGTGGAAAATGAATTTGCTCAATAGCAATATCCACTGTTATTAATGAATGTTCATTAATAATTGAATCAGGAAGATATTCAGTGAATTCTTCTTTATTTTCGCTGATTAATTTATACACTTGTCTTCTAAGCCACTTCGATGTTACCCCTCTTGTCTCAGGATATACAGGTACCAATCTTCCAGTGTGTATGGTTGGAAAATCATTAATTATTTCGTATTCTGGTGACTGTATGACTAATTTTCTCAAGAACCAATCTATTTTTCCCGAAAGAGAGATTTTGTCTTGAGCATGAATAACTTTTGTTAGATAAGGCTGGTTGAACCATACAACTTCAATTGTTCCTGTTTCGTCTGCAATCTCTGCTTTTTGTAATCTTTTAAAATTTTTTGTAAATTCATTGTTTATTTCAGAAACTATTCCTTGAATGGTCACCACTTCTCCAGGTTGGACTCTGTTAATTTTTGAAATTAAAGAAAAGTCGTCATAGCGACTAGGGATGTGATATAGAAAATCCTCAAAAGTTTTTATACCAAGCTTCTCAAGTCTTCTCGCATAAATTTTAAATATGCGTCCTGCTTTCTCAACTGGCATCTGAAGATCCATATTTTAAAGACTTAGGAATGGGAGAAATGATGTTGCAACAAGGGCAATTGTCGCAATAATTACAATTATTTTCCAAATCCACTTGTGCTTGTTGAGCATTTCCATAAATATATTTTATCCTGTTATTTTAATTTTTACAAAATTTTTCTTTCCAACTTTAATTATAGCCTCATTATTTTTCAAGTAATCGGTAAATGGCGTATTGGGATCTCTTACGATTTCATTATTAACAACGGTTCCGGCTTGTTGAATCACTCTTTTCGCTTGAGACTTGCTGACAGCAAGACCGCTCTCAAAGACTACGTCTGATATGGATGCGCCAGAAGTTCGTGTTTGTGGCATCATGTACAACGGTAATTCAAAAGGATTTTCTTGTTTTTGAATTACACTCTCGAAGTAATTGGCTGCTTTTTCTGCCCCATCTTTGTTATTAAATTCAGATGTTATTCTGTGGGCTAGCTGTTTCTTTATTTTCATGGGATTTTCACTGGTTTTTAACATCCCATCTACTTCGTCTATTTCTGAAAGAGAAGCGTCTGTTCCAAGAGTATAATATTCAATAATTAAATCATCTTGTATTGCCATAACTTTTGCGTACATATCGATGGGGTCATTGTCTAGCCAGATTGCGTTGCCGTATGTTTTGCTCATTTTCCTACCATCACTTCCAGTCAGAAATTTGGTTGCTATAAAAGATGACTCTCTATCCTTAATATTTTTAATTAACGTTCTGCCTGCTTGCATATTAAATGTTTGATCAGTTCCTCCTATCTGGATATCTGTTTCCAATTTTAGACTGTCATACCCTTGCATAAGTGGATAGAATATCTCATCCAAGCGAACTCTTTTCCCTTCACCCAAACGTTTCTTTATTAGCTCCCGACTTATAAAATCATTTATAGAGAAATATCTCGATAGCTCTATTACTTGTGAGAAATTAAGTTTACTTAACCATTCGCTATTATAGACTATTTTTATTTTAGAAAAATCCAATATTTTTTCTGCTTGTTTTTTGTAGGTTTTAAAATTTTCATGTATTTCAATAGGTGTCAAAACAGGCCTCTCATTCTCTTTGTCGGAAGTATCCCCTATCTGCGCCGTAAAGTCTCCGATTAAAAAGGTTACTTTATGCTCTAATTTGGCGAACGCCTTTAGCTTACGTAGAACCACAGCATGTCCTAAATGAATTCTTGTTGCAGTTGGATCAATTCCAACATAGATATTAAATTTCTTGCCTGACAATAAGAGTTTTTTTAGTTTTTCTTTGCTGGGAACAATATTTGCAACTCCCCTTGTAAGTAATTCTTCAACTTTATCCATATTAATTCGTTATGTCATTCTGAGTGAAACGAAGAATCTTAAGATCCTTCACTGCGTTCAGGATGACATTCAACGCCTAGTAAAAGTATAGCATAATATGGTCAAAAAGGTGTATAATTTAACTATGGCTCTGTTTGGAAGACGAAGTCGGAGGCTGCGATATTCCTCAAATATTTTTTTGTACAGTAAAGTTGCTAAATTTGCCTTTTTTGGGCTTATCGGTCTTTTCATTCTTGCTTTCATAATGTTTTTCTGGTTCAGCCGAGACCTACCAACGCCAGGAAAATTATCGGCGAGTAATTTTCCTCAATCCACAAAGATTTTTGATAGAAATGGGATTCTCCTTTACGATATTTATCGGGATGAAAACCGTACATATATAACCTTGGATCAAATTCCAAAACAGTTGCAAGAAGCAACGATTGCAATTGAAGATAAAGATTTTTATCAGAATCAGGGATTTTCAATCACAGGATATCTCAGGGCTTTTAGAAATGCGGTTTTGAGTAGAAGAATATCCGGAGGAGGTTCTACTCTGACCCAACAGCTTGTTAAAAATACTCTACTTACTTCCGAACAAACTATTGCTCGAAAAATCAAAGAATTCATTTTGGCAATTCAGGTAGATAGAAAATATACAAAAAATCAAATTCTGGAATTGTATTTTAATGTCACGCCATACGGGGGCACAACTGTCGGAGTTGAAGCAGCAGCAGAAAGGTATTTTGGAAAAAAAGCAAAAGACCTGAATTTAACAGAATCTGCAATTTTGGCAGGGCTTCCTCAAAGACCATCTTACTTTTCTCCTTATGGCCTTAATCCAAAAGCATATATTGAAAGGAGTAAGGAGGTTTTGCGTAGGATGCAGGAGGACGATTATATTACCAAAAAACAAGAATTAGATACTATAAAAAAACTTCCGGATGTTGAATTTTTGAAAGAAACGCATGCAATAAAAGCTCCGCATTTTTCTTTTTATGTTAAAGATTTACTGATAAAACAATTTGGCGAGAATGTCGTTGAGCAGGGGGGATTACAAGTAACAACGACTCTCGATTATAAGCTGGAGGCAAAAGCAGAGGAAATTGTAAAAGAAGAAGTAGAAAACGCGTCAAGTCTTAAGGTTGGAAATGGAGCAAGTGTGGTTTTGGATCCGAAGAGCGGAGAAATTCTTGCAATGGTTGGAAGTAGAGATTTTTTTGAAGAACCGGATAAAAAAGATACATCATTGAAGGGCGGGCAATTTAACGTAATAACTCAAGCGCTTCGCCAGCCGGGTTCGTCAATTAAGCCTGTTGCATATGCCACGGCGTTGGAGAAGGGATATACAGCTGCAACTCTTATTATGGATACGCCAACCACTTTTCCAGGTGGCGGACAAGAAAAGGATTATGTCCCAAAAAACTACGACGGTAAATTTCATGGTCCGCTGCAATTAAGATTTGCTTTGGGAAGCTCAATAAATATTCCTGCGGTAAAATTACTTGCTCTCATCGGAGTAAAAAACATGTTAAATACTGCCTACAATATGGGAATTAGTACATTTGCTCCGACGAATGATAATATAAATCGTTTTGGACTCTCCCTTACTTTGGGAGGAGGAGAGGTAAGGCCTTTGGAACTAGCTAGCGCTTATACTGCATTTGCGAATCAAGGTTTTAAAAGTGATCCAATTGCAATCTTGAAAGTTACAGACAGCAGCGGAAAAGTTTTATATGAGCAAAAAGAATTTTCCAAAAAACAAGTTTTAAGTCCTGAAGTTGCTTTCATTATTTCCCATATGCTTTTGGATAACAACGCTCGCCTTATCACTTTTGGCGTGAACAGCTATTTAAATGTTTCCGGTCGAACGATTGCGGTGAAAACAGGAACCACAGATGATAAACGTGACAACTGGACAATCGGTTGGACGCCAAGTATTTTGGTCGCAACATGGGTTGGAAATAACGATAATAGTCCGATGGGAAATGTTGCATCAGGAGTAACAGGAGCAGCGCCGATTTGGCGGAGAATAATTTTGGAAGCTTTGAAAGGCAAGCCGTCTGAAGATTTTATAAAACCGGATAATGTTGTTGCGGTTACAATAGATTCTTTGGGTGGAGGGTTGCCTGTTGATGGCCAATCTACTCGCTCGGAATATTTTATAAAAGGAACAGAGCCTCAAGGACCAAGTCCAATTTATAAACAGATTAAGGTCTCAAAAGCTGATGGAAATAAAATCGCAAGTTCGTCCGAGATAGATAAAAATGAATTTGATGTAAGAAAATTTATTGTATTTCATGAAGACGATCCAACATCGGGTGGCGGAAAAAATCGATGGCAAGAAGGAATAGATCAGTGGGTAAACGATAATCATAAAGATGATTCCTTGTATCATCCACCAACCGAGACGTCCGATCGAATTGTTTCCGATACTCCAACTCCAACTCCGACTTCAACGCCTACCCCAACCCCAACAAGCATTGTTCCGACGATATAGTATTTATGATAACCGAAATTTCGATAATAATTCCTACTTTGAATGAAAAACGATATATCTCTAAACTCTTAATTTCAATTTTAGAACAAAATTTTGGTGGAAAACTTGAGATAATAATTGTTGATGGAAATTCAAGTGACAATACTATTGAGGTTGCAAATTCTTTCAAAAACAAAATCAGTGATTTACAAATTTTTAAAACAGAGAAAGGCGTAGCTCGTCAGAGAAATTATGGTGCTTCGAAGGCAAAGTATGGGAATTTACTCTTTATTGATGCAGATATTGTTCTATCGCCAAATATTCTTAACAAAATAACAGGGAGGATAAATGATAAGCAGAAATATATTGCTACAGTGATGTATTTAGCAGAAGGTAAAAATTTGCTATATAATGCCAGTGTTTTAGCTGTCTATTCTATCTACTTTTTACTGAGTTTTCTTTCTCCAATTACCCAAGGTGGTTTTTTTCTGATAGGTAAAAAGTTACATAATAAAATTAATGGTTTTAAGGAGGGGACAATTTTATTTGAAGACGTTGATTATGGAAGAAGAGCATTAAAAGCTGGAGCAAAATGGTATCAATTTAAAAGTTTATTTGTTTTTCACTCCATAAGAAGGGCGGAAAAAATCGGCGCATTCAAATTATTTATGCTTTGGTTTAGGGCATACTGGTTCAGTAGAAAAAAAGGGCAACCAATTTATCCGGGACAAGGATTTGATTATCCGTATGGCAATTTCTAGCTTAGTAAATTTCTGTCAGATTTTTAGTGAGACTTTGAATTTTTCGTGGAGATGCTTTAAAATTTTTTCGCGGATTTTGGCAACTTCTTCTCCAGTCAAATTTTTATTTTTATCTTGGTAGACAATGTGGAATGTTCGTGAGCCTTCGAACTGGTCCAAAAGCGAAACACTGATAATTAACGGACTTTGATTTTTTATATTTTCAATAATATCTATAGTTTTAATATTGTCCTGTGTAACCAAAGATAAATCTTCAATGATCGGAGGATATTTTGGAAGAGGCTTAAAAACTTTGCTCGAGTTTATTTTTTTAATAATCTCGGAATAGTTTATCTCGAAGAAAATTCCCTCATTAAGAATTTCAATATATTTTGTAGGATCTTCTTTGATTCCCAAGTCTTGAAAAAGCTTTTCAAGAATGCCTTTAATTTCAAAGAAGCTTTTATTGTTTGAAATTCCGGCAAGAAAATATTCTTCTTTTGCTTCATCTAAATTTTTTCCAAGATAAACTTTTCCTAATTCAAAAAGGTCAACTTTTTCAAAATTAACCTTGTTTTGAATAAGTGCTTTTAATAAATTAATTTTAAGCGTTGGACGCAAATATTCAAATTCGCGGCTTACAGAATTATCAACTCTAAGGATATTTTGAGAATTAATTCCTGTTTCAGTTATGTCCTTTTCGCTGATTAGGCTATATGTGTAAATTTCTGAAAAGCCAGAAGTTTTTAAAATATTTTTGACTTTTTCATCAAGTTTATAATCTTTGAAATATGGAATAATTTTTGTTGGTATTTCTCCACCAGGCATTGTTTTTGGAAAATTATTGTAACCATAAACTCTTGCAATTTCTTCAATCAAATCTTCTTCAATTTTTAAGTCATTTCGGTATGTTGGTATAGTGCATTCAATAATGTGATCTTTCGACACGCTTTGTCGGGTACCGTCTGGAACCCGGCTGCGCTTGCTCAGGATGACATGAGGATCTAGGCTTAATGAGTTTAAAATATTTAATATTTTCTTTTCGTCTATTTTTATTCCAAGAATTTGATTAAGTCGTGAAATCCTCAATGTCAATTTCCAGGGTTTAAAATCTTGGGTTTTGATGTCGTAAAGACTGCTCACTATTTCTCCGCCGGCAATTTCCAAAACCAGATCAACACATCTTTTTAGAGCATCAATTGTTCCACCTGTATTAACTCCTCTTTCAAAAATACTTGAAGCGTCAGACCTTAATCCCAATGAAAGAGAAGTTCTGCGAATTAAATTTGGAATTTCAACAGGAACGCGAATGAAAATAGTTTTTGTGTTTTCATAAGTTCCTGTATTTTTTCCACCTTTTATTCCGCAAAGATCAATAATCTTTTCTTTGTCAGATATAATAACTGCGTCTTTTGGGAGATGGTAAGTGACTCCGTCAACACTTTCAAATTTCTCTCCCCCTTTTGTTTGAGAAACAATCATTGTTTGGCCTACAATTTTGTCATAGTCAAATGCATGGATAGGATTTCCAAGTTCCAACATTACATAATTTGTAATATCTACAATATTATTAATTGATCTTTGGCCGACTTTTTCCAATTTTTCTTTTAGCCATTTTGGCGACTCCCCTACTTTTATTCCGGTCACAATAATTCCTGTAAATCTGGGATTTATACTAGAGTTGGTTTCGATTTTTAATGGAATTAGCTTCCCACCTGGAAGGTGGGAACTCGGTTTGAGGTTTGTTCTAAGTTTGGGATAGTGAATTGATTTTTTTTCAATTGCTGCAATTTCGCGGGCGATTCCGATAATTGATAAGCAGTCTGGACGATTGGGTGTAATTTCCAATTCAAAAATTACATCATCTCCAACTTTTGTAATTTTCTCACAGCCCAGACCAATTTTAGTCAACTTTTCTCCTAATTCTTTTGGAGAAAGCTTAATGTCAACGTATTCTTTTAACCAAGATAAAGGCGCAATCATAAATTAAAATTGTTCTAAAATTCTTAAATCCGGATTAGTTAACAAGCGTAAATCATCCATTTGGTAGCGCAAAGTTACTAATCGAGAAAGGCCGATTGCAAAAGCAAATCCTGAAACTTTTTGATTATCGTAACCAACTGCTTTTAAGACATTTGGATGGATCATTCCCGCTGGCATAATTTCGCTCCATCCAGAATACTTACAGAAGCTACATCCTTTGCCTTTGCACACAGTACATTCTATATAAGTATCAACGCCTGGCTCGACAAAAGGGAAATTTGTAGTCGCGAATTTTAGCTTTATCTTCTCCCCCATTAATTTTCGCAAAACATAATCAATTGTTCCAAATAAGTCGGTAAGTCTAACATTTGTATCCACCATAAATCCTTCAACCTGCCAGAACTCAAATCCATGAGAAGCATCAACCTGTTCGTATCTAAAATTTTTTCCTGGAACAATTACACGAACCGGAGGTATAACTTTTTCCATTACTCGTCCTTGCATTGTAGATGTCTGGGTCCTTAAAATAATTTCTCCAGGAGTTATCTTGCTATTTCTGGTATCCAAATATAAAGTCTGTTGAGTATCGCGTGCAGGGTGGACTTTTGGGATATTTAATACTTCAAAATTGTAATGATCAGTTTCAATTTCTGGGCCGTCTGCTGCCTGAAATCCGATACTTTTGAAAACATCCACGACTTCGTATAAAACTTGAGTCATTGGATGCAAGTGGCCAATTGCAGGTTTTATTCCGGGAATTGTTGTATCTATATTTTCCCTTCGGGATTGCGATTCTTGACTGAGCAGTTTACTCTGAGCATGCCGAAGGGTTTCCTCAATCACTTTTTTTACATCATTGGCAAGCATTCCGATCTCCGGTCTTTTTTCTTTCGGAAGTTTGGCCATTTCTCTCATAGTCATTGTCAATTTTCCTGACCGACCCAGAAACTGAATTTTTAATTCTTCCAATTCTTTTTGATCCGCGGCATCAATTATCATTGATAACGCTGAATTTTTAATCTGCATCAACTCTTCTTCCATATCAATAGATTATCATATACATAAACTGTTTTCTATGTTATGTGGGTAAAGCGGTTGGATGAGTTGATCAGTCTCAATTCAACCGCTTCCTAAAACTATCTATGTCCATGACCCCTAGTCCATCTAGGATTATGGCGTGTAACTCTACCCATGAGCTCATAATCCACATAAGCAATGCCTTGAGCAGTCTTAACTAATGTCTCTGTACCTCGTGCCCTAGGACTATATGTTACTCTAATCGGGCGATCATGCAGGATTACATCAAGAGTGGGTTCTTTTTTATCCCCTCCTTTTCTAGTATTTCTACTACTTCCTCTGCCTTCCAGAGTAAGTCCCACGACTCTTTTTCCTCCAATCTCTTCTGCTTCTAGTATCACTATTTGTTTTCTGTTGTTAGCATTAATACCATCAACATCAACATACAGCCTCTTTCCGCTAAGAGTCTGGTATATACCAGTTTCGTCAGGAACGCTTGCTATAAGATTTTTATTTACTCTAATTTCTGGCGACATATTTTTCACCTCCTTTCATAGCTTCAATTTTTTTTGCAATTTCCAATGCTTCGCTAAGTGTAATTTTTGGGTAAGGCTCACCGTAGATATACCAGACCCCTGGTTTTATTTCTGGTTTGTCAGAAGTGATTTGCCCACTATCTAAATTATTATTTCCTAAACTTTCTACCATATTCCACAAAAAAACCTCCGCTTAATTCCTGTTTTTGCAGGAAACGGAGGTCAAATTTGGTTAGTTTTTTACAAAAAACTCAACCTCCGCTTAAGCGAAGGTAAAGAAAAAACGAGAAATTGTTAGATTGCTATATTGCTTCATTGTTAATATTATTATATTAATTATTTTTAACGGTGTCAACTATATGTTTAAAAGTTGTTGGGTCTTCTACGACAAGATTGCTTAAAATTTTTCTATCAAGCTCGATTTGTGCTTTTTTAAGCTTGTTCATAAATACGCTGTAGGAAATACCTTCCAGTTTGACAGCTTCAGAGATTCTTACGTTCCAAAGTGTTCTGAAATTTCTTTTTTTGAGTTTTCTCCCATGGAAAGCATAAGCTCCGGCATGAAGAATAGCTTCATGGGCTTGTTTTGTGGCTCGGTTTCTTATCCCGCGATAGCCGCTGGTAAGCTTTAAAAGTTTCCTATGTTTTCTTCGGGATACGATCCCTCTTTTAATGTGTGCCATATATTAAATTAAAAATTAAAAATGAAAAGTTAAAAATTAACTTTTAAGCTTCACCGAGCATTTGCTTTATTTTTCTAGCAAATTTACCATGCAATTGTCCTGGTTCTTTTTGTCTTCTAAGTCTACTGCCTGATTTATTTATCTTCAAATGGGATTTATATTGATGCGAAAACATCACCTTACCGTTTTTGGTAACTTTGAATCTTTTTCCCACTGAATTTTTAATTTTTTTCTTCATTCGTTTTTTTAGAAACTAAATTTGCCTTTTTCTCCGGCGATATAATCGCAATTAATTGTTTTCCCTCAAAATGAGGATCTCTTTCCAGCTTGGACATTCCCGATAATGCATCAATTACTTTTCGCATTGTTTCTTGTCCAAACTCCGGATGGGCAATTTGTCTCCCCATGAACTTAACTATTAATCTTACTTTATCATTGTCTTCCAAAAATCCGGTTCCCCGCCTTATCATGGTTTTCAAATCATGATCATTCATGAAAGGCCCAAGTCTAATCTCTTTTGTTTCTGAGACCTTGCTTCTTTTTTTCTCTTCGTTTTTCTTTTTCGATTCTTGGTATAAAAATTTCTTAAAATCTATTATTTTAACAACAGGAGGATTTGCCATTGGCGCAATTTCTACCAAATCAACTCCCAGCTCTTTTGCTTTTGCTAAGGCTTCAAATCGGCTCAATACGCCAATTTGTTTTCCTTCTGCATCCAGAACCCGAAGTTGACTTGCGAAAATGCGCTCGTTTATTCGGTAAAATTTTCTGGTGTCTTGTCTTTTTTTACTAAATCTTCTTATCAATTTCTTCTCTTAATTTATTTAAAAAATCGGACAATTTAATTTGTCCAAGATCTTTTCCGCTTCGTGTTCTTATAGAAATTAAATGTTCTCCGTAACTTTGAACTTTTAACTTCCCGCCCGACTTCGCCTGCGAGCGAACTCGCTGGCGGGCGGGTGAACTTTTAACTTCCTTGTCACCTATTATACCTAAATACGGCACTTTTTGCAAAGAGCTATCCCGAATTTTTGCCTGCAATCTTTCCGGGCGATTATCCAACTCTGCCCGGATTCCAAATTCTCGCAATTCTTCTACGATCTTTTTTGCATGTTCATCTTGTTTATCAGTTATTGGCATTATCATAACTTGGACTGGAGAAAGCCATAGTGGAAATACGCCTTGATAATGTTCTGTTAAGATTCCAATAAATCTCTCAAAAGATCCGAAAATTGCGCGATGAATCATTACTGGTCTTTGTTCTTTGCCTTCATTATCAACGTAAGATAATTTAAAAGCTTCTGGTTGATGAAAATCCAATTGTACTGTTGCCAGCTGCCATTCCCGTCCCAAAGAATCTTTTATGTGTACGTCAATTTTCGGTCCATAGAATGCGCCATCCTGATCTTTCATAGAATATTTAAGCTTTTTAGTTTTGAGTGCCTTTTCTAGTTCTTTTTCCGCCTTTTCCCAATTTTCTTTAGTTCCTGCAAATTTTTCAGGCCTGGTTGCAAGTCTGAAATCAAATTCAAAACCAAAGTTTTTGTAAAAAGTTATCATCATATCTAAAATATTATTTATTTCTGAAAAAATCTGATCCTCTGTTGCATAAATGTGTGCGTCATCCATAGTAATTTGTCTGACTCTCAAAAGTCCATTGACTTCTCCGGATTTTTCTCTCCTATGAAGTCTTCCAATTTCTGAAAGTCTTAAAGGTAAATCTTTGTAGCTTCTGGTTTTGAATCTATAGATGAGAGTCGATTCTGGACAATTCATGGGCTTGAGAGAATAGTTTACCTTAGGCATATATTGTTTATTTCCTGAAGGGAGGATGTGGACTAGTAGATCTGATGATGGTTTACCTCTTTCAATTGATCTAAGATGCTCTTCAATTTCTTCGTCATCGTATATAGGTAGATTATACATACCATGACCTCCATACACTTCTTTTACGCCTGCTTCTACACCAAATTTATCCCAGTGTCCGGACTGTTTGAAAAGTTCTGATTTAACCATTATTGGGGTTGAGGTTTCTTGGTATCCAGCTTTTGAAGTAAGCTCGCGGATATATTTTTCCAATTCTTTGAAAATTATCATCCCCTTCGGAAGCCAAAAAGGCGCGCCGGGAGCAATATCATTCGTGAAAAATAATTCCAGTTCTTGACCGATTTGTTTATGATCTTTCAACTGTAGAGGTTGGTTCATGAAGTAATTGTATCAAGTTAAGTAGTTTTTTGCACGTACTTCTCAATATTTCGAATTCTTCTTTCATGGTTTGCATCTTGCGTTTTCAATTCTCTTATTTAGTGGGTTCCGATAATATTTTCTTCTCGCATAGTTTCTAGATCTACTACAATTCCATCAAGTTTTGAAAGTATTTCATCTTTATAATCTCGTGTATTATCATCAATTTCTTGCTTTAATTTATCAAGTTTTATTTCTAGAAAAACTTTCGTTATGACATCTGAACCATTTTTCTTCATAGGAAAACCAAGTATAACATCTAAGGATGAATATTTGTCAACTGGATCTTTTTATGTATTTTAATATCCGCGGATTTTGTCGACGAGATTTGGGAGAGGTTTATTTGCAAGATACGCTTTCAGATTAATGCAAAATAAATCTATTGCGCGGTCCATATATTTTTCCGACCATCCGGAATGATGCGGAGTAATAACAACATTCTCCATCCCCCACAGTTTGCTTTTGTGAGATAAAGGCTCTTCTTCTGTAACATCCAATCCTGCGCCCCCTATGATTTTTTTATCCAAAGCTTCAATTAATTCTTTCTCGTTTATTAATTTTCCCCGACCGACATTAATAATGACACCAGATTTTTTCATCAATTTAAATTTCTTCATGTCAAATAAGTGGTGAGTTTCTGAAGTTAAAGGAAGACACATGACAACAAAATCTGCAAGGTGTAGGACCTTTTCTAAATCACTTATAGAATAAACTTTCTCAACAAAGTCCGGTTTATTATTTATGTTTTGTTTAACTCCAATAACTTTTGTTCCAAGCAGACTTGCTAACCTTGCCACTTCCGTTCCAATATTTCCCAATCCTACAACCAATACAGTTTTTCCTCTCAATTCTGTTAAATTTTGATCTTTCTTCCAAATTTTTTTCTGTTGGTTTTTAAAACTATCATAAAATCTTCTTGTAAAGATCAGCATAAATCCAATCACATGCTCGGCAATCGGAACAGCATGAATACCGGAGACATTTCCAATGATTACATTGGAATTTTTTATCTCTGGTGTTAGAATTTTCTCGACTCCTGCGGAGAAAGATTGAGTAAATTTAAGATTTTTTGCTTTTGTAATAGGAGGAATGTTCATTTGATGGCCTGCAATAATTTCTGCATCTACGAGTTGTTTTTCGATTTCTTTTTTATCCGTGAAAGGAACTACGACGAGTTGTACATCTTTTTTTATGGATTTAATTTTATTGATGTGTTCTTTTTTAACTCCTAGCGGAGCAATATCGGTTCTATCTATTAAAAGTATTTTCATGATTTGGAAGGAAAAGTGGGCCCAAGAGGAGTCGAACCTCTGACCTTTACAATGTCAATGTAACGCTCTAACCAACTGAGCTATGAGCCCGCAGAAATGATTATACCACAGCCTTACTCGCGCTGATTAGATAAGATGATAAAGCCTTGATAAAGCCTCAATATTATCTTTAATTTATTTTTGGATTATTTTTGCATCAAATAATACCATTTCAGGACGTTTTTCGGGTTTTGCCGGTCTCTCGTCTACACCAAACCTTTCATACATCCATTCTGTAGTCATTCTAGCATCTTCTTCTATCCAGTTTTCTTGTGATATCCCTTTTTCTATATTACATGTCATATATGTTCACCCCCTTTCCATAAAAAAACCCGCCTATTGGCGGGTGTATTATTAGTGTTTTGCACTAAAATCTCCCGCCCTAACGGGTAATAAGGAGATTAAGTGATAAAACTTTCGAATTCATGTTGTTGTGATTAATAATAAAACAAAATACGTCTATCTGTCAAGTAGGAAATTATTCCCCTACCGGGGACTTCAGCTGCGGCTTCAGCCCACCTGGGTGGCGACGACGCGTTCGTTGGAAAGGCTAAATGTAGTTCCGTGTTTTTTGGCCATCGCGCCATATTGTCTTTGCTTTTTCTTGCTTTGCATTGCAGAAAGCCATGCTCCAGAATCTTCTACTTTTTGTCTTGCTATTTTGATCATAGACAAAAGCCATGTAAAGAATGATTTATGATATTTTCCAGGTTTTACAACATGTTGTTCAACCGCCACATCTTTGAATTGTACTTGCAATTCTCTAGAGCTATCTGTTAATTTTTTTATTTCTGCCATTAATTCCCTAAGTTGAGATTCAATCTCCTGATTTTCACGATTAGCAGCGCGTTCTCCGCTATGTACTATTTCTTTGACATATTCAAGTCCGGGCTCTGCGTCAAGCGCTTTTGCTTCCGCTTGATCTTCTTCATGAATTTTTCTAAGGTCTAATATTTTTCCTTCGGAAAGATCTCCATGATGCTTTTTTTGCTTTTCTTCGCTATCTTCAAGTCCCAAATACTGGTCCCAATTGTCAAGGTTTATTGCGGATTTACCCAAATCAGCGACTGAAGTAGCAACGCCTCCTCCTATGCCCATAAGCTGCTCAAGAGGATTTCTATTATCGTATTGTTTTGTTTTTCGTTTTGGTTTTGAATTACCTTTAGTTAAAGTAGCATTCATATTGCCTTCACCTTATCACAAATTTTTAAGAAAATCAAGAGTTTTCTGCTGCCTGAGGATGCTGGCAAGCAGATAGCGGTTGCTTTCTAAATTTTTTCTCTCGTCTTCGGATTTAGCAGCTTGGACCGCTTCGTTGATTTCTTTTTCTTCAACTGCAATTTTTTCTTCCTCAGCTATTTTTAACAAAGCAAATTCAAGCTTGATATCATTCTCCGCTTTTTTTCTATATTCTGCTCTTAAAATCTCTGGATTTTTTCCAGTTGATTGCAAATATTGATCAAGAGTTAGTCCCAACTTTTTAACATCTTCAAGGGTTTGAGACAAAAGTCTGTCTGTTTCATTGTCAATTAAAATTCCCGGAATCTTTGCTATAACGCTTTCCAGTAAGGCCTTTACAATATCTTCAAATTTAACTTCTGCCTTGCCCTGAGCAGAGTCGAAGGGTTTGCCTGGAATAACTATTTTTGATTTTGCGGTTATGCTTTTGATTTTATCCTTATAATTATTTAAGTTAATAACCGGAGCTTCACAAGTGAGTGCGGTAAACTGCCAATCTTTTCCTGTCGTTGGGTCCTCTAATTTTTCGACATGAATCTTGGGATTTATAATTGGCTTTATTTCATGAGTTTTTATGGCTTCTGTGTATGCAAGCGGCAAAAGTTTTCTCAAAACTTCTTCCCTTATTTTCTCTTTATCTACTTTTTCTTCAACCAAATTTCTTGGAGCTTTTCCTTTTCTAAAACCTGGAACATCAGCATTTTTTACAGCTTCTTCCAAAACTTCTTCCCACGCCTTTTTAACATCCACGGAAGGAATTGTAACTGTAAGTCTGATGGTTCCGTTTGTTTCTTTTTGCAAAGCGGTTGTTATTTTAGTCATAATATGTAGTGGGTCGGAGAGGAGTTGAACCTCCACCCCTTGCGGGACATGGTCCTAAACCATGCGCGTATGCCAATTCCGCCACCGACCCAGACTTGCTTGGATCGGAAATTATTATATACTAATTACAGCGAAATAGATAGGCTTTTTGACAATTTTTGATCTTTGAATTCATCAATTTTTCTCATAAAGTATTCAACTCTTTGTGCCCATGTTGGAGAAGCGGCATAAAATCTTCCAATCCCATAAACATCTGTTGCTCCCCATTTATCAATATATTTTGTTCTTATGCCTTCTGAAACAGCTTCTATGCCTTCTGTCCAAGACGAAAATCTGATTACATTATTTCCATATATTCCCCATCCCCATCCATTAAAAGAATCATATGGAATTTGTTTGCCAAATGTTGACTCAACTCCGGAAATAGCTACGACAAGCTTCCAGTCCAACTCATATTTGTCCGCAATTTCTACAAAATCTGAAGCAAAAGGAGTCAATGGAGAATTATATTGTTCCAAGAACTCTTTCAAAATTTCCACACGAGTATCGAGTGGTCTAGCAATAGGTTTTAATAACACAGCAGAAGAATCCACAGAAATTGCCGCCGCAAAAACGTTTGTAGCATCAGCCATTATTAAAATGAAAAGAAAGATTAAAATAAATATATATTTCATAAATCTCATTCCTACCCGCCTTATCTTACCGTTCGCCTTTTCACTACTATGCGTAGACGGCTCACGGGGCGATTAGCTGGCGGGTTATTCTGCTTTGCAGAATAAAAAAATCCTAACGTATGCATTTGGAAAGGCATACCTTAGGATCTAGGCGAATTATATCAAATGACTATAGGTTTGTCAAGTCTGCCCGCCGGAGAACTTGTCTAATCAATTAGACTATTAATCAAGCGGATATGGTAAAATAAAGTCAAGCGGATCTCTTACTATGAGGCTATTGAAGGAGGCTCATAAAGTAGTTTACACTATATGCCCATGACCCGTTATTGGAAGGAGTATATTTTTTCATTATTTCTTCAGGTGTATCCAGGCCTCCAGCAATATAGTTTTTGGCAAGTATTTTGCTTACGGTATCTATAGCTTCGGGGTAACTTTCAAACCTTGTGACTTTTTTTCCATATATTCCAAAGCCCCAACAATTGTAAGAATCTGCAATTATCTTGTTGCAAAGATTTGATTCTTGCATAGCAATAGATGGGATTAGCCTGAAATCAATGTTATATTTATCTGCATCCTCAACTACATTTGAAGCAAAAGGCTCAAGCGGAGATTTATATTTAGCAAAAAATTGCTTAACCATTTCTATTCTTGCATCCTTGGAAATAATACTATCCCCAAGTACATTTTCCGCTGAAGGAAGAGCTGCAAAAGCAACTCTATGAGTATTTAGAGAGGACAAATTGTGGGACTTATAATTGTAGGACAAGAATAGGAAATAAAGAATGCTAATTAGGATCAGACTCGGTGTCAATAGAAAGAAAGAGGTAGACAGAATAATCTTTCTCATCAAGGGTTATGGTCGCACATTTTGTTGGTGTTGTCAAGCTTAGAAGTGGACTCTAGAGGACTCGAACCTCTGACATCTTCAGTGTAAATGAAGCGCTCTACCAACTGAGCTAAGAGTCCATAGTGGGCCCGAGAGGACTTGAACCTCCACTCCTTTCGGAATACGCACCTCAAGCGTACGCGTATACCAGTTCCGCCACGAGCCCAAACTCACATATTCTACCATAAATGTGCCCAGGGGGAGACTCGAACTCCCAAGCCCTTGCGGACACAGCGTTCTGAACACTGCATGTCTACCATTTCATCACCTGGGCGCACATTGATTCTACCAGAAGCCGAAAAGCTTGGCAAGGAAGCTATTTGGAGAATTTTTTGCTCCAGGTTGCAACTGTTCCAGCCATAAGGAAATATACAGCGTTGGCGAAAACGCCTACTCCTATAGAGAGTATTAATAATTCCTGTGAATAAATTAGGCTAAGAGAATCTTCCAAAACGCGTGATGGATTTGTAAATATATGCCATGAGTTGGTTCTTTCTATTCCTCCAAGTACAACCCCAAAACCTATAATGAAATTTAGAGCAATTATTGCAAGAAAAGTTACAGGTTTCATTTTTTGCTTCCGCCGGCTGGTGGATTCTCCTTCAGCAAGTTTTTGGAAAAAATAAACTGCTATAACAAAGGTAATAATTCCGACAATTGCAAAAAGACCATATTGGAGAATCAAGATAGCTCTGAATAAATTATCGACTTTTGGCCAGTCTTCAAAAAGATGAGTAATGTCAGTTAGTATATAAATGGTATTTGGAAGAAAAATAAACCAAATAAAGCCATAAAGAAATTTGGTAAATCTAGAACGGGCTTTAACCATAAGCCACCCAAAAAGAATAGCAATTAAAGCCAAAAAAGTGTTAAACCATATAAAATTGAAGTTGTATATGAAAATCTCCATATTCTTTAGTATATAATACTAATGTGAAAAAACAAAACAGAATATCACATCTCTTTTTGAATGGTTCGGATTTGCAGAATAGAGAAAAAGAAGTTTTGGAGGGTGCTTCAGGGAGGTTGAATTTTATTCCGAAAAGACTCCTAGATCGAAGCCATTGGTGGAGCTCAAAAGAAATAGGATCTTTTAGATATGAAGGAGAATTTAAAGGTAAAAAAGCAGTTTTGAAAATTCAGGGAGTAAAACCAATGACTAGCGAAATTTATATGATTCAGGCTTTTTCAAAAGCAAATAAAAGTAAAATATTACGGCCTCCCCTTCTCTATTCTTCTCTTCCCTGGGATGATGAAAAAAGATACGAAGGTTTGGTTTTGGAATTTATAGATGGAAAAAAAGTTATAAATAATCCCACTAACGCAAATGAGTTGAAAGAATTTTTTGATCTACGAAAAGAATATAAGAAGAGTTGCGTAGTTAATCCTTGGATTGACAAGCCTAGCCTTAGCTTGTCAGAAGAGATAAAAATAAATTTCGAAAAGTGGAGAGAAGCGAGTTTTAAATTATACTCAACCCACCCATTCAGAAAAAAAGGCGATGAACAGCTAATAAATAATGCGGTAGATTTATTGGTCAAAAACTATAAAGGAGTTGAGCCGGAATTTCAACATGGACATTTTGCAGCTAATGATTTATATAAAATATCAAGTAATGAAGTTATTGTTTTATCCAATTTATATTGGTCTTGGAAGCCTCCGTTTTACGATGCAATTTTCGGTTACCACTGGTTTATTTATCATTTGGCAAGACTACCAAACTCGACTATCCAGCTTGTAGGACAGCAAAGAGATCTTTGGCTTTCAAAGATAAATAGTTTGGCAAAAACAGATTTAGATAAAGAACTTTTAAACCTAGCACTTTTGGAACGCGCAGCAGCAGGTTTAAATCTAGATGCTTTAAGCATTGACCTCAAAAGTCCAATCGCAGAATATTTGGTAGAATCGACTCGCGAAGATCTTAAAAGGCTAATAGATACTTTATGATATGGCAAGATTTACAGATTTTAATAAATTTTTGAATAAGCAAGAAGATCTACAGAAAACAGAGCTTGATATTCATGGGCAAAAAATCCAACAATCAAGGAAGAAGTATGATGCATTTATAAAAGATGTTTTTAAGATAGTTAAGGATTATTATGATGAAATTATTTATCCTCGAGAAAAAATGCACATTATTCTTAAAAAAGATGAAAATTTTTTACAAAAACTTCAAAAAGGAAATGCAGCAGAACCATTTTATACCTATCTAATTAATTTTGTTCCAAAAAAATTATTTTCTTTAGCATTCGACCCCAATTATGTAATAGAAAAAAGCTATCTTTTTCAGAACGAGCTTACTACGTCCGATTGGCATCCTAACGTTGCATTGCAATTCGAGCTATCCTTATTTGATGTATGGGATAATTCAAAAGAAAAATTTACAGGAAATCTTTTACCCCACATATGTATTAGGGTATGGGGTGAAATTAAAAACAGTAAAAACCTTATTGATAAAAACTTACAAATTATTCATCAAAAAGCCTGGCATCATCCCTATCTAGAGCTAATTTTGAAAATAGAAGATAATTTGAATCCAGAGAAAGAAATAGAACGACTACTAATGATTATTGCCCCCAACGTCCTTTTCCATAGAAAAGAAGTATTTGGTCTGGACTGAAGTTCTTACTAGTGCCGAGGTTCAGAATCGAACTGAAATAGCCTGTTCTTCAGACAGGTGCCTTGACCGACTTGGCTACCTCGGCAAAAAGATCTATTCTGAGCGGGAGACGGGAATCGGACCCGCTGCCTTCTCCTTGGCAAGGAGACATTCTACCGGTGAACTACTCCCGCGACACCTTGCAGTATACCAAAAACCACGGGAAAATTGAAGATCTAAGTAAGCTTGAGATGTGGTATAATTTTAAAACATTGCGGGATCGTTTAATGGTAGGACGGAGGACTTTGCCTGCCCGCCATCGCTGGGAGTTGAGTTGGGAGATCGTCTAATGGTAGGACGTAAGACTTTGGATCTTACTATTCAGGTTCGAATCCTGGTCTCCCAGCTCAGGCCCCAGCAGGCGGGGATCCTCTAATCTAGGTCCGATTCCTAGTCCCGCAGCCAGGCACAAGTCTGCGCCTGGCTTCGACAGATACAGTGCTGTATCTGTCTTCGCAAGAAGCCAAGCAGATTTGGGACGCAGCCGGGTACCGACTGGTACCCGAGCAAATATGAAGTTTTACTACGTTTATATTCTCCACAATTCTCTAAAAAACTTTATTTATATCGGTTATTCTCAAGATTTAAAACAGAGAATTATTACCCATAATAAGGGAGAAAATTTATCTACAAAAGCTTATGTCCCGCTAGAATTAATTCATTACGAAGCTTATAAAAATATTAAGGATGCAAAACGAAGAGAATTATATTTAAAATCAAATAAAGGAAGAACAACTTTGATGACAATGCTTAAAGAATATTTTAGCAATCCAAAACATAGAAAATGAGTCCAATGCCCACAGCTAGAGCACTCAATATGCTAATAATTGATATAATCACTACATGAAAGATTTATCAATAGAATATGCCCATATTTATACTAACGATAAAATTGGGAAAGAGCATGAAACTTCTCTGGAAATTCTTGGAAAAATCAAGAGTGAAGCAAATCACAATAAGCAATCCTTTTCGTTGGTAATACTTGTAGACGATTATTCTTTCCCCGACCCAACATTTAGTTATGAAACATTCTCTTTTTGGTTAACGGAAAAAGGATTTAAGCCAGATCTTATTTTTCGAGAGTCTCAACTTATACCATTATGCGATGAAGTTTTAAAACATATAAGGAATGACAAGCTATATGAACAGTTGGTGGATTATATAAAAGCTAAGAAATACCCCTGTTCACTTTTTATTGCAGCTTGGTATTTGTTAAGATTGGGATATTTAAAATATTCTCCCTTCAATGAAAACCTTATTGCTAAAAAATTAATTAGCATATTACCTCAAAGCTTCAAGCCTTTTGAAGATAAAGGTATTGAAATAATGTCAAAAACAGATTTTTCAGGTTCAGAAAAATTAATAAAACACTATTACTTACAAGGAAGACTATTAGTGTAAATAGGTTCTAATGGAGGCCAATACCCACAGCTGCGTTTTTAGCCTCATTTTAGCTTCAAAATTTCTACAATCCTTACATACACTCTCTTGGATTCAAACTATTTGGTATAATCAAATTATGATAATGACTGTACTTGAGGGTAAAGTATCTTCAGATAAATCATCAATACTTCTTGATGCTTATAAGGAAACAACAAAAGATTTGCCCCCGGAAATTGTTAAAACTTACATAGTTAAAAATGTAGAAAATGAAAATACATGGAGGATAATAACCATTTGGCGTAGTAAAGAAGCATTAGAAGAGATGAAAAAACATGGTACGCCCGCAGGAGTTTTAATGTTTCGCTCTGTAGATACTGAGCCAACCTTGTCTATTTATGAGGTTGTGGAATATACACCAAAATACTGAGTATCCACCCTAGGGGTGGTACTGTATCTGCACCCCAGGATATTTACTTACTCAAGAAGGAAGTTTTTTATTTCAGCAAGTTTCCTTTGATAATCTACCTGATCATTCACAAACTTAACATAACTATTTCTTGATGAGAACATTTTTGACAAAAAGTCCGTATTTATAATTTTCCCCTCTCCTTTTCCCGCGTATTCGCCAAATGAAGTTCCAGGATATGAAGATAAGTCTTTGAATTCGATAATATAGCTAGTAACTGGATTCAGATGAATATAACGGGAAACATGGATAAATTGCCTATCATCTTCGATATGCACAGCTTTGAATGAATTTTGGAAAAGCGCTCCATTTCGCTCGTTTTTTAAATTGAAATACTTGGCGAAACTGTTCTGAAAATTTGAAGCGAATTGAACAATTCCTTTTTCTTGGGTTTGCCTAACTAGAAAATGATAATGATTGGGCATTAGAGCGAATGCATATATTTCTACTAAAGGCTTTTTTTTCTTTAAGTCGAATAAATAGCTTTTTTTTGCATCTTTAGGTAAATTTTTAAATTTAGAGAATCGTATTTCCTGAGTAAATTGATAAAACTCGATAACCTCTAATGCTCTTCTTAAATTTCTTAGAGCTAGAAAAATCTGCTCTTTAGCGATTGATCGGTTGTAGACATGATAAATTTCATCTGCTGCTAGGACAGTTCTTCTTTTTGGCACGCTTTAATAGTAGGAGAAATTTCCTGGGGTGTCAAGCTAATTCACGCTAGGAGTGATTAGAGGGTGATTAGACAAATTTATCCATCCTTGTCCAATCACCCACCAAAACCCCAATAGTCCCACTACACTGGCTGGATTAAATGACAAAACAGTCAACATGCCGAATAACAATACGAATTCGCGTCTGTTATCATCTTTTGTAAACTGCAAAAAGGTAAGATAAATTAATATGACTAAAATACCCACGCCAATGATTCCTCCCTGCACCCACCAATCCAAAAAAAGATTATGAGCGCTATCAACATAATAGTATTGGATCGGTAGATTGAGACGTGTTGTGGTATTATGCAACGCTATTTCTACGTTACCGAATCCCTGCCCAAATACCGGATTGACAGTGCCGGCAAATAATGCTGCCTGCCAGACCTGTACGCGATTTTCATAAGGAACATTCTCAAAAAACGGAAACGCAAAGCTTGCAATATAGAGACATAAACAAACAAGAACGATTTTTGCCGTTGACAGATTGAATTTTTGCAAACTGATAAATATTACCTGTAATCCCAACGCAATCATTGCAGACCTGGAATTTGAAAGAACTAAAATAGTTATGACAATAAGCAGTATAAAAACCATACCGATTTTTTCTTTCGTATAAAACTTTTTTATTGCAAAAAAAGAAAACGGCCATAAAAATATAGCAAAACCTGCCAAGGCATTTGGTTCACCCAAAGTTCCAACGAACCTTTGACTTGCATTGAGAGGCAGAAAAAATATTGCAATCAGCTCTATCAGCAATAGTAGTCCAAAGATAAACCATGGAACATTCTTAAACGATATATTGGAAGATAGAAGAGAAAATAACAACAAGTTCCATAGTAAAAATACTCCTTGCATACGAAATTCATTGCCAAAAATTGAAAGGTATGTTCGAAAAAAAAGGATATCGACTAGGGTTAAAAAAACAATTGCGCAATATAAAATAAATTGTGGAGTTTTGTAGCGAATAGCAACCGTGGTAAAAAAAGATACAAGAAATAATAGAATAATTCCCGCTTCAGCTATAATTACTTTTGGATTTTCAAATTGCGTAATGCCAAATGGCGCAATGATAAATGGGAGAATGAAGAGAAGAAAAAAAATAATGCCCGCAATCATCTAGGCTATTTGTTAAGTAGGCCCGGAGGACCAAAATGACAGTGATTTTTGTCACCAAATCCCCATCCTGGTTTGCACAAAGGACTAGTGATCGGACTAGTCAAAGGATTGGCAATTGGTTTGTTGTTATTATTCCCAGGTTTTGCAAAAGCATGTTGAACTTGAAAAGAGAAGACTAGGGTAATTAAGCTTAGAAGAATTATTCCAAATATTTTCTTCATTTTTATCAGTGCAATAATAATACATTCTATAGTATTTGTCAAGGGTTTTTTTTGAGTTTGGTCAAAATAGGTTAGCTAATTTTGGGGTTCGGGTGGGAGAAATTCTTCGCCTCCATTATTAGGTATTTGGGGATAATCTTCAAGCTTCAGCCATTGAATATATGTGCATCCGGTTGCTTCCCTTGCTTTACTATCCCATCCGGCCGTACTGCATTTTTTCATTTTCTTTCCGGAATTTGTTGTAAATAAAATTAATTTATTTCCGCACTGAGGACAATCTTCGTCAAGCGGTTCTTTAGTTCCATTGATCCATTCTACATAATCACATCCTGTTGCTTTCTTGGCCTCCCTATCCCAACCTCCGGTTGAGCATTTTTTCATTTTCTTTCCAAATCGAGTTACAGCAAGTATAAGTGGATTGCCGCATTTTGGGCATTTTTCATCCAATGTTTGAGGTGGAACTTCCAACCATTTTACGAAGTCACATCCAACATTTTGTCTTGCTTCCGGATCCCAAGATCCTGTAGAGCATCTTTGTAATTGTTTTCCGGTTTTTGTAGTTGAAATTTCGGCAAGCGGACTTCCGCACTTAGGGCATTTATCCATAAAATATAATGATACCTCTTTCTCAACAAAGAAGTCAAGAGAAAAATGTGTTATATTAATAATTAATCATGTTGTCGGAAATAACCAAATCCAAAAAAATAATTGTAATGCTTGGAGTAATGAGCGCAATGCTTCTCGCAGCTTTGGATCAAACAATTGTTGCAACCGCAATGCCAAGAATAGTTCAAGAACTGAACGGATTAGAACACTTATCTTGGGTTTTTACAGCTTATCTTTTAGCCTCAACAGTGGTTGTTCCTCTAAGCGGAAAGTTGTCAGACATTTATGGACGAAAAATTTTCTACATAATTTCTGTCGTTATTTTTTTAATAGGATCAATATTAAGCGGGTTGTCTCAGAATATGACGCAACTAATTTTATTCCGCGGAATTCAAGGTATTGGAGGTGGAGCAATAATGTCAAACTCATTTACCATAATTGGCGATCTTTTTCCTCCGAGTGAGCGGGGAAAATGGCAAGGAATGCTTGGGGGCGTTTTTGGTTTAGCCTCTGTCTTTGGCCCAATGTTAGGTGGTTGGCTTACCGATAATGCTAGTTGGCGCTGGACATTTTTCATAAATATGCCAGTTGGAGCTTTGGCTTTGGGATTAATTTTCTTCTTGATGCCCAAATTTGTATCTACAATAAAAGACAAAGTTATAGACTATAAAGGATCAATTGCATTAACAATAGGACTAATAACTTTGCTTTTGGGCCTTGTATGGGGAGGAAGCCAATATCCATGGAACTCAATGCAAATAATGTGGTTATTCGCCGCGTCAATTACTTCACTTATAATTTTTGCATTTATAGAGAGCAAGGCCAAAGAACCCATTCTTCCACTTAGTCTTTTCAAAAACTCCATATTTTCTGTTTCGATATTAATTATTTTTTTGTTGGGAATTAGTATGTTTGGGGCAATCCTATATATTCCCCTATTTGCTCAAATTGTTTTGGGAGTTTCGGCAACCAACTCGGGCACTATACTTACCCCATTAATGTTGGGTTTAATCTTCTCAAGCGTTGTTTCTGGGCAAGTAATTTCTCGTACCGGCAAATATAAAATTTTAACAATTGTAGGCCTAGCTATTATTCCAATTGCCTTGTTTTGGTTATCGGCAATGAGTTCCGGCACAACTCAATTTGAATTAATTCTCAGAACTATATTCATAGGAATAGGACTCGGAATTACCATGCCGGTTTTTACAATTGTGGTTCAGAATGCATTCGACCATTCAAAATTGGGAGTAGTAACAGCGTCGACACAGTTGTTTAGGGCAATAGGTGGAACAGTTGGCGTTGCTATAATGGGTGGAATTTTAAATAGCTCTATGTCTGCGAAATTAAATAGTCTTTCTTCAGACAAATTTATGGAAACGATCGCAAAGTTTAATCCTAATTTTAAGCCGGAAAATATAGATATAAATAAATTACAAGGTATTTTATCTAGTACGGGGCAGGCACAAATTCAGGAAAAATTATCTAGTCTTCCTCCTCTTATAAAAATCGATGTGATACATGCATTTATAGAATTTGCGGCAAAAATAAAAGAAATACTTGCCAGCTCTATTGGAGAAGTGTTTTTAATAAGTGGATTTATTATGATAATTGCTTTTATTGCGTCATTTTTTCTGAAAGAAATACCCTTGAGAAAATCTCATGCGCCAAGGTCAGGATTGGAAGAAGCCGGAGTTGGAATAGCAGTTGAACAAGGTGAATTTAGACCAAAAGACGAACCTCAATTAAATCGTTGATTTTTATTTTCTTTTTATCAATTGTTCCTTTGGGTAATTCCAGAACCTTTTCGTATAGAGGATTCCAGATAAATATTCTTTTTGGTTTTAGATTTTTTTTCATGTAAGCAACCTGATTTTTGTTGTTTAAAATTAAAACATCAATTGGAGACTTCAGGCCGAAAGTGTGGATTCCAAAATGTGTTTTTATGAAAAGAGCATAAGGTTTTGTTCCAATAAGTCCAATGATTTTTTCTTTTAAGCTTTTTGCCTCTTTTACGGGAATAATAACCACTTTTTTATTATACAGAAATAGACAAAATGTGGCAAAAGTGGTATAATATGATCCTTTGATAATATCTAACCCAACAAAACAAGTGCCCCAATGTAATCAGTGTGGAAGAAGGCTAATTTTTGTAGGTAAGACCGAAACAAAAGATACCTTCTCCAAAGTTGTAACCACTATCTATAGATGTCCTGACAAGACTTGTCAGGAAGGAATTGACAAAAGAACCAAAGCAAGAATAAAGCTTCAAAAAGAGCAGGATTCTGCCAAGAAAAAAAGAATAAAAACAAAAATGAGGTTAAATAAGAGAAAAATCCTCCGCTAAGGCTTAGAAAGTTTATCCTTGAAATAATCAACCCAGGGGTTTGTAGCAGGGTTTTGGTTGTAATAAAGGCCCAAGTATAAAGTAATATAGCTTCCGAGCAAAAGCATAATAACAAAGTCATCGTAAATAGTTTGTCCTTCAAGGGGTATCCAATGAACAATATGTTTATTTTCAGAAATTACTTCTCGTGTCAGCTCCATTCTCTTTTGAATTTTGGGAGAAAAATTTTTAGTTTGAAAAAGCATGAAATATAGCTTGGAATCTTTAGGAAATTGTAGTCCTTCCATAAGATGATGATTTAGATCCGGAACCAAATAATATGCAGAAAAAGTTTTAGATGTTTCGTTGAATTGATTTCTAATGATTTGTGCATTACCAGATAAATGTTCTGCGCAAATAATTACAGGGATTTTGTCAGCCAATTTTGTTGATATCTCCATTGCATTTTTTTTAATTTCGCCCAAAAGCGGATAAGTGCGATCAACTGCAGACGAAATGTCTTCTTCTTTAACTTGTATAATTCCAGCTTTTGCCAAAAGACCAATGAGTCCCAAAATAGTATATCCACATCCAAGTCTTGGGACTCCGGCAGGATTTAATTTTCCATCAAAAATATAAGATGGGATATTGTTTTCTTTTGCAAAATCTCCAAGTTTTCCTCCCATAGTTAAAACCAGCATTTTGGCATTTCTTTCTTTTGCCTCTTGTGCCGCAGATAAGACTTCTTCAGTAGTTCCAGAATAGCTGGTAAGAACCACCAGCGTTTGATTGTTTACATAGTCAGGTAAATGATAATCGGAAATAACTTCAACAGGATAAGGAAATTTTGGGCCTAGCAGCGATTTAATAACAAGGGCGCCATAAATAGACGCTCCCATACCCGAAAATACGATGTTTCGTACGTCATTATAGCGAGGAACATTAATTGATTGTACTTCTTTCCATGCGAATTTAAGCTGTTCCAGAAGTTTTTCTGTTGAGTCAAGAGTATTTTGGGGATCAATTTTCTTTATTGTTCTCAAATCATTAAAATCGATCATATATTTAAAGAAAACAAAAAACTAGAAGAATTTCATCTCCATTTATTATACCACTTTTCTTCTCAAAAACACTTGCCTCATCCCGGGATGAATATAAAACCTTCTGCAATTGTGGGATTATTTCTTGTTTATTTTTGTCAGCACCAATACACCGGACAAACCGATCAAAACATTTATAATTTGTTCTAATCCAGCCATTGACCCTAGAATCATATTGATAACATTAAAACCCAAAGCAGTCAGTCCTATATTGATAGCGCCTGCAATAACGAGATAATTTGCTATTTGTTGAATATTTTTCATTAAATATCACCTCCCTTCGCCCTCTGAAGCTTTAGCGAAAGAGGGTTCGCCAATATTAAATATACTTCAATCTTTAAATGATTAATAATCATGGCTTCGGGAGGCAAAGCCTCCTTTAATATCTAATTTAGTATAGGCATACATATGAAACTATGTCAATACCCCTATGGTAGAATAATTTAATGAGTAAATATATTTACAGGATTTATATTTTGTTGTTAATCGCATTGTTTTTTGGAATTTCCATTTTTGCATACAAAAAAATTTTCAAAAGCAAAGATCTTATTGTTTCTCCCCTTCCTAGTTTTTTAACGGTTTTTGCCAATGATCAAGTATCCACACTGAATTTATGGGACCCAATTTTTGAGATGTTTGATGAATCTACAAATGGGATACCCAATATTTCCGCAAAGTCCGCTTTAGTTTATGATGTCACTGATAAAAAAGTTTTGTTTGCAAAAAATCCTAAGGAGAAATTGCCAATGGCATCTCTCACAAAAATAATGACTGCAATTGTAGCAATAGAATCAGCAAGGCAGGACGACAAATATTTGGTTTTTCCAGAGAATCTTGTTGGCGAAAATTCCATGGGATTAACTGCAGGAGAAACGTTAACGTTGGAAGAATTGCTTTATGGATTGATTCTGACTTCCGGTAATGATGCCGCAGAAACACTGGCCAGCAATTTTCCTAATGGGAGAATGCAATTTATAGAGGCAATGAACAATAAAGCAAAAGCCCTAGGACTTAAAAATACGCATTTCACAAATCCTACAGGCCTTGAGGGAGATGGTGATCAATATATAACGACTTACGATTTGCTTGTTATAACAAATTACGCAATGCAACTTCCTCTTTTTGGAAAAGTTGTAAGAACATTTGATTACAATATCCCTTACTCTGAAAACCACAAAGAATTTTATTTAGAAAATGAAACCAATCTTTTAACAAGTTACCCTGGAGTCGTGGGAGTAAAAGATGGTTATACTCCGGAAGCAGGACTTTGTCTTATTACTTATTTAAATTATAAAGGACATAAAATTATCGGAATTATTTTGGGAAGCGACAACAGAAGACAGGAAATGAAAAACCTTTTAGATTATGGGTTAAAACTTCAGGGTATCACTCCTCCTAAGCATGGTTAGAATGCTTCAGAATTGACAAATTTTTCCAATATTTTATTATTATTAATAATCTGTGTCAGATCGTGGTTCGAAACATTTGAGTCGGCAGTTAAATCTCTTATAAACCCGGTATCCATAGCGCGTTCTATTTCCTTAATCTCCCAAATATGTAGATTTGGATCAAATAAATTATCGTATTGTTGTATGTGGGTATCTTTAAGCATTGGATATTTATTGACAATTCTACTAGTTAATTTTGCAAATTTTGCTACAGATTCTATTTGGTCTGAATGAACGTCAAGGCTACCTGGAATATGTCCCCTATCCAGAAAATCTTTAAATGCTTTATTTCTTCGTTGAAAATCTTCTTGTTCTTGTCTTGCGCGTTCTTGTTGTTTCTCTGTTAGTGTTTGTATATCAGCTGATTCATTTGGCCTCTTAGCTAAAAATGTTTTTTCCAAAACATATCGGTCTAATACATCCTTGCCAGGTTGTTTGATAAGTCCTCTCAAAACTTCGATGTTTACAGGTCTTTCCTGAATAGCGGAAAATACGTTTTCAATTCCCATTGTAATATTCAGGTTCTGACCTATTAGGTTGGGATACATCACTGCATATTTTACCATCTCCGCGTAGATCTCTACACAGACTTTTTCCATTCCGTCTGTGAAAACTTTCTTCAGACTTCCGGTGAATTTAATCTGACCTGATCGCAGAAGACTTATTAGTACTTCTCCAATTTCTTTGCACGCCTTTTTATTGAATTTTAAATCTTCAATACTTTTGCCTCTTGCTCGCGCGATTTTAGTAATTTCCTGGTTAACTATTCCAGTATTCTCTTCATGCATCAGACCGCTAATGTTTAGATTTTCCGTTATTGTTCTCCCGATCTTTTCACCAATAGACGTTTTTAATAAGGGAAACATGAGGTCGTTTGGGTGATTAAGGAACTGTCCTTCAATCGATAAGCATTGTGATAAGGCCATCCATTTTCCATATTCCGTCTTAATTAAAATATCCGGCGGTAAAGGAAGATTGAGAGATGGATCAGAGCCGTGCCCTGCGGCTTCATGGAGAACAAAGTCTGTAAAATCTTTTTCTATTGGTATACGGTGGATATCTTCATCTAACAAACATTCTCGGGCATTAGTATCAAAAGTTATTCCGTAAGGTGAACTAGGATCCTGTCTCACTCCTTTTACCAGTCGTCTGCTATTTTTTCCAAACAATATCCGCGTTAATTCATCAATTCGTATCCCGTATGACTTGTTTTTTTCCGGAAGAAGATTGGTGAAATCTTCCTGTTCTGGTTTCCAAACATCTTTCTTTAACAAGCCGGGAATAACTTCAGCTGGCAAACCTTCTAGGCCGAGAGATACACGAAATTTTATGATCTCGGACATCATTTTTTTCGATTCGTTGGAAAGGTCGCTGTTTTCAATCTGTTTAGGAATTGAGTATGCATGAACTTCAGGAAGGAATTGAGCAATGGATGATGAAATAACCCATGCTCCGGCCGCTCCGGCTGTAACCCCGAAAACTTTCAGGAAAGCTCTTCTTGACATTGTTGGGATTACTTCACCCGACATATTGTGGAGCAAATATTGCATTGATCATTGTTGTTCTGGATGTTATTTTATCACACTGGAAACCTATAAATATAGAAACTCTTTCTCTTCCTCCGAGCTCGTGTTATAATTAGCAAGAACATTAGCTGGGGTGGTGGAATGGTAGACACGAGGGCCTTAAGAGCCCTTATCCGCAAGGGTGTGAGGGTTCGACTCCCTCCCTCAGCACTAACATTCGCTTACTTCATCTTCTGGCAAGCCAGTACGATGAAGAGCGCTTCGTTAGTGCAGGCACTTTAAGTTTAAAAGTGAATGTTAGTCATGTCGAAGTGCTCTTCGACGAAGTAAAACGAGTCGAAGGAAACGGATGACGTGACATTTAGCCGATGTTTTATATCTATATATTAAAAAGTAAATTAGATAATAAGTTGTATACTGGATTTAGTAAAGATTTAAAAAATAGAATTATAGCTCATAACAGAGGAGAGGTTGATTCAACAAGGAACAGAAGGCCCTTAGATCTAATTTATTACGAAGCATATAGGAATAAGAAAAATGCTATTTTAAGGGAAAGATTTCTGAAAACAACAAAAGGAAAATTACAATTAAAAAAGCAAATTTTTTAATGAAGCGGGGGTTAGCTCAGCTGGCTAGAGCGCGCGGTTTGGGACCGTGAGGTCGGAGGTTCGAATCCTCTACCCCCGACACGTGTTATAATATTTGAAAATGCGGGTGTAGTTTAATGGCAGAACACGACTTTTCCAAAGTCGATACGAGGGTTCGATTCCCTTCACCCGCTCCCGAGTCTAACTCGGCTTAGGAGTTAGATAAAGGCCAAGTCAGACTTGGCCAGTTATTTATACACGGATTAGAAACGTTAGACGTTTCATGAAATATTACGTTTATACTCTCCTTAGTTTAAAGGATAACAAATTCTACACGAGATTTACGATCGATTTAAAAGATAGATTTTCTCGACATTCTCCAGGAGAAGTAAATCTACAGTTAATAGGCGTCCACTTAGGCTTATTCATTATGAATATTTTGTCAATGAAGAAGATGCAAGAGCTCGTGAAATTTTTCTTAAAAGCGGTTTTGGAAGAAGTAATCTTAAAAAAGCATTGCAGAGAATGCTATCTCTAGGTAAAAATTAGTTGGAGGTTTTGAAGCTTTTTATAACAATCAAACTCATTGCTATAAATGGAACCGCCAGTAGTGCTCCAAGAATTCCTAAGAAATTTCCGCCGATCAATACTCCGATAATCACAACTATTGGATTTAGGCCGACCGCCTTTTCCATTATCTTTGGAACCAAAATATTATTTTCCAGCATTTGAAGTACGATATAGAAAACTACAACAGAAATCGCAAGTGTTGGCGAAATACTTAAGGCAACAATCACTGTTGGAATTGCTGAAATAATTGGTCCTATTGTTGGGACTATTTCCAGTATTCCGGCAAGAAGTGCTAAGGGGAGAGAGAAAGGAATACCTAGAACAGTAAGTCCTATCCAGGTGACAATACCAATGGTAAACGAAAGAACTATCTGTCCTCGAAACCAAGCTCCTAGTTTTTTCTCAACTTGCGTTATCGTCTCTAATCCTCTCTTTTGATATCTGTTAGGGAGTAGCGAAACAGCTTCTTTTTTTAACCTATCTCGTCCAAGCATAAGGTAAAAACTGATGACAAATACAGTAAATACAGAAAAGATTCCTGTAAAGATTTTACCTGTCACGCTCAAAGCGTTTTTCCCAAGTGATTCGAGGTCTGATGTTAAGATGCTGTTAGTGTTCGTTGCTTTGATATCGATATTTAATAGTTTGGCTGTTTGGTCAACATAATTCGGAAGAGTTTTGAAAAATTGTTGTACTTGTAGAGTAAAAAATGGCACCAATGGAAAAATTAACAAAACCAAAATCGCAATTGTTAATATATAGGGTATTATTACTGAGAAAATCCGCGGGATACGTTTTCTAATTAAAAAATCCGAGAATGGAGTTAGAGCTGCCATTATTATATAAGAGATAAAAATAATAATTAATATTCCGCTTAACTCAAAAGCAAGCCAAAAAATAACAAGTACGATAAGCGTTGTGAGAAAATGATTGTGAATTATATAATTAACAATAGGATTTTTCATACTTCAATTAAATTCAGTATGACCCTGAGCGTAGTCGAATGGGTCATAAATCTATATCTGTAGTATATGGTAGTGATGGTAGTATTGTCAAAGAGAGTGTAAATGCTGTAAAATACACTTAGTTGTCCCCGTAGCTCAACGGATAGAGCACATCGGTTCTAACGATTAGGTTGGGGGTTCGATTCCCTCCGGGGACACACAATAAATTTGAGATGGTGGGCGTAGCTCAATGGCTAGAGCATCAGGTTGTGGACCTGACGGTTGCCGGTTCGAATCCGGTCGCCCACCCCAATATTTATTTCAGGGGAAATTCTTCTATCTTGATCCATCCATCAACATGTCCTTGTGTATAAAAAAGATGAAGTGATGACGCTCTGAATTTAGCTGGATAGTTTTCTCCAATTTCTCTTATTGCTTCTTCTTTTGATTTATTTGAGAATGCTCCATAAGCGAGACTCATATGGGGGAATGGTGGAATATTGCCTGTTTCAAAGGTATAATCCGAACGCTCAAAAGCATAGCTAAGTAAAGATGAATCTTTTCCCCTGATATAGAGCGTTCTATTCCATATTTCTTCGTAATCAATTTTCTCTAATTCTACCTCAAATGGCTTTAGGTTAGATGCAAGCCGTTTTGTTTTTTCTTCTATCTCGCCCTCCTTTTGAGATATTCCTCCAACCAAAGTCATATGTGGCACAAATAGCGGGGACTTGAATCTTTCCGATAGTTTTTGTATAAGAATAGTAAGCTCGTCAAGTTCCTTTTTTTCAGGAACAATCCACAAAGAATATCCTTTTGCTCGTAAAACATTTTCCGGTAAGTTTGCTGCAATTTGCTCGTGACTCATAATTTAGCAACGTATTATATCATTTTTCGTTTTGTTCCGGTTTGTTGGGGTTTTAAAAGCTACTTGGTGAGTTTGAAGGTGGTTAGCATTTGATTGAAAAGACTTAGGTACGTATCTTTGGAATTAAAAATAATTGTATTTACTCCGAAAGGAACGATAATATTGGTAGATTTATTGCCATTAGAGTCTTTATTGTTTTTCTTCCTAGCGCTCACGGATGCGACAATCACAGATTCCCCTATCTGCGGATCCAAAGCCAGAGCTTCAGAGTATGTTCGCGTACCATAAGAAAGGGTTATTGATAAAATTCCCGCTTTTGTGGCCACCGGATTAAATACAACATATTCCAAAATTTTTGGATCTTGCTGAATAATTATTTGCGCTGTCCAAAGAGGCGGATATTTTATGGAATAGGAATATTTACTGCTGACAAATGCGCTCCAGGTTGCCGTTGGACTTAGTGTAGGAGCAAGAGTTGGGGTTAGTAAAGATGTGGGAAGCATAGTTGTTGGCTGAATCGTTGGAATCGGTGTAGAAATTATAAGTGTTTGTGGAGTTGAGGCTTCAGATCTAATTTCGGTTTTCTTGTTTGCCAGCAATATATATCCTGTCGCGCTCAAAGACAAGATGCTAAGGATGGATATAATTATAATTATAGATTTATTTTTTGGAAAAAAATGTTTGGGTGTTGGGGGTAAGGGGTTTTGTTGGTTCTGATCGTCCATTAGAAAATCATCGCACAAACAAATTGGTTCTGTCAATATTATGGCGGTTAAAACATTAGGATTTTGAATAAAGTCTTAATGCGTCAGATTTTCTCATATTCAGCGTTCTTGCAGCAGCAAGCCCTCCCAAACCTAACGCACCAAACATTAAACCGATATCTATTAAGAATCCTTTATCTTTGATTGGACGCAAGTTTGCTCTAAAAGTATTCCTTTCTTGAATACGCGCCTCTTGTTCAGCTAATAGATTTAAATTTTCTATAACTCTTTGTTGATCTGCAATCTGGGAAAGATTTACAATTAAATTCCCCTGCTGCAATTGTTTGTCAACCTCTTGATGAAATACAATTATTTCATGCTTTACTTGGGTAAGCTGTTCTCCAGCTGCAACATCAGGAAATACATTGTATGCATTTTGATCCATTCTGTCATAAACTCCACCCATATCATAAGAGGCTAGCATAAACAGAAGCATTGACGGGACTACGGGCGTCAATGGATGTTTTGCTATTTTTTTAAAGATATTATCGTTCTCTTTCATTTAGATCGATATTTTAAAATAACTGATGACACTTGTCAATAGCTATTATGGTTGGAAGAACTTTTTATTTTTAAGTCTTTCCGGCAGAAAACTTAAGTTCTCTCTGGGGCCCACGAATTTATTGCTCCAAGTATAATTCTTGGCATATCCCAAATCTTTCATAAGTTTTGTTGGGGCGTTTCTTAGATGTAAAGGAATAGCTTCATTTGGAAATTCATAAACTGCTTCTTTTGCTAGTCCCAGTGCATTTACAACTGCCCGGGATTTTTTTGCAGTTGATAAATATAGTGTTGCATGAGCCAAGATTAGTTGAGCTTCCGGCATTCCGATTTTGTTAATTGCTTCAAAAGCAGCATTTGCCTGGATGAGCGCTCCCCTATCTGCAAGTCCGATATCCTCGGAGGCAAATATAATCATACGCCTTGCAATAAATTTTGGATCTTCTCCATTTTCCAACATTCTGGCTAAATAGTATAAAGCAGCATCCGGGTCAGATCCTCGCATAGATTTTATATAAGCGCTGATTATGTTGTAATGTTCGTCTGCCTTTTTGTCATAAAGTCCAGCACTTCGAGTTTGGAAAACTTCTTTAATTATTTCTACAGTAATTTCCTTAGATTTAAAATTTGTTACCGCGATTTCCAAAGCATTCAGCATAATTCTTGCATCTTGTCCACAAAGTCTTATTAATAATTCTTTCGCATCTTTAGAAATTGCTTGTCCTGAGCTTGCCGAAGGATTATATTTTCCCAATCCTGTTTCTTTGTCTTTGAGAGCAATATTTAAAATCTTCTCAAGATTTTTTTCGTCTAACCCTTTAAGAACAAAAACTCGGCATCTGGATAAAAGAGGACTGATTATTTCAAAAGAAGGATTTTCCGTGGTTGCGCCAATTAAAGTTATTAAGCCACTTTCAACATGAGGCAATAATGAATCTTGTTGCGCTTTATTCCATCTGTGGATTTCATCAATAAATAGAATTGCTTTATTCTTAATGTCATCCTGAGCAAAGCGAAGGATCTCTTTTAATTCCGCTTTCCCAGTTTCTACGCCAGATAACTTATAAAATTTTGCATTGCTTTCGTTAGCAATGATTTGAGCCAGAGTTGTTTTGCCCGATCCCGGAGGTCCCCACAAAATCATGGAAAAAAGAGTTTTTCCTTCAATCATCTTGCGCAAAATTTTATCAGGTCCTACTAAATGTTCCTGTCCAAAAAACTCTTTCAAATTCTGAGGTCTCAAGCGGTATGCCAAATTCATAGACTTCGTAACGCTTCAACGGTGCCTTTTCCAAAAAACTCTTTTGGTTTAATAATAAGAAATGGATGAGATTTCTTAATTTCACTTTTGCCTACAAATATAAATTCAACCTTTTTGTTAAGATTATATAGGTGTTCTGCCATTGGAAAATCTGATAGGCTGTCTCCAAAGGTTAGAAATCTTTGAGGGTCTATTCCGATTTCTCCTAGCCATTTAAGAATTCTTTCAACTGCGAACCCTTTGCCTACGTGTTGATTTTCGATATCTGTTGCAATTATTGTTGGATCTACTTTCAGTGGTTTACCTGAATTATCTTCGTCAACTAATTTTTGAAGCTTCTCGTTTAAGACCTTTTGATGTTTGGAGTATTCCTCGACTGGATATCCGTCTATCATTTCAGTTGAAATCATGGTTTCTTTGGTTTCATCATAAAACATGGATCCAGAAAATTCAGAGTTAATCAGATATCTAACTTTTTCTTGCAAATTTTGAGGTACAGATATTGAGTCATCTTTATGATAGTTCATCTCGCCATTTTCATCAAAGGTAATCCATGTTCCTCCTTTTTCCCCTGATGCAAAAAAACTTTTTAATATTCTTTTGTTTTTTACTTTTTCAAGAAGCGGATTAATAACTCGATCAATCATCCAAACAAGCGATCGACCAGTATTAAGAGCAACCGGTTCGCCTTTTTCTAATCTATTAACAATCTGATTCAATATTTCCGGTTCGGTAACTCTTTTTTCTGAAGGATTTGTAATTACCCCATCTACATCAAAAACCCAACAAGTTTTCATGATTTTATAGAAATGCGGGATTTGTCAGATTTTTCTAAATATCTTATAAAATTAACAAATTCTGTAATAATTGTTCGTCGTTGCGTATGTCTTTTTATATCAAAAGTTGAATTGCCTTCTTCAAATGCAGTTTGGATTTTGGGGTGCTGGTAAGGTACTAAAACAGATTTTATTCTCAATCTTTGATGTAGCGCTGCAACAATAGGGAAAAACTGAATGTTCGAGTACATTTCTACATTCACTGTTTTATCTATGGCAGTGTTACCTTTATCGTATTGATATGTTGTTTGGAATAATTCTCTAAGTTGTGGAGTATTTGCGAAAATTCTTTGACCAAACCAAAAATCCAAGTCCGGATCAGATCCTTTTAACAGTCCACGAGAACGCAAGATATCGTTATATTTTTTATTTGATTTTTGCTCTTGCTCTCTTTGGAGTTTGGGATAAGTTAAAAAACTTTCTTCATCTCGTTGTAGAATCACAATGTCCGCTTCACCCTTTAGGATTGGAAGACTTCCCGGTTGTATGCAGTCAGAAACTGTAGATATTTTTTCGGGTTCCGTTTGGACGATAACTTTTACTCCTTGAAGGGATTCTACCCGTTCAATTCCTTGCCGTCTGGCAGGACTATATCCTCCTTGTTGTTGTTGCATTTCGAAATAAATCTTGTTTTGTTCAAGAGCATTTTTGAATGCTTCAGAACTGCCGCCATCAACAATTACAACCTGGAAATTTTGTTCTTGTGCAGATTTTAAAGTTTGCAATGCCAAATCCCCTCTTAATTTATCTGCAGAGAGTTCACCTTTTACTTCTCCTTCATACCAGCCGGGATAAAATGTTGAGGTAACTATAGCAATAGATTCTGGTTTAAATAAAGCTTCTGAAGGTTCATTATTCCTAACTTCTGGAGATTTTATTGTTTCATCTGGCATAATAAACTCTATTATACTCTTGCTGACCTTACGCGATCAAGTTTGAAGGTTGGTAATTATATTACTTTCGAGCATATGGCTTTTTGTTATCTCTTTGGATTGATTTATTAATAAAAACGTTTATAATTCAAGCTATGAAAGAAAATGGTAAGGGTCCATATAGGTATTCTACCGTAGACCGATTTGTAGGTTATTATCCTGAATATGACGCTATTCATCCTTACAATCCCAATAGCGAGTCGGTTCGCAATTTGCTGCCAATGATAAGAGATGCATCGTTGGGAGATATTTTTCAGGTAGAATATGTCCATAGGCTTCGTACGCCTGAAGAATTAACAGTCAAACGGTCTGCTTTAGATTTTATTAGAGGAGAAAAAGAAAGGATAAAAGTATCCCAAAGGACTATGAAAAGCAATACTTTTGATGCAGCAATAGAAAATTATAAGTATATTAGGGACATATCTCTTAATCCTATAATTAATGAAGTTTTAACCTTAACATATAGAACTGTTGATTTGGCTTACGACGATGTGTTTCTCAGCAGAATTGGGGGGATATATAACAAAATCTTTGCGTCTAAAAATGGGATTGTTTATAGAGCCAATGATGAATATGGGTGGTCAATTATATTCCCATTTCCCGCGCAATATTTAGAGAGCCATTGGAAAGAAGGCAATAAAAAAGAGTGTAGGGATTTTGCCAGGTTCACTCCTGCGACTGTTCTGAATAAATTTGAAAAAGTTATAAAAAGCGCGTAAATTTAACTATATACTCTTGCTGACCTTACCCGATCAAGTTCTTTTTAAATTATATTTACCGTTTTGTCGAATCTGTAACGATACGGGATCGGAATAGCTATAACGATGTGGTAAAACTTACTTTCTTTCGGCGCGGACACGGTCAAGTTTGTTGAGGAATTTTTTCCTAAGCCTTAAATTTTTTGGAGTCACTTCCAAAAGTTCGTCTTCTTCCAGGAAATCCAAATATTGTTCAAGACTCATTTTCAAAGGCGGAGTTAGGGCAATTGATATATCTGCATTTGCAGATCTCATGTTGGACATCTTTTTTCCTTTTGCCACATTTATTTCTATATCATCATTTTTTGAATTAAGTCCGACAATCATTCCCGCATAGACTTCTGTTCCTGGATCTATAAAAGTGATTCCGCGTCCCTGCGCATTTTCTAGACCAAAAGTTAATGCCGGACCCCCCTCCGATGCGATCAAAACACCATTTCTGATTTTTGGAAGTACCGGCGTTAATGGTTCGTATTTATCAAACATAGTATTTATTACAGCTGTTCCTTTGGTGTTGGTTAACAAAATATTTCTAAGACCCAAAAGATTTTTGGATGGGATTTTGTATTCAAATCTCGTCTGACCTTTCCCATCGGCATTCATGTTGGTCATTTGTCCTCTTCTTTCACCCAATTCTCTTGATACGACTCCCTGAAATTCATCAGGAGCATCAATTATCAAGTCCTCAACCGGCTCCATTTCTACGCCCGAAACAACTTTCGTAATGACTTCAGGTTTTCCTACCTGAAACTCATATCCTTCACGTCTTATCGTTTCAATAAGAACTGACAAATGCAGTTCTCCCCGTCCGGAAACAACAAATTTATCTTCTCTGACTTCAAGTTTCATGCTGATATTGGTTTCCAATTCTTTGACTAGCCGGTCATAGACTTGTCTGGAATTGGAATATTTTCCTTCTTTTCCTGCGAATGGTGAAGTGTTGGCAAAAATAGCAATTTTAATTGTTGGTTCCTCAATAGTGATTCTGGGAAGAGCAATTGGACTGCTGGGATCGGCAATTGTGTCTCCGATAGTTACATTGTCAATGCCTGTTATGTCAACTATTTCACCGGCCATTACTTTTTCAACCTCATCTTTTTTTAGTCCGCGGTTAATGAAAATATTTTCTATTTTGGATGGAATTTTTTCATTTTTCGAGTTAATTAGGACAACTGATTGGCCTTTTTCCAAACTTCCACTTCTTATTTTCCCGATTACATGTTTGCCTTTGTGAGTGTCAAAATCCAAAGCAGTTGCAAGCATTTTGAATGGCCCAACGTCTATTGTTGGAGCAGGAACATAATCTATAATTGTTTGCATGATTGCATCTAGAGTTGTACTTGCCTGTACATCTTCCATTTTGATCGCAGCTTTTCCTTCACGGCCAATTGCATACAAAACAGGGAAATTTAATTGCTCGGAATCAGTAGCTAATTCCAGGAATAAATCATTTGTTTTTTCAAAAGAATCTGGAATGTCTGCAAGTTTTTTGTCGATTTTATTTATAATCACAATTACTTTGAGTCCCATTCCAAGCGCTTTTTTCAAAACAAATTTCGTCTGAGGCATTGGCCCTTCCAAAGCATCAATAATCAAGAGCGCGCCATCTGCCATATTTAGAGTTCTTTCTACTTCTCCTGAGAAATCAGCATGTCCGGGAGTGTCAATAATGTTAATTTTATAGTCTTTGTAATTAATTGCTGTATTTTTAGCCAAAATCGTGATGCCGCGTTCTCTTTCAAGCGGATTTGAATCCAGAATAGTTGTTTGGGTCATTTCTGCTTCATTGGCACGAAATGCATCAAACTGCTTAAGCATGAAATCCACAAGAGTAGTCTTCCCGTGATCAACGTGAGCAATAACAGCAATATTTCTAATATTTTTGGAGTCAACCATATAAAAAATCCTCCTTGCGGAAGAGTCAAATTTATTATACCATAAAGAGGATGAAGAAGTTTGCAGAACACTATCCTCTTGTCATGCGGGGGTTTTTGGGTTTTGTGCTTGTGTGGTTTGGCGTCAATGAAATTTTGAATCCTCGGTATTGGAGCGGATATGTTCCTCAAATGGCCATAGAAATTTTGCCAATCCCGATTTTGCCCTTTGTTCAAGCACACGGGGCAGTTCTTGTTTTTTTAGCTATTTGCTTTTTTTTTCGTTTTCAACTTCGCTATATCGGAGTTGTTGCAATGCTAGTTTTACTTTCAATTATTGGAGGTCTTATTAGTATGAATGGATTTGATGAGATAGTAGTTCGTGATATCGGTCTTTTCGGCCTCGCCCTCTCCATCTGGCTGTACGAAATAAAAAAGAAGTAGATCTTCAAAATAGGATTTTATCTTTTATCTTTAGTTGTGTAAAGATTTGTCAATTAGCCTTACACCTTTAAGGTGCGTGCGTAAATAAAGAATAGTTTATTCTAGTTTTATTCTATTGTTTTTCGTATATTTTTAACGTATGTTTAAGATGTGGATAAAATTATTCTTCACATTGATTTTGATAGTTTTTTTGCTTCTGTGGAGCAAGAGGACAATCCCCTTTTGCGTAATAAACCGCTTGGAGTAACTGCTACAAATGGCAGGACTTGTATAATTGCATCCAGTCGAGAAGCAAAAAGATTGGGAATCAAAACTGGATCACGCACTTATGAAGCTCTGGAAATTTGTCCTGATTTAAAACTTGTCAGCGCAAATTTTGTAAAGTATTTTGAGATATCCAAAAAGTTTTTAAAAATTTGCCAAAATTTCTCACCAAGTGTTGAACTTTTTTCAATTGATGAAGTTTTTATTGATGTTACTCTAACTAAGCACTTGTTTGGTGGAGTTTATGGCATGATTAAGTTTATTAAACAAGAAATAAAAGAAAAAATTGGAGAATATATTACTGTTTCAATCGGTCTTTCTCACAACAGATTATTGGCAAAGTTGGCATCAGGAATCAATAAGCCTGACGGCGTGTTTGAGATTACAGGAGATAATATTAAAAGCGTATATCAAAAAGCAAAATTAACAGATGTTTGCGGAATTGGTGAAAGAATTAAATTAAGACTTAATAAAATAGGAATATATAGTTTAATTGATCTTAAAAATGCTCCGATGAATATTTTAAAACAAGAATTTGGAGATTTTGAAAGTAATTTTTTGAAAAATATTGGTCTTGGAATAGATTCTGATTCTCTCTCCTCTTTTACGGATAGCCCGGATGTTAAATCAGTTGGTCGTAATTATTGTTTGCCCCAAAACGAATATAACAAAACTGTAGTTTTACAAAACATCTATGAACTTTGTGAAGAAGTAGGAATAAAACTTAGGCGTCTTAAGAAAAAAGCTCGCACGATCGGAATATCTTTAAGAGGTAATTTTAGCATTCATGGACGAAAAACTTATCGAGAGTATTTTGATACGGGAAAAGAAATTTTTGCCGCGTGTCTTTCCCTTTCGAGTTCCCACCTTCCAGGTGGGAACTCGGTATATGTGCGGCAGATAGGCATATGGGTTTCGGGTTTGGAAGACAAAGCCAATGTTCCCCTTTCTCTTTTTGATTCTCCGAAGAAAAATAGATTAATTAACGTAATTGATGAAATTAATTATAAGTTTGGCGACCACACAATTCGCAATGGATTTTTGTTGTACGCAGATAAATTAACTACAGTCCCCAATGGCTACATAGCAGACAAATACGAACGCACAAAACTCGCTAATGAATCTACATAATCATTTTTGGTCTCGTGGAATTGCAGTTACTGCCTCTGCAAGTTTTCGAGCTTGTTTGTGCACATAAATATCGCCGTAATTTGCCCTTGCTTCACTTGATCTGGAATAGGCAATAATTGTGGTCCCCGGAGCCTGCTCTCTAATTAGTTGTGAAATTTCTTTCCCATCTGCACAGTCTTCACCATAATAATCAAGATTGCCATCGACTATAGCTATTGTCATTCCTTTTTCCTTGGCATCAGCAATGCGTCCTATGGCCTCTTGATAATTTCCTGCATACCGTATAAGTTTGTGTCCTGCATTTGTTAGTTCATCAATGATAGATTTTGCGTCTACAACATCATCCTCAATTAAAAAAAACTTTTCGTGAGTTCCCATAATTTTTCACATATTAGCTCATATTTTTTAAGCTATTTAAATATTTGGGGAATTTTAGCGTAAGCCTCATTTGTATCTATATATATCCCTGATCTATTTCCAACTTCAATCGTTCCCCCAATATGTGTTGTTATTTTCTCATCTTGCACTCCGGAGAAAGTACTTGCCCTAAGATATCCTGTTGATGTCTCAATCTCCAGTTCTTGAGTAGAGAATATATGTTCCCCAAATAGCTCATCGTCTTTTCTATAAGATACCTGACATATAGTGTTGCCTATTTTACTTTTCCCTTTGATGGATTCCGGTGTATGATGGAGCCTTGTTAATAAGTTATTTATAACTTCATTAGATTTTTCACCAAGTTGTGATTGGGATAGTTGTTCTATTGTGCTTGGTCTCTCTGTTGCCATGAAAAATATTTTAATATACGAGTATCCTAAAGTCAACTATAGAGGAATTGGCATTCGGAGAGGATGGAATTCTTTTTATCATTAGACAAACCAAGAATATCCAAGGAGGAAGGGTTTTTACAAACATCTTTTGCCAGAACTACATGATTGCCAGCAAGCAATTGTTTTTGATTCTGAGAAAGACTGGTTAACATTGTGATCGGATGAAGTTTGTATTTTTCGATCAGATCTCTAAAACTTCCATTTTCCGGATAATCCCAACTTATAACTTTCATGTTGCTGCAAAGTGCATAATCTAAAGCATCTTGCGTAACTTTTGTATTTGTCACAAGCCAAACTTCCGAAAGATTATGTTTTTCTTTGATATCATCAAATCTTGCTTTGGTGTATAAAGAAACATGAACTTGGGATTTAGTTCCGGGCATATTGTGAAATTTACATTCCACCATCGAATTTTTATTATCTTTTTTAACAATAAGATCTATTTCGTGACTAATACATTTTCCCATCAGTATTTGTCTGACCTGAGTTTCATATCCTTCCATTTTTAAAATCTCAGAAATATAATCTTCAAAAGGATATCCTGTTGGCCCAAGATCCATAATCGCTTGTTTCAGACTATATTTTGCACGAGCAAAAGGATGAGGAGAATTTTCCAAAAACTCAATAATATGTTTGTAGATTTCTCTGGTTGGAATATTTTCGTAAAGACTAGATTTTACATGAGTCACTGCGCTTTCTACGAGGTCTTTAGGTATGCCTGCTCTTTGAATAGACAAGCGTAACTTTCTATCATTAAAGGGTTCAATTTGGCCTGTTGCTTTCAGGACATTGGGCATATTGATATTATAACAAAATTGTTCGTTTTTTAAATACTATGAAATCACCCTTATTAAAAACCTCAATGTAATTTTTATTGAGCAGCATATCTTTGGCTATTTTTCTTTGATCCTCCAACGATGATGGCCACGAAGAGGAACTAAATAAAAATAAGACAATATCTGCTTTATCTACTCCGATTGGGATTGTATAAATTATTTCTCTTTGAGAAAGGTGCGATCCCAAATTGTTAGTTGCGGCAACAGTATAATGTGATGGAATTGTTGAAAGAAAATTTTCGATTGCTTCTTTATTCTTCTCAGGCTTTGTAAACATATCGTCGTTAGGATTTTTAGCGCCTATCAATGGTCCATAAGAGAAAGCTGTTAAAAAAGCAAAAAAGATAAGATATATTGCGAGATGTATTTTCATTCTTGGAAACCATTTGAGAAATTTTTTTGTTGCGAAAATGGCGGAAATAAAAACAAATGGCGTAATAGTTGCTGTGTATTGATAATAAATTTGATAAAGTTGCGAATTGTTACTAAGTAAATCTATCAATAAATCCGGGATAGCGAAAATTAAATATAGAGGAGAAAGTAAAGAAAGAAATCCAAGAGGCATAAAAACCTGTTTTAAATAACCAAGCTGATGTCCCTCAAAAATCGTTGAGATGATTTTTTGAGGAGAAAGAAAAACATTTTTGATAACTTCTGTCGGAGAATCTCCAAAATCCGAAAAATAAGACAATGCAAAATGTTCTTTACCTAAATTTTGAGGAATGGCATACCAGACAAGATACCCAAAAATAGCAATAGGTAAAGCAATAATCACAAGGCCTAAAATTTTTACTTTCACCTGTTTTTTAAAAAGTAGCGGAAAGCCAAAAATAGAAACGATTACCCAAACTTGCTCTTTTGTAAGTCCTGACAATATAAGAAAAATGGTTAAAAAAAAGTATTTTTGTTTTATTAAAAAATAAAAAGATGCTAACAATAGGGTCGTTGCTAATGTAACTGCATGAAAATCATATAAATTGGTAAATTGTAGTAAAGGATTAAAAAGATATGAAAATGAAAAAATAAGAGCAAAAGTTTTATTTTTAAGAATTTCTTTTGCAATTAAAAAAACAAAAATTCCTCCAAGACCTAGAACAAAAGATTGGATTATAAGAAGCATTTTGGGATGTGACCAAAGTAGATAAAATGGGGAAATCAAAATTAACATAAAATCCGCATGAGAAGATAATCTGGAAATCATATCGCCATTGTCACTTGATGTCTGAAAAATCCTGCCGTTAATCGTATTCCATACGGTCTGATCCATATTTCCCAAGTCAAAGCGTCCGGTATAAAAATTGTCGTATCTTAGGAAGCTGGCCGTTATGAAATATAAAATGTAGATACAGATTAGAACGGTAAGAATAAATTCATGCGATTTTATGAGGTTTAAGATTCTTTTCATTAGATAGTAAACATATCGGTTTTTATTATTTTAGTTCACGAGCTTTGATAAGTCAAAAGACAAAAATAAGGTAAATCTGTAAAGGTATATGATCAATGCAAGTGAAAATAAACTTAAAAATCATAAAGTTGATTATGAGAACATGTTTAAGTATAATTAGCTACTAAAATAGTGCTTTTATAGATAATCCTGCCTAATTTTAAAAATATGCCAGAAGTATTACAACCAGTAGATCGTCCAACAGCTCTTATAGCAAAGACTTTAGGAGATGCAAAGGCATTGTATTCTTTACTTTCTGTAAAAGGAGATGAAAAAGAGAACATGTTAGATGCTATATCTCATGAATTAACCAGTTTTGATGATGTTGAAACGACATCTTTAGTAAAATTTCTTATTCGAGGATTAGCTAAAGATGATGAAGAATGGAATGTGGATAAAAGAGATGGCGCTTTAGAGATTTTAGGAATAGCTGATTTGGCAAAAGTCAACAGAGATACGCTACTTCAAGAATACCAAACTGCCGTCTTACAACAACATAAAGATTCTGATCCGTTAGGATCAATTTCTTCATTGCTTGAGGCAGGTAAAGTTATTGGACCTTCGCTTCCTTTCGGAGAAGATGCAATAGAGGACGTTAAATTAGTATGGGATAATGTCGCCCAACAATTTACTGGAGAAGATAAAAATTTTATTGATAAAGGAAAAGAAAAAGTTTTAAATTCACTTATTGCAGACCCGGAAGAATTATTAGGTAATACTGAAGTAGAATTAGGGCGTAGAGAGCAGCCCAAATTAGATAAAGCGGAAAAAGCACTACATGATCATTATCTTGAAACTGTCAAACAGCAAAAAACATTTAAATTAACTCTTTGGAAAAGCGTTCCAAAATTTAGAATGCGCACACTTACATATGGATTACCTTTAGAAAGATTTTGGAATCTCCATGATCCAGATGATATTGCTGATGCATTAATAAAATTACGATCTGACCAGCCCTCATCAGTACGGGATGTTTTTCATCGAGCGTTGAGAGAGAGGACTGGATTGGGATTGGATGAGATTACTCCTGAACAGGCAAGAATTGTTGCTGATGAAGTTATTTTATCTGCAAGGGATACTCAGTCCTTAATTAAAAATTCCTTAACCAATTTTGCTACAATTACTAACAGATTTAGGCAGATCGTAGCTGAAGCTTCCAATAGGCCAGCACGTGCGCAAAAAGCAATAGTCAGGCCGATTATTAATTTTTTTCGGGAAAATTCTGTAGAGATAGCAAAACCTACTATTGAAGGAATTAACGAATTTCTTGCTGATGAGAAGGTAATGGAAAAAGCTGAAGCGACATTTAACCTAAAGCAACAGACTAAACAAGATGCGATACAAGTTTTTGAGGATGCTTTTAGTCTTAGCAATAATCCAACAAATTACTCATTAATGTCTCGTACGAGAGAAGATATGTTTTTGGGAGATCTTACCGGAGATTGCACGTCTTATCATTTAGTGGTTGGGATGAATGCTTGGACTGTGCCAATTTGGTTAACAAATCCTGGATTTAATTTTTTTAAAATTACTGATGGAGACCAGTTAGTTGCTAAGCTAGGAATTATTCTTGGAGTTGCCGATGGCCAACCTGCGCTTATTGTTGATTCTTTTGAAATTGGACAAAAAATGAAAGATAAAGAGATATCTGTGGATTTAATCGAAAAAGGCTTGCGATTTCTAAGGCAATGGGCAGAAAAAGTTGATTTAGAAGTCTATATAAATAATATCTCTAATAGTTCAGGAGCAATGGACTTATTGAACGGAACATGCGCCCCCTCAAAAAAAGACGACATATTCGTAATGGGAGGATTATCTGGCGTTGCTGAATTAAGCAAAGAACTAATAGCGATCAAACCGAAGAACGCATTTATCTCCAATCTAGTCCAACAACATTCGGTGATGATTTAGATGAGGATTTTGTAGAGCCTGAAGTAAGAAGGCGGGGTAACCTATTAGGTGAGTTTGAAAGAATGATAACTCGGACACTTGAAATTGCTCTGCCTGGAGATAGAGATAAGATTGAAGATATGGCCAGATCAAATAACTGGAAGGAATTATTTAAGCTTATTATAAATACTTCTTATCCAGACGTTGCCAAATCTATCGGGGATGATTGGAAAAGATATGCCCAATTTATGGATCAGGTAGAAATTGTTGATATTGATTCAGGAGAAGCACGCAGAATAGCTGATACTTGGTTTTATTCGGATTACTTGCCTGTTTCTGATTTTTTTTATAAGGCATCTATGGAGGAAGCAGCAACAAAAGCATCAGAAGCATCAGAAGAAACGATAGGAGAACAAATAGCAGAAGCAATATTGGATGACGATATGCGTTATTATGGTTATGATCCCTTAGATTCTTTAAATAGTCAAGCAGACGAAGTTGACGAAATTTTAGTTTTGTTAAAACGTATGGAGATAGATAAAATTACTCCTGAAGACTTCTTAGGAAAACTTTATGGTCAGATAATGTCTAGGAACGATGAGTACAGTGATGGCGAAAAAAAGGTGACACTAAATCGCCAATTATCGAGATTGACAATATAAGGCTGTAATTATGAAACTCCTTGGTGCGCCCGGAGGGAATTGAACCCCCTTTCCGCCTGTCAAGCAGGCGAGCTCAGCCTTCGGCTTCCGCTCCTACTCGTCCGAAGACACTTAAGTGCGTCCTGCAGGAGTCGAACCCGCAACCTAGTGGTCCGAAGCCACTCGCTCTATCCAGTTGAGCTAAGGACGCGTAGGTAAATTATATCACTTTCACGCCCTTGTGAAAAATACGTAAATATGTATACAATAATAAATAATATGCCCAATAATAAGGTTAAAAGAAATAAAAAGACTGTTTGGTATTACCTTAAGATTTATTTTATTTTAGTTTTTGTAAGTTTAGCTATCTTTGCTGTTGGAAGTTTTTTTAGACCTCAATTTGACTGCGCAAATTCTATAACTTGCAAGAGGGATTTAACTATTAATGTTGATAATAATGTAAGTGGTATTTTTCAAGGACGCGAAGTTCTTCCTCCAAAAGTAGATTTGGCTCAAGCTTTGACCGAATCTTCAGTCCTGGGAGTGAAAGTTTCCGCAAATGACAATAAACATATTTACATTGATCTCTCAGCACAAACGTTATATGCATACGAGGGCGAAAACCAAATTATGAAGGTTTTTATTTCTTCGGGAAAATGGGGTAGGACACCGGTTGGGAATTTTAACATTTGGCAAAAACTTCCAGTTACTCGCATGGCAGGAGGATCAGGCGCCGATTACTATAATTTGCCAAATATTCAGTGGGTAATGTATTTTCATCATGATTTTGGTTTGCATACTGCCTATTGGCACAATAACTTTGGGCATGCAATGAGCCATGGTTGTGTCAATATGAGATTAATTGACGCAAAAGAGCTATATACTTGGGCTGATGGCCCTTCGGGCAAGAAACTCGGAACAGCTGTATCAACTTGTGATAAATTTGAAGAGCCTGGCACTTGTGTTCAGTCCAATCCGATAAACTAATATGACTACAGTAAGAAAAATAGAACTAGAATCAATTTTCTTAATTTCAATTGTTGCTGCCGCCAGTTTATTTTTTGTTGTTCAGAGAAATAATCGATTCAATGTACCGGTCGTATCGGTTAATTCACCATTAGCTACAATTGCAACTCCAGCTCCTAAGCAAAATGTTTTCTCGCAGGTTTCTCCGGATGGGACTAAAAAAGTTATTATGAAAATAGATAGCAACAAAGACGATACTCAAGCATACTCTTTTTACACTGCAGATGGCTCTGGCAATCATGAGCAATTTATTTTTGAAAAAATACAAGATGGGACAGCGAGCATGACAGTCCCCTTTAATACATGGTCTTCCGATGATAAATATTTTTTCATTCAGGAAAATTCAAAAAACGGCAAGAGAATTTTTGCGTTTAAAGCTACGGGTGAGCCATTTTCTGATACAGAAAAATATTTTGACGTAACTGATTTATTCAAAAAAAGAGAAACCGGAAATAACTTTAATGAAGCAACAGGGTGGGCTTCGGACTCACTTATTATAGTAAATACTACCAAACAGGACGGTACAAAAGGTCCTTCATATTGGTTTGAAATCCCAAGCAAGGCAATTATCCAGCTTTCTACCGAGTTTTAGAGTAGGTAAATATTTTCATATAATAAAAAGCAAAAATAAGGATTGTCATCAAGCTTAAAATCCACTTGGTATTTGGGTCTAGTATTTTTTCCTCAATATTTCTAAAAAGAAACATGCTAGGATTCCAAACTATATAGAGGTTAAGAAAATGAATGACACTTAGTATAATTGCCATAAACCAGTATTTATTTTTAAAACCAATCCATGTGATGAGTAATGGAAATATTGGATAAAGATACCGTTCGTGCATTTTTGGAAGGAACAAGAAGCTTGCAAAAGCTACTATGGATGTTAATAAAAAAGTCGTTTCTATAGATATTTTTTTCATTTTTATTAATTTTGCGGACACAAAAATTATTGGTAAATATAGCAATGCAAATATCAAATATGCCCAATAATTCAATGCCCATCCTAAAAACGTAGACGTTATTGGTGGAGTACTTTCCCGAAGAGCTGGATTAAAAATTAGCCACCAAAAATTATATGCATTAACTGAGATATCTTGATTTACTCCATGGGCTGCTTTTCCTATCACATTAATAATCCAAAAAGGATCTGTTGAAAAAGGCAGACATAAAATTACAATAATTACACTTGTTATGGCGATAGAGATAATAAAGGAAGTTCTTTTGAAAAATACTCCCGATAGTCCCAGCATTAAATAAAGTGGGAGCACTGGCAGAAATGAAAGCTTAACGAATAGAGACATTGCTAAAAAAAGAACTGAAAAAAAAGCCCGTTTTTTAACCAAAAATATTAATGAAAGATAAAAAAGTAAATTATTTATTGAGTCCATCTGTCCCCAAATGGTGCTATTGTAAATTATTGGAGGACCTAGTAGGAAAAGTGTACTGGTAATTAATGCTATCTTTTCACTTGTTTTAGTTTTGACCATAATATATATGCAAAAACCTAGAATTAAGTCGGCGATAATAGAGGGAAATCTGAAGAAAAATGTTAACAAATTTTCGTTAATCCATACGGTTGAACCTACATCTAGATGCATTATTCGAGTTAATACTCGTGCCGTAAGCAGAAAAGTTTCATACGAGGCTCTAAGTATATAAATCGTTCCGGGGGGTTGGTCAACATCCATGATGGCAAGATTTGAATGAGTTGAATATACCTGATTTAGCCCAACTGAATAACTTTTCCAGGTCCATTCTTTATAAGCAAGTAGATCGAAAAAAGGAGCTTCGTGCATTATGTTCAAATAGATAAGAATTCTTAAGATTAGGGAAAAAGAAATGATTAATAAAATCCAGCGGAATTTTTTAAGTATTACCATTTGTAATATTTTAAAAGCATAGCATAAACAGCCTAATCTTTCTTGCCTCAATCATTAAGGAGACACAGCTAGACACACCAGGTTTGGACACGCTTGACACCTAAGGAAATATTGCATATTCTTTAATTATGCCCTATCGCAATATTCCTTTTGTTTCTAACCAGGTATATCATGTTTTCAACAGGAGCATTGCTAGTCAAACAATTTTCATAGATAAATATGATTATAAAAGAGTTCTTGATTTAATCAATTTTTATAGGTTTAGCAAGCCTCCTCTTCGTTTTTCCCATTACAAGCGTCTACAAAAAGATCAGAAGGAAGAGTTTGAAAAAACTTTTATGATTAATAGAAATCCCATGATTGAGATTCTTGCGTATTGCATTATGCCAAATCATGTGCATTTCCTTGTGAGACCAAAGGAGAATAATGCGGTATCCGACTTTATGAGAAATTTACAGAACAGCTATTCAAAATACTTTAATACAAAACGTAAGCGTACGGGGTCATTATTCCAATTTATGTTTAAAGCAGTTCGAATGGAGACCGACGAACAATTAGTCCATGTTTCTAGATATATTCACCTAAATCCTGCAACAGCCTATATAGTGGAAGCTGCAGATTTGGATACGTATCAGTGGTCATCATTTAAGGACTATATTTCAGATATTCCATCGAATACCAATGTAGAAATGATTTTAAGCCGTTTTAAATCAAGACAAGGTTATAGGAAGTTTGTGCTTGATCAGGTTGAGTATCAACGAGAACTGGATAAAGTTAAACATTTAATTCTTGAGGAATAATCCTTATGTGTCTACGTAGTACATACCTGGTGTGTACGAGTGCATACGACATTTGCCCCATTTAGAAGTGTGTAGTATACTAATTAGGAATATGGGTCGCTAGCTCAATTGGTAGAGCAATTCCCTCTTAAGGAATAGGTTCCGGGTCCGAGTCCCGGGCGGCTCACAAATTATTTTCAAAGACAGCAGTAAAACCTACAATTTCCCATACCGGTGGCTTACTGCTTTCATCATTTTTAAATACATCCTGTGGAGAAAGAGGTTTTGCATCTTCGTCTTTAGACAGCATGTCAATAAGTCCTTTGGATGTTACGATGAAATGAGGATCGATAATTCTTCCATAGTTTGTTACTCTAACAATGCTCCCAACGCCCAAAGATCCATCTTCTATGAATTCCATAAATTTTTCAATACCTTTATATCTTGTTACTGCTCCATTGCTCCGAGATAACTTATTATATCTCCTGTTCCATTCAAACCCCTCACTATCAGTAAGGTTTATGGGATTAATGGGTTTATACTCATTTTGACCCTGTTTGTACTTTTCGGTCATGCGGCTATTTTAACACAATATATTATATAATAAGCAAGTATGAAAAATGTTTTTAAGATAATCAAAATTTCAAAACCATTGTATCCTTTGCTTTCAATTATTTCTTGCCTTATTCTTATTTCTGCTGTTTTAAGCCTTATCGCTCCTATTTTGTCCAAATATATTGTTGATGAGATTGTGTCGCAAGTCCAGCATAAAGGTGGAAATTTACAAAGGTTAATAATCATTATAATAGCTGCTTTTGCAGCAAATTTTTTAGGATTAATTACGAATTCTTTAAGTGATAGGCTGGGAGACCATTTTGCAGGACGCATAAGAAAGTTCTTAACTGAGAAATTTTATGACAAAGTTCTAAGACTTCCACAATCTTATTTTGACTCGGAAATTTCAGGCAAAATTGTAAATCAGCTAAACCGCGGGATTAACAAAATCCATGATGTATTAAATAACTCGACCAATTTTATTCTCCCTACCTTTTTGCAGAGCATTTTTACTGTCGCAGTTCTGGCTTTTTATAACATCCCTATCGCATTATTTACATTCATTCTATTTCCGATTTACCTAATATTGAGTTATTACTCAACTGTCAAATGGGGCAAAGAAGAAGTAAAGAAAAATAAAATTGAAGATTACTCAAGGGGCAGAATACATGAGGTTATTTCAAATATCAAACTTGTCAAAAGTTTTATAAGTGAACAGAAAGAACATAATATTATTTCAAATAACCTAAAAGAAATGAACCGCATTTATGCCAAGCAAAGTCAAACTTATCACATATTCGATTTTTTTAGAGGTCTGTCTTTAAATATAATTCTTTTTGCAATAAATATACTTGTTTTTTACAACACCTTTAAGGGCTCAATTTCAATAGGAGAAATGGTTTTGATACTAAGTCTTGTAAATCAGGCCAGACTTCCTCTGTTTGCGATGTCTTTTATCCTGACTCAGCTTCAGACGGCAGAAGCAGGATCCAAAGAATATTTTGAAATTTTGGATTTAGAGTCAAAAGAAGATTACGCAAAAGCAGTTGATTTCACAAAGATTGTTAATCCTACCATAATATTTAAAGATATTAGTTTTAATTACGAAAAATCAGATACAGTTTTAAAAAATGTGTCGTTTGAGATTGATAAAAATGAAACTATAGCTCTAGTTGGACATAGCGGTGCTGGAAAAACCACAATTGTTAATTTGATTCTCAAGTTTTACGAACCAGTTGGCGGGGATATTTTTCTCAAAAATAAAAATTATAAAGATTTGGATCAGAAATTTATTAGAAACAATATTGCTTTGGTTTTTCAAGACAGCGAGCTTTTTTCATCAACCGTAAGGGAGAATGTTTCGTATGGTAGTAAGGCAACAGGAAAAGAGATTATTAATGCGTTAAAACTTGCCAACGCCTATGATTTTGTAATGAATTTACCAAAAGGAGCGGAAAGTGAAATTGGCGAACGCGGGATAAGATTGTCAGGAGGCCAAAAACAAAAAATTCAGATCGCCAGGGCGATCCTTAAAAATGCCCCGATTTTAATTCTTGATGAAGCGACTTCTTCTTTGGATGCAAGATCGGAAAAAGAGGTTCAAGATGCACTAGGCAATCTTATTAAAAATAAACTTGTCATTATTATTGCTCACAGATTTTCAACCATCCAGAATGTTGATAAGATAATTGTTTTGGATAAGGGAAAAATTGTGGACATGGGCCGTCCGGGTGAATTGGCAAATCGTCCCGGAATATATAAAGATTTACTCAATTATCAAATCGAAGGCAACAGAAAGCTTTTGGAATCTTTCGAACTATATTAAGTTTGTTTTATAGCTTCCAGGAATAGAAATAGAGGGAATTCGCGGCGGGTGCGATCTTCAGCTTCTTTTTTGGGTCCTGGCTCACTTATTTTGTGAGAATTCCATTCTTCAAGCTTTGAAACTAGTAAATTATTTTTATTAAGTGCTTTGAAATAGAATTGCAAGGGCCGATGAAAAGAGATTGTCTTCTCCCAAGGTTTGTCCCCGGGGTGCATTTGTATTTGTTCCTTGGACTCGCTAAGATAGCTATTCAGCCTTCTATATTGCATTTTAAGCTTATTGTCCCATCCCCATGAACTAGTTTTGGGAATTCTAAATGCAGGGTGGTTTAAAACGATAAATAACTTTCCTTTTGGTTTTAAAACACGGTTAACTTCTTTAATTACATCGTTTGCATTTTCTATATTTTGCAAAGATAATACGATTAATATTTTGTCTATACTTTCGTTTTGAATAAAACCTAGTTTATCAGCCGAGGAAACGTGATATTCAACCTCACGATTGTTAAATTGTTTTATTGCTAAATTGCTAGGGTGTTTTTTTGCAAGCTGGATTAATTCTTGAGAGATATCAACTCCGATCACTTTTGTTCCTAACTTGGCCTGCCCGCCAGTCGCTGATGCTCCAGGCATCTGCAGGCGGGCAAATTCTCGAGCGAAAAAGCCTTGTCCGCAGGCAAGGTCCAGAAGCACTTCTCCCCTTCTAGCCTCGACTAGCCTCAAAAGATTTGGTAAAATTAGCCTCCTCTGATAAGAATCATCGTCTTTTTCTATGAGGTTGTTGTACCAATTGGCTACACTACCCCAGGAGGTTTTTGATTTATTCATGAATTCCATTATAACATCCTCATCCCAACTTGACATATATCTTATAGTATGATACGATTACTCCCTTCTATGAATATTATTGGACCTATATTATTTTTTATTATTTCTCAGTTATCTATTCCTGGAATAGATAGGAATATTGTGGATGTAAATTTGTTAGCTTCTCATAATATATCTTTGGAAGACAGATATAACGATAAATTTGTTAATGACGTTTTCAAAGACAATATTCTTTTGAATATTGCTTATTTATCCGATAGAGTAAGAAAAAAAGAGGACATAAATTGGGATGAAATTAAAAAACCTCTTACATATAGGTTCGTATTATCCCCAAAGAAAACATTTGCTTTTCACGAAGACGTTTTGGAAAAATATAAAGATTCTGTGGCTAAAACTACAAATGCTCGATTTAATTTTTCTGATGGATTTAAGTCTGATGGTTACTTAATGGGAGATGGAGTGTGTCATCTTGCCTCTCTTATATATTGGGTTGCCAAGGATGCCGGTTTGGACGCATATGCGCCGACAAATCACGATTTTGCAATAATTCCAGAAATAGACAAAAAATATGGTGTTTCAATTTACAAAATGCCTAGTCAGATGAGCGTGAATGCTGTGCAAAATTTATACATTACCAATAACAAAGAGAACGAGGTTGTTTTTGAATTTAACTACAAAGATGGAGAATTAAAGATTTCTATATTTGAAATTGAAAGGCCTAAATTCATAAGCCTTTGACGTCGGCGTCTAACTCCAGCAAATCTGCTTCCGGACTACTAACTTCTAAATCATTTTCAGGAGCAAGTGTTGGAGGGATTATTGTCGGAGAGGGTATAATATAGCTGTTATTCTCGGTAGTTGCTTTTTGAGTATTCTTCATCTGATTTTTCGCAAACAAGACATAGGCTATTATTCCAGCTACTAATAAAAGAAGAAGCAAAAGTAAAATCAACCATTTCTTATCACTTCTCTTCTCAATAGGCGTTGATTGAACTGGTTGCACAGGAGGAGGCGTCGCAACCGGCTGTGGAGCAACTGGTTGCTGTAATGGATTTGAATTTATTGGTTGGTTATTATTTGGATCCATAATTTTATAAATTTGCTGAACTGGTTGCTTCTTTTTTAATGGTAGATTTGTCTGTGTTCAATTTTTGGACTGCTTGTTTGGCATCAATAACTAATTTGTGTGTTGCTACTAAATCTTTTCTCAGTTGACTTATTACTTTTCCTACATCAGAACTTAAGGCAATTTCTGTAGAAATTGTTATTGTGTATGTTTTTGCTGCCTGAGTTGCTACTCCTGTTTTTGCTGCATCAATGGCCGCTTGTGCAGTTGCAATATCTGCTAAAACGCTTGTATTGGTAGCTGTTAAGCTGACCTTATCTAAAAGTGCTTGTAGATTGCTAAGTACTTGCGCAAATCTTTCAGTATGCTTTGTGTTTATTGTACTAAGTTTTGCATCAATACGGCTGACCAATGCTTTTTTCTTCTCATCTTGAATTGCTGCAAGTCTAATCTTGAATTCTTCTCTTTTGGCCTCAATAATTGCTTTTGTTTCTTCTCTTTTTGCTTGAATGGCATCTTTTATTTGTTGTTTGATATCTGTTCTTGTATTCTTAATAAGCTGCATTTGATCTTTAAGTCTTGAAGCTGCACTGCTTGTAGTTTGGGCATTCGCACTTGAGAAAGAAAGTAAAAATATAACTATAAGTAAAGATAGAAAGCGTAATTTTGACAGCATGTATCTATGTTAATAGCAATTTATTCTCTTGTCAAGTCTTTTCCTATGTCGATACCAATTTGATCCGAATCCAGTCCTCTAATTTGGGGAAGGGTATTTCCCACTATTCCCTTTAAATCTCCATGCATGCCATAAGTGTTGTCAATTACCTGGCGGATATTTTTTTCATCTCTTGCCCATTTGTTGGAAAAATAGCGTTTTTCTTTTTCTATTTCGATCTGCATATTTGTGAATGCATCAATAATAGCTTCAACTCGCAATCTAAATTCAGTACCGGAAAGATAGGAGAAAAGAAGGTCTGACTTACCATTTTTTCCATCCAGCGCGCGTTTGGCCATTGATATTTGGATAAGATTAAGTCTAAGGGCACATGCAAGCCCAATTACAAAGCTTCTCTTTGTTATCCATATATTTTTGTAAAATCTCGCCGACTCAACGTTATCCGGAACAGCTTCAGAAATTAAAACCGCATAATCTGCAACTGCCATACGCTGATCGCCTTTTAGTTTGTCTACCCATAATTCGCTCCAAGTCTTCGTATTTTTCATTTCCCATAATATTTTTCCGCAGTTATTTCCATTTCGATCTTTTACTGCCTGAACAATATCTCCTCCTTTTGTGCCTTTTGCCACTTCACTTACTTGGTCGTTTGGGAATTCACGTTTTATTATTTTTTCAAACTCCAGCTCAAACGCTTCTCCTTGAGTTTGCTGAGATCCTTGATTAATTTTTCTCCTCAAATCATCGTTAGCCTTGGAGACATCCAGGAGTTGTTTTTGTAATTCCATCACTTTTGACCTATTCTCTTCTTCTGCTTTTTTGCGTTCATCTAGCTTTATTTTTTCCTCTTCAGCTAATAATTTTTTTTGCATTTCCAATTTTGCTTCATCTTTTTCTTTTTTTGATTCCCGAAGTTGAATTGTAAGTTGAGTTAACTGTTCGATGAGCTTTTTATTTTGCTGTTCTTTTGCCAGAGAGTCTTCAGCGGCTTGTTTTAATTGAATTTCAAATTCTTTTTTGACTTTGTTTGCAGCTTTTTCCAGAGTTTCTTTTCTTGCGGCATCAAGTTCCAATTTATGTCTTCCTTGCTCTTTTTCAATGACTTCTTTCTCAATTTGAAGCTTAAATGCTTCGGATATCTCTTTCCCACAGTTAGGGCATACTATGGTGTTCATATGCCAACAATATACAATTAATCTTCGACTGTTGCAAGATGGCAATTTTCGTTGACACGGGTCATCATGTTTGATAGTATCGATAGGATGAAGTCAATTCTCAGGAGAATAATATTCTACTCGGTTAGCCTTTTTTTGACGTCGCAAGTTATTCAAGGCCTAAAAATATCTGGAGGTTTAACGACTTATCTTATTGGAGGCATTGTTCTTGCGATTTTGTTTTTAGTTGTAAAACCAATTTTAAGCATAGTTACTCTTCCTTTAAACATTATTACCCTGGGCTTATTCTCTTTTTTGATAAACGCTATTATTCTTTATCTTTTGACAATTTTTGTTCCAAATATTTCCATAACCGCATTTAACTTTCAAGGAACGACTTTTGCCGGTTTTGTTATTCCCAAATTCTATGTTAATAATTTCTTTACATTTGTTATAGCGTCGATTTTGCTGTCTCTTATTGTTGGATTTTTAAGATGGTTAACAAAAAAATAGTCTGTCTTGGTGGAGGGATAGGAACAGTCAATTTAGTAAAAGGTTTAAATGAGGTTAGTGATATTACCGTTATTGTTTCTATGGCAGACGATGGGGGTTCTGCGGGGAGGTTGCGCCGACTTTACAGTATTCCCCCTCCGGGAGATCTGGTGAGCTGCATAGCGGCTATGTCCACCGCTTCAGAGTCCATGAAAGAGCTTCTCAGCTACCGCTTTACCGGAGAAAGATATGGAACAGAAGAATCACTTGGAGGCCACAAGCTTGGAAATCTTATGATGGTGGGACTCACTTCAATATTGGGTGATTTTAGTAAAGCTCTTTCTCAAATGCAGACAATTTTTAAAACCCGTGGTAAAATTTTGCCAGCAACCACAGAGCCTGTTTCGATTTGGGCCACGACCAGCGTTGGAGAACGAGTGGATCGGGAAGAAAATATAGATTTAGGAAGATTTACAGGCACTATAGAAAAGCTTCATTTAAAGCCAAATAATCCTACAACATCGTTGAGCGTAAAAGACGCAATAATGTCAGCAGACTTGATAATAGCCGGTCCAGGTGATTTGTACTCAACTATCTTACCGGTTCTTTTAGTGCCCGCAATTTCGCATGCTATTGCAAAAACTAAAGCTAAAAAGCTTTATATAGTCAATGTTGCAAATAAACTCTTTGAAACCCCGAATTACAAAGTTCAGGATTACATTCAGGCAATCGCAACGCATTGTGGTGATAATATTTTTGACTTGGTTCTTATGAATTCCAACATTACAGCTATTATTCCGGATAAATATAAACGTCAATATGAATTTGTCCCGTTAAATTATGAAAAAGACAAAGCGTATTCCGTTATCGGCAAGGATATTGTAAATACTAAGTTTCCTCTATATCATGATTCGCAAAAACTTGCAAAAGTAGTGCTGGAAAATATATGACCCTTCGCTTTCAAAACACAATTGGGAATACCTACGAAGCTTTAAATGTTACTTTGCAAGTTTCGGTTAAAATTAGTTTGAAGCTACGGAGTCATACCAACTTGTAAAAAATTAAAGCGGAGTGGTATAATCGAGTCAGACTCGATATAATTAATTTTATGTTTTTAAATATTGCGGCAATAATAGTTGCGGTTTTTCTTATTATTGTAATCATGCTACAAATGCAGGGAACAGGACTATCTTCTTCTTTTGGAGGAGGCGGAGAGTTTTATCGAAGCAAGCAAAGCATAGATAGGTTACTCATTATTGCTACAGTAGTTCTGACAATTCTTTTTGGGATTTTATCAATAATTCTTCTTATACCCCGCTAGAAAAATATATGATAGTCTTAAGAAAAAGACTCCTATTTTGGCTAATTAAAGCATATGTCAAAAGATGGGGTAGAAATATTATTCTCTATTTTGGAATAGGTCTTTTCATATTCTTTGTTATCAACATAGTCTTCTCATACTCAATAACGCGATTACCTTTTATAGAAAAGGAAACGATTGCCATGGTTGGGCCTTACACTGCCGACGATCTACCGCAAGAAATTTTAAGCAAAATATCCAGAGGTTTGACAAGAACCGAAAAAGACGGAAGTATCAAGACTGGTATCGCGGAAAAATGGAAAATAGCAAGTAGCGGGAAAGATTATGCTTTTTACCTTCATCATAATTTGCATTTTTCAGATGGGGAGGAAGTAACATCGGACAACATTAACTATGGTTTTTCGGATGTTGCGGTTCTAAGGCCGGATAAATATACTATCGTTTTTAATTTAAAAGATAATTATTCGCCCTTTCTAACAACAGTAGCAAGGCCTATTTTTAAGAAAGGTTTTGTGGGTACTGGGGAATACAAAGTAAAAAAGATAAAGCTCAATGGTAATTTTGTAGAATCAATAGAGCTGTATTCGGAAAAAAATCATAGAGTATTAATTTATCAATTGTTCTATCCGACTATATCAGCTTTAAAAACTGCGTTCTTACTTGGAGAAGTATCTAGAATGGTAAATTTACCAGATTTGAAATTTAAAGATACATCATTTGACTCTTTCAAGAACGTAAAAATAGAGAAGAAAGTAAATCATACTAAGCTTGTCACACTTTTCTTTAACACAAAAGACAATATTCTTTCGTCAAAGACGCTCCGGGAAGGTTTGTGGTATACAATGCCCGATAATTTTTCAGAGGGTGAAAGAAATCCGACTCCCCTATCACATTTTTCTTTGTATAATCAGGAGGGGGTTAACACATATCAACAAGATTTGGAACATGCGAAACTATTAATAGACAAATCTGAGACAGCAACCGGAAGTGGTAGAATTAATTTGACAATCGATACTTTACTCAAATATGAACAAACAGCAAAGATTATTGCTGAGGTTTGGAAGAAATTAAATATTGATACAAAAATTAAGGTTGTCAATGAAGTCCCCTCCAGCTTCCAGATTTTTTTAGGAGAATTCAATCTTTCACCGGATCCGGATCAATACGCTCTTTGGCATTCTTCCCAAGTAAGCAACATAACTCATTATGACAACAAAAGAATAGATAAGCTATTGGAGGACGGAAGAAAGGAATTGGATATTGAAAAACGTAAGACAATTTATGCAGATTTTCAAAAATATATTTTCGCCGATCCCCCGGCATCCTTTCTCTATTTTCCTTATTATTACGAAGTTTCAAGAAAATAATTTAACTTAAGAAGTTTTTTGATCTTAGCTTCCTGTGGTAGGTGATGGCGAAGCGGTGGGCTTCATCTCTTACTCTCATAATAAGTTTTAATGCTTCTGAGTTTTTTGGCAGCGATATCTCTTTAAAGTAAGATGTAATAATTGTTTCTTCTCTTTTTGCAAGACCAATGAGAGGAATATCTAAATTAAGATTTTTTAAAACTTTTAATCCACTTGAGATTTGGCCTTTTCCTCCATCAACAATTATTAAATCCGGTATTGACCATCCTTTGTGATTTAATCTTCTTTTTAAAACTTCTTCCATCATTGCAAAGTCATTTGGTCCATCAGTATTTCTAATTTTAAATCTTCGATACCAGTTACTTTCTTTTTCTCCCTTTATGAAAACTACCATTGAGCCGGTCGCATTTGTCCCGGAAATATTTGAAATATCAAAACACTCTATTCTTTCAAGAGTTTTAATATTCAGATTATTTTTATTTAGAATTTCCCTAAGATCGGAAATTTCTTTCTCTCTCAAATCTTCTTTAAGATTTGGATTAATATCCAAATCAATTGCTGTTTTATAAAAAGGTCCTGTTATTAATTCAATTGCATTTATCTTATTTTGTATTTCCTCAGCCTTTTCAAAGTCTTCATTAACACTTAAAATATCTCTTTCTTTTTTTAAATCTTTAATTATTTTCCTCGTATGTCCATTTAAAAAATGAATTATGTGTTTTATTGTTTTTTTGTATTCCTTTTTAAATTCTGAAGCTGCAAAAACCGGTGGACATGGACAAAGTCCTAAATGATAATAAAGACATACTTTTTTTGGGTGATTTGGAACTGATTGATAGGGAAAAATCCTCCTAATCGTTCTCAATGTAGTTCTTAGAGCACTAGCGCCATTTGGAAAAGGACCAAAATAGATTGAGTTTACATCATTAGCTTTTCTCGCAATTAAAACTTTGGGATATATATCTTTAATAGTAATTCTTATTAGAGGATATGCTTTATCATCCGTTAGTTTAATATTATATTTAGGTTTATATTTTTTAATGTATTTTGCTTCCAGAAGAAATGCCTCTATTTCGGAGTTTAGAACCAGAGTTTTTATTTTATTTATTCTGGAAACTAATATTTGAGTTTTGGTTCCAAGCACGACATCTGAGGCAAAATAAGAACTTACTCTTTTTTTAAGGTTTTTGGCTTTTCCAACATACAGGATTTTATTTTTTTCGTCTAAAAAAAGATAAATTCCTGGTTTTGTAGATAATGATTGTGATTGTGATAATAATGATTGCAAGTGCAATTCCTCCTCCGACTGTCCATTTGTTTAAGGTAAATGGAGATATTCTAATCTCTTTTGCGATATAGTTTTCGTTGATTGCTATTTTAATGTTAGTTTGTCTATTTGTCAAAAGCGTTGGTGACTTAAAACTTACGGGAATTGATATTGAGCCAAAAGGAGGTATTTTGGCAAAATATATTTTTTGCGATTGCGGTTTTAGAAAATCTGTGCTTAAAGTAACTATATGTGAATCAGATATTACATTTCCTACATTTTTAATTAGGATGTTTCCATTTATTGAAAAGCCGGAAAAATAACTTTTTGCAAAATCTTCACTTATGGAAAGAGACTGGGAGGGAGAATCAAAACTATCTCCAAATTCTACATTTATATCACGGGTTTTTTGATTTTCGGAAATTTTGTATCCTCCTGCCGGTATAGGATAACTACTGTTGGTACCCTTAATAACGAAAGCAAAATGGTCAAAATCCAAAGTATAGAAATAATCTACTCCTCCTGTTGTGTTGCTCCAGGTCGGGTCAATCATTATCCATGTCTTAAGATCTGGATCATAATATTCCGGCCATGCATGCAGAACATCTTTAACCAGAGATAGCGGTCGTTCTTTTTCATTTTGAGTATAAGCAAATCCATTCACCTCTCGGGCCGGAATTCCGGCAGCTCTTGCTAAGGCTATAAAAAGATCTGTAAATTCAAGACAAACTGCGGATGTCGGATTTTTTAATACACCCAACGCTCCGATTCTGGGTTGGTTATTCTGAACTCTTTCAAAATCATAAGTTAAATTATTTACGATATACTGAAAAATTGCATATGGGGTTTTAAGCTTTAAAGCTAAATCTTTTATTTCCTTATTATCTGTTTGCCAAAATGGCTGTTCTTTTAAATATTCTTTAAGTTGGTCCTGAGACATTTCTTGTTTTTTTGGACGAAGTAAAATTCTAGCTTTACCTTTAACTTTAATATCCAATTTTTTGGAAGGAGAAAGAACATATTGAGCCAACCAATTTCCATCATTGTCTTGAATAACATTTTGTGGTTGTGGATCTATTTCCTGAATTTGTACGTCTTGATAATTGGTTGTTGGAGGAAGAGCTATTTCTGTTTTAATAGGAAATAAATTAGGATTTTTTAAATGATATAAAAGGTTAAAATCATAAATTTCCTCAAAACCGTAGGAAATAGAAATTCCAGATTCTCCAAGTTCTTCTTTTGTAAAATTTAAATTGGTTCCATCAAATTTTCCAATGTCAGGTTTGACATAAGAGGGATTTCCTAAAAATTTCGGTACAATTACTTTAACATTGAAAGAATTGTATTCAATTTGTTTTGCAAGTCCTGGAATATTAATGTCCCAAATCTTTCCTGATTTTTGCGCAATATCTTTAGTATCAAAAGATATTGAAAAATTAAGTCTTTTATCCAATCCAACAACTCTGTTATTAAACTTAATTTCAATATTACTTCCATCATTATTTTTTGTAACATTTGGAACGATTTTCTCTGCACTATCTCTTACCAGAATATTTTCAATATTTTTAAATCCAACTTGAATGCTATATGAAGATGCGTAATATTGGCTGGTCTTATTTGTTAATCCTACATCGAAAGTTACATGGGTAAGTGCATTTTCCAAAACATTGTAGGTGACTTTGTAGTCAGTTGTGAAGTTAGACGCTGCAAAAGCAGACTGTGGAATTAAAAATAAAACCAGGATAAATACAAATATAAAAATTTTTCTCATCCTTTTAATCTTAGCACAATATGAGAAGTTCTAGCTTTCTTTTACTTTAACAAGTTGGAAGTAATTTCCATCAGTGTCTTGGAATGTTGCAATTTTTCCATACCCTTCCATATGATATATGTCTTTGATTTTTTTCACTTTTGCTTTATCTAATTTCTTTACTTCTTTTTCGATATTATCAACTTCCAAATTAAAGATAATTCTATCCGGATTTTTGCTTTTGCTTTTAACTTTTGAATGATCTGTAATGTACAGGCTGCATCCTTTCATTTCGAAAAGATACATTTCTGTTTCATTCTTTCCCTCCCCAATCACTGCTTCAAAAGTAAGTTTTAATCCAACTTTATTTTTGTAGAAATCGGAAAGTTTTTTGGCACTTTTACTCCCTATTAAAATTCCTTCTATTCCCTTAATCATTTTTTCTCACCCCCTTTCCTTTCTTTATTCATTTCATTTTTACTCTTTATTGTCTGTTAAGTCAATGATATTCCCCCAATTCCGCAGTATGTAAATACAGATATAGATACCGATATGGGATCGGTTTAGCTAGGGCGATCCGGTAAAATCTTGGCGTTGAAGACGGAAATGGATCACTTGTCAAGGAAGAGATTGATTTTATTTCTTTGCTATGTTATAGTCGTGTCTAATAATTTTAAATCCATATGCCATTAGCAGAAAATCTTAGACCAAAAGAAAAATTGTCATTAAAAAGAATAGTAGCAGAATCAACTATTGCAGCAGCAGGTATTGCTTGAACTTTTGCAGGATCAGCTGATGTTTATTATTTCAACCCTAAAGACATTAATGCAAAAATAAATCAGATAGCACCTAAGCCTTCAGAAAGTGAGCTATTATCTGCAAAATCCAAAATCGCCTTGTTACACCAAGCTGTGGATGAAGCAATCCGAAACAATCAGCCTCTTGATTCTATTGAACAATCAATAGATAGGCAGAAGCTTAAAGGAGATTTTAATGTTATTTATGATGACGCAAAAAGAACAGAACTAAGCAATAACTTGTCGTATAGCAGAAGATTTTGGATTGGTTTTGGCTCTGCAATATCTGGTGTTGTAATTATGTGTCGAGCGGTTCGTTTAATACCATCGAAGGAAGCGACAATAAAGTCAAGCTAGAATCTTACAAGACCTTTTTTAAGAATGCGCCGGTGTAGGAGCGGGGATTGCTAGCTACTTCTTCAGGAGTTCCGGTTGCTACAATTTCTCCGCCTTTTTCTCCCCCATCAGGGCCAAGATCAATTATATAATCTGCGCTTTTTATTACATCAAGATTGTGCTCGATTACAATTACGGTATTCCCCCGGTTAACAAGATTTCTAAGAACTACTAATAATTTTTCAAGATCTGCGAAGTGGAGTCCTGTTGTTGGCTCATCCAAAAGATAAAGACAATTTTGTCCTTTTTTGGATAGCTCATCCGATAATTTCACGCGTTGTGCTTCCCCACCGGAAAGAGTTGGAGCCGGTTGACCAAGCTTAATATATGACAAACCAACATCATTTAGAGTTTGTAATTTGTGAGAAAGAACAGGAACAAAAGAAAAGAATTGCAAGGCTTCCTTAACGCTCATTGATAAAACTTCATGAATATTTTTACCATTTAACAAAATTTCCAAAGCCTCTTTGTTGTATTGTTTGCCATTACAAACCTCGCAAGTTACATAAACATCCGGCAAAAATTGCATTTCTATTTTTATCTGCCCTTCTCCTTCGCAAGCTTCACATCTTCCACCTTTCACATTGAAAGAAAATCTTCCCGGACCATAACCTCGCAGTTTTGCATCTTTGGTTCTTGCAAAAATATCTCTAATATATGTGAATGCACCAGTGTAAGTTGCAGGATTACTCCTCGGAGTCCTACCAATTGGAGACTGGTCAATCATATAAACTCTTTTTATGTTTTGATAGCCATTAATAGTCTCAAACTGTCCTGGTTTGTCTCTATGATATGGATTTTGCATTTGCATCAGAGCGTGATACAAAATGTCATTTACCAATGTTGATTTTCCAGATCCGGAAACTCCTGTTACTACAACTAACTTATTTAGAGGAAAATTAACATCAATATTTTTCAAATTGTGTTCTGATGCTCCCAAAATAGAAAGAGTTTTGCCATTGCTAAAATCACCTTTTTCAGTATTACCTCTGGTTGGTTTTATTTTCCTTGCTCCTGACAAATACGCGCCAGTAATAGAATTTGGATCTTTTTTTATTTCATCTATTGTTCCTTTTGAAATTATTTTACCTCCAAAACTTCCTGCTCCCGGACCAAAATCAACAATGTAATCCGATTGTTCCATGGTTTCCTGATCATGCTCAACAACCAAAACCGTATTTCCCAAATCCCGAAGTTTTTTAAGAGTCTCAATTAATTTCTTATTGTCTTTTTGATGAAGTCCGATTGATGGCTCGTCCAGAACATATAGAACTCCTGTTAGTCCGCTTCCAATTTGAGAAGCAAGTCTAATTCTCTGAGCTTCTCCTCCTGCCAAAGATTGAGCACCTCTTGATAGTGTTAAGTAATCAAGTCCCACATCTACCAAAAACAAAAGTCTTTGTTTTATTTCTTTTAAGATTAATTTTGAAATTTCTGTTTCCCGGGAAGAAATTGTACTGGAAAGATTTTTGATAAATTCCAACGTTTCGACAATTGACATATCGCAGACATTAATAATTGATTTCCCTTCAATTGTTATCGATAAAGATTCTTTTTTGAGTCTTGCTCCCTTACATTCCGTGCACGTTTCATATCTCATAAATTTCTCAATGCGCGATTTTAGAAACATAGAATCTGTTGATTGATACTTTTCTCTCAAATCTCCCAAAATTCCATGAAATTCTTCATGAATCTCTGTCATTCTCCCCCACCGATTCTCCCCCATAACTTCGTATATTTTCTCTCCAGTCCCGAAAAGTAAAAGATCTTTTTTCTTATCACTTACTTCAAGAAGTCTTTTCTTAAGCGGAATGTCATTTTCCTCACAGAATTTAACAAGAGTTCTAGAAAACCATGTATCATTTTCAAAAAGATTTGAATAAGGTAATATTCCACCTTCAGAGATTGATAGGTTATTATTAAAAACTAAATCTCGGTCTACTGTTAATAATGTTCCTAATCCGTTACAGGTTGGGCATGCGCCATGCGGAGTGTTGAATGAAAAAATTCGAGGCTCTATTTCCGGCATTGAGATTCCGCAGACAGGACACGCAAACTTTTCAGAAAAAAGCTCATCTTGCATTTTTTTCGGCTTGGCCGGAATATTAAATCCTGCATCCTTGATAATTGAAATGATTAATTCACTATTTCCAAGCCTTAATCCCTTTTCCACGTCTTCAGCGATTCGTAGTCTATCTGTGTTTTTGTTCAAAACTACCTCATCTATCACAACTTCAATAGTGTGTTTATTTGTCTTAATTAATATAAAATTCTCATCCAGATTGAAGATTTGTTTATCAATTCTGACTTTTCTATAGCCTCTTTTTTTTAAGTCTATAAATAAATCTTTGTATTCACCTTTCCTATCTTTTACAACTGGAGCAAGAATCAAAATTTTTACTTTTTTGGAAGTTTCATTTTGGGTTAATGCAAAAATTGCATTGGTAATTTGTTCTGGTGTCTGATGAGTAATTTCCCGACCGCATTTCGGACAATGAGGATGGCCGATTCTTGCAAAAAGAAGTCTCATATAATCGTAAATTTCTGTTACTGTGCCAACAGTTGATCTTGGATTATGACTTGTTGATTTTTGGTCTATAGAAATTGCAGGAGAAAGTCCTTCAATCAAATCAACATCAGGCTTTTTCATAACGCCCAAAAATTGACGGGCATATGAGGATAAACTTTCTACATAACGACGCTGTCCTTCGGCATAAATAGTGTCAAAAGCCAAAGAAGATTTTCCAGATCCGGACAAACCCGTAAAAACCACCAATTTATTTTTTGGAATTTCCAAATCAATATTTTTGAGGTTATGTTCTCTTGCTCCCTTTACAACAATTTTATCCATAGAAGAATCACTAATTATACGCTTAAATTTAAAATCAATCAATAATCCAGAAGATGCTTAAGCGCGGTTGGTGTAGGAGCCGTCGCGGGTATCAACTATAATTTCGTCTCCGATATTTATAAATAATGGAACTTTCGTTGTTAATCCATTTTCCATTGTCGCGTCTTTATAAACATTGGTTGCAGAATTTCCTTTGACTCCGGGATTTGTATCTGCAACTTTCAATTTTACTTTTGGGGGAAGAATCATGCTTAGAGCTTCTTCTTTGTTAAAACAGATTGTTACATTTTCTCCATCCTTTAAGTATTCACTTCCGGAAAGATTTTTGGTTGGTACTGAAATTTGGTCAAATGTTCGGGGATCCATGAAGTAACAAGATTCAGGATCTTTGTAGAGATATTGCAATTCTTTTTTCTCAATTCTAACTGGAGTTACTTGACCATTACTTCCGAAAGTTTTTTCGGTTGTCCCACCTCTTCGCAGGCTTCTGACTTTTACCTGCACAACAGAGCTTGTTTTTCGAAGATGCATGTTGTTGTAAGTAAGCACTTCAAAAATATCTCCATGCTCTTCAAATGTTACACCAGGACGAAGTGATGTTACCGGAATCATAGATTTTGATTTTATCAAATTTTTATAAAAATTGCCTTATTAAGTTTGACTTTATAAATTTGCTTATTGAAAACATAAAAAATATAGTGTAAAAATAAATTGTATTTCTTATTGACAACATGGCTACAAAAGAGACGATAAGACCCACATGCAAAGATTGTAAATTTTTTGATCCCAATAGAACTAGTGGAAGACCACTTGGAACAATAAGCATTAAAGATGGGAATGAAGCAAAATCCGTCAAAGAAGGATTTTGCAGAGCCCCTGGTGGTCTGTCTGTATCTACGTTTATAAACGAGATGTCTGTGTGTAAAATGGCTGCAGGAACATTTCAGCCAAGAAACTAAATCAATGTTACAACCATCCGGTTCACCTTGGGCAAAAACGTCAGGGCCTCAGTTGGGCAATAATTTTCTCTCCATCTATACTTGCCTTTCTTAGTCTTGAATTTTCCTGTATGTTGGATTCCATAATCTCAAAAACAGATCTTATATCTTCCTCTTTCATTCTGACTGCGTCAGACGGAAGAATCGTTTTACCTGCGTTCATTTCAGTTATGGCTTCGAGTAATTCGGGTTCAGCCATCCCCATTGAAAGATAATAAGCAAGCTCCGGGAAAAGATTCCCAAACCCCGTATAGATACTCAACTGTCCTTTCTCCTGCAAATTACCAGTCAAACTATATTTTCCCTCATCAACCCTTACTGTTTGCCCTAGGTATTTGCGACCAAATCTTAATTCGTTCGGGTCGTTCGGGCTTGCCGGCAATCGTGGTATATTTTGAAATAAAGCAGCATATCCGAGACTTCCGAGCGTATGTAAAAGTTCAATTAATTTTTTATCTGGGAAATAATCTACAGGAGAAAAATTGAGATCTTTTCGATTGATTGTTATTGAAAAATAGCTTTTGTTTATTTCAGGCAGAATTAATTTCATGAGATTCCAGGTTGCAATTGCAACAGGATAGACAGATGGATTCATTCGCACCTCTATAATGCCATCTTCGTTTCTTGAAAGAGGTATAGATGATTCTTTCTGATACTGAGACATATTAAGAATTGCCAGTTTTTGCCAAAACATTTTGGTATCTGTCTGTGTATCTACAGGAATGTGAAATTCAGCTCCAATTGTTGGGAATTCATAAAAAGCTTCCAGATTTTCCAAAATATCATTGTCAGAAATTTCTTTCTGGTTTTCTGATTTGTGAATTTTCCTGATAAATCTTTGCAATCTTATGGCTTGAGATATTCCCAAATCTTCTGTTTCCCAGGGGATATTTTGATCTTCTTCCATAATTTCTGCCATATTAGATACATTTCTTTCAAAATCAGTATCTTGTTCGAAAGATGTCTTTGAAAGAAGATACACAACTATAGTGCTGGCAATTGCTTCTCCACTTTTTCTTCTTCCCAAATTTATCATTCTTGCAGCAAATTCTGTAGCTGCTTTTGCAGTTTTTTTGTCATTTATGCTTCTCAAGGGGATATTAATACGGCCCAATAAGAAGCCGATTCTTTTTGCAGCAGCTTCATCAATTTCCCGATATCTTCCGATAATATCTAAAACAGACTTTTCTCTCAGTCCGTATGCCTCCGCGTCACTAGTAAAGAGCCTATTGGGAAAAACTTCAGGGGGATTACTTCGAGTAAAAACTCCAAGTAATGATGGGGGAACATCAATTTTTTCCCATAGTTTGGGGTTAAATTTCCATTCGGTTCCGTCGGATGAAAAGAATCCGTTCGATCCCATAACAAATCTGAAATTCTTTTCCTCGTCTGAAGAAAGCATTTCAGCTGACATGCGATCTTTTCTGAATCTTCCAAAAGGCCAAGGAAAATGTCTTTCTTTTCGTTCTCCTGGCATATTTTTAAAATTATCTTGCTGGAACTAGTTCTGGTTTTTTTCCAGGGAGGGGAGTTGTTGGAACGGGTTCCGGTTGAGAAGGCTTTTTAGGAAACAAAGGCTCACTCCGTCTTTCAGGAGTCTGTGTAGGAACGTCGGTTTTCGTCATCGAAATCTTGTGGGCGACTCCTAATTCTAAGCTTTGCATATATTACGACTCCACTTAGTATTTTCAATACTAATAAAATATTTATTGTTTGTCAATATATCTTGGCTTGGAAAATAAATTAATTTTTTGTTAAAATCTACTCATTAATATGAGTGAAAAAGAAAGTTATCTTAACCGACCTAAGAATTTACCTGAAGTAAGAGAAGCCAATCGTATAATAAATAAAACAAGAAATCTGGTAAAAAAATTCGCAATAGCTGAGGCGTTAGGATTGTCTACGCCAAGTGATAAAAATCTGGCATTCTATTATTTTGCCCAGAGAATATTGCAAATCGGTATTTACGATGTTTCTGCAAGAAGAATACCTATCATTGGAAATATGATTAAGGCGCCGGATGATAGAAATAAAACAAAAATTGGTGCAATAAAGATACTAAAAGAAAATGTTGAAAATTTAATCAAAGAAAAATATGGGTCCCCGGAGAGCATTCATAGAAGTATAGTTATTCAATTTGCGCTAGATGATCTTATTGCGCAATCAATAGTTAATGACATTGGGGTTACCAAAATTGATTTAAATAAAAAAATTGTAAATGAATGGGGAAATGCTTGGTCCCCTCAACTAAATGATTCCGGAAAAAAATTGTGACGCCAGCGGGATTCGAACCCGCGATTAATGGGCTGAAAACCCACTGTCCTAGGCCGCTAGACGATGGCGTCTTGAACTGATCAATTATATCAATTTCCATACAAAAACCCAAGGCTTAACTAAAAGCCTTAGGAAAAACTTTTTTAAGGTCTTTATTTTAACTTTTTACGAATTCCTTCGACCACGTCTTTGGCCGAACCTTGTCCTCCAAGGCCAAAAGCAATACCGCCGGCAATTGCAAGCATCGCTACAAGACCTGTAAACAATATTCTTATCAAGTCTGTTGCAACGCCCAATTGATTGAGTACAGCCAAAATTACGAATATATTTACAGCCCAGCGAGTCACAGATGCAATTGTATTTGCTGTATCAGATGATATTCCTTTTACAGATGCCAAAATTAAATCGTGCGCCAAGCTTCCCAATACAAATCCAACAACTGCAATTATTGCAGCTACAAAAACGTTTGGAAGATAAAGCAGGAATTCGTTAAGTATTGTTACAACTCTTGGTAGTCCCCAAATATCTGCTGTTGGTAATAAGAAGATTATAATTACAAACCATCTTACAATCTCAGAAAATATGTTGGACCAAGAGAATTCTTCTTTTGCTTCCGGTACGCCATACCTCCTTAGAAAACTTTCTATTCTAAGAGCTTTGAAAATTCCTAAGACGACTTGTTTCAAAATTGAAGCAATAATAATGCCAATGAGAAGAACTATTGTGCCGGCAATAATTTTTGGAACAAAACTTACTATCACCGCAGTCCCATTATTAAGAGAAGCAAGGAGTGTTTGACCAATATCTTGTGTCATAAATATTTCTCACCCCCCTTCGCCCTCTGTAGCTTTAGCGAAAGAGGGTTTCGCTGCATATTTAATACTTGTTGATTGTTCAATATTCCCATCTTGGCTTCGAGCGGCAAGGCCCCCTTGATAATATGAAGTTTTCCTTCGCTTGTCAATAGATTCGGGTATTTGTTATAATTGATGTCTGCATAGCATGTCTTAATTTCTACTCTGCAGAAAGGGTCGGTAGCTCAGTGGTAGAGCAGGAGCCTTTTAAGCTCTTGGTCCTGGGTTCGAATCCCAGCCGGCTCACCAAGTGAGACATCTTGTCTCTCGATATCAAGAATAGCTTGATAAAAAGGGCTAATCTTCATGTTCGAATAGCCAGGATAGCTCCAGAGCACTCCGAGGGGGAATATCGAACACATAAGTACCCTTTTCTGTTTCAGATCCGAATCTAGGTACGTCTCTGCAAGATTATCAAACTTCTCCTTAATAAACTTTGTTATTGCCTCCAGGCTGTACTTATTTATTAAGACATCGTTTTTAGCTATTTGTATATCTTTTATCTTTTCTTCTATGTGTTTATTTTGTTCTTTGAAGATATCATCCGAGTAAATACCCTTTAAGTTCTTTTCTATGAGGGCCTGTCTAAATTCATATAGCTTTTTAAGTTCAACATCAGCTTCTGCTCTCCTCTTTTGCATAGTAGCTGTTCTTTGGAAATAAGTTCTTCTGAGATACGCAATAAAAAGGTCTATTGTCTTAGGTTTTGCTGTAATTTTAGCAAGCAAGGCAAGCATCTCTCCTTCTATTGTTTTTATTGGAATTGAAGGTTGTCCGCATCTCTTTCTACAGAAATAATAAGCATATCTAGAATTTTTACCTTTGCTCCATGCTCCGGTAAAAGAAGTTCCGCAATTTTTGCATTTAACGATTCTTCTCAATGGAAATTCAGGATTCTCTTGATTTCTTCTCGCTAAAGGTGCTGCGAAATTGGTATTCCTACCGTCTAAAATGGCTTGAATACGGTAGAATTGCTCGTCTGTAACCATAGGAGGTTGTTGTCCTTGTATTTCTGTGCCATACTTTTGGGATATTAGAGCACCCGCATAGAACTTATTCCTAAACATCCTGTTTATGGTCTGTGCCCTTAACATAAAGTCTTTACCCCTGTGGTTTTCTCTTACTCCTTGCTCATTCATAATAACTGCCATCTCACGCAGTGTTTTTGTCCCTGTCCCCATCAAATCCCAAGCGTCTTTCATTTTGTCCCAAAATTTAGAGTTTTTGGTTACATATCCGTTTTGATTTATATATCCTAATGGGGCAGGACCAGTAATTAGTCCTGACAAAAATCTTGCTCTCAATCCATTCCTGCTTCTTTCACTTCTGACATCGTTATCCATTTGCGCAAATCCAGCAAGCATTGTTTCAACAAATTTTTCTGTAGGGCTTTCGCCTGTAGGTTCGGAGGCAGAAACTAGGACTATTTCAAGCTCCATTAGTTTTTTTCTGATGGCCAGATAGTCTGCTGTCGAACGGGACAGGCGGTCTAATCTGTAGACCATAAGCCCATCTATTTCTTTTTTATTCTTCCGGCAGAATTCCAACGCCTCTATTAAAATTGGCCTTCCTTTAATATTTTTTGCTGATTTTCCTTCCTCCCTGAATATACGTAAAATTTCTATACCTCGGCGTTCTGCTTCTCTAGTACAAATGTTTACCTGATTATCTAATGAATAATTTTCGACCTGTTCCTCTGTAGAAACACGCACATAAATAACAATTTTCTTAAGTTCTTTATTGCCAAAACCTATCTGGTTCATATTTATTCTCCCCTAAAAACTTGTTTAAGTGTTAATCCATCAAAAATATCCCTTTCGAAGCTATCGAGCCAAGTGTCTAAAAGATACTGTACTTCTGTTAAGAATATTCCCAACTGTTCATCTGTCATCTCTGTCACTGCTTCTCCAAGTATCCTTCGGGATTTTTGGATTTTTGTTTCTTCCTGATGGTTTGGAAATATGGAATTTAGATTTTCTTCAAGGGATTTTTTAGGATTATGCAAAGGTGAGACTGAACGATCTCCTTTAATAGAATACTCTTTTATTGCAGTAGTATTTAGTTCTTTAGGATCAAATAATTGAAGTTCAGTATTTTGCATAATTTAGCTTTGATTTACTATCGATATATAGATAGTATATATCGATATTTCGATAGTTGTCAAGGGTTTATAGTAACCTTTACCTGTACTTACAAAGGGGTTTGTGTTATAACCTCATCACTGTCCGATAGTGGGTAAAAATGAATTTCAATAAGTTTCGGGCAGATTACCTAATACATCAGCTTCTTGGATATTTCCCCAATTTAAAAAATAACCCTATAATTTCCCAAAACTTTCTTCTTCAATTTCTTGTCTCGGTTTTTCTTTTATTCATAGTTATTTATTTTATCCGTAAGATTCTTTCCATTAAAAGATTATTAAGCGAAAAGAATGTTTTACTGGAACTGACTCCTCCCTCATTTACAGAACAGGAATCATATACTACGGACCAGCTTTTTTCCATTATTCATTCTCTGGGAAATCAGAGATCATTTAAAGATAAGTTTTTGGGAATAAGTCCGAGGTTTTCGTTGGAAATTGCATCAACTAAAAGTCAGGGTATAAGATATTTAGTGAGGACTTCCCCTAACCAGGTAAACACTTTGAGAAAAAGTCTTCTGTCATATCTTCCCCATATGCGGGTTGAAACAGTGAATGAGTATTTACCAGATGATACTCAGAGTCTGAAAAAGTATTTCCATAAAATTATCGAGTTTACCCTTTCCAAACACTTTGCATTTTCTCTCAGAAGACAGGCCGAACTGGATAAGCATGACCCTATCGCATATATAACGGGTCAGATGACTAAGCTTGAACCCGGTGAATTGATTTCTCTTCAAGTTGTACTGTCTCCCATAAATAATAAGCAAACTCGAAAAATCTCAAGTCTTATATCTTCCAATGGAGATGTTATCAAATATTTAAGAACTCCTGGGTTCCTAAAATGGCTTTTATATAATAACTACAGAATACTTCATACCAAATCTCTTTCCGAGATGGAAGCGGTAAATTTGATTGATTCCAAAATCAACCAGCCGTTGTTTCAGGGAACCATAAGGCTATTGATGGTATTTAAAGATAAAGATAACCTGATTGACCGGGAACGGGGTTTTAAATCTTCTTTCTCAACGTTTTCTTCCGGTAGTTACCAATCTATAATAACCAAAAAATATTTGAACATAAACTGGATTAAACGGTTCTTATTTTTCCTATTTAAGAAACGTTTGCTATTTCCTGTAGGGTCTTCCTTATTTTCCATCTCTGAAGTTTCCGGAATTTATCATTTTCCATATACCGGTATTACCAATACGGAAAATCTGGTTAAATCACACAGCAAAAGTTTACCTGCCCCCTTATCTCTTAAAAAAGGAAATAAGTATGATGTTGTATTCGGCCGCAATAATTATGGAGGAACAACCACAGACATAGGACTTACTGAAGAAGAAAGAGAAACTCACATGTATATTATTGGCCGGACCGGATCCGGTAAAACAACAATGATGTTTTCAATGGTTAAACATGACATCGAACAGGGACGGGGCATGGCTTTCCTTGATCCTCACGGCGATGCTGCGGATGACTTAGTGTCTATTATTCCCAAAAGTAGATTAAATGATCTTGTCTTCATCAATCCGATTGACCTGAAGTACCCGATCGGAATAAATATTTTAGAATTAACTGAAGGGTTGGATGAAGATGAGGCAGAGCTTGAGAAAGAAGTGGTTGCGGAAGGCGTTATTTCCCTATTTAGAAAAGTCTTTTCAAAAGAAGAAAATACAAATGCTCATAGAATTGAATACGTTTTAAGAAATGCCATCTATACGGTATTTACAGTAGAGGACAGAACAATTTTTACTATATATAATCTTTTAAACAATCCTCATTTTCAAAAACAGGTTGTCTCCAAATTAAAAGATGAAAATTTAAAGAACTTTTGGAAGTATGAATTCGGCAGAGCGGGAGATTATCAGGTAGTTAAAATGGTCGGCGGAGTAACGGCAAAAATCGGAAGATTTCTTTTTTCTCCGACTGCTAAAAGAATTTTAGAGCAGCCAAAATCCACTATTAATTTTGATGAGCTTATGAATTCCGGAAAAATAATTATTTGTAATTTATCTCAGGGAAAACTCGGTGAAGATACATCAAAACTTTTAGGAACAACAATTATGACCAAGATCCAGCAGGCGGCTCTTAAAAGATCTAATATTCCCGAGAACAAAAGAAAACCGTTTTACTTGTATGTTGATGAGTTTCAAAATTTTGCCACACATTCATTTACAAAAATGCTGTCGGAGGGAAGAAAATATAAACTTAGAGTAACTATTGCGGAACAAACTACATCCCAGCAGCAGGATAGAAATATTGTCAATGTTATCTTAGCCAACGTTACCACAGTCGTATGTTTTAGAAGTGCTAATCCTATCGATGAGGATTTAATGCTGGCTCAGTTTGCTCCATATATTACTAAAGGGGAAATATCAAATCTTCCTAAATATAATTTCTATATTAAGGTCTCGGCATTGGAACCGGAAGAACCATTTTCCGGTAAAACAATTTACATACCTGTTAAAAAAGATCCCAAAAAGATTGAAAAACTAATTGCGCTATCCCGAAAAAATTATGCAATAGTTTACAAAAAGCCGGAGACAGAAAAGATTAATGGACAGATAGAAAATGCAGAGGAAGAGATTAGTGAGAATGTTTCCGAAAGTGGAGTGCCTAATGTTCCGGAGTTTCGGGAAGCATAAAATTACCTCTACGCGTAGTGGTAAAAAATAGATAAATTTGAAGCTAAAATGATGAAAAGTCCTGCCTATCTATACTTATATAAATATAAGAGGAAGTAAATTACTATGAAAAAACGAACTAAAAAACAAATACACACATCCCCACATATAACCCCTCAAAATAAACTAGCCAAAATCACATCCAATCAAGAAAAAATAATAAAACATATCTACAAATTCCGATTCATCCACACTTATCAATTCCAAAAACTCTTTAACCACAAAGACCCGACAATGGTCAAAGAATGGCTTAAGGATTTAAAAGATAAAAAATATATTGGCAGTGATTATAAAAGAAAGGACGTAGATTTCAATAGAGTTCCTGCTAAATATTTTCTGGCCCCCTTGGGAAGAAAATATTTAAAAGGGAAGAAAGGTTTTGACATTGATGTTTTAGAGAAAGTTTACAAAGAAAAAGGAAGAAAAGCTGTTTTTAAAAATCACTACATAGAAATTGTAGACATGTATCTTTTTCTGAGGAACCAGAAAAAGTCAAGCGAAGATCTTAAATTTTTTACTCAGTCAAATCTTACGAAATATAAATATTTTCCGGATACTAAAATTGATGCATATTTTGTATTACAGGAAAAAGATAAAATAAGAAGATTTTTTCTGCATATTTTCGAAGACTCGGATCCTACATGGTTGCCAAGACCTAAAATAAAAGAATATATTAACTACTTTAACGATAATACCTGGGCCGAAAATTCTAGCAACAGCTCCTTTCCTATAATTCTCTTTGTTTTACCTACAGAAAGTCTTAAATTTCATATTTTCAAATATGGTCAGGCAGTTTTAGGAAAGGCAATTACTGCAAATATACAACTTTTTCTTGAAACAAAAGAAGCCATAAAAACAAAAGATCCAAAGAAGCTCTGGCAAGAAGTTAAATGAGAACGCAATCCTTTGGAATTTAAGAAATCATAAGAGTATACTGTCATTATGAATGATGATACTTATCACAAAGAACACCCTTTTGAATCTTTAATTGGCAACATTATTACAGCGATTTTTTGGTTCTATTTCCTACTATTCTTAGGTTGGGCTATAATCGGGACTTGCCGTCTCCTTTGGAAAGGGACTGTTTATTTATGGCGCTATGTTTTTGTCCCAATAATGCAGATAAGCATTAGGGGCATTATTAGTAGTTATACATTTATAATTAACAGCGAGAGGAAATTACTTAGAGAAAACAGATTAAATTTTTAGCCTTTACCCTCATATATTTGACCGAAGGGATAAATTTTTGGGCTCGGCCGCCCGCTGGCGGAAGCCAAGGGAACAAGAAAACCAAAAGGACCAAGGAATCAAAATATCAAGATTCAAGCACTACCGCAAGACGAAACCCGATGCGGCCGCTGGAGTGCCCAGGATTGTGCCAACGGACGCTGGCTGCTCCACCGCGGCCAGAGCCACCGGCAACGAGCCGGCGCTGTTCATCGGGACCGCGATATTCTGTATTGGTCCATTCATAAGTATTTGTTTCACCCCATTTATACCAATTTGCTAGTAAATTATACTCTTCTACGTTAAGTTGACGAACCTCTTTGTCAGTAGGAAGACCGGCTTCAGATAAAATTTTTCCTTTTCTTTCTTTTATTGCAGATTCAACATTATTCCAAGTAATGTTAAAACGGTCTGTTAATCCCAATAATTTCGTAATTTCTGATTCATCATATGGCGTTCCATATGGGGGTTTCGGTATTTTTTCAACAGCCATCCAAGTACCCGAAAATTTTGGAAAACCTACCTCGCCATTCTTCACCTTTTCCCAATAAGATTTTTCCAAGTTTCTATGAATGCCATGATCAGATCTTTCCGCATCACTCAAAGATTCATACCTCCTCCATTTGGGATATTTCTTTTCTAATTCCTTTAGAAATCTTTCTTCGCCCATTTTTTTCAGGTCCGCAAGAGTTCCAATATTAAGACCGGGTACATACATTATTTCCATTCCAAGTCTTTCCAAATTTGATATAATCTCATGAGTAATAAATTTTGGATAAGGCTTGACTTCGACGTTGCTTCCCAAAATTCTCTCCCAATTTTCTTTATCTCCTTCCTCTATTTCCCGTTGTTCTTCTTCGCTAAATTTTGAGCTATCGGGCTTTTTTTTCTCTCCGCCTACGGTAACTGGCTCTTCCTCTTGCAGTAAATCTTCCGCATCGGCGGATACAGGTCTTTTTAATTTACTATACGGATCAAGCCTTACGACTCTGTCATAAGGCAAGTAGGAAACTCCACTCCTGGCTGCTTCTTTTCTTCCTGATGAACCTGACCACGCATCAAGCACCTGCTGGGTAAGTCCCGTAACCATCAGCTCGCCCGCTGATCGATTTTTAAGAAAACCTTTCAGGGCAAATATTTCGGCAAGATAGTATCTGTCTTCTTCCGGATATTCTCCATTATTTATAAATTCTACTACCCTCTGACTTAAGTAGTCCTCAAAACCCTTTCCTTTTATCTGGGCAGAAGACCAGCCTTTGAGCATATCAAGAGTTCTCCCCGGATCAAGAAGCGCTTTCTTCAGAGACGCTGCTTTACCTGTTGCGGCCTGCCCTCTTTCGGTCAGAAATTTACCTGAGGGGTCTGTCACTACCTTTCTGCCTTGATAAGCATCCTGTATCCAAGATGCGGCATCACAAAGGTTCTTTAAAACAGTTCTTGCATCGGCCTCGGACAACGGTATGCCTCCGCGTTTATCCATTAGCGTTGATAGCGCAAGATCATAAACTTCGGATGGAGGCATATAATCAATATTCATCGGAGCATCAAAAACTCTGACAATTGCGGGATCTAATTCTGTTGCGGTTGCATACTTTTCGCTTTTAACATTAGCCGTTGCCGAGACGGCATAATCTTTACCCACATCAAAACTGCCATTTGAATCTGTCTGTATTTTTATTCCCTTTTCGCCCGGTCTTGCATTTAGTATGGTTTTTATACCCATTACCGCCTGATTAGGAGCCCTATCGATTTCATCGAAAAGAAAAGGCTGACCCTGGCCGTTTCTTCCTGTCATTGCGCGGACCAGAGGCGCAGGACGAAATACGTCACCTTCCTGTACTCTGAATCCTGTTTTTCCTAACAATTCATAAATACTCATATCCTGATGTCCTGTTACATATTCGGGTTTAACAGCAAATAGCAGTTTAGAAGCTTGATTTATTGTTTCGGTCTTTCCGGTTCCCGTCTCACCCGTAAGCAGAACCTTTTTCCCTTCAACCCAATATTGTTCAATTTTTTCAAGATATGCCTTTCTTGACGGAGTCAAACCGAATCTGTCTTTTGCAAGCTGTTGTTTATATTCCTGAAGTTCCAAGAGTCGTACTTGGTCAAATACTTCAGGATTACGAACCAATTCCCCTCTTTTTTGTATCGCTTCACCTTTTAGCATTTGATTATCCTGAAGAACTCTCCTTTCAACAGTAGTAAGACTTCGCCCCTGGACTTGAGCTTCTCTTGTTAGTTTTAAGGCTAAGAGATCTGCCTGTTCGGCAAATGTATCTAAACTTCTAACATCACGGGCCTCGTGTCTAATTCGTACCTGACTGCTTAAGTCTGCTCGGAATGCGTCATACATGCCAGGAAGGGAGAATAATTGGTCCAATTCGCCGTCAATTTGCTCAATCCTTTCCTGACTACTATTAACAACTTCCTGAAATGTCCCGTCCGTAGATGATAAAAGGCTTCTAACCTTTCCCTGTCTAATAAGGTCAAATTTCTGTCTAAGAGACAGGGGATTTTGGGGAGTCTCTCCGCCAAGGACACTATTCCATTCTTCCGAAACCGTAGAAAATGAGGGCTGATTGGGTTTTTTTGGCTCCATTACGCCACGCTGTCTCCTTACGATATCTGCTTTCAAATCCTCTTTCTCAACGAACAGGTCGTATGCCGAAGCTACATTAGATTCCGAAATCAATCTTGAATCACTGGTTACTGCTTTTTCCGGCTTTTTCACTCCCTGGGTGCGCAGCCATCGCTCTGCAACCTGATCGGATTTTGGAATACTTTGTTCAACTCTCATGTTATCGGCCATATTATACCACTCCTTTTTAGTATAGCTTATGCTTATATTTGGTCAAGTCCCAGACCTTTTAGTAATTGAGAGAGTTCCCAAATATTGGGTTAATAAATCTCGTAAAGTCTTAGGTAAATCAGAAGCAGTTTTTGCTACCTGACCGTCGGGCGCATAAGTCTTAACAGCATCCTGACCATCCTGAGTAATACCCACTCCCGCAATTACTATGCCAAGATCGCGTATCTTTTTAATTTGCGCTCTTGTCGCATCATAGTTACCAACTTGTCCGTCGGTTAGCATGATTATAAATTTTCTAAGTTTCCCGCTTCTTATTCTTGAAAGATAAGTCGAGTCTTTTGCTACTTCTTGCTGGATGGATTTAAATAATTCATCAAACATTACCTCTTCATTATTGGTTTCAGAATCGCAGGTTCCAAGCGCTTTAAAAACCCCGACCCTATCCTTTTCGGTAAGAGTGTGAGATAAAGGTTTTAAAACTTCCGTATGATTTGGCATATCACCAAAACTGCGGACTTCACTTTTAATCGTAAGTTCCGGAGCAAGTGGTCCCTGTTCTTCTGCGACGTCAGAGAATTCTTTCAATGCTTCCAAAAGCAAAACGCCTGTTCGTCTTTGTTCGGGAATTTTAGTGCCACGCTGCATGCTTCCTGTTCTATCGCAAACAACTGTTACTTCAAAACTTGTCGGAATGTTTTCATCAACCAGTACTCCTTCAAAATCTTTCATTGTTTTGGGATTTGCTACTCCCGCCTGAACATCCATATATGTTTGGGCAACAAGTCCGGGGTCAATCATTACCCCTTCTTCTTTTAAGGCTGCCAAGTGTCTTACCGATATTTGTCTTTCCTGAATAATTTTTCTGAAAATTTCTCTTAGAGGCTCTATGTATTGTTCGATTTTCCTGTATTCGTTGTAATAATCGTCTATGTCTTTTTTGCTAACACCATGCTCTTCTTCGTATCCCGCATCCTGCCGGGATGATTCGCTTTGTTTTGCCTTTGCTTCCTTTATTTTTTTGTCTATTTCTTTCTCATCCATTGGTTCCGGGTGCCTGCTTTCGTAATCTTCATAATCGCCTTCAAAGGGCTCTCCGGGTTTTCCCTGACTTTCTTGCCCCTTGCCTTTTCCTTCTTTTGGCTCTTGATCTTTCTTGTCTTTAAGATCTTCTTTATATAGTTCTTCTATAACAGGTTCTATATATCTTTCACTTAATCTTAAAGCGGAAAGGGGATCAAGACCCGGATTTGTCGCAAGTTTAATTACATCTTTGCCTTTAACATTTCTTAATTTATTAATAGCTTCCCTGACCGCAGGGTCAATAGTAGTTTCTTCACCGGGCACCATAGATTCCCGTAAAATTGCATACATAAACTGTAAGTGCCTTGGCTTATCTGTAAGATCGGTTTCCGGCCAGAGTTTTTCTCTGTAAACAGTCTCTATGTCTTCTCTCAAAGATGGGGCAAACTGCATAATTGCAAGATTCCCCTTAGTGTCTGTTCTACAATTCTCCCATACATGAAGTCTTTGTCTTCTTTCTTCTCTTGCCTTTAATCTTTTATGCGCTACTTCTCCGCCCTTGGCATTAAGAAGTTCTGCTGTTTCGACCAGATGACATTTTATTTCGTGAAACGATGCAAAAAGAGACTGGGATGGAGTATATCCTTTTTCCTCAAAGAATTTCGGATCATAGGTTGCCTCTCCTGTTTCTGGATAAATTGCCCATTCTTTTCCTCTTTTAAAAGAAAAATTAGAACTCCCTGCCAGATCGGATAAAATCCTTTCTTCTCGGGCGAAAAATGATTGTTCCGCCGGACTTGCGCCAGCTTCTCTTTCACGAGGTTGCATAGATTTTCCTTCCACCGGTTCGTTCACAATATTATTGTATCAAAAAGAATCTTGCAAGTCCCGTAAAATCTTCATATACTAAATATGGATTTTGTTTACGAAGATGCGGGTACTTCCTTCATCTCGCAGAATCCCTCTTTTTAAAGAGAGGATGAGATTCCCAAGAGGCCAAGGCTTCCGGGAGAGTATCCATAAAAAGAGCAACACTACTTACCCGTTTTTGAAGGTTTTAAACCAATTAAAATTCAAAAGAGAATGTAAATTCTCTTTGGTGGCAAAAATGATCCGCCAATTGGAGGATCAGGAAAGAAGACGGGTAATACAATCGCAATCCCGATGAACAGAACCGGCTCATTACCGGTAACTCTGACAACGGTGGAGCAGCCAACGTCAATTGGAACAATCCTGAGAACTCCAACGACAACATCGGGTTTCGTATTGCGCTAGTTTTGCTTTAGATGGAGGAGGCTTTGATCCAACCGCCCAGCATCCTGCCGATTTCCTGGATTAAGCCTTGAAGAGTAATATATTTTTTAGTGTCCAGAATTCTTAAATCATTACAAAGCCGTATCAAAACTTTTATTACATCCAGTTTTATACTGGCATTTTGCAGAACGGGTAGTTTTTCCGATTTTGTAAGTTGGGAAGCTTTTATTATTCCCTCCAGAAGTTCAATAATGGAATTTTCAAGTCTCTGACCCAGAGAATAACGGTCTCTTTTGGGAAAATTAACTATATATTGATAGAATAATTTATATAACTCATATGTTTTTTGGAAAATGGGTATATCAATACCAAAATTCGGGGGCCTTAACTCTCTCTCTCTCTCTCTCTCTCTCTCTCTCTCTCAATAAATCCCCATCGTCTTTGGACACATCCTTATGTATCATATTAACTATTCTAGCATTATTTCAATTGAAAATATTTTCCAAGCATTTAGCGAATTTAAAAAAGGAAAAGGTAAACGAGAGGATGTCCAATTATTTGAAAGGAATTTGGAAGATAATCTGTTTTCACTTCACGAAAATCTAAAAGAAAAAAAGTACAGACACGGGGACTATAAAGCATTTTATGTCAGGGATCCGAAAGTAAGACACATTCATAAGGCAGTAGTCAGGGACAGAATCGTTCATCATCTGGTCAGTAATGTTTTGGAAGTAGTCTTTGAGCCACAGTTCTTCGCTCATTCTTATTCATGCAGAAAAGAGAAGGGAACGCACAAAGCGGTAATAGAATTGATTAAACAAGCCAGAAAAGCAAGTAAAAATAATATGTCCGCACTTTTTGTATTGAAATGCGATATTAAGAAATTTTTCGCAAGTATTGATCATAAAGTTTTACTTGCGTTATTAAAATCTTCTTTCAATGATAAAGATTTTCTATGGTTACTTAGTGAAATAGTAGAAAGTTTTCAGACAGATAATACGATTTCCAAAGGCATGCCGATTGGCAACTTAACATCCCAGCTTTTTGCAAATATTTATTTAAATCCGTTGGACCAATTTATGAAACATGTATTAAAAGTTAAATATTACATTCGTTATGCGGATGATTTTATTATTTTGTCCAAAGACAGAGATTATTTACAAAATTTAATTATTGAAATAGAGAAATATCTTTCGGACAAACTTCAATTAAAACTTCATCCAAGTAAAGTGACTATACGGAATTATTATTTTGGAATTGATTTTTTAGGCTACGTAATTTTTCCTTATTTTGTATTACCAAGAACACATACAAAGAGAAGAATATCCAGGAAACTTTCCGAAAAAGTAGGGCTTTTAAAAAACGGTCAACTGTCAAATGAATCCTTAAATCAGTCGCTTCAATCATATCTTGGTTATCTTTTGCATGCCAATGCATTTAAATTATCGGAGGAGGTGAAAAATAAAATGTGGTTTTGGCTGACAGAATAATCCATTTGTAAAACTGGTCCTTGACATAGCATAAGATCTCCTATACGCTTGCTGTCCAAGTCGTTAATCATAAAAGCTGCCTAGCTGGCAGCTTTTTGTTTTGAAAGGAGGTGTATGAAATTCTTGAGTAAACTAATTATTCCATCGTCCTTTTTTCTTTCTTTGTTTTTTGCAGCAACTCCGGTATTCGCTGACACAACAGGCGGCGTATCTCAAATCCAAACTTTTATTCAAAGTGTTATCCAGGTATTTATTACTTTGGCCGGACTTGCTTCGGTTGGATTTTTTGTCTGGGGCGGATTCGGATATATTACATCATCCGGAAATCCTGAAGCATTAGACAGATCAAAAAAGACAATTCTTTATTCCGCAATTGGTCTCACAATAGTTTTGGGAGCATTTGTTATAAGTAATGTTGTAACCCAATTGGCTACAACAGCTTTCGGAGGAAGTCATTAGGAAAAATTTGTCTAAAGGAATTATGAAAAAATTCCTAAGTCTTTTTGGGGCCTCTGCTCTCTTTTTTTTCTTTAACGCTAACCATGTTTTAGCAGCAAGCAGTATTATTACCGATTACGCAAATTCCACGGTTCAATTAATAACCCTTATTGCAACAACTGCGGCAGTATTCTTTCTTGTTAAGGGTGGCTTTCTATACATGACATCCAAAGGTTCTCCGGATGCACTTGAGTCCGCCAAGAAAACAATCAAAAACGCACTCATTGGCTTGGTTTTGGTTCTTGCCTCCGGAGTTATCGTATCTATTCTTTCCAATGCTTTATCTTCTCAACAGGGGGGAACAAATACGGGGGCAATAGGCATGACGCAAATAGAAGCAGTGAAACCAGCCGACGGGTTAACACAAGTCTTAATTGATGCCGTATCGGGATTCCTGCAAAACATTGTACAAAGCGCAACAAAGCCGATAGTGGATGGGATTATGGGATATTTAACAACAACCCCAAGCCTCTTAAACAATCAGGTGATTATGAATTTCTGGCTGGTAATTCTGGGAATTACAGACAGTCTGTTTGTTGTGGTTGTTGCTTTTCTGGGCCTTCATTTTATGAGTGCGGAAAGTTTGGGGTTTGAACAGGTAGAACTAAAACATATTCTTCCAAGAATCGGCTTGGCGTTTTTGGGAGCAAACGTTTCTCTTTTCCTGGCAGACTATGCGGTTACAACATGCAATGCGCTGGTCAGGGCAGTTCTGGATTCGACAGGCGGAATAAACCAGGCTTTTATAGTTAATGCCAGTAATCCCACAAGTATTATTACAGGAACAACTCCTCTTATCACGTTAATCTTCTTAGTCTTGTTTTTGATTATTTCAATTGTCTTATTATTAATGTACATTAGCCGTCTTATCTTTCTTTCTCTTGGAGCAGTTCTCTCTCCTCTTATTTTTCTTCTCTGGACAATCCCTAAGTTTGCAGACTTTGCGGAGATATCAATTAAAACTTATCTTGTAACCCTCTTTATGATTTTTGTTCATGTTGTAGTAATTCAGCTTGCCTCATCTTTTATTTCCCTGCCCTCACATACGGACAGTTCTTTGATATCTCTTGTTGTAGGAATCGGATTGTTTCTGGCACTTCTTAAAATCCCCTCTGTCTTAATGCAGATGGTTTTCTATACCACAGGAGTCGGGTCATTTAGGAAAATGGGGGGGCAGATTATGAATGTAATAACGAGTAATAACAGTTCGTCGGTAACAAGAGGTGAGGCAGCATCCGGCGGCAGAGTCAAAACGCCGAGAAGGAGGGTTGCCGCATGAGAACAACCGTAATTCCCGCACAAATTACAACTGTTGAAGATAAGATTGCGGGAAGTTTAAATCTGACCCAGATATTAATTCTTATGATTCCAGTATTCTGGACAACTGTAGTCTATGCAATTTTACCTCCGAGGCTTCATCTGGAATGGTATAAACTGCCGGTTATTTTAATCGTTCTGATTCTTTGTCTTATTCTCTCGCTTCGTATTAAAGGAAAAGTGGTTGTAAACTGGCTTTTGCTTGTTCTCAGATACAACATAAGGCCACGCTACTATTTATTCAATAAGAATGATAGTTTTTTAAGGACAATGGATCTGCCAAAACAGGAAAATAAAACACATAAATTATTTAAGAAAGCATATAAAAAGAAAGAGATTAAAATTAGAGCTTCAACGTTCGGAATAAAAGATCTGATAAAACTTAAAGACTATATTTCCAACCCGAACTATACATTAAGTCTGAAACCCGATAAGAAAGGAGGATTATATGTTGCCCTGGAACAAATCGCAAAGTAAAGTATCAAGCAGAAACCAGATTCAGATTAAAGAAGTTAAGGACAATATATTAATTCTTCCCAATAATGAATACAGACTGGCAATTGAGACTTCTTCTATTAATTTTGAGCTGAAAAGCGAAGAGGAACAGGATGTATTAATAGACAGTTTTCAGAATTTTTTAAATTCCTTATCAACTCCTCTTCAGATTCTGATTCGGATTAGAGAAGTAGATATTGACCGTTATCTTTATGATATAGCAAAAAGTAAGGATAAAGAAAAAGAAAAAATATATAAAACGCAAATAGATAATTACACCGAATTTATTAAGGACTTAGTATTGGGAAATAAGATTCTTTCGAGGCGTTTCTTTGTTATTATTCCCTATCATCACCTAGATTCAAACAAAGATTTCAAGCTCATAAAAGAACAGGTTCATTTAACAAGGGACATAGTTCTAAGGGGCTTGGAAAAACTCGGCATGAAAGCAAAAGCATTGGATAGCCTTGAGCTTCTTGATCTTTTTTACAGCTTTTATAACCCAAGTCAAATAAAAACAGAGCCTTTAAAAAGAGATACTGTCAAAATGTTGTTACAGAATAATTATGCTTAGCCTATTTGGAAAAACAAACGGAAAAACAAAAAAGGGAAAGTCTAAAAACGAACTTCTTAAAAAGTCCTATCAATATAATTTTGGCGAACAGGACCAGATTGATCTTTTGTCTTACTCGGGACTGGAAGAAAACCCTACTTACCTTCAGATGGGAGATAAATTTGTTCGAACACTTTTCATTTCCGGTTATCCCTATGTAGCTTCCACAGGCTGGCTGAATATGCTTATTAATTTCAACCACAATATTGATATCTCATACCACATAGAACAGGTTGACCCGATTGCGGCACTCCCTAAATTAAACAGAAAAATTACGGAGTTTGAATCTACGAAACGATCTATGCTTAAGGCCGGGAAAGTAATAGGCTCCGAAATAACAGATCCTTTGGAATCCGCAATGGAGTTAAAGGACAAGATTCAAAGAGGCCAGGAAAAACTTTTTCAGGTATCAATCTATATGACTATTACAGCTGACTCCCTTGCGGAATTAAATAAAATAACCGTACTTTTGGAAACAGTTATGTCAACACGTCTTTTCTACATTAAAACAGCAGTATTCCAACAGTTAGAAGGATTACAGTCAACGCTTCCCAGGGCTCAGAATATTCTTTCCCAGAAAAGAAACCTTGACAGTTCTTCGGCAGCGTTAACTTTTCCTTTTGTCTCGTCCGAACTTGTTCAGGAATCGGGGATTTTATATGGGATCAACAAATCAAATAATTCCCTTGTTATTGTTGACAGATTTTCTTTAAATAACGCAAATTCAATTGTCTTTGCCCAGTCGGGATCAGGAAAAAGCTACACTGCAAAAGTTGAAATTCTAAGACAGCTTATGCAGGGAACTAAAGTTATTGTTATTGATCCTGAAAGAGAATACAAGCAGTTAACTAAATCGGTTGAAGGGACATATATAAAATTGTCAGCAAAATCAAAAGAGAAAATTAATCCTTTTGATTTTTCAATAACCGCAAAAGGCAAAGAAAGTGAACTTGCAGAACATATACAGGATTTAACTGAGATTATCTCTTTAATGGTCGGAGGATTAAATGCCGAAGAAAAAGCAGGAGTAGATAAGGCAATTCTCCAGACATACAAACAATTCGGATGGCTCCTTAATCCAAACGAAAAAACAAATAAGAAAAAAACCAATAGGGGAAGAAAACCAAAAATAAGAACATATCCTCTCCTTAAAGATTTTTATAAAACCTTAAAACAAATGAAACACAGGAATTTATGCAATAAACTTGAGAAATTTATTAAAGGTTCTCTCTCATCCGTTTTTAACGCTCAGACTAATATAAAGCTTGATAACAGACTTGTTATTTTTGACATTAAGGATCTTAACGAATCTTTAAGACAAATCATGATGATGGTTGTAGCAAACTTTGTCCATTCGGAAGTTAAATCAAGTCCGCAGAAAAGAATTCTGGTTATTGATGAAGGATGGATGCTTCTTCAGCATGAGGAGAGCGCAAGATTCATCGCAGGACTGACCAGAAGAGCAAGAAAATACTATTTAGGTGTTACTATTATCTCCCAGCAGGCAAATGATTTTCTAAGCCAGGATTATGGCAGAGCTATTGCTTCCCAATCTGCACTAAGAATCTTAATGAAGCAGGATACGACTACAATAAAAAAAGTTGCGGCAGAGTTTAATTTAAGCGAATACGAGCAGCATTTTCTTTTGACATGTGACAGGGGAGAAGCGCTCATCATTGCAGATCAAAACCATGTGGCTCTAAAAGTTGTTGCAAGCGATAAAGAACATCCTTTACTTACCACTGACCCCAGAGAAATTTATGTATAATGAATCCTTTATTAATAGCTCTAAATCTTTGGTCCTTCCGTAAAGAATTGCTATATGTTCTCCTTTCCTTTTTAGTCATATTATCTCTTCCCGTTATAGCAGTATTCATGCTGACAAATGCGGGAATAGATATAATCTCCAACAAATTAGCAACGGTAAATACCCAGACACAATCAATCCAAATTCATGATCCGGCAACAGGAGCGGTAGTAAAGGAAATTAAACCTGAAATGGCATGGCCGGTAACGGGTGTAATAACTTTGGAGTTTGGAGAATCGGACTGGCCGTTTCAGCCTTTCCACAGCGGAATTGATATTGCCGATCCGAATGCAAAAGACGGACTACCGATTCACCCGTTTATGGCCGGAAAAGTTACCTATGCCGGAGAAATCTTCTGGGGATTTGGCAAGCACATCATGATTGATAACGGTAACTTTGTTACTTCAATTTATGCCCATCTTAGTAAGATCTATGTTTATCCGGGAGAACAGGTGACCATAGATAAAGTTATTGGACTGGAAGGCCATACGGGATGGGCTACAGGTCCGCATCTTCACTTTCAAATAGATGTATTCGGACTGCCGGTTAACCCAAGAACGTTTTTAGGAAGTGGAAATCCTTAATATAATATTGCCTATCGTTGTCTACGTACTAATAAAATTACCTTGTTCATCAAAGTTGGGAGACTTTTCAAATCCGCAACAATTCCATACAAGATCGAATAACGACCTCAGTATATCCTCTGATCTGATATTGAATGACTCTATTATTTTTTCAGGTAACTGTAATATATCTCGGTCTACCACATGCCCATAGTCTAAAGCTGGTCTTACTGAGATTCCCATTTTATATCCTTTTATTCCTGTTAAAGTAAGAAATATCGCAAATGGAGGATTTATTCCAAAATCTCTGAGTGTTTGCAGATATGTTCGGAGTGAAGCTATTACCCTCTTCTCGTAACCTTGACCTGGTATCTCGTGCCTACCTGGTTGAACTGGGTCTAGCATGCCATTGTCTACCGCTTCAACAATTCCATTCCTATACATTTGCACATAAGATTTTTCGGAGTTAGAATATGTCACTACTCCTTCAAAATTTATTTTTGGCGTCCAATTATGGCTAAACATGGGCGGCAGCTTGCGAGCATCTTGCATAATTGTTGATAAATCTAAGTTGATGTTAGAGCTAAAAGATTCAAAAGGAATAATATGTAGGACTACTTTGGGGCCCTCTGGAAAAGACGGGATGGGGGTTTCGTTAGCGTATAACTTTGTAATTCTATCTACTCTAAATTTGAGCATTTTATCAACTAAGGTTTGAGACAAATTAAACGCTGTTCTTAGCTCTATCGTATCCAGAGGATATTTCCCAGCTGAATTTCTTGAGTAAAATTTATCATGACCTTTATAAATAACCCTGTGGGGACCCAACCAGCTTTTATTGGTTCTAAATATAAAAATAACCTTATCATTAGGAAGATTAATTGTTTGGACAGCGGCAGTAACTCTCGGCTCTATACCATCTCGGATAATGTTTTCTAGTTTTAAAATCTCCGCATCTGTATCATCAATAGTTAAGCCGCTTAGGCTTGTAGGGACTCCATTATTTTCTTCAAGTCCAAAGATCATATCTCCACCTGACGCATTTGCAAAAGAAGAAATGTCTGCAAGAAACTCTTTCTTTGCAGAGTCACTATTTTCAGGAAGGCTCCTTTTGTACTCAATAGTTTTCCTTTCAGGAATAGCATTCTGTATAAGATTATTTAAATCTTCGACTGTAATTTGATTGAGTTGTTTATTAATCATAGTTTTATTATTTTAGCAACTTAAAGTTACTTAATGATTTTGAAGGGTTAATTAGTAACAAAGTATACTTATATTCTTCTCCGTCAGCAAGTAAAAGTATTTCTAGCCAGTATTTTTTATCTGCAAGTTCATAGTCTGGATTTTTCCAACTATGGGAGTAGCTTTGGTTGTTGAAGGCAAAGAAAGAATCTTCGCCGGACTCCTTAATAGCTACCGAGACAGCGGCTTGTTCACCAACAGGAATCGTGTCTCGAGAAGGCAAAATTACCTCCGAAAAAATAATCTTATTAGTATTATAGTCAACTGGTTCTTTAGTAGAAGCCCATCTTCCATCTATATTCAGAATGTTCACCTTCGAGGAGTAATCTTTAAATCTTAACCAAACTCTTGCATTATTTATGGAGGAATGTCCAAATAAAAACTTTTTTAGAAAGTTTCGTTTATTATTACTTACAATCAAATTAATGAACTTATATTTCTTATTGCTTCTAGCAAATTCCTGATCATCACTAAGCTTAAAACTTATGCTGGGACGCATAAGCATTTCCATTGCTCTTGTAAGAAGTACTCCGACTATAACACCAACCCATAACTGGTTTTCGCTAATAAATTTTTGAAAAGTATTCATTTTTATATAAACTCATAGGTTTTCATATTGGCAATTAAACTCTCCGAATGTACTTCAATTATCTTTCAAAGTAGCCATTGTATTTTGCATGAAAAATACTAATACAATTATCTAAACGGGCGTGATATATTCCCGATTTACCAGGGCATTTATTAGAAAAATTAAAGTTTATGAATGATGTAATTAGAAATATAATTCCAATGATCAATATAATGAGAGCATTACGAAGATGTTCATGTAAATCTAAAATTTTTGCATTATTGTCGATTTTAAAATTAAAAACTTTTTTATCATCTGTATTTAATTTTTCATACAATTCTTTTTTCGTAATCTTGAATGTTAGAAAGTTTTTGTACAGATCTAGTCTAGGACTAAGTAAATCATGATATTTGTCTCCCACCTCCCTAAGCCTCTTTTCGCGAGATTTATTATAAGAAAATAGTATAAATAACCCAAAGACTATTAAGAATAAGAGTAATGACTCTCCAGTAAAAAACAGTGCACGATTTATTACATTTCCTAGAGCAGTAAACCCAAATCCGGCAATTACACCAACGCTAGTTAAAAGCGTAGTAAATAATCCAATTGACTGCTCGTTAAGCCTATTTTCTTTTTCTTCAAAATCACCCATTATTTCCTCGTAACTTTTATGAAACTGATGAGATTCGGATTGAATGACTTTGAATTCTTCTCCTGTAAAATCCTTTTGTTGTGTCATATTAAAGTTAATTGATCGAAAACGATTTTTGCATCAATGATTGGAATTGTAATCCGAGCGCATCAGATTGTGCGAGCATTTTTTGTTTTATATTTTCCACACCTAAAACTATTTCAGCAAATTTATTCTGAAGATCCAGAGGAGGAATAATCATTGTAATTTTTTCGAATTCACCCTTGGTGAGAATTTTTTTCATTCCTCTTGTCGCCTGGTTTTGAACATACAGTTTGGAAATTTTAAAAAGCCAGTACAAGAAAAATGAGTTTACTTTTTCATTTGGTTGAATAGCATTTATCTGTTGATTAAATGATACTTTCCTATTAGCAATTGCGACTCTGCCAATTGATTCAATGCTGCCGGCAATACATGCTACCAATACGGCCCCACTATTAACAAATCTAGCCTTTTTTAAGCCTGTTTCTGATAGATGTTCTGTCGCAGGGGTAATATAGATTTTATCAACAACAATATTATCTGTTTTTATCCACTCTATAAAATTTGAAGAGTAATTATCATTATTATTACGAGGTGGGGTATTCCCTGTAACTATTTCACCAAAAAATTTAAGAGCTTTTTTCCCCCATCCCTTAGGATTAGTTACCGGATCGCCAAATATTTCAAGAAAACTTGATCTTACATATTCATTTAATAAGCTTATTGAGCGCTGGCGTTTCTTGAAAAGGGAATCAGATTGACTAAGGACATGTGCAATCTTCTTTTGGTCTAAAATTTTTGGTATAGGAGCATTTATTGCATATACGTCATTTCTATTTAGCCCAGGCTTTACGCCTTTAGCAAGTTTAGATAAATTAAGATATTGAAGCAAAAAATAAATATAATCTATATCCGCGTTTTTATCTCCCAATACGTAATATGTAACATCAGATGGCCAAAATTTTCCAGAAACTCTGTTTACTTGACCAGCTGAGCCTTTTCTACCTACTATAATTGCTTCTCCATTGATTAGGAATTTATTTGTTCTACCTAAGATTCCATTCGCTCCGTATATGAAGTTCTTTCCGTTAGCAAGTCTTTCCTTGGATGGAATAGGTTTTCCATATTTGAGTTCAATAACATCGCCCAATGGTTTTATAGATAAATTATTCATGTGAAGTTGATTTATTTAACTTTTTCAAATAATTCAAGCCAATAACTATTTCCTGTTCAGTTTTTTCGATCTTCCGAAGTATATTCTGTGGATTCTCATATACCTTTTCTTTATATTTCGTTTTCTTATATTTACTAACAGTTAAATTGTAGTCATTTTTTTCAATTTCATTTCTTTCAACATAAAAAAACTTGCTTGAGCGATTGTTGTCAGTTTGTTGCTTTCTATAACTCCACTTCTCAATAATATCTGGTAAATCATTCTCCTCAATCTTGCTTCGTTTATCGTCTAAGCTATATCCATCTGCCTGCATATCATAGAACCAAACTTTCTCTGTTTCTCCGCCTTTTACAAATATTAAAATCGCAGTACTAACTCCGGCATAGGGTTTGAATACTCCACTTGGCATAGAAATAACGCCTTGAAGTTCACAATCATTGAGAAGCATTTTTCGAGCTTGCTTGTGTGCATTACTTGAACCAAAAAGTACGCCATCCGGCACAATTACTCCTCCCCGTCCTCCAATTTTGAGCGATTTAATAATGCGATTTATAAATAAAAGTTCTGTTTTAGTAGTATCTAGTGAAAAAGATTCATTTATATCGCCCTTATCAATACTTCCTTTAAAAGGGGGATTAGCCATAATAACATCGTAATGATTATCTTCGTCATATTTTTTGGAAAGAGTATCCTTTTGGTCAATGTTTGGGGTAGAAATGCCGTGCATCATTAAGTTCATAAGACCAATTCGAACCATACTATCATCCATATCGTAACCATAGAATGTTTTTTCTTTGAGTTGCGTCCATTGTCTTGCATCGGTAAGTTTATCTCCCAATATTCCCCGGGTAAGTCCGTTTTCATCTGTTTGTTGGTGTGCTTTACTAGTATGTTGGGTAAGGATATGCTGGTATGCACCGAGTAAAAATCCACCAGTACCACAAGCCGGATCACAAATAGTGTCGCCAAGTTTTGGATCAACTAACTCACAAATTAATTGAATAATATGTCTTGGTGTACGAAATTGGCCAAGTTTACCTGCGCTGGTTATTTCTGCAAGTAAATATTCGTACAAATCTCCTTGAGTGTCTTGAAATCCTTGTCCTGCCGATTGCTGTTTTGCTATTTCTTCAAATATCTCATCAATAATATTGACAGCTTCTACCAATAGTGAAGGCTTTGAAATAATAAAAACTGCATTATCCATGTGCTTGGCAAAAGAACCTCCCTCGGCACCGAGATTTTTCAAAAAGGGAAAAACTTTGGTTTGGATATGGGTAAGCATTTCTCCGCCTTCCATATGACGAAAGTGGCTCCAACGAAGCTTTTCGTTTTCTCCTTTAAAGAATGGTTTGTAGGACTCGCCAGTAAATTCTGCATCATGCCCCTTTTTAATATCCAACTGGTCAATTCTTTTCATGAAAAGTAGGTAAGAGATTTGTTCTATAGCAGTTAGGGGATTAGATATTCCACCGCTCCAGAATTTATCCCAAAGTCGATCAATAGATGATTTTATTGTTGTATTAAGCATATTGTAATATTTGATTTGTAAATTGAAGTATCTCTCCTTGCATTTTCCTATCAAACAATCCTAAGAATCCATTTTCATGTAATTTAGTAAATGGTTCCTGAACTAGGTCTTTTTTCGTAAGTTCGCCATTTTCAACAATAAATGTTTGAAGAGTTTGTAAAAATTGGATTTGTTTTGCAGTAAGTATGTTATGTTCAGCAATGAATTCAGAAAATGCCTCAGATACTTTTTCCGGGAATGTAACTAAACCACCAATTCCCATGATATACCTTATTAAATCTAGGAAGCTTACTTTGCGAGCATCATATGCTTTTTGTAGATTTTCTTCTGTTGGATAGGGATCATATTCTGCAAGAGTATTAGCAAGTTCTTCAACCTCTTCTCCCGTTATGCCTTGACCTTGTTTAATTTTTTTTAATATCTCGTTCTCTTCTTCCAGCTTTTTTATAAGAGCTTCTACTTTTTCACGGTATTTTTTAATAGTTACCCTTGCATTTTCTGGACCAAATTTAATGTATTCTTTTTCAAGAGTTAAATCTTTTAAGTTTAATGAATCCTGATCAGGCTTAATACCTTCCTCCCTATATTTCATTAGAGGTGCGATTTTCTGTATTAAAATATCTAGTTTTTCTTCATCAGCTTTTGCCAAATATCCATTATTTAAAACATCCTCAATAAGTTCCTTTTCTTTGGCAACAATATTTACCGAAAGTGGTAGATCAGAAACCATTTCAATAATAACTTCTTCAAGAGTTTGAATTTTCTTATCTTGTTTTTCGTCCTCACTAAGTTTTGCAATAGAATATTGAAGAACTTTTAACTCAAAACTCATGGCCTTAAAATCTTCTCCTGTACGAGTCCGCATTAGTGGGGCAATCTCTGTTTGTAAATAAAGTTTCTTTTCTTCTGTTAATCTTTGCCAGAAAGTATCATTAACGAGATCTAGCTTACTTCTTGCATCTAAGATGATAACGTTGTTTTCGGGTAGACTTTTAATATCATTCTTCAGTTTTTGAATTGTATTTTTAATAACCTGTTCGTTCTTCTGTGAATCGGCAATATTTAATTTTTCTAATTTTATTTCAAAAAGTCTAACTGGAATAGGTTTCATAGGATGGTCTATTTTTCCTGCTGGATTCATTTGAAAATATTCAAAATTTTCCCAACAATCCATAATTAGGAATTTATCCTTTTCTTTACACCAAGGCTTGATTTTTTTAGGTTCTAGAAGTCTTGTTCCACGTCCTATCATCTGCCAAAATTTTGTATACGAAAATACAGGTTTAGCAAAGACTAGATTTACAATCTCTCTGACATCAATACCCGTATCTAGCATGTCTACGCTAATTGCAATTCTTGGGAAAGGGTTATTAACAAATTGGTCAAATAAACCACCTTTTCCATAAACTCGGGGATCATCTGAAACAATAACCTTTGAAAGATTACCTTTATGTTCGGGGTATAAATCGTCAAACATTTCCTGTATTCTTCGGGCGTGTTTCATTGTCATTGCAAAAAATATAGTTTTACCAGGTAGGGTACCACTTTCATCTTTAATGCACTCTTCCATGAATTCTTGAACGATCAATGCGTTTGTACCTTTATTAGTAACTTTTTTCTCAATGTCAGTACCCTCATAATTTATTTCTTCAGGTTCTTTACCATCTGCTAATAATTTTTGCTGTTCGGCAATAGAGATATTTTTCTTATGTATTCCTTCTTTCTGAAATTTTGTACGGATTTTTAAAACTTCATAGTCGGAGAGGTAGGGTGGTTTATGATTTATTGCTTCTTCGTATGAATAGGCATAGGTTGGTATTCCATCTTCACATTCAAAAAGGCCAAAAGTATTATGTTCAACTGCATCTTTCGGGGTTGCAGTAAGACCTAGTTGAATAGCATCAAAATAATCAAAAATGTTTTTATAAATATTGTAAATTGATCTATGACTTTCATCCGCAACAATCATGTCAAAAAAGTGTGGACTAAGAGGACAATCTTTGTCTTCAATAATGTTAAGCATTGTTGGATATGTTGCTGCATAAACACGTCTGTCAGTTGCGATTTCAGTTTCTCCAATTTTTGGCCAGACAGGAGCATTAGGAAGAAATTCTTTAAATGCGTCAAGTGCCTGATTCCTAAGAGCAATTCTATCTACTAAAAATAAAACCCTTTGTACTTTATTAGTTCTCATAAGAACATCAAGCATAGAGACAACGGTTCTAGTTTTTCCGGTTCCTGTTGCCATCACAAGCAATGCTTTTCTTTTTCCTTTATCAAGACTCTCAAAAACAGAACGAATAGCTTCAATTTGGTATGGACGATCAGAAATATCACGATTAATAAGCTCTTGGGAGATAGGTTTTTCGTTCTTTCTTAAGAAGAGTAGTCTTTCAAGGTCTTTTCGTGTAGGAAATCCATAAACTTTTCTTGGAGGAGTTTTTTCTGTATCCCAGAAATATATATCATTCCCATTTGTGTAAAAGACAAAGGGCATGTCTTTGCCGGAATTTTTCTGAATGTTTTCTGCATATTGTCGGGCTTGTTCTTGACCGATTCTAGCATCTTTGGAAGTTTTTTTAGCCTCAACTACAGCAAGAGGATAACCGTCCTCGCCCAACAATACGTAATCAGCATATTGAAAACCTTGATGTTCATGCTCTGGTTCTTTAATTCCTTCTGGCAAGCCGACCCATATATCAAGCTCTGAGGTAACTTGCGATGGATCATTTACGTTCCAACCAGCTTTCTTAAGACGTAAATCTATAATTTCTTGTCGTGTTTTTGCCTCACTTATATTACCCATATGTAAGATCAATTCTAGCAAAAATTGGCTTCTTTTGTGGAGGATCTCTAGATTAGTTCTTGCCAAGCATATTCTTAGCAAAAGTTTTCATTCTGTCGGCAAGTCTAGCTGCTTGTTCAAGATTTGCTCTTGTTGGGTCAAGCTTTTTAAGCACTTTAAGTGCAGCTTCAACTACTCTGCGATAATTAGATTCATTTGAAACATATCCTAAGATGCTTTTGCTGGGAAGTTTACCCTTAAACTTGCTCTTTTCCTTTCCTTTTATAATACTATCCCATGGTAAATCTGAAAAATTTGCCATAACTTTTACACTTACATCATATTCGATTCAGAGTTTTAGTCAATGCCTCATAGTTTGTATGTATTTTCTGTCTTTGCTATAATATCTACATATGGATAGCTCTAAGGACGCCAAACAAGCGGGAAAAAGAATAAAGGAAATAAGAGAAAAAAAGAAACTTACTCAAGCCGAAGTAGCAAAAAAAGCTGGCATGAATATTAATTACTTTGCAGTCATTGAAAGGGGAGAAGTAGTTACAACCTGGCCAAAACTACAAAAAATTTCTGACGCTCTGGGAGTAGACATTTCAGAGATCAGCTCTAAATAAATTTATCAAGCTTCAAAAATTCAAACATTTGCACAGTTAATTCTTCATTTTCTATTCTTCTCATTATCTCCCGACTATGCGTCTGAGATAAGATGTTCAAACTTCCTTCCCAGAGTATTTTCCTATCTAAAATAGCCAATTTTCTGTGATGATTGCCAACACATAGTAATGTTTGAATACCCATAATTTCAAAAGTCCGAATAGTTTCCTCTGATTGAACCTCCATACCCATCTCATGTTCTTTTGGGTCTCTTGTCATAGCGTATATTTTTACGCCTTTTTTCAAAAGCTTATCAAATATAGGAATAAACAATCCTGCACGTTTGCTTGTAATGTAGGGACTTTCAATGATGACTTCTTCCTTACAATTTTCCAAGTCATCAATGAACGAGTAATAAAAGGTCTTCTCAGTATGGAGTTCTGAGGAAAATCGATCATTCATCCTATTTCACCTCCATTTTTGCTATAATTAGTAATGTCCTTCGTGTACGCACGCATGATCTCGGACAACCAGGCTAATAGGTGTTCGAATAGAAGTGCATGAAGGTCACTAGTTAACAATTGTTAAAAATAGATAACAGAAGTTAAAAGAAGATTACTTATTGCTTAATCGTTATGGATGGAGATAATAAAGAAGACGTACCAAGTAGTGAAATTAAGAAAACTGTAGTTACTGAAAAACTTTTTGGTCAATGCTTTGAGGCCCAAAAATTAGAAGATAATTCATTGATTCCCATTGGCGGGGGAAGTATATTTTCAGATGAAACCAATATTGATGTTGTAGGAGATTTTGAAAATATCCCAGACACCCTACAAGCGATGCACGATACTGCTGGTAAATACAACCTTCCCGAACTTAAAAATTGGCTAGAATCCCAAGGAATTACCATAGATGAAAATTTATTTGCTACCCTATTTGCCTTTCAGAAAGTATTAGAAAAGAGACACCCCATTAATCAAGAAAGTCAACCAGCTAGAGAACGAGCTTATACGCAAGCAAAACAGAAAGAAGTTAGACTAAGCGAGCTTTTTGCTAATAATACAGTTGCATGTGCAGAAATAGCAGCTCTTGCTCAATACTACCTACAACAACAAGGAATTACGTCAAAGTTCTTCAGTGGTGACATTTTATGGGACAAGCAACATGAGTTTTCAGAAAAGCACAGTTTTATCGTGATTCCTCAGGAAGGGCAAACATATATTTTTGATCCGGCTAATCCTACAACTACCACTCAAGGTGTTTTTCCTAGTGTTTATGTTGCAAAACCAAGCTTTGATGAGGAAGTAAGAAAAGGTCAAAAAAGATTTGTTACCGCAACAAATATTTTAAGTAAAAAACAAGCATTTTATGGAGTAAATAATGGCACAAACGTATCGGAAGCAAATATTGTATAATATCTTTTACCGAATGATCTTTGTGGTGAAAGTACCTTACTGTTAGGGAACGAATGTTGACATCAAACTTGGTGATTCATCTAGGCCACAAGGATCGAAATCTTAATCCCTCCGGTTAAACTCGAGCCGGAGGTTTTATTTGTGCTAGTATTTGATTATGGCTTGGAACGTTTTATTTTTTCAGACAGCTAGAGGCGATTCTCCTGTTGAAGATTTTATTAAAGAGCAAGATGAAGCTACATATGCTAAAGTATTACAAGCAATTAAACTCCTTGCTAACAATGGACCATTTCTGAAACCCCCTTACATTAAGAAGTTACAGGACAAGTTATATGAATTAAGGATATCTGGAAAAATAGAGGTTAGAATATTTTATGTAATCACTAATAATGAGTATTATTTGCTACATGCTTTTAAGAAGAAAAGTCAAAAAACGCCCTCGAAAGAACTTAGAGTAGCCCTTGACAGGATAAAGGAATTAGTATAGCATATATGCTATATGATTAATCCTAAAGATAGAAAACACAGGGACTTTAATGATTTCTTAAAGGAGTCTCTTAAAAATCCTAAAATAAAGGCTGAGTACGATAAACTTCAACCTGAATTTTCTATGATCCAAGCGGTTATAGATGCAAGGGTTAAAAAGGGAGTAACTCAAAAAGAACTAGCTCAAAGAATCGGAACAAAACAGTCAGTTATCTCAAGACTCGAATCCGGCAGAGCTAACCCATCGGTTGCCTTTCTTAAAAGATTAGCTTTGGCTTTAAACTCCCATTTAGAAATTAGGTTTACAAATTTTAAGTAATTCTTTCAGAGAATTCTCGCAGTCTGTTTAAGATACTAAGACTTTTGATTGGATTTAGCTTGGGTTATTTTACTCCTTAATTCATCCGGAACTCTTCGAAATACGTTGTCCTTATCAACAAAATAAACTTTACAATTAAATTTATTTTTTGCTTGCCCATTTTTCACTATTCTCTGACTAAACTGTAAATATCGACTTGCGCTTTCGACAGCAGTAAAAACAGTTATGCTTTCGTTCGATAATAATTCTTGTCCAAAATTTCCGTAAAATGGTCCCACAACAATTGGTCTAAGTCCATATTTTTTTTCAAAATCCTCAATTCTTACCTGACATTCTGTTTCAAGGTAGGCTTTTCGCGCCTCTTCATAAATAGTCAGATGTCTAGCATGATTAACGTGGCCATTCTCGTCAATCCACTCTTTTTCAATATTTACCTTGCAGGCAAATTCAGGCGTAATGGACTTGTCTTGTTCAACCGTCATAAGTAAAGCAATAATACCACAAATATTGTGAAAACGCTAACTATAGGATTACAGTTTTAGGGGCTTGACGATAATAGTCAGTTGAGGCATACTTCTTTGTTCATTTGTATAGCTGTATTCTACAAAAACTTCAGGAATTTTCGTTGCTAATTTTCCTTTTGATCCACCATTAGTTGTTATCATCAAGCTTGTTATTCTCTCCATACAATCTCTTCTCCATTTTTGCAATGGAGTCTTTCCTTCCAATGCGTTAAGTATTTGATAAGTTGCATTATTTCGACCATTTTCAACAGTTTGATTGTAAACATTCAAGTCGTCTTTGGAATTCACTATTGTTGCTTGATTATTAATATCCGCTTCTTGAAATTGTATAATTGCTGGAGCATGCGGTTCCAATAAGAAGCTTTGTGTCGAGTTTGTTCTGATTTTACATGTTTTGCAAAGCTCTAGCATAAAACGTTGTATATTGCTAATTTTAGAGGCAAACTCAATGAATAATTTAGCTTTGTCCAGTTCTACCCTTCCAGATTGAATAAAAATTAGAGGTATACTTTGGTGCAATAATGTCCCAGCGGAGTCTTGAAGTTCAGTTTTTTTAGAATCGTTTTCATTTTTAATGCCTGTTATTAATTCTTTGCAAATATCTTGAACCTGTTTTTCTCTGGCAAGATGCAGGTATTCAATAAATTCAGGATTTCCTAAGCCATTCTCTCCTACCATACATACATTATACTATATTTTTATGTTCTAACCAAACTATAGGTTGCTTAAGCTATAAAATAACCTTTGGAGAAGAACATAAAGAAGAGAAGCAAAAGAATTATTGAGATAATACTATAGATAATTTTGAAGAATTTATTTTTTATTAAAGCAAGTGAAATAAAGAGAGGAAAAATTGTCAACACATATCTTGGAAGTCCCGAAAAAGTTCCGGAAGAAACAGGCAGTAAGAAGCATAAAATTCCAAATATTAAATAAGAAGTTCTTATTTTCTTTTTCCAAGCGATATAGAACAGAATTAGGGCGAAAATGAAAAATGATAGCTCGAAAAAAGCTACCCACCATTCGTAAATTATTGGTTTTACAGAAAACAAAATTTTAAGATACCTAAAGATTGTTTGAGGAAATAAAACTATTGAATTTACAGTTCGATTATTAGCAAAATTTCCTTGAGCCTCAATAAAATAAAATGGATTTCCCCACTTTTGCAAGTTGTAAAGTGCATATCCAATTATTCCTAAAGGCGGCAGGAATAAAGGTAGGATTTTGATTGTAATTTTATTTCTGTTCTCCTTGAAATATTCATATATAAGAACCGGCCATATGGCAATTCCAACAAGTCTAGTTGCGCTTAATAAGCCCCCGGCAATTCCCGATGCAACCCATTTTTTCTTTCTTGCGCAATAAAAAGAAATTAAAGATAAGAGTAAGAATAAACTTTCGGAATAAATACTTGCATAAAAAAAAGATGTCGGAAAGATTAAGAGAAAAATAACACTCCATATTGCAATATTTTCTTTATAATCAAGTCTTATTAGTTTGTAAAAAACAACAAGTGATACTAAAAAGAATACGCTTACCAAAAAAATAGCAATAAAAAACTGAATCGGACCAAACGGAAGAATATCCCCAAATGGAAAGGTCGCAAGATTAATTGACAAAGGAAAAAGAGGGAAAAATCCTGCATTTACAGTATAGCCATTCGCTGCGATCAAAAGATAATAAACGCCATCAAAATTCCCAAATGGGTACAGTAGAAAATTGGATAATATGCTTCCCTTTTCAAGAAAATAAGTGAGAAGTGTATATCCATATCCTATTCTTGGAGATAAAAAATTTTCAGAGACAATAAGAGGAACAAATAAAAAAAGTTTCCAAACCAAAAACAACAATATAATTATTCTCGTCATGCGAGTTTATTTTTTATATAAGTTTTAACTTTTTTTCTCCATGAGTGATCATATGCTACTCCTAGAATAACAGCAATTGTCAAAAGAATTGTGATTATGATTATCGCATCAATACTATGTCTTCCTTCCTTTTCCCAATAAACGTCTTCCAAATATAGCCACAAAGCGAACTCATCAGCAGTAAGGGCTGCACCTATACCAAATAGAACAGCCATCAAGTTACGTAGTCTAAATCTGCTATAAAATGCTATTCCAATATATCCGCTTATTAACGTCAAAAAAATTCCGGGAACCAAATGATGAATATGCAATGGCCCGGATTTTGTATCTACAACAACGAATAAATTATTTTCGGCAAATATCCTGACAACAATAAAGGTAATTAAGAAACTTGCCAGAACCAATATCTGAGAGAGTCTTTTAGAATTTTTTAATTGAAAATAGACTCTTACTATAACGTTTCCAACCATTTTTTTATTTTACCACAATAGAAAAAAAGAGAGTGGTATAATTATTGGAATGAAAAAGCTATTAGTGTTTATAATTTTATTACTTTTTGCTGTCGTTGGTTTTTTTATTCAAAGCAATCTTCCTAGAATTGAAAAAAAAGCTATAAAAGGAGAGTCTATTGTTGTAAAGATCATACCTACATTTACACCTATACCAACTTTTGCTCCCACCCCATCCATTTCTCTTAAAAAAGATTCATATTCAATTGCTATTTTTGGCGATTCTATGGTAGACACTATGGGAGAAAAATTAGAGTATTTACAAAAAACTCTCGTTGATAAATATCCGCGAACGAACTTTAATCTCTATAATTATGGCATTGGAGGACAAAACGTAGAGCAAGGCCTTGGGCGTTTTGAAAGCTCATTTGTTAATAGAGAGAGACAATTTCCTCCAATTCTTCAACTTGCTCCCGATGTCTTGATAATCGGGTCTTTTGCATATAATCCTTTTTCAATTCATGATAGAAACCGGCACTATTCACTTCTTAAAGAATTAATTACAAAAGCAAAAAGTGTATCTTCCAATGTTTATCTAATGGCTGAGATCGCTCCTCTGAAAGTAGGCTTTGGAAAAGGAAAAAATGGGGTAAATATGCCGGAGGAGGCGGCCTTTGAACACGCAAAGCACATTATTGAACAGCTGGATGATGTTATTAATCTGTCTACGTCGGAGAACATTCCCCTTGTCAATGCATATTATAATTCCAGAATCGATGGAACATTTGGTGATCCTGAATTGGTAAACAAAGATGACGGAATCCATCCATCCCTAGCTGGTCATTATTTTACTGCCAGATTAATAGTGGAAACAATTAAATTTGATTGAAAAATTTTATGTTAAAAAAGCTATTTATTATTTTAACTGCGACACTTATTTTTGTACTTACCAGCAAAAATGCTTATGCTATTGTAGATCCCCTTTCTGCTCCAAACAATAAGTTTGGAGTTCACATACTTTTTACCTCAGAATTATCAAATGCTGCAGGACTTGTTAACTCCAGTATGGGAGATTGGGGCTATGTAACAATTCCCATCCAAGCTTCAGATAAAGATCTGGAAAAATGGCAGAAATTTATGGATGATTGTGGAAAATTTCACCTTATCCCCATCATTCGGATTGCGACTGAGAATTACCATTTTGAGACAAGTCTTTGGAGAAAGCCAACTCGAGAAGATATATTAGATTTTGCAAATTTCTTAAATTCCTTACAATGGCCTGTAAAAAATAGATATGTTGTGGTATTCAATGAGGTCAATAGGGCCGATGAGTGGGAAGGAGCTCCAAATCCGGAGGAATACGCGGTAATCCTTGATTATGCTGTTAATACTTTTAAATCTATTCATGAAGATTTTTTTATAATTTCAGGAGGATTTGACAATGCTTCCGCGAATATTTCGGGAAAATCAATGAATCAATATGATTTTATGATTGCAATGAACAACGCTGTTCCTGGAATTTTTGCAAAAATTGATGGACTGGGAAGTCATTCCTATCCTAATCCTGCTTTTTCACAGCCTCCTTCGAGCACAACAAATATGAGTATTAGCAGTTTTAAGTTTGAAAAAAATCTTGCTTTTGAGCTTTCCGGTCGCAATTTACCTGTATTTATTACCGAAACCGGATGGTCTGACAAAAAACTACCTGAAGGCTTAATCGCATCGTACTTTACATATGCTTTTGAATCTGTATGGTCTGATAGTGGTATTGTTGCAGTGACCCCTTTTATCCTTCAGGCAGGAACAGAGCCTTTTCTGCAATTCAGCCTTTCGGATGATAGGGGATACAATGAAATTGGCACATCTCTTCAAAAGATAGCAAAAACAAAAGGCAACCCTATTGTTAATGTAAATTCTTCTTCCAGTTTTTCTCCGGATAATAGTCAATCCCCTCTTAAGGTTTTTCCTCAAAAACCTCAATATGAAAATCCATCGATCGACAAGGATAAGATCTTTACACCCTTTTTAAGGTGGCTTCTAAAGATTCCTAATTGATTTTTTGTGGTATAATAGACTATCTCAAAATAACTTATTATGAACATTCAAGATATGTCGGATGAGCTATTAAATAGTCTTACGCATGGTGAAATTAAAGTTGCTAAATCGGTGCAATTAATAAAAAGTTTTTTGGAAGAAAGACCTAGCTCCGAGTATAGCATTGTGATTGGTACCGATTCTCACGAAAGAACTACTAATGGTGATTCTAAGGTTATAAATTTGGTGACTGCAGTACTTGTTCATAGAAAGGGTTTTGGTGGAAAGTATTTTTGGAAAAGAAAAAACGTTTCGGACATCCATACTCTTCGGGAAAAAATTTATGCAGAAACCTTAGAGTCTCTTAATTTTGCTTTATTTTTTGTTCCATTACTTAGAAAAGAATTAAATGGAGATTCGCCTTTCTATAATTTGGAAATTCATATTGATGTGGGAGAGCGTGGAGATAGCCGAGACATGATAAAAGAGGTTGTTGGTATGGTTACGGGAAGTGGCTTTGTGGCAAAAACAAAACCACACGCTCATGGGGCATCTTATGTGGCTGATAAACACACGTAAACCAAAGTCAAAGCTCAAAAGTCAAAGCTCAAAAGTTAGACGAAAGTCTAGAGTTTTAAAACTTGAGTGGGAAGATGCTTCCGAAATTAAATTGAACATAGAGCATATATTGAAAATCTTGGATTTTTCCCACATCGATCCCTCAAGAATTTTTTGTTTTAGAACTTCCGGATCCAAATCAAGATCTTACGCTAGAATTTGGGCAATGCCTAAAATATTTCAAAGAGCATTAGTAATTCAACCTGCTTACGTGATAGAAGTTTTGTCTCAATATTATGACAAGCTTGATGAAGATTCTAAGAAAAAAGTATTAATCCATGAACTTTTACATATCCCCAAAAATTTCTCAGGATCTCTTCTTCCTCACAGAAGCCGCCATCGCCACCTACAATCACAGGTAAACCAACTTTTTAAAGAATACAAGAAAATTTCTAATTCCTAATTGACCTAATTTCTAAATTAGGATTTGGGATTTATTTAGGTTAATTAGAAATTAGAATAATTAGAAATTTAGTTATGATTACCATTATCCACGGAGACGATGCTGCGGCCTCAAGAAATTATTTTATTACACTTAAAGAAAAATATAAAGATTCGGTGACATTTGATGCTAACAAATTGACAATTACGGATCTTGTTCAGAATGTTAAAGGCTCAGGTCTTTTTGGTGGGCAAAAAACAATTTTCATCGAAGAATTTTTGACAAAATTAAAAAAAACCAATAAAGAATCCAAAGAAATTCTTGAGTGTATAATAAAAAACTCAAAATCGTCTAATTTTATTCTGTGGGAGTCAAAAGAGATTCTAAAAAGAGATTTATTCTTGTTCAAAGATTCAATTATAAAATTTTTCAAACTTCCTAAGAATATATTTTTATTTTTAGATAACTTAAAACCTGGCAATTCTAAAAATTTACTTAATTTATTTCATCAGGCACTTGATAGCGGAATAAAAGAAGAGCTGATCTTATTTATGATTCAAAGACAATTTCGCATACTTTTAGCACTGTCTGACACAGATTCAAATCAATCAATTGATGAGCTTATCCGTCTTGCTCCCTGGCAAAGAAGTAAATTGGAGAAACAAGTACAGTTATTTAATATTGCAAATCTAAAAAAAATCTATAAAAAACTTTATGAGATAGAAATTGCGCAAAAAACAGGAGCTTTTTCATTATCAATGATACAAAATATTGACAATTTACTTTTGGAAATGTAACATGAGAAAATGAATATAAACCCCGGAATATTTAAGGGTTATGACATCCGCGCGATATATCCTACAGATATAAACGAAGAAAACATAGTACCAATTATAAAAGCAATTTACGCTTTTCTTATTGGCGATCGAAGTTCCGACAAACCATTTACTTTGGTCGTTGGAACAGATATGAGAATATCTTCTCCTTCTCTAACAAAAGTAGCAATAAAAACCTTATTAGATATTGGAGCAAATATTATTGACATCGGTGTTGTTTCTACTCCTACATTTTATTTTTCCGTTTCTCATTATAATTATGACGCTGGAATTCAGATTACAGCATCGCATAATCCAAAAGAATGGAACGGAATTAAAATTGCAAAGAATAGTCCAAACGGACTTATTAAAATTGGAAAACCAACAGGCCTTGAAGATATAAAAGAAATGGTGCTTCGCGGGGAAAGTGGCAATTCCGCATTTAAAGGTACTCTGTCTAAGAAGACAGGGATACTTGTTGATGAAGTGGAAAATTCATTGAGAATCGTAGGGAAGCCCACTATTAAGAAATTCAAAATTGTTGCGGATGCTGCAAATGCAATGGGATCCCAATATATACAAGCCTTATTTGAAAAAATTCCGTGTACTCTAATAAAAATGAATTTTGAGTTGGACGGCACTTTCCCTGCTCATCAACCCGATCCACTTCAATCAGAAACTTTAGTCGGGCTTCAAAAAAGAGTAGTCGGAGAAAAAGCGGATTTGGGTCTTGCGCCTGATGGGGATGGCGATAGGTTATTTTTTATAGACGAAAAGGGCAATGTTGTTCCTCCAACTATTATTACATCAATTGTAGCAAAAGATCTTTTGAAAAAACATAAAGGAGAAAAGATTTTAATAGATATTCGTTATATTTTGACCCCTCAGAAAATCGTTAAGGAGAGTGGTGGAATTACAAAAATAACCAAGGTTGGACATGCCTATATCACTGAAGAAATGAATTCCAATGGCGGTATTTTTGCGGGAGAATCTTCCGGTCACTATTTTTTTAGACAAACAGGTAACTCGGAGTCGCAGATGCCAGTTATATTAACCGTTCTAAAAGTATTGTCAGAGGAGAATAGGCCTTTTTCAGAAATAGTAGATGATTTACGAAGATCCTTTGAATCCGGAGAATTTAATTTTAAAGTCACAAATGCAAAAGAAATAATTGAAACACTTAAGCAAAAATATACGGATGGAATTTTGGATCCAATGGATGGAATTGCGATTAACTATCCTTCGTGGCGTTTTTCCGTAAGAACGTCCAATACGGAGCCCTTGTTAAGACTCAATGTTGAAGCAGATGACAAAAAGACAATGGAAGAAAAAAGAGATGAACTATTGAACGCAATTAAATCTCTCTCAAAATTTTAGTCTTGATAATTTTGGAAAATACCTCATAATAAATGGTATGGGATTAAATTCTCATTATATTGTAGATTTTTCTGAAGTCAATAAAATAGATCAAGATTTGGTAGGTAAAAAAGCACATGAGCTTGGAATACTATGGGAAATTGGCATACCTCTTCCAAAAGGATTTGTAATTACTACTGAGTTTTTTAAAGAATTTTTACGCCTCACAGGTATAGATAAAGAAATAAAAAAAACGCAAGCCTTAAGCCATCCGGCAATATCAGATTCCATAAAGAAATTATTTCATCCTATTACAAAGCAAATAATGCATCAACATATACCTCAAATTTTATCTACCGAATTATACAAATTTTACAGAAAACTTTCAGGAATATTTAAAGATAAGTCTTTAAATGTATATTCTTCATCTTTCAATAACAGATCTATTGTGTTCTCCGGCGTATTGGGAGATGCAAATCTTATTCTAAAAATCAAGAAAATTTGGGCTTTAGCATTGGGGGAACCTGTTGCAATTGTGATACAAGAGAATATTAAATCAGAGGTAAAAGGGAAAATATTTACAGATAATCCAGTCATAGATAAAAAATTAACTCAGTTGCAAATGGACAAATTGATAGATTATTGCAACAGAATACAAAAATATTTTTATTTCCCAAAAGAAGTTGAATATGTTGTAAGGAAAGATAAGATTTTTATTGTAAAAGTAAATCCTTTTACAGGTATCGTACATGAGTCATCCGCAGTCATTAATAATAAAGCACAAAAAGTACTAGCCAAAGGAATTTCAATTAATCCGGGAATCGTAACTGGAACTGTCAGAATTTTGCACGGCAAACATAGTGATATAAAAGCAAAAAAAGGAGAAATAATAGTGTTGTCAAATCTGGAAAAGTCAATGTTTAAAAGAATGAAAAATGCTAAAGCAGTGGTTATTGACTCAATCTCACAAAACTCTTTAGAAAAAACTCTTTATAGAAAAGATTTTAAAATTCCAACGGTTGAAGGAATAAAAAATGCAACTAAAACCTTTCAGAATGGAAATATCGTAACAGTTAATGGAATAAGTGGAGAAATATATTCTGGTGGTTTAGTATATTAATATGGCAAAAATAAAGGAAATTACAGCGCGTGAAATTTTAAATGCCAAGGGAAATCCAACCGTTGAAGCAACAGTCATTTTAAATGACGGTAAAATCGGAGTTGCTTCTTGCCCGACGGGCGAAGCAATTGGTCAGTATGAGGCATTAGAGTTAAGAGATCATGATGAAAAACATTTTGAAGGTCAAGGAGTACTCAGAGCTATAGCTAATATCAAAAACATAATAGCACCCGCATTGACTGGAAAAGAAATAGAGCATCAACAAGAAATAGACAAGATTATGATTGATCTTGATGGAACGCAAAATAAATCCAGACTTGGGGCAAATGCAACGCTATCCGTATCTATGGCCGTTGCAAAAGCAGGTGCGGAAAGTTCTGTACTTCCTTTATTTCTCTATCTTAGGCAATTTGTGAAAAAAGATCATGGTATTTTGAAAATTCCGGTCCCTATCTTCAATCTTATAAATGGTGGAAAAAAAGAATTTAATTCTTCTGATTTCCATGAATTTTTGATAATTCCCGCTTCTTCCAAACCATATACGGAATCTATCCAAATTGGCGAGGCTATCCATAAATCATTAAAAAGGATTATTGAAGCGAAAAGTGCGGGGGCTCTTGGTGAATATGAAGAAGGATTTACTGTTAATTTGAAAACAAATAAAGAAGCTTTTTCATTTTTGCAGCAGGCAGCAGAGGATGCTCATGTCAGACTTGAATTTGATGCTTTCCTGGGTCTTAATAGTAGAGCTTCTGCCTTTTTTAAAGACGGAAAATACCATCTGTCGGATATTCCTACAGGATTAACTTCAAATGATCTTGTTAATTATTACGAGGAGTTAAACAGAAGTATGCATCTTTTGTACTTAGAAGATCCGATGAATCAAGACGACTGGGATGGTTGGAAGTTACTTTTTGAAAAAATATCTCCAACAACTATAATAGCAGGAGGAGAATTAATAGCGACTAACCCTTACCGCCTACAAATGGCCCTTGATAAAAAAACAATCAATGCAATAGTGATAAAACCAAATCAGGTAGGAACAGTAATAGAATCTTTGGCAATTGCGCAAGCGGCAAAAGAAACAGGACTTAAAATAATAGTCTCTCATAGAAGTAACGAAACAAATGACGACTTCATGGCAGATTTTTCAGTTTCGGTTGCTGCGGATTACATTAAAATAGGAAGTCTAGCCAGAGGAGAAAATATTGCAAAATATAACAGGCTTTTACAGATAGATAATCAATTGAAGATCCTTTAGAACGATGAGTTATTTAATTCTGGTAAGACATGGCGAATCTCAATGGAACAAGCTTGGGCTTTGGACCGGACTAACAGATATTGGCTTAAGCGAGAAAGGCAAAGAAGAAGCAAGACTTGCCGGAGAAAAATTAAAAGATTTCTCAATCGATATTGCCTATACTTCTGTGCTCTTGCGTGCAAAACAAACTTTAACAGAGATTAAAGCTGTTTTAAGCCGGGATTTCCCAACAGTCGAAAATCCAGCACTTAACGAACGGGATTATGGGGCCTATACCGGAAAAAATAAATGGGAAATTCAGAAAGAAGTAGGTGTTGAAAAATTTAAACATCTTCGAAGAGGATGGGACTCCCCTATTGAAAATGGAGAAAGTTTGAAAGATGTTTACAATCGCGTAGTCCCCTACTACGAATCAGAAATTTTACCGCAATTAAAGTTAGGCAAAAATGTTTTGATTTCAGCCCACGGAAATTCTCTCAGAGCTCTTGTTAAATATTTAGAAAACATTTCAGATAAAGATGTAGAAAACCTCGAACTCGCAACCGGAGAAATTTATATTTATACTTTTAACGAACAAGGAGGAATTGCCTCAAAAGAAAAAATAGTAGTAGCCTGACACCTTCCAGGTGCAATAGCTAGACACCTTGCTTACCAGCGTTGAATAATATTGCAAACTCTCCTTTTGGATTTACTTTTGAAAAATGTTCGATAGATTCTGAGATTTTTTCCCGACGGATTTCTTCATGAATTTTTGTTAACTCTCGGCAGATAACAATATCTATATCTCCAAAAACCTCTTTCATTTCTTCAAGCGTCCTAACTAATTTGTGTGGAGCTTCTAACATAATGATTGTTGCTTTCATGATTCGAATCATCGAAGCAGTATTTTGTAAAAATGTTTTACGATGGCCTGGTTTTCTTGGAGGATAACCCAAAAACAAAAATTTATCTGTGGGTAAACCAGAACTAACGAGACTACTAATAACCGAGGATGGGCCCGGAATTGACTCTACTTTAATCCCTTCTTTAATTACCTCCCTAACCAATTTAAAGCCCGGATCGGAAATAGTCGGAGTACCGGCATCGGAAACCAAAGCAATATTTAATCCGTTTTTTAGAGCGTTTATAATTTCAGGAATTCTCTGCAATTCATTCTGCTCATAATAAGAAACCAAACGAGGCCTAATACTATCAAGCGGCAAAACTTGTTGAAGTAAAATTCCTGTTTTTCTGGTATCTTCACATGCAATAGCATCAACGCTTGCAAGAATTTTCATAGCACGGATGGTGATATCTTCCAGATTCCCTATGGGAGTAGCTACTATGTATAATATTCCCATTATTTTTTGAATGGCTTCAGAACGAAGGCAAGTATATGTTGTCTAGCTTTTTCATTTTTCAATATACTGATTGTTTGGGGAAGAATGGACAAAACAATAATAAAACCAATGATAGGAAGTAGATATTTATCTACATCGGGAATTATACTTCCCATGTAAAAACCCAATAACGGAAGACAAATTGCCCATAAAAACGCTCCGATAATATTGTATACAAGGAATGTCCTGTATTTCATGCTTCCAATCCCTGCAACAATGGGCGCAAAGGTACGAATAGCAGGCATAAAGCGAGCGAGAATAATGGTTTTTTTACCATACTTCTCATAAAATTTTTCAGCTTTTAATATGTGGTCCGGATGGAACCAAAAAGAATCTTCTTTTCTAAAAAGTTTTTTTCCAACCCTGTTTCCGAAAGCATATCCAACACTATCTCCCAAAACTGCACCAATAAAGCATATAAGGCATAGTAAGGCTATATCAAAAACTCCTTGAGAAGCAAGAAAGCCTGCCGTAAACAAAAGACTGTCCCCAGGAAGGAAAAATCCAAAAAGAAGTCCGGATTCAGCAAAGATAAGGGCAAAAATTCCCAGATATCCAATTGCTGGAAGAATAGTATCAAGATGCATTAAAATTTATTATAGCAGATTTTATATGAACTTGCGGACTATTCCAACTGCTTTTCCTTGAATTGTTAAGGAATTTGGATAAATCGGAGACATCTCCGCATTCGCAGGTTTTAGGACGATTTTTCCATTCTCATTGTAAAATCTTTTTAGAGTTGCCATATTGTTGTCAACCAAAGCTACCACTATATCACCATTTACAGCTGTATCTGCCTTTTCGATAACGACAAAATCTCCATCAAAGATTCCATCTTCAATCATAGAATTTCCTTTGACTTGCAAAACATATGCTGTTCTTTTACCTGAAATCATAGAAGCTGAGACGTGAAATGTAGCATTTGGATCACTGTGTGGCTCCAAAGGCTTACCTGCAGCAATATATCCCATCAAAGGCAATTCTATAGAAGCTGTACTTCCAAGAAGTGAAAAAGTTACTTTTTGGTCAACAATCTTAAGAACCCTATTGTTTCCGTCAACTTTTTGAATATATCCCTTGTCAACCAAAGACTTGATCAAAGCATGAACAGTTGAATTGCTTCTGTGTCCTGTTGCTGCTGATATTTCAGAAAGGGTTGGTGAATACCCGAATTGTCTCTGAAATTGAGCGAGAAACTCCAAAATTTCCCTTTCTTTTTTATAAATTACTCCTGGCATAAGTTATTTCCTATCTTTATATTTTATACGAAATATTCGAGTATTTTGTCAATATGACAAAAGAATACAAACGTATGATAAAATAGATCACTTATGGATTTTAAATTAGTTTCGGATTTTAAGCCAACAGGAGATCAGCCTCAAGCAATAAATAAACTTGTTGAAAATTTAAATAAAAATATTCAAAACCAAGTCCTTTTGGGAGTTACAGGAAGTGGAAAAACCTTCACCATGGCCAATGTTATTGAAAAAGTGCAAAGACCAACTCTGGTTATCTCACACAATAAAACTCTGGCAGCACAACTTTATCAGGAATTTAGAGATTTTTTTCCTCAGAATGCGGTTTCTTATTTTGTTTCATATTACGATTATTACCAACCAGAAGCATACATTCCTCAAAGTGATACATATATAGAAAAAGAAGCGGAAATAAATGAAGAAATTGATAAATTAAGGCTTTCTGCAACAACCAATCTCTTAACCCGCAAAGACGTTATTGTCGTTGCATCAGTCTCCTGTATTTACAACTTGGGTTCCCCTATTGAATACGGAAAGTTTATTCTGGAACTAAAACCAAACATGAAGGTTGATTCAAAATCAATTATGCTGCGTCTGACAGATCTGCAATATGAAAGAAATGAATATGCTTTTGAAAGAGGAAGTTTCAGAGTAAGAGGCGAAACAATTGATCTTTTCCCAGCATACAAAGATACAGGTATTCGAATTGAGCTTAAAAATAATAAATTAATTAAGCTTTCTGAGTTCAGTCCTTTGACCGGAGATACAATTTCTATTCTTAAAGGTACAGTTATATATCCTGCAAAACATTACATGACTGATCCGCAAACTTATGGAAACATTTTTCCGATGATTCGGGCAGATATGGAAAAACAGGTTTCGCATTTAAAAGCTCTTGGAAAAAACTTGGAAGCACATAGGCTGGAACAGCGGACTAATTTTGATTTGGAAATGATCAAAGAAGTCGGATACGTAAATGGAATAGAGAATTATTCAAGATATTTTGATGGAAGAGCTCCGGGTCAGCCTCCGTATACTTTACTGGATTATTTTAATCATGTATCAAAAGAGTTTTTAACTATTGTTGATGAATCCCACATTACTCTCCCCCAGTTAAGAGGAATGTATAACGGCGATCAGTCGAGAAAGCAAACATTAATTGATTATGGCTTTCGTCTTCCCTCGGCATTGGACAACAGGCCTTTGAAATTTCCGGAGCTTATGCAAAGAGTTAATCAAATAGTTTATGTTAGCGCAACTCCGGATGAATATGAGCTTTCCTTAGCAACTGAAAAAGACGCTATTGTTGAACAGCTTATCCGGCCGACAAATCTGGTTGATCCAAAAGTAACTATAAAACCAACAAAAAATCAAATTGTTGATTTGATTGATGAAATTAATAAAAGAGTTTCCAAGGGTCAAAGAATTTTGGTGACAACTCTTACCAAAAGAATGGCGGAAGAACTTTCTTCATATTTGGAAGAACAAAATATCAAAGTCGCATATCTTCACTCCGACATCCAGACTTTGGAAAGGCAGGATATTTTGGATAGATTACGAAAAGGTGAGTATGATGTGCTGGTTGGAATTAATCTGCTTCGTGAAGGATTAGATTTACCTGAAGTTTCTCTGGTTGCAATTTTGGATGCGGACAAAGAAGGATTTTTGAGAAGTAAAACCTCGCTTATTCAAACCATGGGAAGAGCAGCCCGGCATATTGATTCTCACGTAATTATGTATGCTGATAATGTTACTAAATCAATGAAAGCTGCAATTGATGAAGTTGAAAGAAGACGAAATATCCAACTTAAATATAATAAAAAATATAATGTTACTCCAAAAGGAATCGAGAAGAAAATAAGAGAAAGATTGGTTGATGAAGTCGCTTCAAAAAATCCAGCTGAAGATTTAAATTATTTATTAACTCTTTCCAAAAAAGAAGTAATTTTGCCGGATGAAAAAGAGAATTTAATTAAAAAATTAAGAAAAGAAATGAAAACAGCTGCAGAAAATCTCAATTTTGAACGCGCTGCAATGATTAGAGATCAAATTAAACTCCTAAAGAATCAATAACGACTCATAGTCTTGATTATCTTACAATTTTATGTTATGCTACAATATAGATATGAGTAAAGAAATAGAAGAATCTAAGCCTGTGAGCAAGAAAAGTGACTGGGCTATAGGTGAATCATTTAAGTCGATTGTTCGATTAGTTGGATTTTATTTACCTATACGTAGTAGTAGGTCAAATAAAGATCACAATTCTCCCCCTTCACAACCCAAAAAGTAAATTCTAAAACCCGCTGATATTACGGGTGAGTTCGATATTTTGGACGTCATTTCCGTTTAATGTTACCGCAACAGCATCTATTCTTAGGCTTTCAGGAAGGTTACGGTGGGTCATTTTATAATACTGAGCAGTTTTAATTAATGATTTTAATTTCCAATAATTAATTGCTTCAAGAGGTGATCCAAAAGAATTATTTGTTCTGGTTTTCACCTCAATAAATACTAAAATCTTTTCAGGCAAACTTTGATCGACAGCAACAATGTCAATTTCACCATAGCCTTTTCTGAAATTTCTTTCAATTATTTTAAAACCTATTTTCCTGAGGTATTCGCAGGCTTTATTTTCTCCGAGTATGGCAGTAGGATTTACAATCTTCACCCACTTATTATAGAGGTTTAGGCAATCTCATGTAGTAAAGCTTTGCTCGTTTTATTTTCTTTTTTGAATGAGCCTTGACTTCGATTTTATCAAGATTTGGTGAATTGACGGGGAAAATTTTCTCAACTCCAACATCTCCAACAATTTTCATCACAGTAAAACTTTGATTTTCTCCTCGACCTTTAAATGCCAAAACAGTTCCTTCAAAAACCTGAATTCTGGATTTGTCTCCTTCTTTAATTTTCTCATGTACCCGAACTATATCTCCCGGCACAAAATGAATCTGACTAATCATAAATAGTATTATATCAAAAATTTGTGGCTATGTCATTACGATTGCCTTAAGCACGCCTCGATGAAACCCAAAAATAGAGGATGGGGTTTTAGGGGTCTGCTTTTGTATTCGGGATGGCCCTGAGTCCCTAGATAAAATGGGTGTTTGTCTTTTGGAAGCTCTATTATTTCAACCAAATTTTCCACAACTGATCTTGCTGAGATTATTAAACCGGCTTTTTCAAAATCTTTAGAATATTTGTTGTTAAATTCATATCTATGTCTATGTCTTTCAGAAGTTAATCTTTTACTTTTATTAACAAAGTCATTGTATCTATCATACAATTCATATGCTATTGTATTTTCTTCAATTTTTGCCTCCCATCTTCCTAACCTCATAGTTCCACCATACGCCCTTCTTTTCATGAGCACTTTCTGACTAGGAATTAAATGTATAACCGGATGTTTGGTTTTTGAATTGTTTTCAGATGTATCCGCATCCTTAAATCCTAACACATCTCGCGCATACGCAATAACTGCCAATTGCATGCCATAACAAAGCCCCAAATAAGGAATTTTCTTTACCCTGGCATAACCTGCTGCTTTTATCATTCCCTCTGCTCCTCTTTCTCCCCAACCAATTGGGACAATAATCCCATTAGGCTCACCTACTAACTCCTTAACTGCATCAGCCTCTTCTTTTTTATCCGCCAGAGCTTTAGCGACGGCGGACTCTACTTTTTCAGCATTTATCCAGCGTGTTTTGACTTCAACCCCAAAATAATATGCAGCATGACTTATTGCATCGAAAAGCGCCGCGTAAGAATCTTTCAGCTGATAATCTCCAGTACCAAAATACTTACCAACGATCGCAATTTCAATTTCTTTATTCTTTTTTCCATTGACTTTTTGTAAAAATTTTTTCCACTCATCTAACTCTGGAGATTTTACAGGCAAGTGGAGTTTTTGCAGTATTTTTCTGTCAAGTGCTTGTTCATGAAGCATAAGAGGGATCTCGTAAACAGATTGCAAATCAGGATTTGAAATAATGTCTTCTGGGCGCATATTGCAAAATAACGCAAATCTATCTTTTCTTCTTTGATCTAAATACTTTTCACTCCTTGCGACTATAAAATCCGGTTGAATTCCCATAGAATTTAAAGTTCTCACGGAAAGTTGAGCCGGTTTGGTTTTTGGTTCTCCAATATGGCTTGGTGTTGGAACATATGTTACATGAATATGAATAACATCTCCCGGATTTTTGAGAGTCATTATTCGACTAGCCTCATAGTAAAAAATATTTTGATATTCGCCCGCTGTTCCTCCCAGTTCAATTATCAAAATATTAGCTTTTGATTTTTGAGCAAGATGATTGATTCTTTTTATAATTTCATCTGTTATATGAGGAATCGCTTCTACATCTTCTCCATGATACTCAAATCTCCTTTCGCGATCGATCACTGTTTTGTAAATTTGTCCTATTGTTACAAAATTATCTTTCCCCATATCTTCGTTTAAGAATTTTTCATAGGAGCCGATATCCATGTCTGTTTCTGTACCATCCTCACACAGAAAAGTATCTCCGTGCTCAATAGGATTAATTGTCCCCGCATCGATGTTGAGATAATTTTCAAACTTCATTGGTGAAATTTTGAAGCCACTTGATTTAAGAAGAAATGCTATTGAGGCTGCTGTAGTGCCTTTTCCTATTCCGGATATTACTCCTCCAGAAACAAAAATATATTTTGTTCTTTTTATAGCGTGCATGATTTATATTATCAAACGGTTTGACTCCCGTCAACAGGCAAAATGATCGTCAGGATAATGTTTATCTAAAGTCAAGCACTTCGGCTACGCTCAGTGTAAACTCAATTTGAAAAGAAAGGAAAAAGCTATGAGTGTTGAAGCACCAACAATGTCAGCTGCCCCGACAACAGCCTCTGCAATGGGCGCAATTGGAACTCCCGGCGGATATCTTGCGTCTTTTGGACCGGAGATTTCGTCAGTTTCGATAAATACAGGAGGCACAAACCAACCCGGACTTAATAATGATATATTCTCTATGCCGACATTAAGCGCTGTACCAGTAGAAGCTCTTAGCTCAGACAGAGCTGTTCCGGAAAATTTGGCATTTACCCACGCAGATGTTGTATGGCAAGCTCCACAAGTCTCAGATAATCCAATTGCCGAGATTGTTTCAAAACCAGAAATTTTTTCAATTCAACGAGTCGAAAAAATAATAGACGTGAAAGCAAATAATTTTATTCAAGAAATAACTGAAATGCCAGTTGCGATTATGCAACAAGAAGTTATCGCTGATGCACGACAAGCTGTTAAAGTTGAGGAAGCCTTGGTAGCAACTGGAGTCAGAAAAGAAGAGGCTCACGTAACCGCCCTAAGAGTTTTTGCCAAGACTCAAGATAAAGAAAAGTATGATCAATTTATCCAAATAAAACCCCAAGAACCTGTTTTTGAACATGATGATAAAGCTGATGCGGAAAGAGAAAAAGTCACCGCAGCATCTTTTGAAAAAGCAGCTAAAAAGGCACTAAGTGAGGGAAAAGAAGAAATTACGGGTTATGATCTGGCAAATGAAATGCCGGATAATCCCCAACCAATTCAAATAAAAAGTGAGATTGTCAAAAAAGGTCAAGATGGTTCCTACGAATATTTTATAAAAGAAATTAAAGGAATTTCAAATATTAAATCTGGTGAAGAAGTAAAACAAGTTGCTCAAAAAGCAATAGCTAATAATCATGCTATTAAGCTGACAGATAGCTCTACGTCACAAAGAGCAACCGAGCAAGAAGTCGCAAAAGTTTTAAAAACCGGGGCAATTTTTAAAGCCGAATTTGCTTAACCATTTATAGAAATTATACAATATTGCTAAACATTTGTTGTATAATTTAGATGTTATGCAAAAAACTATTCTTGTTGTCGATGATAATAATGATTTAAGAATCTCTCTAAGAAAAATTCTAGTCGCTAATAACTTTAGAGTACTTGAGGCTTCGGATGGGGCTGAGGCTTTGAATATTGTAGAGCAAGATCATCCGGATTTGGTGGTACTTGATTTTAAGATACCAAAAGTCTCCGGTGAAACCGTATGCGTTAAGATCAAAGAAAGTCACCCAGAGATAGCCGTAATTGTAGTTACCGTAAAATCTTTTAGCTCTGACGTCGTGCACGGTCTGCAAATAGGAGCGGACGATTATGTGAGTAAGCCATTTGTTCCTGAAGAACTAATAGCTCGAATAGATACTCGGCTTAAAACAGCTAAGAACCTAGACGTTTCGTCAAAGGCAATAAATCCCGAGCTAAATAAAATTACATTGAGAGAAAATATGGCATTAATAGCTATACGATTAATTACCGCTGAAATTATTTTTGTAGTTTCATTTGCTTTGGTGGTTGGGTTGATTTCTTTTTTGGGTACTTATCTAGGAATTACAGGGATATTTTCTTTGTATTTCATAGCGTTTATCATACTACTCGTATTGAATGCTATAATTATTTCTTTTATTATTGCGAGATGGCATGCTGAATATGTAGAAGTTACAAAAGATGGTATTATTAAGTACAGCGGTATTGTTTTTAGCAAAAAAAAGGAAAAATATGAATGTAATTTTGTGGAAACCATTACATTTGAACAGTCTTTTTTTGGTAAGCTTTTTAATTATGGGACGATAGAATTATATGATCCGGCACTCAAGGAAAAAATTTATTTGTTGAATGTACCAAATCCAAAAAAAAATAGTGAGCTCGTAGAAAAAATACTTCCAAAGAAAACCAATCAGCCCATACCATTTGTAGTAAAATAAATCTTCAGAAGGTTTCCTAATCGCCTACTGTTATCACCTGAGCGGTGGACCGGATTCGAACCGGCGACATCTTCCTTGGGAAGGAAACATTCTACCACTGAATTACCACCGCAATAAAGTTATTTTACCACAAAAATAATCTGATTTTATCGGGGGAGATTGAGGATGCTATTGGGATAAATTAGATCAGGATTCGGAATATTATTTGCTTTAGCAATCTCAGCCCACTTAAATCCATCACCGTACGCTCTCACACAAATATCCCATAAATTATCGCCTTCTTTTATAGTATACGTCGTACCGCTAATTGCATTATTTGCAACAACTTTATTTTGCTCTTGAGTAGACTTATCATATTGGATAACTATTGGTTCTTTTTTTTCAATTTTTGGAATTATTAATTTATTGCCAGCATTAATTAATCCCGGATTCTCTATTTTGTTTACCTTTGCAATTTCAACCCAATTATACCCATTTTTATAAACATTTTCTGAAATAGACCAAAGGTCATCTCCGGGTTTTACTGTGTAGGTTGATGATGTTTTGGAATTTGCTTCTTCGGAATTTTGTTTTATCGCTTGTTCTTCGCTGACCGAACTTGTCTGCATGTTTCTATTCCCTTTTGCAAAAAAAACAAACAGGATTGCAACAATTAGAACAACTATAGCACCCAATATAAGACTTGTATATGATTCTGTAATTTTAAGTCGACTAAAGATGTTGTTTTTTACTTCAATTTTTAAATTCCGTTTTGCTGGAATTTTTCTTGGCCAGCTGGCGGATCTTTTTTTTACCATAAATAGAAAATAATAGCAGACAGGCAACGCCTGGGCAGAAGATAAAAATAATTAATGACTAGAGCTTTGTTTGCGGGGTGAACGGGGCTCGAACCCGCGACCTCTTCCGTGACAGGGAAGCGCTCTAGCCAACTGAGCTACCACCCCCCGTTTTTGTTAGTGACTGTATCCTAACAAATAATTGAATTCTAGTCAACCCTCTGGTATTATTTCAGAGTGAGCAATCAGGAGATAGCAAACCTTTTTAGAAATGTTGCTGCGGCCTATTCTATTAAAGATAGTAAGAAATTTTATTTTCAGATTTTAGCCTACCAAAAAGCCTCAGAGACAATAGGCTCCATGACCATTCAGCTAAAAGATTTGTATAGAGAGCAAAAGCTTCAAACAGTTCCCGGGATTGGAGTGACTATAAAATCAAGGCTTGAAGAGCTTTTTAAAAAAGGTCATGTGTCTCACTTCGACTTAGTCTTTAAAGATATACCGCCATCTGTTTTTGTTTTAATTAATATTCCTTCAATTGGTCCCAAAAAAGCATACAAATTAACTACCACATTATCTCTAAACGACCCTAAAACAGTAATAAAAGACCTTTTAATCAAGGCTAAAAACCATGAAATTGCCAAAATTCCAACATTTGGAGAAAAATCCGAACAAGATATACTTCAGGCGCTTTTAGAATACAAAGAAGGCAAAGGTAAAACCACAAGAATGGTTCTGCCCTATGCAGGAGAAATTGCAGATAAAATACTTGCTTACCTTAGTAGATCACCTAGTGTAGCCAAAGCTGTTCCTTTAGGTAGCCTGAGACGCATGATGCCAACAGTTGGGGACATAGATGTTGCTGTAGCTACAAATAAGCCCAAGGAAGCTATTGAGCATTTCGTCTCCTATCCATACAAAGAAAGAATTATAGAAAAAGGACCGGCATCATCATCAATTCTTACCTCAGGAGGAGCGCAAATTGATCTAATGGTTCAGCCAACTGATGGTTTCGGAGCTCTTTTGCAGCATTTTACCGGAAGCAAGAATCACAATGTACGCTTGCGCGAATACGCGCTAAAAAAAGGCCTCTCTCTGTCTGAAAGGGGAATTAAAAATTTGAAAACAGACAAAATGAGAAAATTCGACAATGAAAAGGACTTTTACGCTTCATTGGGAATGGATTGGATTCCTCCGGAAATCAGAGAGGACAAAGGTGAAATCGAGCTTGCGATTCAACACAAACTTCCAAAGTTAGTTGAGTTATCCAACGTAAAAGGAGACCTTCATATTCATTCAAATTTTCCTATTGAACCAAGTCATGATCTAGGACAAACTCCGATAAAAGAAATGGTTGAAAATGCAAAAAAACTTAACTATGAATATATTGGTTTTTCCGAACACAATCCAAGTATCTCACGACACACTAAAGACCAAATTTATTCTTTAATATCAAGACGAAATGATTATATTGAACAATTTAAATCGAGTATTAAAGATATTCGAATAATTAAATTACTCGAGATAGATATTTTAGGCTCCGGAGAACTTGCTATTGATGACAAATCACTCAATCTTCTTGATGGAGCTATTGTCTCTATTCATAGTTCTTTTGCAACCAATAAAAAAGAAATGACCAAAAGAGCACTCTTTGGACTTTCCCATCCTAAAGCAAAAATTCTAGCTCATCCTACAGGGAGACTCTTAAATGTACGCACCGGATATGACTTAGATTTTGATCAGGTGTTTGATTTTTGCAAAAAAAACAATAAGGCATTGGAAATTAATAGCTGGCCGCAACGTCTGGATCTGCCGGATGCCTTAATTAAAGAAGCTGTTGACAATAGAGTTAAGCTCGTAATCAATACAGACAGTCATGCGGTTGAGCAAATGAATCTAATGAAATATGGTGTTGCAATGGCGAGACGTGGTTGGGCGACAAAAAATGATATAATAAATACATTAGAATATAATGAGTTTATTAGATGGTTAAAAGGGGGTGAATAAATAATGGATATAAATTTAATTTTAATTATCGCAATAGTTCTTATAGTCTTGTTCGTATGGTTTACATATAACTCGTTAGCAACAGGTAGAATAAGAGTCAAAGAAGCTTTAAGCGGAATCGATGTTCAACTGAAAAGAAGAGTGGATCTGGTCCCTAATCTTATAGAAACTGTCAAAGGTTATGCAAAACATGAAAAAGAATTGCTTGAAAATGTAACAAAAGCAAGATCATCTCTTATGCATGCAAGTACGACTCATGAAAAAGCGGTTTCCGACAATATATTATCGAGTGCTCTAAAAAGTTTAATCGGAATTTCAGAAGCTTATCCTGATTTAAAAGCAAGTAAAAACTTTTTACAATTACAAGAAGAGTTATCTGATATTGAAGCTAAAATTGCATACGCACGACAGTTTTACAATTCCAATGTTCAAGATTACAACTCAAAACTTGCGGTATTTCCAGGATCATTAATAGGAAATATGTTTGGCTACAAATCTGAAGAGTTTTTTGCAGCAAAAGAATCCGAAAAAGAAGTTGTGAAAGTGAAATTCTAAAAGAATTTCATTCTGAGCAAAATCGAGGGATCTAAACCATGAACATTTATTCTCAAATTTCTGCCAATAAAACAAAAACTTGGTTGATCATATTTCTTTTTGTTGTATTTATTACAACTATCCTTTTTGTTTATGGTAAAGCATCTGGTTATGGTTTATCCTATGCCGGAATAGGGCTTATTGTTGCAGGAATAATGACTTTTGCAAGCTATTATTACTCCGACAAAATGATTTTGGGAATGTCCAATGCAAAGCAGATTAAAAAAAACGACAATCCACAGCTATTTAGAATTGTAGAAAATTTATGTATTGGCGCAGGTGTTCCCCTGCCCAAAATTTATATTATTGATGACTCTGCTCCAAATGCTTTTGCAACAGGACGTGATCCAAAACATTCCGTTATCTGTGTGACTACAGGAATATTAGAAAAACTTAACAAGGCAGAGCTTGAAGGAGTTATTGCGCACGAATTATCCCATGTTCAGAATTACGATATCCGCCTTATGGCTGTTGTTGTAATTCTGGTCGGATTAGTTGCTCTTCTTGCTGATTTTTTTATGAGAAGTCTTTGGTATGGTGGCGGAAGAAGAGATAGAGAAGATAGAAATGGCAATGCTCAAAGCATATTTCTTCTTATAGGAATTGTTCTGGCAATTCTTTCTCCTATTATTGCAACATTAATTCAATTAGCAGTGTCTCGTAAAAGAGAGTTTTTGGCGGACGCATCAGGAGCATTACTCACTCGCTATCCTGAAGGATTGGCATCTGCACTTGAGAAAATTGCAAAAGACAAAGAGCCTCTGGAAGTTGCCAACAATGCAACTGCACATCTATATATTGCAAATCCTTTTAAAGGAAAGATATCAAATAGTTGGTTCGCAAATCTTTTCAACACTCATCCTCCAATTGAAGAAAGGATAAAAATCCTCCGGTCAATGTAATGAACCTTTCCAGTGTCATGCTGAACTGCGCCACCTCCGCTGAGGAAAGTCCTCTTGGAGGAGTTCAGCATCTAAAAGACTAAATCCTGAAATAAATTCAGGATGACAGTATAATATGCTTATGAATTTATTACTAATACTGGTTGGCAAACTACTTTCTGCAGTTAGTCGTATTGCCAATATGGGATCCGGATCAACTTGGCCCGGACATATTGCCTTAAGTCTGAATAAAAATTTCATTAAAGATTTACTAAAAACCAAAGACAAACGACTAAAGACTATTCTAATTGCGGGGACGAATGGCAAAACTACGACAAGCAAACTTATCAGAACGATTTTAGAAAAAAATGATATCCGTGTAGTCCATAACGAAAGCGGCGCTAATTTAATAAACGGCATAGCATCTGTGTTGATACAAAATTCCTCTGTTTTTGGACAAATAAATACAGAATATGCCATTTTTGAAATAGATGAAAATACTTTACCGCTTATTCTAAAAGAAATAAATAATCCTGATTACGTAATAATTCTCAATTTATTCCGTGATCAATTAGACCGATATGGCGAGGTGAATTCAATTGCGACCAAATGGAAAAAGGCAATTGAACAATTGAGCAACAAAACAGTGCTTATCCTAAATGCAGATGACCCGCAAATTGCTTACCTAGGTCTACATCGCCAAGCTAATCCGATCCCGTATCGGAATCGTAGCTACGATGTAGTTTTTTTTGGACTTGAGGATGGAAAAATTGCAAAAGACAAATATCAACATGCATCGGATTCGACGTATTGCCCAAACTGCGGTAAGAAATTAATTTACGAATCGATTTATTTTTCTCATCTTGGGAATTGGAAATGCGAAAATTGCGGACTGAAACATCCTTCCAATTCATATTCTATATCTCCATTTTATCCATTGCATGGCGTATACAATGAATACAATACTAATGCTGCAAGCTTGGTTGCTGAAGAAATCGGACTCAGCAAACAAAAAATAAAAGATGCCTTACAAGATTTTAAACCTGCTTTTGGGAGACAAGAAATTTTAAATATTGATGGGAAAAAAGTACAAATATTTCTCTCAAAAAACCCAACAGGATTTAATGAATCTCTAAAAACAATCTCTACTCTTAATGCAAAAAATTTGCTATTAGTGCTTAACGATAGAATACCGGATGGCCGAGATGTCTCATGGATCTGGGACGTAGATTTTGAAGACTTTTCTTCCCAATTTAAAAACATAATTGTTTCAGGTGATAGAGTTTTCGATATAGGATTAAGACTTAAATATGCGGAGTTTAAAAACTTTGAAATAGAAGAAAATCTAGAAAAAGCTATAAATAATGCAATTAAACAAAGTCGAAAAAATGAAACTTTATTTATCTTGCCAACATACTCGGCAATGCTTGAAGTAAGAAAAATTTTAACAGGTAAGAAAATCTTATGAGCAAAATTAAAAATATTATTTTTGATTTGGGCGGAGTTATACTGCTTCAACCAAAAGAATTGATGCACACGTTACTTAAAGAGGTTTTCCCTGACAAAATTGATCAAGCATATGAACTTTGGAGTAAAAACAAAAATAAAACCATTTTAGGAGAAATGACCACAGGAGAACTAGTTAAGGAATTTAAAGAAAAGTTAAATGATAAGAGTTCAACAAGCTCAATTAAAGAAAAATATAAAAATGCTTATAAAAAACATGTTGCGAATATAAATAGTGAGTTAATGACTTATATTCAACGACTGAGAAAGAAATACAAAGTTTATTTATTAACAGACACAATTGATATTCACGACGAATATAATAAAACAAGGGGAATTTATCCGAAATTTGATAAAGTATTCAAATCTTTTGAAGAACATCTTAAAAAACCCGACAAGAAAGCATATTTGAATGTGCTCAAAAAAATTAATGCTAAGCCCTATGAATGCGTATTCATAGATGATTTAAATGAGAATATAATTGCAGCAAGAAAACTTGGGCTTCATGGAATTGTATACGACTCTCTAGAAGATTTAAAGCAGAAATTAGATCAAATCCTATGAAAAAATATAGCTTAACAATTGGATGGCTTTATCCGGAATTAATGTCGACTTATGGAGATAGAGGAAATATTATTGTTTTTCAAAAAAGATGTGAATGGCGGGGAATAAAAACAGAAGTTCTGCGACTTGATCTTCACTTTAATCCTAATCAATTGGGACAATGCAATCTTTTATTTATGGGTGGAGCTCAAGACAAACAGCAACAAATTGTTGCTGAAGATTTATCTAAAAAAAGAGATGTTTTAAAAGAGATGATTGAAAATGGAATTCCTGGACTTTACATTTGCGGCGCTTATCAATTTCTTGGTAAATATTATAAAGAAGCAGATGGATCTATCATGCCTGGCTTAGATATCTTAGATTTATATACTGTTAATCCTGGCTCAAATCACCCACGACTTATCGGCAACATCGTAGCTGAAATACTTAATGCAAAATACTTAATACATAATACTCCGTTGGTAGGTTTTGAGAATCACGGCGGAAGAACCTATCTTGGAAAAAATGTGAAACCATTGGGAAAAGTCATAAAAGGATTTGGAAATAATGGGGAAGATTCATCCGAAGGCGCAATTTATAAAAATAGTTTTTGTTCGTATCTACATGGACCAATTCTTCCCAAGAACCCAAATTTAGCAGACCATTTAATAATGCTTGCTCTAAGAAAAAAATACGATGATGATGAAATCTGTCTTGCGGATCTTGATGATTCATTGGAAAAGAAGGCAAAGGCAAATATTCTCCACAAGTTAAGACTTAAACGATATTAGCAGCGTCTTCTAATTTTGAAATTCTTTTTTCGTGGTCTTTAAGATGTTCGTTGATCAAATCTATCTTATCGCCAAGTTCTAGCTTTATTTCCTCATGTTCTTTCTGATTTTCCCTACGCTCACGGTCTAAATATGGAGCCAAGACATTCTCAAAAAATTCGCCTAAAGAATCAGCGATCATTGCCTTAATGTTCTTATTGTCTTTTTTCGTTAACATATTTCCCATTTTGGCATTTGTATTTTCATCTGTCAACTATAATTATTACTATCATGGTTTTACCGTTGCGGAATTTTCCGACTCAACATATAATAGTTCTATATGAAAATTGATGTTCCCCATATTGCGAAACTTGCAAATCTTATTCTCAAATCAGGCGAAGACGAAAAATTTGAAAAACAACTCTCTGGCATACTCTCCTACGTTGAAAAATTAAAAGAGGTTGATACGAAAAACGTAGAAACAACTTCTCAAGTAACCGGACTTGAAAATGTTACGAGAGAAGACGAAACAAAACCTTCACTTACTCAAGTAGAAGCTTTATCGAATACAAAATCCCAGCATAATGGACTATTCAAAGTAAAGGCAATTTTAGATAATGAATAACATTAGTGAAAAACGTTTTGCTTTGCGCTGCGCAGTTTACGTATTTCTAATTAAGAGTAATAAATTACTTCTCTTAAGAAGGAAAAATACAGGATGGGAAGACGGAAAATATGGAGTACCTTCAGGGCATTTGGAAGAAAATGAAAGTGTTCTTTCGGCGGCAGCTAGAGAAGCAAAAGAAGAATCAGGAATATATGTAAATAAGGAAGATTTAAAAATGGTTCATGTCATGCACAGGAAAGTCAATCATGATTATATAGACATTTATTTTGTTGTTGAAAAGTGGAGCGGAAAACCATTTATTGCAGAGAAAGAAAAATCTGACGACATACAGTGGGCAGACATAAATAATCTACCCGAAGATACGCTTGAAAATATAAAGATCGCATTTGCAAATTATAAGAAAAATATCATATATTCTCAGTTTGGATGGGATTGACTATGAAGCTAAATCAACTAACAATTAAAGAGGCTAGGGATGGGCTGAAAAGGAAAAAGTTTTCGTCGGTTGAATTGACAAAAGCTTGTTTGGAGCAAATTAAAAAGCATAATCCCAGTTTAAACGCGTTTATTACCGTAACAGAAAAAGAAGCTCTAGAATCTGCAAAAAAAGCAGATGAAACAATTAACAATTTAGCAATAAAACAATTTAACAATTATCCCCTCCTTGGAATTCCGGTTGCATTGAAAGATTTATTTTCAACAAAAGGAGTTAAAACAACTGCCGGATCAAATGTTTTGAAAGATTATATTCCACCCTACGACGCAACAGTTGTAAGAAAATTAAAAGATGCCGGCGCAGTGATTGTTGGAAAAACCAATTTGGATGCATGGGGGCACGGCTCATCCGGCGAGAATTCAGATTTTGGGAAAACTTTAAATCCTTGGAGCAAAGAGCATGTTCCAGGAGGATCATCAAGTGGATCAGCTGCAGCACTAGCAGCAGATATGTGTATTGCGTCAACAGGAACCGATACAGGCGGCTCTATTAGGCTTCCGGCAAGTTTTAATAATGTTGTTGGATTCAAGCCAACTTATGGACGAGTAAGTCGTTATGGCATAATCGCGATGGCATCATCACTTGATTCAATTGGACATTTCACGAAAACAGCTGAGGACGCAGCATTATTGCTTAATGTAACAGCAGGAAAAGATCCAATGGATGCAACCACTTTATCTAATCCAGCAGAAGATTTTACAGAAAATTTAAATAAGGGAATCAAGGGGTTAAAGATTGGTGTTCCAAAAGAATTTGTCACTTCTGAGTTGGATAAAGAAGTTAAAGAAAAGTTTGGAGCCGCAATTAAGACTTTAGAAAAATTGGGAGCAGAAATTATTGATGTTTCTCTTCCTCACACAGAGGATGGAATTGCAGCTTATTACATAATTCAACCATCAGAAGTTTCGTCTAATCTTGCTCGTTATGATGGAATTCGCTTTGGAAATGACAGATCATTTTTTGGTGATGAAGCAAAACGAAGAATAATGCTTGGAACTTTTACACTTTCGTCCGGTTACTACGATGCTTACTACAAAAAAGCAATGAGCGTTAGAACATTAATAAAAAAAGATTTTGAAAACGCTTTTGATAAGGTTGATGTAATAATTTCTCCAGTTTGTCCAACTCCCCCTTGGAAATTGGGAGAGAAAATAAATGATCCTTTGAAAATGTATGTATCTGATGTTCTAACAGTTACCGCAAACATTGCCGGAATTCCCGGTCTTTCTATTCCTGCAGGTTTTTCGAGCAACAATTTACCAATAGGTATTCAAATTATAGGAAAACAGCTTTCTGAAAATTTATTATTTCGAGTCGGCAACGCTTACGAAAAAGAGACTATGTTCTACAAACACAGGCCTAAATTATGAATTACAAACCGGTAATTGGGTTAGAAGTGCACGTTGAGCTGAAAACCAAATCCAAAATGTTTTGTTCTTGTTCTGCTGATTATTTCGGACAAAAACCAAATACTCATACCTGCCCCATTTGCTTGGGTCTTCCTGGAGCATTACCCGTACCAAATAAAAAAGCAATTGATTGGTGCACGATGATTGGCCTTGCTTTAAATTGTAATATTCCGCTATTTTCGAAATTTGACCGAAAGAATTATTTTTATCCTGACCTTGCAAAAGGTTATCAAATTTCCCAATACGATCAACCATTTTGCCAAAAAGGATTTATCGAGCTTTCAAATGGCAAAACAATTGGAATAACTAGAGTTCATATGGAAGAAGACACAGGGAAATTAATTCATGAAGGAGAATCAAGTTTAATAGATTTTAATAGATCAGGAGTGCCACTTGTTGAAATTGTTACAGAACCGGATTTTGAAAGTGCTAAGGAAGTTGTTGAGTATCTTAAAAAACTTCAGCAAATTGTACGATATCTAGATGTTTCCGACGCTGACATGGAAAAAGGCAACATGCGTTTGGAACCAAACATATCATTAAAGATAAATGATAAAGGATTAAGTAATAAATTACCTAATTATAAGGTTGAGGTTAAGAATATTAACTCGTTTAGATTTGTTGAAAAATCAATTGAATATGAAATAAAAAGACAAGAAGAAATTTTAAATGAAAACAAAACTCCTGCTCAAGAAACTCGTGGATGGGATGAAGACAAACAAAGAACTGTTTCGCAAAGAGTTAAGGAGGAAGCAAATGATTATCGTTACTTCCCAGAACCCGATATTCCACCTCTCCGTTTTTCAGATTCTCAAATCACGCTTCTTAAATCTCAAATGCCCGAATTGCCGGATGAGAAACTTTCAAGACTTATAAAAGAGTTTCAGCTACTTAAATATGACGCTGAAATTTTAACAAGAGAAAAAGAAACTGCAGATTTTTTTGAAAAAGCTATCATAGATGGAAAAAAAGAAAATATAAATCCAAAACAAATTGCGAATACAATTATTAATAAAAAAGTAGATATCAAAACAATGTTGCCCGCGGAACTAATTAAAAATATTTTGTCTTCAAAGAAAACCGATAATGTCGATGAAAATAAATTGGAAGAAATTATTAATAAAGTGCTAAAAGAAAATTCTAAAGCGGTTGCTGACTATAAAAATGGAAAGGAAAATGTAATTATGTTTTTGGTTGGTCAAGTTATTAGAAATTCAGGATTAAAATTAGATGCAAACTTGGTCAAAGAAAAGATAAAAAAAGTGATAAAATAGAAGTATGGCAGACTTCGTACATCTTCATAATCATAGCGAATATTCCCTCTTGGACGGCCTTTCGAAAATAAAAGATATGGTTTCCCGGGCAAAAGAACTGGGAATGAAAGCTCTGGCTATCACAGACCATGGAAATATGTACGGAACAATAAGATTTTACAAGGCGTGCATAGATGCGGGAATAAAACCAATTATCGGATGTGAGATATATGTAAGTAGACGCACCCGCCATGACAAGGAAGCAGGCCTTGATACCGACTCTAACCATTTAATTCTTCTTGCAAAAAATAATATTGGATACAAAAATCTAATGAAAATAATCTCCATTGCAAATCTTGAAGGCTACTATTATAGACCAAGAGCTGACATGCAATTACTAAAAGAGCACGGTGAAGGATTAATATGCTTGAGCGCATGCGTAAATGGTTATGTTTCAGAACCTCTTTTACAAAACCAGGAAGAAACGGCAAGAAAGAGAGCATTAGAGCTTTCGGAAATTTTTGGAAAGGGCAATTTTTATTTGGAACTGCAGAAACATATAGATGTAAAAGAACAGGATACTTTGAATGAAAAACTGATTAAACTTTCTCAGAAATTAGGACTCCCGCTCGTTGCAACCAATGATAATCATTACGTCAGACAATCTGATGCTCAAGCTCAAGAAATTCTCTTATGCATTCAAACTCAGACAACAATTGACACGCCAAATAGAAAACTTTCTATGATTTCCTCACCGGATTTCTATATGAAGTCACAAGAAGAAATGACCGGCTTATTTATTCAAACTCCGGAAGCGATATCAAATACTGCAAAAATAGCAGATATGTGCAATGTAGAAATTACATTAGGTAAATGGATTATGCCCGACTTTGATGTCCCAAACAATAAGACTTCTGCAGAATATATCAAAGAAAAAGTTTCGGAGGGACTCAAAAAAAGATATAAAGACATAACTCCAACCATAAAAGAGAGAGCAGACTACGAATTATCAGTTATTTTAAAAAAGGGATATGAAACATATATTTTAATTGTTGCAGATTTTGTCAATTGGGCTAAATCTCACGGGATTACCGTTGGCCCAGGGAGAGGCTCCAATGCCGGCTCCATAGTGTCTTATGCGTTAAGTATTTCGGATGTGGATCCACTTTTCTTTAAGCTCCCTTTCGAAAGATTTTTGAACCCCATGCGACCATCTCCTCCGGATATTGACCTGGATTTTGCAGATAATCGCCGAGATGAAGTCATAGAGTATGTCACAGAAAAATATGGACGAGATAAGGTTGCTCAGATAATTACTTTTGGAACCATGGAAGCTAGAGGATCTGTTAGAGATACCGGGCGTGCACTGGGAATGCCTTATTCGGGACCAGACAGAATATCTAAAATGATTCCTCCGGGCTGGCAAGGACATGCGATGACACTTGAGAAAGCTTTAGACCAAAGTAGTGAGCTAAAAACAGCTTATCAAACAGAGTCTGAAACAAAAAAGCTTCTGGATTTGGCAAAAAAACTAGAAGGAGTAGCGAGACATGCTTCAATGCATGCAGCCGGTGTTGTTATCGCAGATAGACCTTTAACAGAGTATGCGCCACTTCAGAAAGAAACAAATGGAGAAAAAATAATAACTCAATACGACATGTACACAGTAGGAGAAGATGGTGTAGGACTTTTGAAAATTGACTTCTTAGGTCTTAGGAATTTAACAATTATTCAGGAATCTCTTCGTTTTATAAAGGATAACCAACAAAAAACTATTAACTTATCTACAGTTTCTTACGATGACAAAAAAACATATGAACTACTATCAAGCGGTGAGACAACAGGAATTTTTCAACTTGAATCAAGCGGCATGAGAAGATATATTAAGGATTTAAGACCAACCTCAATTTTTGATCTTCAGGCAATGGTGGCTTTGTATAGACCGGGCCCAATGGCTAATATCTCAGAGTTCATAAGAAGAAAACATAACCCATCTCTTATTAGATACCCCGACCCCCGCCTTGTTGATATCTTAAAAGAATCTTATGGAGTCATAACTTTTCAAGACGATGTATTTTTGACAGCTATCAAAGTAGCGGGATATTCATGGCTTGAAGCGGACAAGCTGCGAAAGGCCATTGGAAAAAAAATTCCCTCCGAAATGAAAAAACAACATGACCAATTCGTTCAAGGATGCATTGCCAATGGAATGACCAAGAAACATGCTGAAGAGATTTGGATATTATTTGAGCCATTCGCCGGATATGGATTTAACAAAGCTCATGCTGCAGGTTATGCCACAATAGCATTTAGAACTGCTTATCTTAAGGCTCATTTCCCGGTTGAATTTATGACTGCTCTTTTAACAGCTGAGTCACGAGGGACTACAGGCCCTGTTAAAAACGAAAAAATTGCTCAGGCAGTTGCAGAATGTAAGAGACTTAAAGTTTCGGTTCTTCCTCCCGACATAAATAAATCAGAAAGTGATTTTGAAATAGAAGATAAAATAAATATCAGATTTGGCTTAACAGCGATAAAAAATGTTGGCCATGCGGCAATTAAAAGTATTATAGATGCCAGATCCAAAGGAAAATTTATAAATTTGGAAGATTTCTGTTTTAGGGTAGATTTAGGTCCCGTTAATAAAAAAACCGTAGAAAGTCTTATTAAGGCCGGAGCAATGGATTCATTTGGAAATAGAGCAAGTTTACTTATCATTTACCCCGAAATTGCGCAAACTGCTCATAAAAAAAGAAAGCAGGAAGAAGAGGGCCAAACAAGCCTTTTCGGGGAAGATGATAGCGCAAATCCGGAAAGCAAAAAAATAGAAAATAAAGTTGAAGATTTTTCGCCAAATGAAAAACTAGCTTTTGAAAAAGAATTTCTCGGTCTTTACTTAACTTCTCATCCTCAGCTAGACAACCTACTTCATGTTAAATCTTTAATTTCTCATGAAATCGAGCTCTTGACAGAAGAAAAAGAAGGAACCAGGGTTAAAGTCGGAGGCATTATTGAATCTTCACGAAGAATTTTTACCAAAAAAAACAATAATGAAATGGCTTTTTTGGTTATTGGCAATGAGAAAGGACTTTCTATCGAATGTGTTGTATTCCCAAGAATATTTGAGGAACACAAAAGCCTTTTAATAAGAGATCAAGTTATAATTATAGAAGGACATCTGGACACCAAAAACGACAAACCAACAATAATCGCCGAACGCATATCAAGTATTAACAATCAATACGAGTGATATGTTATCAGAATTAAATCAAATCGGTAAGAGCGTTGATAAATTTGCAAAAGGACGTTTAAAAAGAGTAGTTGGAAAAGTTATCTTAAATACTCCTATTGCCACCTCTTTACTTGCGTCTTCTGATAGTATTAATAATCCAAATATTCCTGCTCTAGATATTGAATCCTCAATTCCCGCTTCTGTTCCTTTGCCGGAAAACACAACCCATAACTCCAATATACTTCAGCCTTATTTACCTCAATTTCCCACAGAAATTCCGCCAACTTCAACGCCCACTCCAGAACCAACATCAACCCCAAGTGCTCCAAAGGAAAATAAAAAGTTGATTCCCTATTCGCCTTCTATAACTATTGTTGATATCGCTCCATCTGTACCAACGGAAAATATGCTAAGACAAATATTTGAAGATAAAAATATTCCCTACATATCTAAAGAAAGGCTAATTCAAGAGTTTGGTCAAAACTATGAAGAGAAATGGGATTTAGTAGTCGAGAAATATCCGCAAGCACTCATTCATAAGTTTACTGACATATATCTGAATCATGGCAAAAATGTTGCAGTCGTTGCTGAGGATACATTAGAAAAATCAGGATTAAAAAGTACCGGCATTAACATCCTTCCTCTTCAAAGAATTTTTGATAGGACTAGTGTTACATTAGTTGAAGACTCGTCCGGTAATGTAGGAATCTCTATTAATTTCGACCAAAAACGTATTATTGAACTATTGAAAGGTGATCCAAGTCGTGTGATAAATGCTAGTTTTCAGGTTGGAAATGTTGAATTGTTTCAGAAAACAAAAATAAAAACTGAAGTAATTCCAAAATACGACCCAAAAGACCCTTTATTTTCAAGTGAAGGTTTGCTTTCTGATGATGGGAAAAGTCTTTATCAAGGAGCTGTTAGCATAAGAAGCAATAAAGATGGAAACATAGACTATTTAGATGCTGAAGGCAAAAAAATAGAGCCAATATCGCTAGATGAGCTTGAAAAAAGAAAATTAGAAAATTCAGAAGTTAAAGAATATAAATCTACTGAATTTTTAATAGATGGAGCGTATACAAAAGAGAAAGCAATGGAAAACTTACCAAAATTATTTGAAATATGCAACAAATTTCCCGATCAATTCCTTGTTGCTGCCGGAGGCAACACCGGAGAAGATTTCCGCGAAGCAATGGAAGCTTTAAAAAATCAAATACCACAGAACCTTCTAATAACTGCTGAATGGGTGAAAGGTAATTATGAAGACTATAACTACGAAGGGCCGGCAATGGAAGTTTATGGACCAGAGATTTATGCCTACAACGAAGGGTCAGGAAGTCCTCACGGCAGTAGCTTTTCAGTACCAGAACTTGCTGCAGAGATAGACGTATTATTAAATAGAGGACTTTCTTTTACGCAAATTAAAGAAAAAATATTGGCAAGTAGCGACATTCACATATTGGAACTTGCGGATGGAACGGATTATACGGCAAAAGTTTTTAATTCCTCTAAGATTCAGGGGAATAAATTTTCTTCTTGACTTAGATATAGATTATGCTTAAAATCTATTAGCAATGGTATCATTTGCACCAGAAATAATTTTACAAGTAGGCAAACTACCCATTACCAATACGCTTTTACATACCCTTTTTGTTGATACGCTGTTGATAGGGGGAACTTTTTATTTAAACAAAAAGCTTGCATTAATTCCTACTAATTTTTTTCAGAATGCGATAGAATCTGTAATTGAAACCTTTTACAATCTTACCGAATCTGTTGCTTCGCATGCGGCTTCAAGAATTTTTCCTTATTTTATGAGTTTTTTCTTATTTATTCTGGTTGCCAACTGGAGTAGTCTTATACCGGGAGTTGGTACCATAGGTGTCAAAGAACATGGTGAATTTATACCTCTTCTTAGAGGAACAACAAGCGATTTAAATACAACCTTAGCTTTGGCTCTAACATCAGCCATTGCAACACATATACTAAGTATTAACATAATAGGCATTAAGGATTATTTGAGTCGATACTTTTCTCTCAACCCGATAAATCTTTTTATAGGAATTTTGGAGATCATATCGGAAATTACAAAAGTTATATCTCTTTCCTTTAGATTGTTCGGCAATATTTTTGCAGGAGAAGTAGTTCTCGTAACAGTTTCGTCTATGTTTGCCTTTATATTTCCTTTACCTTTTTTGCTGTTAGAAGTAATCGTTGGAATTGTTCAGGCTCTTGTTTTTTCAATGCTAACTATGGTTTTCATGGCAATCCTAACAACATCCCACAAGCAATCGCATTAGTCAAAAAAAGGATTGCGCAAACATTAGCTTTCATGTAAAATGGTTTATGGAATCAAAAGGAGGTGAAATTGTATATGGATTTTAGCATTACAGGAGGTCTGATAGTTGCCATTGGAGGTATCTTTCCAGCATTAGCAGTTGGTCTTATCGGTTCAAAAGCAATGGAAGCACTCGGAAGAAATCCCGAAGCATCAGGAAGAATTTTACCCGCAATGTTACTTGCTATGGCATTTGCTGAAGCAATTGCAATTTATTCACTAATTCTAGCTTTCGGAAAATAGTTTTGTAAAAAATCAATAAGTTATGGACATACTGAAAAATTTTGGAGTAAATCCAGTACTTTTGGCTGCTCAAATAATTAATTTTTTAATTGTTTTTTTTATACTAAAGAAATTTCTATATAAACCTGTACTAAGTGTATTAAAAAAAAGACAAACAACTATTGAAAATGGCCTAAAACAAGCGGAGGAGGCAAGAATTAAGCTTGAAAAAGTTGTAATAGAGGAAAAAAATATTCTGCGCCAGGCCCAGATGCAGTCAAAGAAAATTATTGAAGATGCCAAGCAAGAGTCAATAGAAATAACCAAGCAGATGAACGATAATGCCAAAAAACAGACTGAAAAAATGTTAAAAGATGCTAAGGATCAAATTATTAGAGAGTCTCATGAGACAGAAAAAAGATTGGCAGTACAAACAAGCAAACTAGCCGTATCATTTCTACAGAAAGCGCTAAGTGATTTTTTTTCCACAAAAGAACAAAAAGAAGTTGTATCAAACGCTTTGAAAAAAATTAAAAAAAACTAAACTTATGAATTCAAAGAAAATCGCTAAACTTGTTCTAGCAAGTTATTCCAATAATTTTTTAGACCAAAATAGGGTTAACAGAATTGCCACACTTATTAGCAAGTCTGATTTAAAAAAATATATTCAGGGCTTAAAATTAATTGAAAAGAAAAAAAGCCTTATAGTTTCAAGCCCTATGAATAATCAAGACTTAAAAAAATTTGAAAGACTCTTTCCAAATAAGAAAATTGTATTCAAAAAAGACCCAACTCTAATGCTTGGAATGAAAATCATTGATAACGATATGGTTTATGAATTTACATTAAAGAACTCTCTTGATAAAATTATTGCATTCATTGAGCAAAATTATGATTGATAACGATAAAATTATACAAAACTTGGAAGAAAGATTGATGACATTTGTGGGGGATGCAAAAACTCAGAATGTAGGAGTTGTTACAAAAAATACAGATGGAGTAATTACTGCTTCCGGCTTATCTAAAGCAATAATGGGAGAAAAGATATTTTTTGAAAATGATAACGCTGGTATGGTTTTAAACTTAGATGAGGATAGCGCTTCAATAATTCTTCTTGGAGAAAGCTCAAGTATAAAAGAAGGGGACAGACTAAGAACAAGTGGACAAATGGTCGGAATTGATGTTTCGGAGGAATTACTGGGAAGAGTCATAGATCCATTGGGAAAACCCTTGGATGGAAAGCCTGGCATAAAAAAAGGAAAAAATATGCCACTTGAAAAAATAGCACCAGGAGTTGTTGATCGCGAACCGGTTAATACTCCTCTCAAAACAGGCATCAAGGCAATTGACTCAATGATACCTATTGGTCGAGGACAAAGAGAGTTAATTATAGGAGACAGACAAACAGGAAAGACAGCCATTGCAATTGATACCATAATTAATCAAAAATCCAACAAGAAGCCTGTTATTTGTGTTTACGTTGCAATCGGTCAGAAAAAGAGTACAATTGCTCAAGTTATAGATAGATTAAGCTCTGAAGGAGCAGCAGACTATTCTATAGTAGTATCTGCAAGCGCTTCTGATCCTGCAGCACTACAATATCTCGCTCCTTACGCTGGATGTGCAATAGCTGAATATTTCCTAGAAAAAGGAAAAGATGTTTTGGTCGTCTTTGATGATCTTACAAAACATGCTTGGGCGTATAGGCAAATCTCTCTCGTCTTAAGACGTCCTGCCGGAAGAGAAGCCTATCCTGGAGACGTTTTTTACCTGCACAGCAGGCTTTTGGAAAGATCTGTTAAATTGAGTAAGGAAAATGGAGGGGGATCTATAACAGCTCTTCCCATTATAGAGACACAAGCAAATGATATTTCGGCCTACATTCCAACCAACGTCATTTCTATTACAGATGGACAAATTTATCTACAATCAGATCTTTTTAATGCAGGCATAAGACCAGCTATTAATGTTGGCCAATCTGTATCAAGAGTTGGAGGAGCTGCTCAAACACCAACGATTAAATCAGTATCAAATAAGCTAAGACTAGAACTCGCTCAGTATAATTCATTAGCTGCTTTTGCTCAATTTGGAAGTGAATTAGACTTAGCTACCCAAAAACAACTCGACCGAGGAAAAAGATTAACTGAAATTCTTAAACAGCCTCAATACTCCCCTCTTACAGAAGATCTAGAAGTTCTGAGTATTTACGCTGTAACAAGTGGCTTAATGGACGACCTACCAATTGAATCTTTTCAAAGATTTGAGAAGGATATCCATGATTTTGCAAAAAAACGTTATCCAAAAGTGTTGGAGAGTTTATCGACTGGCGAAAAACCAACAGAGTCAACATTAAAACAGATATCAAAATTGGTTGAAGAATTTAAAAAAAGATTTGAATAAGTATGGCAAACCTTTTATCTCTTAAAAGAAGAATTAGAGCGGCAGGAAATGTTTCCAAAACAACTCGGGCGATGCAAATGATTGCAGTTTCAAAACTTAAAAAAGCTCAAGATGCAACAATTGCCGGAAGACCATACATGATAAAACTTTCATCTATATGTCAAAATATTTTAAACAATTTAAACGATGAATATACACATGAATATATTAAGTCCAATGAAAATAGTAAATCTCTTGTACTTATTTTTTCTCCAGATAAAGGTCTTTGTGGCGGTTTAGTAACCAATCTTATTCGTGAAATAATTAATTTTGACTCTCAACATTCAAACAGCATATATCTAACAGTTGGAAAGAAAACGGAAACAATTATTGCCAGCTTACAAAAAGAATTGATTGCTTCATTTAGATTTGGAACTGCTCTTCCCTCTTTTGATATGGTTTTACCAATCGTAAAAATTATTGATGAATACTTCTTGGGACAAAAAGTGGGTAACGTCAAAATCATATCTACCAATTTCCTGAGTGTTTTCTCTCAAAAGCCAAAAATAACCAATATTCTACCAATTGAATTTCCAAAACTAGAATCTACTTCTTTTACTCTTTTTGAACCAGCTCCTGAAAGATTACTGCCTCCACTCTTGCGTCATTTTCTGGAAATGACCATCTACCAACATCTCCTAGAAAGTTTTGCATCAGAACAAGGAGCTCGTATGGTAGCAATGCAAAATGCGACAGATAATGCTTTAGAGATTGCCCAAGAGCTTCTCCTTGAGTATAATAAAGGACGTCAAGAAAAAATTACTAATGAAATATTAGATATCGGAGGCGCTTCCTTTACATTCGCATATGAGTAAAAATAATACAAACGAAGGAATTATCATAAGAATAGCAGGACCTGTTGTCGATGTTCGTTTTGCCAACAACCCTCCACTTATCCATGAAGCTTTAGAGATCACAACAAAAGATAATAAGAAATTAATACTCGAGGTGGCATTCTCAATAGGAGACAACGAGGTTAAAACACTTGCCATGGGATCAACTGACGGACTTTATAGAGGGATGAGCGTCAAACGGACAAATTTCCCCATAAGAGTACCTGTCGGAACACCCACTCTTGGCAGAATATTTAATGTTCTGGGAGAGGCAATTGACGGGAAACCATTTGACGAAAAAAATAAAAATCTTTCATACGACCCGATCCATCGCAATGCCCCACCTTTAACCGAGCAAGAAACAAAACCTCATATTCTAGAAACAGGATTAAAAGTTATTGATCTTATTGCTCCATTCACAAAAGGAGGAAAAAGCGCGATATTTGGAGGGGCGGGTGTTGGTAAAACAGTCATTGTTCAAGAATTAATCCGCAATATTGCAATGGAACATCAGGGTCATTCCGTATTCGCAGGAGTCGGAGAACGCACAAGAGAAGGAAATAGTCTTTGGCTTGAGATGAAGGAAGCAAAAGTTATGGATAAAACTGTTATGGTGTTTGGCCAAATGAACGAACCTCCGGCAAATAGAATGCGAGTTGCTTTAACTGCTCTAACCATGGCAGAATATTTCAGAGATAAAAAAAGAGAAGATGTTTTGCTTTTTATCGACAATATTTTCCGTTTTGCTCAGGCCGGAAGTGAAGTCTCTGCCCTTTTGGGAAGAATGCCTTCAGCAGTTGGTTATCAGCCTACCTTGGCATCTGAAATGGGAGAGCTTCAAGAAAGAATTACATCCACCAAAAAAGGCTCGATTACGTCTGTTCAAGCAGTTTATGTTCCGGCAGATGATTATACAGACCCCGCACCTGTTACTATTTTTGCTCACCTTGACGCAACAATCAACCTTGAGAGATCAATTGCTGAACAGGGTATTTATCCGGCAGTCGATCCCCTAGCATCAACATCAAGAATCCTGGACCCGAATGTTGTGGGAATAGAACACTATAATGTAGCCCGAGGCGTACAAAAAGTGCTTCAAAGATATAAAGATCTTCAGGACATCATTGCAATTCTTGGAATCGATGAGCTATCCAACGAAGACAAGCTTACTGTTGCCAGAGCACGCAAGATCCAAAAATTCTTAAGCCAGCCAATGTTTGTAGGTGAAATATTTACCGGTCAACCCGGAAGATATGTAAAAATTGAAGATACTGTCCTAGGATTTAAAGAAATTTTGGACGGTAAGCACGATTCTTTACCTGAATCAGCATTCTACATGGTCGGAACCATTGATGAAGCGGTTAAAAAAACAAAAGAATAATGAATCTTCTTCTTGAGATAATCACCCCTGAAAAAACAGTTTTCAAAGACGAAGTTAGTGAGGTTGTTGTTCCAACAGTTAATGGCGAAATCGCAATTCTCCCAAATCACATCGATCTCTTAACACAAATAAATCCTGGAGAGCTAATTGTTAAAAAGGGATCAACTCAACAATCCCTTGCAATAACAGGGGGTTTTCTAGAAGTAAGCGACAATAAAGTAAGCATTCTTGCCTCTTACGCTATAAAAGCACAGGATATTGAAATTGCTCGCGCAACTGAGGCAAAAAAACGAGCTGAAAAAATTATGACTGAGAAAACAACCGATAATGAGCTTAAAATCGCCCAAGGAGAACTTATCAAAGCAATCCTCGAATTAAAAATAGCTACCAAACACAGAAGAAGAGTGAGCTGAAATGAATTCTCCTTTTTACAATATTTATAAAACCTATGATCAGAATTTCGACCTTGGCCCTATTGGGCTTAAGAAGCTAAAAAAACCTATTTTCAAAAGAACAAAACTACGATACAATTTTTTAGGATTCCCTATTAATTTACCTTTTGGAATTCCCGCCGGTCCACTCTTAAATAGTAAATTTATTAAAGCCGCATTTGATTTCGGATTCGATGTAGTTCATTATAAGACACAACGAAGCATGTCATTTGCATGTAATTTGTACCCCAATGTACTTTTTGTAAATACAGATGGTCCTCTTACGATAAAAAAAGCTAATAAAGCCCTCTTGGGAGAAACGGAATCTAATGAGAAGCCGGAAAAATATAGTATTACAAATTCTTTTGGAAATCCTTCTAGAGGCCCTAAAATGTGGCAGGGAGATATAAAAAAGGCAATAAGTTATGCGAAAAAAGGTCAATTATTAATTGCCAGTGTCGTTGGAACTATACAAAAAGACTTTAGCGATGAAGACTACTATAAAGATTTTGCTCATACCGCAGAGCTCGCAGCTAAAGCCGGAGCAAACATTATAGAGCTTAATCTATCTTGCCCAAATGTAGTAAATGAAGGAGTTCTTTGTTATTCTCCAAATGCAGTTGAAGCAATATGCAGAAAAACTAAAGAAAGAATTGGAAGTAAAAAGTTATTGATAAAAATAGGGTATTTTACAAAAGAACAAAATCCACTTCTTGAAAAAATTATTAATAAAGTTTCTTCATTTATCGATGGTATCGCAGCTATAAATACCATTGCAGCGCCAATCGTTGACGAGAATGGAAATCAAGCTCTTCCAGGTCCAAACAGACTAAAAAGTGGAGTTTGTGGGGCGGGAATCAAATGGGCTGGGATTGATATGGTCAAAAGATTAAACGAAATAAGAAAAAAGCTTAATAAAGATTTTGCAATCATAGGTGTTGGAGGAGTAATGACTCCGGAAGACTATTTTGAATATCGAAAAGCCGGTGCCGATTTAGTTCAATCCGCAACTGGAAGTATGTGGAATCCATATTTGGCTTATGAAATTTCAACAAAAATTAAATAATATTATCAAGAAAAATAATTCACTTTTGTGTGTAGGTCTGGATCCGGATTGGGATAAGTTACCTAAAAACATCTTAAAAAATAGCGATCCGTTTTTTGAATTTAATAAGTCCATTATTGACTCAACTTATGATCTAGTCTGCGCTTATAAACCAAATATTGCTTTTTATGAAGCGTGTGGAATTGATGGATTAAAGCAATTAAAACAAACCATCGAATATTTACAATTAAATTATCCAAAGATCCCAATAGTTTTAGATGCAAAAAGAGCTGATATTGGCAATACTGCCAAAATGTACGCAAAATCTATTTTTGAATATTGGAATGCGGACGCAGTAACCGTCTATCCAAACTTAGGTTTGGATTCCCTAATCCCCTTTTTGCAATACAGAGATAAATTAATTATTTTACTTATCAAAACTTCAAATCCAGATTCTTCTATGTTCCAGAATATTATTGTTGACAACGAACCTTTTTATTTAAAACTTGCCAGAAAAATTAAGACCTGGAAACATCCAAATATTGGTATTTTTGTCGGCGCAACTTACCCAAAAGAACTAGAAGATTTACGTAAACTATTTCCCGATTCTATATTTTTATCTGCTGGATTAGGCGCACAAAGTGCTGAAATTGAAAAAGCCGTGAAAGCTGGAATTGACAAGACAAAAAGTGGTATTATGTTTAACGCAAGCCGTAGTATTCTTTACGCAAAAGACCCAAGAAAAGAGGCAAAAAAACTAAAAGAAGAAATTAATAAATACAGATGACAGATATAGTAAAATTATTAAAAAGTATAGGCGCAATAATAACTGACAGTCATTTTGTTTACACTTCTGGAAAGCATGGCAGTGTTTATGTCAGGAAAGACATGTTGTATCCTTATACTGGTAAAACTTCTCAAGTTTGCAAGTTTTTTGCAGAAAAATTTAAAGACAAAAATATTGATGTAGTTGTTGGCCCATCTATTGGAGGAATTATTCTTTCCCAATGGACAGCGTATCATTTATCAAAATTAAAAAAGAAAGACATTCTTGGAATTTTCACAGAAAAAGATGAAAACAGCAATCAAATTTTTAAGCGCGACTATGATAAATTGGTTAAGGGAAAAAAAGTTTTGATTGTGGAAGATCTTACCACGACCGGAGGATCGGTTAAAAAAGTTGTGGACTCTGTAAGAAAATCAGGAGGAAAAGTTATCGGCGTCTGCGTTATGGTAAATCGTGATACCAAAAAAGTAAATTCAAAATCGGTTGGTGCTCCCCTATCATATCTTGGAGTATTCAGAGCTGAATCCTTTGACGCTGAACAATGTCCACTGTGTAAAAAAAATATACCTATCAATACAGTTGTTGGTCATGGAAGAGGATACCTCATGCGCAAAAAAAATTAACTTCCAATTTTGGCCTTCATACTGTAAAATATCTTTGTGCCGATGTGGCTTAGTGGCAAAGCGAGTGTTTCGCCCGCCTGCCATCGCAATTTGCCACCTTAGCTCAGCTGGAAGAGCAGCGCTTTCGTAAAGCGAAGGTCCCGAGTTCGATTCTCGGAGGTGGCTCAGGCAAATGCGGGCAGGTAAACACTAGATCGTGAGTTCGATTCTCACCATCGGCTCTGAATAATTAATAAACTTATGGCTAGATCTAGATTATCAAGAAGAATAGAACAAAAAACAAAAAAAAACCTTCTTTTAAGCATTTTTGGAATAATTATTGTCATTCTCTTAATGTTCAAGTTTGGACTTCCGCTTTTAGTTAATTTTAGCCTATTCTTATCGGGATCAAAAGGCAATCAACAACAATCTCAGAACCATAATCCTTCTTTTATTGCGCCTCCGATACTTGACTCATTTCCCCAAGCAACCAGTAGTGCAAATATTATAATTTCCGGCGTAGCAACTAAAGATCAAACAATAAGCTTATATATAAACGATAGTCTCGTGGATACCACAAAAACAAAAGCCGATGGTACTTTTTCTTTTGAAGAAACAATTTCTACAGGAGAGAATATTATTAAAGCAAAAACTATTGTAGGAAATAAAGAAAGTGAATTTTCAATTCCCCTGACTATATCTTTAAAAAATGCTCCACCTTCCCTTCAGGTAAGCTCACCTTCTGATGGACAGTCTTTTTCCAAAGATCAAAATACCGCAGAAATCAAAGGCACAACAGATACAGACGTAAAAATAACTGTTAATGGTTTTTGGGCAATAACTGATGATAACGGCAACTTTCTGTACAGACTCCCTCTTCAAAATGGGGAAAATAAAATAAAAATTATCGCAACAGATATTGCAGGAAACAAGAAAGAATTAGAAATTAAGGTTAATTATTCTCAATAAGCCCCAAAAAAATCCACATCCAAATCATTATAAACGAGTAAAAAAGACTATTAATGAAAAGTGAATTTACTATTATTCCTCCAATTGAAGCCATTAAAATAAGTCCAATATATTTTTGGATATCTTGGTCTTTATGCTTTTTATAGTTTACGTAAGTTCTTTTTAAAATTGCCCAAAGAAGGTTTAAGTAAATTATTAATCCAACAATTCCCGTTGTCGCTGCGATAAAAAGAAAACTGTTGTCTGTTCCTGCATCAGCGTGGCTTGTGGAAGAACCAATAATGTTTCTAAATCCATATTTTATTTGAGCATATCTGTAAACATTGAACCCTACTCCAAAAAACGGATTTTTCTTTATGATTTCTATGGCAACTTTAGCTGAATCAATTCTTGCTTCCGTAGATGCTATACGGAATAGATTTATATTTTCAACATTAAAATTTTTTGAAGAGAATAAAATAAAAATTATTGAAATTAAAACAAGAGCAAGAAACCACTTTATTTTTTTTGTTAATAAAGAAAAAATTACTACACTAACAAAAAGCATAATTAATGCACTTCTGGAATAAGTTAAATAAACTGCAATAGCCCCAAAAATAGATATAAATCCCATTAACCAGACTTGTTTAGCTTTATTATTCTTTAAAAAAAATAAGAAAATTCCTAATAAGAAAATCAAATATACAACAAAAAATGCACCTGCAAAATTTGGATCAAGAAACGTAGAGAACATTCTGTACATGTGCTCATCCCATCCTAAGTAGTAAAGATTACGAAGATTCGAATAAAAAAAATATTGAATGAATCCAAAAAAAATAAATACCACTCCAATACCCAAAAATAGATATATAACTTTTTCTTTGAACTTATTGGGAAAACCCTTAACTACAAAAAATAAGCTAGCATATAAAATCCACCTCAAAATATAAGAAAATGCGACAAAAATCTCATTAGCGGAAAAATTATTAATATTAAACAAAAGAGAAGCACACATAATTATTGCAAATGCTATTATTGGAATAAATAAACCATTAGATCTAATATCTTTTTTCCATTTTCTAGATACTCGAGGAATCCAAACTAGAAATAAAATTATTGTTAAAATATCAATAGGCTTTATTGAAAAACTGCCAAAGTCAAATCTTATAATTTCCCCCAAAGGAAATAGTACTAAAAAAATTATAAAAATAAATTTTAATATGTCCATTTTAAACCTCCAATTGAATAAAGCCTGATATTTGTTGTCTTATTATAATAAATTAAATTCCAAAATTTAAATCTTTGTGGAAAGTTATTCCCTTGTGCAGCTATATAATTAAACGTATCTCCTTTTTTAACAAAAGATGAATCTATAAATGGAAAATTCACGTAGTAAAGATTGTGAAATCCGTATAGAAGAACCTTATCTGCATGCTTTATTTTTTTTGCAAAATACCCATCTATGTCATAAAAATCTCCAAATGCAAAGTTTAAATGACTGGAAAGAAATTGAGATTTAGATTCTTTGTCTAAAACAACAAGAATATATTTTGAATTTGCTACCAATCTATATAGTATTGAGAATAAGCTTAAAACAATAATTAATCCAATAAAAATCTTCTGTAATCTTATTTTTTCAATTAATTTTACAACTACTACGCTAATTAAAGAAAAAGCAGGAAGATAAGGCAATATAAATCTTCCTCCGCCTGTTTGTGGGGTTATATACCAAAATAAAACCGCAAGCAAAGAATAAAACAAAACAATTTTTAAAGATGGTTTAAATTTTCTATATATGAGTACTGCTATTGGTAAAAATATAACGTAGAGAGGAGAAATGGGATCAGAAAGATTCAGAGGATTTATTAAATTAAAACCTAACTTTACAGGATAAATATTTGTGAAAAATGGATACACTGGGTTTCCCGTATGAATAAATGAAAAAATAAACCAGGGAAGAGGAATTAATAAACAAATAAACCAATAGACAAATAGACCAGTAAATAAATCTTTAAGCTTTTTCTTTTTTGACAGAAAATAAAAGATAATTAATCCAGAAACAATTAAAAGAGTGCCAAGAGCTAGAAGTTTAGTAGAAATTGCCAAGCCAAGCGTTGCTGCTGACAGGACAAACCATTTCTTTTCTTTTTTTTCAAACCATTCCACAAATCCCCACAAAGCCATTATTTCGAAAAAAGTTCTTGCTAAATCTATATATGCAGTTATAGATATCCAACCCACAACCAAGTTTGAATAAAACAGTACAAGCGCCAAAAGAGAAAAGATTTTTGATAGAAACTTACGGGATAAGCTGTAAAGAGCTATCAATATTAAAATTCCAAAAGAAAAATGGATAAGCTTTGCAATAATCTCACTTCCAAAAGAAAGTCCCGCAACATAAAGCATTTCCGTTAATTTTGGCATTGCAGAATAATAAAAAATACCGCCTGGAATAAAACTTATTGAATGATTTAGAAGGTAAATTTTGGGCAAGGTCAGATGATACCAAAGTGCGTCAAAACCTAATTCAGGACCAAGGGCTCCAATGAGATTGACTAATGCTTGAAATGAAATTATCGCCAAAAGTATTAATTCAATCTTTGTACTCTTTTTTATAAAACTTACCGTTTTATCCTTAAAACTACTTATTTCCAAGTTTCTTTTTATAAAAAAGACTGTCGTAAATATAAACGCCGCAGTAAATAATATAACAACTGGTCTGTATATAAAACCAAGAAGTCCAAGAAAAAAAATAATATAGGAATAAATTCCGATCAGTAGAGCTAAGTAAAACATCTTTAGTTTTGGTAAGCTTTAAAGTATACTTAATCATTATATTCCAAGCAATGCAGAAACTCTATAGCCTCATAAAAGTTTATAAATATTATCTACTATTTCTCTTCTTGCCTTTGATTTTCTTTGGTAAAGTCATTTTTGATCAAAATTACATGCTTTATCCTTCCCAAGACATAATTAGCATTTTTTCGCAAGAAAAAAATCTTTTTCAAGATTCAATAAAAACCTCCGGAGCCTTTCCATTCTGGAATCCTTATATTTTTAGCGGTTCGCCTTTCTTAGGAAATCCTACATCAGCTATGTTTTACCCAATCAATTTATTGTTCTTGATTTTTCCAGTCGATTCAGTATTTAGCTATGTATTCATGATAGATACAATTCTTATTGGAGTCTTCACATATCTTTTTGCCAAAAGTATTAAATTGGATAATTTCAGTTCTTTTCTTTCTGCAATTACGATCATGTTTAGTGGACCCATACTTACGTTAATTTTCCCGGGACATTTAGTAAATTTTGATACATTCATCTGGTTTCCTTTAATACTTTTAATTTATGAAAAAGCCATAAAAAAGCAAAAAATAATTTATGCAATTATTGTCGCATTTCCAATCGCATTAACCCTATTTGCAGGTGCATCTCAAATTGCCGTATTTTCTTTATTATCGGCATTTATTTATTTTTCACTCAGGACAATTACTAACTTACCGAAAATCAATAAATCTCTATATCTAAGAAAAACGTTTGTGATATTTTTCTTATCAATCATTATTGGCTTCCTACTGGCAGCCATACAAATTATTCCAACAAGTGAATTTTCTAAATTATCCGCCAGATCTGATGGACTAAACTATGGATTCGCCTCAGATTTTTCACTACATCCAAAACAAGTTATTTCATTCATATTCCCATATTTTTTTGGGAATCCGGCAAATGGCACTTATTGGGGAAAGGGAAATTTCTGGAGCCTTAATGGATATATTGGCATTCTTCCACTTTTGTTAACCGCAATTGCACTGCTTATCAAACCCAAGCGCCTATCGATTATCTTTTTAATTCTAGGATTATTTGCTCTTTTATTTTCTTTTGGTAAATATTCATTTGTATTTCCATTTTTCTTTAAATATGTTCCTCAATTTGATTCTTTCCGTGCTCCTGCACGCTTTTTATATGTCTACGTTTTTTCATTCTCTATTCTGGCAGGAATAGGAGTAAATTCATTCATTCAAAAAACATCTATATCTAAAAAATATTTATCAAAAATCTTTATCGCAATTCTCACAACATCTATTATCTTTTTGATTACGAGCATTCTGCTTATTTTTAATAAGAACCTTCAAATTTATGAAAAATATATTCTTAACAATAGCTATGCTGTTGGAATAAATCATCTCAGATTATATTTTCAATTCACCAATGATATTATAATGTTTTCTTTAGTTTTATTAATATTTGCAATTAGTTTATTTTTAAGAATTAAAAACAAGAAAAGTACTAATATTTTTAAAACCTTACTTATATTAATAATATTGTCTGATCTTTGGTTTTTTAGTTCTAAGTTTATATCGGTCAGAAAAATAAACGAAGTCTATACGATTCCTAATTTAATTAGGATAATTAAAAATGACAAGGAAAGTTTTAGAATTTTTGATAAAAAAAATTTATACTTACCAGTCACTGAAAGAAATAAAATTGAAAATATAACAGGCGTCCACTCTTTATACATTAAAGACTATAGAGATTTTGTATGGGCAATTGGAGACCATGAAAATAAACCTTACGAATCGTTTTTCCAAATTAAAAAAATACAACATACAATATTCCTCAATCTCTTAAACGTTAAATATATAATTGAAAATAATGAGCTTATCAAAAATGCAGATTTTCTTCCTCGAGCCTACGTTGTTCCAAATGCTATTATTCTTCCAAAACAAGAGATTTTTAGCAAATTAAAAAATAAGGACTTTGATCCAAAAAAACAAATAATATTGCAGAAAAATCCAGGTGTTAATTTAACTAATTTTTCATCATTTAAAGAAGTTAAAATATATCACAAAGAACCCAATAAAATTAAATTAAAAACAAGTTTAGACGCTCCTGGATTCTTAGTCTTAAGTGAAATAGATTATCCGGGCTGGAAAGCCTATGATAATGATAAAGAACTAGAAATATTTAACGCGGACTATATTTTGAGATCTGTTTATCTAACCAAAGGCTCTCATAAAATATCTTTTACGTATGAACCTACTTCCTACACGGTCGGAAGAAATATTTCCATATTGACACTTTTGCTATGCTTTCTGTTTTTGATTATCAAAAAGGCATTTAGTTTAATTGACATTAAAAAGCTTTTTCTATAATATTGATTTTCCAGGAACTGCAATTTTCATGAAGACTACCAAAGAATTTATTGAGTTTAATAAGAATTACTATAAACACATAGAAGACTATGACTGGGTTTATGTTACAGATAACTTCAAAGGGCTTGAATCAATATTCCACAAACTTAGGCAATTTTTAATTGTTCGTTTAATAAATAAGTATAAAAAAGGAGATAAAATATTGGACGCGGGATGCGGAACAGGTCTTATCTTAAGAAGGTTACCAAAAGGAACGGTAGGTGTAGACATAAATCCTAGAAATATTAAAAGAGCAAGAAAACATGCGCCCTTAGCAAAAGTTATTCAGGCAGACATAGAAAAATTACCTTTCAGACAAGAAACTTTTACAACTATAGTTTCGACAGAAGTTATAGAGCATCAACCTGACCCCAAACCAACCATGAATGAGTTAAGAAGAGTATTGAAAAAAGGAGGAGTTTTTATTGGAAGTGTTCCCGCTATATCTCCTATCTGGTTTTTAAGATTTCTCTCAAGCACATGTCCTCGAGGAGAACCTTTCCATAAAAATTTTAAAAAAGAAGAGCTAAAAAGATTGTTTAAAGACTTCAAAATTATTAAATTAACCAGATCTGTCTTAGGAATGAGTTATTTTTTCGTTCTACAAAAATAAATTATTTCTTTTTGTAGACATCCATCAAATGTGCGCCATCAGCAGTAACTGAATATACCAGTTTATAATTTTTTCTAATCTTTGAGTCATCAAAACCGTGTCTTATGACGTGAAAGAATCCTACAATCACATAATCGTAAACCTTATTTTCCTTATATAACTCTATTTTAAAACTCTCAAGCTGAGGAATAGATACGAAAGGCTCATGAGCTACGCCAACAGTTGATCCTTTTGGCGCTATACTTTTAATATATAAGACAGCTTCTCGTCCTCCCTCTCCCCACCAACCTAATTGAAAAAGTCTTTTTTCATAAACGTTTTTCGCTCCTCCGACAACTACATTGAAATAATTTAAATAGTAAGGAGTTATCTTAAAAAGAATTACAAACATATACACAAAAACTGGGATAAAAAAGATAGCTTTAATTAAGGTTCTTTTTGTAAACTTTTCTAAAAAGTAATTAAATCCTATGCCTGCAATAATTGAGAGTGGAGTATAAATTTCAATAATATATCGAACTCCATGTTGCCTAAAGTTGTAAAAAGACTGAATAAATGGAAAAATAAACCAGGCAACAAGTGAGTACATAATCCAAGTTTTTTTATTCGAGATATTTTTGAGGCCAATTAAAAATAGAACCAGGATTAAAAATGGTGTTGTGATCAGAAATTCTACTACATAATAAAGCTTAGGAACAAACATTAATCTTCCAAAAAAGACCTCAGGTATAGAGTGAGCAGTATCGACAACTCTCATCCTATAATTTAAATCAAAAATTTCTTTCAAATGGAACCACGGCATTGGCCAAAGTAGAAAGAAAGTTATAAAAGAAAATGCGGCAATAATCAATATCTTTGGATTAAAAAATTTATTCCTTTTTTTATTTTTATAAAAATACCATAAGGCATAAATCCACACAAAAAGAGGAACAAGAAGAATATTCGTATATTTCGTCTCAAGAGCAAAACCTAACAAAATACCAGTCAGAATTCCATTTTTTAAATTCATTTTCTGCAGAAAATTGAAAAAAGAGTAGATAGATGCGGTAAAAAAAAAGATAAGAATGCTTTCAATTGTAGCTAATTGCGAAAGACCTAAAAGAAATGGCAACATAGAAAATATAATTGAAGATATAATTCCCACAAAAGGTGACAAGTATGACCATCCTATTAATAAGATTAATACGCTAGTTAAAGATGAAAATAAGACTGAAACTAATCTAGAATGGGTCCAGTCATAATTAAATATTGGTTTACCATTACTGTATTGCTGCACATCGTACTGAGCTGCCCAACCATAAAGATATTTAGGCAAAGGAGGATGATATGGATATTGCCATAAAGGATTGGTAAAATCCCTACTCTCAATTAATTTAATAAATTTGTAACCTAGCTCAACCTGGGAATCTTCATCCCAAGTTCTTCCTATTTTATCTAAATTCCAAAGTCTTAACAAGATAGCGAAAATGAAAATTAAAAAAACAATTAGGAGCTTTATTATTTTTCTTCTTTTTTCAACCATAATTTACCGCGAACCAAAAATGAATGTAAAGACATAATTATTGCAAAAATTAACCCTCTCACTCCATCCATAAATCCTCTTTTAAAAATATAATTCACCATAAATTTTCCTAAAGGATATAGAAGTATGGACCAGAAAAATATTCTAGTTTTTTTGTCTTTTAATTCTTTTACTCGAATATCTGTATAGAAATTAACTTCTCTTAGAAATTCTTCCAGATTCTTATGAGGAAAGTGAAGTATGGGATTCTTTAGTACTCCTACAGGACCTTCTATATTCCATCTTTCATGAGCCATACCCTTCCATTCTCCAAACCCTTTCCTTCCAAGCCTTAATAATTTTATGTATCCTGTTTCTCCATACCTTAGTTGCTTTTCCCACATAAAATCAGACCTTCTTAGATAAAAGCCATTGAAATTTCTTAAGTTTCTGTCTTTAAGTTCAACTGCATTTGATATTTCATAAGCTAATGGGTCAGAAACTATTTCATCGCTATCTACAAATAAAACCCATTCATTTTTTGCTTTAGATAAGCCAAAATTACGGGCAGAAGAGAAATCGTTATTAAGATCATGTGGGTATATCGTTGCATCGTATTTTCTTGCAATTTCAATTGTCTTGTCCGATGAATCATCATCTATTAGAATAATTTCATCGCACCACTTTATCGACTCCAAACATCGTTTTATATTGTTTTCTTCATTTCTTGTGAGAATTACTACGCTAATCATTTATTTTTTTTCAACTTTTATCCCGTTTTCGGATTCAGAAATATATATTTTAATTAATTCATTTTTTTTAGAAGATGGGTGCCCAAACCACCATGTTAAATATTCATAATTCATCGTAAAGCTTTCGTATTTACTTGCCGCGCCAACTCCTTTCAAATTATAGTCTTTATTCTGGACTATATTCAATATCTCACGAGTAGCTTGAACACGCTTATCTAAAGTGAACAATTTGCTTGACTTATCAAATGTAAAATCATTTTTTAACATAAAGCTAATATTACTTACTATTAAAATTATTATAAAAATTAAAACTGGAATAATCATCATCTTTGCAGTCATAATAAAATATAGAAAATAAGAGAAAAAAATAATTACAATTGGAAAAAAAATAGTAAGATAGGCATCTGACGGCGTTTGATTTAAAATAACAAAAATAAAAGGGATAACAAATAGAAGAATAATCAACCTATATGAATTATTAATTCCCTTCTTGAATGCAATATAAATTATCCACCCTATCAAAATTGCAAGAATTATAAAAGAAATAAAGCTACTTTGAGCAAAAATTAATTTTCTGAAGTTATCAAATAAAAAATTAAACATAATAATAATTTTATTTATTGAAAATGCTTGATGTGGACTATAGCCCAACAACGAGACTGCTCTATAAAAAACCCATGCGGCAAATTTCAAAGTTTGAGGAAATCCATTCTTTACGTCGTACAATATTATCGGCAATAGAGGAATCACAAGTGCAAATAAGGAGAAAAATATAATTTTTTTATTAAATATTTTACTAAAACTTTTTCTGTATTTAAAAAACTTATATGTTAATATGCACATCAAGACTCCCCACAAGACAGATGTTGATATTTCGAAATTATATAGAATAGCTAACAAAAATATTGACAACGGTAAATAACTCGATCTGTTTTGAATGATCTTATACAAAGAAAATATTAAAGCCATAACAAATAAAGGTATTGGGCTTGTATGATATGGAAATCTCATATAATAAACTACAAGGGGTGAAGTTGCGTAAAGCAAAGATGCAATTAACCCAACCCTTTTGGAGAAAAGCGTTGATCCAACTATATAAATTCCAAAAACTGATAGAGCTCCCAAGATTATAGTAAGATATGCACCTGATACAGGATTGAAATTAAATATCCATAAGAATAAAGCCAAAAAATAAGTCCAGAATGGCCCCTGGTGTAACCAGGGATGGCTTGAGGCAATACCTACAAGCGGAATTTGACCACTAATAATCATATCTCTTGCTGACAGATAAAACCATCCTTGATCGCCTATAAAAGTCATTAATTCCTTTAGCTTGAGGGAGCTTAAATAGACAGAAAAAATAAGTATTAAACCAAGTAATAATTCGTGTTTTCCTATATTTGAAAATAAATTCACAATAAACGCAAAAAATCTTCCATAGTTTTTTTTGAAAAAATTATAACGACTTTGGGAAAATATTTTATTTATATCTTTTCTTTTTTTCGTACTTGCTTCCCAAATATGTACCACTTTTGCTTTTGGAATAATATAATTCTTATATCCAATTTTTTTAACTCGTTTTGCTAAATCATATTCCTCAAAATATAAGAAAAAATTCTCATCAAACATGCCAGCTTTTTCAAAAAGATCTTTCTTAATCATAAAAGCTGTTCCCGGAACAACATCAAATTCTTCAATATTTTTTCTATCCCAATCTTTATGAAAGAACTTCTTCGAGATAGGATTATTGGGAAAAATTTTGTTAATAAAAGAACTGGTTACCATAGCGCTTTTTAAATCATATTCATTACTCCCCTGCTTAGGGTATATATTTCCAGAAGCATCAAGAAGTAAAGGCGCAGTCATTCCTACCTTAAAATTATTTCTTACAAAATTAAAAAGGATATCCATTGAATTTTTCTTGACAATCGTATCCGGATTTAAGAAAAAAAGAAAATCACCCTTTGCGGCTTTTGCTCCCAAGTTATTTCCTGCACCAAATCCGATGTTGTCTTCACTTTTTATGTATCTAACGTATGAAATTTTCTGTAATGTTTCTTTCAAGCTACTTACCGAATCATTATCTACAACAATGATCTCGAATGAAACTTTGGGCTTAGAATTTATAATTGATGAAATACAGACAACTAACTCTTTTTCGACTTTATAATTAACTATTATGATTGAGACTTGTATATTATTTTTTCTCATACTCTATGATTTTCAAAAATCTTTCAATGCTTTTATCCCAAGTCCAATTTCGCAAGACATGTTCACGACCATTTTTTCCCATTTCACTTCTCATTTTTTCATTATCAATAATTTGATTAATTTTTTCGTAAAGTTTGCTTGGGTTTCTTGGAATCAAAAATCCTGTCCTATTATCAATAATTGATTCGTTATATCCACCCTCCCCCACCGCAATAACAGGCACTCCGCAGGCCATTGCTTCAAGCGGAATCAATCCAAATGGTTCATTATGATTCAAAGCCACTAGAACTTTTGATTTGTTATAAATTTCTGCGAGTTCTTTGTCTACAATACTAGATTTTCCACCTTCCCTAAATATTGCCTTGACCTTAAGCTTATTATCAAAGGTTGATAATTTATTTAAAAGATCGTATCCATTATCTTTGTTGCCTATAAAAAGTACGTCTATTGTTTTATTTATATTCTGCGGCTTGAAAAGATTAGTATCGACCCCTAAATAACATACTATTGCTTTTTTACTGTAGGATTTTTCAATAAACTCTTTTGAAAATTCAGAATTAGCCAGAACTATGCCGGCGTTTTCGAAATTACCCTTGTCTATCCATCTTCTTATTTTGCGATTTAGGTGCTCGTAAATATTCTTTGGAAACTTAATATGGCTAATATCTGACAGAAAAGGATCATAAGCTATTCTTAATGGTTCCTGGCAGTAATAGATACAATTTTTTAAAAAACGCAAGATAAATGGAGCCTGCGTATATTTTGAGGGATGAATAAAAACATAATCATATTTTTCAGACTTAATTTTACTTGCTATTTTCTTGTGTAATTCATATAAATTAAAAAGCTCTATTGTATCTTTATAGAGCCTTGTTTTCCAATTGCCACCTTCCCAAGTTGCTGGGTTAAAACGATAATAAAAAGTTTCCTTTGTGTTTTTCCTTATTTCCCTGTCTTCTTTATTGTCTACATAAAATAAATCCACCTTAGCAATTTTATTAAGTCTTTTCGTGAATTCGTCAGAAGCTCTTCTTGCTCCACCAAAGTCCAATTCGTGAAATATTGCAATTTTCATTATCCTGCAGTATCAATAGGTTTAAAAATTTTCCAAACATAGAAAATGACAAGAGGAGTTTCCAACAATACCGATAAAAGAGCCGAAAAACTTGCCCCTATTATTCCATAATTTAAAGTCAGGGGAACAATTGTAACGATAAGAGTTAAGAACCTGACAAATGTTATCCCTGCAACAAAATTTTGTTTTTTTAACGCAAGGAATAAAGAGGAAGATACGCCTGTTACTGCCCTTAACATACCATAAATTACCAGTATTTTTAGAATTGAAGTGATACCTAACCATTTAGATCCTAAAACCAGACTGAAAAATTCTTGAGGCAAAAAAAAGATAATTAAACCTAGAATTATAACTGGCAAGGACACTAACAACATAGTTTTCTTAAAAGCGTTAAGTAATCTTTTTTTTTCTTCTGATATTTTTGAATAGACTGGAAAAACTACTCTGTTAACAACATCTGATATTTCGCTAATAGGCAAAGTGGAAATATTATATCCCATCTGATAAATACCAAGCGATGATGAACCCAATAATTTTCCTACAATAATATTATCTCCATTCTGAGCAATATAATTAAAAATTCCATACGTCGTAACCCACTTCCCATGATTAATTATTGTCTTTACTATATGCGATTCAAATTTAAATAATGGACGCGGTTTGAATAATGCAAAAGACAATATGACTTCAAGAATAGCTCCCGCCATTAAACCCCACACAAAACTTATAGCGTCATGTAAAACTAGAGCTAAAATTATTGATACGAAAGAGTCAAAAAGAAAAATAATAAACCTTAAAAAAAACTCCTTATTAAATTGAAGATCTTTCTGAAATTTTACAATCGCAGGATTGATAAAGCCTCTTATGAAAGGAACTAAGCTAATCCAAAATAAAAATCTGTATAAATCCGGAAGGTTGAAAAAATCTACAACAAAAGGAGAAGAAGCTAGGATAATTATAAACAATATAGTTCCCCTTAAGATTGAAACTATCCAAGCCGAATTAACAAAGCGATCGACTTTATCTTTTTCCTGTATTAAAAATACGTTAATGCCTGTTTCTGTTAAAATTTCAAGCAAAGATAGAAGAATTGATGCAATACCAAATACCCCAAACTGTGCCGGAGTAATAATTCTCGCCAGAATAATTATTCTTATAGTACTAATTATTCGAGAGAGAATTCTGAATCCGCTCATCCATGACACTCCGACAAAGGCTTGCTTAGAATATCCCATATGTCTATTTTATCAATTTTGAGGATTTTTATCTTGCATGTATATGGTGATTGTCCAAATAGGAACTATGCCTGAGGAATAAAAATCAAACTCATCGCCCATTGTCTTGTATAAGATTTTTGGTGGCTTAAATTCTTTTATTACTTTATATTTTCCTTTGATTAGCTTCTCTATTAAAGATTTTTTATGAGATTTTCTTAGGTGATTTAAGTCAAATTCCCTATTAGTTACTATAACAATATTCGGCAGATGACTGTTTTCATCCACCACCTGATATTTAAAAGAATCATTATCTTTCTTTAAATAAAACTCTTTAACTATTATGTCCGGAAGTAGCTGATATATCGGGATATTCTCAATTCCAATAATACTTCCCTTTGTAATATTTTTTGTTATCCAAACTGAAGACAACTCCCTTATATCTTTTTCCCATTTTATTGAGACCATTAAAATTGATTGCAAAAATTGGATATATAGCAAAACTACTAATACACAATATATTTGAAATTTAAAACGAGCAAAATTTTTTATAAGTTTTTGAATAAATAAGCTTGAGAAAATTGCAAAAAATGGAAGTAGAACAAGTAGTCTATTTCCATTTGCTCCAAGCTTCAATGGAACTAAGCTAAATAAAAATAAAATCATTGACAAAAATAGAAATATTTCGTTTTTAAATTTTTTAAAATTAAATTTAATAATTACTGGAACTAATTTTGTACTCCAATAAATCAACGATAAACTTATTATTCCTCCAAAAACGTAACCAAAATCTAGAAGAACAATTTTTCTAATCAGATAAATCCACCAGGGATTATATTTGAGTATAAAGTTATTGAAAATAATTGGATCCCTTATTAAATTTGAGTATAAATATTCTTTATAATCTCCTCTTTGTAGAATTAAATCTGGTATTCCAAAAGTTAGAAATATAAATATACAAATTAATAACCCGACCAATAGATCTTTATATTTTCTTTTTTTACCAAAATTAAAGTAAAAAAAGGATAAGATATAAATAATAAAAAGCGGAAGCGCACTTATTTTTGTTGCCACTGCAAGAGAACAAAAAATACCTGCGATAATATAGTTTTTGAGAGCCGGATTTGATCCATATTTGAGAAGAAAAGATAAAGAAGAAATTATCCAGAAGGTCAAAGCAATGTCATATTTAAAATAATTACTAAGCGCTAACCACAACGGAGTAACAACAAAAAAAACAAGAGCAAGAGCTGGGTTTATTTTGAAATACTTTTTTACAAGATTGGCTAATGCAAATAAAGACATAACTCCAAAAATCAAAGTATTCAATCTTAAAACTTCAAATAGTTTTTTTTGCATTAATAATGATTCAACGCCTGATTTTATAGAAAAAGGGTCAATAATTTTCAAAAGTGCAAAAGGCGAAAGATAAATACCAGATAGTAAAAATTGAAAGATAGTTCCATTGGCAGCTCCGCTTACGTTCGGAGTTCCATACTCAAAGACTGATTTAATTGATTCAAGCTGGTGCCACTCATCCATATGATAATTGTATGGATGATTAAGGTTGGGAACTCCCCAATCAATAATACTAATCATCGCGGATGAGTAGATTAAAATTATTCCAACCGTAGTTTTGTTTTGAGTAATATATTGAATAATTTTCTTAAACATATTGCTGTTATGTTTTTTTATAGATTAAATAATTTTCGACCTTATCTAATACTTTAAAATTGCTTATCATATACTTAAAAAGGGCTTTTGTTCTTACATAATCCGGAACTCCATCTTGAATTATTAATGCATCTGTATTGTAAATTATATATTTAACATTATTTTCTATAATGTATCTTATATTTGATTCCTGAGCATATATAGGGGTTGCCTCAAAAACTGTAAAATAATAAGGGGGTTTTTGGTTAAATAAAACATAAAATATTGGATCACTCAAGTAATCAAAAATTTTAGTGTATCCTTTTGAATCTTTTTCAATTATATTTTTGATTCTCTCAAACTTCGTATTTTTGTTAATAATAAGATTGTTCAAATTGCTATTCAAACATAGTGTACTTTTATCTATTAAGAAATTGCTTATGTTCTTTTGGAAAAATGCGTTAGTTAAATCCTTTTTAAAATCCAAATTATAATTGACGAAAGGATGAAGTCCAAAACCCAATACAACAAATCCTACAATAATTGTAAAGCATAAAGCCACGAAAAAATTACTTATTTTATTTCTTATTAATTCCAAAAACATAACTATGTACAGAAAAAATGAAATAAAAGTAATCTGCCTATCGATTGATCTGATTATATTTTTTTGCTCAAGTAGTACCAGGACAAAAACTAAGCTAATTTCCAAAAAAAATATAAAGGATAGTTTTTTTTGAGAGAAGAATTTTTTATAACTCAAAATAACGATTGCTATAAAAATACTGCCAAAAGTAAATAAATTATCTGTTGTTGTGGAAAAAGGAATAAATGGGGTTTTTGCATATAATGTAAAATCAGATAAATGTTTCATGAATAAGAAAAATTCATTAGCTATATTGTTAGATTTTAAGAATATTAAGAAGGGTAAAAAACCTAATATAAATCCAAGGACGTTTGTTGTTAATCTAGAAAATAGATAATTGAAATAATTTAAATTTTTTCTTCTTTTTAAAATAGGAGTAATTACAAGAAAGAAAAAAAATAATAAAAAAGCATATATTCCTTGATCATTAACCAATGAGAATACTACCCCAATCAACAACCCCAAAATAAAAGATAACTTAACATTAATTACATTTAATTTGTAAAAAAAATAAGAAAATAAAAGAGCAATAGATAAGATTATTCCATAACGAGTGAAGTTTTCTATGCCTGCGTATTTATATATAAATAAGTAAAAAGAGATAAATGAGACAAGTGCAAGCATCTTATTTCTAGATATTATTTTTAAGATTATATAATTATTTAAAAATAATATTGTAGGCAAGAAAAAATAAATTATCCCTAAAAAAGTATTATTATTCTTAAAATAGAATAAAATTCCATAAGGGAAATATATATCTTTATAGGGAAGCAGCTTGTTTAAAGAAGTAAAATCCCAAGCGAAAGGAATTTGTGATCCAAAACTTAGATTTAAGTAATTAGTACAAGAAAGAAAAAAATCTTTAAAATTAACTACAGATAAGATTACAAAAAGCGTTATTATATCTGGAGAAAATATTCTTTTTCTTATAATGCTAAACATAATTACTCTTTATGTTTTCTAACTTTACTAAGAATAAAAAAAACTACAATCGGAGATAAGATGAAAACAAAAAAAAGTATTGTTTCAAAATATAATGGATATTTAAAGTATTGTGCATAGGCCACGATTCCATGTTCTGTAATTTTAGGAGAACTAAATAGAGATCTTAATTGCCTAAAACTTAGTAAAATAATTAAGTATATGATCGAAATATAAGAAAATCCTTCAATTAATATTTTAGATCTCTCATTCAGTAGCCCATTTATAGTGCCTAAAATCACAGCTTTGTCTGAAATTATTTGAATTAAAGGTAGCAACAATATTGCTCGAGCGTCTTTCACGTATTTGTAGTTTTTAACTATCGACCAAAAAATATATATTGAGAGTATCAAGTATATAGTATTAAGTATTATGTATGATCTTGAAATCAAAAATAACAACAAAAGAATAAGACCAAGAACATATCGTAGAAAAATAAAAAATACTTTGGGCCTAAAAATGTGGGACTCAGAATCTCCTTTTGCAAAACGGTAAAACATTATAAAAGCGTCTTTTAGATTTTTCCTTGGTTTCCAATAAACTATTGCTCTTATCTCAAAAATTATATTAGCGCTTATTTCTTTTAACCTCTTGGCAAACACGTAGTCTTCGTTGTTATTGAATTTCTCTTCAAATCCTCCTACCTTTTTCCATATAGATTTTTTAAATGCTATGGATCTGGTCGATGGAAGAAATTTATCTTTATCTACTTTATCCGGCATTACCAAAACATAAGGGATGAGACATTTTTGAAAAACGGTTTTTGCACTGCCCTTGTAATATCCCGCAACAACTTCTATTTTGGGGTCCTCAAAAGGTTCTGTTATATTTTTTATCCAATCCTTATCAAGGATACAGCCGCTGTCAGAACAAACAATAATTTCATTACTCGATCTCTTAACCGCCTCATTTCTTCCTACCGCCCTATTCCCTTTTTTTACGAAAACTTTTAATTTTGACTTGTGATTTTGAATTTGAGCGACCGTATGGTCGCGACTCCCTCCATCAACAATAATAATTTCATCCGGCATCTTAGATTGTTTCATTAAAGACTCTAATAAAGCTTCGACAGAAGCTTCTTCGTTATAAACAGTAGCAATAAAGGATACCTTCATACTTGCACTTGAGGCAGACAATTCGTATTATATCAGCATGCTCCCTCAGTATAAACTCGTACTTATAAATGGCATTCTATCTCTTTTGCTACTGATAGGCTTACTAATTTATAGATATATCTTTCCCAAAAAGAAAATCAATCTCCTCTACTTACTAATTCTAATTTCGATCCTCCCAATTATAAGTATTTTTAGAGTTGGTACTTATGAAAGTGGAGATTTATCTTTACATACGACAAGACTAATATCCTTTTATAATTTATTTATTAATTATCATCTTATTCCCCGCTGGACTCCGGAATTCAATGCTGGCTTTGGTGATCCACATTTTCTATTTGCTTATTTTCTTCCATATTTTATTGGCTCTATTTTTCATTTTATTGGTCTTTCTTTTTTAACCAGCATCAAATTCTTATTGGCTTTTTCTTTCATACTTTCAGGAATAACAATGTACTTATGGGTCAAAGAGGAATTGGATGAAAGGGCAGGATTTATAGCTGCAATATTCTTTCTATTTACCCCATATCATTTGATAGATATGCATTTTAGAGTAACTATTGCAGAAAATCTTTCTTTTGTATTTTTACCTTTAGCGCTACTTGCAACAAAAAGGATAATTGAGAAAAATAACAAGAAATGGTTCTTTTTTCTTTCAGCAAGTATTGCTCTTTTAATTCTTTCTCACCAAGCTATTTCTTTAATGTTTTTCCCTATACTATTATCTTACTCTATTTTTATTTTGCTAAGGAAAAAGAAGAAAATCAAAAACTTACTCTATTTTTCTACTTCTATTTTATCCGGCTTCCTTCTTTCCTCTTTTTATTGGCTCCCTATTATTTTTCTTGCCAAATTTACACAACAGGGAGCAAATCCAACTCCTATTTCATTTCCTCAATTAACTGACTTACTTTATTCACCATGGCGATTTGGACTATTATTTCAAGGACACAAAGGAGAGCTATCTTATTTAATTGGATATACCCAATTATTTATACTGATTTTTTCAATATATTTAGCTATAAAAAACAAACTTGACAAAAAATATAAAGGCTTGCTCACTTTTTTCCTGCTCACTTCTGTAATTATATTTCTTATGATAACTCCATTATCCAAACCTATGTGGGACATAACGCCTTTTTTAAGATATTCTCAGTTCTCAACAAGACTTCTTGTTCCACTATCCCTATGTATTTCTATACTTGCAGGAATTGTTACTAGAAAAATAAATAAAAATTGGTTTTTTGCAATGATTTGTTTTTTTACGATATTTTATACAATACTTAACTGGGGAAATAGACGAACAATTCCGGAAATAACAGATAACTCACTTAAGAGAGAATTTAATCTCAAACCTGACGTTAGTGGACTTGAACCTACTTCCCCAATCTGGGCAGATTTAAATAAATCAAAACTTAGAATCAAGTCAAAATCAAATATAGAGATCTTGAATGGCGATGCGACTATAAAAGAAGTTTCTAGAAATCCCATATTTCATTCTTACAAAATAAACGCAAAATCAGACATTGAAATTAAAGAAAACACTTTATTTTTTCCAGGATGGATAGTTATAGCAAATAATAATTTCATTCCTGTGAATTATAAAAACCGATACTCCCCAGGAGTTGTAACATTCAGATTAACCAAAGGAGAATATAATGTGGGTGTAAAATTTGTTGATCTACCAATAATCTATTTTTCAAAATTACTTAGCTTGACCTCTTTAGCCATTTTCATTCTATATCTTCTGATTCCAAAAAAATTAAGATTTAATTTTCCAAAGCTTTAAATACATATTGGTCACTTCATCCCAAGTTTGTTCTTTAACCCATGCATATGCCTTTTCAATCATTTTCTCTTTTTTTTTTGAGTTATTAAGATAAAAAGAAATTTTTGAAACTAATTCCGAGGAAGAACTGGAAATTGTAATGAATTTTGAAAAAGGAGTCATTCTGAGATAATCTTCTTTGAGAGGATTGTCATAAACCGCAAATACCAATTTTCTTACTGCCATTGCTTCCAAAATAGATAAATATCTTGAAACGAAAGCAAAGCTATATTTTAAAAAATATCTTTCTGAATCTTTTTGGAATCCTAAAACCCTAAAATTCTTCTCAATTTCTTTTCTAAATTTTCCATCACCTATTATTTCAAACTTAAAATCTGGTATTTTTTTTCTTATCAGCTTGACTGCATCAAGATAAGTTTTTATACCAGTCTGCTCATCAAGTCTTCCAATAAATACAGCTGATTCTTGTTTAATTCTATTTGGAATTTGTAATTTTGAATTTGTAATTTCTATACCACCATAAGTTACATAGCTAGGTTTTGTCCCATACCATTTTTTCATAAAACTTCCTACGCAAATATTTCCTATTGATAATTTTTCTGCTATTTTGTGCATTATAATTTGCTTTGACTTTAAAGGATAATTTTCGTATCCATGAAAAGTGATGTAGGCTTTTTTTCTTGGGAACAAAAAACGAAACGGAAGATACCAGAAAAAAACATCATGACAGTGAATAATATCAGCATTAGCTATAAGTTGCTTATTGGCTCCTAGCCATTTCCAAATCATGAATTTCTTAAACCAATTATCCTTACCAACAGGAACCCTATAAATTTCTATTGAATTAATAATCTCACATCTCGGAATTTTTTTAGTTGATAACTCTTCGGTAATTATTGTTACTTTATGTCCCTTTGCAATTAATCTTTTTGAAATTTCGAAAACGTGCTTTTCTACCCCACCAATATGCGGATGAAATAGCCGGGTAAAAAATAAAATATTCATAAAGGTTTTGCTAAAATTACAATACTATTAGGTTGCCATTTTTTTTTAAAAAAATTTGATGAAATTTTCTTAAACGTGTACAGGTTTTTAAACGCATAGAATGTTTTCAACTTTACTACTTTAAATCCTGCTATTTTTAATTCTGCTCTAATTAGATTTTCCGTGTATGTTCTTACATGCCCACTCAGATTGTCTTTTTTCTTATCCAATCCTTCATTTGTAGGTATAGACATAATAAAAGATCCTTTGGTTTTTATAATTTCTTTGATCTTCGTAAGCACTTTAAAGACTTTACCTGGAGGAATGTGTTCCAATACTTCTAGCATAAAAATCCCATTAAAAGATCTTTTTTTGTATTTCATTGTATAAATTGATTCTTTAACAAACTTGCCCTTAAATTTATTTCTTAAATCTTTGACTGCGGCACTTGAAATGTCATTCCCAAAAATTTTGATATTTTTATTTTTACTTAAAAATTCTTCAACAAGACCATGCCCCGCACCTATATCCAGAATTTTCTTAGCATTTTTTGGAAGAAATTTAAAAGCTGCCCTAACTCTGTCCCTAGTCATTCCGTCTTGATCGGCAAAGCTTGCCTTGCCAGACATTTGCTTGTTCCAAAAGCTGGCAGTATTCAAATCTTTAATCTCTGCATATTTTGTGGAATAAGTTTTTTTTAATGTCTGCAGGTCACTTATGCTTGCCAAAATTTGCCTTGCTCTTTCAACCAAAAAAGGTTTTTTAGCACACTTTTTACAAAGAGGATATTTATCAGAATCTTTACAGATTAAACACTTATTCACAGTGGACCCGAGAGGATTCGAACCTCTGACTTCTTCAATGTGAATGAAGCGTTCTACCACTGAACCACGGGTCCGCAGCCTATATTCTACAGTATCTATCCTAGATTGACAAAGGAAAATAAATCAACGACAATATAATAGATTTATGGTTTTTTTGAAAAAAATCTACAGCTTTCTATTAGATACAACTCAAACTCTCCTTTTGGTTTTTGCAGTTTTTCTTGTTATATATGTTTTCTTATTCCGTCCGTTTCGGGTTAGCGGAAACTCTATGGATCCCACCTTTTTTGATAAACAATATATTTTAACTAATATAATAGCCTTAAAACTGGGTAGGCCAAAAATAGGAGACGTAATTGTTTTTAAAGCTCCTCCTGATCCGGAAAAAGATTATATCAAGCGTATTATAGGAGCCCCTGGAGACTCAGTGCTCATTAGGGACGGAGACGTTTATGTAAATGGAAAACTACTCGATCAAAGCTCATACCTAAAACCTTCAGTTAGAACATATGGAGGTTCTTTTCTGCACGAGAATGAGGCCGTAACAATTCCGCAGGACACGTATTTTGTGATGGGAGATAATAGACCAGGAAGCTCTGACTCAAGAGAATGGGGCTTTGTCCCTTTAAAATCTGTAATCGGAGAATCTTTTTTCGCCTATTGGCCGCTTAATAAAATGGGGATAGTTAAAAATCCCTATAATTAATTTGCTCTTAAAAGTTTAGCTATTACTTCTTTTATTTTAGGACCTGTAACTTCTACGTCGCCTACTATTTCAATTAATATTCTTGCCTTTTTACTGGATTGGAAAATGGTTGCCTTGTTTAAATTATATTGTTTGGCAATCTTCTGAGCCATTTCGTCAAGTTCCGGAATCCAAAGTTTATCTGTTACTGTTCTAGGTTCTCTTTTCTGAATCTCGCCTTTTGCTTTCCTTGCTTCTTCTTCCGTTTGTCTAACTGTGCTATTCTCACGAAGTATTCTTCGGAATAAATCAAGCATTAAATTTGTATCTCCTAATGAGATCAAAGGTCGCACATGACCCTCAGTAATGACACCGGCGACTAAAGCATCTTTAATTGCGTCCGGAAGAGACAAGAGTCTAATTGTATTTGAGACAGTCGGAGCACTTTTTCCAACTTTTCTAGCCACTTCATTGGTTCCCAAACCGAATTCGTCGATCAATCTTTTATATGCTAAAGCTCTTTCTATTGGATTAAGATCTTCTCTTTGAACGTTTTCGACAATGGACATCTCAAGCATTCCTTGAGGCGTGGTTTCCTTGATTACGACAGGAACCTTGGAGAGTCCTAATAGTTTGGCTGCTCTCCAACGTCTTTCTCCGGCAATTATTTGATATCCAGCTGGTGTTCTGGCCACAACTAAAGGCTCCAAAATTCCCTGCTCTCTTATTGAATCAACCAAATCATTTAAAGATGCCGGTGCAATTACTCCGCGGGGTTGGAGAGGATTAGCTTGAAGCATGTTAATTTCAAGTTCATGGATTGATTCATCAGTATTCGTGTTGTCCATAAAAACAGAATTTTTGCTTACTAATTTATAACTTCTGCTATTTTCTTGCCGTGAGAAACTTTAAAATTTACAGTTCCATCTTTTACCGCAAATAGTGTAAAGTCATTCCCCATAGATACACCTGTACCTGCAAAAAGCTTTGTTCCTTTTTGTCTTATGATAATGTTGCCTTTGGAGACTTTTTGACCACTATATAACTTAACACCCAAGCGTTTTGCTCTGGAATCCCTGTTGCCCTTAACTGAACCTTGTGCTTTCGTATGTGCCATATGTTACGTTTGTGAAAACTCAACTTATTATATCCAATTTTTCACAGATGTCAATATGTCAACTTACTAAGAGGCTTTCTTTTTCTCAGTTTCAATTCCGTTAATCTTTACTTGTGTTAAATATTGCCTATGTCCTGTTACTCTTCTATATTTAGATTTAGCTTTGAATTTGGAAATTCGCAGTTTTTCTCCTTTTAAATGCCCTAAAACTGTTGCATTGACTTTTACTCCCACTACTTTAGGTTTGCCTAATTTTGAAGCTTCTTTAGTAACATGCAACAAAACATCCTCAAAATCAAATTTTTCTCCAGGCTTTGTATTTAATCTCTCAACCTCAATTATTTGGCCTTTTGAAACTTTGTATTGCTTTCCGCCTGTTTTAATAATCGCGTATTCCATATGCAAAGGATAATTATACCAGAAAATTTACTTAATTTCCAGAAATCTCCTTGATGTCTTCCCCTTGCTCATTGCGGAAAGAATTCCCAAGAGAATAAAACTAGAAAATAAAGAGCTTCCCCCATAAGAAACAAAAGGCAGTGTAATTCCAACTATTGGAAGAATTCCAATATTCATGCCTATATTTACAAAAAACTGGAAAAAAATTAGAGAAAACACAATGATGGAGAACGTTTTATTAAATAATTCTTCCTGATTCCTAAAAATTGTAAAAATTTTGTATAGAAGGAATGCAAACGTTACAATCACCAAAACTGCACCAATTATTCCTAGCTCTTCTGATAAGGTTGCAAAAATAAAATCAGTATGACGTTCTGGTAGAAATCGGAGTCCAGATTGTGTTCCCAGTCCTAGACCGCGACCAAACAACATGCCAGATCCCACAGCTATAACTGACTGGATGGCATTGTAAGATAATCCCAAGGGGTCATTTGGACTTAAAAAAGTCAAAATTCGCTGTTTTTGATAATCATGCAAAAATTTCCAAAGGATAGGAGAAAGTATTGACAAAAAAACTAATCCGGAAAAAAAGAATCTAAAAGGAAAGCCAAAAACAATAAAAGTTATAATTGCTACCAAAGCATAGATCAATGCGTTTCCTAAATCTGGCTGTAAAAAAACCAAAAAAACAATAGGTATTAAAAAACAGGTTGCTAAAAAAAGGGTTTTAAAAGAATAATTATTCTTGGATGCAAGATAAGAAGAAAGAGAAATAGCCAAGAAGGGTTTCAGAATTTCCGAAAATTGTACTCTGAATCCAAAGAACTCTAACCACCTGACAGACCCTCTTGTTTCAGCTCCGATAATTAAAACTACAATTAACAAAACTATAGAAGCTATATAAATAGGCCATGCATAAAGCTTTACGGTTTTGTAATTTGTTTGAGAGAAAAATAAAAAAGCAAAAATTCCAATAATGAAAAAAACGAGCTGGCTCTTAAATAAAGAAAAGTCTATAGAAAAAAGGGTAGTAAGGCTTAGGATTACCAAAACTATTACCGGAGCAATTAATCCCCAATCAATATCAAATAACGATCTCTTATTCATTTACGAGTAACCAAAAACTTAGGACCTTTTATCATAAAATTAACAGAAGCTTTTCTTTTTATGTAATCTTCAAACGCCTGTGGCCAATTCTCCAAAGTAACACTTACTTTTTCATCTAATTTTGTTCCCAATATTTTTCTCTGTTTCTGAATCTCCCTCACAATATCCCTTGCCTCCCCTTCTTCTTTTAGCTCTGAAGTTATATTTGTATCCAAGGAAACAGAAATGTCTCCCTTATTCTTTCCAAAGGTTATTTTCTTAACATTTAATTCTTCTTTCATTAGGCTTAATAATTCTTCGTCCTTAATCCTTAATTCATAATTTAGAATTCTTAATTCCGCAAGCGGCTGTCTTAGCTTGATTCCGCTTTCTTTTCTTTTCGCATGTCCCATTTCTACCAGTTTTTTGATCTCCTCCATACTTTGTACTAATTTCTCATCTAAAATACTTTTGTCTCCCAATGGATAATTTTCAAGATGAACCGATTCCCCCCCAACTAAATTTTGATATATTTCTTCAGAAATAAAAGGAGTGAAAGGCGCCAACAACTTAGCTAAAGTAACTAAAATCTCATAGGTCACTGAAAAAACCGTATTTTTCTCCTCACTTGTTGCCAAAGGCCCGACTCTATCTCTTGATCTTCTGATATACCAAGTGGAAAAATCATTGAGAATAAAATCTTGAATTGCTTTAGACGAAGATGCAGCATCGTATTTTCCCAGACTTTGGTTTACTGTCAAAATAAGTTGCATTAGCTTTGCCAAAATCCATTTGTCCAAAACTTTTAAATTCTTGCGGTTTTTTTTATTTGCCCATCTGTCAACCGTAGCATAATCAACAAAAAATTTATAGCTATTCCACAAAATAAGATAGAATCTTCTTTTGACTTCTGTTGCAGGACCATAGCCAAAATTAAGATTTATTTGCGGATTTTGAGTAACATACAACCACCTCATTACATCTGCTCCTATTTTGCCTGCTGCTTCATTAAATTCAATTGCATTTCCTTTACTTTTGTGCATCTCTTCACCCTTCTCATCACGAACAGATGCAAATCCCAGAACTGTTTTAAAAGGATTTGTATTTTTGACAGCAGTACTCATTGCAATAAGAGAGTAAAACCAATTCTTAAATTGGCCCGGGAAACTTTCAGTAATAAAATCTGCCGGAAACCATCTATCAGACATCGTAGAGAAAGGAACGATACCTGCATCAAGCCAAGGATTGCCAACATCCGGAATTCTTGACGCGATCTCCCCACACTTGGAACACTTTATTTTTATTTCATCCACCCATGGTCTATGAGGACTGTTGCCTGAGAATTCATTCCAGCCTTTGACGGTTTTTTTCTCAAGCTCATCCTTACCACCCACCACTTCGATATTCCCACACTTTTGGCATTCCCAGATAGGAAGTGCCAATCCCCAATATCTCTTCTTACTTATCAGCCAATCGTGCATGTTCTTGAGCCAATCAAGCTCTCTTTCCAATCCCCACGAAGGAATCCAACTAATTTTTTTAGCAACTTCAACCATCTGTTCTCGATAAGTTGCCTTGCCATCCGAAGCTTTACGCGAAGGACGGTCCATAGCTATGTACCACTCATCAACCACTCGCCAAATTAACTCCGTTTTGCAACGCCAGCATGTTGGATATCTATGGGGATAATCAAAAACCTTGTGGATAAAATTTCTTTTCTCAAGATCTTCCAAAATGAAAGATATTGCTTTTTTAACGTGTTGTCCGGAGATAAAACCAAAGCCGTCAATAAATAATCCTGCCTCGTCAACTTCTTCAATAACAGGCAGCTTCTCTTTCTTACCCAATCTAAAATCTTCAGATCCGGCACCGGGAGCTATATGCACAATTCCGGCACCATCTGCCGGATTAATTGGTAAAATCAAAGAATCTGTTGCAATTACTCTATGCTTATAATTTCCCAAAGCTTTTTTAACAGAGGCTAAATTGTCGTAAGGGGCTCCATATTCTAATCCTACCAGGTCAATTCCCTTCAACTCTCCTATTTTTTTCCAACCTTCTATCAAACCTAATCTGTTAACTAACATATCTTCTTTTTTAAAATCTCCACTCGCAGTTGGATTAACAATAATTATCCTTTCCCCTCTATCGTTTTCCATTTTCCAATAAGAAAGTTTTTGATCTACAGCCAACGCAACATTACCGGGAATTGTCCAGGGAGTTGTTGTCCACGCAAGAAATGAAGTTTTTTCCCAACCTGGAGTTCTGATCGGAAGTTTAAAGACAACTGTTTTATGAGTTAGCTCTTTATATTCTTCAGTTAATATTTCATGTTGGGAAATTGCAGTGCCGCATCTTGGACACCATGGGACACTATCTCTTCCTTTGTAAAGCCAGCCTTTTTCATGAACAACTTTTAGAAAATTCCAGATTGCATAATTATTTTCATCAGATGATGTATGATAAGAATTATCCCAATCCATAAAATATCCCAGTCTTTTGCTCTGCTCCGTCTGAATTGATGAATATTTCCTGACTCTTTCTTTACAAAGATTAATAAATTTTTCCAGACTCTTGAATTTATCTCCGGGAACGAGATTTTCAATATCTTTTTTATTTTTAAGTCCCAATTCTTTTTCTACTTCCACTTCTACCCACAAGCCTTGTTCGTCAAACCCATTTTGAAACCTTTGCTTACTTCCTCGCATATTCCAAAACCTCTGCCACAAATCTTTATAAGTCCTTCCCCACGCATGGTGAACACCCATTGGATTATTTGCAGTTATTGGCCCATCAAGAAAAGAAAACTTCCGCTTTGAAGAATTATTTTTCTGCAGATATTTTTTTACAATTCCTTTTTGATACCAATCTCTTAATATTTCTTCCTCAAGTTTTGGAAAATCTACTTTCGGATCAACAGGCTTAAACCCCGTTACAGATTTTGATTTATTCATACTTACAATGTTAAATCCCCGCCTTATCTGTAACGGGGTAAACATAGATTTAATTGTATCTCAAAAAGTATCTTTGTTCAAGAAGTGTGCTATCATTAAATTATGAAAGATTGGAATGAATTGGCAACAAATGAGTCAATTCAAAAAACAATAAGCACTTTGAAAACCAATGGGATTAATCCAATTGTTGTAGAAAACAGCAGTCAAGCAAAGAAAAAAGTTTTTGAACTTATTCCAGAGGGAGCCGAGGTAATGAATATGAGTTCTGTCACAATTGATTCTTTAGGCATAGCAAAAGAAATTCAGGATTCAGGCAAATATAATTCTGTCAAAAACAAACTTAGAACAATGGATCGAAAAACTCAAGGATTAGAAATGCAAAAATTGGGCGCTGCGCCTGAATATGCAATCGGAAGCGTCCACGCTGTAACCGAAGATGGAAAAGTTCTAATTGCCTCAAACACTGGAAGTCAGCTGCCAGCATATTCTTATGCATCAGCTCATGTTATCTGGGTTGTCGGAACACAAAAAATTGTTAAAGACCTGGATGAAGGAATGAAAAGAATCTATGAATATATTTTGCCGCTTGAGTCAGAAAGGATAAATAGAGCTTTCAATACGACTCGGGGAAGTAATGTTAGCAAAATATTAATTATCAACAAAGAGCGCGTAGAAGAAAGATTAACTCTAATTCTGGTCAAAGAAATCCTCGGCTTCTAGATGCAAAAATAATCTCTGCATTTCGGCAAGAGACCCTTCAAGCCCTCGCTTTCTATACTGCCTATTCAACCCTGGATGTAAATATATTCTGAAAATCATGTAAAAAACTTTTGCGATAAATTTTTCTCACAAGCAAAAACAAACTTAATGCTTTCTCATATCCTTTTACCGGAAAAGAAAATGAAATAACTTTTTCTTTGTTTAATTCTCTGTAATATCTTATTACTGATGTCTCTATTAGTTGCTCCATATTAAGTGCAGTTTAGACTTATATAGAATTTAATTCAGTAATATAAATAACTAATATATTGTTAAATATATTACAGGATAAATGCTAATACAACAGACCTATCTTGAAGAATTGTTTTGCTTTTTTTGGCGAAGAAAGAATATTTTGGCCATTGCTTATGTCAAGTATTATAACTATAATACTATTAAAATAGGTACGACGTCTTTGAATTATAGCTTTAATGATGAAAAAGTTTAAGAAGCTTGACGAAGAGTTTTTTGCCCAATTCAAAAAATTACTGAAATTTAAAAGGAATCAAGTAATAATGGGTCCTGGAGGAAAACCTCTAGGAACTTTTTTTATTAAATCTGGTTTTGTAAGACAATATCTAATATCCGAAGATGGCAAAGAGTTTACTTTCAATATTTATAAGCCAAATACATATTTCTCCATGACATGCCTACTTAATAATACTCCAAATATACATTATTACGAAAGCTTAACCGATACGGTCCTTCTAAGAGCTCCTAATGATGGCGTTATTAAACATATAGAAAACAATCCGGGGATTATTTATGATCTTGTCAAGCGAACCCTAAGTCGTTTGGATGGAGTTACAAGACTAATGGAAGCTTTATTTACGGGAAATGCCAAACAGCAAATTTCTTCTGTTCTTTTGGTTTTAGTAAGGCGTTTCGGCAAAAAGAATAACGGGAAGGGATTCACAATAAACATAGCTTTAACCCATAGGATTATCGGTACGCTTGCAGGCTTATCCCGAGAATCAACTAGCATAGTCTTGGAGACTCTTGAAAAAGAAAATGTTATTTCACAAAAAAAATCATTTTATATTGGTTAAAAGCCTCAAAAGACTTGAACAGAATTCTCCGATTAGTTATATTGAAGAAGTTAATTTCCAAAATGAGTAAACCCTAATTCCTCTGCCTCAGGAATGCGGGGCTACTATCTTAAAAAGCACCGATTAAAAACTTTACCTTTTAATATCTTGGGGACTTTAGCTCTAATCTATTTTGTCATATTGATTTTATATCATCAATTCTGTTAAATATGATGTATGGATAAATCAGATAAAAAACTTACAGCTATTGAAAAAGCCATAAATTCTATCAGAAAAAACATGGCAACAAAAGCCGACTTGGAGGGTATGGCTACCAAGAGTGATCTTAAAGGAATGGCTACTAAGAACGACCTGAAGGCCATGGCTAGCAAGGATAATATCAAGAATATGGCCACCAAGGATGACCTGGAGGGTATGGCTACCAAGAACGACTTGAAAGGCATGGCAACAAAAGCTGACCTGAAAGGCATGGCAACCAAGGGTGATCTGAAAAATCTTGAATCTGCAGTTAAAACTGACATGAAAAATCTTGAGCTAAGACTTCTTGAAAAAATTGATGAATCCGAGATGGAAATTATAGCAGCTGTTGATAAACATAAAGCAGATAAAGAAACTGTAGGAGTTTTGGAGAAAAGAGTTGATCGCCTTGAAGAGAATGCCGACCTACCACCATTCCACCAGTAGGCTAATAAGAAAAAAAACGATCCCAATTAATATGAATTTAATTCCTCTGTCTTAGGAATGCCGGGATGTCCCAAGCGTCATCACTATTATCTTCTTGAGGAACTTGTGTAGGCTGTTGTGGTTGTCGCCCATCATCCTTTACCACCTCTTGTATAGGCGCTGTGTTAATAATAGGTTTGACAAATTCTTTGAGAGTCTGCCTTGTGTGATCAAATCCTGTTGCGATAACTGCAATTTTGATCTGGTCGTGCATTGCCTCATCAATTGTCGCGCCGAAAATAATATTTGCATCTGGATCTGCTGCTGCTGAGATAATTTTGGCTGCATCATCAACTTCTGTCATTGTCAAATCAGGTCCTCCGGTAATATTGAACAAAACTCCTCTTGCTCCATCCATAGAAATTTCCAAAAGAGGAGAAGCAATTGCTGACCTGGCTGCTGCTTGCGCTCTATTTTCCCCACTCCCGGTTCCAATTCCCATAAGAGCAGATCCGGCAGAACTCATAATAGCTTTCACATCTGCAAAATCAACATTAATTAGGCCTGGAATTGTAATCAAATCCGAAATTCCCTGAACGCCTTGTGTCAAAACAGAATCTGCAATTCTAAATGCTTCAAGAAGAGAAACTTTTTTGTCTACAACGTCCAAGATTCTTTGATTGGGAATCACAATTAGTGTATCTACTTTTTCCCGAAGCTCTTCTATTCCATCTTCTGCGGCAACCATTCTTCTGGTTCCTTCAAATGCGAAAGGTTTTGTTACAACTGCGACGGTTAATGCACCTATTTCCTTTGCAGCTCTTGCTATCACAGAACTTGCTCCTGTTCCTGTTCCCCCACCCATTCCGGCCGTAATAAAAACCATGTCTGATCCGTCAATAAATTCCTTTATCTTCTCGTAAGATTCTTCTGCAGCCTGACGTCCTATATCCGGGTTTCCGCCGGAACCAAGACCCTTTGTCAAATTCTCACCTATTTGGATTTTTGTTTGGGCTTTTGATAAAAGAAGAACTTGTGCATCTGTATTAACAGAAATAAAATCCACGCCTTTTACTTGACTACCTGTAATCATAGAGTTTAGGGCATTCATCCCTCCACCGCCAACTCCCATGACTCTGATTTTTGCGAAATTTGTTGTTTGAGGCTTTATTAACATAGTTTAGAATTCAACTTATCCTAACACCCAAATTTAAAAATGTCAATGATGCTTTTATTTGCACCACCATGCATATTTCTTCAAGTTAATTTCAAGTATATCGGTTATTTCCTCTACGACCACAGCTTGACTTCGAAAACTAATTATGTTATTTTTCTATAAATGAAAGCAGAAAGAAAAAATAACGCAATTGTTGTCCATTTGTCAGCAGATGAAACACTTAAACTTCAAGATGGTCAGAATGTTGGCGGTAGATTTGGAGTAACTTCTCCTGATGCAAAAATAACCGTATGGCCTCTTAATGCCATTGCAAATGATGATTCATTAAAAGATCTGTGGTCATTAGATAGGTTAGAAAAAGCATCAAAAGCTTCTCTTGAAGGAAGGCTTGATATAGATGGCGATTTAGCACTTTTTGTACCTGCAATTAAGTTTAGCGATGTAAGAATTTCTTCGGCCTCTCTTCCTAAAGAAGAAATTAAAACACCAGGAGTTGAAGGCGAAGATAGAAAAACTGTTTTGGCACGTCAGATTCCGGAAAAAGGAATAATTGTTAACTTCGGAGGCTCTCTGAAAGAGGTAGACGTTAACACCTTCTCCTACAAAGAATAAAGTCTTTTAAGAATCAAAATACCTTTTCTTCATCAACTCTTCCACCTTCTACTAAAACTAAAGTGCAAGGGGATTATGTAACCCTCTATACACTGTAGTATGGAGGGTAACTTTTGGAACAGAAAAGAAATGAATTTGTTTAAATCTTTTGAAGCATTAAATTTATTCAGATTCTAAGGCTCGTCGCCATACCATTGAATAAACTCTTCTCTCCATTGCGAAATAAGTTTTGGCCTATCTTTCCACCTTTCTTCTAGTAATTTTATTTCATCCGTAGTATTATGTTTTCCTAGACCTTCTTCTATTATGCTTGCGATTGCCTCCCTCATGGGTATCGATGGCTCATACAGACTTATGAAACCCCTATAAGAAGCTCTATCAATAGGTTCTGCGCTGACTTTATCAAATATACCGCTGCCTTCAAAGAATTTATAATCATCTAAGTTGAATTCTGGACGACCATTTATAGAATACCGATCATAATTTTCTATAAAATTGAGCTTAAAACTTTTTGTTGTCTCTGCAAACGGAATAATCAAAGCTCTAACTAGCATATTTAATTCCTTGCGCAACTGAGAATTCTTTCTGTGCTCTTTTGCTTCCGCATAAGCTACAGCTGTATCCCACGAAGACCCATCAATAATTCTACCCCGATCAGGCAATGGGTAGTTTTCAAACACTGTATTTACAGGCAAAAGGCTGTATATCCTTTTCAACTCTCCATTCCGCTCTACAGGAGCCATAGCTCGGTAACGATCTAAATGAGACAGTCTTTCGTTCATGAAGGGATTATATCAAAAAACCTTATGGCATGAAGGATTTGACGAAATTAATAACGCGAGAAAATACTTTGTTAAAACCAAGATTTCCCAATGAAGGAAGATTAAAACCAAAAGGTAATGATTTTTTTGTATCCAAGGTCGCACCAAAAACAGCAAGTCCGACAACTGTTGCAAAAGCAGGAGTTTCTATTTCATCAATTAGACCTTTTATATTAATTGGTGTTCCAACTCGAACCGGCATGGCAAGAGTTCTTTTGGCGCTATCCGTAATTCCAACCGTCAGAGCTCCACCTCCTGTTATTACGATTCCGGCAGGAGTTTGTCCCGCGTATCCTGACCTTTTCACTTCAATTCCTATCATTGTAAATAACTCATTCAGACGAGGTCTGATTATCCCATCCGTAAGTGTTTTATGCGAAACTTTCCTAAGATCCTCCGGAAGTCCCAATGAGCTCAAATCTATTTCATCTGTATTCTTAGATTCCCTTTCAAATGTTTCTCCAAGTCTCTCTATTTTTGGTTTTTTGGACGTATTGGAAAGATATATTTTTATTTTTTCAGCACTTTCCAATGAAATTCTAAGACCAATCGCTAAATCATTTGTGATGTGACGCGCGCCGATTGGCAAAACCGAAGAATAGGCAACAGACCCATCGGAGTAAATAGATATATCTGTTGTACCTGCTCCAATATCTGCCAAAACAACACCCAATTCCTTTTCCGTTTCGGACAAAACTGCAAGGCTTGATGAATAACCACTAAAGGCAACGCCTTCAATATCAATCCCAACCTGAGAAAAAGCTTTGTCTAAATTGCTTAAGGATGTTGAGGCTGCAGAAATAATGTGAGTATCAACCTCAAGTCTGATGCCGGTCATTCCAATCGGATCTTTTATTCCTTCTTGTCCGTCAACTACGTAATTGCGGGGTAAAACGTGCACTATTTGCCTACTTGAGGGAAGAGAAACTGCTTTTGCAGCGTCGATAACACGGCTTAAATCACTTTCCGTTATTTCTCCTTGTGGGGACGAAACCGCAACAACACCTCTTGAATTCTGAGACTCAATATGGCTTCCTCCGATTGATGCAACTACATACGAAACAGAATAGCCTGCCATTCTTTCGGCCGATTCAAGAGAATTATTGATAGAATCAACTGCTTCTTTTATGTCTACTATTTGTCCTTTTTTTACTCCACGAGAAGGGACTTCGGAGACTCCCAAAACATTCACTAATTCATCATCCACTCTTGCAATAATAGTGACGATTTTAGAGGTACCAATATCAACCCCTACAACTATTTTTCCATCTACCATACTTTTTGATTAAAATGAAATAATAGGCTCTTCAAACCTAAAATCTATACTTTTAAACGGCTTTCCTTCTATTGTAAGCTGTTTGAGTATTCTTTGTAAAGAGGTTATTTGATAGATAATATCCTTCTTTGAAGAAAGCCTGACTTGTCCATTATTCTGAATGTTTATACCATACGATAGGTCTGATAGGATTAGAACTTGTGAAAATAAAATACTTTTATCTCTTAGAATTTTCTCAACTTTCTTAGTATCAATATTATTTTTACCCATTGGACTTATGAATAAGGGCTTTGAAGATAGGAAAAATGAACTAATAAAAAAAACTAATATTGTAAGGAGTAAAATATAGACTGTTAATTTTTTCTTAAAAGACCTTCGTACTCTTGACTTTCGCAACATAATTAATAACTGAAATTATATTTTGTACCGCATTTTTGTAAGGCATGTTTTTAAATTCCTTATTGTTTATTTTATAATTATCTATATTATGAATCATAAGATCAATTGCCTGAAATAGTTTTCTGGAATCAAGTTCTGCTTGTTGCAGAACTTTTCCTAGCCCAATATTTTCCAAAAATTTGGCATTTTTTAATTGCTCGTTGTTTTGAGCAAAAGGAAGAGGAATTAATAGTCCTGGTTTTTCAAAATACAAAAGCTCTGTTATGATATTAACCCCGGAGCGGGAAACAACCAAATAAGCTTTACTTAAGAGGTCTCCAATTTCTTGCGGGTCAACAAATTTTTTTAAAATATATCTTAAGCTAAGTTTTGTTGGCAAACTGTTTCTTAATCTTTCCAAGCGTTCATAATCGTGAAATTCCTGGGCATCTCCGGTCTGATGGATAACATTATATTTTTCCAAAAGTTGCACAATACATCCTTCAATTAACCTGTTTATAAAATGCGATCCCGAACTTCCTCCAGTGACATATATTATTGGTAATTTATTATCCTCAATTTGAAATTTGAAATTTGAAATTTGAAATTTTCGAATGGGGTTTCCTGTAAAAACAGTTTTTTCTTTCTGAAAGTATTTTCTAGAAGTTTGCCATGATATGCAGATTTTTGTCGCAAATCTTGCTAAAAATCTATTGGCAAAACCTGCCTCCAATGTTTGCTCATGAATAACAATAGGGATTCTAAGCAAATACGCACAAAGCACAACAGGGACAGAGACATATCCACCAAAACCTACAACAACATCTGGCCTGAATTTACTTAGAGTTAAGAAAGACTTAGCAATTCCAAAAGGCAATTTGAAAAATGATGGAATGGTATATTTTGTTAATTTTCTCTGAAATCTTCCAGTATTAAGTACAACAAAAGGAATTTTTAAATCTGTAATAGTTTTGTATTCCAAAGATAAAGCTCTGTCTCCTTCGAATCCATATTTTCTCCCTATAAAAAGTATTTCCGTATCTTTTGGTAAGGCTTCTAAAACAGAAAGTGCAGGCGCTAAATGTCCACCAATTAAAACAATCTTCATAGTATTAACGCCTAGCAACTAGATAGCTAGCCGCTATTCTTAGAAATATTTAACAGTATACCGATGGCGCAAAGATCAATAATAAGGCTGGAACCTCCATAGGAGATAAAAGGTAGAGGAATTCCTGTTAAGGGAAATAAAGCAGTTTGCGCTGCCAGATTAATAATAGCTTGTGCTGCCAAAAAAGTGGTTACTCCTGCCCCCAAAAGCTTGCCGAAATTATCCCTTGCATTCACAGCTATATAAAAGCATCTTCCAAAAATAAAAATAAAGAAAAAAATTAAAGCCGTTGCCCCTATAAATCCCAATTCCTCCGCAATAATTGCGAAAATAGAATCTGTTGTACTTTCGGGAAGATAAGCATATTTCTGTATAGAATTACCAAGACCTACTCCTGTTATTCCTCCCGCTCCCAATGCAATTAAGATTTGCTTTACGTGATAAGAAGAAGATTCAATCGACTCATTAATATTCAAAAATGCTTCAAGTCTTTTTGCCCTATATGGAGAAAACTTTATTAATAAAAATCCCAAAAAGGCAAGTATAGGAACAAGTAAAGATAGATAAATTATTCTTGCTCCCGATAAAAAATAAATTACAAAAGCTTCACTTAGGATTACGATTGTGGTTCCCATATCGGGCTCAAGCATTACAAGGCCCAAAACCAAACCCATCAAAAGTAAAAATGCTAAAAGTCTTCCTTTTTCTTTTTTGGAAAACCATGCACTCAAATAAATCGCAAGAGCCAGCTTAACAAATTCGGCAGGCTGAAGAATAAAAATTCCTGTATTAATCCAGCGGTGAGCTCCCAAAAGATAAACTCCAATCCCGGGAACAAAAACCAAGATTAAAAGAACCAATGCTATTACCAGTATCGGAAGTGCAAGGGAATACAACTTATGATAATCAAAATATGAAAAAAAAGTTAATGCTATAAATCCCAGAATTACCCAAAAAAATTGATCTTTTACATAATGATATTTATCTGCAAAATCCCGGTATGCAACAAAAGAAGACGCATCAAAAATCATGAAAAGTCCGAAGGAAGTCAGAAGAAAAACACTAAAAAGGAGAGAAATATCTATTTTTTTCATATAGATCTTGGAAGATTTTAATTAGTTAATAAATGCAATATACAATCCCAGAATAGCAAAAAGAAATCCCAAAAGCCATGCTCTCATAACAATTTTTGGCTCATCCCAACCAATTCTCCTAAGAAGGAGATGGAAAGGCGAAGCCAAAAAAACTTTCTTATGAAAAAATTTTTTAGCAAGGATCTGAATTAGAGATGAGGCAATTTCTATTATAAATACCCCTCCAATAAAAGCAAGGGCAATAATTTTACCAGTCAAAAGTCCTATAACCGCCAAGACTGCTCCTAAAGATAAAGCTCCAACGTCTCCCAACCAAATTCTTGCTTTATAAATATTAAAATACAAGAAAGCGCCAACACTTCCCATAAGTATAGCGATAAAAATTCCCAAAGGCTGATCTAACTGATTAGATGAGATCGCTAAAAAAGCGGCAAGGCAAATTAAAAGAAGTCCCGATGCCAACCCATCCAAACCGTCAGCTATATTAAACGCATTTGTAAATGCTACAATAACAAAAGCGGCAAATGGAATAAACAAAAATCCCAAAGAAGCAAGTCCAAAACCCCAGATAAAAACATAGGAATACCCGAGTTGAAAATACAAAACTGCACCTATTATGAGCGCTAAAATCCACTGAATTATAAATTTATGACGAAATCGTAAGCCAAAGAAGGCTTTGTGTCCCGGAACCAATTTTTTCAAATCGTCATAAAAACCCAAAACTCCAAAACTTATAAATGCAAACATTATTGAAAAAAGCTCCCATGCTTTAACCTCTGTCTCCAGTATTCCGTAAGCCCAGAAAGTCAATACGCAAACAACCGCGATAATCAGAATTCCTCCGCCGAAGGGCGTACCTACCTTCCAATTGTTGAATTTATCAAAAGTGGGAGTTGGCTTATTAAACATATCTACAGTTTTCTGCTTTACCCGCCTTAGCTTCATTTTATACAAGAAATCTATGAAAGGTATCAGAAGAACTCCAGTTATAAAAAGTGATAAAAGAATGAGCCCTAAAAGCTGTGCCATGAAGCATATTATACTATCCGAAGAGCTGATATACAAATCAATTTTGTAGCAATTCTGCAATTCGGTTCCTATGGTGAGTAAAGAAAAAATTTGCGGATGTTGCCAATTTGAGCTTATCTAATTCCTTCAAATTAAAAAACTGCAATTCTTGTCCCTCGCTTCGCTCTATACGATTAACATTATTATCAGTCAATTTGCCATGATAAAAATATATATCTTTATCAATAGATGGGAAGATTAATAAAAACTTTACGCTGCTGATTTCTATATTCATCTCTTCTTTTATTTTCCTCACAATTGTTTTTTCAAATGATTCATTGTTTTCTTTTTTTCCTCCAATCATGCGCCATATTTTTTGTATTCCTGAATTAAAAACATAATCCCTAATCATAAGCAATATTTTTTCTTTGTAGGTTAGTAGAATCAAACTCTCATTGGATCTGTGAATCATTGTTAAATTATACCACACCACAACCAATAACGCCTTAAGGTGTAAATTCAGAAATCAAATAATTCTAGATCTTCGGCAACATATATTTCTCCAACAAATCCTGATCTTTTTACTTCTTGCTTCATAACTTCTTCTGAGTCCTTACCTGAATAATGAACTACTATTAATTTTTTTACATTTGATTTTTTGGCAATTTCTCCTGCCAGAAAATAACTTAAATGGGTTTTGGGATTATTTTCATTATCGTTAATATTAATCGCTGCTTCGCACAAAAAAATATCTGTATTTTGCGCTGCTTCTTCTATTCCTTTGCAAACGCCGCTATCTCCAGAATAAGAAATAATCTTATCATCCAATAAAAATCTCAAAGCGTATGCGTCCATTTCACCATGCAAAACATTGAATGGAATAAATTTTAAATCATTATTAATTCCTGATTCTTTCTTATTTTGATACTCTAAGAATTTTAAATTCAATATTTTGAGCAACGAATTCTTGTAAGCGCCTTTTGCATGTTTGCTATCCCAGGACATTTCAAATTTTTCTTCAATAGTCTTTGGACCATAAACAGTAAGCGATTTCTTAGTCTTAGATTTTCTGGCTCTTACGTAAATTGCCTGAATCAGAGAATCCAAATCGAAATGGTCAGGATGAAAATGAGTAATGAAAATATAATCAAGATCAAAATAATCAAATTTAAATTTATCCATTTGCGCTCTTACACCTTCACCGCAATCCAAAAGAATGTTTACTCTATTAAATTGAACCAAATGCCCTGAAGGATTTCGAAAATCAAAGGTATTATATAAAGTTGAAACGCAAGTCCCTGATCCCAAAACTACGACTCTATTTTCCATATTAAAATTATACCAGAAGTTTTATTCTTTGATCTTTTCCCAAAAATTATCAAATGTTGATGGTCTAATTTTTCTATCCATTTATTTTTTTATTCTATAATATCTCCCTCTTGTTTCTCCACTTTTTTCAATAAGTTGCCTGTCAAGAAGTTTTTTCAGATCGTAGCGAAGAGTTCTTTGCGGTACCTCAATAAAACGCCTGTGAATCATATCAAAAGATGCCACAACTTGATCTTTAATTATATTTAGTATTTCTTCTTGACGCGGTGGAAGAAATGGATTGTTTTCTTTCGAAAGCTCATCATCAATTTGGTTTTTTATTTTCTCAATTTGCCTGTAAAATGCCTTGAGCATGAATTCCAAATAGTCATTCGTATTTTTCAGTCCAATATCTAAATAAAAATAATATTCATCTTTATGCTCATCCAGATATTCTTCAAAAGGAACAGCAAAAGCAAAATCCCAATTTTTTGATTTCAAAATTGCCGAAATTAACAATCTACCAACTCTGCCATTTCCATCCAAAAAAGGATGAATTTTTTCAAACAGAAGGTGTGCTATAAAAGCAATGATAAGAGGAAATTTTTCTTTCTCTGAATTTACATAAACTAAGAGATCATTCAATAATTTTAAAATTTGTGTTGGCGGAGGCGGCATATAGACAGCGACTCCCGCCTGATTAAAAATTGCGCTTACTTCACTCCGAAAATGACCAGCATCCGAAGCAATATTTCTTAGAACTAATCTATGCAATCGCAAAAGCATGTCTTTTGTAAGTCTATCTCCTTTTATTTTTTTGTCTATAAAATTTGTTGTATCCGCAATATTGAATATTTCTTTTTTCTTTTCCTCTTCCGTTTCCGCCCCAAATTCAAAATCAGTAATTTTAAGCGGATTTCCTTCAATACGGGCTGAGAAAAGTGAACTTTTTAGAAGACTTACTCTTTGAATATTTTCTTTCAGCTGAAAAGGAAGATGTAAGGAAGATAAATATATGCGTTCTGCTTCGATTTTACTGATCAACAATAGCATTTCGTCCGAAATGGAATATTCTGGAGGTATCTTCATGAATTTATATTACCATATGTTGCCGAATGTTGCCATATCCTGCCGAATATTACCGAGCTACTTCACTGTTACGCTTTTGGCGAGGTTGCGAGGCTTGTCGGGATCCAGTTTTAAATCAACTGCCATGTAATAAGATGTGAGCTGAGCGACAACAACTTGAGCTATATACGAACCCGAATCTAGATCTTTTACTTCCACGAAATGGTCGAAAACTTCGGCTTTCTTAGGACTAATACCGACGATAATTCCTCCTCTTGATTTTATTTCAATTGCATTTGAGATTATCGATTCGTAAGTCTCGTCATTTGGCGCAAATACAATACACGGTGTACCATGACTTATTAACGCGATTGTTCCATGCTTTAGTTCTCCTCCCGCAAGTCCTTCTGTTGGAACATAAGAAACCTCTTTAATTTTCAAGGCCCCTTCAAGAGCTGTGGGATATGAGACACCCCGGCCAATTACATAGATATTTTTTGCGTGGGAGAGAATTTTGGCAATCTTTTTAATTTCGTCCACTGTTTTTTTGGCAAGAAGCCTTTGTATCTCATCCGCTGTTTTTAGAAGAATATTTTTTGCGTCATTTGCTTTACCAATCAAAGAATATGCAAGCATCAGTATAATACTTACTTTCGCGATATATGCTTTTGTCGAAGCAACTGCTTTCTCCGGCCCAGCACCCAAAAGCATATTGTAATTTGCCATTCTATAAATTGTCGAACCCAACGTATTGGTTATTGCGAAAATTTTACTGCCTTTTTTCTTTGCGCGATTCAATGGCTCAACAACATCGATAGTTTCTCCACTTTGAGAAAGAGCAATGATAAGACTATCTTTCGTAAGAAAATCTTCCAGATAATTAAATTCTGATGCAACTGCAGTATTAACATGTTTTTTGGCAATTTTTGAAAATAAATAAGTACCAGCAAGGCCAGCGTGATATGCGGTTCCAGCCCCAATAAAAAAAGTTCCTTTTGCTTTTTGAATATCTTTTACTAATTTTTCAACTTGACTTGAATAATTTTCCGCAATGTTTCTAATTACATTGGGTTGCTCATGAATTTCCTTAATCATAAAATCTTTAAATTTTCCTTTGTCAGACTTTTCAAATTTCCAATTTATTTTCTCCGGTTTAACTTCTAATTTTTCTCCTTTTGGCAAAGAAATAAGTTGAATATTTTTACCCAAAATCACCATCTGGTTATCTTTGAGAAAAATTACATTTCTAGTATGATCAACTATCCCAACAACATCTGACGAAACAAAAAACTCATCTTTTCCAATACCAATTATTAAAGGCGATCCATTTTTTGCAACAACTATTTCGCTAGACTTGGCATTGGCAACAACAATGGCATTTAAACCACGAAGAGAATTAAAAGTATCTCTTACTGCTGATGCAAAACCTTTTTCTTTGAGAAATTCTTCGACCAGATGAGGAATGACTTCCGTGTCAGTTTCTGAAACAAATTTATGTCCTTTTTTAATTAAGTCCGCTTTTAATTCCTGGAAATTTTCAACAATTCCATTGTGAACAACTGCAATTGATTTTGTGCAATCTACGTGCGGATGAGCATTAGCAACTGTAACTCCACCATGCGTTGCCCACCGGGTATGACCAAGCGCGAGTTGAGAGTTGAGAGTTGAGAGTTGAGAGTTGAGATGGCTATCTCCGATTTTTCCAACGTGTTTCTCAACAATAAACGAATTCTCCATTCCCAAACTTTTAACTTTAGCTACGACTCCCCAAGAATCATAACCTCTGTATTCCAGAAGTTTTAATCCTTCAAGCACAATATTTGCTGCCTTACCCTGACTCCCCACATAACCGAATATTCCACACATAAATTAAAAGCCCAAAACTAATTTTGACGGACAATCGAAATTATTTCTGACAGATTTTCAACTTCCGCATCAGAAGTAAAATCCGGAATTTCCCTGAGATTTTTTGCGAACGGACCTCTTTTCAGCCAAATAGTAAAAACTTCGGGAAAGGATTTTTTGAGATCATATAAAATATTAAGCTTATCATCAACAAAAAAAACTTTCCTGTTTGCGTATCTCTCCATCATTACGGTCATTTCGTCAAGTTTGTTTAAAAAGATATTGGTATTATTTTTTTCAAAATACTTATCTATGTTCGTCTCTTTAAGTTTTTTTCTTTGAAAATCAATATTCCCTTCTGAAAAAATTCCAAGTGTTGCAATTTTATTAAGACTATCTAAAACTTCAATTACTTCTTTATAAATTTTGTGCGTCAAAAGATTGCTTTTCTTAAAGAAAGCAGTGTCAAAAAGCGTATAGTCTATGTCAAAAAGAACAATTTTATCTCGCATCATTCGTTATAGTTTTATCCAATATACATTGGTATTCCTCTTTTCAAAACCAAGGCGTTGATAAAGACTATTTGCTGCTTCTCTGTTGGGATTAGAGGTAAAATTAAGAGACAAAACGCCATCATCTTTTGCAGCTTCTATTGCATGCTTAATAAGTTGTGTTGCAATCCCTTTATTCCTATATTCTTTATCAACAACGATATCTTCAAGCCACCCTTTTCTCCAAACCGGTATCCGATAAATAACAAGCGTTAACATGCCAACTATTTTTTTATCATTCTTTCTTCTTGCAACAAACAACTGATTTGATTGACCTTCAACTATCTCTTTTATATCTTTATCACTAAGTATTTTTGAAGTAGGATTTAACTGAATCAACAAGTCGTTAACTACTTGAGTTACGTCGGGCGAAAAAGTTTTGAGTTGTTCTATATAAAATTCCATATCTTATTTTGCTTGCAAAAACAATCTTTCCGCTTCTTTGAGTTCCTCAGGAGTGTTTATTCCCCGCCAGGAAATTTTTCCTGCTTTCACAGCCTCAATTTTTTCATTGTTTTTAATGGCTATGTCTATAAGATTTGTAAGATAATATTCGCTTGTTACTTTGCTCTTTTTAATTTTTTTTAAATACTTATTTAAGAAACCAACTGAGATCATATAGCAAGCAGGGTTAATTTCTTTTATTTTCTTTTCTTCTTCTGTTGCATCTTTTTCCTCTATAACAGACATTAACTTATCGCTTTTATCTCTTAAGATTCTTCCAAGCCCTGCCGGATTACCCACTTCTATTGTTAAAAATGTGAAAGCTGCCTTTGAAAGTAAATGAAGATCTATAAGCTTTACTATTGTTTCTTCTTTGTAAAGCGCAGAATCATCTCCTTGCAAAACTAAAACATTGTTTACATTTTTAGGTAGTTTTTCAAGAGCACGCATCACCGCATGAGCTGTGCCTAGCCTTTTTTTTTGAATCGCATAGACAACTCTATCTTTCAACACATCCATAACTGATTTTTTAGCAAAACCAACAACAACAATTTTGATTTCAATTTTTAATTTGTCCAATAAATCAACTGTATGGACTATCATATGCTTATTGGCTAATTTAAAAACAACTTTATTGCGCTTCAAAGCTTTCATTCTTTTTCCTTTACCCGCTGCCAAAATTATTGCTGCAATTTTTTTCATTCTTTAATCCTTTTTATGTCTGCACCCAAACTCCCAAGTCTTTCTTCAAATTTCTCATAACCACGATCCAGATGCTCTATTCCAAAAATAACACTTTCCCCAACTGACGCTAAGGCTGCCAAAACCAGAGTTGCGCCGGCTCTCAAATCCGATATTTCGACAACCGCATTATGAAGTTTTGTGGGCCCGCTAATTTTTATAGCATGATAATAATCAGGAACCCTATCGGCAAGATTAAAATTGTAAACTTTTTCAGGATCTTCAACTTTAGGATTAAAAAAACTTATATTTGCACCCATCTTTCTAAGTTCTTTTACATAGCCAAATCTGCTTTCATATACTGTCTCGTGAATTGTTGACAAGCCTTGAGCCTGAGTCATTAAAACTGCCCAAGGCCCTTGCCAATCTGTCATAAATCCGGGATAAGTAGATGTTTCTACATTTTCACTTGTCAGAGAACCTTTGTAAAAAAACCTAATTCCTTCTTTTCTCTGCTCTACTCCTCCTCCGGCCAGCTCTAATCTCTGAACAAATGGAGACAAATCAACGCTTTGCGCCCCATTAACTAAAACATCCCCTTTCGTAGTAATAGCTGCAATTGCCAAAGTCACAATCTCATTTCTATCAGGCCCTATCGTAAATTCTGTTGCCTTCAGCCTATCCACTCCCTCCATAACTATCGTACGCTCTTCTGTTCTTAAAATTCTAGCTCCCATTTGATTTAAAAGATTAATTAATTCATCAATTTCAGGTTCGGCTGCAGCATTTATAAGCGTTGTTTTTGTACCATTTAAAAGTGCGGCAACCATAATTAGCATTTCTGTTCCGGTATGAGTACTTTTTTCAAATTCATATGTTATTTCTTTTTTATCTAAAACGCCATTTTTCTTAAGATAAAAATATCCATCCTTGCTTTTGTAAGTAACCGAATAGCCCATTTTTTCAAGTCCTTTTATTGTCCTGTCTATTGGCCGGGCGCCAATCCTACATCCTCCGGGATTTGGTATAACTGCCTTTCCCATTCTTGCTAAAAGGGGAGATAGAAACATTGCGGAAGCCCGTATTTTCGCAGCCTCGTCCAATGAGATTTTTTCTTTTTTAAATTTTTCCATATGGACGTGAGCCACATGATCTTCAATTCTTACTTTTCCTCCCAATTCCCTGATTATTGCAACCATTACCATGAAATCTGAGATAAGAGGAACATTTTTTATTACAACTTCTTCACTCGTTAAACAAGCAGCAACCATGGCTTTGAGAGCGACATTTTTTGCTCCCGAAACCGTTATTTTTCCCGTCAATTTTTTTCCACCATTTACAACAATCTTCTCCATAACTTTTAACTTTTAACTTTTAACTTTTCATTTATTTTATATACATCTCCGGCTCCCATTGTTATTAGAACAATATCTTTTCCGAAGTTTTGTTCGTTTATGTATTTTACCACATCAGAGAGTTTGGGTATAAATAAAGCCTTAGGGCCAATTTTTTCTGCTAATTTTTCCATCGAAACAGTTGGGTCAGGCTTTTCGCGAAGAGAAGAATAAATATTAGTTAAAATAACAACGTTAATATCTTCAAAAGAGTTACTAAATTGTTCGAACAGTGATTTTGTTCGAGAGTATGTGTGTGGTTGGAAAATGCAAATTATTTTGGCTTTTGGAAATTTCTCCCTGAATGCCTTCAAAGTTCTCTTAATTTCCGTTGGGTGATGTGCATAATCGTCATAAACCAATGCTCCTGATTCAAGCTGACCAACAAATTCTGATCGTCTTTTTGATCCTTTAAATACTATTAATCCTTTTTTAATTTGTTCTTTAGATAAACCAGCTTCCAATCCCACTACAAAAGCAGCTAGCGCATTTAACCGATTGTGTTCTCCAAAAACCCCAAGCTTAACATCTTGCAAAACATTATCTGCTACATAATCATTCTCTCTTGAGAAACCATAAGTTATTCTTCGGCCCTTATATTCTAGAAGAAGTTTTTTTACCTGAGGGTCATCTCCACATGTAATTAAAACTCCATCTTTTGGAAGCTGATTTGCAAACTCAAGAAATCTCTCTCGCGTTTCATCCAAAGACTTATATGCATCAGGGTGATCAAATTCGATATTGGTAATTACGGCAATCTTTGGATGTTGCCACATGTGTTTTATTGTTTTGTCAAAGCTGGACTCTGTCATATATTCATCTGCCTCTGCCACAAAAAAATCTCCCTTACCGTAATGACCTGGCGCGCCCAAAGAGACTGCATTTCCCGTGCCGATTAAAAAAGACGGGTCTTTACCGTTTGCCTTAAGCATAGTTGCAATCATTGCTGTAGTTGTAGTTTTTCCATGTGTTCCGGTTACAGAAATCCCTGTGAATTTTCTTTCAAAAATGCTACCTTCCATAAATACTCCAACAGCCTCACCCTGAGTCATAATTTTTATATTCTTTTTCTTCGCCTCCAAAACTTCAATATTATTAAATCCACCATGCGCTCCGGTTGCAATAACTAAATCAACATCTCCAACATGTACTTTAGAAAAACCAATAAGAGATAATATTCCTGCTTTTTTAAGCGGTGCATCTGTGATAAATTCATCCGCAATATCCGAACCCGAAACTTTTATCGCTGCTTCCTTCGCGATAATTGCCAAAGGCGTCATTCCAACTCCTTTTATGCCTACAAAATGTATGCTTTTTATTTTTTTCATCCTTAATCTTTAATCCTCAATCCTTCCCGCACTACTTCATATTCATCCCAAGCTATTTCTCCCTGGCCATAATTCATTGATTTTTCGTGCGATTTTCCTGTGATAATAATAAAATCTCCTTTTTTTGCCATCTTGATAGCAGCATTAATAGCATCGCGCCTATCTCCAATTTTAAACAAACTTTTCTTCCCGTCTTTAATTTTTAATTTTGAATTGTAATTTTGAATTTTGAATTTTGAATTTTGAATTCCCGAAGCTATTTCGTTCATAATTTTCTCGACTGATTCGGAACGAGGATCTTCTGAAGTTAAAATAATTACATCTGCGTATTTTGAAGATGACTTTCCCATCAATGGTCTTTTGCTCGTATCTCTTTGTCCTGCCGAACCAAATACATGAATTAGCCTACCTTTTATACTCGGCCTAATTGCACCTAAAATTTGATCAATAGCATTAGGTGTATGAGCAAAATCAATCATAATGGCAAATTCTTTATCATAAACAATATCTCCCCTCCCAAGCGGCGCAATAAAACTTTTAATTCCAGATCTTATCTTATCATCGCTTATTTTAAGCTCACGGCAAACTGTAATAGCTGCCAAAACATTATATTTATTAAACTCCCCAATCAAATTCGTCTTAAACGGAAAGCTCTTCGGATTAAAATCCGCATCTTTGTTCATCCCATACGTTCTCAACTTTGAACTTTGAAGTTTGAACTTTGAACTTAGCGAAGCGTACGATTCGTCGTCTCTATTTGTAATAGCAACTTTTGCCATTTTTAGTAACTTTGCTTTTGTTTTTACATAATTTTCATAGGTCTTGTGATAATCCAAATGTTCGTGCGTAATATTGGTTAAAACTCCAATTTCAAATTTGATTCCAAAAACTCGATACTGATCCAAAGCATGAGAGGTAGTTTCCAAAACTAAAAAATTAGGAGAAGAACGCTTGCCGCTAGCTACTGCTCTACTTAAAAAACTTTGAAGAGCAAAAGAAGAAGGAGTTGTAACATGAAAGCCAATATCATAGCTTACTCCTCCAATGACAGCACCTATAGAACTTACCATAGAAGTATTAAATCCTGCGCTATTTAAAATATGATAAATAAGACTTGTTGTGGTGGTTTTCCCATCAGTTCCTGTAACTCCTATAACAATCAGCTTTCTTGAAGGAAATCTAAGCCACGCATTAGAAATTATCGCAATTCCTAGATGATAAATATTCTTCGTCCTCTGCCACATTCCCCTATTATACCCCTTCCTTCTTCTCTTCTCCAGCCTTAAGCTCTGGGAAAATATAACGCCAAACTATTTCAGGAAAGTGGGGTAGAATATTTTAATTCCAAAATGAAAAGCGTTGCCGAATAATTTTGGTTTATTTTTCAATGACTTTCTTATTTCTTCTTTTGAAAAAGATTTGTAGCTTTCGGACTCAGGACCCAACTTCAGTTTTTTGTCTGAGTAAATTTCATAAAGAATAAAATAATGATTCTCATGCCTGCCTAAAACACGACGATTAAAAATATCTCTTCCAATAAATTTGTGCGTAAAATCTTTAAGACCTAGTTCTTCAAGCGTTTCTCTACGCAAAGCATCTACCTCCGATTCTCCAGCGCTAATATGCCCGCCAACCGGCATAACGTATTGTCCCGCGTCTTGGCGATCGGAAGCTTGCTTCACAAGAATCCATTTCCCTTTTGAATCTATAAGCTGTCCCAAAATAGTTCGGTGCAAAAATCCTTTTTTATGCGCCTGGGTTTTCAAAACTTTAGATAAGACGTTATTGTCTTTATCTACTTTGTCAACCATTTCAAGATCCGCAGTTTTCTTCATTTCGATAATAGTATAGCACTCACTATTCGCTTGGGGGGATACCGTAGTAGGAAAGTAGATTCTTTGCAATGTCAAAAAAGAGGGGCGCTGCGGTTTCGGCTGCATAAATAGATGATGTTGGCTTTTCCAAAATAACAAGCATTACAAATCTTGGCTTATCAACAGGAGCATAACCGATAAATGATACTATTGTACTGTTCGGATCATAATGCCCTTTCACGGGAATCGAAGCTGTACCTGTTTTACCTGCAATTCTATAGCCTTTTATCCGCGTCCACTGTGCTTCTCCTTTTTCAACCGCATTTACCAAAATCTCCGTCATAATTTTAGCTGTTTTTTCTGAGATCGGCGCGCCTTTGACTTTGGTTTGTATCTTGAGTACTTCTCCATTCGAATTCTCAAATGCAGTTACAACACGAGGTTGCATGATCTTTCCCCCATTTGCCAACGCAGAAAATGCAGTTAATAATTCTATTGGAGTAATTGAAATTCCTTGTCCAAATCCCGTAGTTGCCAAATCAACATCATACCAAGCATCTCTAGGCTTAAAAGATGGAGCTGTTTCTCCTTCAAGATCAATATTTGTTAATGCTCCTATTCCAAATTTAGTTAGATACGAAATCATTCTGTCAGCCCCAAGTTTTAATGCAACGAAAACCATTCCGGTGTTGTCTGAATGCTGTATGACCTCGATCATATTAGTATCTTTATAGTATTTATCGTTCCATGTATGAAGATCATAATCGCTTACTCTCACAGGCCCTCCGCAAATATTGCATTTTGTTTGAGGAGTAATAAGTCCGGCATCCAAAGCCGAGGCCATCACAATTGGCTTCAATGTTGAACCTGGCTCGTAGGTATTGGTTATAAATGGATTTTTGAACAAGCTTTCATCAAAATCCCAATATTTTGAAGGATCAAAAGAAGGGAAAGAAACCATTGCGATAATATCTCCTGTGTTAGGCGCCATAATTCCAACCATTCCACCCAATGCCCCATATTTCTCTATTCCGTCTTTAAGTTTTTGCTCCACCAAAAACTGTACCGACCTATCAGTACTCAAAAGAAGACTTCCTCCATCGGATCCTCCAGTATTGCCACTTCTCTTTGATAATATAGGCCTTCCTAGTGCATCGTGAAGCTCCACAGCATAGCCTTCCTTTCCTTTCAAAAGCCTGTCATAGAAACCTTCAAGGCCAACATATCCCTTATCTTGACCGGATTCGTTTTTACCTACAAAACCCACAAGATGCGCAGCAGTGGATGCTTCCGGATAAAAACGCTTGTAATGTTCTTCGAATCCAACGCCGGGAAGTTTTATTTTTTCTATTTCTTCTTTTTTCAAAGCCGTGATTCCTGATTTTACGGAAACCCACAGCCTATCTGGCAATAATTGTGCGCTTACAGAGGCTTCTGTCATATCTAGAAGAGAAGAAAGTATTCCTACTGTTTTGCTCTTATCCTTAATTTCTGTAGGATTAATGAACAATTGATAAGAAACTTTATTGGCCACTATTGGAAACCCATCGGATGTTTTTATCTCTCCTCGCTTTGGTAAAATCTTAATAATCCCGCTGTACTGAGATTGAGCTAATTCGGAAAGCATTTCTGCCTTAACAACCTGCCAATAAAATAAGCGAGCTATTATCAAGAGGAAAAATATTACTAGAGTTATAAAAACAAAAGGATAGCGCCATTTCATCTCTTAACAGCCAAAGGTTGAGATGTCTTAAGAACCATTAGGGAAGACTTTTCACTGGTAAATCCTAATTTTACTGCTTTGGCAGCAACATTCATAAGAGAAGAGGACGCTAAAAGTTCTTCGGATAAAATAGCATTTTGTGTTTTATAAAAATTTATTTCTTCTTCAACTTTACCAACAAATACTCCAGAAGTAGACAGTCTGTTGTATGCAACTGCCTTAACTATGGATAGAGTGATAATTAATCCTAATAAAAATATAATAATAAATACCGGTTTTTTCATATTTTGTTTCTAATTTTTCTCAAATATTCTTAATTTTGCACTTCTCGCTCTTTTATTTAGCGCAATTTCCTGACTACTTGGAACAATTGGTTTTTCTGTAATAATTCTTCCCATTCCTTTTTCTTCAAACTCTATAAATTTCCTCTTCACAATTCTGTCTTCCAGAGAATGAAAAGAAATTACACATAATCTTCCGTTTGTCTCTAAAATCTCCATTGCTTTAGGTAATGCATTCATAATTGAATTCAATTCATCATTTACTACAATTCTTAACGCCTGAAAGACTTTCTTGCTCTGTCCGGCTATTTTAAAAACTATTTCTGCCAAATCTCTTGTTGTTTTAATTTCTTTCATGCTACGGGCGCTGACAATAGCATCAGAAATCTGCCAAGAACGGCTTTCTTCACCAAATTTATTAAATATTTCATTCAGCTCTCCTTTCGTTAAAATTTTTATTAAATCTAGGGCCCTTACCCCCAGATCCTGGTCCATTCGCATATCCAGCGGGCCCTCATTCTGGAAGCTAAATCCACGCGTGGGCGTATCAATCTGATGACTGGAAACACCAAGGTCAAAAATTATTCCAGCCAGTTTTGTAAAGCTATTTAAACGTGCAATTTTGTCTATATCTCTAAAATTCCCCCTTGCCAATTTCAGTCGTTCCCAATTTTTGATTTTTGAGTTTTGATTTTTGATTTCGCTTCCAATGTACTCAAGTGCGTCTCTATCGACATCTATACCCAATACTTCTCCACCCAACTCTAGAATCTTTTTCGTGTGTCCTCCTCCCCCAAGTGTCGCGTCAATATATTTCTTGTTTTTCTCAATTCTTAATCCGTCAATTACTTCTTGTAAAAGTACAGGCTTATGAAAGTTATTCATTCTTTTTGTCTTCTTTATTAACGAGCCTATCCGAAATTTTGTCTATGTTTTTTTCAAGCCCCAGTCTATAGTCTTCCCAAATCTCTTTATCCCACAACTCAACGTATCGTGATAATCCTAGGAATACAACTTCTGTTTTAATCTTTGCAAAGCGTCGTAAGTAGTCAGGTATAACAAACCTTCCTTTAATATCAAGTTCAATGAATGTTGCTCCTCCAAGTAAATAGCGTTGAGTTTCTCTTGCGGGTTTTTCAATAAACGGTCTTCCCTCTGTTCCTTCAAGGAGAGCCTTCCAACCTTCTTCTGATACGATAATAAGCGAATTTTCATATCCTAAAGTTATTATTAACTTTTCCCCTATAATTTCTCTTAATTTTTTGGGTAAAGCTATTCTGTTCTTTTCTCCAACTTTACCTTCATATTGCCCCAGTAACATTTTTTAAACCTGCCTTCCTAATCTAGCTTGCACTGAGCGAAGCGAAGTGTCCCACCTTTTCCCACTTTGGACCACTTATTATCATTTTGGACCAAAAAAACATAGTTGTCAATATAGCAAAACGCTATTTTAGCGTTGAAGTTAACCCAATAACACTAAATATAGTCCCACTTGCCTGCCCTCCTAAAATTGCAGCATGAGGCGTGAACGAATAGTTCTGAAAAGCCGAGTGCTAAAATTAGGAGGGTCAATAGATCAAATTAACAAAATAGTGTTCTGAAAAGCAAAATACCCAAGATGTAGTTGCTAGAAGTTAAAATTCGAGGGATTTTTCTACTTGAGAGATTGTACCGTCTGTTTTGGTAACTTTTAGAATTAGTTTTATATCTGAAACGTCTTCATCATAATGACAAACATCCGAACAAGTACCAAGATCACGCTCTACTTTCACAGGACTGCCTGGTCGTTTTATATTAATAGTGTCATTAAGTCCCTGTGCAATATCTCCCTTTGATACATAAGTCAAGTCATACTCTAATCCAGAAACATCTTTTGTATTTGCGATTTCAATTATAACCCGCTTTCTATCTTTTGATAAAGATAGAGTTAATCCTATTTCTTCCGGTTTGATCATAGTGACTTGCTCATCAAGAGAGGTCTTCTCAACAACCGGCTCTGCTTTTTTGTTGCCTGACAATACCAAAAATCCTCCACCAACTAACAAAACTAATCCTATTGCCAAAAGAATGATTAATTTCTTATTATTCATACTTAAATATTCATTCTAAGCTGCCTTGGGTCCGTTTCTATTGTTTCATTCATATTCTTATATTGTTCCTCAATGACTTTGCCTGCTTCGAAAAATAGCAGTGTACGTTTGGAATCTTCAACAATTTCTAAGCATCCTGTTCCCTTCGCTTCGACTATTGAATTTTTATCAAGATTAAATGCATCATTCCTGTTTCCTATCCATGTTGCTGAAGCGTTGTGTCCGTTGCTTGAAAAAATAATGCGTTTTACAGGTCTTTCTACCTTTGCCTTTTTAAGAAAAACTTCAACTTCACTCTCTTTACGACTAGATTCAAACGCGTATTTCCCATTTCCGTTTCCCAAATGAACACCTGAATAAAAATTCGCTTCTTTAGACATAAAGAAACTATCTAATATATTGTTACTAGAAAAATATATTTTGTCAAGAACTACTTGAGAAACTCTCTGATATGGCTTGAAAGATTATCTATCTTTATTCTTTCTTGCTTCATTGTGTCCCGATCGCGGACAGTAACGGCATCGTCTTTTAAGCTATCGAAGTCAACTGTTATGCAAAATGGCGTCCCGATTTCATCTTGGGCAAAATATCTTTTTCCGATATTTCCCCGTCCATCAAAAACCGTCACAAAACTTTTTCTCAAATCCTTATAAATTTTTTGCGCTTTTTCAACCAATTCCGGCTTGTTAGCCAACAAGGGAAATACTGCAACTTTATACGGAGCGAGTTTTGGATTTATTTTCAAAACAATTCTTTTTTCATCTTCATAATAAGAATCAATGAGGAAAGCCAGCATTGCTCGGCCTACTCCAACAGATGGCTCAATAACATATGGCAGATATTTTTCTCCCGCCACTTCATCAAGATAAGAAAGGTCTTTACCTGAATATTTTGAGTGCTGTGACAAATCATAATCTCCTCTATTTGCAATTCCTTCTAGCTCTCCAAATCCCATGAAGGGCCAGTTGTACCAAATTTCCGATGTTCCTTTAGAATAATGAGCTATATCTTTTTTTGCCAAATCCACAAGTTTTATATTTTCTTTTTTTATACCAAGCGATAAGTACCAATTTAGTCTTTCTTTTTTCCAATACTCATGCCATTTTTCTCCTTCAGTAGGTTTGACAAAAAATTCTAACTCCATCATTTCAAATTCGCGAACTCGAAATAAAAAGTTGCCGGTTGTTATTTCATTCCTAAATCCTTTTCCGATTTGCGCTATCCCAAAAGGAATATTTATTCTCGTTGAGTCAACAACATTTTTGAAATTGATGAAAATCCCCTGCGCTGTTTCAGGACGAAGATAGGTTTTATTTTCCTCATTATCTAGAGGACCCATGAATGTTTTAAACATCAGATTGAAGGGTCTTGCTTCCGTCCATAATTGCATATGTGCTGTTTTCCTTTTTTTTAATTCATCTTCTGCATGACCACTCATCCCAACATTATCATCAGACCTAAATCTTTTATGACATAATTTACATTCAACCAAAGGATCAATAAATTCCTTTAAATGTCCTGATGCTTCCCAAACTTTAGCGCTATGTAGTACTGAAGAATCAAGAGGGACTACGTCTCCCCGAGAAAGCAAGTTTTTCAACCACTCATTCTTAACGTTATTTGCGAGAAAAACACCCATTGGCCCCAAATCCCAAGTCCCATTAAGTCCTCCATAAATTTCGCTACCAGGAAAAATAAATCCCCGCCTCTTGCAAAGGGCTACAATCTTATCCATCAAATTAATAGATGAGTCCATTTCCTAAATTATACCTCTTCGCTTTTAAAATTAAAAGTCGCAATGCACAACGAAGCCAGGTACCGACTGGCACCTGGCGGAGTGACATATCACAAGAAATAGCTAATTAATCAACTTCCAAAAAACAAAGTTCAAGAAGATAGGAAGATCAAACAGTCAATTTACGAGGAAGCACTACTACGGGAACCGCAAAGACATGACCAGGTTCATTGCCCCTATTCCAATCATGGCCCCAGATTTCACTAGTCGGATCAGACCGACCAATAGAACCACTATCACCAGGGCTTGTCTGATCGTCATATGTACGACCACGCCAATTAGTAAAAAGTACTTTTCCTGTATATTCTTTATATACATCATCTATTTGCATAAGAACCGAAGTATTTTGCATCGGCATACCAACAAGATCCCTTATCTCTTGAGGAAGTCTAGCTTTAAGAGCTGCTTCTTCCTTTTCAATTGCACTTCTTTGATCGGATGGCCAAGAAGAGCTTGCTCCGATTGTTAGTTTTTTAGGATTAATAACTACTTCCATCTGTGGAGGAACTGTGGCACGCATGTTTTCTGAAGTATATCCAAAAATCTTGCCGATTGATACTGGTAAAATATCAACAATAAAAAAATAACCTTCTTTTGCTAATGCCTCACGAGTCTTTACGTACAGCTCTTTGCTTGCTGCTGGAATTTTAAATTCCTTTAAACTTTTTACTCCATCACCATCATATTGACTAAGGACATCAATTTCTTTATTCCTCGTTGACATAGGCTTATTTTATATCAAGTTATAAGTTAGTTGTCAACGGTTCCTAAATTCCCTATACTATTTCTAACAAAAGAACAGTATGAAACGATTAAAGATTTTGTATCTCCTTATTTTTGTTTTAGGCGGTATCATAATTATTCCTACACATATCTTCCAACCTCCAACTTTTATATATGCGAGATTTCCGCATTATTTGGAAATGATGAAACCTTTTTTGGGGATAAGCTGGCCTTTATCTTTTGAGATTTATCATTACGTGCTTTATGCTCTTGCTGTAATAGTAAGTCTTAATGTTTTGGGAATTATTTCCCCAAAATTTAAAAAGATCGCGATTTTGTCTTCTCTGATTGGAATATTTTTAATTTCATTAATGATTTTATTTTTCTTTTTTGTATTTTTAAACGTTAATGCCCCAACTGCTATTACTTACGGGCTTTATTCTGTGGTTTTGCTAATTGTGGATTTATTAACTTTTAAAACCTTAATTACTCAGCAAACAAAGGCATCACGCGGATAGTTTTGAGTTTTCTTTCCAATAATTTCTCCATCACAATTCTGGAATCCTGGGTTTGCAAAAGTTTTGCTTCAGACCAGAAGCCTAAAGTTGATAAGAGTTCTTTTTCGAACTTTCCTACAAGATTCAGCGGATCAAGAGCCTGAGAAAGGCCTGCAAGAGTAGATTTTAAATGGAAAAACACGTTTCTGTTTTCCTGGTTGTCAGGACACAAACCGTTGATTAATTCACAAATATATAAAGCTACTCCAATCTTCCCTAAATCATCTTTAATCGAAGAAAAATCCTCAAGAGTCTGTGCTTCTGTAACTATAGGCATAAAAGTTTTCGAACTTGCATAAAGAGTAAATTGAGAGTGATTTAATAATTCAATATGGGCTGATCTGCGGCTTGGAATTCTTCTTACTCCAGGAGCTTTGATAGAAATTTTTCCAGCTTCCTTACTTAATACAGTTAAGATTCTGTCTGCTTCTCCCAGATTTCTTCTTTTAAGAACAATTCCTTCTATTTTATAAGTTCTCATGCGTTCGGCAAGCTCAGCATAGATTAAAGTTTAATTTTTGTTTCCTTATCTGTTAAGAGTGGAAAACTATCAACTTTTGCTCCTCTAACTTGAAGTGTATATTCATTTCCACCAGTGCCCGGCTGTTTTTGAATATAGAGCGGAAGAGAGCCACCTTTTACCTTAAACGGTAGACTGTAAGACAATGAAAATGTTGCAGCTCCTTTTGGCCTAACTGTTAAAAACCCTTCAAAAACTGTCTTGTCTAACTCATCATAAGAAGTCATTTTAACCTCCGAACCCTTACTGTCTATTAATTTACTCCCTTTAGGCACATATACTCTAATCCAGTCTCTTAAAACTGCATTTATACAAAGATTTCCGCGCTCCAAATTACAATCAGATGGAGCATGAGGATTTTTGTAATTTATTGTGATTTTTTTGGTTATAACGCCTTCTCCTGATACTTCATAGTTCTGATTTACAGCCTCTTGAACGAACAAATTAGATTTGGCTCCTCCAAAATTTGCCTGATTAATATGCAAATAGTCTCCTTCAAACGGCCTTATTCTTCCGGCCGCATTTAGCGCCTCAATACCTGCTTGAGCGTCCTTATTGTAAATGTAGAACATAACGTGCTTTTGCTCTACCTGAGTCAGAAGATCTTGGAATAAAGGCCCCCAATATAGTTTGGGTGAAGACTTAAGAGCTTTTTCCATAATCGCGTACAAAAGCACTCCGATAAGATCCTTGCGCTGAGCTTGTACAGCTGCAAGAGTAGTTACTTTTAGATCCACACTCTTTGGAGTTGAAATAAGCCGCTCCAACTCATAGATAACTTGTGGGCAATCACATCGAGGATCTTCTTTACTGGTAAATTTAACTCCTCCCGCATATACTTCATCATCCAATATCTTGATTGTCGAAACCAGAACGCTGGTATCCAGAGCAATAATTCCATCAACCTCAGTATATCCTGATGCTTTTTTATAAAGAGTATTAAACGTATCCATAGAAGTAATAAAGTCAGGAGAGAGATTAGAGTCTCTAAGGTTTAAAACCGGAACGTTGGGAAGATATTTAAGGATAGGGGCTGGCGCCTTGGGCTTACCGGAAATCCCATTATCCAAGGTATAAATATCATCTGATCTATCTACATGAATAATGCCTTTATCTATCCTAAAAACAGCATATGCCGTCATAAACCCGCCTGTTGGTCTAAGCTCTTTATCGTTTTGGAATATTACCAGATATTTTCTCTCCTTAGGATCGCCCAAAAGAGTAGGCAGAATCTTAATAAGAGGCCTTGCATCATGAACAAATGTAACGCCTTGATCGACTAATAATTTTAATTGAGATAATCCATTTCTAATCTTTCCTCCCCCGAAGAAAGGAGGATAATGATTTGGATCAACTGCATCTATTTCTTTTCTTGCTCCCTCCACATGCTTGGCAATATCATCAATATGGGGAGTAATTTTGCCCATAGTTTTAACTGCTGTTTCTATACGCTGTGAAGCTGTACCCCCCACAAAACTTCCCTGTCCTTTCAATCCCAATATATCAGCATAAGGTTTTATCGAGTCAATAAGAACGCGTGCCGCTGACAGCCCATAAAATCCTGCCTTGGTTAAATGCTGGCTATCTGCATAGTACATTCCTGCAATTGGGATAAACTTAAGATAACCCATTGCATCCAAGCTTTTTTGAGTTTTGACAAGACTTTCTTTGGTTTTATCAAGTTCTGTAGATGCTAATGCGATATTTTGTTTTTTTAAAGCATCTACTGTAACTTTTACTTGCGCAAAAGTAGCTTTAGCATCGGAATAAGCTTTTTGTGCGGGAGCAATGAGAATTAATCCAAAAACAAGTATTATCGCTACTACAACACCTAAGATAATTAATGATTTTTTTTTAAGTCTTCTTATTTTTATCTTTGGCCTATTGTTAATGATAACAGGATTTGTACGTTCGGAGGGAGCAGTTTCTAAATCAATCTTATTAAAACCTTCCATCTTTTAATAATAAACAAAAAAGCCAAGCCCTGTCAACTGTAATTTAAAGTCATAGGGCTCCGCGGCCTGTGATCATGGCCCAGGGAGTTTTGACAACAATCCAAAGATCGTACAAAATAGATCTTTTTTTAACATATGCAGCATCCATTTCTATACGTTTATCAAAATTTATTTCACTTCTTCCGGATACCTGCCAAAACCCTGTAACTCCGGGCTTAACCGAAAGCACAACTTTCACAGAATTTATAGTCTGAGGATACTTTTTCTGTTGGTTTCTCAGCTCATCAGGATAATAAGCCCGAGGTCCAACTAAACTCATTTCTCCCCTTAGTATATTTAAAGCTTGAGGAATTTCATCCAAAGAATGTTTGCGGATAAAACTGCCAACCACAGTAATCCTTGGATCATTTTTCAACTTGTAACTTCCTTTTTTGTAAACATCATAAAGATTCGAGTATTTGGGATTTTCCCGCAATATCTCATGAGCATTCTCAACCATAGATCTGAATTTATACATTTTGAAAAGCTTGCCGTTTTTTCCTACCCTTTGAGGGGTATCTGCCAAAATCGGTCCTTTGGAATCAAGTTTTATTGCAACTGCAATTATAACTATAAGAGGAAAAAATATTATTAACAGCAAAATGGAAGAAAGTAGATCCATGAGCCTTTTAGCCAAAAGGTAAAAGATGCTTTTTTTTATCTCTGTAACCTCTGTATCAAACATAAGTTATGTGAGATGTTCGTTTGGAGTATTTTCCAAATTATTAACAAGTTTTTTTATTTTAGGAACAGAATTCTTGTGACAAATAAGTAAAACGTCGTCCGTATTTATAACAATCATTTTCCCAAGATCTATTCCTACAACTAATTGGTCTGTGTAGTTAAAAACAAGGTTATCCTGCGCATCATTCATGAGAACTTTTCCTTTCGTCACATTTTCTTCTGATCTTGTTTCCAAAGCTTCTTTTAACGCTTCCCAAGCTCCAACATCGCTCCAACCCAAATCTGCCGCTATGACAGACACATCGGAAGGATCTATTTTTTCCAGAATTGCATTATCAAAACTTATTTTCTCAAGCGTCGGATATATTGTATCCAAAGTTTTCTCATCTTTTATTCTTACAATACCTTTATATAAAACTGGAGTAAATTTTTCAAACTGAGATAGTAAGAACTTTGGTGTTGTTACAAAATATCCAGGATTCCAAGCAAAATTTTGATCTAAAAAACTTTCAGCTTGCTCAAGTGTGGGCCTATAAATTAACTTTTTGAATTTAAATACTTTTGTTCCTCGAATATCTACTACTTCATCACCAAATTCTATCCATCCCAAATTCTGATTAGCAAACCTTGCCCTTTGTCCAATGAGAATGAGCGAGTTGTTGTTTTTCTTGACAAGATCTTCTGCGAAATGCAAAACTTCTCTAAATCTTCTTTCTTTTTTAACAAAATGGTCGCTCCACAAAATTGCAACCGGCGTATTTGGATAATTTTTTGCGATAAATGATATGGCCATGCCAACTGCAGGCCCTACATCTCTTACAGCCGGTTCAAAAATAAAATTCTTGGCTGGAATTTTTGGAAGCTGGTCTCTTACAATCTGTTCATATCGCTTACCTGTTGCAATATAAATGTCATCAAATGCAAAATCCGGACGTAATCGGTCAACTGCCAATTGAAGCGTAGATTTGTCGCCAAGTATTTTTTCAAACTGCTTGGGACTATTTTTTCGGGAAAGAGGCCAAAGCCTTGTCCCAACCCCTCCTGCAAAAACAACAATCTTCATATTTTACTTAAAAAATTCCTTTTAAACTCTTCAAAACTAAATTTATGAGCATTTTCAATGCAGTCCTCAGGATTAATTTTTAAATCGTCGAATTGTCTTATTGCCGAAATTAAACTTTCAACGCTTTGTTTATCAAAAAATATTCCGGTTTTTCCCTCAATAATTGATTCCAGTGCTCCTCCACCTTTAAAAGCAATAACCGGTTTGCCAAAACTTTGAGCTTCCAGAATGGTTAATCCAAAATCCTCAATGCCCGGAAAAACCAAAGCACGACATTCACTATAATACCTTACCAGCTCTTTATCCGTCAAGTAACCCAAGAACTCAATATTTGATTTTGCTTGAGCTTTAAGTTTCTCCATTTCCAAACCTATACCCACAATTTTTAAAGGAAGTTTTAGTTTATTAAAAGCCTTAACCACCAAATCTATTTTTTTGTAAGGAACCAAACGCGAAACAATTAGGAAATATCCCTGAGGGGTGGCATGAGAGGAGGGGTTCCCGGCAGCGCGCACTTCGTCATTCATCAGAATGCTAGAAGGAGCACTGACGGGGGGGAATCGAGTGACAGGACCCCGAAGCGAAATAGGTGGGTAAACCACTTCCGAATTCCGATTGTAATATTTCTTTATTCTTCCTTTTACTTCTCTTGAAATTGCAATGAATTTATCTGGTCGATTTGCTGCAATTTTGTCCCAAAATCTTAAATAAGAAATTGCAGGCTTTGATATAAATTTTAAAACAGGATTCTCAAAATAATTGTCGTACCCACTCCAAAGATAACGCGTTGGCGTAAGGCAATAGCAAATATGTTTTGTTTTAGGTTTTGTTATTATTCCTTTTGCCGCTTCCGAAGTTACAGAAATTACCAAATCATATTCATCAAAATTAAAACTCTCAAAAGCAATCGGCATTAGAGTAGCAAATAGTTCATGGTTCGTAGTAAATGGTATATTCTGAAGGAAAGAAGTTTTAACATTAAAAACTTTTGCCCACGGAGCCTTTTTTTCATCATAAACAGAAGCATAAACAGGCGCATCGGGAAATAATTTATGAAGAGCCAATAAGACTCTTTCCGCCCCTCCCCACTTATTTAACCTATCATAAACCAACGCAACCTTCATAATATGTCTATATGCACATTATATCAAGCTTTAAATAAAAAGCTGGTATAATCGTAGTGTGAATAAGCTTTTGAAAATAGATAATATTATGTATTTTGTTAGGGATTTGAATAAATCTGCTAAGTTTTATGAAGATATTTTAGGAATGAAAAGAAGATGGACAGATAAAGAAAGAGGGATGATCGGATTTACATTTCAAGACAGTGATTCTGAACTTGCCCTATACAACGATTTAAAAATTCCCAATTACAATTTTAGCTTTCTGGTAAAAAACGTTGATAATTTTTGCAAAGAATTCAAAGAAAATGGCTATAGGATTAAAACTAAACCAATAGGAGTAAGGTGCGGAAAATATGCAATTCCCCTTGATCCCAATGACAATATTATTCCAATAATAGATCTAACAAAATTCGGCAGCAAACCAAAATATGATTAAACTACTTTTTCTTTTGGGAAGAGACTTTGGAATAAATAAGAAGAAGGAGAACCGCAATAATAAACAATAGCCAAAAAATACCTCCCCTTTGCAAAGCTTCATTCAATTGATCAATATTCATTTACCCACCTCCTTTGCCAATTATAATGAAATAAGTAAGGACAATATTCCGAGGATACCGTACTGAATTAATAAATTTACATCTTTAGCCCCAATAAAAGCCGCCGCCAGCCAAGCTATCGCCATATTTGAGAAAAATTCGGATAATCTTTTAAGTTGAGATCCATTAAGTATTTGCATCAATCCTAGAATAACTAATTTTTTCATAAACTTCAAGAGTTTCCTTTGCCATTTTTTCCCAAGAAAACATTTTCGCTCTTTCAATTCCTTTTTTTCTTAGCTCTTCTAACCCTCCATACTCTGTAGTATGAGAGGTAGCAATATTGAGTTTACCTACTAATTCATTAACATTGAATGGATTAAAGTACAAAGCAGCATTACCACATGTTTCTTTCAACGAAGGAATGTCTGATGCCAAAACCAGACATTTATTCGCCATTGCTTCCAAAGCAGGCAAGCCAAATCCTTCCATAAGAGACGGCAAAACTAATGCTAAGGCATTTTTATAAAGACTTGATAACTCCTCATCTGCTATATTCTGAAGAAACTTCACCCGACCCGCCAACCCCATTTTTTCAACTTTGGTTTTCAAGCGTTTATAAAAATAATCTTCTTTTCCAACAAACACCAAATTAAGATCCGAATTTACTGCTTTAAACGCCTCCAATAATCTTTCAAGATTTTTATGAGGATATGCATTCCCAACATATAAAAAATATTTGCTCTTTACTAAGCTTTTCACTTTTAATTTTGAACTTTGAACTTTTTCATCTACTCCTTCATAAGTAACTGCAACTTTATCACTCTTTATTCCCAAATGATCTACTATTTCTTTTTTTGTTGCATTGGATACTGCAATAATCTTTCTTGCTTTTTGGGTAGCTTTTTTAATTACAAATTTATATCCTAATAATTTTAAACTGTAAATAGGACTGGGTAAAGTTGATGCTTCTCCTGTTGAGAAATGATGTAAAATTAGATCATGGATGGTAACAACAAATGGTTTATTGTAAAACAGAGGAACAGAAAAATATGGAAAATGCACAAGATCTAAATTCTCCCGATTTAAAATTTGCGGAAACTTTATTTGCTCTTCCAAACTATGCCACCTTATGTCTACTTCGATTATCTTAAACTTGTCATTCTGAACTGTGCCACCTCGGAGGAGGAAAGTCCTCTTGGAGGAGTTTAAAATCTCTTCCCTATCCTTACCTAAGACAAACAAAACGTAACTATTTTTCTTGTCTAGTTTCTGCAAATTTAAAACTAAATTCCTAATATATCTCCCAACTCCTGTCTCATCCCACAACCTACAATCAATACCAATTTTCATATCAAACTCCCGCAGCTTTTTCTCTTAACCAAATTCCTTTATCAACTAAAAAAGTAATAAGCCATGGATATTTTTGCCTGTAATGCTTGCCATAGAAGATCCGCATTGCTGCAAAACGCCAGCGGGTTGCTCTTTTTTTTGTTTCTTCTGTTGCTGTTGAAATTTCTTTTGACGCTTTTTTAATTCCTCCTGAAACTCCCTTGTAATGAGTGACAAAAACTGTCGGCACATAATAAATTTTCCAGCCTTTTTGCTTGAGCATATAACAAAAATCAATATCTTCCCCATAGAAAAAGTAATCTTCATCCCACCATTTAACTTCTTCTCCAGCTATCCTTCGAACTAACATAAAGGCTCCAGCCAATGCATCTATCTCATGTGTTTTTGAAAGATCCATCCAGCCCAAGCTATATCCGGCAAATAATTTTGATTTTGGAAATAGCTTTTCTAATCCTGAAAAATGACTGAAACTATTCCAAGGGGTTGGAAATCCACGATGAGATGCGTCATCAATTTTTCCGCTTAGCATGACCAGCTTACAAGTTGATGCTCCCGCCTCTTTATTTTTATCCATAAATTCAATCATTTTTTCAATGGTCTGATTTTGCATAATCGTGTCTGGATTTAAAAACAAAACATATTTACTTTTTTCCGAAGCTTTGATGCCAATATTATTAGCCTTTGAAAACCCAACATTGTCTTTATTCAAAATTATTTTAAGGTTTAAGATTTTAGATTTAAGATTTAAGATTACTGATGCCGAGTCATCGGCAGAGGCATTGTCAATAACGATAATTTCATATTTAATTTTTTTTGACACATTTTCCAAAATCGAATTAATGCACCTTTTCAGAAATTCTTTTGTATTATAATTTACAATTATTATTGAAATATCCATATTAGTATTTAACTACCGATTCGTATACTTCGCTTAAGTCTTGAGATATTTTCTGCCAATTATATTTTTCCTCGACAAGCTTTTTCGCATTTTCAGAAATAGAATTATAAAATTTTTTATCTTCCAATAGTTTTTTGATATTTTTAACAAAATCATCCGAAGTTTTTGCAATGATAATTTCCCCATTATCTTGAGCATTAATTGCGTTTCCCAAAGACGTTGTTACCACAGGTAATCCACTTGCCATTGCTTCCAGGATTTTAAAACTTGTTCCTCCTCCAACCCGAATAGGAGCAAGAAGCAAATGAGATTTTTGATAAATTAGCTCTGTTTCTTTAGGTGCATTTTCATCAAAAACTACTGATTTATCTGACGTTAATTTTTTAACAAAATCTGGGATGTTTCTTCCAACAACCCATAATTTTATTCCTTTACCATTCATTGGCGGAATAAATTCAGATCTCAATTTTGGCCAAATTTCTTTAAGTATAAAATGAATAGCATCTACATTTTGCATCCACTTAAATTCACCAATAAAAAGTATCCGGATTTCGGATTTCGGATTTCGGATTTCGGATTTTAATTTAAATTTATTTACATCAACTCCGTTAGCAACAATTACAACGTCTTTTCTAACTACGCTCATAACTTTTTTATCTCTTTCTGACACCGCTACCAATTTCGTAACCTTTCTCCACATTTTTTCCTCCCAATACTTGAGCTTTAAAACGTCTAAATACAAAAGAGGTCTCAATGGTAAAGGAGAATTGTCTGCAAAGCGCTTGTAGACTAAATATTCCACATTATGCTCAACTAAAACTAAAGGAATATCTATAGATGAAATATTCTGCATTATATAGGAAGTTTCTACGTGTATTAAATCAAATTGAGACTCTGCAAGTTCTCTTTGGATCTCCTTTTTCATCTCCTTATTCGTATGACCTGTTATTAAAAACGAAGAAAATGATAATCCTGTTTTTACGATATTTCTTAAAGACCATTGTTTTTTACGAGGCACCGTAATAATTTTTTTACAAAACTTTTTAAGTTCATTAATCTCTACAGCTCCCTGATAATCCCTTTTTTCACAGATTAAAGTTATTTTGTGTTTCCTACTTAATTCTTTTATTAAATTGTACAAACGAATATGCCCTCCGGAAAAAAGAGGATAAGGCAGATATGACGAAATTAGAAGAATGTTCATCCTTAATCTTTCTTTTGCGCCTTCAAACCTTCAGGAGTAGGCTTTGTTAGGTCGAATATTGCATATTGTGGAGTTATTATGACAGGCTCAAATAATCTTTCTAAATCAAGATCCGAAGGGCTTGGATCAGCAAAAACAATATATGACGCTCCTGCTTTTTTAAAGGCTTTAAAGGAACGGTCAAAAACCGGCCAACCTTTCCTATTGGTGTAGTATAACAATGTTGTATCCCCACCGTATGGAGCAACGACTTTTGCATCTTTAGGAATAAGACTATCTACCGCGCGGCCTGCAACAACAATATTAGGATGCTGAATACTATAGAAATCACGAACCGCAAACCAACCAAATGCTAAACTAAAAATTACTCCAACTACAATTACTAAGTAAGAGATAAAACGATTAAATATATCTTTTCTTTCTAGGATAAAATCTACTCCTTTGCCGAAATAAATTGCCAGTGTTGGCATAATAAGAATTTGATAGTAATCATGCTGAATATTGCCTGTTGCTAGAACAGTCATGAAGATAACGCAGGAAATAATAAAAGTGAAAAACAATAAACCTTCTTTTTTGTTTACTTTTCTTAAAATGCCCAGAATAAAAAAAGGCAATCCCCAATATCCTAAAATAAGTTTTCCAATTCTATCTGCAAAAAGCCAATGAAAAAAAGCTCCTTTGAAGCGAATTCCATTTCCGTTAAAAAGCCAATTATTGCGTGGGACTCCTTGAATAAATTCTTTTTGAGCCATCCATTCATGCCAAACAATTAACGGCAGAGTTGCGAGAACCAGAAAAAACCAAAGTTGCCATTTCTTAAACAGAGAGAAGCCAAATCTTTGCCATGCAAGATACAACATGGGTAGAGTAAAAAAGAGAGCGTAGGGCTTAAGAAGCAATGCAGTCCCAGTAAATAACAATGCCATTAAAAATTGAAAATTGAAAATTGAAAATTTGGCACGCTCTATCCAATTAGAAAAAAAATATATTCCAATAAGTAAAGCTGCAACCATTGACTGATCGGGAAGAATAGTACGACCATAATAGATACTGTATGGAACGAATGCAAAGAAAATGGAAGCCAGAATACCTGCCCTAGAACTAACATACTTTTTAAGAAGAAGATAAATAAATATTATGGATATTAAGCTGGAAAAAATAGTAACAAGCCTTCCCCATTCTTCAAGAGTAAAGCTCCCAATTTGTTGATACATAAATGCCTGAATAACATTATAAATAGGAAATTCAACAAATCTATATCCTTCCGGATTATCAATCAGAGAAACACCCTTTGAGAGATCTGGAAACCTGGGGCGCAAAATGTCGTAACCTTCTTGTACAAATGTACGCGAGACTGCTGACGTATCAACTTGTCGCCAACTATGCCAATCTGCAACCGGAGCATTAAATTTATATAACCGCAGGGCAAAAGCAGCAATCAGAATCATTAATAAGATTAGTAAATTTTTTCTCATTGGTCCTGTATATGTGTTGGGAGTACCTCTTTAAATTTACCCTCGTTATCTACCTGAAATACTCGGACGCCAGGAGAATTAATGGCGCGATCCAAAGCTGTCGCCAAAGAATCTTTCGAATTAATCAAAAGCTTATCGTTCCTAAAGTTAAACCATACAGCGTCCTCTAGCCCAACAGGAAAAATCCATGCTTCTCCATATCTAATCGGAACATCTATAAAATAAAATTGGACAGGTTTTTCCCTGGCCTCTTCTGAATAAATCTGATTAAGAGATATCAGAAATCTTTTTGTTTTTTCTCCAGCTGCCTGCCAATCACTATGCATTTTTTGCAACTGAAATAGCTGTACGGAGAAAAAAACAATGACTACCATAACCATACTGGCTACTGCAATATTGCGTCCGTTATTTAACAAATAAGAATATATGTGCTTTGCAAGAATTACCAAAATAAGCACTATTCCAAAAGAAGATAAATAGCTATAGCGGGACGAAATATTGCCCAATCCTAAAAAGGGCAATAGGGATATTACAAAAAATAAAAGTGCAAAAATAATAATTTTTTTCTCATCAGGTAAAATCTTTTTAGCAAGCAGTTTCCAACCTTTAATTAAAATAAAGATTGTTATTATAGATACAAGAAAAGCTAATATCATATGATCACGAGTAGCCGATCTTAATGCCTCATAAAGAGGGCGAGATAAAGGACCTAAAAAACCAAGACCAATGTAGCCAATAGTGTTTCCTATGAAGTTAAAGGGAAGCTTGAGTAAGTTGTAACTATAGTCACCATTAAACCAATGACTATGAGCAGCTAACCTCAGAATAAGATATGGCAACAAAGGAGACAATAAATATAAATAGGTTTTTTTAAAAAATGTTTTTGATTCTCCAAAAACCATATCGTATGCGATTATAAGCAAAGGAACAATAACACCTAGCTCATGGAAAAATAGACTTAATACAACGGATATTATAGAAATAGCAAAATAAATTTTCTTTTTTCTTTCTTTCCAATAAATAAAAGACAGAAGACCTAAGAGGGCAAAAAACGCATTAAACAGAAAACCAGTTGATGAGATCCAAAAAACAGCCTCATGATAACCACTGAGAATTAAAAATAAAATAGCTGCGATACCAGAAAGAAAATAATTTCTCAATACTCTTTTTGCAATCAAAAAGATTAGCGTTGCAACCCCGAAATGCAGAAAAAATGAGACAAAATGATAGACTGTTTGGTTGAGCCAAAAAACCGAGTATATTAAAGAAAAATATATTTTTGTTCCAGGACGATAGAAAAAGCCATTAGATTGCGTAAAGTCATTGATAAATGTTAATAGAGATGGACGACTATTTTCTACCCACCTCAACCATGTAAAGTCATCTCCTGTAAAATAATAGTTTGCGGCGGGAAAGTACAGAGCAATAGTAATGACTAAAAGATAAATTATAACCGCATAAGTTGAAGTAATTGCATTTTTAAATTCCTTGTAAATATTTATATTCCAGGTTTTATAAAGAGTCAACATCCCAAGAACTATTCCCATCAAAAGCCAATATGTAAACGCAACTTTGGATGCTTCAAAAACATCAATAAATATTGCATTTAGCATGAGACCAAAAGTTCCTGCTACAAAACCTAAGACAAAGCTACGTGTTATAGAAGAATCCACCTTTGGCAGTATTTTTTGCATATACAAACCTGCAATCAGAAATAAAGAAAGGAAAGAGATAAAACCCAGAAGTCCTGATTCTCCTAAAATGCGAAGATAATTATTATCAACAGCTAAAGTTACTGAGCCATAACCGCTCCCTATAAAAATATTTCTTTTAAATGCTGCTATGGTCTTTGGCCATTCGCCCTGAAATCTGGTAGTAAAAGAGAGGTCATATGCAAAAGCCTTTTTCACTACATAATCACCATAAAATACCTGAGCCTCTGCTGATGTTGTTGCTTGATTAGATTTTTCAAAAAAGAACTGCCATTCTCTTTTTATTACAGGTGACAAAGGTAGATTGATATAGCCTGTGCCTTGAGGCAAACTTTCTCCATTTGGAGCATTTGGCTCTATAAGAAGTATTGGATAAGGAGGAATAAGCTCAATAGGAAGTATTGCAGAATCAGTTGCTGATTTATCTTCCTCTTTTGAAATATCTGGCCTCTTAATAATCTTGTTTTTGAAATAAGAATTTTCAACCATCCTAACTTGCCCTAAAGCCTCTCCTGTCTGAGCATCCACCAATACATCTACCTCTTTAAGCGTGTTACCAAACCGTACGCCTAAACTTGGAAATAAAAATAGGAGTAAAACAGTAATAACAAAAAGAGAAACAATTAAAAGCTTCTTTTTCTGAAGAAAAAGTAGCATAACCAAAGAAAGAAGGAGAACAATAAAAGACACACGAGACACTGTCATGAAGAGAAGGGCAAAACCGAAAATAACTGAAACTCCCAAGAATATTCTCGTTAACCAATTTTTAAAACCAAAAAGCACACTAACAAGAATCGGTATAACAAGAACCAAATATGCTGCCAGATCGTAATGGCCTGCAAATGTTGAGGGAACACGAGATAATTGGGAAAGCTGTATCGGGATTCCTTTTGCAAATTCCTCATTCATCGTGAGGTATGCAGGAAATCCCAGGAATTTCTGACCAAAACCATATGCAGCGATTAAAATGAGAATAGAGGCTAAGACATAGACAATATATGGCATGAATTTCTTATCTTTAATTGCTGAAAAGGCAATGAAAAATAAGAATATGTACTCAATTCTTCTAAAAAAGCTGAGTAAGGCGACGTTGGAATAAAGACTGGAAACGGTTGGGAAAATTATGAGTACACCATGCAATGTGGCTAATCCCCCTATAATCCAAAAAATAAGAATGGGTATTGTTAATGGAGTTTTGAGGGTGACTTTTTTTAGAATAAGCATGCCAACCCAAATTAAAACAGCCAGTGTGATGACAAAATCTTCTGCTCTTATATAAACCCATGTATTTACCACATCAAAAAGAGGTAATTTGGGGTAAAGAGGAATAAATCCCAAAAGAAAGATTGTAAAAACAAACAAAAAATTTCCAAAGATCCATTTCAAAATTTTCATAAGATGTAGGATATTGCTTTTTTGTATCTTTCTTTCAGTTCAGAATTAAATGTTAAAAACCCTATTATAATTAAAATTTCAGCCTTTATCACTAATAAGGTTTTTGCCAACAAATATTCCAAATAACTTTTGTGTCTTGAGTAAAAATGCAAAATGCCTTTATAAATATTGATTATAGCAAATGTTCTACTGCTACTACCTAAGGACTTATGTGTCAACCTAAGAGTTGGATAAAAATAAGTAGCAAATCCTAGTTTTTGTGCTCTAAAGCAAATTTCCATATCTTCCATATACATAAAAAGTTTCTCGTCAAAACCACTCAATTTCTCAAAAGTACTTTTTCTAAACATCATGCAAGCGCCACTCACCCAATCAACTCTTTTTATCTCGTCTGGACTTGACCGTAAAAAACCTAATCTTTCAAGACCTAAAAGCATAATCATAAGATTTGGCAGGCTATAGAATTTTCCCGCAGATGGTTGGATGGAGCCATCATTATTCTCAAGTTTCCCTCCCAAGATAGCAACATTAGGATTCTTGTCCAAAAAATCAACCATAGACAAAAAGCCTTTATCCAAAACCTGGGTATCCGAGTTAAGAAAAAGAATATACTCTCCTTCTGCAGCATTAGCGCCGATATTACAACCCTTAGCAAATCCCACATTCTCTTTATTTTTAATTAATTTGAGATTTGAGATTTGAGATTTGAGATTTGAGATTTCCGATGGCGACCCATCGGATGAGTTATTATCTACTACAATTATTTCTATTTCTTTCTTTTCTAATTCTTTTTCGTACTGAGAAGCTATCGAGTTAAGACACATGACCGTCAAATCTTTAGTATTGTAGGACAAAGTTACTATGGAAAGTTTTATCATTCTTATCTAAACCAAGCGGCCCGGCCAAGTCGGTAATTTAAATCTTTTATATCTCTAGTTCCAATTTGCTTTGCAGGAACTCCTCCTACAATTGAGTTCTCTTCAACGTCTTTTGTAACAACAGCTCCCGCTCCAACAACCGCTCCTTTTTTTACAGTTACTCCCGGAAGAATAATTGCCCGTGGACCAATAAACACATAATCTTCAATTACAACAGGAGCATTAATTGCGCGAAAACTTGGATCTTTAACATCGTGCTCTGCATTATAAATCATGACTCCTGTTGCAATATCCACGTGGTTTCCGATTTTAAGCCTATCCCTTCCGTCCAAAACAGAATCTTCCCCAATGATTGAGTCTTCCCCAATCTGAATATTAAATGGATTATAGATCCTAAGATTCATGTGGATTGCGCTCCCACGGCCAATTTTCATACCAAAAATTTTGTAAAAAAAGCGACGATAATGATGAAAAGGGACTTTTCCTACATAATGCAGCTTCATTACCACAAATTCCAATAAAACAGTTTTTATTCTTTGTATAATTCTATTCATTTGCGATTTTTACCAATGCATTCAATGTGTCTTTTGCAGTTTTCTCCCAACTGAATTTTTTGACTTGTTCGTATCCTTTTTTTATAAGCTTTTTTCTTAAATCCTCATCTCCAACGAGCAACTCTAACTTTTTAGCAATGTCATCTGCACTTAAAGGATCTACGTATAAAACAGCATCTCCTCCTACCTCAGGAAGCGATGAAACATTACTTACGATCACCGGACATCCGTACCTCATAGCCTCCAATACCGGCAAACCGAATCCTTCATAAAGACTTGGTAAAACAAAGCAGATTGCATTTTTATAAAAAGCGGGCAATTCGCTATTCGGAATAAAGTCTAGAAATTTCACTCTATCCTCAACGCTAAATTTTCTTGGAGCTTCCAAAATGTCTTCGTATAACCATCCTTTTTTTCCGATAATAACTAATTCAGGATCATTTTTAAGCCTTGAAAAAGCTTCAATCAAACGAATGATATTTTTTCTAGGCTGTAGTGTCCCCACAAACAAAATATAGTTTCCCTTAATCCTATATTTTTGCTCCAAATCTTTCATACTTATTTCATGCTCGCCTCGCGCCAGCCTCGCTGATAGGCGGGGCGAAGCGGGTTTTTTATCGTTTGTCTCTTTTCTTATTCCCGGATAAGTTACCGCAATTTTGTAGCCCGGGATTCTATATTCTTTAATTATATCATCTTTACTACTCTTACTTATTGTAAATACTCCTTTTGCCTTTTTTACCGAATAGCTAGTCCACTTTGTAAGCTGGTTGAGGTCGGATTTCTTAAAAAGCTCTGGAAATCTGATATATGATACGTCCAAAATTGAAATTACCGATCTTCGCGGTGAAAAGATAGGCAAATAGTGCGTAGGAGAGAGAAACACATCAGGCTTTGAGCGTCTCAATAAAAATTCCAGAGATAAACCAACAAGAGTCCACATTTTTTTTGGTTTTACTATTCTATAATGCCAATTTGATGATTCTTTGGGTAAATCATAAGTTGGATTTTGAGGCAGATAAATTATGTATTTATTTTTCTTATCAATTTTATTTAAGTTTATAAGCAGCTCAAAACAATATTCCCCGCTGCCTACTCGTCTAGGTAACCCTGTTTTGAGATCGTATCCAAACCTAGAGATAACTGCCTCATAACCATTTATTCCGATAGTCATATTAAACTCCTGGATAAACAACCTTTAATTTATCTTTGTCTATTTTTAAGATTTCCATGGCATCTTTTCTTGTGGCTTCTGAGATACAGAGAACTAAATCTGATTCTCTTTGAACCCATTTCAGCTTCCTTTTTTGTACTTCAACAATTTTCCTATCTGTTTCATTAGGGCATTTGTAAACAATAAGATCATATAAAATAGTTGCTTTTTTTGCTCTAACTGTTGGCGGCTCAGTCCAATCGGAGGTTATAAAAATATCCACATCACCAATCAACCACTCAATTGGCAAAATGTGCAATTTATTCCACAATAAATCGAGTATTGCAAGTGGAATTTTAAAAGTTTTTATTTGGAGTTTGGGATTTTGGATTTGGGATTTATTTAGAAATCTGAAATTAGAAATTAGAAATTTTCTCCTCAAGGAGGAAAAGAAAAAAATGTATTCGTTTTCTTTGTCAATTCTTAATAAATGCTCTGTCAATGATCTTAGGTACTCCGCTACTCCCGTCCCCTCATATGCAAGTTGAGATACGTCTATCCCTATCTTCATCCCTTAATTGTACCAGAAAATACGTGGTTTTATCTATTTTTTAGTAGTTATATAAACTCCCAAAAGCGCGAGTGCTCCACCTACGATAAGACCTGTCGTAAGTTGTTCTCCCAAAAGAAAAGATGCCGATAGATAAGCGAAAATAGGAACAAGATAGAACTGCATCGAGGCTAAAATAGAGCCTCCATGCTTTATGGCATATTGATTGAACAGATAAACTATAACCGTTGAGATGATGGTTATATAACTTAGAGATAAAACGCCGGAAAAAGTTAGGCTTTGCCACCAATTCGGATAAGTTACCAAGTCTATTACAAAAAGCGGAAATAAAGCAAAGCAAGTTACCCATATAAATGCAGACGTAACTACAAATGGAGAAAAAGACTGGAGTTTCTTTTTGGAATATGTCATATATAAAGACCAGGAAATTACGCCTATTCCAATAAGCATATTTCCCAGAAGATCTCCTGAGAACTTTGCTCCTTTATCGATAACCGGAAGCAGGGCAACAAAGGCTACTCCGACAAAACCAATGAGAATGCCTAACTCTTTTCTCCTGGTTAATCTTTCTTTAAACAAGAGAAAAAGAAATAGAGCTGTCAGAAGCGGTACCCCCGCATACAATAATTGGCCTATTGTAGCAGTTGTTGTTTTAATTCCTAAGATAAAAAATCCTATATTGATTGTCCCTAATAAAGAAAATGGAATAAGCTGTTTGAATTCTTTAAAAAAATTAGTTTTCAAAAGAAAAGGGGTAACAATAATTCCTGCAAATAGAAAACGTATAAAAGCAAAACTCAAAGGCGGAAATTGCGCGAGCCCTATCTTTGTGACAGCTTGCGTCGCTCCTCCCAAAATTGAAGTTAACAATATGAAAATAAGTGCTTTTTGCTTATTACTCATGTTTTAGATAAAAAATTATTGCAAAAAGAAAAAATGCGGCGCCATACCAGACTAAGCGCTCTGCTGTAAAGAAAACCCAAAAAGAAAAAAGAGGGATTGATATAAAAAGACAAATAAGACCACTTAATGCTGCAAGTTTGGGATTACGCTTTATGATTAGTATTGCCAAAATTACAAAAAATGCTATATCTTGAATCTTCATTACGTCTAACCTATAATGAATTATTGCACAAAAACTATCAAATGACAAAAATTTCACCCCCCACTAATTTTGCAAAACACACTAATAAAAACCCAATCCAAAAATTCCTGATCAAAAATTATTACTCTTCTCTAATTTCTTTGGTAAAACCCTTAAGCGCAAAATCAATCTTGGACGCTGGGTGCGGAGAAGGATTTACAATGAATAAAATTTTAAAAAGCGGTGTGGGCCGCAAAATTGAGGGAATTGAATATTCAAAAGATGCTATTGAATATGGTAAAAAACTTTTTCCAGATTTAAAATTTGTGCAAGGAACCGTCTATGAACTTCCATATAAAAATAACTCTTTTGATCTCGTAGTCTGCACCGAGGTCCTAGAACACTTAGGGGATCCAACCAAAGCGCTCAAGGAAATGCTGAGAGTTTCCAGAAAATATTTAATTATAAGCGTACCCAATGAACCATTTTTCATGATAAGCAATTTTTTAAGAGGTAAAAACTTATCCAGACTTGGAAATGACGAGGGACACATAAATCATTGGGGTGTAGTTGGTTTGAAAAAATATCTCAATCAAAATGATGTAAAAATAAAGAAGGTAAATCTTCCTTTTCCCTGGATACTGATTTTGGGAGAAAAATAAATGGTTATCCCTCGCTTGAATATTTGAGAAGAAATTCTTTCTCTTGTTTGTGAGAAGTATTCAGAATTAAGTCTGCCAAAAATCCTGTAAAGAACAACTCAAAACCGCTAATCACAAGAAGCATTCCGAAAAACAAAAGCGGTCTCTGACCAATGGTCTCTCCCAATATTCTAAGAATAGCAAGATATCCCAATATTGTAAAACCTACTAAAACCAGAAGTGTCCCTACGACTCCAAAAAAATGAAATGGCCTCTTGCTGTATTTGCTTAGAAAAAGCATAGTAAATATGTCAGGCAAATCTTTCCATATTTTAGAAAATCCATATTTTGATTTTCCATATTTTCTCTTATCATGCTCAACAGCCACTTCTGTAACTTTAAATCCTTGATCCGCTGTCAAAAGAGGTATAAATCTATGCATTCCTCCATAAAGACGAAGAGATTTAGCAGCGTCTTTTGAATAAAGCTTTAAGCCGCAGTTGTAGTCATGAAGTTTGAGTCCCCAAAATGCTGAAGCTAAGCTATTAAAAACTTTTGAAGAAAGTATTTTTCCTACAGAATCTTTTCTTTCTTTTCTCCAACCACAAACTACATCCCATTTGCCCTTTTTAACTTCTGTCAAAAGTTTTCCTATTTCTTTTGGCTTATCTTGTAAATCTGCGTCCAAAGTTACAACATAATCTCCTTTTGCTTTTTGAAATCCCAAAGTAAGTGCCTCTGCCTTGCCATTATTTTTTCTGAAGGAATATATCCTTATCCCCTTATCTTTTTTTTCAATTTCTTTTAAGATTTCTAATGATCTATCCGTCGACCCATCATCGATAAAGATAACTTGATAGTCTAATCTTATATTTTTAAGACTGGCAAAAAGTTCTTTAGAAAAATTTTCAAGACTCTCCTGCTCATTAAAAACCGGAACGACAACACTAATCATAAGCCCTACTATTGCTGTATTTCTGACTTGAGCTTGTATATCCTTGATTCAAGTAACTGCTGAACGACTCCTATACATAAGAAAATATATATCCAAGAAGCTATCCTATCTAAAATCGGACTTGCTGGAAAAAGGAGAAAAAATAAAAAAAGTATGATAAGAAAACCTATCGTTACTTTAAACGTTGACCTACTTGTAAAATGAGATAGTTTACTAAGAAAAAGCCAGAGAAACACAAGAAAAAACAACCTTACATCTGATGCTAAATCAAAAGTAGATGGCAAAAAAAATACATCGAAAATAAAACTGATAAAAAATAATACCATCAGGAAAACTTTAAATTCCTCAACTTTTCTCATAGAATGACTGTCAATATATTATACCATTAAATTCACGCATTCTTGTTAGCTACAATTAATTGTTTTACCAATCTTTCTGCTTTTGCAGGAAGATCTTTAATAAAACCGTAATCTTTTGCAGAATATGCAATATATAGACCCTTTGTTACGCTAACTGCGTTTTTATGCAATAGATTGCCATTTCTGTCAAATGCTTCTTTAATTTTAATCCATGAATAGTCGAACCGAAAACCAGTTGCCCATATCACTGATTTAAATTGACCTGATAACCCTCCTTTAAAGAAAAACTCTTTTTGTTTTATTGCTTTCAATTCTTGCACTAGAGATATCCGCTTGTTCTTTAGCAAATCCTCTATCTCTGGCACATAAATTTTTCTTAAACTAAATGTGTCGATAATTTTTCTTATCAATCCTGGACTAAAGAACGAAGCCGCAAAACGATATAGAAAATCATATTTATTATCAAATATAAGTTTCCTTTTTGAGGAAAATGTTACAGAATGAGTTTTTGCTAATTCAACTGCTATCTGTGCTCCCGAATTGCCTGCGCCCACAACCAATACATTACCTTTGGGAATTCTACTTACGTTCTTATATTCATAGGAGTGAATTTGAAATATTTCAGATGAAATGTCCTTCGCCATCAAAGGTATGTAGGGTTTTTGAAAAGCGCCTGTTGCAACTACGATATTTTTTGCATGGAATACATTTTTCCCTGCTGTAGCTATAAAAATACCATTCTTCTTTTGTAGTTTTTTTATTTTCGTATTAAGGATTATATGAAAAGAAAAATGATGACTATATCTCTCTAAATAATCTGCAAAATTATCTTTCGTAGAATGTGTTTTTTTATTGCCACCTAAAGACAGACCTGACAAAGAATTGTTAGAATCTGGCGTCAACAGTCGTAGGGAATCGTATCTTTTTCTCCAACTGTCTCCAATCCTTGTATTTGCATCAACAAGAAGAAAAGATAATTTAGTTTTTTTTATGTAATATGCAACGGCGAGCCCTGTTTGACCAGCTCCAATAATAAGTACATCAAGATAAGAGTCTTTCATTTTACAGCTTCTATATATGCAAATGGCCAAAATAAACGAAATTTAAGAAGCTTGCGTAAAATCGGCCGCACAAGTCTTGGAAAAGACTCTATTGGGTAATATGTATCAAAAAAATCAATATTTTTCACTCTAAATCCCGCATCTATAAACATTTTCCTGATAGAACTTGTAGTAAATGTTTGACCATATCCATAATGCATATATTTCCCTTTTAGCATTTTAACGTGTATAAATTCCATGAGTTCCCGAAGTATTGGCACACGGGGAATATCCCCACCCCTAAACTGATGATAAAAAAGAGTGGAAAGTGAAAAAACTGGAAAAGGCACAACTATTCTACCTTTTTGCTTTAACACCCTATATGTTTCATGAATTGCCTTTTCTGTATTCCTAACATATTCTATTGATAAGCCCCAATAAATAAATCCAACACTATTGTCTTTGAGAGGAATATTTAAAAAATCTGCTTGCAAAAATAAACCAGGCAATTTTTCTTCCTTAAATAAGAGTTGCGATTTAGCAACTGCTTCGTAAGAAATGTCCAATCCCAACACAGATACTCCTTCTTTCGCTAAAAAAAAGGATGTCCAGGCAATACCACATCCCAAATCTAGAAAAATATTTTTTTTAAAATACTTTTTATATGATGAAAGAAATCGTTGATGAGATATAACCATAGGATCATTCATGTACTTCTTGATTTCCGAAAATTTACCATACTGCTTATTCCATTTCTCTTCAGAAATTTGAGTGTCTACTCCTTTTGGACCTAAGACCAAACGTGGAATTCCATTTTCGACTTTATATTCGTAACTACAGATACTACACTTGAGATATGTATTAAATTCTGTCAAACTACCTCTACAACGAAGGCAACAAAGAAGATACACGTCTAATTTTTCCATTATTTTTCTATCTGTAAATTTGCAACGCCAATATTATAAAAAAAGTTCTTTTTACCAGAATAAAAAATGTAAATATGATTATTAAAGATCTTAATATCAGCCCTAGCTGAGGAAGTTCTATCCCATGATTGAGCCGATACATCCAAAATAGGATTTTTTCTATATTTCTTCCACGACAATAGATTCTTACTTATTGCTAGTCCCGCTCGCTCAATTCCTTTTTTGTCAATTCCACTATAAAGCATAAGGTATTTATTATTGTATTTAATTATTCTTGGGTCTGAGATGCTTTTTTCATCCCATTCCCCATCTTTTCCCACATCCAACACTGGCATATCAGAAAATCTCTTAAGCTCAAGAAGACTTTTCCCTTTTGCCATACCAATTCTTTCTCTTTCTCCGTCATGACCCGCATAATAAAGGTGATACATCCCATTTTTTTTAAAAACACAACATCTACTAACATGGTGGTTCTCCCACCAATTTGTAGCTACCGTAAAGATGGGGTTTCCAATATATTTTTTCCAATCAATTAAATTTTTACTTTCAGCCAGTCCTATGGATTCAAGCCAATTTCCCTTCTTGCTTCCATCGTATAGCATATAAAACTTACTCCCGTCTTTAAAAACATATGCATGTGCAACAAAATCGCTATCCCATTCCCCATCTTTTCCTTCATTAAACAATGGATTGTTGTCAAGTTCTTCCCAAGTATTAAGATCTTTGCTAACTGCAATTCCTATTTTATGGGATATTCCTATTTTGAGACTTTTTCCCGTATAGATTAAATAATATTTTTTATTGTGCTCAATAACACAGGGGTGATAAGCCCAAAGACTATTCCAGTCAAAAAAAACAAAGCGCTTTATTCCCTGCTTAATAATCGGTTTTTCCACTTTTTCGATTTTTATTTTCATTTCTTTTTTATTATCGCTGCGTTATACGCAATAAAACGTTTTGGTAAAAAATGTTCCATAATATATTCGTAGATTTTAAATAAAGTAAAAAAAGTTTTTGGATATAAATGGGCTTCAAAAAACCGAAATGATACTGAATATTTCTTAAAAACATCATTTACAATATCCGTGAAATACGATTGCCTAAGATGATTATGACTTTTCATTAAAACCATATGGGGATAAAACAATGGATTGTAACGATTTGCTTCAATAATAATAATATATCCTCCCTTTTTACAAACTCTCCTAAGCTCCTTAAGGCTATCTATATGCTTCTTTTTGCTTTGGTTTTTTTCATCAACGTGATGAAGCACATCGTGAATAAAAATATAATCAAATGATTCTGAGTCGTATGGAATATTTGCTATGCTACCTAATATAAAGTTGAGTCGCATTTTTTTAATATTTTCATCCTTATAAACATCTATACCGTAAAATTTAAGTTTATATTCTTTTATAAAAATTTCAGCATCCGTTCCCGGGCCACATCCAACATCGAGAATTTTTTTTCCTTTTTTAAAATCAAAATTTAGCTTATTAAAAAAATCGTTCCTATACTGATCAAAATTTACTACCATAACTTATTAACTCCTGTAAAATACCATCTTTACGTAAATAAGCAGCCTTGATTTAATGATTATGTATCCATAAAGAATTAAAAACATGTAACACAAAAATGGATGTAAAAACCATGCCCTATCTCGAATTTTAATATACCCTCGAAATGCATCAAAAGTAGGCATAACAAGAGTAATTGTAATTATAACAAACTTTATTAAATTAAATCTATCTTGAGACAAATAAACACTATGACGTCTTTTACTATGACTTTTTATCTGATATTGTTCCATAAATAACTTTCTTCTTTTTAAAAAACCCAGAATACTATTATAACCAGTTAAATGTATAATGTCGTCCTTAATAAAGGCATACGTACGAAAACCCTTTCTTATTAAATCTACGTGTACGTCTGTATGGAAAAAATTTTCTGGGTCCGCTTGTGCATTATCCAAAAGAATTTTTCGTCTGATTAAAAATCCGTTCGCACCCAGAGTAGGAACGAATTTTTCATCAAATTCCACTATGTAATAATTCCCACAGTCAGTGGCCTTACCAAATCTATTATATTTTTTGGTGATTTGCGATAACTTATCTGGCTTGCCCAAATAATAGGCGACTGGATCCAAAGAACCATAGAGAGCTAAATATCTGTCTAGCAATGACGATAATGGATCGTAGTGAACGTAAAGAGTATCGACTCCAACAACTCTACTATTTTCTCTGCATGGTTGAACCATGTGCGCTAGCCACTTATTATGTGGAAGTATATTGTCGTGATCAAGCATCAGAAGTAAATCATTTCTAGCAGCTTTTACTCCTATGGCTTTATTATATTCTGCGTTTTGCAGCTTAGAAGGTATAGAAATAATTTTAACCTTATATTTTTGTGCAATTTTCAAAGTATTATCACTGGAAGCGCCGTCAGCTAAAATTATTTCTATTTTATCCTGAGGGTAATTTTGTTGCCTAATACTTTGCAAACATAAAACAATTGTTTTTGCAGAATTATAAGTTGGAATAATACAAGATATGCTAGGAAGTTGGATTCTCATTTATTTCTACTCAATATTAATTCTGAATAAATTATCATATTTTATTATTTCTCTGAACGTTTTCTTTTTTAGGATAAAATAATCCCAAATTACACTCCCTCTATAAATTGGCATTGATCGGATATTTTTTCTTTGTATTTTCGACTGCGCAACTTTTCGTGATTCAACAATTTTTTTTGAAAGAAGGAAAAACGAAGTGTATGCTCTCACTACTGCAAATGAAGATTCTATAGAACCATTATATAGATAGTAAAATATCGACAAAAAGTCCAAGGCAAATCGCGGAAAAATTATTAATAGAACTGTTTTTATTTCAAAATTTTTAAAAATAAAAATCAAATTATTTCTATGGTGGAAGAACATTTTTTGAGCCAGATTTTTCTTCAAAATCCCGCCGCCATAATGATATCCTACAGAACTAGGAACATTGACCACGCTATAGCCTTGACCATATATTCTAAAACAAAGATCCATATCTTCTCCATAATTAAAAAAAATTGGATCAAATAATCCTGTTTTCTCCAAGACTTCCCTTCTTACGAGGAAAATTCCGCACCAAGAAATTTTTATAATTTGGTCATACTGCCCCATATCTTTTTCAACATGCGTAAAAATTCTTCCTCGAGCAAATGGATAGCCAAATGTATCAATAAATCCGCCTGCAGCAACCGCGTAATCAAAAGATTGTCTGTTTATAAGGTGTTTTAATTTGGGCTGACAACCACCAACCGTAGGGTTGTTAACCAGAATCATAACGAGGGGCTTTAGCCAGTTTTTCTCAAATTCCATGTCATTATTTACGAACATAATGTATTTCCCGCTAGAATGTGCATAAGCAACATTCATGCCTTGAGCATAACCTAAATTTATCTTATTTTTTATTACAGTAATCTTACCTTTAAATTTTTTTTCTAAAATATTCGCTTCGTCAATCTTTGAACAGTTATCAACAACGATAATCTCAAAATTAGGATAATCTGTTTGAAGTAATGACTTTATACAATTAAATGTATATTCAAGACCATTCCAGTTGAGAATTAACAATGATACTTTTGGATATTTCTTCATACTCGATATCTATTACCGCATCATCTATAACTTTATGCATTATACAATACTTGATTTACACTTTGCATTGTTTTATAGGGGAATTTCCTATATAATATTTTTCATAGCAATATGTTAAAAAACAAGAAAATACTTATTATTGCTCCCCATCCAGATGACGAAGCAATATGCTGCGGGGGCCTTATTATGCTTGCAAAACACGAACAAGCTAAAGTATTTGTATTATTTATGTCAGTTGGCTCATCAAGACAGTTAGTAACAAAACAAACAAACGCTGATGAACGCATAAGAGAAATCGATAAAGCAGGAAAGTATGGAAATTTTAGCTATAAAATTGCTTTTCGAGGTAAACAATTTATGAGATTAGATGTAGTGCCGCAGAAAGAATTAATTGAAAAAATAGAGGACGTCTCTTCTGATTTTAAACCAGATATTGTATCTATTCCATTCCGCTATAGCTTCGACCAAGACCACAGAGCAGTAGCAACTGCATCAATAACTGCTTTTCGACCTCTTCCTCAATCACTTGTACATCAGCCTAGAACAATTCTAGAACATGAGGACCCATATTCGTGGACGACGGATAAACAATTCGTCCCCAACTTTTATATAGATATTTCTAAGGTAATCGAAGAAAAAATTATGCTGTTAAAGTGTCACGAAACTCAACTGCGTAAGGACCCTTTCCCCAGAAGCCCGGAAAATTTGCAAAGAATTGCCGGAATTAGAGGCGCAGAAATTGGAATAGCATATGCAGAAAGCTACAGCTTGCTGAGGACGCGGTGGGTATGAATATAGTTTTTGCCGGATATAGAAAATGGTCGTATAAAATCTTAAGAAACCTCTTGGAAGCTCAAAATAGAAAATGGCACATTTCACAAATAATTACTACCCGTTATCCTGAGACTAATTTTCACGATACTGCTATACCCTGCCTAAGCATTGATCCAAAAAACTTAAGGAACCAAACTATAAAAAATGTTTGCCCTAAGACACCTGATTTATTTCTTTTTTACGGCTGGTCATGGATCATACCAAAAGATATCTACACTAAATATCTTTGCTTAATACTTCATCCCTCTCCTTTACCTAAATACAGAGGAGGATCGCCTCTGCAACATCAGATTATAAACGGCGAAACAACAAGTGCGGTTACTATATTGCAGGCAGGCGAAAAAATTGATGCAGGGAGTATTTATACACAAACGCCATTTTCGCTTACGGGAACGCTTGATAATATCTTTGCGAGGATAGTTACAGTTGGAACCCAAGATACAACAAAAGTTTTAGGCTCAATAGCGAATAAAACGATTCGCCCACTTACTCAAGATGAAAGTCTGGCAACAGTATTTAAAAGAAGAAAACCTGAAGAAAGTGAATTAACAATAAAAGACATACAAACAAAAACTTCAGTTGAACTGTATAACTTTATACGCGCACTCACCGACCCGTATCCAAACGCTTTTATAAAGTGTAAAGATGGGAAAAAATTGTTGATAACTGATGCGAGACTTGAGCCATAATTTTAAAGAATATGAGTAAAAAAAAGGTTGCCCTCATAGGCAGTAATGGTCAACTTGGAGCTGACATAATGGGGGTATTTACAAAAGATAAATTCTTTACTCTTGTTCCTCTGACTCATCATGATATTGAAATTTCGGATACAAACAGTATTAAAAAGGTCTTAGGTCAAATCAATCCTCATATTATTATAAATACTGCCGCATATAACAAAGTCGATGAAGGAGAATTTGACCCACAGAAGACATTTTTGATAAATGGACTGGCGAATAAGTACCTTGGTGAGCATTGTCAAGAAAAAAAAATAGTTTTTACCTATATTAGCACCGATTACGTATTTGGATCAGATGAGAAAAGAGAGGAGCCCTACAAAGAATCTGATTGCCCAGGACCAATCAATGCATATGGAATTAGCAAATTAGCAGGCGAGTATTTTACTAGCTACACGTCCTCAAAATATTTTATTATTCGCTCAAGCGGTCTTTTTGGTGTCGCTGGGTCTAGAGCTAAAGGAGGCAATTTTGTAGAACTTATGCTTAGTCTTGCAAAAGAAAAAAGACATATAAGAGTCGTCGATGATCAAATCGTCAGTCCAACGTATACGCTTGATCTGGCAAAGCAAATTCTTAAGCTTATAAAAACTGATGCATTTGGCCTGTATCACGCTACATCCCACGGACAGTGTTCATGGTACTCATTTGCAAAAATGATTTTTGCGCTAACCAATACAGATGTAAAACTTGAAGCTGTACCCTCAACAGAATTTCCAACCCCTGCCAAACGCGCTCATTTTTCAGTTCTTAAGAATGAAAATCTAAAAAAACTTGGGATTGATATAATGCGTAACTGGCAAGAGGGATTGCAGGATTACCTCAAAGAAAAAGGATATGTGTAATCTATTTCTCTTTTTGTAATACAAAAACTATTTCTGTTGCGCCACCTACCCAATAGCACCATATTCTTTCAAAAAAAATGGGAGATAATCCAATAAAAAAATTTATTATTCTTACAAACGGTCTTACTAGCCAAAAACATTCATTTTCATGAATATAATCTGCATATAGCCCGGAATTTGGATACAAACCTGAATATTTGATCTCTTTGCGGATAATTTTGAATTTCGCTTTCCTACTATAAAAATGATGATAGTCGCTTTGTTCCAATATGTCAAAACTCGTAAACCCAAAAGGCCTTACGTGTGTGATATCGGAAAATGCGCCCATCGATGAGAAGTGTGGAACTCGTAAGTATATCACTCCTTTTGGTCTTAATATCCTGTACAGTTCTTCCATTTTAGCAAGTGGGTTTTGAAGATGTTCGAGCACATGATACATATGTATCTCATTAACAGACTCCTGAGCAAATGAATAGGGCAATATATTAAGATCTAAAACAACATCCACATAATTTTCTATTTTTATCACATCAACACCGATGGAATGAGGAATTCTTGTTTTGCCGCAACCTAAGTTAAGTATTATTTTTTTCATATATAGGAAACGTAAATACGATTTTATCTTTTGTGGTATTTTTTTATTCCTGTAAATCCCATAATTAATTTTACTACCTTAGTCGAAACATTTTTGTCTTTGTAATCTCCCGCTACGACTATTTCTTCTCCCAATTCACTTTGTTTGATAGTTAGGTCAACTGCATTAACAATTGCATTTTTATTAAAACCGGTAAGAATAATTGATCCCGTATCAAATGCTTCCGGTCTTTCAGTACTTACTCTAATCTGCACTGCGTTAAATCCCAAAATTGCCGATTCCTCTTGAATCGAGCCACTATCGGACAGGACGCAATAGGCATTTTGCTGTAACTTATTGTATTCAAAATATCCAAAAGGCTTAGCTAGTTTTACCAAAGGATTAACTGATATTTTTGCTTCCTCCAAACGCTTTTTAGTTCTTGGGTGAAACGAAACAATAATCGGCAATTTATACATTTGGACAAGATGCTCAAAGGATGCGAATAATTCCCTTAAATTGTCTTCGTTATCTACATTTTCTTCCCTATGACTACTTACCAAGAAATATTTTCCAGGTGTAAGATTTAAATCTTTAAGAATCACAGACGCGTCTATTTCTTTCTTAAAATGAGAAAATATTTCAGCAAATGGAGAACCAGTAACAAAAATGGTTTGGGGATCAATACCTTCTGCTACAAGATATCGTCTAGCATGTTCCGTGTAGGGAAGGTTGTAGTCGCTAATATGATCAACGATTCTCCTGTTGACTTCTTCGGGAACATTCCAGTCAAAGCTTCTATTGCCTGCTTCCATGTGGAAAATAGGAACCTTCAATCGTTTGGCGTTAATTGCCGATAACGAACTATTTGTATCTCCCAGAACTAAAAGCGCATCTGGATTTTCTGAAAGCAAAACCCCCTCTGTCTGTTTAATAATATTGGCTATTTGACCTCCAAGAGTTTGAGATTTTACATCCAGTAAATAATCTGGTTTTCGAAGATTTAGCTCTTCAAAAAAAATGTCGCTTAGTTCGTAATCATAGCTTTGTTTTGTATAAACAAAAATATGATTAAAGTACTGATCCATTTTTGGGAGAACCCGGGAAAGCCTTATGAGTTCAGGCCTCGTCCCCAGAATGGACATTACTTTTAATTTCTTGCTATCTTCCATTTTTTTTATATATGCGTAGCTCTTCTTGGATTTCTGGAAGCGTCATTAGAAGATCTATAGTCTGGGAAACGTTAAGCCTAGTAGAATTTTGGGACGTATAAGACTTAACCGTGTTAACTGCAATTTTTTCTCCTTTCGAGAAGTATTTATTGTAATCTAATCCTTGACTTTCTGGAGGAATATCGTAATACTCTTTAAGATCGCTCGATCGCAAAAGCTCTTCAGCGGAAACTAATGTTTCATGCATTTTTTCTCCAGCCCTTAACCCAACTTCCTTGTAGCCTTTTTTATAATTAAATATTTGACAAACTGCTTTTGCTAAAGTTTCCAGAGTGCAGGCTGGAGATTTCCTAATGTACATGTGGCCGCTTTCTCCATAGACAAGCGTATAAAGAACCAAACCTACTGCATCCGATAATCTTAATAGAAATCTAGTCATATCAAGATTAGTAATGCTTAATTGCGAACCATCTTTCAACTGACTAATAAAATAGGGGATAACAGAACCACGCGAATACAAAACATTACCGTAGCGTACTCCACAAAGAATAGTACCTTTTTTATCTTTACCGTCATTATTTATGGTATCACGTGCTCTAGAAATCATTACTTTTTCCATTAATGCTTTTGTCATGCCCATTGCATTTATAGGATAAACTGCCTTATCCGTACTCAAGATAACAACTCTTTTTACTCCATGGCGAACAGCCGAATCTATGACGTTATTCGCACCTAAAATGTTAGTTTTTACTGCCTCTATTGGGAAAAATTCACAGGTCGGAACCTGCTTAAGCGCTGCGGCATGAAAAACATAATCTACTCCATTCATAACACTTTCTACACTCTCCCTATCTCTTACATCGCCAATGAAAAATTTCAGAAGAGGGTTATCGTAATTGTTACGCATATCAAATTGTTTTTTCTCATCTCGACTAAAAATGATAATTCTTTTTGGATTGTATTTCAAGAGAGATCCAATAACTGTATTCCCAAAAGAACCGGTACCTCCCGTTATAAGAATGACTTTATTGTTTATTTTTTCTTTAAAACCTTCTTGCATGATAATTTTTAAGAATATGTATCCGCATCAATAGAATTGAAAGATTCATCAACATAAGCTAAAAGCATCATCTCTTTTTCTCCAACATTTTTGATAGAATGAAAGTGATTTGGGGGTATTTCAACAAGGACAAATTTATCTTCTCCCATAATGATTTCTTTTTTTTCTCTTGTTTTAGTACTTATTATAGTAAGTATTGCCTTACCGCTTATTACACAGTACCATTCTGTTTTTCTTTTATGATAATGATTTCCTCTAACTTCAGCTGGGTAAGCAATTGTCAAAATTAACTGACCAAATTGAGCATTTTTAACATCTTCTGGTCTTATTATTTCAGACAACCAACCTCGTGAATCACTTTTAACATTTATTTTTTTTATTTTTAGCTTCATGAACAGCTTATCCTTGCATAGCCATTTTTAATCCTTGCTCTACAAGGGTTTGGGGTTTCCATTTCAACAGTTTATTTGCTCTTGCAAAATTCTTTTTTAAACCCCAATCATTTACCTTAACTTGCTTATTATACACTATTTTAATCTTATTAGGATAAATTTCACTTAAAATTTTAACTATTTCATTGATAGATATAAGTTTACCTGAACATATATCTAAATATTCAATGTTAGTTGGATCAAAAAATATCGCCTTAACAATTGCATCCACAGCATCTTCTACATACAAATAATCACGCTTTCTAGTCTCATCCCCATATATAAATATGGGCTTATTATGTTTTATTTGATCAATAAAAGTTGCGATAACTGAATTATAAAATGGCTTACATCCTTCTCCATAAATATTTGTCAATCGAAAAACTAAAGCTTTAATCTTATGCGTAGAGGCATAATAATTTATAATGTCTTCTGCAAATTTTTTTGACAAACCATACAAACTATGTGGCAAATATACTTGAAATGTAGAGGCAAATATTATTTTACTGTTGGGAGAATACTTTGCCATTGCGTCTAATAATCCTAGTGTTCCCAAAACGTTTACATTCATTATTTTGTCATACGGACCTATATTTATCCCAGCAAGATGAATGACAACATCTTTCCCCTCAATCAGCTCCTTAAGCGTTTCGGGCTTAAAAAGATCATGCTTTTTATGGTCAAAAATTGAGTAATTTAAGTTTTTTGCCCTCATCTCCTTTACAAGATGTTCTCCCAAAAACCCTGTTGCTCCAGTAATTGCAATATTCATAGTTACTATTATACATTTTTAGTGCGCATCCGCATAACAAAAATGTCTCCTATGCCAAACTTGTCAAATATCCACTCTATTGGATAAAACGTTAAAACAATCCACAATTTTCCTAAAAGATTAATTTTTTTATTCAATACATCTTCGAAGATATACTGCAAACTACCGGCAATTCCTCCTGTAGAACAATATTCTATCTTAGTAATGTTAAATTCTTTTTCTACCATTCTCCTTAAAGTCCGGGGAGAAAAAAGAAATAGATGACGCGGAGCATCTAAATTGTACCAATAACGGCCAAAAAGGCGAGATGCAAAACTTTCTACATTTGGTGTGCCTATAATTAATTCTCCTCCTTTTTTTAATTTTTTCTTAATAAGCTTTAAGCATAATCTTGGATCATCCAAATGCTCAATAACATGATAAAGCCTTACTGCGTCAAAAAAACCATCTTTATAATTGGCTATATCTTTATATGTTCCATAACGCGCATCAGTAAGCCCTCTTGCCTTTGCATATTTAATTGCATTTTTGTCTATATCCAAGCCATGAACTTCCCACCCTAATTTTTTTAACAGAAGCATTGTCTCTCCGCTTCCGCATCCCAGATCTAAAAATTTTCTGCTCCTATTCCATGTTGGCATAGCCGGAACATTCTGTATAAGTCTTGCAAAAATACTGCTAAGCATAGTCGGCTTATAATAATACTTGACAAGATATTCCCGAAGTATTCCAAAAAGACCTTTTCTCTTACTAACATCATATGAATAGTAGGCATCACTAGGATAATACATCTTTAAATTAGAGGGCTTAGGTTGAGGATTTATAAAGACAAGTTGACATTTTTTACATCGCTTAAGAGTAAAAGTCCCTGGCAAATCAAACATTCGATCTTTTGCCAAAAATAGAACACTAGATTCACGAAAGCCGCATAGAACACACGAATTATTTTTTTCCATATATAAAAAAAGTGCTCAATAAAAAAAGGGCAAGAATAGAAATAGCCCACCCGCTACGATAATATATTTCTTTTGAGAAATAAACCTCTATGTCATAATTGCCAACTTTTGCTATCTTAAAGCTATTTATCCCACTATTTGTCTTTTCCGGAGTTATAAACCTATTTTCAATCTTCATGGCCCAATGGGGACTATAAGCTTCAGAAAAAAGTAGAAAAGTTGACGTATGTGTAGATATTTTAAGAGAATATCGGTCGGGACTAAGCATCTTGTATTCAATATCTCCATCTTTAACCCAAAAATGATCCTTTGGGTTTGGTATTTCAAAAACAGCTATTTTTCCAAAACCATTGAGTCTTTTTAACCACGAAACAGTTTTTAACTTATCTATTGTATATTGATATTGTTTCTCATCATATTTCCTGTCATTTACAAAAATTTCGCCAAATTCGTCATACGGAACAATCAGATATTTTATAGACAAATCTGACAAATAATTTTGAGAATTTTTTCCGTTAAGATAAGTTATAACCTCAGCCGAACTTGTCGCCTTAAACAGTGATAGCCCCTCAACGGATGGATGAGTATTTGAATAGTATGTAAAACGCTGTTGCCTTGGAATCCAAAGAGTACGAAAAAAACCACTTTGATTATTGAGAAAATCTTTAAGCTCTATATATTCGCGTGGAATTTTATGTTCCTTAAATGTTCCCCCAAGTTGACCAAAAAGAGCAGGCTGAATCAGAAACAGTAAATATAAAATAGTAAATATTAAAAATAAATTAGGTAAAAAGTTTTGAATTTTGCCCGCCCGCCGAAGCCTCGGCGAAGGAGGGAATTTTAACTTTAGCCAATCGTAAATAGAGTGAATACTGCAAGGTATTAAAACCGAATAAGACAGAACAATTAGCAAATAAAATTTAGTTGGGTCTCTGAAAAAAGTAAATCCTGGTATATGCATAAACATCCACATATTGATTCCTCCAAATGGTGGATTTGCTCCTTTTGCTAAAAATGCCCCAATTATTCCCAATAATACAAAAAATAAAATTTTCCCATCTATTATTTTATTTTTTCTGACAAATAATAATGAAGCGTATGCTAGTATTGGCAACATTAAAAATTCAGGTTGCATAAACCCTATCTTCCCGAAAATATTTTCCGGCCAGTTTGGATGGAGCAAAGATAAGCTTTGCGAAAAACTTGCAAAAGAAAAAAATTCAAATGCGCCTAACGAGCTTTGGCGACTAATGATCCCCCCAACAGGGCTTGATTGAAATGCTACAAGGGGAAGAATCCAGGAGGCATGCAACAATATTGCAATTCCCATAGGAATAACAAGAACGTAAAGCATTAAACGCAAAATATTAAGTATATTTTTTTTAATGATTTGCGATGCTAAATAGATTCCAACAGCAATCATGCTTAAGTAGGCAATCCTTGGATCAAACATGACCTGTAGAGCCAAAATTAACCCCGTAACTATCGTAAATTTGCCTGCCCGCCATCCCGAAATTGTCGGGAAGGCAAGCGCAGGCGGGAAACTTGATCCTGAAGAATTAATTAAGTTAACGAGTTTCATAAAACTAGCTAAAACTAACGGAGCTATACTGTAAGCGAGCGCTACTCCCATCTGTCCGCCACCAACCACCATAAGAATATAAGTATTGATAGTAAAGACAAATGAAACAATTATCTTCTGCCATATTTTTGCTGTTGGCAAAACAGTTGTCAGAAGATAAATACTAGATAAAATTGATGAAGCTATATAAAAACCAAAGAAAAAAACTTTATGAACAATTTCCCATGGAATATTCAGCACATTAACAAATAAGTAAACTACAAGATAGAGATAACTATCCAAATGATAAGATACAAATTCTCCCCCAAACCCATTGCCTTGATAGGGAGCCCAAGAAGGAGGAAAAAGAGTAAATTCCTTAAGAAAAGAGCTAAAGAAATAAGGCCAATCTCCCCCGATTACTTCTCTTGCAGCAAACCAAGGTCTAAAAATAATTACACTTGCAATAAAAATAAAAAAACTAGTTAGTTTTACCATTCACTGAAAAAAATCTAATAAAGAAATATAAAAGTATAAAAACAAAAGTTAAAAGAGAAATGAAAAGAAGAGGATATAGTGGTTTTTGAGCTGTCATTTCAAGTATAAGAGTATAGCTGGTCTTTTCATTCATATCTTTAGGTTGGATGTTCCATCCATTAGCATAACCGTTTACCTGAAAATGCCTGTCGTTAGCAATAGCATCTTTCCCCCAAGTCTCAAATGTGCTGGGCGCCAGAAATGTCTTCTGATGTATTCCCTCCTTAACTTCACCGTTAAAATAACTAGCTACAATATTATCTTCTATTTTCTTCTCTTTTATAAAAGGAGATAGCACAATCATGCCAGCCCTTGCAAAAAACCTAGATACGGCTCTTCTAAAATTATTGGAATTCTTGGAAATATCTATCAATTCCCATTTTTTACTAAATTGCTCCAAGAAAACTAAGGCATATGGATTAGATGCTCCCGTTACTTCTATCTTATATTTCGTTGGGTTAATCTTTTTAAAAAGAACGTTTGGAGGAGTTAATTCTTTTTGCTTTAAACCTTTAATTTTTTTAAAAAAGATCTTGGGATATTGTATTTCTACTACGGAAAGATTTTTTATAAGAAGTTCGCTTTCTGCCTTTTCTGAGTTTCCTAATATCTGAATAAATCCCGTAAAAGACTTGTTGTCGGCAGATACTATAGATTGATGTGTTTTCCATATCTTAGAGTTAAGATTCTTTTCAAGATAAATATTGCCAATCAAATTTTTTTTAGAATATTCCTTTATACGCTTATCGTATATCTTGAAAATAAAATCTTCCCCAAATGTTTGATAATCAAATGATATCAGATACTGCTTATTTGGCTTCCATTCGTCAATTTGTTGAACAAGTCCGCCCGAATTATTTCCTAAAACATTATTTATCTTCAAAATTCCCGCATTTGTTGCGGTGCTTGCATATTTTGAGCTTTCCCAATCAATATTTTTTAAAAGATTTTCTGAAGGAATATGCAAAACAACATTGATCGTTTTTTCATTTTTAAAATTACCAGTATCTACATTGTTAAATTGTATTAAATTATTATTTTCGTTCTTTTCAAGAGGTTTTATTATTATCCCATTTACATCCATAAATATTTGTTGTATTTCTTTGACTATGTTGCTATCTTTTTCAACATATACTTCGTATTCTCCTGATTTTTTTTCTGGAACAAGCAACTCATATCGTAAGGAAAAAGTATCATAGAAATTTAACCCTAAGGTAACAAATAGTTCAGTAAGCGTTTTATTTACTAAAGAAAGAAGATATGCTCTCTCTGGCTCGCTTCTATTGCTGCTTTTTATGATTTTCATTAGTTTAGTTTGGTGCTGATAAAGTTGCTCATTTATTTTTATTTTATTTGCTTCTATCCAGGTCTTGGATTCGCCAGCATTTTCTGTCCACTGTATTAATTGAATCACTGCATATTTATAACGACTAATACTTGCTTCCCAACTATTATATTTTTTCCATTTATAAAATTCCCATAGCTTTGGCTCCTGCCATTGCTGTTCATGTTTGATTACGGGAATTTCAGACCAGTTTTCTAATTCGAAAATTCTTTTGGCTATGTAAAAAAAACTGAGATCTACATACCTATCGTGATTCTTTTTTGCTCTCCAAAGCTTAAACTTCTCCTTTAAAAGTGCGAACGGGTATGAAATACTATCTAATTTCACAGTAATAAATGGCTCATGATGATGTAAATGAAAGTTATTTTGAAGCAAAAATAACGGACTGCTAGTATAGGGCTCAAGAACAATGTCGTCTTTTTCATCTCTAGAATTCTTAAAGTAAAAAACTGCATTATGTTGTTGATCGCCAACATTAGAGCCTAGTGAAAACGCCAAAGGATTTGTGGTGTAAATAGTTTTTGTAGTTGCATAAATATGCGGAAAAACTAACTCTTCTTTTATAGGATAAAAATGGTACTTGTCTCCAAAATCAATTTTTTTATCTTTATCTATAGGCAATTTATTTATAAATTCTTTATATAATTTCTGGCTATTGGGAAGAAAACTTTTAACGTAATCATACGGGTATAACGGGAAATTGTCATCATATATATATGGATCTGAATTATAGAAGATGTATTGAATATTTAATAAAGAAAAAAGTTTTTGAAGATTAGAATAGTTTTTATCACGAACCGATTGCAAGAAGAAATCTCCATAGGGTTTTAAGCCTTCGTAACCTGTAAAATCATTTTTTCCGACCAAATAAGAAAATGTAGAAGGTCCGATATACGCTCCGCCTTCTTTCCCTGCTAAAACCTGATAACCAGGACCAACAAGTGGCAGGCTTAAAATTTTTCCATCCTTAGGTAAAGCTTGAGCAAAATTAAGTACTTTTTCATAAACTGGGTCCATTTTGATATTCTGCTTTATATTTTTTGACTGAAAATGAACTGAATTTACTATGCTTCCATTTATAAATGGCCATGCAGTAACAACGAAAATGAACACTATACATAAAGTCAAAAAATAAATTTGAAACCTTTTTTTTATTCGACTAATAACAACTGCAAAAGACTGGCTAAATAGAAGAGTATAAAAAAATACAAATGTAAATGCCCATTGACCGTAAAAATTTCGAAACATCTGAAACCCGGGAATGTAGAATAAGAGCTTATAAAAAGCAAATCCTATATCGGTGATATTTGCAGATGCAAAAAATACGGTAATGAGAAAAAAAATGCCGCTTAAGAGAAGTGTATACTTACTGGCAGAGTGCTTCTTTGCGCTATTTAGCAAAAAACCAACAATAACAACTGCTGGAAATACGACAAATCCTAGAGATAAGAACGTTATATCTCTAACTTGAGCTAAATTAAGTAAACTTATGCTGACTTTAATATTAGGAGCTATGCCGGTAAAATAATCTAATCCGCGTGTAAATTTTGTATTGTCGGTAAAAAGCCCAGCATATTCACTCCCCGTAGAAAGCAGACTCAAAATATGAGGTATTATATGAAACGCCTGAAGCAGAAAGAACAATATCCCACCTACGAGCAACTGTTTGACGGGAATTTTTGTCTTTTTAATGTATTTTGTGTATATAAAAAGAAACACTAAAGACAAAGGGAAAAATGCAAAAAATGACGGTGTCCCAATAAAAGAAAAGTTAAGGGAAAAAATAAAGGTTATTATCAAAGCTCCTAAGAGGTAAATGATATTGCGTGTAACAAAATAGCGTAAAAGAAGCAAAAACATTAGGGGATTGACAAAGACTTGAGTATGGGTAAGTATTGCTCGATCCCAACCACTGTTAATTAAGATCGGAGAAAATAGGTAAAAAATACCCCCAAGCAATGCAGAAATTTCAATAATTTGCTGCCTGTAAGCAAATTCTTTGGGCTTTATTAGCTCTTTGACTATTAAATAACAGGAGAAAAATGCAACACTTAGCTTTATACCATTGTATATCGATAGAAGAATTGTCGGTATAGTAATTAATCGGAAGATTGCGAGAAGGACCATGTGTGGAATAGAATAAAAACTTATCGCATCTCCTCCCGTACCGGAAGAAATAACACTATAAAGAGTTTCTGCTTGAAGATACGCTAATGGATTGTAAAAATAAAGCCTGCTAGAATCTCCTCCCAAGTCCATTTCTCCAGGCTTTAGCCAAGAAAAGGGAATAAGAAACAAGATAATAACAATTGCAAACGGCAATATATGATATTTTTTAATCCTCATTTTTCTCTAAACTGTTGGATAATCCCAATTGCCAAAAAGAAGAAGATCCATACGGCAGCTTTCTCGGTTTCTGACGAAGTTCCAGAAAAGATAAATTTTAAAAACATGATACCAAAAAGAATTAAAGATAAACGAAAAGTTGTTTTACTACTAAGTCTATAAAACAATATACTTAGTATATACAAAAATAAAATTCCGTATATCCTAAAGTCTAGGCTATCTGAGATAAGGAGAATATCGGCAACGATACTTAAGAAAATTGTAGCGAGGACAACATCCTTATAGACATGAAGATATTCAAGCAAACTAGAAGTTATTTTCCATCGATTTTTTGCAATCATAGTGTTATATCTTAGCACAAGAAATGACTATTTTCTACCTCCCTTAGCTTTTAGAAGCAGGAATATGTATAATATGTGCATATATAGCAAACAATAAATTATGAATATATTGCTTTTTTTTCTTTATTATTTCCAAATGGTAGCAAGGGAAATAAACTGGCTTTTATACAGAAATAAGATTACCAGTGATGGGAAAATTATCATGAATTTTGGTGCGGGAATTATTGGAGCAAAAGACAAAAAACAAATAGTTCTTGGCAAAAATGTTAGATTATCTGGCTGGCTTACCATTCTTGAAAATGGAAAGATAACAATAGGAAACTATACGCTAATTGGCGCACGGTCGGTAATTCAGGCATGGGATAAAGTTGAGATTGGTTCTTATACGATGATTTCTCCTGACGTATGGATACAAGACAATAACAGCCACTCCATCTACGCAAAAGATAGATATAAAGACATGCTAGGATCTAGAGACTTTAACGATATTGGCACTGATAACACAAATGCTGCACATAAGCCAATAACGATTGGAAACCACGTATGGATAGGAAGACGTGCAATAATACTAAAGGGGGTTACCATCGGCGATAGATCTGTTGTAGCTGCTTCGGCAGTAGTCACACATGATGTTCCATCAGATACAATTGTAGCTGGAAATCCTGCAAGAGTTGTTAAGCATATAGACCAAAAGGCCATAAATCCTGATGCGTTAAATATTCATCCTAACCAATATGTCAAAAAATGATCCACATATCGTTTCTTCACATACTTTCCTACTTCTCGCACATTACGCAACCTATGCCTATCAAGATATACTTTTTGAATATCTAACAAATAACAAAGCAGTGCTTGTTACAAAAATTAACCTTCCTTTACCCGAACTGCCACTTCTTAAAAAAATTGAAATTACAGATTCCAAAAATGGCAAAATCGAAACTACCAGAAAAATTACGTCCCTTATTCAACCTGCTATATTTGCATATATCATACAATCATTCCAGCTATTCTTTACAGTCTTATTATCTGTAAATAAATATGATGTTATTATTGTGCAGGACCGCCTATTAGCTTTTATAGCGATAACATTAAGAACAATTGGTAAATGCAAAATTGTTATTTTTTATTCACATGGCGTTGATAGAACACGATTTAAATATGCATTAATAAATAAACTTTATGGTCTTCTTGATAAAATATCCGCTACAAAAAGTGATTTCAACTGGTTTTTGAATAAGACCATGATAATTCTTCGAAAAAAACAACATATTGATCCAAATACATGCTTTTGGGCTCCATCAACAATCTCAACTGACACAATTCTTCGCAAAAGAAAAGTATTTAATCATAAAGTTGTTTTTCTGGGTGTACTTAATGATAAAAATGGCGCTAATTTACTTCCTAAAATAATTCTTGATGTCAGACAAACAATCCCAAATATAACACTCGATATTATTGGCGGCGGAGAACTGTATGATTCCCTAAAAAACGAAGTGAAAAGATTGGGATTGAATAAAAATATTAATTTTCTGGGTGTGCTAAAATTTAAGGATTTTTCTCAAATTCTTACAAATTACTCCGTAGGCATCGCTCCTTATGAAGATGTTTTTGACACTCTCACCGCAACAAGCGATTCAATGAAAATGAGAGTATACTTAGCGGCAGGACTTCCGGTTATAATTACCCGAGGATTTATTTTTTCAGATGAAATTGAAGAGAATGGTCTTGGGTTTGCAGTAGATTTTAATGTCAAAAGTTTTTCTAAAGCTATAATTAATGTCCTGAAAAATCCTACTCTTAATAAAGACATTCGATATAGAGCATTAACTTACTCAAAAAAATACGACATCATTAGCATTTATAATGCTATATTCTCTAAAATCCTAAAAGCTTAAAATTCAAACATACGTTATTCATTTATAATTTATTACAGCATCTGCAATGTATTCTCTGTCTTTTTCAGATACCCACCACCCTACAGGAATACATACCATATGTTTGCTAAATTCATCAACTCCGGGCAGATCTTTTTTAAAAGCTGCAGTTACAGGATGACTGTCATTACGACGATGAACCTGAGATGCCATGACATTTCTTGCCTTCATGTGCTCCATAAAAAGCTGAGGATTATCAACTTTCATAGTAAATAACCAATAACTCGACAGGTAATCTTTATCCTCTCTTAATAAGGTTATTTTACTCAGTCCTGCGAAAGCTTTTTTATAATATTGCGCATTCTCCCTATGTTTTTTAAGAATTTCATTTATATGCTTAAGATTTTCTATGCCAATTGTGGCATTAACATCATTCATATGAAATTTATAGCCTATTTCGTAGATATCTTTTTCAATTCTGTAATCTTTTGACCTTTTTTTCCTATCAATTCCAAAGTATCGCAGGAGTACTCCCCTCTCATAATGTCTTGAGTCTCTTACTGCAAGTGCACCACCATCTACAGACGTAACGTGTTTAATTGCCTGAAAAGAAAAAACAGTAAAATCTGCTGAATGCCCAACCATTCTGTTTTTATATTTTGCTCCAAAAGCATGAGCAGCATCTTCTATAACAGGTACGTCGCCCACATAGCTTTTGATTCTATCTATGTCACAGGGGTAACCTCCCCAATCGACTACCATTATTGCTTTTGTTTTTTTAGTTAGGCATTTTTTAATGCTTTCTGGGTCTATATTTCCAGTTTCCGGATCTATATCAGCCCAAACTATTTTTGCTTTGTGAGCTAAAATGGGCCAATTTGTCGCAGTGCATGTCATTGGCGTTGTAATAACTTCATCTCCCGACTCTACATTTGCAAGGTCTAAAGAAAGATGAAGGGCAGAGGTTCCACTATTAACAGTTAGGATTTTCTTGTTGCCAATAAAGTTAGCAAGCTTTTCTTCAAATTCGTCCACTTTTGGCCCCTGAGTTATGTAACCAGAAAACAAAACTTCTCTTAGAGGCTCTATTACAGTTGACGCCATGTGTACTTTAAAAAGGGGAATTTTCTCGTCATTCATTTTTTTCAACATAATATCTATCTATTTATTTCCAACAAACGATTAATATTATCGCTGAATATCTTCTCGTAGTCAAATTGTTCAACGAATCTAACTGCATTTCCTCTATATTCTCTTAATGCCCTTTCGTCTAGCAATAATTTTATAACAGCATTTGCAAGTTCTTTAACATCATATTCTATCACTATTCCACATCCCGAATTCTCGATCTGCTTAGAGTTGGCTATGGCATCTGTAACAATCACTGGCATTCCCCACAACATGTAATCTTTAAGCTTGGCTGGATCTGCATTTCTTACTTGATCATCCAAAATTAATGTGTTAAATGGAGCAAGACCTACTGCTGCATCAGACAATATTTTCTCTAATTTGTCTCTGTCGCTAACCCACCCATGAAATTTTATATTTTTATCCATCTTAAGATTGGACGCAAGCTGTCTTAACGACATATCTTCTGGACCCCCTCCAATAATCTCAAGTTTTACATCAGGAATCTGTTTAGTAATTACAGGCATTGCTTCCATTATTAAATCTATACCCATTAATGGGAAAAAACTGCCGATAAAAACTATTTTCTTCTTATTTACTTCGCTGAACTTTTTTCTCTTTATTTTATGAACCCATACGCCAACAGGAGCAGTAATCTGCCTATTAAATGTTTTTCTGTCCATGTGATTATACCCCTCTCTTGCCAATGCCATCATTGGGGATAAATTCCAAGTTTCATCAGAATAGCTCACGCACAGCTTATCGATAAAATGGTATATTTTATTTAAGATTTTATTTTCGAAGCGATTGGTAAAATAGTCTATTGAATAATAAGCAACTTTTTCAACTTTCCCAAGCTTTTTCAAAACAAGTCCTGCGAGCGCATTAAGAGGATCAACGCCAATAAAAAGGTCATATTTTTCGCTTAAAACAATACACCAAATAACAGTATAGAGAAAATCTTTTACGTAAAGGCAGGGATCAGGCACTTGCCAATGAAAAGCATTTCTTTTCATAGAAAGTTTTCCGTTTTTATAATATTCTACCCTAGAACTATTCTTATAAAACTCTTTCAAATAAATAAGCGGATGTGTTATAAAAAGAAGACTTGCTATATGCTTATCAAGTAAAAAACTACGCAATTCATGTGACGGACCTACCGGTATAGCCTCATGAACAGCAATAATTATTTTTTTGTTCTTTAATATACTATCAAGCATATTTATTGGTTATATATTATACTTTATGGTTTGTTCATTTTCCTAAATGCTTTTAAAAATTCATTTTCCCATGTATTGCCTTTTGCAAGTCGAAAAGCATTCTTGCGCATTTTTTTATACAGTCTTTTGTCTGAAAAAACTTGGATAATGCCCCTTGCCAAATCGAAAGGATTATCTTTTACGAGAATTGCAGCTCCTCTTTTCGCAGCATCTCTTCCTGTTGGTGGAACAAATGTAGAAATTACAGGCAAGCCTGCAGCAAAATATGCATGAATTTTATTTGCATCACCATACAGTCTTGGCGATCCCAAAGCGTATGGATAAGGAGCAAGCGCTATTGCAAATTTTTTCATAATTTCTGAGATTCTTACCCTATCGGAAATAAACCCATGGAATATAACATGACTTTCTATAGATAATTCTTTAGTAAGCTCTTTTAATCTGTTTAAGTCGCTTTCTCCTCCGCCAATTATATGAAGTTTGCTTTTTGAAAATTTCTTAAGCACAAGAGGCATCGCCCGTACAGCCATATCTGGCCCAGTTAATAACCCAAGAGTACCCATAAAAACCAGAGAAAATGGCTCAATTTCCGTTAAGCTTGCCCGTTGAATTTGCTTTGGATGCAACCCAATCGGAACATGTATGTTCGGAGCAGATTTACTAGGGTTAAGTCCCGCTTCAATCCGGGCAGGATGATAAGCTTTCGATACATCCCAAATAAAATCTGCGTGCATCGCGCAATACCGATCCAACCAAAGATACAGATTATTAAACCATTTTTGCTTATATCTATTTGGAGAATAATCAAATAGATAGTATATAACTTTTTGTACTCTACCTAGCCTTCTAAGAACTATTCCTGCCAATGCATTAATTGCTTCCATGCCTATAAAATAATCAAAGGTTGTCCTATCTTTTAAAGACCAGCCTATTACAGATAAAAAATCCCTTACCTTAAATGAAATATGTGTTTCATCATAATTTACAGCCTTAAGAAACGGATATAAGATATATAATAACTTTGAAGATGATCCTATTTTTTTCTTTGACCCATTTTCATATACCTCAATTTGTGGCATTAACATATCGCTACCCGGATAAGGCTGATCAATGAGTACTATTTTCCTTGCTTTGGGCACAAAGAAATCAAGCATTGGCTCAACATTGCCGTTTGTTGAAAGCCTTTTGCCCTTAAACCATGGAGAAAATGTAGCAATCAAAACCGTACTTTGCCTGGTTCGTAAATTCATAAAGACTATCTTTTTATTTTTATTAAGAAAAGCTCCAAGGCCACAAGACAGACATCCAATGAAAATCAAAATAGATATAGGCAGAGTTATATAAAATATTTTCTGCCCCGCTACTTCTGCAATTATCTCATAATTTTCTTTTCCCCCTAAGTCTTGTGGCGTAATGTACCAAGCATTTGCATATCCATTCACCTTAAAATGCCTATCATCGGCAATTATTTCTTTTCCCCAAGATTCAAATAAAGATGCACTCAAAAAAATATTTGTGTTTCTCCCTTCTCTGATATCTGCGTTAAAATAGCTTGCTGTTACAATAGTTTTCCTAGAAACATCTTTCCTAAACACTCCAATGATGTTAGTCCCGATATCCCCAAGTAATCTTTCTACTTTTGCCAACGTGCTCTCTCCTTCACGGGTTGGGTCAATCAGCTTCCAATGCCCATGGTAAAGATCGAGAAACGCCAAGAAATAAGGATCTTTTGCTCCTTCTATTTTTATTCTATATTTTGTCTTATTTATTTTTTCAAACGTAATCTTGGGCAATGTACTCTTCAATGTGATCTGACTACAGAGCTGTTTTAATGTAGGAGTTTTACATGTTTGGCGCTCTACATAGATGATTCGTATTTCATTACTTTTTTTACCAGGAAAAAATTGTTTTGCTTTTGCGTATTCACTAAGCTTAGGATCGTCATCATAAATCAAAATCTGGCGGGGAATATAGAAATGGGGAAGAAAAAACGATTGGTCAATTTCGTAAAGACCGTATGGTCCGCGTTCAAAAATTTTCTCAGTTGTAAGATTTTTTATGAACTCGCTATACCCTTTTTGGCTGTTGGGTAAATATTTACGGACATAGTCAGGCGAATACGGATAATCGGGAAAAGTAGAATCGTAAACAAGAGGATCTTTATTGTGAAATATATATTTGATACTGAAGAGTCCCAAAAGCTTTTTTATTGATTCATAGTCTTCTGCTTTAGATAGCTCCCAGAATGTATCGCTAAATGGCGGAGTATGATTATAGCCGCTAAAGTCGCTCTTTCCACTCAAGTATGCAATCATGGATGGACCAACATATGCCCCATTATTTGTACCATGTACTACCTGGTAGCAACAGTCAGTAAATGGAAAGGATATTATTCTCCCGTCCGTTGGAAGAGTTTTTATAAAGCTAAGCGTTTCCTCATATTTAGGGTCCATAACCATGGGAACTTTTACATTATCAGAGCGAGTATTAATTTGATTGACAATTTCTCCATCGATAAGTTTCCAAGCACAAAGCAATATTACTATTACTATCCCAAGAGACAGAATCACAACTCGACGCAAGGTAAGACGAGTAAAGATAAGAAAAATCGCTTGACCGAAAAGCAGAGTGTAGAAAAAAGAATAAGGGTATGCCCATACTCCATGAAAATTGCGGAACATAGAAAAGCCTGGAACATAAAAAAGTTGACTATATAACTGTGCTCCTATCCATGTAATCTTGCCCGTTGTTAAAAAGAATGTTATTAAGAAAAAAACAGCTGTTAGTAATATTGTCTTTTGTCTATTTTTATTCAAGAGAAAGCCGAAGATAACAACAAGTGGCGTCACAATAGAGAAAACTTCAAACTCCTTCGTAAGAGATGGAAGAAAAACATTTATAGCAGGTTTTACTATTGCAAGAATGCCGAAAAAATAATCATGCTGCTCTGTCAGACTTTGTTTATCGAATAATCTAGTATAAACATGACTGCCCGGAAACATTACGTCAAAAAAAAGTGGCATTACGTGAAACATTTGAAGCCCAAGAAATATCAGAAAACCAGTCAGGATGCCCTTCCATGGCAGTTTCTTTTTTCTAACAAGAACTACGTATAAAAAAAGAAATATCATGCTTAGGGGATAAAAAGCAAAAAGAGGAGGCGCAGAAAGGTAGCCAAAGCTTGGAGCAAAAATAAAACTTAAGACAAGCGCAACCCACATGTATCGCGCATTGGAAGTAAGAAAATACTTTAAAATTAGGTAAAACATGAGGGGATTGAGAAAAATCTGATTATGATAAAGAAGTGCCTTATCATAATTTGCAATCATATGTCTTGAAAATATATAAAAGAGTCCTCCAAGAATAGAAGATGTCTCTATTAGCTTTTTTGCATACGGACTAGATATTCCTTTTGGAATAATTTCTTTAAAAATTGCATACATGGCAATAAATCCAACAGAAAGTTTCAATCCATTAAAAAGCGACATTAGAATATATGGGGAATGAAATAAATATTTAAGAACTAACAATAATACTATATGCGGAAACTGGGAATATAATCCATACTCAATGCGTCCAGCACCATTACCCGATACTGAAGAAATGACATCATGCAGCATATATGACACTGGATCATAAAAAAAAAGTCTCGAGGAATCGCCGCCCAGATCCATTTCTCCAGGCTTAAGCCAGAAAAAAGGAATTATAAACAAAATAATTGTGATAAAGATATGGAGTCTTTTTGCAGAAAATATTATCGATATGTAGCCTGCTAAATTTCTCTTTTCTTGAATTGCCACCTGCTTATTATAGCAAAAAGCGATTTATGAAATAATATTGATCCCCAAATTATAAACCCAACAAAAACAACAATTGAGATACTTAACGAAAAGTAGAATCTTCTTTGTGCGGTTAGCTCTACAATAAGTTCGTAGTTCTTCCTTTTTCCAACATCTTGCGTCGTAATATACCAGGCATTTGCATAAGCGTTCACAGCAAAATGAGAATCTTGAAGTATATCTTTAATCCCAAGTGTTTCAAATGTCTTACTGTCAAAGAATGTATCCACATGTTTCCCCTCCTTTATATCGCTATTAAAATAGCTTTGCGTAACTTCTGTTTCTTGTGGTTGACGGGAAGAAATAAAAATTCTCCAATTCTTGTTAAATGCTTCAGAGAATACAAGTATGTAGGGTTGAGTTGCATCAAATACTTGAATTATATATTTTGTAGGGTTTATTTTTTTAAAAGTAATCTTAGGTAGATAAACCTTAGAAAAATCAGTATTGCACGCCGCCCCTATTATTTGGCTCTCACAAGATTTTTTCTCCATGTATATCATACGAGTATCACCATTGCTTTCAATAGGTAAAAATGAAAGAGCTTTGCCATATACGCCATATTTGCCATACGATGGATTGTCTACATAAGAAGTTGCGTGCTTTGGTATGTAAAAATGCGGAAGAAAACTCTCTTTGTTAACTGAATAAAGAGTATAGTATCCTTTTTCAAAAATCTTATCACTTACAAGATTTTCTATAAACTCCTTGTATCCATTTTGATCCTGAGGGAAATATTTACGAGAATAATCAGGTGAATATGGATAGCCTGGAAAGGTTGTATCGTAAATTTTTGGATCAGAGTTATGAAAGATATATTGAATATTAAGAAACCCTAACATTTTCTTAAATGATTTATAATCTTTACTTTTTGCCAAGTCAAAAAATGCCTGGCTATATGGGACACTAAATCCATGTCCTGAAAAATCTTTTTTACCCGCTAAATACGGTATTGTAGACATGCCAACGTATGCGCCATTATTTGTACCATGAATGACTTGATAACAACAGTCGGAGAAAGGCAAGGTTAGTATTTTGCTATCGGTAGGTATTGATCTTATAAATGAAAGTGTTTCTTCGTATTTTGGATCCCAAACTTGGGCTGTTTTTATATCTTTAGTTTGGAGCAATATTTGATTAATTATTTGTCCATTAATAATCTGCCATCCGTTTATTACTACCGCTAAGGTCAGGAAAGTAAATAATAACAATGCGCGACTCTTGGATAACCTTGAAAAAATAAAGAATAACGCTTGACCGAAAAGCAGAGCATAAAAAAATGAATAAATAAATGCCCATTGGTTCCAAAAGTTTCGAAACATCGAAAAGCCTGGAATGTAGAATAATTTACTATAAAATTCCACTCCTAAATAGGAAACCTTTGCTGTTGCCAAAAAAAGGGCGATTAGAAAAAATATTCCTGTAAGAATATACGCTTTTTCTTTCTTTCTATTTTGCAGAAAACCAAAAATGATAATTAATGGAATTACAAAAGAAACCCATCCAGATTCATAAAATGGCGCTTGTCCAATTATGCCCGAAATAACCTTAATATTTGATATCCCAACCGATCCCCAGAAATGGGTCACCTGTGCAGCAATATCATTGACATCAAACACTCTTGTATTCGCATGACTTTGCGAATCAAGAATGTTAATTAATTCGGGAACCAGATGAAATGCTTGAAGCCCAAAGAAGATAAAAACACCAATGAGCATTTTTTTCCAAGGAAGTGCCTTACGTCTAATTATGCCAACGTAAATAATTAGAAAAAGCAGGCTTAGCGGATAGAAAGAAAAAAATGGAGGCGCTGCAGCATAAGAAAAATTATGAGAAAAAATAAAGCTTACCATAAGAGCGCCAAAGAGGTAGGAGATGCGCGACGTAAGAAAAAAACGAAGCATAAGATAAAACATGAGGGGATTGAGAAAAATCTGATTATGAGACAACAATGCTCTGTGTAAATTTGTTATCATGCCTGGTGACAAAACATAAAAAAGGCCAGCAAGAATAGCTGCCGTCTCAATAATTCGAGTGATGTATGGTCTTACTGTATGTCCGTAAATAAATTCTTTAACAATAGCATAGACCGCAAAAAAACCAACAACAAACTTTATACTATTAAGTATAGATATGAGAAAAGTGGAAGAATGAGTAAGTTGCTTCACGGCAATAAAGATTAAAAGTAATGGCAGGTTATAAAAATCAGGACGCACTTCTCCTATTCCATATGGTGTTATACTATAAAGACTAAAATTTTTTAGATAGTTTATGGGGTCATAAAAATACAGTCTACTTGCGTCACCACCCAAGTCCATTTCCCCAGGTTTTAACCAGAAAAGTGGAAAGATTGCTAAAATAATAGCAACTACAAATGCTGGTTTGATTTTTGCAAATTGACCCATTGAGATTCAAATAACTTTTACTCGCGGTATAGGAATGATGAATTTCCCACCTTGTTTTTTATATTTATAAAGGTCGAGCATAACTTCTTCGGCAATATTCCAAGATAAAATTAAGACATAATCAGGTTTTTCATCAAATATTTTTTGGGGAGGGTAAACTAGCATGTGCACCCCTGGCGTATATAATCCTTGTTTTGCAGGTGCTTTATCCACTATAAAATCTAAATACTTAGTGATTTCCAAAAAGTTTAAAAGAATTATTCCTTTTGCTGGAGCGCCATATGCTACAATTCTTTTTCCCTGCTTTTTCAAATTGATCAAATACGAGCTAATCTTGCTTTTAAGCTTTTTTACATTGGTATGCATATTTTTGTAGGTAATTATTTTATCATAATCTTCTAATATTTCATTCTTAAGGAGACTTTTTACACGATTAGATATTTTGAATTTCTTAAAATGACTCACGAATATCCTAAGAGATCCTCCCTGCATAGGAATAAATTCTATATCGTAAATTTCTAAATCAGCTTTATTAAATAAGTTTTTTAAGGCAATAAGCGAATAGTAAAAAACATGCTCGTGATAAATTGTGTCGAATTTATTTTCAAATAGCCCTTTTATATAAGGGAATTCAAAAACTGCGGTACCAGCACTTTTAAGAATAACCTTCACTCCTTTGACAAAATCAACAATTTCCGGTACATGAGCGAGAACATTAGCTCCATATACCAAATCTGCTTTTATGTTTTTAGTTTTTGTTAATTTTTGTGCAAGATGTAAATTAAAAAAATCTGCAATAGTATTAATTCCCCTTGAGTTTGCAACTTTAGCTACATTAACTGCTGGATCAACCCCCAATATGGGAATTCCTACATTTTTATAAAACTGTAGGTTTACACCATCGTTACTCCCGATTTCTAAAACAAAACTTTTCGATGATAAATCAAATCTTTTTATAAATTCTTCAGCAGTTTTTTTACTATGATCTAAAATTGATTTAGTAACAGAAGAAAAATATACATAGTCCCTGAATAATTCTTCTGGACTAACTATCTTCATAAGCTGTACCAGATAACAGTTTCTACAAAAGCCCACACTTAAGTCATATTTTTTTTCATTTTTAATATCTCCTTTTTTTAAAAAGGAGTTAACTAGGGGCATTTCTCCAAGAGAAAAAAAAATTTTAAGCAAAGATCCGCAGATCCGACACTTGGTCATATTCCTGTAAATCCTATTCCCTGATATGTGATTCCATCTTGAATAAACACATTTTTATCATAAATTCTCCTACCATCGATTATAACTGGATTTTTCATTTTGCTTATAAAAATAGCAGGGTTAAGCTTTTTATACTGATCCCAAGCAGTTACAATCAATGCAGCGTCTGAGTTTTCTAGAACATCTTCCACATTCTTTGCTATTATTATCTTCAATCCTCTAAGCTCGGTCTTGTTATTTATTTTGCTGACAGTTGGATCATGACAAACTACATTTGCCCCATCTTTAATTAGCAATTTTATAATTTTAATGGCTGGTGATTCACGAAGATCATCCGTATTGGGCTTAAATGAGAGACCCAAAACTGCAATTTTTTTATTTTTTAAATCTTTTAGGGATTCTTTTAAAAGCAAGATCATCCTATATGGCTGAGTATCGTTAATTTCGATAACGCTATCGATAATCTTTGTATCAATATCTAAACTCTTAGCAAAGTTAGCGAGCGCTTTTGTATCTTTTGGAAAACAGCTCCCACCATATCCGCAACCAGATAATATATAACTTAAAATTTCAGGTTTAATTCTGGATTTACCAATCATAGGACTTAGCCTTTTATCCAGGTGCACTCCATTCCATACATCCAAAACGTCAATCCCTCCTACTTTTTCTGCAATTCTCGCAATCTCGTTTGAATAACTTATAAGAGTTGCGAACAATGCATTAGAGGCATATTTTGTAAGCTCTGCGGTTTTGAGGTTTGTAAAAATTATTGAACAATCTACCTCTTTGTAAACTTTTGCGAATTTTAGTCCGCTTTCCACATCAAATTGACCGATTACTATTCTATCTGGCTTTAGCGCATCTTCAAGAGCATTGCCTTCTCGCAAGAATTCAGGACTCATGCAAAGTCCAAAATCTTTTCCTACCTTTTTGGACGAGTATCGCTCGAGAAGAGAAAGAACAACGTTTTCCGTTGTTCCGGGAACGACAGTAGACTTAACTACAACTACATGATACCTCATTAAGCTTCTTAATACTTCCCCTACTTGCCTTGACACTTCTTCAATTTCGGATAAGTCAATTTTATTATTTACTGTTGGGGTGCCTACAGCAATTAATGTGCAATCTGAAGATTTAATACTATCCGAAAGACTATCTGTTGCGGAAATTAAATTTCTTTTCAATAATTTTTTAAGTAGATTGTCTAAACCTGGCTCAAAAAAAGGAGACTCTCCTTTATTGATCCTGTCTATTTTAGACTTGTTTCTTCCAACACAAGTAACAATATGTCCCGAGTCGGCTAAAGAAACTCCAGTAACCAGCCCAACATAACCTGTTCCAATAATTGTAATCCTCATATCTAATTCGTTGTGCCCTTATACCACAACAAAGTGCGGCGCAATCCTTCGTCTAAGTTAATCTCAGGAAAATAGCCTAATTCTTTTTTTGCCTTGTTAATAGAAGGACATCTTCTTTGTGGATTATCAGTCAGATAGTTTTTGTCTTCACTCTCCTTAAATCTTATTTTGCCTTTGTAACCAAAAAGAGTTTCCGAAATATTTACTATTTTGCTTGCAAGTTGGTCTATTGTTATTTCTTGTTTTTCGGTACCAATATTATATGCCTCACCATCTCTACCATGAATAAGTATTTTTAAATATCCAACAATTGCATCAGCAACATAACAGAACGTTCGCGAAGGACTACCATTGGAATATAGCTCAATATCTTTACCTTCTAAAATATTTTTTGAGATATCCGGAATAACCCTCTTATCTTTTAATTGCAATCCCGGACCATAATTATTAAATGGACGGGCAGACTTTATGGGAAGATTATAAACTTTAGAATAATTTACACATAGTGTCTCGCAAAATCTTTTTGATTCATCGTAGCAAGCTCGAGGACCTGTACATGAAACATTACCACGATAATCTTCTGAGGTTGGAATATTGCCCTTCAATGGATCACCATATATTTCACTAGAAGAAAAATACAACAAACCTTTAACGAAATTTTTTGTATTTCTTCTATCTACTAAATAATTGAGTATATTATATAAGCCTTGAACATTGGCATTAATTGTTTCTATTGGAAATAACCTGTAAAATGTTGGGGAAGCAATAGATGCAGCGTGAATAATGTAATCAAAGTGCAAACTTTTACTTATCTTAAATTTTGCTATATCTTTTTTTATTAACTTAAAGTCTTTCCTCTCTTTTAAGTTAGCAATCCAAGTTGGAATTCCAGACTTAAAATTGCTTAGACCCGTAACGTATATTGATTTATCTGGATATTTATCATTCCAACTTATGATTGACTTAATAAAATAATACCCTAAGAACCCACCAGCACCCGTAATAAAGAAGGTGTGATTGGAGAGCTTTTCAAATTCTGATTTTGCTTTAGAGTGAATATATTCTATATCTATATTTTCTACATCAGTCGTTTTATTAAGGTCTACCATATTTTCCATGGAGCATCTTCTGATCTCCACATGCTATTTAATTCCTCAAGCTCCTTATAGGTATCAACTGCATACCAAAATCCCTTGTGTTTAAATATGGAAAGCTGTTTTTCTTTGACAAGCCTGTTAAGCCCTGGATGCTCCATTTCTCCTTCCCGCAAATAATTAAAAAACTTTCTATTAAATACCATATATCCACCGTTAACCCAATCATTCATTATTGGCTTCTCTGAAAACTCACTTATTAAATTATTTTCACCCACTATGATGGACCCAAATCTTGAATGCGGATGAATTCCAGTAATCGTTCCTATGGTTTTCTGTTTTTTATTAAATTCTACTAATTCTTTAATGTTAATATCCGAGACTCCATCACCATACGTAACCATAAAATAATCATCTTTTTCTGGTATGTATTTTTGGCAATTCATAATTCTTTCCCCAACTTTAGCATCTAACCCCGTATCAACAAAAGTAATTTTAAAATCATCTATTTCACTCCTGTTTTCAAGATAGTATTTTACACTATGTTCTTTTGTACCAAGAGTAAAATCCGATGTGAATGCCTTTTGATTAAGAAAATATTCTTTTATGTAGTTACCTTTGTAGCCTAACGCGATAATAAATTCGTTGAAACCGTAGTGCGCATAAATTTTCATTATGTGCCACAGGATCGGTTTTCCACCAATAGAAACCATGGGCTTGGGACGAAATTCCGTCTCTTCCTTTAACCTGTAACCAATTCCTCCACACAAAATAATGGTCTTCATATTTGTATCAGATTACTTTTCTATATGAAAAAAACGCTCTTGCCATCCAATATGTCTCGTAATATAAAAATAAGATATTAAGAATTGGAATTAATAAAATTTTAGGATCTGCTAAGGTAGCAAGCGTTGTAAACATTTTTTTTGAATAGAAAAAAGCGTATAACACCAATACAATAATGCCGGCTCTATTAATAAATGGCATAATTGGTAAAATTGCGAGCGCTGGTCTAGCAAGGAATACAACAGAGGCAAATGGAGAAACAAAAGGGTTTTTTCTCAAATATCTGCCGTAAGAACGCGCATACATCTTTCGACTTCTTGCCATATTCAATAAAGTATAATCATCTGCCATATAGTGAAGATGTAAGGAATTGGCATTACTTCTAACTATTTTTCCTTCATTTCGAAGCCTATTATTAAGGTCTGCGTCTTCTCCGCCTATAGCGCCATCTCCGCCAAAATTTACCTCATCAAACCCTCCAATTTTTAAGAATGCAGCACGTCTCACGCAATCAAATTTTAAAACCATTAACGAAGACCTGTTATCAACCATCCGCGCTGCATGATATTTTTCCCAAAAGTTATAAGTATCCCAAACATACCCAGGCAATACCGACGTCGAGTAAGAAGCAACAACCAATGGATCATTCCGTAATGGTTCTACTAATTCTTCAAGCTCATGTTCTGTGAGGAGAGAACAATCAGAGGTTAAAAACACCACATATTCTGATTTTGCTAACCGCACTCCCAAATTATAAGAAGAGCTGACTCCTTTATCTTTCTTTTGCCTGATTAATTCTATGGGAATCTTACATTTTTTAGCAAAACCTAAAACTATTTCCCTCGAATTATCTTTTGACACATTGTCAATAACTATTATTTCCCGTATGGGGTATGTCTGCTTTACAATGGTATTCAAAGTTTCAAGTACGGTAGTAGAAGCGTTTCTCATAGGGATAATCACGCTTACATCGATAAGAGATTTTTTTTCTTTTGAATAGTTTTTTTTTATCATGAAATATGCTTTAGAAACTTAAACTTTCTTGCGTAATATGTTTCGTAGTAAAAATATTTGTTGAATTTCTTGAGACTATCTAGATACTCCTTGTAATTACTTTCTATCTTTGCAATCGCAGCATATAACGATTCTGCGTTTCTATCAATCACTTCTCCTGCTTTGAATTTTTTAATATATGGCGCTATACTTGATGTTCTAGACATAATAACAGGCAAACCCATTTCCGTATAAGCCTTTATTTTACCCGGATCTGCATAATATATTGTACTTGTATTGTCTATCGCATACAAGGCTACTCCTACGAAACATTTTTTCGAGAGTTCGTTGAGCTTGTCATCAAAAAAGAACCTGTTTGGAAAATATACTCTTTTCGCAATATCATGATATTTGATCATTTCTTGATGTTTCTTATACAGCTCGTCATTACAAATACCAATTACTTTCAGATCATAAGTTGGATTCGCCTTTAAAAATTCATATACGACCTCAAGGCCAACGTTTGATCTTATTACTCCCACAAAAAGAATAGTTCTATTTGCTTTTACAAAGTCTCTATGTATGCTTTTTGGTTTTACTCCCCAAAGGATTGTTTTGCAAGTTTCTGTAGAAACAATTTTTCCATTCATGATCTTATTCACACCATCACCTAAGTAAATTTTATACGATAGTCCGTCATGGTAAAACTTTTTCAGCCGTTCATAGAGCTTCATTGTAAGGTTAATGGGAGGATAGTAGTCTGCAATCCAATAAACAAACTCAATCTTTCGCAGCAACTTTTGCAACGTCATGGCAAAAAAGACATATGGATGGGCTGTAATGACTATCAACTTTTCGTTTCTAGGAAAGTATTTAAAAATAGCAACGATATAATGAAAATACCATAATAAATAATACAAGAAAAAATTTTCAGATAATGGTGTATTTACTTCCTTAACCAGTCTGCCTTTTTCATAAATTCGAAGAGCATTATCTTTATTTTGCACTCTTGGCATTAACAAAAATACGGCTAGTTTTTCTGTGTGTTTGATAAAATACTCTTTTGTATTGCCACACCATTGATGACTAGAATACAAGATAATATTTTTGTATCGAAAATTTTTCATCAAGGTTAAGGAGAGTTATAATCTGCTTTCTCCATTTTTGTCCACAACGTAAGGATATGGCATTATAAAAAGAAGCTTGCCACCTTTCGCTATATATGCTTTTTCTCTTTCCAAAATTTCCGCCTTAAAATTCCAGGGAATTACAAACATACAGTCTGGCTTTAGCTTTCTTGCTTCCTCCTCCGAAATTAACAGCATATCTGTTCCCAATGTTTTTAGTCCAACCTTAAATGGATTTCGTTCACTTATATAAGGCATGGTCTTATTGTTTATCTCGCAAAGCTGAAGCATAACATTTCCTTTGGTTGAGGCACCTAGTCCGATTACAAGGCCTTTTTGACTCTTAATGTAATCCCTAACTCTTTGCGTATTCATTCTAATTAGCTTTGAAAAAGTATCGTATGTCTCTGGATTTTCTAGCTGTAAGACTTTTTCTCTAAGAAGTAAATATTTCACATTGCTGGAAATTGGTCGCTTGGCTTCCCTAAGGGAAACCATTACCCGCATGCTTCCTCCATTTACAGCATTCGTTGATGCATCAAAAACTTCCATTCCGTTTTTCTCAAACAAATACATAAGCGTTTTTAAAGAATAATATTCTAAATGCTCGTGACACATATCGTAGAAATTCATATCCCGAATTGTGTCATATAGATAACTGACTTGAACACACAGTATTCCATCTTGCGTCAATAATTGCTTGATCTGATTAACTGCTTTATTTGGATCATCAAGATCATAAAACATGGCGCAAGTTGTGATAACTTTAAACGAATTATCTTTAAGTTTTGGGCTAGGAAAATAATCATTAACAATCCTAATAGACTTATCTAAATGACTCCAATCTATATTTTTAGCAGGATCTATTCCTACTCTCTTTAGGTATTTTGGAAAAAATGTAAGCATTAACCCATCATTACAGCCGATATCAAGAACTGAATCACCTTTCTTTAATTTTATCCTGCTCACTACATCAGAAACTACATTCCTTAAATCACGGTTCATTGTATTGCTGACATTTGATCTATAAAAATAGTTTTCGTACAAAAGATCTGGCAATACAGTCTCCCTCAATTGCACAAGACCGCATTTCCGACATAGCATAAGCGTCATAGGAATCTTTATTTTTGCCTTTGGATTATTTTTGTTAGTTTTTACGAATGTTGAGGCAATAAACTGTTTTGCAATTTTTACAACAGGAGTTATCTTAGCTGAATCACAGAGACGACATTTCGTAATATTTCTAAAATTATTCATAAATATTTTCAGTTATTTGTTCTTTATTTTAATCTTTATAAACTAAAATTGCAAGGATATTGTACTTGATATTTATTCTGTAAAAATTTTGACTATTTCCCCAATCTCTTTTCTTGTTAATTCAGGATTGTTACCAAAATAGAGACCTTGATCGTGTACTAGCTTAGCATTTGAATTATGCATAGTCCCTAAAAACTCTGGCATATATTTACGAAAGAAGGGTTGATCCGCCATATTTCCACCAACGATTGGTCTAATTTCAACCCTATCTTTACAAATTTCTACTAACCTATCTCTTATAGATTGAGTTTTACAAATAACAGGGAATGCAAAATTTGAAATAAAATCTATATGGTCATACTTTACTGGATAGTATCTGTCATTACAGGCATAAATTGGTCTTGCCATTGTTAAGAAATTATCCCGGCGTTTGCATATTATTTCATCAATATATTTAAGCTGAGTATTTCCAATAAACCCGTTAATTTCTGTTGTTCTTAAATTATATCCTAAATCGTAAAATGTGTACCTAGAATAGAATGTGGAATTAACCTTAAACTTGTTCCTAATTTTCAATTGCTTTTCCTCGGTTAAATTCCTATCCCATCCGTGAGCTCTTACTATTTGAAGCATTGTATCTAATTCACCATTGTTTGTGCATACTGCTCCTCCTTCAATCGTTGACATATGGTGACCAACATAAAAAGAGAATGTACTGGCAAGACCATAGTTTCCAAGTTTTTTTTTCTTATATACTGTTCCTAAGGATTCACAGTTGTCTTCAATCAATATGATATTTTTTTCATCACAAATTTTTTTAATCATATCAATATCATCACAAAATCCAAGTAGATTTGTAAGAAACAGCATTTTAATAGGGTATTTTTGGATTACATCTAGTAGTTTTTTGCTTGAAACATTCAGCGTATCAAGCTCAATATCAATTGGAACTGCATTTAACCCAAGTTGAATAAGAGGCATTACATTAGTCGACCACGTAACCGAGGAAAATCCTACACTATCTCCTTTCTTAATTTTTCCTAAATTTAGCAGAGCTTGCACAAGAGCAAGATTTGCTGAACTTCCGCTATTAACAAATATGCAGTATTTTCTGCCTTGATATGATGCAAAATTCTTTTCGAACTTCCTGCACTCTTCCCCAATACTAAGCTTTTTACTAGACTTTATAAACTTAGACAATTTCTCTTTTGTATCTGATTCTTTATAAAAGGTTGATTTAATAAGCTTTATCATAAATGGCAAATTATGCTTTATTATATACAAATTTAAAATCCCAAACAATAAGTACTTACTGAAAACCTGTTATTTTCTAGTTAGATTGACTACTACAATCGTCCTATCATCGGAAAACATATTCTTACTTGATGATTTGACAGCAGGATATTTACTCCATCTAAGAGGGTCTTCTTTTTCCCCGGCAAAGAATGCCTTTTCCCATGATTTAATTTCCGCGTTATCAGGTAAAATAAAATATCCATCTGAAAATAACTCCAGTGTTTTGATATCTTTTAAATCAAAAGTGTATGTTTTTATAAATTTATCCGGCACCGGATCTCCATTAATAATCCCAAGCCCTAATTCGCTATTAGGATTGTTAAAATAGTTTCCTACCTGCTTTTTTAAATCTTCTTGCATTGCAAGTCTGCCAATTCCTTGCAATTCTTCATCAGAAATAGATGGATTTTTCTTCTTGGCATTTCTCATTGTATGAATTCTTTTTATTGTCATTAATTTCTCTGTTTCAAAATTATATACGTGAATGACTTTTCCGTTCAGCCTGCATGAAACATCTCCCAAAGCTGTAATAATCATCTTATCTCCAACTATTCTTGCGGACGTAAATAAGGCAGCAGGGCAGGCTTCTTTGGTTTTTTTAATAATATTTCTTATGCCTATTTTATTAATCTCTCTATTGAGTTCTTTTGTAATTGAAGACACTAATTCTCTCCCATTAACACTAGGACTCGTCGTTAAAAAAACATTTCTTACTACATCTGTTGCAAATCTTGCAGTGCTTTTTCCATCAAATTTTAAATCTACCCGAGGCGCAGATCCATCGATAACTGCGAAAGTGTTATTGGTAACCACATATCCATCTTCATTTAAAGAAGGATCATTTTTACGCTTTCCTATCGATAATGCCTCAATTTCTAAACCCGGAAATTTTTTTCGTAGAATACCTAACATACCTTTCCTAATCGCTTTCTGCCAAATAACTATGAACGTATAAAAGTCTCTTCATTATGTATTTGTATATGTATTTAAGTAGTTTTATGATAATCGTTGCTTTTGAACTAACTATAATGATCCACAATGTCATATTGTATGCAATTCTTGCAGCAGCAATATGTTTTCGTTTAAGAAAACTCTCCTTGACGCTTCTCAAAACAACCCTAATTAGTCCGGGCAAAATAAATATAAATATTAAAAAAGCGTAAACAGAAAAAAACAACCGTATATCTATGCCGCTAACAGCAAGAGTAATTTTTTTTAATATAAATTGAAGAAATATTTTCTTATCAGATAAAAGCTCATCACTAGAAAACTTATATGTGGTTATTACCGATGGTACTGCAGTATCTATCGCTACTGCGTTTTTTGGTTTTCCCCTAAGAGACTCTAATTCAAATATGTATGGTCTATCTTTCGAGTTACTGATTATTGGAAAACCAAATGGAAAAAGATTATATCCGCCAAATTCCCTACTGTTATATATGTTTACATAATACCATTCTTTTTTTCCTTTCTCCTTAATTCTAAAAGTAAAAATATCAGAATTTATTCTATTAAACGTTAAAAACCTTATAGAAATAATGCCTAAATTATTCTCTTTTGCTTTGAACTCTCCGCGTATTAGATCTCCCGACAAAAGCTCTCCAGTTTTAAAGCCTGTAAATATACTTGAGGGATAAGATTGCCTAAGAGATGAAAGACTTTTTTCTAAATAGAGAGCATGCAGTATCAATACGAAAGTTGCTAGTAAAAATGCTGCTATAAAAAGGCTAATCCATCCCACCCTTTTCCGCAATAGTTTCATATAGTTGCCTTAATCAATCTCTGTAGCGCTCGATACCTCCAAAGAACTGATAATAATAGTAACTCAATCTCACTCGTCTCGTTAATCTTCGCAAAAAACTATCGTCTTTTACTACGCGGATCTTTCTTTGAATATGTTTTCTTTTCTGTAATGTTTGTTTTATGTGCATTATATTCCAAAATATAGCTTTCTGTATTGCCCAAGATATATCCAATTTCCTTTTAGCTAGATAAAGAATGCATGCAGACTCATAAATAATGATAGTCAACGGCATAACTCTACACAAATATTTAAATGATAAATTTTTTATATAAGTACAAAGTCTGTTCTTATATGAATGAAATTGAATATAAGAAGGTACAACTTTCTTAGCAGTTGCCCCACCTTTATGATACACTGTTGTTTTAGGCGTATAGATAATTCTGTATCCCGAAAGCCAAATTCGCATAGATAGATCTGTGTCTTCAAAATAGGCAAAGTAATCCTTATCAAAAAGTCCTGTTTTCTCAAGTACTTCTCTTCTAAACAAAATACATGCTCCTTTTGCCGAAAAAATATCCATTTCCTTGTTGTATATTGAGAGTCCGGGATCTTTTTCTCGGCCGTAGTGATAAAGATCTCCATTAATTAAAAAGAATGAGCCAATCGAGTCAATAAAATTTGTTTGAGGATACATAACAATTTTTGGTTGAACTGCTCCGATGTTATTAGCAGAATATAACGTATCTCCTAACGCATCTAGAAGGTTCTTTTCAACAATGGTATCTGTATTCAAAATAAGAATTGCATCTCCGCTTGCTTTTTCAAATCCTACATCATTTCCACCCGCAAAACCTAGATTTTTAGCATTTTGAATTATTTTAACATTGGGAAAGTTTTTCCTTACATACGAAACAGAACTATCTAAAGATGCATTGTCTACAAATAATATCTCTTTATTACTGTAAGAAACCTCAGAAAGACTTGTTAAGCACTCTTCCAATAATCTTCTCCCATTCCAGTTAACAATAATTACAGAAATAAAAGGTTTGCGCATAGCGATTGAGTTTTAGATATCTTGTTTTAAAAACCTTGCGTACCATTCCAATGTCTTTCTCAAACCATCTTCCAGAGAAATTTTTGGCTTCCACCCAAGCAAATTACTAGCCTTTTTCCACGAGACGTATTGAGATTTAATTTCACCCATTCTTTCATCTTCTATTTTTTCAATTTTAGCGCTCTTACCAGATATTTTAATAATTTTTTTTATTAATTCCTCAACGCTAATCATATTTCCACTGCCAAAATTAAAAATCCTATTTGCTCCAACCTTATCGATGTTTACTTTTGCAAGCAATAAATATGCCTCGACTGCATCATCAATGAATAAATAATCTCTAATAGCTTTTCCTCCCCACATTTGCGGAGAAAATCCTTCAAGAACACTTTTAATTGTCTTGGGAATAAGTCTTTGGAAATTTAAATCCCCAGGCCCATAAATATTTACAAATCTTGGTATTAAAACAGAAAGATTAAAACTTTCTGCATAAGATTGAGCAATAACGTCAGCGCAGGCTTTGGATGTTTCGTATGGCCTTGATGGTTTTGTGAAATACTTTTCAATATAAGGCAGGCTGTTGTCTCCATAAACATGAGAAGTAGAAGCTATAATCACTTTCTCTAAATTATTAATTCTTGCGCTCTCAAGAATATTTAGAGTACCTTCTGTGTTGATTTTGAATGTTTGGTATGGATGAACCTGCCCTTCTTCTACTAACGACGATGAAGCCAGATGGAAACATATCTCTATGCCTGAATCTTTTATAAATTTATTGATTTTGGAATAATCAAGTATGTCTGCATTTAAATTTATGGGGTTATTGTTAACCGATCTTGAGATTCCATACACTATGGACCCTAATGATTTTAAGCGATTGCTTAAAGCTTTACCAACAAAACCGGTGATACCTGTTATTAGTATTCTCTTATTCCTTAAATCATCTTTTAACATAATTATTTTTAAGAACTAATCCTAAAAAACCAGCCATAACCTCAGCGCTACGCAAAAGAACTACTCCGCCTGTTAAAACAGGATTCTTCAGAAATATTTTCCAGTGCCTTAAATAAGATTTTTTAATAGGGAAAAATTGCTTAATGGCGATATTTGGATATCTTTTTAGATACTCCCTAAAAGCTATACTATAGTAATATTTCTTTTTTATTCGGCCAAAAAACGTTGTCTTGCCTTCATCATGATTAATATAACTTTTTATTTTACCGATTTTACCTCTTGATTGCATTTTATGGTGGAAATCAGAGTCTTCAATTCCGACAACCGTTGGGTCATAACATCCAACCATTATTGCATCTTTTTTCTTAAAAAACCTACAACACTCATTCATACCATCTTCAAGAAATACGCTAACGTAACGTTCCATGGCCACACACTTTGTCCAAAAACCCTCTCCTATAGAAACTTCAGGTATGGTAATAGCTATATATCTACCGCTTGAAAACATTGCATAACAATCTTTAACCACGTTCTGAGTCAAATACATATCCTGATCAATAACTAAAATGTATTTACCCTTTGCCTCCTTTATACCCCTATTTCTCTGAATACTTCGTTCGGGACCATCCTGATAGTATCTGGCATATTTCTCTATTATTTTTCTACATTTTTCCTGTCTTGTTTTGTCGTAATATAAACTGTCTACCACAACAATATCAATATTGGGGTATGTTTGTTCTTTAATTGACAAAAGACATTTCTCAATGGTTCTTTCGCAATCATAAGTTGCTATAGCTACTGTTATGACCGGGATCGCACTCATAATTTTTAAGGTTTTTTTAAACTATCTAGCATTGCCTGTGCTGTATTGTCCCAATTATAAGATAAACTCATATTCTTTGCAGCTCTTCCTAATCTTTCGTATTCGGATTCTTTTTTTAGTGATTTATCTATACTCTTGGCTAGCTCTGAAGGATTATTTCTTAGGGTTAAATATCCGGTTTTATTATCTTTAATTACCTCTCTTAAGCCAGGAACATTATAACCAATGGCCGGAGTACCCATAAAGCCCGCTTCTGGAACGGTTAATCCCCAACCTTCCTTAAGGGAAGGAGCTAGTAAGATATGAGCTCTCCCCATAAGCTCGAACTTTTTTTCCTCCGATACATATCCCCAAAAAGATATTCTATCCAAAACATTAAGATTTTTTGCCTTTTTTTTAAGAAATCTTACATAGTCTTCATCTCCTCCTCCAACTATCCAAAATTTTATTTTTGTGTTTATTTTTAAAACTTGGCTTAATGCCTCAATTGCATCTTCTATTCCCTTTGATTTTGATAATCTTCCAACAAAAATCAAAGTCGGGTCTTTTTCCTTTTCTATCTTTTTGATTTCTTTAGGAACCGTTATGCCCATTGGTAAAACTGTAATGTATTTGTTTTTAATACCCTCTTTCAAAAGCTCGTCTTGTGTAGATATAGAAATAGTTAAATAAGGAATGTTTTTATAAATAAACCGAAGATATAGATGCTCTATCAATCTTCCAAATAATCCAAAAAATGGCCCAAACATTTTTACCCAAAGATCCCCGGCTACTTCACATATAAGAACAACCTTTTTCTCTTTCACGTACCAAGGTGTAAAAAAAGGCAATCCATGGACTTCGTCTATAACCGCATCAAACTTCCCGGGATTTTTTCTGTAAAATTTGTAAGCTAAAAAGTGAACTGAAGATAACAAAAAACGCGCATCGGGATGGCCACCCCGAACAAATTTCACTCCATCTATCATTTCTTCTTTTTTTGAGTTTGGAAAGGTACTTGAAAAAAGAGTAACTTTATGCCCTAACTTAATCCAGCGCTTTGCAACTTCATGAGTAAGAATTTCTGCACCGCCTGATCTTGGATTCTTTATGTCTCTCCAATTTAAAATCAAGATATTCATTAAATTTTATTTAAATGCTTATTGTAGTAATGTAAAATTCTTAATCTATAAAAAACTGCAAATGTGTCCCAAAGCATCGAAAATATTACATTCCAAAAACTACTTGATGTAATAGTATTTGCTCCTCTAAAGTTAAGTTTTATTGGCGCTTCACAAATTTTCGTATAACCCAGCTTATAAGAAACTGCTAAAACTTCTACATCAAAGGCAAATCTTTTGATAATAATTTTAGAAAAAACATCTTTTGCAACTTTTTTCTTAAAAAATTTTATTCCGACTTGAGTATCCCTTACATTAAAACCAAAAAGAAGATGCGTAAGGCTTCTGTAACCCCAGGAAAGAATTTTTCTATCAACTGGATAATTCACTTTGGAATCAGGATGAAGCTTGCTTCCCAAGACAATGTCAGCATTATTCCAATCCATGGTATCAAGCATTAAAGAAATTTCCGAAGCATCCAAGTCCATTCCCGCGTCTATGAAGCCGATAATATCGCCCTCTGCCTCTCTAACACCATATTTTACCGCATACCCTTTCCCATGATTTTTTTCATAACCCAATAGCTTTAGATTTTTGATTTTTGATTTTTGATTTTTGAGAACATTATAGGTTTTATCTAAAAATCCATCGACAACTACCAGTATTTCATATTTGTATCGCAACGAAGATAAAACCTTGTTAAGATTTTCTATATCTTTTACAATTGTTTTTTCTTGCTTATACGCAGGGACTACAAGAGATAAAAGCTTTAATCCTTTCATCTTACTGAAGATAAAATAGGAAATTCCTTGCGTACCAGATCCCAAGAAAAAAGCGTACCATCTGGGATTTTTACCTGGGCGTCTTGATATGGAATCCTTTTTTCTTCTTTCGGATTATAAAGAGCGCTTGGAAAATTTAAAAGAGTTGCGGAAACACTTGAAACTACTATAAAACCGTGGAGTGTTTGTTTCGGAATAAGTAACATATAGGGATCTATACTGGATTTCATATAGAATAAATTTAACAAACCGTTTGTGGGTGAACTTTCTCTTGAATCCGCAACTGCTGCCACAATTTCCCCTTGCGCAACCAAAAATCTATCCTCCTGTTGGGGATGATAATGCCAGACCGCTTCGTCCCTTGCTATTCCACTTTCGGTAACCGAGAAATATTGCATTGCAAATTCGCGGCCCGGCCCATAAATTTCTTTCCAATCGACTCTCAATGTTTCAACCAATATTCCCGATTCATCCCTGTTAACTTTAAGGGGATACATTAGAACATCTTTAATTAGAGTCACGTTACCTTTATTGGCTAAAGTTACAAATTCCATAACAAATCAATTTTACCAGATACTAAATCTTCTCGCTACATCATTAATATGTAATATCACCACTTGCTACAATTACAGCTTGCTTATTTAATTTCTTGTAGTCACCATAGATCTTTATGTAATAAATCAAAAGAACTGCAAGAAGAATTAATGCTACCAAAAGAGAAATTACAACAACCGTAAGAAGAGAACTGTGATAGAGAGAAATAAACAATAATTGGCTCAGGGCTGCAAGGAGAACCGGAATATATACGTTGGTTTTCTTTATAGATAAAAAATAATACACAAAAAGCGTAATTAAAGAATAAGTTGTTATAAAAACTCCAAACAAACCCAATAAATTAGATGCAGATTTATATGCCGCATTTTTAATAATAAAACTTATTGATAAATCGGGATATAAAAAATAAAATGCGCAAATAAAGACTGAAGGAATAAATACCATAGCAATTGCCATTTCAAAAATATTGTTATAATTTTCATTTTTGGCATGTTTTCTTACAATAAGAGGAAACATCACTCCTCCGATAGAACCTGTGAAGAAAAAAATTACCTTCCCAACCAGAGATAGTCCTGCATAAACGCCAGCCTGAAAAGGATCAAAAAAATGCTTCACGATCAAAATATCTGCGGAGATTAAAGATGTCATTCCTAACATTGTAAGAGACGAAGGAACTCCATAAGAAAGTATGCTTTTAAAATTTATTTTACTTGTATTATTTATTTTACTCATAAAGACAGCCTTGAGATGAATAAAGCCAAGAATAGAAGGAATTATTCCTGATATAAATACCGCCCATATTGCGCCTTTTACACCAAGACTTAAGAAAACTAATCCGGCTCCAATCGCAAATTTGGATATAGATCCAATAAGATTTGTAAAAGAAATAAATTTAAAAGCTAATTTTGCCTGCAAAATTCCGCTGATTACTACCCCAATATATGTTAAAGCCACGGTTACACCTATTATTACAATAATTGATGAATCGGCAATCTTAAAAAAATCTCCAATGTAACCTGCAAAAGTAAAGAAACAAAAAAGCATAAAAATGCTTGCTATAATAAGAGGTTTTATAATTTTTAAAAAAAGTGCCTTGACAGATCCATAGTCTTCTTTTGCAAAATGAGGCCCTGCAAAATTTACGATTGTAGGAATTATTGATCCAGCCGGAACCGATATAAGGCCAATTAGAGAGATCGTGCTTGCTAGAACACCAAAACCTTCCACTGTCAAATTCCTACCCATGAACAAACTAAAAAATAAATTAAATACATTAGCAATGCTGGAACCTATAAAAATATAAGCACTACCAGCAACTAGCTCGTGCTTAAAAAAATAATTTCCCCAATATCGAAACCTCTTTCTCATAATTAAATTATATCTTAAATAACAAATCTATACATCCTTTTTTGCAATAATTACAATATTTCCAGCCGAAATTGAAAAATCTTTTTCACCAATTCCCAGTAAGTTAACAGCAAAATTAATGGATTTTTTAACAACAGAAGGAAAACCACTCATTCCTATCCAGTAGTTCACAGGATATCTATTAGTTAAATTAAACACCTTAACAACTTTAAATTTATTTCTTACAAATATTTCACTTAGGGTCTTTTTATTAAACAAATAAATATGCTCTATATCAAAGATCGGAGAATTTTCCCCAAACAATTTAACAGACAGTCCATCTGTATCGTGTACTACCACTACAACATATCCATCTTTTTTAAGCAGAGACTGCGCTCCTCTAATAAATTCATTTGGATCAATCATGTGATCTAAAGTATGAAAACACAGAATCAAATCAAAGCTATTTTTTGGAAATAGATTTCGTTTGAAAATATTAATCTTAATTTTATTACGTAAACTTGGGTCTGCTTCTAGAACCATTTTCGAGCTAGGCTCAACTCCAAAAACATTTTTCGTAAACTTTGATTCCTTAAGTGCTTTCAAAAAAAATCCATTACCACAACCGACTTCTAAGACCTTTGGATTTTTAGGAACTTTGTTCCCTATATTTTTAATTATATTAAGATAAGTTTTGATCAAATAAGGAATCTGGTTTTCATAGTTACATAAACTGTCTTTATAAAATTTAGATATCTTTTTTGAAGAAATAATTGGAGAAGAAAAAATCAAACTGCATCTTAGACATTTAACAATTTTGTAATGAAATCTATCAGGCAAACGCCTTGCAGAATAAGTATTTTTTGAAATATTTTTCAGGTCAAAAGTAGATGGATAAAGCGTCTTAATTTGTTGCTTTTCACCACATATTGCACATATAATATCAATCATGTCTTCAATTATAACACGCTCACATGTCTTGATTACGGGCGGAGCGGGCTTTATTGGCGCCAATATCGTAAATAGGCTTTTGGATTTAGGGCATAAAAATATCAATCTTATTATTAAGGAATCAACTGATCTTACTCGTCTTAAGAATGCTATAAAAAAAATTAATCTTTACAAAGTTGACCTCCTAGATAAAGAGCTCCTTCAAAAAATAGTTAACAAAATTAACCCATCAATAATTATTCATCTAGCTACATATAGTCAATATAGAAACCAACAAGCAGTACTTCCGATGATAGAATCCAATATTAAAGCAACTTTAAATCTTTTAAACTCTACAAGAAAGTTAAATTATGATGTTTTCATAAATACAGGCTCCTCTTCCGAATATGGAATAAAAGATAAGCCGATGAAAGAAAGTGATTTATTGGAGCCAATAAGTTTTTACGCCTCAACAAAAGCATCTGCAACTCTTTTATGTCAAGTATTTGCGAAAGAATATAATAAGCCCATTGTTACCTTAAGACCTTTTTCGGTTTTTGGCCCCTTAGAGGAAGATGAACGCTTTATACCTACAATCATAAAATCAGTTATTAAGAATAAACCAATCAAGGTTACATCAGGAAAACAACGAAGAGATTTTATATATATAGACGACGTTGTAGATATTTACATAAAGATTATGTCCAATGGTAAAAGGCTATCCGGACAAATATTGAATATGGGCACTGGAGTTGAACATAGCAACGATGAAGTTGTACAGAAGTTATTTAAAGTAACCGGCAAAAAAGTAAAAGTTGAAAAAGGTGCATTTCCTAAAAGGTTATGGGACACTTCCCATTGGGTAGCTGATATATCAAAAACCAAAAAAAGTCTTAAATGGAAGCCTAGATTCACTTTGGAATACGGACTTAAAAAAACTTATGAATGGAGCTTGAGAAATGAAGAATAAAGAATTGAAAAAAAGAATAATCGAAATATCCTACAAATATTCCAAATACCATATTGGAAGTTGCTTATCCGCTGTTGATATTATTGAAGAAGTATACAACAAGAAAAAGAAAAATGAAAAATTTATATTGTCTGAAGGACATGCTGCGGTTGCTCTTTATTGCGTATTGGAAAAACATGAAAATAGAGATCCAGAATATTTATTGAAAAAGCATGGAATACACCCAGAAAGAGACGAGAAAAATGGGCTCTGGTGTACAACTGGCAGCCTGGGACAAGGTTTACCAATTGCTTTGGGAATGGCTTTAGCCGATAAGTCTAAAAACGTATATTGCATGATAAGCGATGGTGAATGCGCAGAAGGAAGCATATGGGAAGCACTAAGGATAAAAACAGACAATGAGATTAATAATTTAAAAGTGTACATAAATTTAAATGGGCATGGAGCTTATGGCGCAATTGATTCCGCTAAATTAGCCAAAAGGCTAAAATCTTTTTGCCCTGATATAGAAATAAGGAAAACAAGTGTTGAACAACTCCCTTTTCTAAAAGGACAAGACGCGCACTACCATATGATGTCAAAAGAAAATTATACTCAAGCGATGAATCTATTAAGATTATGAAAAACTTAGATGTAAAATACAGATACAACAATATGAAGGGGTGGTTTGCTTATGAGCTTTATAAGCAAATGGCAAAGAATAAAAAAATCTGGGTAATTGTAGGAGATTTAGGATACAAGATGTTTGACTATATAAAAAGGGACTTTCCAGATCGATTCATAAATGTGGGAGCTTCCGAACAATCTATGATAGGCATATCAGTTGGTCTTGCTCTAAATGGTAAAATTCCAATTGTCTATACCATTACACCGTTTCTTATTTATAGGCCATTTGAGACAGTTAGAAATTATGTTGACCATGAAGACATTCCTGTCAAACTAATAGGTGCCGGCAGAAAAAAAGACTACTTGGATCATGGGTTCTGTCATTGGGCACCAGAAGATAAAAAAGTAATGAAGATATTTAAAAACATAAAATCTAATTGGCCAAATGAATTGAAAGAAATTCCAAGCCTTGTTGAAAAAATGATAAAAAATAATAAACCGTGGTATGTTAATCTAAAAAGATAAATATGAAAAACGAAAAAATATCTGCAATCATTGCCTGCTATAAAGACGCTAAAGCAATTCCCATAATGCATGAGCGGCTTACAAGAGTATTTAAAAAAATTGGCGTTGATTATGAAATAATTTTCGTCAACGATGGAAGCCCTGATAACACTGAGGACGTTCTTAAAAAAATTATTGCCAAGGATTCGCATGTAATTGGGGTCAATCATTCAAGGAATTTTAGCTCACAAATGGCATTTACGAGTGGTATGGAAATTGCCAAATCAGACGCAGTAGTTCTATTGGATGGAGATCTACAAGATCCGCCTGAAATTATTGAAAAGTTTTATGTAAAATGGAAACAGGGCTATGATGTTGTATATGGTATAAGAACCAAAAGAGAAGCTCCTCTATATATGGCAATTATGTACAAACTTTTTTATAGAATATTCCACAAAATGTCTTACGTAAAAATTCCCTTGGATGCAGGAGATTTCTCGTTGATTGATAATAAAATCGTACAAATATTAAAAACTTTTCCTGAAAGAGATAGATTCCTAAGGGCATTGCGCGCTTGGGTAGGCTTTAAGCAGACGGGAATTCCCTACACAAGACCTGAAAGAATGTTTGGTAAAACAACTAATAATTTATTAAAAAATTTTGATTGGGCCACTAAGGGAATATTTTCCTTTTCCTATGTTCCTTTACAGATCATTACGATGATTTCTTTCGCTGTATTTTTTATTTCTCTCTTGGCAATAATAGTGCAGATTATATTAAGAATTTTATTGCCAAATACTCCTCAAGGAACGACAACAATATTAATTTCTGTATTATTCGTAGGTGCGATTCAATTACTAGGGATAAGTGTTTTGGGTCAATACATTGGTAAAATATTTGAAGAAGTTAAACAAAGACCTAAATATATAGTTAGAAATATTATGAAAACCTCAAGTAGCAAAAAAAAGAAAATATGAGAATAGGAATAATAGGAGCGGGATTCACTGGTTTGGCCAGCGGTTTTAAGCTCTCAAAAGCAGGACACAAAGTTACTATTTTTGAAAAGGAAAGTATTCCAGGAGGACTTGCAATTGGATTTAAAGATCCGAAGTGGAAATGGAGCTTTGAAAAACACTATCATCATTGGTTTACTAATGATAACAATGTCTTGTCTCTAGCAAAAGAGATAGGATTTGAAGTAATCATAAAGAGACCAAAAACATCTGTATATGTCAATGACAATATTTATCAGCTTGATTCTCCTCTCAACGTACTACGTTTTCCAAAACTAAGCATTCCAGAGCGCATAAGGATGGGATTAGCGCTTGGACTTTTAAAATTCAATCCTTTCTGGCAGTTACTTGAGCCATACAAAGCATCCTCCATACTTCCTTTACTTATGGGAGAAAAGCCTTATAAAAAACTCTGGGAACCTCTTCTTGCTAAAAAATTTGGAAAATTTTCTAAAGATATCTCCCTTGCCTGGTTTTGGGCGCGTATTAAAAAAAGAACTCCATCTTTAGCTTATCCAAAGGGTGGTTTTTTGAAATTCGCCAATGAGGTTGTTGCTAATATTGAAAAATTAAAAGGAGAAGTCTTATTTAATACGACCGTTAACGAAATCAGAAGTGAAAAAAATAAGGTAACTATACGTCTTGAGAATAATAAAATTTTTACTTTTGATAAAGTAATCGTAACATTACCCTCTTTTTTCTTTATAAAAATATCCCCACAACTTCCCGATTCTTACAAACAAAAACTTCTATTACTCAAGGGTCTTTCGGCAATCAACTTAGTTCTACGTCTCAAAAAACCTTTCTTGAGCGGTGGAACTTATTGGCTTAATGTTTGTGATGATAAATATCCTCTTATGGCTATCGTTGAACACACTAATTTTATGGACAAAAAGAACTATAACAATGAGCATTTGGTCTACTTGGGAAATTATTTAAGTTTCGACCATCCATTCATGAAAATGGATAAAGATAAATTGCTGAAAACCTTTGATCCAATACTAAGTAAAATAAACAAACAATATAAATCAACCATCATGAAGACTGAACTTTTTACTGCTCCATTTGCTCAGCCTATAATCCCTGTGAATTATTCAAAAATTAAACCTCCATTTATAACTCCACTCAAGAATGTCTATCTTGCAAATATTCAACAAGTTTATCCTTGGGACCGAGGAACAAATTATGCGGTGGAATTGGGAGAAAGAGTTGCAGACATTATTTTAGAGCAGTAATTTCTCTGTAAACGCCCATTGTTTCTGTAGCAGTTTTCTGCCAAGTAAACTTTTTCGATTGAATTAATCCTTTTTTTGATAATTCTTCTTGTAAGCTTGTGCTATTAAAAACTTCACTAATTCCGCTAGCAATACTATCTACATCATAAGGATCTACGTACTTACAGGCTTTTTCTGCAATTTCCGCAAGAGACCCTCCCTTAGAAGTAACCACAGGACATCCGCAACTCATAGCTTCAAGAACTGGCAAACCGAAACCCTCATATATAGATGGCATAACAAAAACAGTAGCAATATTGTATAGCAGGATTAACTCCTCATTTGAAACAAAACCCAATCTAAGAATGCGTTTATCTCCATCAACAAGCCCAAGCACTTTAGCAAAGTCTACATTCCAAGGATTACTTAAATCAACATCCTTCTCAACAAGTGCACTTCCAACCATAACCAGAGAAACATTAACCTTTTTTACCGCTTCTATAAGTCTAGGCAAATTCTTATTCCATGTCACATCTCCAACATACAAGACAAACTTTTCTGGTAAATTATATTTTTTTCTTAATCCCTCAAATTTTAATTTTGAATCTACGATTTTGAAGTCTAAACCTGCAGCTAAATAAACTACTTTAATCTTAGATTGGCTTATCCCTGTGTATTTAACGATATCTTTCTTTGAAGATTCTGAATCTGTAACAATATTAGCTGCATTTCTAAGTGATGTTTTTTGAATTTGCCACTTCACAGCTCCTTTTAATCCTGACTTAAAATGCTCTGGAAAAACTAATGGGGTTAAATCATGAACGGTAACAATTGTTTTATATCTTGAAAGTAAAGGAAGAGTTAGAAAAAATGGCTCAAAATAAGGATAATGAACAACATCTATATTGTTATCCAGTGAATCTCCCCTATTAAAATATATATACTTGTTCCCAGAGTAATATTTCTCTAGGGAAAGACGTAAGTTTTGAATATAGAATCCTGTTCCTCTTACTCTATGTTGCAAATAATGTCCGCTTTTAAGAGGAGATATGTCAATTGCTATATTCATCCCGTTAAATCCTCCCAAAAATCATGATAATCGTAAATAAAGCATATATCAAATATAATAATTGATTTAACGGGATTCATTTGCTAATTGTAACAAACCTTTTTACTTTAAACAAAGCTATAACTAATAATAGAGACAAAAAAGAAATAAATGCGGAAAAACTTCTTACAAAAGTGTCATTAAAAATTATTTTTACGTTATTTTCTCCAGATGGTAGTAAAAACGTGAAGCGTCCGTTTTTCGTCGGACTTACATCTACTTTTTTACCATTAATATAAACTTCCCATCCCGGATAATAGGCAATATTCACAATAATTTCTGAGTCTTTATCAGTATCTATTTTGAATTTATGTAGATTACTTTTACTATCAACAACACTAATCTTTCCCTTACCTTTTACAAATTCTAGTTTTTCTTTTTTCTTATCCGGAATGGAATTTAAAAAAATTGTATTAAAAACATTTCCTGGACTATTTGTACCATCTATAAAATTTGGGCGAGTAATATAATAATTATCGTTTCTATAATGATAATAAGCTGGCTTTATATATCCGATACCTAAAACAAAGGCAAGAAAAATTAAAATTGCGGAAATAGTTATCTTAAAAATTCTATTTCTTGTCACCGAAATAACACCTCCAGCTAAAAAAGCTGCAAAAAGTATTTCAATACTTAACAGCCTCCATGGAAACTGAAAGTAATTTAGCAAAGGAACTGTCTTCCACACAGCTTTTGAAATATCTAACATTAAAAATAGAACAAAGAAAAACCACATTAAAAAAAACACTACATGTAAATTTAGTTTCTTTCTCCGAATTATTAATGCCATTGTTATTAACGCGCTCAAAAAAATGACTATTAAATTTGCAATTCCAATTTGAAAAGAAATTTCATTTTGTAATCCTGCCGCACTAAAACCTGAACCCCAAGTAGGAATTAAAAGTTGGTATAAGTCTGGAAAATGAGAAGTAACATCAAAAATCTGAAGTCCGGTTACAAACCTTGTTTCATAAATTGCAGGAAGCCAAAAAATTGCAGAGAGCCCAAGAGCCAACAATATTATTAATAACGTATTTAATACTAAATATTTTTTATTTTTCTCTCTAGAAATTGAGAATATAATATAAGATAGGGCAAAAAGAAAAAACATCAAGGCTAAAATATTATGGGAAAATATTATAGATGCAAGAAATATAGACGAGAGCATCAGAAATGTTTTTTGCCTGGTTTTAATGAACTTAACATAGGCCCATAAAAATGCTGGAAAAAAAGCAAGTGCCCATACCTCTCCGATAGACCCCCTAATATAGGTATCTACAAAATGGTAGGGCGAGAAAGTATAGAATACAGAGGAAACTATTCCACCCAGTCTTCCCCAGAACTCCTTTGCCCATAGATAAAGAAATATTGCACCTATAATAATCGCTGCAAACATTTCAAATCTAAATGAATCTATAAAGCTTATATTCAGCGAATGTAAAAAAACTGCAATATAATTAGGCAAAGGATATACAAAAGTAAAAAGAGGTACCCCAAATCCATTATTTAAATGTGCTGTCCACCGAGGATAAAGATTCCCATCATTAAATGATTCGTTAAAAAGAAAAAACCTTATAATATGGTATTCCGCATCATGAGTTGGGATTAAGCCCTCATGCAAGAAAGGAAACCCTGCAATTATTCCAAATAAAACAACTATTATTATCGATAATAAATTTTTCGCCATAGCTTGTTTGCTGCAAAATAAAATAATATCAAACTTATAGGAACAAACGTAACTACGGATTTAATAACCGGAGTTATTCCCGTATGCGTTCCCAGAGACATAAATGGAATATATCTGAGAAGAAGAGTAAACGATAAGACAAGAGAGGTAGATAACAATATCTTCCTGTTTGGAACTAGAAAAGCGAAAGATAAAAACCAGATTTCATACCAAGGATAAATCTCCTCTCTAAGTGGGGAAAGAAAAAATCCTGCACACATTAATAGGGCTGAAAAATAAAAAATATTATTCCAACTAATTTCACGCTTCCTAAGTATTTTCCAAATAACAAAGAAAAAAACAGGAATTAGAAGAAGAGTTGTGTATTTGATGAGCATAGATAAAATAAAAAAAACAACCGCCCAACCCACCTTTTTTTTCATGAGAATAAAAAAAGATAACAGCACAAAAAATATCATAACGATATCATTGTGTCCGCTTATTAGCGTTTCTATAACAATAAGAGGATTTAGAGAAAATAAAATAACAGAAATTATATTTTTTGAAATTTTCCAAACAAGAATTGTTGTAACTATATAAAATAATGTAATAAAAATCTTAAAACTGAAAAGTGTAACTATAAAATTCCCTAACCCTAATACATAAGGAATTCCTGTTAAAGTTATCCAAAAAGGAGCATATAAAGCAATTTTATTTGCAGCATGAGTAAAAGATAAAAATGGTTCGCCTACGAACTCAATTGGCATAATAATATATGGATTTTCATGATAAAAGAATAAAACTTTTGAAGTAGTTATATAATTGAAAATATCATAAGAAAGCATGGCTGGATAGGAAAAAACTAAGCTCGCAATTGTAATAGACACCAACACAAAAATATCTTTAAGCTTAAGTTGCTTTTTAATTCCCAACCAAATAAAAAATCCATAGAAAACAAAGAATGAAGAAACAAACAAGATATACAAAATTGCGACTATAGATCTATTTTCAAAAGCAAAACCTGAATATATATTTTTCATATATATTAGATTTGGATCTACAAAAGCATAGGAAAAAATAGTGAACAATACGAGAAAAATTGCATAGAAATAAAGAACGGTATTTTTCATAAATTATTCTTTCTTATGTTAATAGCGCTTTCAATATCTTTTTTTAAATAAAGATTTGTAGACGCTACTTTCTCAGGTTCCCAATTAAAAACATCTGGAGTTTCTGTATCCATCTTTTCTAAAACCTCTATGTGTTTTAAAGCAGCTTTTTTCAGTACTGTTTCTTTATTGGAAACATTTTTATTTTTACGATTTGCTTCTTCAAGATATGCAGAAGTCTTAGCAAAATGATCATCTGATTTTTTCAAAGCTTTATATCCCAATAAATATTGCCTGTATTCAAATAGGGTCTTTGCTTGAACCAAATATTTATCTGCCATCTTGAGATTGTAATCAAACTGACCGAAATCACCGAAATACCAGTATTTGGAAATATTTTCATAAAGTAAGTTAAGCTTATATGATAAACTTCCTGGCATTCTGGAAGGATAAGGCAAGACATAATTAGACTGTGCAAACGAGGTTTTAGATAAGAAAAGAAATAAAAAGACTAGAATAAAAAGGCAAACAAATTTTTCATTTTTCATTTTTCATTTTTAATTTTCTATGCCACTCCCACGCAGACTTAACAATAGTTTCCAAGTCGGAATATTTTGGAGAAAAACCTAAATCTTTCTTAATCGATGTTGGATCTGCTATCAATATATCTGCATCTCCTGGTCTTCTTTTAGCAATCTTTATTTTAACATCTGAGGTGCTAATTTTATTAACAATACTCAACACTTCTTTATTTGAATATCCTTGGCCAGTTCCAATATTGTAATAAAATCCGCCTCCACTATTCTTTAACTTTGTAATAGCAAGAATATGAGCTTCAACCAAATCAACAACATGAATATAATCACGTATGCAGGTACCATCAGGCGTCCCATAATCGTCTCCATAAAGCGTGAATTCAGTTTTATTAATTACCGCATTCAGAGCATTGGGGATTAGGTGAGTTTCTGAAGAATGCTGTTCGCCCATTTTCCCATCTGTTGCTGCGCCAGACGCATTGAAATACCTAAGACAAGCAAAATTTAAGCCATATGTCTTCCTGTACCAAGAGAGAATCTTTTCCACCATTAACTTACTTTCTCCATAAGGATTTGTTGGATTATTTGGATGATTCTCTTTGATTGGGGTCTTCAATGGATTTCCATAAACTCCGGCTGTTGAGGAAAAAACTAAATTATTTATTCCATACTTAACCATGTTTTCAACTACATTTAATGAGCTATTTATATTGTTATCGAAATAAATGTATGGATTGCTTACCGATTCGGCCATTGAGATATATCCTGCAAAATGGACAACTGCATCAAATTTTTGCTTAGAGAAGATGTTTTCCACAAAAACTTTATCCCTCAAATCTCCTATCAGTAGCTGTGCTTTTGTATCTATGGCCTCTTTATGTCCTCTTTCCAAACTATCTGCAACAACAACTTCATCGCCTCTATCTATAGCAGCTTTTACCATAAAGCTGCCAATATACCCTGCTCCCCCGGTTATCAATAGCTTCATATTAAATAAATAACCAATGGCCTGCTTCAAACATAGCAGAATTAGATACTCTTGAAAAGTGGACTAAATTTTTCATAAAATTTTAAGATACTTGAGGTATGAGACTGGAAATCTCAATGCCGAAAAAAAGGAGAAAACAAACCCGGGCCATAAATCCACAAATCCTTTGTGTCTTATATATGTAGTTAAAAACCAATGAACAGGTTTAATTATCAAATATCCAAATGCATAAATTACTTTCTTAACTGTATTCTTATCTTTTAAAGTTTCCCTAATCTGACTTTCCAAAAGATCAGTATATCTGTCCCACTTTAAATAATAAGATGCGAAATTGTTGTATGGAAAATGTGCCAACGGTTCTTTCAAATATCCCACACTACCTTCAACAATTGCTTGTTCATGAACATCTTTCTGAGGTAAACGCCCTTTTCCCTTACGATACAATCTAACTGTATAATCCGGGTATTGTCCACCCTTCATGAGAAAACGCCCCAAAAACCAATTTTTTCTTGGCATCCAATATCCATTGATTAACGTATCTGAATCCCTAAGTATTGATTTTATTTCCATTGCTAATTTGGGCGTAACTCTCTCATCTGCATCCAGCTGCAACACCCAGTCTTTTGTTGCCATATCTATTGCCTTTTGTTTGTTTATATGGAAAATTGGCAAATTTTGAGTAACCACTACTTTCGCTTTATATTTCTTAGCAACTTCGACAGTTTTGTCTACCGATGAACCATCAACGATAATTATCTCATCAGCCAAATCATGAACGGAATCTAGACATTCTGGTAAATTTTTTTCTTCATTGTAAGTAGCAAGAACAACGGATAATTTCTGCATATATGATACTTGTATTATAGTTTATTTAGCCGCATTTTTACCATTTTTACATATATTACCCATCCAAATAAAATTGCGAAGCTTAATAATGAAACATTATTCGCTATTGTACGAAGTTTTGTTTCCCTAAAAACTACGTCAATGGTATTTTTTCCTTTAGGAGCAAAAAAAGTCATAATCCCCCTGTATTGGGGATCTTGAAATTGCAATGGAACTATTTTCCCATTCACGAAGACTTCCCATCCTGGAAAAAATAAAGTGTTTTCGGAAATTCTTACTTCTTCGTTTGCTAATGCTATATAAGCATGCTTAGTTGAAGTACGCTTTATCTCTTTGATTTCTCCTTTTCCTTGAATAATCTCAATATTTGCTTTTGGTCTACGTTCCATGAAACGCACTGACCATATGGGGGCACTTTCTCCAGTGTCAGTCGTACCATCATATACACTAGCAAAAAACTTTTCAGGTTTATACAAAAATTTATGTATATCCCACATTGTACTGGTAGAAAAAATTAAACCGGCTGCTATAAGCAAAATAGTAAAAGTCATAATTTTTTTTGGCAATTGATATAATAATATTCCTCCTAACAATGCTATTGCAAAAACTGTAACAGATAAAAATCTCCATGGAAATTGAAAGTTTTGTAAGAGAAATATCCTTTCCCAAATTCCGCGCGAGGCGCTTGTAATCAGAAATAGAGAAATAGCAAATATACACAGAGAAACAAAACTAATAATCCAAATGGGTTTTTTCCTTCTATAAAGCACGTATGTAAAAGGAGTAGATAAAAGAACAACTATCCATTGTATTGTGCCTACCCGCATACTGAAGGGAGTATTCCCATCGTATCCTGGAGGATCACGAAAAAAATTAGCAAAGGGAATAAAACGACTCGTGTATTCTCCTGCTATCACTTTATCCCGAAGTGTATATTTTCCTTCAAGAAGAGCAGGTACCCAAAAAAATGCGGCTAGGGAAAAGCCAAAAAACACAATAGATACTACTGTGAACAAAAATTCTTTTTTTATTTTTGTCTGAAAATAAAGGTAAAAAGCATAAAGTCCGATAATTGGAAGAAACATGAGGCTTATTGCATTATGAGAAAGAATAAGCCCACAAAGAGAAAGTCCTCCTCCAACAATATGCCAATATGAGCTTTTTTTTGCACTTTTGAGTAAGAAATATAGAATAAGAGGCGGGAATATAAAAGCCACATGTTCACCAATTGCCCCTCTAACATACAAGTCAATAAAGCGATATGGCGCAAACATATAAAAAAGACCTGATACAATCCCTGCTTTTTGACCTAAGAAGCTCTTAACCCAAAGATACATTGTCAACCCACTTGCAATAAATGCTACTCCAAAAACTATTTTAACACTGTCAACAAGAGTAAATCCTAAGAAGTGAAACAAAGACGCAGTATAAGAGGGAATTGGGTATAAAAACATTAATATTGGATGTCCGTATCCCCAATTTAAATTACCTGCCCATCTAGGAATTATATTTCCTTCAGATAGGCTGTGGTAAAAATTAGCTATTCTCACTACATGATCTTGACCATCATTAGTAACTGGAAGTCCCGGATGAAACAAATCCAAAAGAGGAATAAAAAATAAGATTATTAAACAAATAACCCACAAGTATTTTCTATATTTTATTTTTTTGTTCAACATAACGTTTTTGAATGATAAAACCGCTTGGCAATTCTTTCGTTTCCAATATTGTACCAGTTTTAATTACCGTCTCCAGCCAACCTTTATAACTCCACGGCTTGTGTGGATCAGGCTCCATGAGCAGATAAAAGGTGCCCTTTTTCTCTCCATGAGGAATATAATTATAATTCTTCTTACCATACCACCAAATTAAGTAATCATATACATAAGTATAAACCGGTGGAGTAAAAACCAAAAGACCAAAAGGCTTATTTTTACTATCGTTATATATATGAGCTGTAGCAGCTAGCTTGCCTTTTATTTTTGAAAAACCCCCATCATTGGGAGGATTAAAGTACAATAAGTTTATTCTTTGCAAAGAATAAAAAGTTAAAATAGCAAAAATAAAAATAATAACAAACATGCTCAACCTATTATTTAAAAGCTTGCTTAATATCAGTCCTAAAATAATTAAATAAAACGATTGAAAACCTGTCAAAAACCAATAACGCAACGGAAAGGGATAGGCAAATGACAATAAAAAAATTATCAATAACAATCTGCCTATCAATGAGACGAAATTATATTCTTTCGCTAAAAATGCTTCTTTCCTGTAGGCAAATATTACCGAGGAAAGAATTATAACTATAAATATATTTGGTATATATTTAGCAAAGCCGTCGTTTATAAAAGCCGATCGAAAATTTTCATAAAAAGAAAGGAAATGGCCCTTAATCAAATCTGCATATCTGCTACTTTCTCCACCCACAAGTAATCCCTGTTCCGATCCTGCAAAAAGACTTAGCGCTGACTTAGACATTAAAAAATCATGTCTTATGTCAAATAAAATTTGTGGGCTAAATGTAAATAGAAATAAACCAATTCCTATTATAAAGTTTCTATTAAAAATTATTTTTCTTCGGAAAATCAAAATATAAATGCTCGTTGCAAGTAAAATAAAAACCGCCAGTGCCGTTTGAAAATGAAACATCAATCCAATTATCGACCATAATATCAAATTGAATCTATTCGATTTGTAGATAAGGCTATAAAAAGTAAAGATATATATTGTAACCAAAAACCACATTGGATGGGGATTCCAAGCGTAGGTAGCTGCAGCTATTGCCTCTGAAGATACGGAAAAAAGAAAAAGAGTGACAATAGCTGTTTTCTCTCCAAAGAGATTCTTCATCCAAAAATATGCAACAATAAGAACGCCTATACTTATAACAACCATCAAAACTATTCCTCCCCATGGGTCTCCACCAAAAATTCCTGTAGATAGAGCTAACAAGTAATACCACAAAGGACCTTGGAATACCCCTCGCAAACTAGTAGACGGTCCAAGAAGAGTTAAGTGGTGATCATATAGAATACCTTTAACAACCATCATATCTCTCCCTTGATCAAAAAGAAATAAAAAATTATGAGAAATAAGTTCTTGCGCTCTTAAGGCAAAACCTAAAAGAAAAATCAGAACTACAACAACAAATAAATATCTCCTCTTTAGAACATTTAAAAATGTTTTCAAATATATAAACATAAGTTCATTTAAATTATATTTTTAAAGCCTGCCCTGAGATATCTGGATATAAACAGTTTTTGGAGTAACCGGTCTCCATCCATACTCAAATAATAGCTTGTCTGAAATGTGAGAAATATTTATAACGTTGATATCGTGTAGATGCTTATCTTGGAAATTAATGTTCGGAGGAAGTGGACATTTCTTATTGGAGTATGCAATTTTTATCCCATTTTCGCTTATCTTTTCTGAGTTGTTCAAGAAAAATGTCACTCCTCTAACTCTATTTCTCTGACTATTTGAACACTCATAGAGTACAAATTTTTCATTTGGGTTGTTATTCATTATTATTCGTGCTTCTTTCTTAAATTGCATCTGATCCTCTTGGGTTCTTAGACGATCAATAGACTGCAGTGTCATCCCAGTCAATACGATTAATAAAAATATAAAGCCAATATATTTGAATAACTTTAATCTGAAAGTATATGCTATAACTAAACCAAAGAGTATGAAAATAAATGGATGAAGATACAATAAATAATAATATTCCCGCTGCCCTGAAAAAATACGAAATGCTAAAAAATTAATTCCAAAAGTAATTATAAGAAATATATAAGCAGCCGATATTTTTCTTTTTAGAAATAGATATAAAATTGTTAACTCTACATAAATACCTAGAAAAATTCCCAATTTCAAAGGCATTCCCAGAACGTAAGACCAAAACATTGGCCAGAAGTCTCGAATGTAATATAACCAACGATTTGGAACATAAAAGCTGTTTGCTCCCTGAGTAATATAAAAAATTATCCCCTTAACCATACTCCACTCATTAATAATATTAAATACAAGAAGTGGCACAAAAGATATAAAAATACCAATAAAAAAAGTTATAATTTTAATCCATCTTCTATCTTTCTTAAAAATAAAAAAGATAATTGGAAGAGGCAAAAGACCTAGCATTTGATAGTGATTATTTATTCCTATTCCTAAAACTAAACCCCATAAAAGAGCCATCCATAATGGTGGTTTTTCTTTGATGAATTTAAGAAATATCCAAATAGTAAGTGTCGCGTATAATGGAATTAGGGTGGGATTACTAAGGGCGCGTATTTGACCTGTCTCAGCTGGAGACAATGCGGCTAAAGCTGCAAGAATTAACCCCAATGTTCTTCCGCCCAACAATAAGCCAATCTTATACATGACAATTACCGATATTGTCGAAACAATACCTATATATATCCATGGTGAGTAATCTACGGGGAAAAAGATTTTGAAAAGAATGAGCTGGTAATAATACCAAGGCCCAAAATTAAAAGGCCCTATGCCTGAAGGAGGACCAATAAGTGGAAATTGCAACGTTTTTGCTGAATAATCAACTATTAATGCATCGCGGGTGGGGTCATAATCAAATCCGTAACGATTTGGCGTATTATAAAATCTAAAAAATATAGCAAGTAATATTATTCCTAAAAGTAGTAATGCATGTAGAGATATTTTTTTTATTTTAAAATTCATATCGGTTTAAGTATTAAAACTTGTTTATTTTCATAAACAGTTTTCAAACGTGACTCATCTGCAGAAAATTTAAGATTCTGTTGTGGAACTTTTTGGAGATAAATATACTCAATTTTTTTATCTTTAGCTATACTTACAAATTCGGAAGCAGTATTCGCCTCAAACATATTTTGTAAGGCTATCTTTTTATCTGTAATTTTTTGGTTGCGAGTTTCAAGAAAAACCACTCCCGACAAATAAGTCAATCTTTTAGAAAATGACGATAAATATCCAACTTTATTATCCTTCTCATTGTTAGGATGAGATTGTACTATTGAGTCCTTTGGAAGATGCATATCTATATATTTCAAAGCCAATAATTCCTCCTTAGAAACGACATAAGAATCAGCACGTGTTTTATAATTATCAATATTGTACGTGATTTCATGAATAACTCTTGGAATGGTTAAGATAATAAAAATAATTAAAAATACCTTTATAAATATCTTTTTTGATTCCGATAATTGGCTAAGAGTAAAAGCACCAAAGAGCGAAAGGACAACCGTACTAACGACAAAAAAATTAAATACATTAAATCCCCCAGACGCCTGAAGAGTATATAGTCCTAAGAAGTGAAATAGAAATAAGCCTGGTATGAAAAATAAAGCTTTTTCCCAACCTAAAAATTTTAATAATTTTAAATTTGGAAAAAATCCTATTAAACGCGTCCCATGAATTGAAACTAATGCAATAATAATTGCAATAAGATCTAAAATAAAAATACCTACATAATTTCCATTTATATCATAAAATTGATGTCTCAACCACCATTCTTTCAAATCTATACTTCCTGCTCCCAGAAAAGATTTTGGCCACTCTAATGGATAATAAGACAATCCTCCTGCAGATCCGTTAGCCGGTAGATAAATTACAAAAACAATACAAGCGAATAATAACAACAGAAACAAAGAAAATGATTCTGCCTTAAAAACATTTATTATTCCAATAATTTTATTTCTTTTTAGGCTCTTGATAAGCTGAAAAATTAACCGCTTAAAGATTAAAAGCGAAAATCCAAGAATAGAAAAAATCCCAAAATATATTTTAAAACCGACAAGAGGAGCTAAAAAAAAGACGCTAAATATTCCCCATTTTTTTTTATTTGATGCGATAAAAAATTGCAAGGGAATTAGTCCAGCAATAAATATCATTTTCGCCATAGCATTTGGCATATTTAAAAATTGCATTGCTCCATTATCTATTGCAGGCGTATAAAAACCAAAAGTTTTATGCAACATCAGCATAAAAATATATGCACCATCACCTGCAAAATATAAGAGAAAAAGCATCCAATTTCCCATCTCTTTTGATCCCCCAAAGCTCCTAATCATCAAATATGCTGCTACCCCTGTTAGAAAGGAAACAAGAAGCGGCATAAATTGAAATAATAATAAGGAAATTGGCATTCTCCAGATCCTGGATAATTCCGCTATAACAAGATCCGCAAAATAATGATAATTTCTAAGGGGTAGATCATATGACCCTGGTTCAACCGGTGGAAAATTATCAATTAAACTTTGTATAAACCCAAGATGTGTTAAACCATCATATGCATTATTGCCGAAAAATATAATCCCATCCGTTATCTTTAATCCCGATCCTGCTACTGGGAGAAGTTGAGTGATAATTCCAATGCTTATTAGTATTGCAGGAATTTTGTTTTTTAAAATAATTCCTGGAATAATAGAATAGATCTTAACTAATGAAAATCTCCGATAAGCAATAGCAATCGAAAAAAATAAGGCTAAGTATAAATAAGTAGCCCAACGAATATCTAAATATCCAAATATATAGCCTTGAATTCCCCACATCACAATTCCTAAAACATAAGCCAACAATATAAGAGTTAATTTTGATTTTATTTTAAGCAAGGAAACCATCAAAAAACCAGGTATGTAGAATGACACGAAAATAGCAAAAATATAAACAACAAATTGGGGAATAATTTGATAAATCATTTTTTATTTTCTCTCACATAATAATAGTACAGATAGGATTCTGGTATATTTTCATGAAGCTTAACTATTTCACGATTAGCAACTTTTTCAAGAGCCCTTTTTTTGTTTTCCTCATAATCTGATTTACCTTCTCTAAAAAAATCATTGATATTAACGTAACAAAAATAAATCCAAAAAGAGATGATTAAAAGCTTTATTAGAATCTTCCTTTGACTAAGGAGGACAAAAGACAAGTATGCAATAACCATCAGTACAATTGGGCGGTTCACAAAGAAATAGTAATTTGATATTTCTCCTTTATATGTAGATATAACAAACCACGGGACTATAAACCATAAGCCTATGAGATAACACATGATAAGTTTTTTTCGAGTTGGTTTTAACAAATAATATATAAAGCCAAATATAAATAAGAAAACATAACTTAAATCCTTAAACCAGCCTTTTAGAATCAGTTCGAATTCTATAAAAGCGTCATGGGTCAACTGAAAAACTCTTGTAAGATGAAAACCGTGATAATACGTTTGGAGATACTGCAATAGGTTATTTGTTCCCTTATTACCGCTTGTTAATTCTGCAATAATGATTGGACTTATTAATAGGATAAAAATAGTGATTGAATAAAAAACATATTTAATTATTTCTTTTTTTCTGGGAAAGAAAGGAAGTGCAAACAAAATTATTACCAAATAATAGATGGACGTAAAGTGAACATGAAATGATAGACCAAGTCCTATTCCCAGGAGGATAAGATATTTAATCTTACCTACAAGAATATTATAAAGTGAATAGAAAATAACAAGGGAAACAGGAACAACAAAATTAACTGGCCATTGCGATCTGTCGCTTGAGATTATAAAGTAGGACACTGTATGAATTCCAACAGCAATTAAAGCAACATTCTCCGAGAATAGCTTCTTAACAACATAAAAAAGTATAAAAAATGTAAAAATACTAGTTAATCCAGCAACAAAAGCAGAGGCAATGGGATTAAGATTGAAAATCCAATAAAAAAAGGCAATTAGATAGTAATATAAGGGCCCAATATGAAAACCACTATTAAGCTTTGCAACCATACCTTGTAAAGGAAATTTATGGTCAACTATTATGCTTTTTGCAGCCCATGCGTTATCTACTTGATCCCAATTGAAATGAAGACGCTCTTCAAGAAGATAAAATCTAAAAAAAATGTGAGCGATTAAAATAAGCAATAGAATTATCAAGCCCTTGTGACTTTGAAGAAAAATTACAAATTTTAAAAAAGTATTTTTTAAATCCATATGTTAATGTATTCTCGTTTGTAGAATTATTCCACCTTTTTCTTTCTGTTCTTTAATTATACGACCATCATTTTTTCTTTCTTCAAGCCAATTAGTCAACCTAAAAGGATGTTGATAGTCAGGCTCTATGATTAGGAAAAATAAAGAAGATTTTTCTTTTTTTGGAATATAGCCATAATGCTTCTTTCCATACCATAAAAAAATATATTGATATGTGAAATCGTGCACTGGAGGCGTATAGACAACATAATTAAAATCTTTTCCATCTGCCTGTTTGTATATGTTATCTATAACCGCAAGCTGATTTCTGTATAAAGATGCATCGCCCTCCCATAACGGCTTCTGATATCTACTTACAGCTTGTGTCGGATTAATATACAATATCAAACAAGCAATAACTGCAGAAACAAGGAAAAATCTTATTTTTTTAAGATTTTCTAAAGATTTTGAAACTGCAATGCTTAGAACAAAAATATAAAGAATTGGAATTCCCACAATATAATGACCCCAGATATCCCCTGGGAAAAAGCTGAGGCCAATTAAGAAAACCGTTGTAACTATTAAACTTAATGACAGAAAAAACTTCTCTTCTTTTCCTAACTTCTTATAAAAGTAAAATAGAATAAAAGTGATTAGAAAAGCTGAAATGGAACCTAAAAATAAATCTTCTCTTGCAACCGTTTCAGTCCATAATCTATACAGTGCCATAAAACTATTAATTGGATTAAAAAGACTCTGGCCACTTTGCGAGGATGAAAATGCACTTCCCACAAAAGACAAAAGAGAATTGGTCATCAAAAAATCATGCCTCAATTCAAATAGAATACGAGGAGACATAATTAATAAAAATCCTGAAATAAAAAACAAATAGTATGTAAATTTAAGTCTCTTTCGTAAAAATATAATGGTCGAAATAATTACTCCTATCGCAAAAAGTAAACCAAAAACTATCTCTGAATCTAGAATTAAACCTAGAAGTAAACCAGAAAGCAAAAAATACAAACCATTTACTCTTTTATTTTTCTCCAAAGAAACAAAAATAAGATGGGTGCAATACATAAAAAGGACTATAAAAAGAGGTATAAGATTAGGGTTCCAAATTTGACTAGCTACAGCAATCATTACAGGAGAAAGAGCCAAAAAGGAAGCGAATACCAACCCTAAGACTATTCCACCTATGTTTTTTCCAACCTTAAAACCTAAAAGAGCAGTTAATATTCCGCTTATAGCCATGAAAAGAGCTACTCCTGTTGGGTTTCCAGAGGCTAAAATGAACGAGGGAGTCAAAATATAATACCACCATGGACCATAAAATAATCCTGGAAGTCCGGTAGTTTGGCCAATAAGAGGAATTTTCTCCAAACTGACGATATCCCGAACAGCAAGCAAATCACGTCCAACATCATAGGTAAAGGCAAAAGATTGAGTAATTACTCCTTCTATCCTAAACCACGCTCCCAGAATGAATACTATTAATAGTGCAATAAAAACAAAGCGCATATCTACTGACTTGGGACTTGTTTTATTAGATTGAGAGATAGCAACTTTGTGATTATCTCGTCCACATTATTTTTGTTTATGTACATTTTTGCCTCCAGATCAACCCTATGGGAAATAGGATTTGCAGATACATATCTTAATCCATTATGTTGATATCCATAAAGAGTGATATAATTTTCCTTTAGAAAATCAATAAAAAAACTAGCATAACTTTGTGGATTGCTGCCTAAAATAGATACGTTTGGATCAAAGAAAATTACTTTTGGTCTATTTTTTTTAAAATCATTAAGCATCTCTAATTTAATCTTTTCTGAACGACCCATTGCGGGAATAAGAAAATGGTATTTTGACGCTATTTTCGCATCAGTATACAAATATTCTTTAAATTCCAAAGGACCTATCCATACGTAATCATTTTTCCCGACTATTTTATTTATAGTCGGGGCTAACTCTGGCCTATCATAAATAAGAGAAGCATTTCCCATATATTTCTGGAATACCTTGTCTTGGAAACGACCATATAAAAACTGAACATTAAAGAATGAATACAATCCAACAAGTAAAAAAAGAGGGGACAATATTAATTTTTTCCTATAGTCGCTCTCCTCTTTAAGTTCAGTAAAAACTTTTGATAGAAAAAAACACATGCTAAAAAGGGCAATCATTATGTATACTGCTGCTTGATAATCTTTTTCTGATGAATCAAGAGGATTTGATCTTGCGTTAGAATAGATAAGGGCAAATATAAGAAAAAATGCAAGCGCAAAGTTTTTTCTTATAAATGCATATACTGTCAGGGCAAAACCAGATAATGCCAAGGTTATATTGAAAGGAAAACCGAAATTAAAATCTTTGAATTGAAAAAGCAAATTTGTAAAGTTGAAGTAAAAATTATGAAAGATTACTATTGCGTATCGAACCGGATTAATCATCCCGCTTGATGAAGATGGATAATTATAAATATAGTATTTTTGATTAAGTACGATGTTTTGATAAATATAATCCTGAAAACTTTGAGTGACGAGCAAGTAAAGCATAAAAACAATATAGGGAGCTCCCATTATTAATAAAAACGAGGCTACAGACTTTCCTGTAATATTTTTAAAATTAGTGCTTTTAAGATAAAAATAAAAACAAAATACATAAGCCGCAAAAACAAGATATACAATAGTAAGCGATGAAAGTAATCCTAATGACAATAGAAGAGAAATAAAAACAAGATCTAGAAGCGTAAATAATTTCTTATATACGACTTTTAATATTAAAATGCCCACAACGGGAATAATAAAGTATGCGGAAAGACTATCTGCGAGAAACATATGTCCCCAAAAATAAGTTGATCCAATACCAACAATGGCAAGAAAAAAGAGATAAAAATTTGTTTCTATCTTGCCTACACTTTTTCTAATATATCCGTATGTACCAATAAGATATAAAAATAAGAAAATACTATATATTATTCTAAAGTTTACAAAAGACTGACCGCTAAATAAGTACAGAAATCCCGAGAGAAAATATGCAACAGGACCATGGTGGGAAAAAAACCCGGAGTAAGGCAGTATTCCCTGAATGATATATTTACCGCCTAAAATATTATCATATTCATCCGGATATTCTTCGTGGAAAGTATTCAAATACAATACTGAAAAAAAGAGAAGTAAAAGTATAATTTTCCCCGCATTACGTCTTATAAAATTAAACATAAATTCAGATTGATTGTAACATAAAAATGACTACTTTTCTAAAATTATAAACGCTCAAATATTTCGACTGCAATCTCCTTATTTAGATAATCTATCTTTTTAATTCTCTTGAAATCGGAAGATTCCTCACCTTTACTTGTTATATAAATATCTCCTTTACTAATCATTTCCTTACATATGCCAAAGTATGCATTATCTATTGAGTAACAGGGCGTATTCATCCTATTTGATCCATTCTCGGAAAGATATTTTTTAGGACTATATTTATTATAAAAAAGGTAAAACATGTAACCCTGTTCTATATCGTTAGCAAAAAAAACTCTTTTTTTGGCATCTACATTTGCGTTGACAAAGGCTATCGCTTCCTTATAGCCGTATTGCCAGTATTTTCCATATTCTGAATTGGTATGAAAAAAATGTTGATGCAGAAAATAAAATATGTTCAGAGTAAGTAAGATCAAAAAAATTCCTATAAAAAAATATGAAAGTCTTATTTTCTTAATAATTGAAATAAAATAAAATAAGCCTAATGCTTCAAAAACATGGAAAGCTGGCAAAAAAATTAAGCTTCTTTGATAATTAGGCGCGTCAATTGCGAAGCTGGATGCAAGAGGAGCAAAAAATAACCAAGCAAATAAAATGAACGACGAATATATTTTTCTTCTAATAATAAAAAATGCTCCAAATAAAATAAGAGGTAAAGATACGAGATACAGCACCCCTACGCCTGGAGAATGATGCCTTGCATTATCTCCATGAATAAAAAGGTAATTAAGGTTGAAATGAGACAGATAATTCTCTATATATTTACTAGCATAGACCAACCTTCTATTATGAAGGGCTGCATTGAACTTGTCGTTTTGTTCTTCATCAAAACCCATCTCGCGAACAGATCTATCAAAGGATTCTTGAGTAGATGAAGTAAACAAAACACCTTTGCTTCTTACTTTTGTTTCTGAATCAAAAAACCAGAATATGTTTAAAATTGCAAAAAATGCAATAAGAGAAATCAATATTATTTTTTTACTAAGAAGGAATTTTCTTGCATAAAAAAGAAGAAAAACAAATAATAAAGGTGTGAATATTTTTTCGCTGTGGGCTGTATAAATACTAAGCCCCAAGAAAAACACTCCAATAAAAATTGGCCATATCTTTTCTTTTGATAAATATCTTATAAATAACCACGAACCTAACATGACAAAAAAAGCGGCAACATTCGCATCAAATCCCGTACGAGAGAATTGAATGCTCATGGGAGAAATAGAAAAAAAGAACATAGAAAGTAGAGCCACTTTTCTTGCATATTTCTCTTTTTTAAATAATTCATAAACTAATCCATATACGATAAGCATACTTAAAGACCCAAATAAAGCAGCTGGGAAACGAACAGAAAAAGGAGAAAGTCCAAAGATTTTTACAGGTAGAGTCGTAAGATAAGTATATACTGGAGGCTTGTAATCATTGAACGATCTTATCGTTGCTGGATAACTAGCCCCAAACTCATCTCTTCCTGTTGTTAGAATCGAATATGCATTATATCCTTGCGATACCTCATCCCAATCTAACGAATTAGGTATCTCGCCAAGCTTATAAAATCTGAGAAAAACTCCAATTAATAAAACGCATATAAATAGAGCTACAAAAATTTTATTTTTCATTTCTTGTTGCAAGTACAAAAGCAGGGTTGCCATCCATAAAATTAATCTTCTTAATTATATTGTAGCCTGAAGGGATTTCTGCCGGTTTACCCACATATAAAACTTTTTTATTTACATCAGAAGGATTAATAAGTTCTTTTCTGAATAGATACTTACCAACTTTGCTTACATCATAAAACCCATAATTATCTCTAAGCACTATACTTTCTCGCCAATGCATGGATGGCAAAACATTCCCATAAAAGAGTACATAAATATATGGTCTTCCATAACTCTCTGTGAATACAACATAATCATATTCCTCTTTTAATTTTTCCGCTTCTAAAACTGCTTCCTTGTACCCATATTGCCACTCGTAAGAAAAGAAAACAGGATAATGAATAAAGTAATTATGTAAAAAAAGATATACTGACAAAAAAACGATTCCGAAAAAAATAAAAATCAAAAAACGTCTTATTTCTTTATTTATTTTTTTGAGCTTATTCATGATGTAAACAATTCCCAGAGAAGAAATAATTTGGTAGGTTGGAATAAATGTCTCACTTCGAAGCGCATGGGGCGTTTCTCTGGCTAAAGCCCCTGCTACTGGCGCAAGCAAAAACCATCCCATTACTAAAAATGTAGATTTTGATTTTTGACTAACAATAAGATAAAAACCTGTTAATAAAAGCGGAAGTTCCCAAAGAAAAAGCTCACCATTGTCTCTTAGTGAGAATCTAGGATTACCATCTCCTGAAAAAAACAAGTAAGAAGGATTGAAAAAATCAAAATAGTGCTTTACGTAAGACAAAGAATAAAGCACTCGCCTGTTATGGAAAAATCTAGCAACAATTGAATTATTATCTTCCTGAATCATTCTATTTGATTGCTTTATATTTTCCAGATCTGTAAATATGTTTACCTCATTAAATCTAAGCTTGCTCTCAGGAGTCCGTATGTAAGATACAAATGGCAATAACAAAATAAATCCTGTTATAAAAGAAATAACAATAAATTTTTTAATTCTTAATAACTCTTTAAGGTAAATAATACCCAAAGCAATACATAAAAAAGGAATAAAAATACGATGCGCATTAAATGAATATATACTCAGAGCAAACGCTATGCTAGATAAAATAAGAAATTGAGGCTTTGCTCTTAAGGCTCGGAGAAATAAATAAATTGCCAGAACTGTAAAAAATGTCGCAATATTTGCTTCATAAGCCGCTCTACTTAGTTGTACATGCCAAGGAGAAATAGCCAGGAAAAATGCAGCGAACAGACCAATTTTTTTCCTATCTACATTTTTGAAAAATAACTCACAAACAAGAAAATATGTTAAGAGGACAGTGAGACTACCCAAAAGGGCAGAGGGAAATCTCACACCAAGAGTGGTCTTTCCGAAAAGCCCAATAAAGGGAACATCAAGGTAAGTATATGCCGGAGCCTTATAATCTCCGAACGCTTTAAGACGAGCAAGAGGAAGAAACTCCTGATGTTCATCTTTACCTGTTGTAAGAATCGAATAAGCGTTGTATCCTTGAGAAACCTCATCCCAATAAAGACTAGGAGGAACTTTTTCAAGTTGCCAAAACCGAAAAATAACAGCTAGAATAATTATTAAAAATAAGAGCAAATCTTTTTTCATTTGTTGTTAATCTTATTATTCCTATGATACCATATCCCAGGTATAACTTTGTTTTTTGACATGTTTAAATTTATTAAACAAAAACAATATATTCCAATACTTATTGTTATTGTTGTCGCATTTTTTCTTCGTGTATATCAGGTAGACAGACTGCCTCCGGGACTTTATGACGATGAAGTCTCGCTTGGGTATAATGCATATTCCTTGCTCACGCATGGAAAGGATGAATATGGAGAAAAATTTCCTCTTTGGTTTAAGGCGTTTGGTGAATATAAATTGCCAGTTTATATATATGCTGATATTATTCCCATTGTCATTCTTGGTAAAAATGAACTTGCAGTTCGTTTCCCATCGGTTTTATTTGGAACATTAACTATACTTTTTTTATATCTTTTCCTAAAAGATCTATTATCGCTAGAACGAAAGGCTTTAAAAAGTAAACTTCACAATATTCCACTTATAAGCAGCTTTATACTTGCTATCACCCCATGGCACATACATTTTTCACGAGGCGCATATGAATCTGTTGTTGCAGTTTGTTTGTATATGATTGGCTGTTGGCAAACGACTCAATTTTACAAAAAGAAAAAAATAATATCTTTAATTTTAAGCCTATCTTTTTTTATCCTTGCTTCATATACATACAATTCTTTTCGCATATTAACGCCCATAACACTTCTTATTATATTTTATTCTCTATTTAACAAAAACTATATCTCTAAAAAAACTGTTTTTCTTATAGTTATTTATGCCATATTGCTTCATATTCCTTTATTATTTTTTACGCTTAGCAGCCAGGGATATACCAGATTCTTGCAAACAAGTACATTTACCAAACAGTCTTTGCCACCCGTACCATCCCCAACACCCTATCTATCGCCAATATCGCGACCGACATCAACATCCTTGCGATTTTCCACTCCCGACTTCATTGCCTATCCATTTATTTTCCTGAAAAATTATCTTTCTTACTTTTCCTTACAAGAACTTTTTATTAAGGCGCAGGACAATGTCCGGTTTTATTCTTCTTCTGAGTTTGGATTTCTTTTTCGATGGCAATTACCTTTTTTAATATTTGGTTTTATAATATTGTTACGAGAAAAAAGTAAGATCCTCAAAAAAACTATTCTTGGTATACTTTTTGCAGTTCCTGCAGTCGGAGCAATAACAATCAGTCCAAATGCACTACGGGCACTTTTACTAAATATTCCACTTTCGATAGTTATAGCTATTGGAATACAAAGTATTGTCCAATATAAAACATTATGGGTAAAAATTGCATACTTCGGAATAATTTTATTTGGAGTATATGAAACCGCTCTCTATTCCCATATGTACATATCCCATTATCAAAATACACATATAGTCTTTTGGGGGGCAGCACAAAAGAAAATAGTGCAAGAAGCAACTTTTTATAGTAAAAATTACTATGCTATTGTTGTTGACGAAGATCTGATGCAAAATGAAAAAATACATTTCCTTTTCTACAATGATAAATTAAAGCCATTATTCGTTAGTGGCTCCTGGCATAAACCCAAAGAATGGGAAAAAAAACGTATTCTGTACATTAGCTATCCATTGAATGATAAAACCAAAGCAAAAATAAAACTGTTAAAAAATATTACTCTTGATACTCCATCAAAGGATGTTGTTGCTCAATTTTTAGAATTATGAAATTTAGATACATTATCCTTATACTTCTTATGATATTATTCGCATATTTATTGAAAACACATTTATTGTGTGTTGATTATAATGGAAATTTTCATTATTCTTCTCATGTTGCCTCTTTTCATCTCAACGAGCTTACAACCGGTGATCATCAAGTGCCAATTTTTATGGTACGCTTTTTTCATAATAAGATTAGTGTTTTATTGCTTGATATTTTCAATAGATATATTCAATTCTTTAACATATTCTATCTCGTTAATATATTGGGCATAGCAGGAACATTCGGATTGCTTTATTTTTATTTTTCACTTTTCTCACAAAAGATAAGAAATAAATTTATTAGAATATTCGGGCTTATTATATTGCTGCTTCCTTTTTTAGAAATTTTTCAACTTATAAAACAGGCATTTTTACTTAAGATAACCTATCTTTTCCTCCCATATCAGATTGCAGCGCTTTTGGGATTTTTCTTTTTCTTAAAGCAGAAAAAGACTGTCTCCTATACGATTTGCTTCCTCCTACTACTTCTGACAATCGGGTGGACTATTGTTTTTCAAAATGACGCATTAAGTTTCTGTACTACATAAAATAAAATGAAAAAAATAAAAAACTACAATATTTCTGTCGATATTATGAGAATTATTGCAGTTTTTTTTGTTATTTTAAGCCATACAACAGATAGATTTGTCATTTATACAAACCTCAAAGAAAGTGTTTCGTGGAATATTATATATTACTTAAATACGGTTTCACATGTTGCAGTACCTCTTTTTATTATGTTGAGCGGATATCTTCTTTTGCGTAAAGACAAACTTAAAAACATAAAGCTTTTTTACAAAAGGAGATTTTCAAGAATCTTATTGCCATTTATTTTTTGGGTTATTGTATATGCTGGATTCGACATAAACTGGGATATTACCCGCTTAACAACACAATACCTTCAAGAGCGCTTATGGAATGGTGACCTTTGGCATTTGTATTTTCTTGTCATTATCCTTGAACTATATGTGATTTCCCCAATCATAATGAGGCTTACAGAGACAATGAGCAATAAGAATAAGGCAATTCTTTTTTGGTCATTACTTATGTTTAGTATTTCCTGTTCATTGCTCAATATCTACAATATTGACTTTAAAAGAAATTCTTTAACAATGTTTATTCCCTACATTGGTATATTTTACGCAGGAGCATATCTTAGTAAGGTAAATATACAGAAGAAATTGACTTTTATTTTGCTAGCTATTTATTTCTTTCTTCCAGTTGTTACCAACCGTATAGGTCAGGGCATTCTTGGAACATTTATTGTCTTAAATTACAGTCCTACGCTTTTACCTATGACTCTTTGTTTATTTCTAGCACTCAAAAATTTCCATCAATTTTTTGGAAAAAAATTGCTTTCAGGCTACATTCCAAAAATAATAGCTTTTACCGCTTCGACAACATTTGGCATATTTCTTGTACATGTGCTTATTTTAGATAAAGTATTTTCATACTTTCATTTATACCCATGGCAAATTCATGCTCCTCTTGTTTTTTACGCATGTTTACCGGCAATTTTAACTTTTTTAATTTCATTCATTATTGTTGTTTTACTTAAAAAAATCCCATATTTAAAATATCTTGTGGGGTAAATCCACCTCACCTACTATAAAGATCATCTCGTTATTATGATTTTTAATTTCCGTTAACTTATTTATATTTTTTTTCTGCGTATCATACTCTTGCGGTGAAAGAGCAACTAACAAACGACCCGAAGTTTTGGCAAATTCTCTTAGATTAACGTCTCCTAACTCTTGACTATTTTTATCCTTATCCCATGATGTTCCACCGAAAATATATTTTCCAAACCCATAGCTTGATCCACTTTTTTGATACAATTCTGGATCATATTTTTTATAAAAAAGAAAATATACATATGGCTCCCAATAATGTCCGGATATTATTACCTTATCATAAGACGATTCCCTGACAAGAACATAACTAGCCAATTGTTTATAACCATCAGCCCAATCGGAACTTTTAATTTTCGCAGTTACCGTATAATAAATAAACAAATATCTTGAGAAAAAGAATACAACCGTAAGACTTAGAAAGGCTATGAACAAAAATCTTCGTTTGTTGCGAAACAAGGAGACTATCGTAAATATTCCAACCGCAACAAGCATTTGAGGAACTGGCAACACATTAAGATCTCTCAAAGCATGAGGAGCAGGGAGAGAAAGTGCAGCTGGAATTGGTGCCAATGCAAACCAAATAAAAATAATATTTTTAAACTTACTTCTAATTTTCAAAACAGATAGTATACCTATAAGCAGAAATGGCAATTCCCAAATATATAAAAGTCCCAATCCTACAACCCCATGCCTACCATTTCCATCCCCGTTAATAAATAGGAATCTCGGACCAAAATGCACCAAATAATTATCGATAACTTTTCGTAAGAATACGTATCTCCTATTGTAAAAAATTTTATTTAACTGATCCAATCCTGACTCATGAGCAGACTTAACATAAGATGCCACCTCTGCATTGGAATTTGTAAATACATTTACCTGCATTGCTCTGCGTAAACCATTTTTAGAGAAAGACTCTGAGAAAATTGGAATAGCAATAATAATTAAGACGATAACTCCCAAAATTAATAAACGTCGATTCATTCTTTTAAATAGATCTTCCTTACATGTAATAAAAAGGGCAATAATCATAAGCGGGAGAAATACATGAATGCTGCGATAAAAATACAAACTGATTCCAAAAATAAACATCGAGAAAATATACCATTTGTGCTGATTCAACCCTTTTAAAAACAACCATATTCCCAACACTACAAAAAATAATCCCACATTGGCCTCAAATCCGGTACGGGAAAATTGAATGTGCCATGGAGAGATCGCCAAAAGAAAAGATGCAAGAAGAGCAACCTTCTTTTTTTCAATCAACTTATATGCCAAGAAATATGTAATCAAAACTGTTAAAACACCAAGGAAGGCAGATGAGAATCGCGTAGCAAATTCGTTCAGACCAAACAGCTTTACAGAAATTGCAGTTAAATAAATATTCCCAGGCATCTTGTAATCTTCGAAAGAGCGGAATAGAAGAGGCATAAAATTTCCATATTCATCTCTTCCGGTTTGGGCAATTGAATAGGAGTTATAACTAGAAGCTGCCTCGTCCCAATAGAGGGATACCGGAATTTTGTCAATTTGATAGAAACGTAAAATTCCAGCAAGAAAAACTATCAAAAATAACCAAATTTTGTAATTGCCGAAAATCTTTTTAATCATTTTTTATATTTATACCACTCCTGAACATTGCGATATAATGCACTTGGATTAGCCGATTCCCATCCATAATAAAACAATTGAGCCTCACTTAAAGAACTAATATCCAAAATATAATATTCTCCCTTTTTTTCATAAATAATCGGCAATTTAAGCTTTGCGGAAAAAGTAGCAATTGATATGCCTAATCTTTTTCCCTTGTCATCTATTTTATTTTTTTCATCCAAGTATAGCGACAAAGACTGACTTATATATGGAGTCTTAAATTTATGATCGTAAATTGAAAATTTCTCATTCGGATATCGCCTAATAAGAATTTCTCTATTTGTTTGCGCACGTGTAGCCATAGGGTTTACCGCATTAACAATATGTTTTATATCTTTATTGAGACTTGCGATTAGAATGAGTGTCAGAAACGAAAGTCCAAAAATAACATTCTTTTTTATACACAGAAAAATTCCAAACGCCGTAAAAAGCAATATAAATGGGTGAGTAAAAATAATAAAACTGTCAAATAAGGGCGTGCGTGTGTAACGCACGAGAACCAACATGCTCAAAAAGCTTATCGCTAAAATATTCCACTCTCTAGACAATTTATTCTTGAATAAACTATAAGATATAACAATGCCTGATAATACTATCAATACACATCCAAATATAAAATTTCCTCCTATAATATAGGACCAGACATTTGGCAAAAAGTTATCAAGAAAAGTCAACCATCTTCTGCCTAGAACATCTAATGAAATTAGATATTGATCATGAAAATAATATCTAAACATATTACTGGTATTAAGAAAATGATTATTTGAATCAACAATTAATATTGGTATCCAAGGCAGGAAAAGACCAAATAGCGATAATATTACTCTTTTTAAGAGAGCAATTCTAGTAAAAATAATTGTTATCGGTACCATTATGATGAGGGCAACACCCTGTAAGTGTATCGATGATGCCAGACCTACGAATAATGACAAAAGAAACGAGTATATAGGTTTATTTGTTCTAACGTATCTAATCATTGCCCAAATCGCACATAATGCAATAAAAGCCAGAGGTGATTGGTTAGTTAGATCGGATGATTGAATAACTTGAGCTGTAGAAACAGTAGCTAAAACACCTACCAATAGCCCAAATTTTCTACCTACCAACTCTTTACCAACAAAAATGATAAGCAAAACAAAAAACACAAATAGTACTGTTAATATCACCCAGGGAGTTATAGCTGCATTTGGATAAATAGCAGTTGCAGCCATAATAAACCAATACCATTCTCCACCCGTTTGAAATGGACCGGCTGAGGAAAATGGACCCAACAAGGGAAGCTTATGAGCCTCGAGCGCATAACGGGAAAGAAGCGCGAAGGAGGCCTGATCTACCCACAAAGCCCACCTGTTTTCATAATTATAAAAACGAAGAAAAATTGCGAGAACAAGAACAAAAAAAACACCAATACCAAACCAACGCTCCTTTATAAATTTCTTATGCTTCATGCTCTCAATCTGAAAACCGATATTTTATCAATGTCCACAAAGCAATTGTGCCATCCCGTATGGTGTTTAGTTTTTTACCCTGCGCATATCCGCGGGGAATAGTTGTTATCGGAATTTCTAAAATCTTGTATCCTTTCTTTAAAATTTTTGCTGTTATCTCTGGTTCGAAATCGAATCTTTTGGAATGAAGACCAACATCCTCAATTATCTTTTTTGGAAAAACTTTATAACAAGTCTCCATATCCGTAATCCATTCCCCATACAAAATACTTGTTAATAAGCTCAAAAATCTATTGCCCAAATAGTGAATTAGAAAAAGAGGAGTTTTTTCATCTTTTAAAAAATTTGGCAATCGATTTAATCTGGTACCATATACAACTTTTGCCATTTTTCTTTGTATAGGAGCTACTAACCTTATTATATCTTTGGGATTATATTCTAGATCCGCATCCTGAATAACGATATAGTCTCCTGTAGAATTTGCAATACCTGTCTTAACCGCTGCTCCTTTACCTTGATTCACTTTATGAGAAATAAACTTGATGACTTTAAGACTTGAACCGCCTTTGGCAATAGCAGCTCTAAGATTTATAGCAGTACGATCCTTTGACGCATCATCAACCACTATAATCTCCTTGGATACGCCTGGAATTTCTACGTCAGACACATTGTTAACTACCTTAACAATAGTGTTTTCTTCATTAAAAACTGGAATAATAATAGATAATTTCTCCATTTAGTTATTTAATTTACTTACTCTTTTAAAAATAAATTGCTCTTGAGTATTATATATCAACTTATAATCGAGATCTCTTTTTATATCAACAATTATATCATCAATATTATTTGGACTACCAAAGAAATCATTTGGATTTTGACCTTTTCGATTGTCTATCAATATGTAGCCTGGTTTATAATCACTGTAATTTGATCTTAGTAGCCAAACTTGTTGATGGGTAAAGTGTGCGGCCAAATTGTTATGTGTCATTATGGAAGAATTCGCTGGAATTTTTTTTACCAGATCATTTAGAAAAGTTAGATCTTTTGTATGTTTATAAAAAGCTGGGTTATATGCCATAGCAAATGGCCCATGCAAAATGAAGCGGTATAAAACGAAAGCATTAATTATAAGAATTATTCCCAAAAAAGGTAATAATTTTGAATATCTCTTTATTTTCATTAATTTCTTTAAGCCAAAAATAGCAGACACAGCCAAAAGAACAGCACTTTGGGCGTTATAATGGAATCCTAAATCCCAACGACTACTTCCGCCAGCTGGCAGGAAACGAAGTGCATAGTCTTGAATTATAAGAGGCCAAAAAGCAGGAGAAAAAATTGGAAGAAAACCAAAATTCAAGAAACTATTAAAAAGAGTATTTACTTTAATGGGATGATTAACCAATGCGGTAATTTTATTTAAAATCCCATCAGGCAATGTAGGAGCATAGACATATATGCCATTGGAGAATGCTGGAATAATAAACTTAATACTCACAATTCCCCACACTATAGATAATATAATGGTAATAAAAGCAATGTGTCTCCATTCTTTACGTAAAAAGAACAAGGTTATTCCTATACCAATGCCTGTTGCGAAAAGCGGCTCTTTAAATCCCAAAGTAATTATTAAAAACAAAAAATATAACTTTATCTTCTTATTTAATATCGCCCAGAATATAAGCATAAGTGGCAGAGTGGCAACTGTTAATTCATGGAAATCTGTAATAACTGCATTTTGTAAACCGAGGAAAAGAAGGTAACAGACTAAAATACTAAATGCTAGAAACTTATTCTTTAAAACATGCTTGCCAATACCATACAATACTATCCCACTCAATCCAACGGTTACGGCCTGTGCAACAAAAATTATCTCGCTTTTGGTAGTTAGCCAATAAAGAGGTGACAATAAAAAAATACTTGGGCTAAAATGATCTGCAAATATCCATTTTCCTCCAACTATAAAATGCTCAATTATCGGAGCACTCAAACGAGAAACTTTCCAAATTGCCTGATCGAAAATACCAAAATCAAAATAAAAAACTTCATATTGCCAGAAACGACCTACAGAAACAATAATTCCAGCTGCTATAAAGCAGAAGATTAAGACATATGCAGCAACATCTATATAATTTCTTTTCTCTTTCATTAAATGAAGTCTTTTACTATCTCTTTATCGGATTTTATGAAATATTTTTGCGCCTTAAAACTAGATAATATCACTTGAGGCAATCGTAAAAATGCCAAACAGAAACCGACAAAAAAGTTCCAATCTCCTCTTATTAATGCTTTTATTAAATGGTATGGCAACCAAAATATATGTAGAAATTGCAAGTTCAAATCAGTTGCATTTTTCCATACGAATATAAATTGATTTCTATAGGCAATGCTCTTAATTTTGGACAAAGAAAACTTTCTTTTTATGACACCTTTTTCATGCTCATGAACAACAATACTATTGGGTTCAAAAACTATTTTATATCCAGATTTTAAAGCTCTATAAGAAAGGTCTATATCTTCCCAATAAAACGGGTTATAAATACTATCAAATCCCCCAAGCTTTTCCCAAATACTTTTCCTAAATGCTCCGCTCCCTCCATTTACCCAAAGTGTATTTGTCCGATCAACTTCTCCACGAGAATGAACAAGAAATCCTCTTTTCCAAGAACCAATACCTCTGCCTCGTAAAATTGTTTTGCCACTTTCTAGACTTTCATCCATGCATCCAACTGCAAAAATATTTGGGTCTGTAAAATGTTTAATAAGAGGGTTCAAGAAGTCATTTTTAGGAAAAGCGTCTGTATTTAATAGGACTAGGATATTTCCATTTGCACTTTTCACCGCTTTATTAACGTTTGAAGCAAAACCAAGATTTTTAGCATTTTTAATGATCTTGAATTTTATATTAGGATGGGATGAGAGCATTTTTATCTCTAGATTTTTGAGTACATTTATAGAATTATCTACCGAACAATCATCTATAACTATAACTTCAGTTTTTCCGCCTTTATATAAAGATATTGAATCAAAAACTTTTGGCAAATTTTTTTTCAATATCTCTTCACCGTTATAATTTGGAATAATAATGCTCACCAAATCACTCATTTTTATAAGGCTTTATTAGACAATCCCTGTCATATAAATTATACTACAAAATAGATGTCCAAACATTTTAAAATATTTTGGCCATTTCTTTTGTTTTTATTAATATTTTTTGGAATTTTCCATAAAATATTTTTTGGGTTATTCCCATTTCCGGGTGATTTACTTGTTTCGTGGTTTTTCCCTTATAATTCCGGGGGTTGGATAGGCTACTCTTCCTGGGTAACTCACAAAGAATTTATTGCAGCTGACGTGGTTCGCCAACTATTCCCTTGGCGGGATGTGGCTATGGAGATGTTCAAAAGTGGTCAAATTCCACTATGGAATCCGTACGCTTTCTCCGGCTATCCACTTCTAGCTAACGTGCAAAGTGCTGTCTTCTATCCTATCAATATCCTCTTCTTTATCTTTGAAAGCAAAATAGCCTGGATTATCTATGTCCTTTTACAGCCAATGTTAGCATTTATTTTTATGTATCTTTTTATAAGATCTCTCTCGCTATCTAAATACGCAGCTTTATTTTGCGGATTGTCATTTGGATTTATTGGATATATGGCGACCTGGTTTGAATGGGGAGTTGTAGGTCACAGTGGATTGTGGCTACCTCTTGTCTTATTCGGTATCACAAAATATTTTAAAAATAATTCCGTGAGATTTCTTGCTATATCTTCTGTTGCATTAGCATGCTCTATTTTTGCAGGACATATTCAAACAACAACATATGTCGCATTAACAACTATCTCATATTATGCATTTTGCGCATTTTCTACAAAAAATAATTTTACAAAACGTTTCAAATCTTTCGTACTTGGGTCATGGTTTATTTTTCTTCCTCTTGGTATTGCAGCTGTACAAGTCTTGCCAAGCCTTGAGCTACTACAATTGTCCGCAAGAAATGTCCCGGAATCATTGGAAATATTTCATCGATTTCAACTACCCTACTCTCATCTTCTTACTATCTTTGCTCCTGATTTTTTTGGAAATCCAGCAGTTGGAAGCCTCTGGAAAGGAAACTATGCAGAATTTATGGGCTATTTTGGCATAGTAGCACTGACCTTCGCAGTCATTGGATGCGTATATCAAAGACAGAACAAGCTTATATATTTCTTTTTAGCTCTGTCAGGAATCGCATTAATTTTTGCTCTCCCGACTCCACTATCTGATACCCTCACTAATTTTCATATTCCAGTTCTAGATACTAGTTCTCCAGCAAGAACACTGTTTATTTTCCAATTTTCATTCGTTATCCTTGCGGGATTTGGTATAGATGCATATATGGTCAAGAAAAAAATTGTTTGGAGGAGTTTTATTCTACTGACCCTTATTTACGTTGGCATGTGGATATTTGTATTGATAGCTCCTTTCTTCCCACAAACAGGATTTATTGTTCCACATTTAAACGTTATAAAAAGAAATCTCTTTATTCCAACAATTATCTTAATAACAACACTTATATTAATCTTGATAGGAACAAAAACTAATAGATACAAAGTCATTATATTTTTTTGCTTTATTGTTATTGCAGCTTTTGAATATGAATACTTTCTTTATAAGTTTTCGCCATTTTCTCCTTTTGGATATTTCTTCCCAACGCACCCACTCATGTCATTTTTACAGGAAAAAGCTCCTCCGCATAGAATTTATGGATATGGCATCGGAAGAATCGAAACAAATCTACCAACTCAATGGAGATTGTCATCGCCTGAGGGCTACGACTCACTCTATATTAAAAGGTATGGGGAACTTATAAACGCAAGCTACTCAAAAGAACAAAAAAAAGGCCTTACACGATCAGATGCTCTTTTACCAGAATCTATGCCGACGCAAGACTCTGATGCAAAACGCGCTCTCATGGACATTATGGATATAAAGTACGTTATCTACAAAAACGATTTAGCGCCTACAATTTGGCTTCAGCAAGAATGGAGGTTTCCGCTCGATCGTTTTGTACTTATTTATCAAAAATACAAATGGGAAGTACATGAGAATAATAATGCAATTCCTAAGGCGAGTGTTTTCTATGATTTTATTGTAGAAAAAGATAGTAAAAAAATTATAGAAAAACTTTTTGGAAAAAAATTTCTATATAATAAACAGCTGGTTATAGAAGAGACACCTCCAAATTTTTCTCCAACTATAGATTCACAATTTACACCTGCAAAAATTATTACTTATAAACCTAACGAAATAAAGATTGAAACAGACACAAAAGCAGATGGCTTTCTCTTTTTATCTGACAATTATTATCCAGGATGGAATGCATATGTAGACAATGTTAAAACAAAAATTTATAGAGCAAACTACACATTTAGAGCAATTCCTATAAAAGCCGGAAAACATACAGTCGATTTTAAATATATGCCAAAAAGTTTTACATATGGAGTTTTAATAAGCGGATTTTCCCTGGCACTAACCTGTCTTATTTTACTTAAATCGAAAAAACAAGCTAAAAAAGAGTAGCGTAAAACTCTATCCTGCGTTTTCCGGCTGGAACAATAATTCCCCTAAAATTATAATCTGTTCTAAAAATTTCTGTTTCTTCCCCATCTATCTTAGCATGCCATGTTGGATAGTAACTATCTGTCAAAACCAAAAACCCATCGACATTTACTTCTGCTTTAATCGTTATTTCATTTTCTCTGTAGGAAACAATATCTACCTTACACCTTGTGCACCTTCCAGGTGAAATCATATTGACACCCTCTGCCTTTTCAACTACAGCAGCTTTCTTTGGATCGAAATAATCAGCAAACACTTCTTTTATTGTCTGGCTCTTGTCCTTTGTATAAAAAACTTTTTCTACAAAGAATGCGCGAGGCGCAACATTTATATTTTCGTAAACTCTTGTTTCACCTTCCTGAAATACTTCCTTAAGCTTAGAAGAACTTATTTCAGAAAGACTTAGAACAAACTTAACTCCTAATAAATCTATTATCTTAGAGTTGTAATTGTGAGGAATAATAATTCTATTAAAACCAAAGGGTGGAGTAATATCTGGCTTTCCTCTTTCTGATGCTGCAATTAATTCTCCATATCTCAAAAGATATAACGGGTCATAACCATCGACGTTTTGCAATCTGTAAATTGTCGAAAAATTAGGAGGAAGTATTCTTGAATCTGTTGTCATAATTCTAAATTCTCCCAGATTTTTCTGTAAAAATGCTATTGTTTTTGTTGAAGGAAAAAGATAAGATTTTTGCGTAAAAGGAGTAAACTTCCAACCAAAACGGAATAGATCGAATGTAGCAACTGTAAGTATTATGATACATGCTATCAGAACGATTCTCCTCTTTTTTTGAAAAGCTATCAAAATGAGAAATAAAATTGAAGAGCATATAAAAATGAGCGTTGGCAAAAATAAGTTACTCTTCACAACTAATAAATGCTCCTTAGGAATAAAAACCCAAAGGCTTCCCAAAATGACTGAAAGGAAAATTAAAGGATAGATTATGACAATTTTTCTTTTTACTTTAAGCAAATAATCAAAACCTAAGGCAGATAAAACAGCCAAAGAAAAATCAATTATAAAGATGAGGCGTGTTGGCTGCGCCGTATCAAAAAAAGCAATTTTTAGAAGATAGGGAATTTTAGCAAAGAAAGTGGGCAAAGAAAAAACTAGAGATAAAAATAAAAACGTTCCAAAAAATAAAGTTTTTTTATCACGACGAAAGAACATTGCAAATAATGTCAAAATCAAGGAAATAATTCCTACATAGCCGACAAGCTCTCCATAATTCCACACTCCCCAATAGTTAAGAGTCGTAGGATTCCCGAAAAAATCAGGAGCGACAAATTGGATCATATGCTGCCAAGGAATAAACCATCCGGGATTATTAAAATCCAATACGTCAACATTTCGCGCAGATAGAGAAATTAGTTGGAGTGTTGGAATCCACTGAATTGAAGCTATAATTATGAATAGAAGATTGAGAAATAAGAATATGAAAAAAATATTTCTTTTCTTTCCAAACTGCAACCATCGCGCTAAAAAATAAATCCATGAAAAAATAAAGAGATAGAAAAAAATTTGAAGATGTCCAGCAAAAAAAGAAGATATTAAGGAAAATAGATATATTAAGCTCCATCTAAATCTTTTTTTATTCGATAACAATTTATCAGTTGAGAGAAGAATTAATGATAGCCACAATCCGACATGAGTAATTGTTCCCCATTCCAACCAAGACATAAAAAAACCGGAAAAAGCAAAAGTTATAGCTCCCAATATACAGCCCCATTTACTAAGCTTAAGATTATCAAGATACAAAAATAAAAATATTCCACCCAGTAATGGCCCCAAAAGAATTATTAAACTCCACGCTACGGCAAATGGCATTATAAAAAATAAAGTGTTAATAAAGTAAAAGGGGGCAGATTGAAAATTAGCTAAAAGAGGAGTCCCAGAAAAATTATATGGATTCCATAATGGCAATTCTAGCTTTTTTTCCAGTGAAATTACGAGATCTCTCCACGGATATTGTTGCCGCACAGGATCTGTAATTAAAAAATTTTTAAATGGAATGCCGTTTGGATATTCCTTTACGTATAAATCTCTAAACGGATGATAAAGTCCAATAATTGTATCTGCTGGGATCGGAAGCAAGCTCTTAAAGAGAAATTGCCAAAAAAATAATACGAATACCAAGAAAATAAATAAAACCGGCATTAACCTCTTCATTATTTTATTAAGTTTTTCAAATCGTTACAAAATCTATCTCCAGTGAATATTTTTGATTTCTTTATCGCAGCACTAGACATCTCTTCCCACAATTTTTCATCTTTCACCAGAACATTCGTCTTTGCCTCAAGATCATCCAGAGTATTCCAAAGATAGCCACTTTTATTATTCTCAACTATCTCTTTTTGCCCGCCAGCATTTATCACAACAGGCACACTGCCTGATCCCATTGCCTCAACCGTAGAAATGCCAAAATGTTCAGCTTTCTCAGGAGATTTTTCTAAATTTTCTCCATATCCAGTTCCATGCCAATAAATTTTTGCCTTTGAATAATTTTCCCAAAGAGTTTCATTCAACGGATTTTCTATTATCTCAATCGGATATCCTTTTGCCATTTGTATCAGCTTGCTCAATTCTTCCTTATATTTATCTTTAACTCCCAATACTAAATTAAATTTCCAATTTTTCAGTCCTTTGTCTACCATATGCTTAAAAACTCCAATCATTACATCTTGCTTTTTATAATTAGATCCGTATTCATCAACATCAAACCTTCCAACATGTAAAATTACATTTTCTTTTTTTGCATTTGATACTTGAATATGAACTGGAGGATATAATACGTTGCTATTGATATTAAATTTTCTATCAATAAAATGTTTCGTGAAATACGAATTACAAAATATCTTTTTTGCAGAAGCCAGTTTGAGTTTTGTTTTAATAGATTTTCCGTTAACCCACTCTACCGGAAACTGAAAATGAACGTATAATTTTGTTCCAATAAGAGGAACGCTTCCATCACTTAAATAAACTATTGCATCAAATTGTCTAGACTCTAAAAATCTAGATATTGAAGAAACTTCTTTGTCAAAAATATTGGAATAGAATTTTACAGAAGACAGATCTATTCTAAGTTTTCTAAGAGTGGCGGTTTTTATTTCTTGCTCTTTATCTTTGTCCCAAAATATAAATACCTCGTGACTGGATGAAAGACACGATGCGATAGATAACATATACTTCTCTCCTCCACTTAAAGTATCCAAGTAAGGATCGAAAACACCAATCTTCATTAATTTATTCTATCAACTTTTGACCTTCTTGCAAAGCTTACTCAGTTATGTTAACCTATTAAATATGGACTCATCTATTATTCCTTCAATACCACCCCTTGTACAATATGGTCTGCTTGTTTGGTCAATTGCCTGGAAGGGATTTGCACTATGGAATGCTGCAAAAAATAGTCAAAAAAATTGGTTTATTGCGATATTAGTCGTAAACGCTATCGGAATTCTTGAAATCGTTTATCTTTTTGGTTTTGCTAAGAAGAAGATGACTTTGAGCGACCTTTATTTCTGGAAATCAAAGCAGTAAATAATATCCCAACTAATCCCCCTATAGCAAGGTATACACCCAACTTAAAACTGAATGGATTATAGTAAAATTTTACAATATGCTTTCCTTTCTCAACAGGGATAGCTCTAAAAGTATAATTAGCTCTAAAAACAGGAACCTCTTTACCGTCAACACTTGCTTTCCAACCTTTGGAAAAATTATCTGTCAAGAATAGCAAACCCTCACTCTTTGCATCAATTAAAATTTCCATATTGTTCTGGTGATAATTTTTTATTTCGGCACTCCCCACATCTCCTTTTGCTATACTTATTCCAGGATCTTCTTCCAGAATAATTTGTTTCTTAAAATCAAACCCATCTCTAAACATTGTGTCTAAGATTTTTTTCTGATCTTTAATAACTCTATAGTCTCCAACCAAAAAAGCATGGGGAAATACATAATTGTTTTGATAAAATTCGTACTCATTGTCTTTGTAAATTAAGCCAAACTGTCCTTTGGGATATGTCCAGACTGGAAAAGTCCATGAAACACCATTGTCCTTAAGCTTATGAACAACATATTTTATATCCAAAAAGTTAATTGCCTTTTGCGTATTCTGGGAATTTCTGGGAAAGGTTACAACCGACCATGCAGACTCAATAATTTTCTCATTCGCTATGTATCCGATAAACTGTCCGTATCTTTTACTATACAATGCATCGTATCCCTCAACAGAAGGCAATTTATAGTACATTGAAGCTTCTGTTCCAAAATTCCCAATAGTTCTATTTAGTCCAGAAATTTTTGAGAAAGATTTTATTGTGGTGGTACTTGGGAAAACAAGATTTTTAGGATCAAAAGGTTGCCATTTTATTGTAAATCTCAACATATCAAATGAAACCAGAATAATGAACCCTACTGCGATTCCAAGATATAAGACATTAGTGTATTTAATCTTTCTAAATAAAACTGTGCAAAAGACAAGAATGCATGATCCTAAAAACAAAATTGTTGGTAAAATCAAATTTTGTTTTGAAATAGCAATTTTGTCTACTGGAATATATAGCTTAAGGACTATCAATCCCCACAATGCTATAAAAGAGATGCCCATCAAAACCATCCATGATAAAATTTTCTTTTTCTTTGCCCTCTTAATATCTGAAATCAGGTAATCGTACCCAAACCCGGCAAGAACAGTAAATACAAAACTATACAAAACAACAATTCTATTGATTGAACTATTAGACAATATTGGAAGCTTAAGACTTGCAATGAAATCAGAGCCAGGACTATTTATTGCCAAAAGGAGGATAAAAATACCAAAAATGAACAAAGAAGATATCTGGTGTTTTTTTATTCTCGAAATACTATATATAGCCAACATTAATGGTAAAATTCCTATATATGCATTCCACTCAGCATAATTACCAAACCAAGTATTCCTTGTAATTGGACTCCCAAAAAAATCCGGAGCTAAAAACGTTGGTATGTACTCTAAAGGAATACCGCCTCCTTTCTGAAAAAGAGAACTTCTAAAAGACTCTGAGTATAACTCTACAGATGGGAGGATTTGCGGCATTATAAGAAGTAACCCAAAACAAATAAAAAGTACCATGAAGAAAAAGCTACGTACATCACGATTAATAATAAATTTATAAACAACATAAGCTAGAATTGTAATTAGAAAATATGAACTTATCTGAAAATGTCCGCTAAAAAAAGATAGTGGAATAGTGATAGATAATAAAATTAAAAAAATATTTCTTTTTGTTGTAAAATATTTTTCTATACAAAAAAGGGAAAGCGGCAAAAATAAGATGCTATATCCTAAAGTCGCGTATCCCATCCATGAAGTAATAAATCCACAAAACATGAAAGAGATAGCTGATATAAAAGCTCCTATCCTACTAACACTCAAGCTTCTTGTAAATAGATATGAGAATAACCCTGCAAGTAAAGGCTGGAGAAGTACAAGAATGCTCCATGCATCTACGAAAGGCAGAACGAAAAAAAGAATATTGAATGGCGAAAGTACTCCGGATTGGTAGTTTGCCAAGAGAGGATTACCGGAAAAAGCGTAAGGATTCCAAAGAGGCACTTGTCCTGTTTTCCATACCTCAATTACCAAATGCTTCCAGGGATATATTTGCGTAATAATGTCAGGCATAGCGCCATTTTTTACAGGACCCCAAAACTGACTGTTAGTGTTCCATGGAGCAAAATTATTAACCTGATATGTTGAGGGAAAAGGAACCTTGTTTTCAAAAAAATATGGGTTCGCAAAAAAAAGCCATATGCCAAATATAAACACTACTGGCCATATTTTTAAGTATTTTTTAATTTTCTTTGCAATTCCCATAATCTTGCATAGGTAATAAAGATACTAAATGACTGATACATACTTTCAACTAATCCTATGGTCCCGGCTTTCCATCCGCTTTGTCTTATATATGAGTCAAAAAAAGCAGTTAACATAACTCGGGGAAATCTCCACCAACTCATCTTGGGATGTCCGGACTCATAACGAAGTTCTGCCTCAATTTTTGACCACTTGATGGTTTTATTTATCATTGAAGTTAAGTCTGTATGAGTATAGTGAAGTAAGTATCCATCCAATTCCTCAACTTTTCCTTTGATTTTTGGACTTTCATGGAGTTTTCCATACCATCCTTCCAAGTTGCCTTTCTTAAATAATCTTTCCAATCTCTCTATATAAGGCCATTCATGATTACCAAAATAGAAATTCTTCCTCTTTACTTTGAATGCAGCTACACTCGTTGCTACACCAGATGTTTTATTTTTAATATCGGCTGCTAACTCTGGTGTTACCCTTTCATCGGCATCAACGTATAAGATCCACTCATTTGCTGCTTTTTTCAAACCAAGATTTTTCATTTCTGAAAAGTCTTCTGAAAAACATTCGTAAACTTTGGCTCCCATTTTCTTGGCAATATCTACCGTTTTATCTTCCGATTTATTATCTATAATTATAACTTCGTTACAAAAAGACAAAGAATCCAGGCAGTCTGCAATTAGTCCTTCTGCATTTTTTGCAATTACAACACCAGAAATTTTATTCATATTTTATAACTACCCCTACCTAATCTCTTCAGATAAAAATCTATAATTCCCCGTTTTTGCCAATAGCGACCAGCTAATAAGACTTTCAATGATTCCCTAAAAAGAGCAACTTTAGCTCTAACTGGAGCATATCGCATACCAAATAATAACCTGTTCCTCGTTATGTAATAATCCTGAAGTTTTGATCCGGATCCTCCTGCTGAACCAGCATTCTTATGAAAAATTATGGATTTAGGCACATAAACAATCTTAAAGCCTGCATTTTTTGTGCGGACATTCAAATCGCTATCTTCATAGTACAAATAATATTTATCATCAAATAGTCCTACTTTTTCAAGCACTTCTCTTCTTATCATCATGCAACAACCTGTAGCTAATTCGGTCTCTTCAGTCTTATCGAACTGTCCTATATCTACTTCATCGACTCCCCTATGGTGTCCGATAACATTTTTCCAATCCATTATTCCTCCCGCATACCAGAAAACTTTGCCCTGTTCTTTTTTTGAGTACTTATCTTTATGAAACTCAAAACCAGGTGCAAAATAAATTTTCGGGACCAAAATTCCAATTTTATCGTCGGTATCTGCAGTTCCTATTAATTTCTGTAAAAAATCTCCATTAACATACGTATCGTTATTCAAAACGACCACATAGTTTGCATTCTGCGTCATTATGTATTTAAATCCAAGATTGTGCCCTCCGGAGAAACCAAGATTTATTTCACTTCTTATGATTTTCAAGTCTATGTCTCCCCAAGAACTATTTTTCAAATCAAGTTTTTCCGAAGAACCATTATCTATTACGAGTATAGTTGACTTAAATCCCGAAGTATTTATTTTTTTTAAAGACTCTACGCATTCAATAGTATTATTTTTCCCATTGAAATTTAGTATTGAGATGAAAACCCTTTTCATAATTTTAAAAGACTATTTTGTGTAGATTTTGCTGATTATTTTATATAGCATTTTTTTAAAAGGGTCGTTAATTGATTTTAGTTTTTCATTGCGAATCCATGAGAACAAATCTTTATAAGACTTTTTTACTTCCTTTTTAATTTCGTCATTAAATTTATTTGCTTCAATTTGTTCAAAGCCTGATCTTTCCCAAATAACAGCCACTACCAGAAGATGGTAAAATGACATAAGCATAGAAAGCATTAGTCCGTGAAGCCCATCTTTATATCCTTCTCTTGCAAAAAAACGACTTAAAAATTCTTCAGCGGGAAAGCGTATAGCATCTTGCCACTTAAATTTGTACCCTTTTTTTATTAATTGATCTGCTTCATTTGTTATGTATATGTTCAATTTATTTAAAAATTGTTGAATTGTTGAATAATGATAATGAAGCATGTCATTTTTAAGATGCCCTATTTCGCCTTCTACTTTGACCATTTCATGTACATGCTTTTCTTCAAATCTACCTTTCTCTCGTCTAAAAAGGCGTAGCTGATAATCTGGATACCAACCTGTATGTTCAATCCATTTTCCAAACATGATATTTTTGCGAGGAATCCAATATCCGTTAATTGTTAATTGTTGATTGTTGATTGTTGATAGTATTTCTTTTTGGAGCTCTGGAGTAATTCGTTCATCCGCATCAAGACACAAAATCCATTCTCCTCTCGCCTTAGAAAAACCAAAGTTCTTATTAATGTTCAACATAGAATTATTGGATCTTGTGAAAATTTTGTCAGTGTATTTTTTGGCTATTTCCAATGTTTTGTCTGTCGAGGAATTATTTACAACAATAATTTCCTGAGCAAAAGAAGCTGATTTCAAACAGTCTTCAATTCTTACTTCTTCATTATAGGCAGATATTACAACCGATAGTTTAATTTTTTGATTCATACTTTATTAGTTACTAATCTCAAACCTTCCTTTAGCTTTTCTTTTTCAAGTAAATAAATTATTACAATATATATAATACCACCTAATATTATTACAGGAATTAACCAAATTAAGTTCGTAACAAATTTTTGTGATAAAAAATATACCACAACTCCCATTATGGATGCTGCAATTAAGGGCTTAAGAATACTGCCAAAAAAACTAAATTTAACAATCTTTTTCACCAAATGTACTGTGTAAAAAATAGTAAGAGTTACCAAGAATGATGCAATGGCTACTCCATTGTATTTGAATAGATAGATTAATATTCCTGTCAAAACCCATGTCAGTGTGGTCCAAATAACCATAAGCCTGAGAGTTGTTTTTACTCTCCCAGTTGAATCCAAAACATTAACTAAAATTCCGGAGAATGAAGAAACTAAGGCATTCAAGCTAAAAAATGTGAAGCTGAATAAAGCCGGTTCCCATTTGTCATGCCATCTTGGGAAATATTTAACAATGTAGGGCATTACAACAATTAAACCAATCATAATAGGCGACATTGCTGAACTCACGAAAAATAAAGATTTTTCAATACTTGATTTCAGAAGAGTTAAGTCGTGCTGCACTCTTGAATAAGTTGAAAAAGATACTTTTGTTACGCTATCTACCACATACCTGTATGCAAAAAACGAATTTCTTTGAGCAAATCCTATAGATCCAATATCTGAAAACGTAATAAATTTAGATAATAAAATAGTTAATATATCATCTTTTAGTGTAGCTAAGACATTTTTTGCCTGGAAAGCTATTCCAAAACGTAAGTGAGCTAAAGACTTTTTTTCTATTCCAAATTTCATTTTCCACGGGGAAATTAAATAATAAAATGGGAGTCCTGCAAGACTGGAAAGTAAAAATGCGAAAGTAAAACTAGTAATACCTACTTTCCCAAGCAGCAAAATAACAAGCAGTATATTAAATACTAATGATTCGACAATTTGAGGAATTATCAATTTATGGAATTGTATTTTTCTCTCAAGAAGTATGGAAGGAATTGTCTTAAAAGAGGATACAAAGATTGTAAAGATGAGCGATACAAGTAAAATTGATCCAGCTGTATCTAATTTAAAAAAACTTCCGATCACATCTTTAAAAACAAAAACAATTAAAAATATAAAGCCTGTTATTATTGCTTGAATTGTAAATGTTGTAGATAAATCTGAGTCTATTGGCGCTTCTTTTTTTTGGACAAGAGCTGCGCCCAAACCAAAATCCGTAAAAAAACTTATAACACGCTGTATCGCAAGTATAACTATATATATACCAACATCAGGCCGGGAAAGGGCAGTAAAAATTACAATGGACGCAATTTGAGAAATAATATTTAAAATGAGTGTTCTAGAAACCAAAGCAACAACACCATGAACAGATCTTTTCTTTATGGTTGCTAAATCCAATTCTTCAAAAGTTGTCATATATGTTATTTTTAAGAATCCCAAGGCTTTGTTTTAAGAAGTCTATATATGGAGCCCAAATCTCCCCAAATCGTAGATATTAAACGTACAGTTGAGCCTGGATTATCAACCCAATGAACTGGCTCTTCATAGATCTTATATCCGCTTTTCTCCGCAACTATCAATAGTTCTCCATCAAAAAACCATTCATTGTCCTTTATTTTAGGGATCAAATCCTCGACTACTTTTCGAGTTACAGCTTTAAATCCACACTGCGCGTCAGTAAAATGAGTTTGAAAGAAAAACCGTATGAAAAAGAAATTCAAGACCCTAGAAGTTAATTCACGCAAAAGGGTTCTTCCTTCTACTTTTGCTCCTCTGGCGAGTCTTGATCCAATTGCAACATCATATCCGTTTCCCAATGCCTTGAGTATATTAGGCAAATGAATAAGATCAGTTGAAAGATCTAAATCCATATATACACAATAATCGCATTTAGATTCGCTCCAAACTCTTTTAACAGCCCTCCCCCTTCCCTTCTGTTCTAGTCTAAAATATTTAAGATTGGGGTGTTTTTTTATTAAAGTAGATGCGATTATAGGAGTATTATCCGCTGATGCGTTATCTGCAATAGTAATATGCCAATCGTATGCTTTTAGATTCTTATTGCAAAAATCATAAAGCGTTGTAATATTTACAGACAATTCTTTTTCCTCGTTATATACGGGAACTGTTATCTCAACACTTATTTTTTTCATATGCGGCCTAGCCTTTTCTAGTATAAGATCTAATTATATTTAATAGACTGAATATAATCAAAGTTGTTATAGTAATTAAGGATATCCAATTCCCCCAAAATCTCACTTTAGTATCTGTAAATTTAGCAACAATAGCATGGGAGCCTACGAGAGGACTCAAAGTTATTAACTTAAATTTATTGTTATCAGAATAAGATACTTCCTTTTCATCTACGTAAACTTTCCATCCAGGAAAAGAATAAGTATTTATCCTTAAGATGCTTTCTTTGTTAGACGAAGTCATATATTTTTTTTGATGAGGAAAATCTTGGATTTGAGTAACTTTCATATCCCCACTTATTACCTCAAAGCTTTTTTTTGCTATGTCTTTTTTATCTATATCGATAACTGTTGTATTGATGTCAGATTTCCTTGTTGCAATACCTTTGGGAACATATTCTGCTGCAATTATGCTCGCATCCCAACGAATTTTCTCCTGACTAATATAATCGGAATCTTTAACAGAATCAAAGAATTTTGAAGGCATAAAATAGTTCATATTTAAACCTACTAATACCGATATGGCAACAGCTACAAGAGCTATCTTAATCTTTCCGGCAAGAGGAATTAAAGAAAGTGATCCAGCAAGTAGTGACGAGAAAAGTGTGGCAAAAATAATAAATCTCCATGGAAATTGAATGTACCACAAGAATTCAATTTTATCCCATATGAATTTTGAATGAAAAGAAGCCATAAAAATTGAGAGTAACAAGAACGCAAGAAAAGTGAGCATGATTGCACCAATCATTTTTGTTTTTCTAGCAAGAAAAAACTTTACAGCCATAAAGCATGCAAGGGCAGATAAAATTAGATGGACTTTTCCGACTTCAAAAGATAATCCGTCGTGCAATCCGTATATTGATCCACCATAACCCCAAGGAGAATTCCAAAATTGACGAATATACACAAAATGCTGCCCATAATTAGCAAGTTCTGTGGTAAGAAGATCAACCATCGTATATTGTTTTTCAAGAAATGAAGGAATCCAAAAGTAGGAAGTTACTAAAAAAGAAAATACCAAGCTAGCAAAGCTAGTAAGTAAAAATTTCTTTTTCTTTTTGCTATTCAAAGTAAGAAAAATAATCCATGCAGATATAAATGGTATTGCCATAACCATCACTAAATTGTGAGTCAAAATAAGTGAAGACGTAAAAATTATTGAGAAGATAAAAAATCTCCATCTATAACTCTGTTTTAATCTATAGAAAGACCAGAAAATTGCAGGCAAAAATACCATTGACCAAAACTCTGGAAATGCTCCCCTAACGTACACATCAACAGCATGATAAGGAGCGTAGGTATAAAAAGCTGCAGAGATCAAGCCTCCTAATTTGCCAAAAAACTCCTTGGACAGAAGATACATAAAAAAAGACCCAAAAACAAAACCCATTCCAATCATAAGCTTTACGGATTCAATGTATGAAAATCCAATTATTTTAAATACCTCAGCTACATAATATGCAAAAGGAGGATAGAAATTAAAAAATGGGTAACCATATCCAAATCCTAAATTAGGAGCAATTCGAGGAGGAATATGTCCAAATTTTAATGCCTGGTCTAGGTCAAATAATCTTGCTACCTGCTCATTATCATGAATAGGAAAAAAGCCAGGATTAAAAAGAGACTTAACTGCCCAAAAACATAAAAGTAGAGCTAGAATCGGCGCATAATATTTTTTAATAATATTCATTGTCTTAATAAAAATTTCCTGCTTGTAATTAATACCACTAACAAAAGAGCCAAAAAGCTTGCGATAGAGATAATATTACTAATAAGCCTAAGAGGTGTTTCTCCAAAAACTGCATTGACAATATGATTGCCTGAAGGAATATCAATATCCATTACTCCTTTTTCATTAGAATAAGAAATAGGAACGTTAACACCATTAACGTTAATCTTCCACCCCGGATAATAAATGGTATTAATCCTAACTATACTTTCGTTTGATATGATAGCAGAAAACTTAACTTCTTTTGAGTTAAAAGATACATTTTCTATAACTCCTTTTCCGCTAATTATTTCTACCTTTTCCTTGACTCGTTGTGTTGGCATTTTTTTTACCCATAAAGGCATAAGCTCGTTGGAAGAAGTTGTCGTAGCATCATTAGTCATGTAATAATCGTCTCCCTTATTAAGATATTGTTCAGGCTTTGCATAAGGCAAAACCAGCAATATTGCACAAATGCTCAAGGCTACCATTATGTATCTTGTGACCTTGTTTGTGCATAAAAATCCGGCAGACAAGCTTATTAAAAATCCAATCGGAGCAAGAAGTGTCCATGGATAATTAATTTCCGACAATAACGGTAAATTTTCCCAAAGAAAAGCCGAATACTTAAAAAGAAAAAAGATAACAATAGATGTGGCAATTGTTAATAAAAATGCAACTTTTACAAAATTATCTTTTAGCTTTTTTTTATTTTTAAAAAATGTGAATATAAAGAAAAAAATGATTAAAAGAAACGCTGCAATATGAGCTAAACCAAACTGATAACTAAAACCATTGGGATCTGTTGGAACACCATATCCCCATTTTGGAAGTAATAATTGCTCAAGATTTACAAAATACAAACTACGGTCTGCAATAGGAATTTCTGAAAGAAGGATATTGCTCTTCTCCAAAAGTGCTGGGATCCAGAAGAATGCAGATATTCCAAAACCTAAAAGAATGCTTGAAATAAAAGATTTTAGCACTTTTTTCTTCTCTAAAATTATTTTGCCAAAAGTAAATGCGATAAAGATTGGTAGAAAAAGTACGCTCATAATATTGTGGGTCATAACAAGAATCCCTACGGTCACGCCAATACAACCAACTAACAGAAGAGAAGCTTTGTTAACTAATTTAATCCCAAGGTAAAACAAAAGAGGAAATAGTACAAATGAAAGTGATTCTCCAATAGATCCTCTGACATATAGATCGACCATTCGATACGGGAAATATATGTACATTATTGAACAAACTGCTCCTGCTAAGGCGCTTTTCCACAAGCTTCTTGACGCGAGAAACATAAAAAATCCTGACAAAAAAACGCTTGAAGCAAAAAGAACTTTTATGGTATCTACAAATCCAACTCCCATTAAGTGAATAAATGTCCCAAGATAATAAGGGAAAGGATAGGCAAAGTTAAAAAGCGGATAACCATAGCCAAAATTTAAATTCTCGCTATACCTTGCTGGAATTTGAAAATCACGAAGAGCACGAAACATATCCGCAAGTCTTACAACAGCCCACTCCCCATCGTGGGTTGGAAAATATCCAGCATGCAAAAAAGGCAATATGATTGGGAGACTAATTAACAAAGAGAAAAGTAAAATTCCCAAATAAGGCGGCACTTTCTTAATCATCTTTAATAACCTGATAGAATCTTAGAAAGTAATTACTATTTCCTTCTTGCACTTTAAAAAGTAGCTTGAGTGGATAATGCAATGGTATATTTACGTGTTGGGGTTGATAAAAAATAAAGTAAGAAGGCACTTTTTGAGCATATTCGTATACCTCTTCAGGCAATTTTTGACCTTCAAGAGGCCAATATCCTTTTATTGTTATATCTTTATTTTGTACTAGATATAACTCTAGCGATGCCGGCATTAGTCCAAACGTACCCTCTGTAGCAACAAATATCTTTTTGTCTTGAGCCTGCTTCTCTAGAAATGCTATGCTCTCCTTTACCCCCCATCCTGCTGTCCAATTATTGACATATTGATTACTATCCGCTTTAGGAATTGCAGCATTAATAGGATCATAGGCAAATTGCAAAGAAATGAACCCGGAGTATCCAACAAATATAACAAACACAATAATGTTAGTTATTAATTTATAAACTCCTTGCTTAGTTTTTCCAAAAAACTTATTACTTAAATTTGACATTATTGAAGAAAGACTCAATCCTGCAAGACAAAGCAAAGGAAGACTCATGAAGAAAGTGAATCTTGGAAATATTGTTCTGCCAAAAATACTCAGAGTTACAAATGGAACAATAAAGTATAAAAATAGTAAGATTTTTTCCCTGGTGAACTTCCGAAGAAAAAACATTGAAGCGACTATCAAAATTATGTAACCAAGCCCAAGATATGACATAAGCCAATTGCTTAATCCTTTAGCATTGCTTGCAATATGGAGAAATGGATCCTTTATCCATTCCGAAAAAGGAAAAACAAAAGTTGCGTTTTTTGCCTCTATCATCCCGAATAAGGGTGACAATCTTAATATGCCATAAAATATCTGCGCAATTACTACTGCAATAAGGATAAGCAATCCAAATTTTATTATTCTAGAAATAATCTTGGGCTTAGTCCAATCAAAAATTAACAATGTAAAAGGCAGAAGATAGATGCTGAAAAAGTTTGTGGACTTATTTAGAATTCCTCCTCCTATTAAAAAACCCAACGTATATGCCAAATCCAATCTTACTTTTCTAACTAAAAGTACGGAAAAATACAGAGACCAGACATAAAATGTACCCACCATACTATCGTATAGCGCCATACGATCTAAAACTTGTGCGAAAGGATAAAAGATATAAAGAATTGTGGTTAAAAATGCTATCTTCTTGTTTTTAAAAAGCTCTAATGCTAAAAACCAAAGTCCCAACATTGTAAAAAATCCCGACACTACCGATACTAGACGACCTGCAAGAAGAGGATTTGAAACAAACCTCATGGTTATCATAGACGCCCAAATGAAAAGAGGTTGTTTGCCATCTGTTAAGGATATGAATCGCCAATTAGCGTCTTGCAAGGCGATTTGCGCCCAACGCATATAGATTGCCTCATCAGTAAAAATAGGAAGACTTAAAAGAGAAATAAGTCTTAGGAAAAAATATAAAATCGTGATACCTATAAAGGCGAATATTTCGGTTCTATATTTTGATAAAAGGTTCATATATTTCTATAATTTTATCACTTTATGCTCTTCTTATGTACACTTATCCTAAGAAAACAAATTATTACAATAACTGTCGAAAATAAGATCGAACAGGTTGTTATCCAAAAAAGTATTGAAGGTACAGGCTTGTCCCAATTTCCTAGATATAAAAAGGGAAGATAACTAAAAGTGGAAACAAATGAAACAACAATACTAGGAATAAAAAAATAATATTTTTTGGAAATCAATGCTACAAGAGGCAGTATATTTAGTAAATACCACGGTTGAAAATTGGTTCTGTATGAAGCTAAGATTATAGGAATTATCATAACAACCGTCATAATCCCAAATACTACGTCCCAACTTATTCTTTTCCCTTTTTTTTGAAGAAAATAGATCAATAAATATACCGGAATAAGAAAAGCTGTAGTGAATTTAACTCCGACCGAAAGAATGATCACTATAATTGAACGAATATATTTATTGATCATTAAGAGGTAAATAGACACCATTAGGAAAAACATCGTAACAATATCATTATGAGAAGAAACAAGACTCTCAACAACAACCAAGGGGTTAAGAGCAAAAAATGCAATACCAAAAGCTTCATCGCCCAAGGAGGCTTTTCGCAATATTTTACCGATAAAAAATACCGTTCCCAAAAAATTAACAGACATTAGTATTTTAAAAATAAAAAATGTCGGCAGAAAAAACTGTAATCCCATAAAAGATAAAGGCACAGTCAACGCAAGCCAAGTTGGTCCATACGGGTAGAGCCTATGCGTCCAATGCATAAAAGACAACATTGGATCACCGGGAAAATCCAATGCTTTATGCATATATGGATTTTGATGATAGTATGTTATAACTTTAGCATCAAAAATATAATTAAAAAGATCATAGGAAAATGCGTTGTAAGAAAAGGATAAGAGAATTGTAGTTGAAATAATCAAAAACCAAATTGTTTTTTTGGAAATCTTTTTCTTATGAACTGCATGAAGAATCAATAGATAAAAAATAAAAAGCAATAATACGATACTGATAAACAACAAGCTCGACAGAGGTCTCTGAAAATATCCAATATTCTTGAAAAGTTTTTCAGCAGTTTGCCAAATAGATACTTGTGAAAGAGTTAGTCCAAGATCAATTTGAGTAAAAGAATAAAAAAACAGCCCAATAATTGAAATTAGGTATCCGCTGGTTAAAATTTTGAATTTTAAATTTTGAATTTTAAATTTTATTTGTATTCCCCTCTTAAAGCTTTTATTTTTATCCTAATAAGATCTAAAAATCCTTCTATTGAATCCTTAACAGGATTAACCCTTCGTGTCTCAACATACAACCAATTAACGGGAACCTCTTTAATTTTGTATCCTAAATTTTCTGCAATATACAAAAGTTCTACGTCAAATCCTGCGGAAACATTCGATCCTGAAACTTTTTTAAAGTTATTATGTAATTTATTAATTTTGTTAAAAAGTTTTTGCGCAACTTCTCTTTTAAACATTTTGAACCCACATTGGGTATCGGAAATGCCATGAATATTTACCAAAAGAGTTCTTAAAAAAATCATTCCTTTTGCCATAAGTATTCTGGTCCACGGAGCACCTTTTCTTTGAGATTTTCTTGATCCTATGACAACATCGTATCCTTTATCGAAATGTGGCAATAGCTTATCAACTTCCTCTATTGGAGCTGCCTGATCCATATCGCTAAAAAGCACATAATCACCTCTAGAACTAAGAACACCGGTAGTTACGGCCCCTGCTTTTCCGAGATGAGGATTTTCTATCAATTCAAAATTGAGATTATTTGAAGAAAATTTTCTTACGAAATCTACGGACCCATCCGTTGATCCATCATCCACAATGATTACTTCATAAGCAAAATCTTTTTTGCTTAAAAAATGTTCAATTTTATCAAGAACTCCTTTTTGCAGATTTGCCATTTCATCGTAGCAAGGAATTACAACTGAAAGAAAAATTTTGTCCACCTAAAAATTATACTAAAAAATACACAATAGAACAATTAAGCTTGTTTGAAAGGCTGGTTTGGAGTAAAATAAACTGTAAAGGCGCGTTCGTCTAGCGGCCTAGGACGTCACCTTCTCAAGGTGAATATCACCGGTTCAAATCCGGTACGCGCTACTGAGTACTCTTAGCTTCATTAAATAATTTCTCCATGATTTTTTGATCGACAAGAGGATCAAGCACACCTGGTTTTTCCTTACATGGAAGTTTACCAGATCGATAAGCTTTAATAGCTCCATTGCTTTCATCTTCAATGAATTGTTTTGGAGTTTTCCCTCCATTTATGCCAACTATTATTGGGCTTTTGGCAGATTCTTCGGCAGAAACGATATCTTTTAAGCATTTTTCAAGCCCAAAACCTTTTAGCCCAGTAGAATATACTGTACGAAGAGAACCTTCAAATTCTACCACATATCTTGCAACTTGACCAAGCCCTGAAACATCTACTATTTCCTGAGGAACTGTTTTTGGTTGACTTTCTTGCTCTACCTTATTCATGTCCGATAGTATATATAATTACGATAAAAATATCAAGTATTTATTTTGATAAATTACTGTAATGTTTTAAGGAGCAATAAGATAAAAATCATTTTACCAAATAGAATTTTCTTTGTCTAGAAAGCTATGCGTGGAGGACTGTTTGCAGATGTTGATGTTGTGAAGAACCGGCTTGTTTTAACTTTAGACTCCTCTTAAGAGCATGGCCTATCACCTCATCCATATGGGAAACGAATTTAAAAGTTAAGTCTTTCAAAACTTCTTTTGGTAATTCTACCAAATCTTTTTTATTTTCTTTTGGAACAATAATTGTTTTAAGACCTGCTCTATGAGCTGCAATAACTTTTTCCTTAAGTCCTCCAATCTCCATAACTCTTCCTCTCAAGGTAATTTCGCCTGTCATTCCAACTTTTCTGTTGACAGGAATTCTTGTAAGAGCCGATATTATTGCAGACGTAATGGCAATTCCTGCAGATGGACCATCTTTGGGAACTGCTCCTTCGGGAACATGTACGTGTACATCAATTTTTTGATAAAATTTATCTGACAAACCGAATTGATTAGCGCGAGCTCTAATATATGACATTGCTGCTTGACATGATTCTTTCATTACGTCTCCCAGTTGACCTGTCAAAATAAGCTGACCTTTTCCCGGCATCAGAGCAACTTCGATAAATAAAATGTCTCCTCCCACCTCTGTCCACGCAAGTCCTGTGGACATACCGATTTCATCTTTCTTCTCAGCAAGTGTTGAACTGATTTTAATAGGACCTAAATATTTTGTTACTTCTTTTTCTGTGACTTTTACTTTTTCTTTTTTACCTTCCGCTACTAATTTTGCAACTTTCCTAAGAATTGCTGCAATTTGCCTCTCCAAACTCCTAACCCCCGCCTCCCTGGTATAATGCTCTATAACAAAACGAATAGCTCCATCGGTAATTTCAACTTTTTCAGAAGTTAAACCATGATTTTCTATTTGTTTTTTAAGTAAGAAATCACGGGCAATTTTTAATTTTTCATCATGAGTATAGCCTGCAAAATTAATAATTTCTAGCCTGTCCCGCAAAGCAGGAGGAATAGTGTCCAGTAAGTTAGCTGTTGTAACGAACATTACGTCAGACAAATCAAAAGGAACTTCGAGATAGTGATCTGAAAATTGATTGTTTTGCTCGGGATCCAATGCTTCCAAAAGCGCAGATGAAGGATCTCCTCTAAAATCTGTTCCTACCTTATCAATTTCATCAAGCATAAAAACAGGATTACGGGTTCCGGCATCTTTTATTCCCTGAATTATTCGTCCAGGAAGAGCACCTACGTATGTTCTTCTATGTCCCCTTATCTCTGCTTCATCTCTGATCCCTCCCAACGAAACTCTTACAAATTTTCTCCCCAAGCTTCTTGCAATAGATTTTCCAATTGATGTTTTACCAACGCCCGGAGGCCCAACAAAACAAAGTATTGGCCCTTTCATCTTTCCGGACAACTTATGAACTGCCAAATATTCTACTATTCTCTCTTTGGCCTTTTTCAATCCGTAATGGTCCTGATCAAGAATTTTTTCTGCATTTTTAATGTCGACATTGTTCTTGCTTTTTATTCCCCATGGAAGAGAAACTAACCATTCCAAATAATTTCTAATGTAACCTGCTTCCGGATTAAATTGAGCCATTTGAGATAGTTTCTTAGCTTCTTTTCTAGCTTTTTCTTCGATTTCGGAAGGCATTCCAGCTTTTTTAATTTTCTCTATAATTTCTTGTGTTCCAGTTTCGTCTTCATCTCCCAATTCTTTCTCTATAGTCTTAAGTCTTTCCCGAAGAATAGCTTCTCGCGCTCCTTTTTCAAACCTTTCCTGAGTTTTGGATGCAATTCTTTTCTCAAGCTCCAATACTTTTAACTCTTTCGTAAGAAGATCTGTGATTTTTTCAAGTCTTGTTTTAACATCATTAATTTCTAAAAGTTCCTGGCGCTCTGAGGGTTTTATGTCTAAAACTGAAGCAATAAGATCTGCAAATTCATATGGAGAATTGTCTGACATGATATTCATAAAGACCAAGAAATCAACTGTTTTGCCAAGATTCATTGCGCGTCTGAATTCATTGGTCAAATGATTACACAAAGCCTTAATTTCCGGACTATTGTCTACAATATCCGGCACCTCAACTACTTTTGCCATCAAATATGAGCCTTCTTCGAAAACATCTTTTATTCTTACTCTGGAAATTCCCCGAACCTGAGCAATTATTTCTCCTTCTGTTCTAGTCATTCGCTCAATACGAGAAAGAGTTCCAATATTATACAAGTCTGAAGGATTTGGATCGTTGAGCTTGGAGTTTTTCTGAAGAACAAAACAAACAATTCTTTCACTACTAAAAGAAGATTCCAATGCAGCCAAGCTTTTTGGCCTTCCAAAAGTTAGTACAGAATCTGTGTTGGGAAAGATTACGCCATCTCGTATCGGAATTAAAGGGATCAGTTTTTCCATATAGTGAATTTATCTAACTATTAGCAATCTATCATACCATCTGCTAATTGTCAATAACCTATAATAGATTTCCGAAAAAAGGGGTTGACAAACATCTCCTAAGGTTTAATATTATATTATATATCTTTTATGAACGTTCAAAGTGTTAGTTTTCAAGGCCTATCTTTCATCAATGTAGCCAAACCCACAGATTTTGAGATAAAGTATCTTAAGAACACTTATTACTTTAATCCTCTTAACTTAGAAGATTACATTCATAGAACACAAATACCAAAAATAGAGAATCATAAACAGTATGACCTTCTAGTTCTTCGTTTTCCACTTTTTAGCGAAACCGTTCCTCAGAATTCCCACCAGTACGGAGTACGCCTTCCCACTTTTCATACCATTGTCAAAAAAAGAAGATTAATAAGTAGCTATGTAAACATCTTTATTTCCAAAGAATATATTGTAGTTCTTCATGAAGGAACTCTTCCTCAGATTGACCATATCTTTTCTCTTTGTCAAAAAACTCTTCATAACCGTACAGAATATATGTCTAAAGGCGCAGTATTTCTTGCTTATAAGATAATAGATGCTTTGGTTGATGATTGCTTTCCTGTAATTAATGAACTTACTTCTACGATAGATAAAATAGATAAAGAACTCGAGAACAAACAATCTCAAAAAACTTTGGAAGAAATTTCAACAACCAGAAGAAACTTAGTGGTATTTCACACAATGATCAAGCCTATTCTTCCTCTTTTTAACCAGCTTGGGCAAGGACACCATAAAGAGCTAAATGGAACGATGCAGCCTTTCTGGAGTAATATTTTAGACCATTTACAAAAGATCATGGATAGAGTTGAAGATAATCGGGAATTGATAGAAGGAATCTCTGAAAGCAATGAGTCTTTGCTAATGACTCAAACCAATCTGACTATTAGAATTTTGACAGTTATAACAGTCATTATTATGCCTTTGCAACTTCTTGGAGGTATCTATGGGATGAATATCGTAGGACTTCCTTTTGCAGATAATCCTTGGGCTTTCGAAATACACCTACTATTGATGCTTGCTGTTGCTGTGCCTCTGGTAATTATATTTAAGCTGAAGCGTTGGTTCTAAAATTTGTCGATTTTTGAGGCCATAATAAAGTCATTCTCCGAAAGTCCCCCGACAGCATGAGTGAATAGGTCCAATTGAACTTTGTTGTAAACAATTTTAATGTCCGGATGATGCCCCTCACTCTCCGCAAGTTCTGCGACTTTATTTACAAAAGCAATTGCTTCTTTGAAGTTTTTAAATTTAAACTGCCTGGTAATCTTATGCGTTCCGTCCCTTATTAAAATCCAACTCCCGTTGTCATGCTGAACTTGTTTTAGCATCTCGTCCTCTCGCTCGTTAGGAAGAGGCGGCGTTCCCCCCTCACACGGCACACAATGCTTTTTACTTAAATCATTCATGATCACATTTTACCACACAATTCGCACCCCACCTCGTACACTCGTACACACCTGGTGTGTGGTAGCTTGACACCTAAGGATTTCTGCAAGAATTTTCATTCCACAATCCTCTATTTTCCTCCCTGGCAATTCTCTCAGCGTTTTTGAATTTTTCCTGGTATTTATAAGGAATACGATACGTATATTCGTGAGCATATCCTTCGGAAATCATAAATTTATTGAAATTTAAGTCATTGAGAAAAACATATCGTAAAAGTCTTTGGTATTTATCACGATTGCCTTGCGTTGGATCTGACTCAAGAATAATTGTCTTGCCGGTTAAAACTTCTTTTGTCTTATTGGAAGCTTCTACTCCAAAACATTGCACGGGTTTTCTAGGATCCACAGTTTCAGGGGTGTCAATTCCTATTAATCTCACCGTGTCTTCTTTGTTATTTATCAGAACCTTAATCGTATCCCCATCAACCATTCTGATAACTTTTGCATTTTCTTTGACTAATTGATCAGCTACGTTTTTATTTACAGTATTTACATGAGAATTACCTGAAAAAACAAAAAACCCAATCAAGAAAATCGCAAAAATTATATATGGAAAAATTTTTCTGTATTTCATACTATTTCTTGAGGTGTTTGAAGAATTCTACTTGCCTTAACCTCTTTTTGGCTTTCTCTTCTGTTTTGTACGGTCCACCCAAATTTCGTTTTGTCTTTTCAGAAAGAACATAATAGCCATTTTTCCTTTTAACAATCATAGCTGCTGGACTTGGAGTCGGACCAAGATAAACGGATTCAGAGTCCGTTGTCCTACCATTAGACGATCCAGCAATTGTTTCAATTTTACCAGATAACCTAACCTTCCACAAACTAAATTGCTATACTTAGATGATGAAATTGGCTCTTGCCACGGAAGCGTTGGAACAAGCGTTAATACTTATGTCTGACGGGGGTTTCCCCATAACTGAAAAGGTGTCTATAGCCGTAGATAAAAAGCTGCCGTTTATGGGATATACTGCCGAGAAAAACGGACATCCTCTTATTGTAATTTCTCAATGGGCGCTCTCTTCAGACATGCTTACCGGGCTACTTGTACACGAACTAAGCCACGTACATAGAATACAAGCAAATCATCCTTCGCATAATTCTTCTCTTCATAACAAAGTTATTCAGAAAGTATTTAAAGGCAAAAAATTATTTCCCTACCAGGAAAATACGATTCACAATATTATTAATAATATTCAGGATTTGTATGCTGATGATATTTCTTTTCTTGTGTATATTAAAAAATCTCATCCCAAAAATTTAAATGAATTTTTCTTAGGTTGGATTCACAATCCTATACCCAATCCATTATCCCAAGAAGATCTCTGGAAAAATGCCGAACTGTTACTAAGCACTGCATTTGCAAATGCTAATTTAAAACGACACAAAGTAATTGACACCGGAGATAAAATAAAAAATGCAACGCAAACTTTCTTATCCAAAATCGACAAAAAACTGAATCAAAAGTTTGATTATTTTAAAAACATGATGATAAATCTTCCTGAGAATGTAACAGATATTGAATTTGAAAAACTACTAAGTGATTATATTCGTGAATTTCTAAAATTAACTCAAAGCTCCGTATAGCTTCCCACCTGGAAGGTGGAAACACGACTCAGAAGAGAAAGCGTTTGGTATAATAGCAAAATGGATGATACAAAGAAAAAAGAATTATACGATAAAGAAAAGCAATTTCTTCAAAAAGTATCCACAGATATTATTACTTCCAAACAAGAAACAGAAGTTTTTGTAAGAAAATTGCGTGATGACTTAAGAAAGCAAGCGGATGATGTCGAATATCTTATTGAAATGTTAATGCATCGTCTGGAAAGACAAAAACAATTGGAATTTTCCTCTAAGTCCCCGTATTTTGTAAGATGCGACATGGAGTTTGACGATGAGAAAGGAATAGGAACTTATTACTTTGGTAGATTTCCCTTCAGCAATGACGCTATTTATTCATGGGTTGCTCCGGTTGCCTCTGTCCGATTTGAATCTCCTGGAAAGTTTTTCTATACGCTGCCAAGCGGGGAGAAAAGATCCGGCAGATTATTACGAAAAGACCAATTTATGATTGTTAACAATAAAATTCTTTTTATGTCAACCGAGGCAACAGATTATTCAAGGGAGCTTGTTTACCAAGAATACTTTTCTGAAAGAAAAGTAGGATTTGTCTTGCCGGAAATCGTAGAACAGATGGAGAAAGCGCAAGATACTATTATCCGTTCTCATTACTTTGGATCATTTCTTATTTCGGGCGCTGCCGGTTCCGGAAAAACAACACTTGCGCTTCATAGAGTAGCTTACCTTGTTCAATCGCCGGAAACTGAAAGGCTTTTTCAGCCTAGCAATATTATCGTTTTTGTTCAAGATTCTTCTACCAAAAAGTATTTCAGCGCCTTACTTCCGGAACTGGGTATTTATCGCGTTAATATTACAACATTTGATGAATGGGCCATGAAGCTTCTTGAAATTAGCAATATGCGGTTCGTCAGACGTTATGGCGGAACAGAAACAGAGAAAGATTCCTATGAACATAGCAAAAATAAAGCTTTACAAATAGTAAGCGGTTCTACTTTCGAAAAACAGATATCTAAAATACTGACAAAAGCTTATGAAAGTTTTTTCTCCGATGACCACAAGAAATTATTAGAACGTCAATTGCGAGAAAAGGTTTTAGATCGTTTTGATTTAACTATTCTTTTGAAATTAAAATTATTACAAGAAAAAGAACTTATGGAAACGGTCGGAAAATTCAAAAAAAACAAAAATGGACGTTACGTTAAAAAACTGATTAAGCAACCCGCTAACTACTCACTTATTGTTATTGATGAAGCAGAAAATTACCTACAAGAGCAAATACGGCTTATGAAAGTTGGGATAAATCCGGATACAAATGCCGTGATATACGTTGGTGACTTGGTTCAGCAAACATTGCTATATACAATTAAAGATTGGGGCGATGTGCATGAGGGATTTGCAAAAGACCGTCAAGTTATTTTACAGAAAGTATATCGTAGTACAAGACAAATCTTGGAATACATAAAAAGCGTAGGTTTTAAGATCGAAATTCCAGCCAAACTTAAAGAAGGCAAAGCCGTTGTAGAAAAAGTTTTCCCAGCCAAACAAGAAGAAATAAATTATGTTAAGGAATTAATATCGAAAAATAAAAACCATACTGTGGGTATTTTAGCAAAAACCGCAGAATATATAGAAGATTATAAGAAAAAATTACCTGTCAATGACAAAGTTTTCGTTATGACAATAAATGAAGCGCAAGGAGTGGAATTTGACAAGGTTATTTTGGTTGGTATTAACAAAGAATTGTACAGAAATGATAAAACAATAGGGGAAATTGCAAAAGAAAGAAAAAGAGTAAATAATGACCTCATATATGTAGCTCTTACCCGCGCTATGAGCGAGCTCTATGTTTTGGGCACATCAACAATAAAAGAATTACTATTTTAGCTATCCGCTCGTTTTCTACGGAAATGGTACAATACATCCATCATGTTGGTTGATAATATTAATCTTATTATTAAAGCTGGGAATGGCGGGGATGGTGCTGCAACTTTTCTGCGAAATGAAAGTACAGCCAAAGGCGGACCTGATGGTGGCAATGGGGGCAATGGCGGAAACATATATTTTCAAGGGTCTACCAATATTAATGATCTTCGCGAATTCAGATATAAGAAAAAAATCGCTGCAGATGATGGAATTGCGGGCAAACACAAAAAATTGTTTGGCAAAAACGCCCAAGACCTAACTATTCTTTTGCCTTTGGGAACAAGAGTAACTGATATTAATTCAAATAAGGTCGTTGAAATAATTGATACCAAAACTCCAGTTTTGATGGCTAAAGGAGGCAAAGGCGGACGAGGAAATCATGAATTTAAATCAGCCACTAATCAGACTCCAAAATACGCCGAAAAGGGCACAATGGGTGAAGAGAAAAAATTATTCCTGGAACTGCGAATGATCGCGGATGTTGGCTTGATCGGACTCCCCAATGCTGGCAAAAGCAGCTTGTTAAGCGTCCTCACCAACGCAACTCCCAAAATCGGTGACTATGCTTTTACAACTCTTGAGCCCAACATTGGAATGATGAACAAACACGCACTTGCAGATATTCCCGGACTAATTGAAGGCGCAAGCAAGGGGAAGGGGTTAGGCGTGGAGTTTTTAAAACATATTGAGAAAACAAAAGTTTTAGTTCATTGCATAGATTCTTCTAGTGAAAATGCAGAGAAAGATTACTCAACAGTCAGAAAAGAATTTGAACAATATAATACCTCATTATTAGACAAACCCGAGATCATTTTGTTAACCAAAACCGACCTTGCCTCTGATGAAACAATTAAAGCTAATATCAAACTTTTACAAAAAAAAGGCAAAAAAGTCCTCCCCGCCTCAATTTACTCTCCCGAAACCCTCGTTCTTTTGAAAAAAGAACTCCAAAGCCTTCTTTAGCTTTGAAAAATTTAGTTTGAAAGATTAATTTTGTTATTCCTATAAAGTCCTTGACAAGATAACTTCCCAGGAGTACAATTGGATCAGATGAAAAGAACATCGAGAAAAATGTTCTCTCAAAAGGGTCTTTCTCCTATTGTAGTTATTGTTTTAGCAGCAGTAATTGGATTAGGTGCTTTTATTTTTTATAATAATTCCTTAAACAATAATCCGCAGACTAAACCCCAATCAAAAACTACTTCAGTTTTAGAAAAAATAGAAGGGCCAAGCTATGTTTTTTACTATCCTAAAGACTATCTTAAAGCCAAACTTGAAGCTGAAAATGAGGTTTTGGCTTATCAAAATTACAATAGCAAAGCTGTTGTTCCAGAAGTGATAGTTTTAAGAGTATCGCCACAAAAAGAAATTTTTGCTCCGCCTACTTATCAGGGCTGCTTGGGCTTCGGGGAAACATTTAGAACAAAAGCAGATGATCAAATAAAAGCAGAGGTAGCAATAGGACATAACCAAGGGCATGGTTGTAAAATAACTATAGTCGGACCAATCGATGGCATTAACGATTCAACTGTAACTATAATCAAATACTTATGGTTTAAGGAAGGAACTGATTATTCGCTATACCAAACTAGAGCTCTATTTTACCAAAATGCATCCCGAGACCAAGCTGAGATATTAAACGCAGCTGTTGATTCATTTACCCTTAACTAGCTTCGGGTTGACTTTGGGGGTGATTTGTAGTATAATATAGGATATAAGTTAAAATATAAGTCTAGCAGATTAAAGAAATAAATCTGCTTAATTTTGAAAAGTTCTTGTTTGACAAGTAAAAGATAATAAGTATTACAATTTTTTAGAAAATCGTATCTTTTCCCCTTACTCGAGCTTCAAATTCTTATTTAGGCAGTTTTATTCCTTTAATATATGAATAAACGCAGATTTAGTAACCCAGGTGCACCCAGAAAAAGCTTTGGACGCGGTTTTAATAGGGGTTTTAGAAAATTTCCCCAGAGAATAATGCCCAATGCCGAGCTAATTGCCGCAATTGCGGCTACTAAAGCTGTGAGTGAGATAAAACAAACTCAGCCGGAAGCTGAATATATCCCAACAAATAGATTTGAAGATTTTAGAATATCTCCTCAAGTTTTGGAGAATATCCGACTTAAAGGCTATACCGTTCCTACCCCAATCCAAGATCAAGTCATGCATTCCATAATCGAAGGCCGGGATGTAATTGGCATTGCCAACACAGGTACCGGTAAAACTGCTGCTTTTTTGATTCCCTTGGTTGATAAAGTTTTCAGAAATAAATTTGAAAGAGTCTTGATTGTTGCACCAACACATGAATTGGTGCTTCAGATTAATGATGAATTGCGCGGATTTGCCAGAGGCTTGGGAATTTATACTGCTCTTTGCATAGGGGGCGCAAATATGGGCAAACAAATTTCCCAACTTAGACAAAAACCGCATTTCGTAATAGGCACTCCTGGAAGATTAAAAGACCTCATTGAAACAAGAATGTTGCAGTTATCTCAATTTCATAATGTCGTATTGGATGAAGCAGATCGAATGGTTGATATTGGATTTATCAAGGATATTAAATATTTTATTTCCCTAATGCCCCCTGTAAGACAATCACTTTTCTTCTCAGCAACAATTTCAGGAAAAGTAAAAGAAATCATACAAACATTTGTTAAAAATCCGATTACGGTTTCTGTTAAAAAGCAGGAAACTGCAGAAGGCATCGAGCAGGAAATTATTAGAGTTGCGCCAGGACAGAATAAGGTCGATAAATTACATGATCTTTTAAGACAACCCGGATTTGAAAAAATTCTTATTTTCGGACGGACTAAATGGGGTGTGCAAAAATTAACAGATGAATTGATTAGACGCGGATTCAAAGCAGGAGCAATTCATGGAAATAAAAGACAAAATCAGCGTCAGAAAACGCTCGATGCGTTTAAATCAAACGAAATTCAAATACTTTTAGGAACAGATGTTGCCTCCCGCGGATTGGATATTCCCGATGTAAGTCATGTAATAAATTACGATATGCCCGAATCATACGAAGTATATATCCATAGAATCGGAAGGACAGGAAGAGCCGACAAAAAAGGCATAGCCCTTACTTTTTTGGAAGGTATATAATAATCCCGTGGCATACACTGTTTATATCCTTCGGACATCTTCAAATACTCTTTATACAGGACAGACAAATAATTTAGAAAAAAGATTAAAAGAACACAAAAACAAAACCAGAAAATCCGCAAAATACATGAGAAGTTTTAAATCATTTGAATTGGTTTATAAAGAAATTAAAGGCACCCTATCTCAAGCCTTAAAACGGGAAGCTGAAATCAAAACCCTCTCCCACTCAGGAAAGGAGATTCTAATTAAGACCTCTTTATTAACCTAAAATGCTATAATTGCACTATGAATACTGAAAAATTTAAAAAATCAATAAAATTTATCGACTCTTTTCTAGATCTTAGGTGTAGAAGAAATGAATGGCCGGGTTTTGTTGTGGCAATTTCCCATAAGGGTAAAGTTGTTTTTAATAAGGCTTATGGTTACGCTAATTTAGAAAAGAAAGAAAAACTTACCAAAGACCATATTTTTCGTATAGCTTCTCATTCAAAAACATTTACAGCAACTTCAATTATGCAGCTTGCAGAACAAAAGAAATTAAAGCTTAACGACTTTATTATTCAATATCTACCTTGGCTCAATGAACACAAAGATAAACGGTTTAGAAAAATAACTATTAGACAATTATTGTCTCATGGAGCCGGAGTTATTCGGGATGGACTGGACTCTGATTTTTGGTCGCTTGGTAGACCCTTTCCCAACAAAGAACAATTTAAGAAAGAGGTTCTCGACGCAGATTTGATTATTAACAACAATACTCATATGAAATATTCAAATATTGGCTATTCTTTGCTTGGGTTAATAATAGAACAAGTATCAGGCATGCCTTATAACGATTACGTTTTGAGCAACATAGTAAAACCTCTGGGGCTTGAAAATACGGGTCCTGAAATTAATTCAACAATAAAAAACAGAATTGTTACCGGATATTCAAGGCGGGATAAAAATAAAACAAGACTTCCAATAACAAATATCTATACTGATGCAATGTCTTCTGCAACAGGATTTTACTCAACTTCAGAAGATATATGTAAATATTTTAGCGCTCAGATGGTTGGATCCGGAAAGCTAATTAATGATGAGAGCAAGAAAATAATGCAAAAAGTCGAGTGGAGAGTTAAAAACAATTCTGCAAAAGAAAAATATGGACTTGGTTTTCATATCTATCCTTTAGGAAAACATGAACTATTTGGTCATGGAGGAGGTTTTCCTGGCCAAATCACATCAACCCTTTGTGACGCCAGGGAAGAATTAATAGTTACTGTACTTGCAAATTGCATAGATTGCAGTTCTACATACATGTCAAAAGGGATAATCTCAACGATCTACTATTTTGACAAGAATTATCATTTAAACTCGCAACAAAATCTTTCTAAATTTGAAGGCAGATTTATGAATCTTTGGTCAATTGTTGACATGGTTTCGATGGGAAATAAGATTGTTGCAGTATACCCAGACGTATTCAGACCATTTGATGAGACAGAAGAACTTAAATATGTCAATGCAAATACCCTAAGAGTTACAAAGACAGATGGATTTAATGCTGAAGGAGAACTGGTGCATTACAACTATGGCAAAAACGGAAAAGCTAAATCCGTAATGTATGCTGGCTCAACTATGTTGCCTGAGAAAGAATATCTGTCAAAACAAGAAAAACTAACAGTTATAGATTTATAGAGTCCTCATGCAATAAATAACGTCAGATATTTTATTTATACAAATTAAGACTGCTATTGAGCTGTTGATTGAATACACTTATAAATCCTAAGGTAAACCATATTGTTATAGCTGTCGAAATTATTGTCAAAACAATTGCAATAAAACCAATCATTCTCGATTTGTCCGAATCTTGTTTTAAATATTTTATTCCGGGCCAGAGTCCAAGAGGTGGAAGAAGGAAGCTTAAAAGATAAACAAATATTTGTCTTCCAATTGTTGTGGATTGCGGTTTGTCTTTTAATTTTTTTCCGCAATTTGGACAAAAATAATCCAAAGTGGCAATATTTTGCTTACAGTTAGGACAAGTTAATTGAGACTCCATAATAAAATATATCAACGCAATACTTTTTGCAAAAGCTTTCTGAAATCTTGATTTTTTTTATTTAGCATGCTATCAAAATTGTTTACCAAAACTGTATTCCAATTAAGCTTTGTTGCTGGTTCAATATCTTGCATAAAATTATCTCCCACAAATAATATGTTCTCCGGTCTAGTATTTGCAGATACTTGGGAATATAAAAAAATTTCTTTTTGCGGTTTTGCATATCCTACTTCTTCTGATATCACTATTAGCTTTTTTTTGAAAAAAGAGTAAATTCCCATTTGCAATATCTTTTTCATTTGCTGATTTTTATTCCCGTTTGTGATAATTCCCAATGAAAAACCTTTTTTATGCAATTGTTTTAAAGCAGAATGCGTACCAGGAAAAAGCTTCCAAAACTTTTCGTATAACAAAAGAAATTCTTCAAAAATTTCTTTTGAAGAATCTTCTGATATTGTTTTGTCGAATGCATTCCAGACATCGAAAATTCTTCTTATCCTCTGCTCTTCAAATGTTAACTGTTTTTTTTCATATAATAGCCAGTTTTTCTTGGTCTTTTCATTCCAGGTTTTTTCGAAAACACTAACATTAATTCGAGGAAAATATTTCGCTTTGATTGCCAAAAGAGCCTTTTGTTCAGCTCCTGTATGGTTTAATAATGTATTGTCAATATCAAAAAAAATTGTAGAAATCTTCTTTTTCATATGTACTTCATTTATTATGCCCAGAAAGATCATCAAACTTTGAAAATAGTTCTTTATTCTTAAGTGAAGAGTCTTGAAGAGTTTCAGAAGTTAACAATTGAACTATTTCTTGCATTTTAAAAAGGTATAACTCATCTGATACAGGTTCTACTAGTGAGCTAAAAACTGGACGTACCCCAAGGCCTGATGTGCCCAACCAATAGGGTCGTGGGCTAGGAGATATGCCACGCTCAGAGGTATGATTCCATTCCAATCCTGCCCTTTGTTTTTCATATTTATTTTCATCATCAGGATTATTAATCCAAATACTGGCATTCCCTAAAGCATCATGTATTCCTATTTCGTTTGGGGAAAAAAATGTAACAGGAGTTGTCCCAGAATATATTTGACCTATATTTACACGATCGCTCTCTAATTTTCCATGCATTTTAAATTCTTTAAATTCATTGTGACAAATTGTATTTTCCCATTCCTTTGCCGAAGGAAGTCTGCCGCCTACCCAAACACTATATGCAGCTGCACCTATCCAATTAATAAAATTGACTGGATGATCAGAATATCCCCTCTCTACTGCTATACTGTCTCCTTCGGTTCTAATCTTTGCTTGAGGACGATCATTGTAGAAAAGTGGTTTTCCACGAATAGATAGTGGAAAATTTTGCTCTCTGAGCCATTTGAGAAAACGAGCATACTGTATATTTGTAGTTAATGTTTTTGCGATATATAAAGATTCTGGAAGACCGGCTTGAACTGATTCATGTCTTATTGATTGTATTTCTTCTTGCCTATCAACATATTGTACTGGAATTAATTCTGTTTCTATTTTTGGTTTTTCTTTTTTAGCCAATGTTGTTGAAAAAATAGTTTTTACGATCGGAAGAATTATACCGAAATCAAAACAGATCGAACGAATATCTGCCTCTTCATTTGTCGTTAAAACCTTAGAGAAAATAGTTAAGTCATATTTGCTTCTAAAGGTTCCGTGAGCACCGGCATCTCGCGTAGATGATGTTCTATCTATTATAGCTTTAGCGATTTGCTCATTCCATGGAGAATTAATAAATTTCATAATTTTGTGGAAAGTTGGAATTGATTCATTAGCTATTTCTTCGTATGTTGCGTCGAAGGTTTCCTGATCTTTAGTATTTCGAGTTATTTCCGAAAGTGCAATTGAATAATAAAAAGCAAGCTTTTGATGAGAAGGTTTTGTTGTCATATCTTTAATTCGTAAACATCCTCCATATTTAGTATCCAGAATAGGGTTATTTCGAATTGTCTCTGCCAGCTGAATCATTTTTTCTTGAAAACCCCATTTTTGATATAAATCATGTTTTTTAAATGACGCTATCGACTCCCTAGGGTCTCTTTTTATACGAATTATTTTTAAGGGAACGCTAGCAAGTAACCAACCAAGAGAAAGAAAGTCTGTTTCTTTAATTAGGGTTCCACCCTGTCTAAGCCAACCCAAAAAATTCCTTGCCAGAAGAGCCCCATAAGAATCGTCTTTAAGATCTATATGCCCATACTTTTCCGATACATGTTCTGCTGAAGAAAAATTCCAAGGATTAAGGGGATTATTTCTCCCTCCGGGAGTATCGTTGTGAAGCCCCAAGGGCTCATTTACTGCCCCACCCGGAAAAGCAGGTGCAATAACATCGTGAACAAAATTTGTACCTGAACGTTTTGGGGCAACAATTAAAACTGAAGGCTTAAATTCTAAGCTCATTAATCCCAATGATTATAGCATAACGAACGTGATTTTAAATTCGCTTGCTGATTTTGATATACTGGACTAATGAAATGGTTTAGAGATTATAAGTACAAAGGCCTTACTCTTATTTTTATTAGCATTATACTGACAATTCTCTTATCCAAAAATGACTCTCTAAATCAAAGTATTTTCAATGCTTCACGCATTCCCATACTTGGTTCTTTTATTGCAGGTATTCTTTATGTTTCGGCATCTACGGCTCCATTTGGAGTATTCCTACTTTTAGGCTTATCGAAAACCCTATCTGCAATAGAAATAGCTATTGTCGCAGGACTAGGAGGAGTTGTGGCAGACTTTGTTCTTTTTCGCTTCTTTAAAGGTGATATAGTCAAAGAAATTACCCCAATTTATAACAAGCTAGGAGGACAACATGTTACAAAATTAATGCGTCATAGATTTTTGCGATGGAGTCTTCCTATAGTTGGCGCAATTATTATCGCATCTCCTTTCCCAGATGAGATAGGAATAAGCTTAATGGGAATTTCTAAAATAAAAACTTATCAGTTTGTTTTGCTTTCTTTGTTTTTGGATATCGGCGGAGTATTTCTTTTGGTTTCTGCGTTCTCTCTAATAAAATAGTTTCAAAATATAAGGACCAAATATTAGAATTCCTGTAACTGCTGATCCTATTGCGGCAACCAAAACCATTCCTGCTGCAACATCTTTTGCGATTTTGGCTTCTTTTCTATGCTCTTGCGTAATCAAATCTACCATCTCCTCTATTGAGGTGTTTATCATTTCAGATAAAATAACAAACAAAATCATTACCCCCAAAATAGCCATTTCAAAAGGAGTAACTTTAAAATATATGCTTAGAGCAATTACTATCAAAGCAGAAACTAGATGAATCTTTAAATTACGGTTGTACCGGATTGCATGAAATAATCCTTCAAATGCATATCCAAAAGACTTTATTAGCGATTTATTATAAACCATGCTCATAATCTAATTATAAATCACTCCCAACAAAAATTGCTTACTTACAATATATACAATTAATATTATCACGATCCCCAAAATACTTCCAATTATAGTTTCCATGAGTGTGTGTTTTTTTGTTTTAACTCGAGACCAGGCAAGAAGAGGAATAAGAGGCAACAGCAAAAAAGAATAACCCTTGTAAATAATTACCATGAGCAAAACAACAGATGTGACAATCGCTACATGTATGCTGGCTTTAATCCATTTGTTCACGATTACAATAGCTATCAAACCCAAGACAATTGTAAATAAAGCAAGAAAAAGAATCCTGGGACCATGCAGAACAATAAGAGATAATAAATAACAAAATATTGCAAATGCAGAGAAAGAAAAAAGAAGCGGTCTTTGTTCTCTTTTGGAAACGTCAAAATTAGAAAAAGCTCCCAAAAATACTCCTATGATTACAAAGAGTGCAACAGCCAATATGAAAACGTAGGAAAATATAGTCCATTTCAAAGCGTATGAATAATCTTGGGTAAACTTTGCAACTAAAATAAAAGGTATTGGAAGTAGAATGAATACCGGGCCTAGAAAAAAAGATATTGCTTTAGCAAAAAGTACCATAATTATTGTGATGCTTTTTTGATTCTTTCCAATGTTTTTTCTTTTCCTAAAATCTCTAAGGAATCGGGAAGGGGCAATCCTGATTCATATCCTGTGATAATTTTATATAAAAGGCTACCTTTAATTTTATTTTCTTTTATTGTTGCCCTCATTGCAGCAAGAATTGTCTCTTTCTTCCAATTCGTTATTGCGGAAAACTTGTCAGAAAGAATCTTTGCGATATTTTTTTCTTCATCTGAAAGTTCGGGAATTTTTGAGATAACTAAATCTTTAAAATCTTTAAGCGTCTTCATCCGAGTCTTAGCGAGATCAAGAATAAGATCTAAAGTTTTTGAATTTTCTTCAATAAACCCTGTAACTTCCTTATCATTTTTATAGAAATCCGCTATTTGAGTTTTGAGTTTTGAGTTTTGAGTTTGTCTGATATATTCCCCATTCATCCAATTCAATTTTTGTAAATCAAAAATTGGTGCCACTGTACCAACATCTTTCAAATCGAAAAGTTTTATCATCTCATTCATTGAAATTATTTCTTTTTCGCCTCCCGGATTCCATCCCAAAAATACCATGAAGTTAATAAGAGCTTCTTTCAAGTACCCATCATTTCTTAAGTCCAGAACCGATTTTGCGCCATGACGCTTTGACAATTTGGTTTTATCAGGACCTAAAATGACAGGCAGATGTGCAAAAATAGGAAGTTTCCAACCAAAGGACTCATAAAGCAAAATGTGCTTTGGTGTTGAGGAAATCCATTCGTCTCCGCGGATTACATGAGAAATATTCATGAGGTAATCATCAACTACATTCGCTAAATGGTATGTTGGAAACCCATCGGATTTAAGAATTACAAAATCTTCTATAACATTTGTTTTGAAAGAAATTTTTTTGTCTCCGATCGCATCTGTCCAAGATATGTCCCTTCCCGCAGGAACTTTAAATCGTACTGCGCCTTCGTCTTTATATGCAAATCCTTTTTCTATAAGCTTGTCAATATGTTCCTTATAAATATTTTTTCTTTCTGACTGAACATGTTCTTCATCCCACGAAATTCCCAACCAATTAAGAATCTCAAAAATTGCTTCTTTTGCTCCGGGAACAATTCTAGCTCTATCTGTATCTTCAATTCGAACAATAAATTGTCCTTTATTATGTTTTGCAAATAAGTAATTAAAAAGGGCAGTTCTTGTATTTCCGATGTGTGGAATTCCGGTAGGGCTTGGTGCGATTCTGACTCTAATCATATCCTTGATTGTACATTAACTATTATTTATACTCAATATATATGCCCACTCTTAATAAAGCCAAAAAGGAAACACAGATAATTTTCAAATGGGGCGGAATTGCTATTGGCATAATTTTTCTTTTTTTACTTGGAATAAGATTCCTTACATTTGTGAAAGAAAGTTTAACTCCACCGCCTCCACCCCAAGCGTCTTTTGGAAAATTAACACCAATTCCTTTTCCAAACCAACTCCAAGAGAATATTACCTATTCTCTTGACACCCTTACGGGGTATCTTCCAAATTTCTCTAACCAAACGAAAGTTTATAAAATAATTACTGATCCACCGACTTTACTTGGCCTGCAAAAAACACGAGAAAAAGTTGCTCAAATCGGATTTAACACCCAAGAAACTAAAATTGCCGAAGATGTATATCAATGGACAGATCAAGATCCTGGCTTACAAAGGAGAATAACAATAAATATTTATTCTTCCGACTTTACGATTTCCTCACCATTTTTGGCAGGATCATCTTTGCAAACGTTGATTAGTTCTGCGGAAAAAGACAATTCAATTGAGATAGCCCGCTCTTTTTTGGTAGATATGGCCCTATTCCCCGCAGATATTGATGAAAATAAAACAAAGATATCAAATTCCGGTACTAAGATAATAAGAGTGGATTTTTTTCAAAAAGATTTAGATGGGCTACCAATTTACTATGAAAAAGGTATAAGTTCAAATATTGACTTGTTACTTGGAAAAGAAAATAATGAGTTGAAAGTTGTAAATGCAACGTATTTCCACAAAAATATTTCTCAAATTTCCTCCACCTATGCAATCAAATCTGCTACACAGGCTTTCTCAGAGCTACAAAAAGGGAAAGGTTATATTGCCCATAAAAATGAGAGGGTAGTTGAAGTTACAATTAAAGAAGTGTTTTTGGGATATTATATTGGAGAGCTAGAACAGGAATTTCTAATGCCTATTATTGTGTTTATTGGAGACAATGATTTCGTAGGCTATGTTTCTGCAGTTACGGATGAATGGATAAGTAATTAATATTCCCCGATATTGCGTATAAAAGCTTGCTTGTATCCCAAAAGCGATCCTGACTTCCCATCACTAGAATAATAAGATTATGTTTTTTATTACGACTATCTATTTCTACTTTTGAAGTAACTAAAACTTGACCGGCTTCTGTTGTATAACCTGTCTTTATTCCATTTATCCCCTGAATTCCCAATAATTTATTCAGATTATTTAACAAGTACTTATTTTCTCCTGTTATGTCTGATATTTCCATTGTTGGAGTTGCAACAATTTTCGCAAATGTTTCGTTTTTCATAGCAAAAGATGCTAGTCTTGCAAGATCCAAAGGGGTTGTATAGTCACGACTATCTTCAAGTCCAATTGGATCTGCAAAATTGGTATTATTAAGATGCAGAAATTTAGCTTTCTCATTCATTTTTTTTACGAATTCGACTTCTCCTCCTGGACCTGCCTTGCCGGCAGGCAGGTAATTTTCGGCAAGAGCTAAAGCCGCATCATTACCGGATGGCAAAAGCATAGCGTAAAGAATATCTTTAAAAAGTAATTTTTCACCAATTTTAAATCCAACATTAACTCCCTCAACTTTTTCAGTTTTTACTACTAGGACATCGTCGATTTTGTAATAATCCAAGGCAACCAATGCTGTCATAATTTTTGTAGTAGAGGCCATAGAAAATAATAGATTTGGATTTTTGGAAAAAAGTACAATTTTCGATTCATTATCCATTATAATTACAGCCTTTGCAGAGATACCAGGATTAATTGGAAACTTAAAAACAGGATATTCTGCTTGAGAAACATTCAAAGGAAATTCTTTTATTTTTTTCTCAAAATTATAATATCTTAAAAATATATCCAGAATAGCAGCACTCACTAAAAACAAAAGGCACAACAATACACAGGCGTACAATAATGGCCTTTTAAAGCCTTTCATCTACTCGCTCCATGTCTCTTGGAAAAAGACTCGCCTCCCGAATATTTGGAAGATTGAGAAGTTTCATGGTAATTCTCTCAAGACCAAAAGAAAATCCTCCTTCTTGTGGCATTCCATACCGGAAAGCTTGAAGATACATTTCAAAACTCTTGGGATTCATGCCATGATCTTTAATGGATTTTGTAAGTTGATTGTAATCACTTATTCTCTGACTACCGCTTAAAATTTCAAGCCCTCTAAATAAAAGGTCGTAGCTTAGTGAATATTCCGGATCTTTTGGATCTGGCATAGTATAGAATGGCTTAGCAAGTGTTGGGAAATGAGTAATAATTACAAAATCGCTTGTATGTTTTTCTTTTGCCCATTTGCAAATATCGATCTCATCTTGCGGAGCTAAATCTTTCTCTTTCCTATTATCGCGTCCGAACTCTTTAAAAATAATTTCTTGTGACTCGCGAAGTGTGAGTCTTGGAATTTTCCCTAAGTGAATCTTTTCAATATTTGAGGACTCTTGTGCATATTTAAACATTGAAATTGTTATTTCTTCCAAAAGATTAAGTAAATCCTCAAATGAAACAAACCCAAATTCACAATCCATCTGCGTTGTCTCTGCAAGATGACGCGTTGTTACTGATGGCTCTGCTCTATAGGCATGAGCAATAGTCCATACCCGTTCAAAAACCGAAACCATTATTTGCTTATATAATTGTGGGCTTTGCGCAAGAAGAACTTTATGATCATAATAATTAACCGCAAAAAGTTCTGCTCCGCCTTCTGTTGATCCTGCGACAATTGTTGGAACAACAATTTCCATACATCCAAGTTTTTCTGCAGATTTTCTAAATCCTTCAAGCACTTTTGCCTGCACTTTGAAAATTTCCTGGATTTTGGGATGACGAAGAGTTAGCGAACGATTATCCAAAAGAGTTGGGAGCTCTAGATTGAGATCTTTTCCTCCCATATCAAAAGGTAGTGTTTCTGCCTTAGAGAGAATTGTAATTCCTGTAGCTTCAAGTTCGACTAACCCGGCTGGTGAAGTTTTGTCAATTGCATTGTCTGGCCGTTTTTTAACAATTCCTTCTATTCTAACTGCAAATTCAGGCTTTATGTCTTGTGCTATCTCATAGGAGCTTTGTGAAACATTGGCATTCACAACTATCTGAAGCATTCCTGATCTATCACGAAGCGTAAAGAACAGGAGTTTGCCATGATCTCGCCTCAAATGAACCCATCCCTCAACTGCAACTGACTTGCCAATATGATTAACTGTTTCTGAAATCAATGCGCGTTTTATTAATTTATCATTAATCATTTATCATTAATCATTTTATCTTACTTTCCACCTCTTGACAAGGTTTAACTATATTTCGTAAAATAGACTTTTGTCATATTTCAGTCAGCAATCCGTCAAGCTAAAAGTTTACTTTTTAAGATAGAATTTATTATGCCTAGTCACGAGTTTTTATCACAGCAAATTAAGCAAATAAGAAAAGCTATAGAGGAAGTGGCAGCAAAGAGAAGAGAGTCAAGACTTAATCAAGGTAAGATGCAAGAGCTTAGAGAAGTTGCAGAAACAACTGGCATTCCTATTAAACATATAGCTCCAGGTAAAAAACCAATAATAGTATATCCCTCTGAGTTAAGCATTATTAAAGCACGCACCGAGGAATACACAAATAATAAGGAGTTATTTTCTTAAATCTCTAATCTTAAGCTGTAACCTTTTATTTCCGTTCCACTCATTTTCATCAATTACATAAACAATATTCACTTTGTCGCCAATGTGAATTTTTGCTCCCCCCATCCCAAACCCGATCCCATCCAATGGGATATTTGATTTTTGATCTTTAATTTTTAATTTAAGGTGCTTTCCTTCTGCGCCAACTAATCTCATATCTTCAACAGCAACATTTCTGCTTATAAATGTGGGCTCCGGATTTCCCATCCCAAATGGTGCAAGTTTTTGCAAAGATTCGTATAACTTTATGTCAATAAAAGATAAAGGCAACTCGCAATCAATTCTAAGGCTTCGGGTAAGTAGATTCTCATTAAGTATTAATTCCGCTCTGTCTTCCAATATTTCCTGAAGCTTTACAAGCTTGGTAGTTTCAACAGTAAATCCCGCAGCCATAGGATGGCCTCCGGCATCTACTAAAAAAGAAGAATGCTCTCTGATAAATTCTATAATATTAAATCCACTAATTGACCTTGCCGAAGCGCGACTTATTTTTTCCCCAATTGATACAACTATTGCCGGCCGGTAAAATTGTTCCACCAATTTTCCAGCAACAAGTCCAATAACTCCCTGTTCATAAGTCTTGTGAGAAATAAAGATTAATTTTCTTGTTTCTTGTTTTTTGTTTTTTATCGCTTGTTTCGCATGCAAAACTGTTTCCAATGTCAGATCCTGTCTTTCTTTGTTGGTACTTCCCAAAAGTTTTGCCAATTCTTCTGCCCTTTTTTGATTGTTGGTACAAATCAAACGCAGACTATCCATGGCATACTCTAGTCTTCCCATTGCATTAAGACGGGGCGCAATCATGTGTCCTATTTCATAAACTCCTATTGATTTTTTTTCCAATCCCGCTTCTTTAAACAATTCCAAAAGCCCAACTCTTTTTGTCTTTTTAAGCGCTTCTAAACCGAACTTAAGAAGAGTTCTGTTTGCCCCTTTTAAAGGAACCAAATCCGCAACAGTTGCTAGCGCAACTAATTCCAGATGAGTATTATGTATTAAGTATTTAGTATTAAGTATTTTTCGGATCTCTTGAGATAGGATATAGGCAACGCCGGTTCCGCAAAGCTTTGTTGTGTGTACGATTGCTAAAGCATCAGGAAGTTTTTTTGATGGAACATGGTGATCGGTAATGATAACATCAATCCCCATTTCATTCGCAAAATCAACTGCTTTATTTGCAACAATCCCATTATCAACTGTAATAATCAACTTGCAATTTACAATTTTCAATTTTAAATTTTCAATTCCTCTTTGAGATAAACCGTAGCCTTCGTCGATTCTGTGAGGGATATAGGGCATCACTTTTGCTCCCATTGAATTTAGAGTTTCCCAAAGAATTGCTGTTCCACAAATTCCATCTACATCATAATCTCCAAAAACTACAATCTGCTCTTTATTTTTTATCGCCAGTTTGATTCTGACAATAGCTTTCTTTAAATTTTTATTATCTATTCCAACACTTTTAACAGTTACATTCTCAAGTTTTGGATTCAGAAACTCCTCAATTTCTTTTCTCGTTTTTATCCCACGATTAGCAAGTAAAACCTTAATTAATGAATTGATCTTAAAGCCTTTTTCCTTGACTTTGAACTTTGAACTTTGAACTTTGAACTTCACTTGCTATACTATATCAGGATGATAGAGCATATTCCACAGGAAATTTTGGATATTTACAAGAAGCTTATAAGAGCTACTTTTGAAGTATATTTGGTAGGAGGATGCGTTAGAAATATGCTCCTCAAAAAACCCGTAAAAGACTGGGATATGACTACAAATGCAACTCCGGAAGATCTTCTTAAGATTTTTAAGGAAGGTTTTTACGACAATAAATTTGGTACAGTTGGCATCCCAATTGAAATAGAAAAAGAGAATAAAGTTGTTGAAATAACTACTTTTCGTACAGAACATGGACATTTAGATAGCAGACACCCTCAAAAAGTTTTATGGGGAAAAACAATAGAGGAAGATCTTGCCCGCCGCGACTTTACAATAAACGCAATCGCCCTTCGACTCACTTTGTTCGCTCAGGGTAAACCCTCTTTTGAGCTTGTTGATCCTTATGAGGGGCAAAAAGATATCGACAAAAAAATTATCCGGGCAGTTGGAAATCCAAAAGAAAGATTTAAAGAAGATGCACTTAGACTTTTGCGGGCAATAAGAATCGCTACCGAACTTTCTTTTGTGATTGAAGAAAAAACTTGGAAAGAAATGCTTACCGATGCTTCGCTTATCGGTAAAGTGTCCGGAGAAAGAATCAGAATTGAGCTTTTGAGAATCTTAGGAAGTGATACGGCGTATGAAGGGATTATGCTTTTAAAAGATTCTAATCTTTTAAATCATATTCTTCCAGAATTAATGGAAGGAATTGGTATTTCTCAAAAAAGACCCGGCCGTCATCATGTTGATGATGTATTCACCCACAATGTTTTATCTTTGAAATTCTGTTCATCGACAGATCCGATAGTCAGATTCGCCGCCTTACTTCATGACGTAGGAAAACCAAAAGTAATGAGTAAGGATGAAGATGGGCTTGTAATTTTTTACAATCATGAAGTAAGTGGTGCAAATATTGCAAGAGAAATTTGCGACCGTCTAAAATTCTCAAGAAAAGAGAGAGATAAAATAGTAAATTTAATACGCTGGCATATGTTTACTGTGGACGAAAAATTATCAGATGCCGGAATAAGAAGGTTTATAAGAAGAATTGGGGTTGAAAATGTAAAAGACATGATGGATCTTCGAATCGGGGATAGACTGGGAGGCGGAACACAAACAGCAGAAAGTTGGAGACTGAAATTATTTAAAAAAAGGATTGAAGATCAATTAAAACCACTACCCTTCTCTATAAATGATTTGGCAATAGATGGGAATGATATTATAAAAGAACTTAAAATGAAACCAGGCCCAAAGATTGGCGAAATCCTACAAAAACTTTTTGGAGAAGTAGATGAAGACTTATCAAAAAATAAAAAGGAATACTTATTAGAACGCATAAAAGAACTCAATAAGGTATAATTAAATATATGGAAAATTTAAAATCAAAGTTAAAAGAAGAATTGAAACAATCAATGTTGGCAAAAGACGCACTGAAAACGTCTGTTCTTAGAATACTTATTTCAGGAATAACTTACTATGAAATTCAAAAAGGCGGAGCGGGATACGAAGCAACTGATGAAGATGTATTGTCTGTAATTTCCAAAGAGGCAAAACAAAGAAAAGATTCTATTGAACAATTTACAAATGCAAAAAGGCTAGACTTAGTTGATAAAGAAAAAAAAGAACTTGAAATGTTGCAAGTTTATTTACCCCAACAAATGGATGAAAATAAAATCCGTGAAATCGTCAAAGAAACAATTAATCAGACCGGAGCAAAAACAATGGCTGAAATTGGAAAAGTGATGGGAGCTTTAATGCCAAAAGTTAAAGGCAAAGCCGACGGAGCCCTGGTCAGCAAAATCGTCCGCGAAACTCTTACTTCTTGATTTCTTTCCGCTTATTACTAATTTCGTGCCACAAAACTAACAATGGTGAAGCATTGAAAATGGAAGAATAGGTTCCGCTCACTACTCCGATAAGAAGCGCTACTACAAACCAACGAATACTTTCTCCGCCGAATAAAAGCAGAGCAACCAAAACTAAAACAACAGTTAATGAAGTATTGAGAGATCTATCTATTGTTTGAATTATTGATTCATTAACAGTCTTTGGAAAATTCTCTCCTCCCATTTTTCTAAGATTTTCTCTAATTCTATCGAAGACCACAATCGTATCGTGAACCGAAAAACCGATAACTGTCAAAATTGCTGTTACGAAAAGCGAATCTACTTCAACTCCAAAAAAATGTCCGAGTATCGCAAAAGCTCCAACAACTACCAGCACATCATGAATAAGAGCAATAATTGCGCAAACTCCAAATCTTAAACTACTTGCAGGCTTGGGAACTTGCCTAAAAGACCAAGTGATATATAGAATAATTAAAATTGATGCCAAACCTACTGCCTTTAAGGCATTGAATGTCGTTTCTTGTCCTATTACTGGACCCACTGTTTCAAATTCACGTTGTTTAACGTCTTTAAACTCTTTTGTTAAACTATTTATAAATTTATTGTCTTGATTCTGATTAATTGGAGATGTTCGGACAAAAATGAGTTTATTGGATTTTTCTATATTGGCAACTTTTATATTCTCTTTTTTCAATATATTACTAACAGATTCTATATGCTTGTTTGAAACATTGTTATTGAAAGACAATGTCAGTCTGGAACCACCTGTAAAATCAATAGAAAGATTTAGTCCCCACAAAAAAAGCGCAATTATTCCAGGAATCAAAAAAAACAAAGATATTCCGAAATACCAATTCTTGTGTCCAATAATATTCATAAATTAATTTTTAACTACTAATTTTAATAGCGTTCTTGTTACAACAATTGCTGAGAACATAGAGACTAGTACTCCAATTGCCAGTGTCAAGGCAAAACCTTTAACCGATCCTGTTCCAAATTGATATAAAACAATACATGTTATAAGACTTGCGATATTGGAATCTCGAATAGATGTCCAAGCTCTGGAAAATCCCAACTCCAGACTATCGTGCCACGATCGGCCAGCTCTTCTTTCTTCTTTCACTCTTTCAAAAATCAAAATATTTGCATCAACAGCCATGCCGATTGACAAAATAAAACCTGCTATTCCCGAAAGAGTAAGCGTGATTCCATACGGAGTGATACTGCTAATTTTGAAAATTGATAATACAAGCAAAGTATAGAGTATCAGCGCACCACTTGCTACAACACCCAATTTTCCATACGAACAAATCATGAAAACGATTATTATAACGATACCCAATCCTCCTGCAAAAAGACTCTTTAGTAAAGAATCCTGCCCTAAAGTTGCATCAACAGCATGATGTTGCAAAGAAATAAGCGGAACAGGCAATACTCCCGCATTCAAGGATCTGCTTAAAGCATTTGCAGATTCTGTGGTAAATCCTCCACTAATAACAGCATCTCCTGTTAATATTGCTTGATTTACAGTTGGCGCTTCAATAACTTGTTCATTCAAAACAATAGCAACAATTTTACCCACATTTCTTTGAGTAATTTCTGCGAATTTTTTTGCACCAGTACTCCTAAATTTTAGCTGAACTTGCGGCTTACCGGTATTTGAATCAAAACCTACGCTTGTATCTTGTAAGTCTCTCCCGGAAAGATTTGTTTTTACGGCTTTTGGTCCTAAAATTTCTACTACCCCAAGAGGATATGCTGAAGGATTTAATCCTGAGCTTGCCGAAGGACTTGCTACTGCCGCACTACCACTTGCTGCAACTTCCCAAAAAGAAAGTTCCGAGGTTGTACCTATAATATTTTTTGCTTGATTTATATCAACACCCGGAAGCTCCACAATAACACGATATTCATTGCTGCTTACAGCGGTTTGCACAACCGGCTCAGATACTCCAAAATAGTTTATTCGCTGTTCGATTGCTGTTTTTACTCCCGCCAGAGCTTTGTCTTTTTGATCTGAAACAATATCCTTCATATCAGCCTTAAAAGTAAGACTGGTTCCTCCTGCCAAATCCAAACCTTTCTTGTAGGACATAGATTTTGTGAAAGAGAGGCTTACGGGAAGATTAACCAGAACTGAAAAAATTGCTAATGCAATAATAAACCAGAGGAAACCTTGTGGACTCTTTTTCATGCGAGCATACTTTCCTCGTCCCCGAATAACATAACACGGGAACCTGAAATAACAGATAATATAAATGGATCTCGTTTTTTCTTCCTAAATGAAAATTCTTCTTCCGTCATTACTGTATAATTTATTTCTCTTCCTAATCTTTTTTCTTCATCTCTTATAAGAAGGGACAGTTCCGGCAAAACAATTGTCCCAACAATTATTAAATCGACATCTGTTGGTTTCTTGTCTATTCTTCTTGCAAACCTTCCTGAAAACATTGCGTATTTTATTTTCCCAATCTTAACGCGATTTTTTAATATTCCAGCTCCCAAACCTGCTATCTTTGCTCCCATTCTTAAAAGATCGAAATAGAAGGGATAAATTTTAGACAATGAATAATACACTCTATTTGCCCGTGGCTCTCTAACAAGTATTCCTTTTTTCTCTAAAAATAAAAGCTCTCTTCTTACTGCGTTAATTTCGTCCCCAGTTCGGCGGACAAGTTCTCTAACATGATACATTTCTGAAGGTTGCGCCAATAAAACACTTAGTAATTTTATCCGCGATTGTGATGTAATTAAATCAGCTAACATAATTCAGCCCCTGATCTGTACTTACTTTACCGTTAGTATACCATCTGTGGGCAGAATTTCAAACCAGATAGTTCCTTTATCGAATTTTATAGGCGAACCGGTGCTATCAAAAAGAAGAGTCCTCGCAGTCCTACTGTCTTTCCTCCAAGTTCCGATAATTTGTTTTCCATCCATGAATATATTGGCTTTGCCGGACCCTTTTGTTCTATATAGTAAATGAGCATTGTTTTCATAACCATCGTTAGCATTACTTTCTATCATTGACAATACAACGATATTTTTTGCAGTTAATTGTTTTTTATTATTAAGATCTGTGTGAGCTACGCCTCCATTATTTCTTTTGTATATGTTAGCAACTGGTTCATATATCCAGTCTATGGCATAATCAGGATCTGTTTTCCAGAATTCCAAATGAATCTTCTGTGTCGCTGGACGCTCCCCTACCGGAGCATCTTCTTTAAAGCTGTATGGAGTAAAACCCTTAGTCCAGGAAACTCCATCTTCATCTTCAACTCCTAGTTTTCTTTTTGCTACAGCAAATTGCAAGAGCTTCTCTGTAGTTGAATACATTGTATGCTCTGTAGAAACAGGATGCCCAAGTCTATCATAGTCTCTCCAGAAAGTAGGAAAACCAATAGAAAACTGATTCATGTCATTTTTTCCTGCCCAACCATAGTTTTCGATTTGAGATAAAGCATCTGCAAGTCCATCTTGATTTGCTCCACCCACATGGACATATAGAGGACTATCTCCATATTCCGAAATGAAGTCTAGAAAATATGTGCGGGCGCTTCTGATTGGCCCAACTTCTTCAGCGCTATTACAATAGAATATGGAAAGAAAACGTGTTATTCCGCCCTCTGCCACGGCCTCATAAATAACATCAGCAGATGATAGGCCGGATTGAGGACGCGCATCTTGATGATTTTCTATCATTATTCCCAATGGCCTGTGTTGTTCCCACCAATTTTTTTGCTGTTTTGAGTAGAGTTCTCCATTCATGGGACATGGCTCTGTTTTGGGAAGAGTCTTATCAAATGCCAGTTTTCCAGATACTCCCGTTGTAGAAACGGTTGATTTAGAAGTCGAAGGTGTCGATTTTCCAGAAAAAAGTACGTAAGATGCACCAGTTGATATAAAATAAATAACAACAACCAGAACTGCACTTAATAATTGATTTTTGCTCATATTTTCTAAGACTTTGCTTCTTTGAGGGCTTTTTTCTCCTCATCAGATAAATTGTGTTCCAATGATTTGCCCTTCACAACTCTTTTTGCATACCATCTTGTACCACTTCGGGCATATAATCCAGAAATTATTACTCCCGTATCATTCCCGTCCACCAAGGACAAAATAAAACTTTGGTCTCCGCCAGTATCTTTAAAAGGATTAAATCGAACAAGTCCTATTTTTTGAATATGTAAAAGACCATCTTTTTGTATTTTATCACAATATGCTTTTAAAAAATCAATATCTTTTTTAGCAATACTAATATCTCCCAAAAGATTTTCTATCAGTGATTTAAAATTTTTCTCCTTTAGTCCCTGTCCCAGTTTATTGTAGTGAGACAAAGCCTTCCAAAGAAATAATGTTAAAGCAAGAAGCCACAAAAAAATAACAAAAAAAGAAAATAGAAGAAAATTGGAATCCATAGTATTAATATCTTAGCCTCTTGACAAGGCTGCTGTCAATAGTGTAGTCTTTTGCTAATATGGGACTTAAGCACAAAAAAACTCGTAAACAAAAAATAATTGCAGACTACCGTCATCAGATTTATGTTTTAGAAAATAATAATAAACCTATTAACATTTCCGCTCCTATCGTTAGTTTAGACATAAATTCTTATACTCATGTTTTTAACGACATCTTTAAAACAGGAATATTAACGTTTTGCATTATTGCGCTTCAATTAATTCTCCTTTTCATTTTGAAAAAACATATTTTTTCAATACCAAATCTCAACTATTAATGACTCGAGTTTAACTCGGCGAAGGGGGGTGAAAATAATATGGCATCAATGTATTGTGTAAAATGCAGAGCAAAAAGAGAAGATCCAAGTGCTCAAGCAGTTACAATGAAAAATGGCAAACCGGCAATGAAAGGCAAATGTCCAGTTTGTGGAACAGGAATGTACAGAATTGGAAAAGCCTAAAATGCTTGGAATATTTTCTTGAGAGAGTAGAAATTATTCCCTCAAGAACAAAGCAAAAGCCCCTTATCATATGTGGTGAGGGGTTTTTCTTTTGTTTTAAGGTTATATTATTTTCCTCTGTAGTGAACCAATTTGAAGACCTTGACTACTGACACATCCCATTCGTCAGCAATTTCTGCGCGGCCAAAACCTGCAATTTCCCACAAAGATTTTCCTAATGGATGACACTTGGGAACTATTTCACAAACCACAAGAAGTTGATCGGTTACAGTTCCTCTTTTTGGATCAATCAAGGCATTCTGAATTATCATAGGCTCTTTGTGCCAAAGCGTGAAGAAATAACGATATGCGTGATCGGAATTCCCGCCTGTAATGAGCGCAAAGTTAAATGGCTTATTGTCTGTTTTGTCAATTACAAATTTAGAGATTATCTCTATTTGCTCTAACTGCTTATTGGCCGAGGCTTTATAGGGAGGGGTTAGGCTATTTAGCCATATTAAAATTAAAAGAATCGCTATGCCCACAAACTTTCCTATTCTTTTTTTCCATAAATTTACAATAAAAAAACCAACAATAAAAAATGGCAATGGAAACATAAATCCGAAATAATAATCGTAAATAGGCTTTTTATAAAATCCAAAAAGTCCAACTCCTAAAATAAGCCAGATAAGTATAATGCTCAGTTTTGCGAAATCTGAAGAACGTAATTTGTATTCCCTGAAGCATTTAATTATTAAAAGCCCAACGCTTATTATCCCCAAAAGAAGTGTTGCGTAATACCAGACTACCATGTTTGGATCTGTGCTCAAAGTAACTTCTTCTAATTTAGGAAAATTGGTAACTAGCCTTCCAAAAATTCTAAAAAAAACATTGCCTATTGTCTCAAAAAAATGATTTCCGCTACCGGTATCCCCAGAATGAAAAATAAAATTAAATATACTTATTAAGTTTACGAAATTATGGCGTACTTCAAAGGCCAAAAATGGAATCCAACCAACAATAAAGCCTATAAAAACATATAGATATTGCCTTAATGATTTTAGGAAAAAAGCTTTTTTGAAATATGTGAATTGATATATCAGTATGTAAATTGCAATAATGCCCCCCACAAACAAAGCAAGATAATGCAACTGCATCAAAATTCCAAAGATAAATCCGGACAAAATAAACAGTTTAAAACTATTCTTTCTTAATGCTGTATAAATAAAATAAAGTGTTAAGAGGGAGAAAAAAGGCATAAGATTTGGATTCCAGGATGATCTGGAATAAGTTACAACCAGTGGAGAAATAGCATAAAGACCAGCTGCAATAAGACTAACGTTGCTGCCAAAAAATTCTTTTCCAATTTTATAGATCAACCAAACTGTTGCGATTCCAAAAAGAGCAACCATTATCGCAGGACCAACAGGATTATAATTAAACAACCAAAGAAAAGGAGCCATAAAATAATAGTAAGCTGGGCCTAGAAAAAATCCTCCAACAGATGCTGTAGGACCCAAAAGAGTCAAACTATCTAGGGCTGAGTCAATATTTCCACGAAATAGGAATCCAAATCCTTGCAAAATATTATATACCACCAATACATCCCTACCTTCATCTCCCAAAAAAGTCATGTAGTCCTTGATTCTGTAGAATCTATAAAAAGAAGCTATGGCAAGGATGAGGATTAGAATAAGTTTATCGTAATTTTTTGATAAAAATTTAAAAGGAGGCATTTTTATTTTTTTCTTTTCCAGATCACCTTACTATACATTGTAAAATTCCAAATTAGTAAGAAAAAAGTTCCGATTAGAAAATATATAAAATAATTTTCCATACCAAATAGATGGGTCGCTATAAAGATTGTACCTGTTTGTACAAAAAGAACTCCTATTCCGGAGCTCACATAAAATCCAACAAGTTTTAATAAGTAAGAAGAGCAATTATTACTCTTTCTATCTTTAAATGTCCAAAGATTATTAAAATTATAGTTAGAGAATATTGCAAATACTCCTCCTACCAGATTCGCAGGAGCGGGGTGCCAATTGGCATACTCTACCAATCCCCTCAGAACTACAGCATTGATCGTAAAACCCACTCCTCCAACAATTAAAAATTTGCCAAATTTTCCAAATATTAGCTCTTTTGCCCTTGAGAAGACAACGTAAGCAACTACATCCAATATATAGCCAAACGGAGCTATTTTTGAATTTCCTAAAGTTCTATCTCTAAAGTGAAATGGTACTTCTGCGATTTTAAATCCGTCTCTAACGGCTTTGTGAAGAAATGATATTTGAAATATGTAGCCTCTATAATTTGTAAGTTTATCTTTTTCCTTTAGGAAAACTTCTTTTCTTAAAGCCCTAAATCCTCCTGTCCAATCATGTATAGAAAACTTTGTAAATACAGTTCTAACAAAAAGATTGGCAACTATAGAAAATGTTTTTCGCAAAATTGGCCAATTGTGAGGAATGGAACCGCCATCACTGTATCTATTACCTACAACCATATCATATCCATCATCTATTTTCTTAAGAAACTTAGGAATCTTATACGGATCGTGTTGCAAATCCGCGTCTATTTCAAAAACAACATCTGCATTCATTTTTTCAACTGCATATGTCATTCCTCTAATATAGGCTGCTCCCAATCCCTTTCTTTCTCCAGTTGAGATATGAAGGTTTTTCCATTTTTTCATCAATTTTCTTACCTCATCCCCAGTGCCGTCTGGAGAATTGTCGTCAGCAACCAGAATGCTCATTTCATGATTCTTGATTTTTGGAAAAACCTCTTCTTCGAGTATTGTAATAAGACGTTCTATGTTGCCTTTTTCGTTATATGCTGCCGTGATAACAACAACTTTCATATTAGAGACTTTTAAAATAATCTATAGTCTTTTGTAAACCTTCTTCTGTTGCAACTTTAGGCTCCCAACCTAAAATTTTTTGAGCTTTGGATATGTCCGGTTTTCTTGCTTTTGGATCATCAAGTGGCAAATCTTCAAAAACTATTTCTGAAGAGGATCCTGTCAGCTTCTTAATAAGATTAGCAATATCCAATACCGTTCTTTCATCAGGATTACCCAGATTAAGTACTTTACCTTTTGTATTGGGCGCAAACATTGCTAAACTTATTCCCACAACCATATCGTCAACATAGCAAAAACTCCTAGTTTGAGATCCCTTACCGTACACCGTGATTGGATTATTCTTTATTGCCTGATTAATGAAATTAGAAACAACTCTTCCATCCTGCGGATGCATTATTGGTCCGTATGTATTAAAGATACGGATAACTCGAGCATCCATATTGTATTTTCTAATAAAGGCTAAGGTCATTGCCTCACCAAATCTTTTGCCTTCATCATATACGGATCTGATACCGTTTGGATTAACATTCCCAAAATAGTCTTCTTTCTGAGGAGATATTGCGGGATCACCATAAATTTCCGAAGAAGAGGTATATAGAAATTTAGCATTAAATTGTCTTGCTTGCTCCAAAAGATTATATGTACCAATAGAATTAACAAGTAAGGTTTCTATTGGAAAATTCATGTAGCTTTTTGGGCTTTTGGAATTAGGAGATGCTGGAGAAGCCAAATGAAAAACATAGTCCAATTTTTGCCCTAAGTTTTCTTGAATGGCTGGAATTGGTTTTATTATATCATGCTCTATTAATGTGAAGTTGGGATTCTTAAGAAAACTTTGTACATTATCCTTATCGCCAGTTAGAAAATTATCAACGCAGATAACTTTGTAATTATCGTCTAATAATTTTTTGCATAAGTGCGACCCAATAAACCCTGCTCCTCCGGCCACCAAAACAGTCTGCATAACATTTTATTTTTCTTTTTTCTCCAATCTTAGATCTTCCTTAACCATCATTTCGACAAGTTGCTTAAAACTCGTCTTTGGCTTCCACCCTAATACTTTTTTGGCCTTTGTGGCATCTCCTATCAAATAATCAACCTCTGCCGGACGCATATGAAGAGTTTTATTCGATACTACATATTTACTCCAATCGTGAATACCAACCGCTTTAAAAGCAAGGTCAAGAAATTCTTTTACGCTGTGGTTTTCTCCTGCTGCAACCACGTAATCATCTGCTTTCTCCTGTTGCATCATAAGCCACATTGCCTCAACATAATCTCCTGCAAATCCCCAATCACGCTTTGGCTCTAAAGCACCTAATTCAAGACGTTCCTGTTTGTGCAGACTAATTCGAGCTACTGCATGACTTATTTTACGGGTAACAAACTCTAGCCCCCGACGGGGCGATTCATGATTAAAAAGAATACCTGAACACGCAAAAATACCAAAACTTTCCCTATAATTTACAGTTATATAGTGACCATAAACCTTGGCCACTCCATAAGGACTTCTTGGATGAAATCTTGTTGTTTCTTTCTGCGGAGCTTCTGTTACTTTTCCAAACATTTCGGAACTGGAGGCTTGATAAAATTTTATTTTAGGATTTACTGTTCTGATTGCTTCAAGAAGTCTGGTTACTCCTAAAGCTGTAAATTCTCCTGTTAATACCGGCTGATTCCATGAGGTTTGGACAAAAGATTGAGCCGCTAAATTATAAACTTCATCAGGCTCTGCTTCTAAAAGAGCAGAAGATAAAGACCCCTGATCCAATAAATCTCCCTGTAAAATAGTAATTTTATCCTGAATATGCTCTATCCTTTCATTGTTAATGGTGCTTGATCTTCTTGTTGTACCAAAAACTTTATATCCTTTTGCGAGTAAAAATTCCGCTAGATACGATGCATCCTGTCCTGTAATCCCCGTTATTAAAGCTCTTTTCATAGAAAATACAATATCTTATTTTAGATTATATTTCGCCAATAGTCCAGCGTGTCCTTAAGAGTTTTATCTATTGAAATTTCAGGTTTCCAACCTGTCAATTTAGTAAATTTAGTTGCATCGCAAATTAAATCAGGATTATCACTTGGCCGAAGTAGCCCCTCTTCTTTTTCAATTTTTATTTTGCAAGAAGCTATGTCAACCAGCTTATTTAATATGTCAGAAATTTTATACGAAGTTCCACTGCCTATATTATAGACCTCTCCAATTTTTCCTTTCTCCATTACGGTTGCGTAGGCACGAACTATATCCTTTACGTTGGTAAAATCTCTTTTTGCTTCCAAATTTCCAACTTTCAATATTGGTTCTCTTTTCCCCTTCTCTATCTCTGCAATTTGCTTGGCAAAAGAGGACACAACAAATTGAGGAGACTGTCTTGGACCGATATGGTTAAAAGGTCTCACTCTAATTATTTTTAGGTTGTAAGATAAAAAATATGTAAGCCCCAAAAAATCTTGCGTTATTTTTGATACGGCATAAGGACTGGTTGGCATTAATTTAGTTTCCTCATCTATTGGAAGGTCTTTACTATCTACCAATCCATAAATATCCGCTGAGGAAACAACTAATATTTTTGTATTCAATAAATTTTGCTGTCTTACTGCCTCCAAAAGGTGAATCTGTAAAGAAATATTATTTAGTAAAGTCTCTGTTGGAATACTAAAGCTTTCAGCCGGTGAAGTCAAAGCAGCTAGGTGAAAAATTAATGAAGGAGACGTATCTTTAACAAGTTTGAAAACATTTTCTTCTTTAGATAAGTCTATTTTTATAAGATTAATCCTATCTTTTATAGTTCCAACATTTGCTAAGCTGTCATCAAATAAGTAAGTTCCTGAAACTTCATATTCTTTTTTAGCAACTAGATATTCAGCAAGATAACTCCCCGCAAATCCGGTGAGTCCCGTAATGAGAACTTTTTTTATAGGAGAATTCATCGGCCAACTCCTATATATATGAATCCCATTTCTCTTAATTTTTGTGGCTCGTAGATGTTTCTTCCATCAATTAGGTTTGGGGTTTTCATAAGTTTTTTAAGGTTTTTAAGATTCATTTCCTTAAATTCATTCCATTCGGTAACTATTATTGCAAGATCGGAGTGTGTAGCCGCATCATATGGGCTTTTGCAAAATGCAACATTTGTTAACAATCTCATTGCATTTTTTGTGGCTTGAGGATCATAAGCTTTTATTTTTGCTCCATCTTTTTGCAAAAGCTCTATTATCGTAATTGCCGGAGCATCTCTCATGTCGTCTGTATCCGGCTTGAATGCAAGCCCCAAAATTGCTATAGTTTTCCCCCGGACATCTATAAGAATACGTCTTGCTTTCTGTACAACATCTCTTTTTGCTCTATCATTAATTCTCTCTACCTCCTCCAAAAGAGAAAAAGAATAATCGTAATCCTTGGCTATGGAAATTAAAGCTCTGACATCTTTAGGAAAACAGCTTCCCCCATAACCGGGGCCCGGGGATAAGAAATACTTTCCTATTCTCTTATCCATTCCAATGCCAGCTAAAACTTGAAGTGCATTAGCGCCTGAAAGCTCGGAAAGTTTGGCTATCGAGTTTGCATAAGAAATCTTAGTTGCAAGAAAGGAATTGGAAGCGTACTTTATCAACTCAGCTGTCGCAAGATTAGTTAAAACAAGAGGAGATTTTATTGGCTTATGAAGTTCTATTAAAACATCTCTTGCCTTTGCGCTATCTGTACCCATAACTATCCTATCCGGATTAAGCGTGTCGGAAATTGCTGTTCCTTCTCTCAAAAACTCCGGAACCGAAGCAATATCGAATTCGGTTTTTGCAGGTTTTACTTCATTTATAATTTGTTTAATTTTTTTGTAAGTTCCGACCGGTACAGTGCTTTTTGTGGCAATTACAGTATAGTTTTTGAGGTTTTTCCCTATTTTTTCTGCTACATTCAACACTGTAGATAAATCAGCATCCCCCATTTTGGTTGAAGGAGTACCAACAGCTATAAAAACTATAGATGAAGCAGGAATAGATTCTTTATAGTCAAGGGTGAAAAGAAGTCTTTTTGCCTTAACGTTTCTTTTAACAATCTCTTCAAGTCCAGGTTCGTAGATTGGGAGTATCCCTTTTTTGAGATTTTCTATTTTTTCTTTTGTGTGTCCGATAACCCAAACAGTATTGCCCAAATCTGCAAAAACAGAAGCAGTTACCAAACCTACATATCCATGCCCTACAAATGTAATAGTCATAAATTAATTTTCAATTTAAAATTTTTAATTTTTAATGAATTTTAAATGTTTCAATTTTAAAATTTAGATTTCAATGAAAATTTCTAATTTAGAATTTCAAATTATCCCTTGTCTTTTAATCCCTACCAAGCCTTCTTCAAATGTCTTCATCCGAACACCTAATTTAGTTATTCTATCATTTTTTAGTCTCAATTGAAAAGGCCTAAGTGCACGATCTTTAAAGAACTTATCTCTCGTAGTTTTACTGACTTTTGATTTATCTAGCTTAAATTCATCTGCTATTAAATTTGCAGCCATATATGGAGTAAGGCTTTGATTTCCAACAACATGAAATATTCCTTGAGAGTTATTCGTAATAAGATTATCCAATGCAAAAGCTATATCATCAATAAATGTTGGTGTGAAAATATGATCGGCAACTGCTACAACAGAAAGACCTTTTTGTAATCTATTAAGAATAGCGCGTGCGAAATCTATTCGCTCGAATTTCGCCCTATAAGGATATGCAATCCTGGAAATAATCCAAGGGGTTTTTAAATTTTGAACAATTTTTTCCCCCTCATATTTTGTCTGAGCATACCAGTTGACTGGATTAGGAATATCATTTTCGTCGTAAACTTCTTTTTCCCCATCAAACACAAAATCGGTTGAGATGTAAATTAGTTTTTTATTAGTTTCCAAACATGCATCTGCGACGTTTTGGGTTCCCAAAACATTAATTCTCCAGGCTTCTCCATTTTCTCCCAATACCTTATCTTTTTCGCATCCATCAACATCAGTTTTCGCAGCCAAATGAAGAACAATTTGAGCATCCGAGATTTTTATTTTATTAATAATATTTTCCCGATCCGTAATGTCCACGTCCGAAAATTCAAACTCATATTTATCCTTCAGGAGTTCAACAATTCTCGACCCAACTAAACCTCTTAACCCCGTCCCCAAAACCTTCATTAAATAATTATATCAATAAATAAAATCTAAATCATCAAGGCTTGAAAATTTTTCATGAATAGATATTTATTTATAAAGAGGCTAAGATTGCAGAAGATGTATGACCATTCAGTAAACCTGCTTTAGCCAAAGCTTTTACCTCGACAAGATTGCACCATCGATTCCTTCCACTATTAGGCGTTAACTTTTCAAACAGCGTAGGATCTACTATTTGCAATATAAACCCTATGTTTGTCGCATCGATTCTATTTGCATCAGCATAAGGTAGAGAAAAAATATCTAAAATCCCCATTCTAAATATTTCATAGGGACTTTGTCCTGGAGCAAGACTTGTTATCAAATCAAAAAGTTGAGGATCCAAATCTCTGTTTCCGCTAATTATTCCTTGAAGTTTAGCTGCTGATGTTTGAAATGGAGTTCTGGCAAGGACTCTTTTTGGCGTATGAGCAAATGGCTCCTGAGCTACTGTTAAAAGAATATTTTCGTATGGATCCTTAATTGCACCAACAAAACCGCTAATTTTAACTTGTTCTGAACCTTCCTTTGTAGGAAAATTTACTAAACCTTCTTTCTGCATTAACCCAGGCTGAATCCATTTAAAATCAACGGTTCCGTCTGGTTTATATCTGGTAATCGTTTGTCCTTTGAGGGTAAAAAAAGATCCATCTACGCTATACACTTCATCTTCTTGGGTCATTTCTTTTTTCCAGTTTTTTCCATCAGTAAGAGGAGCATCCTCTGAAGTCATTTCTCCAAAATTAATCCTAAGCTGTTCTTTATACCAGTTGCTTATACTTGCTAATTCAGGTCTTGCCAAAACAAGCTCTGTTTGGATATTTCTAAAATCTGATTGTGGAACCTCTGCTGACATATTTCACATATTTTAAGACAATTCGAAGAAGAAATCAAACAAAATTACCCTATTCCCCATATTGCTCTTTGTAGTATTTTTGATAAGAGCCGTCTTTGACGTCTTTCCACCATTTCTCATTATCCTTGTACCATTCAACTGTTTTTGAAAGATATTCATCGAAATCATGAAGAGGTTTCCATCCTAATTCATTTTGAATTTTTGACCAATCTACAGCATAGCGGCGGTCATGTCCTGGCCTATCTTTAACATATTCTATAAAACTTTCGTCCTTTCCCATTATTTTTAGTATTTTCTTGATTACTTCAAGGTTAGAGATATCCTGCGTCATTCCTCCAACCAAATACGTTTCCCCAACTTTGCCTTTATTTATAACCAAATCTATTGCTCTACAATGATCTATTACATAAAGCCAATCTCTTACATAAAGACCATCTCCATATACTGGAACCTTTTTATTCTCTAATAAATTAGTTATTGCCAGAGGAATAAATTTTTCCGGAAATTGAAATGGACCAAAGTTATTTGAGCAATTGGTAATAGTGATTGGCAATCCATAAGTTGCATGATAAGCTCTCACTAAATGATCTGAGCCAGCTTTACTCGCTGAATAAGGACTCCTGGGGTTATAATTTGTTCGTTCATTAAATTTATCCGATGAATTAAGATCTAGGCTCCCATAAACCTCATCTGTAGAGATATGATGAAAACGTTTAACTTTGTGTTTTAATGCCATATCCAAAAGCACCTGTGTTCCAACAATATTCGTAACAATAAAATCTGAAGGTTTTTTTATTGATCTGTCAACATGGCTTTCTGCAGCAAAATGAACAACAATGTCTACGTCTCTCATCACCTGTTCCGCACTATTTAAATCACAAATATCCCCATATAGAAATTTGTAGCTCGAATTCTTCTCAATTTCTTTTAAATTTTCCAAATTACCAGCGTAAGTTAAATTATCAAGATTTATAATCTGATCATTTGGATAATTTTTCATCCAATAAAGAATAAAATTGGATCCAATAAATCCCGCTCCACCAGTTACCAAAAGTTTCATATTATTTTAACTATAATTTTTTCTGAGATTTTAATTTGTCCAACATCAGTATTCCTATCATGCTGGCTGAATGATTAATTTCTCCTATCATTACCTTCTCAACAGCTACGCTTAAAGGCATTTTTACAACTGATATTTCCTCATCGTCATCTAGATTATTATCTCCCATTTCCAAACCTTTTGCCAAAAAAAGATTTATTGCCCCCTTAAAAACACTGCCTGCCATTTGAATTCTTGCTATCTCTTCTATACTCTGAGCTTCTATTCCAGTCTCTTCCTTTAATTCTCTTTTTGCAGCATCAATAGTTGTTTCTTTTTTCTTGATGTAGCCCGCTACTGCTTCTAGAGATGTTTTATTTAATGAATATCTATATTGCGAAACTAAATAAATTTCGTATTTATTCGTTAACGGAAAAACAGAAACAACCGGGGTTCGTTCCGCTTCATGATGAATTTTTCTTTTTCCCGTATTGCTTTCGAATTCTATTTCCTTAACACTAAAGAACTCTGCTCTTAAAATAGATTTTTGAGAAATAATTTTCCATTGAGTCATTGCAGTTCACCATTCTTGACTTTTTCAGCAACCATGTTATTTGCCCTCAATAGTTCATCATGCGATGTGCCCGGATCTATCCACCAATTAATCATTTTGCATTCCAATGTTCCTTCCCTAAGATAAGAATTATTTAGATCTGTTATCTCAAGCTGGCCTCTGGCTGAGGGCTTTAGTTTGCCTATAAAGTCAAAAACTCGATCATCATACATATAAATTCCTGTCTGGGCAATTCGAGACTTAGGGGCATCAGGCTTTTCTTCAATCGACAGTACTTTTCCTGATTTTTCTATTTCAATTACCCCATATTGCTTAGATTCTGTATCCATATCTATGCCAAAAACCACTGATCCTTTTTCTTTTTTTTCAAATTGGTCAACGATTCTTTTTAAATCAAAATTGAAAATATTGTCTCCCAAGAGAACCAAAATTTTTTCATTTTTTGAAAATTCTTTAGCAAGCTTTAAGCCATCTGCAATACCTCCTGTTGGATTTTTTTGTATAGCATAATAAAGTCTTAGACCGAATTCTTCACCACTACTTAAAAGGTTTGTAAAATCTCCAGCATGATAAGCTGAGGTAACAATCAAAACTTCCTTTATGCCAGCCTTTTTCATTGCCTGTATTGGATAATAAATCATTGGCTTATTGTAGATGGGAAGCAAATGTTTGTTGGTGACCAGCGTCAATGGTCTCAACCGCGTTGCAAGTCCTCCTGCCAAAATAATTCCTTTCATATAGTACTTAAAAGAAAAAATATTATAGTCAAACCAAAAGCTCCAATAAGTATATATTCTATCACAATTTTTACAGAAAGATCATGATTTATCAAATGATGTATGATGCCCCATAAAACGTAGAAAAAAGTAGTAACAACAACTGTTCCAATCTGAAAACTCCTATTTGAACTATTATAAACCAATAAAAAACCGAGAACAAGAATAACAACAAGAGATAAATAATACAGGCTGTGCTTGGATAAACGAGTAAACATTAAATGAGTACCCCCTTACTTAATATTCCAACTAAAACCATTATAAGAATAAGATATAAAATATGATCAATGTTATGTCCAACAAAACGCATGATTTTTTTCTTTTCTACGATAATCATATCCAATAATAGAACAGAAATAAATAGAAAAACAATCGCTACGGTTATATTTGATGAAAAAGATACACTATTAATAACAGGCTCTCTATTTTCAGATACCGCCTGTTTTACAGCAACATTTGTCTTCGCTGCTTTTGCAATTTCCTGTACTTTGCCTTTAGCAATAGGCATATTCAAATTACCGAGTTCCTCAACTATCAAAACTGTTTCTTCTCCGTTTAGCTTTCCTATTTTTACTGCAAATCCTACATCCCGGTAATTTGAGGAAAGCATATTGTTTCTGTGATCCGGACTTGCCATCCATGCTCTTATCACATCTTCTGCAGTGGAGAAACCCCTTGCCAGATTTTCGCCTGCATAAACATATCTATATCCGGAAGACTTAATAAAAACCCAAGGAGTTTTACCACTGGGAGAGTTGTGTGCCCAATAATCATATTCAAACATATCTTGAGCTTTGTTTGAGGCTGCCTGAGAAAGCTTCTCGTTAAAGATCAAGGACCCAACACCAACACTTTGTCTTTCTTTGTTGGTTAGTGTAAGAAGTTCTTCGGAAGATATATTCACTTGTATGCCTAAAACAGAGGGGAATTTTGCTTTTACTGTCTGTATAAAAAAGCTTGTTAGAAGAAGAAATACTATTGATAAAAATAAATTTGCATGGTGTAGAATTTTAGCCCGATGATTGTTGGACTCTTTTGGAGTAAAAAGATGAGAGAAAAATTCTTTCATTGCAAATCCATTATATCACGTATAAACGGGAGAGATTATTGCCCCGTTCTTTCCATTAACTGGGATTTTGAGAACAAAAGATAAGGCATTGGCAATAGCGAGGCCAACTCTCAAGCCAGTAAATGATCCTGGTCCTGGATTAATCTTAATTCCGGAGAGATCTTTTGGCTTTAATGAGTGTTTCCTTAACATTTTATCAATCATTGGAAGTATAATCTGCGTCTTATTGGAAGCTATCTTTTCAGTTTGAAAATATTCTTTATTATTTATTTTTAAACCTACCGTAATCTTTTTATTATCCGACGTATCTAGAATTAATGTAATCATATTTTCACTATTCCTTGTCTTACAACTTTCCAGGGCTTAACCGTACAATCAATTATAGTTGATTGTTTTCTAAAAGTGCATTCACCATTCAACACAAAATCTACTTTTGTAAGTAACTTTTTATTGACTTCCGAGATAGAATAAGGAGTAGGTTCTCCTGAGAAGTTTGCTGAGGTAGCAAGAATCGGAAACCCAACTTCTTTAATAATATTCCTAATGTCATTGTGATCCGGAAGTCTTACAGCAAGAGAATCTGTTCCTGATCGGACAATACTTGGAACTTTTTCAACATCGCATTTTAAGAAAACAGTTAGTCCACCCGGCCAATATAAATTGAGTAAATTCAGCTGAACATTTTTTGGGATTGATATATATTTTTTAGCCATTTGCATGCTATCCACAAGCGCTAAAAGTGGTTTGCTATAATCTCTTTTTTTAATATCGAACACCCTTTTCACTGACTCGACTGCGTCAATTCTACAACCAATTCCAAACGCGGTATCTGTTGGAAAAATAACTACTCCACCATTTTTAAAAACTCTAATTGCTTGCCAAGCTTGTTTGTCCATGAGTCCTAATTATACCTTTTTTCTTTTCTTAATGAATTTATTGAGCGAAGATTTTTTTATGAGGTAACGTCCTCCAAATTGTATCGCTTTAATTTTCTTCTCTGAAATATATTTATAGATTGTTAAAGCGCTTAACTTTAAAAAAACTGAAACTTCTTTGACATTGAGAAAATTTGTTTCGACCGTATAATTCATTATTTAAGTTGAGAACAATATATATCATACAAACATTATGTTGTCAAACTAAACGCAACTTTTCTTGCATTGTCCTTTTCATAAAAAAATTTAACATCAATTCTTTTTGCAGGCATTAAACTTTTCAATTTTTCCGCCCATTCAATCACAACAATATTTTCTGGACTATTTACAATCTCTTCAATCCCTAAATCTTTAATACTCTTTTTATCATCAATTCTATATAAGTCTATGTGATAAAAATTTCTAACTCCTAACTTATAACTCCTAACAATTATAAAAGTTGGCGAAATAATTCTACTTTTTATTCCAAGTCCCTCCGCCAATCCTTGAACAAAAGTTGTCTTACCAGTCCCCAAATTTCCATAAAGACAAACAATATCACCTTTTTTCAGTATCTTTGCAAAATTAAAACCAAGCTCTTTCGTTTCTTTAGAACTTTTGGTTATGTAGATTTTTTTCTCCATTTTAAGAAAATAAGTATACCACAGGCAGCCGTAAAAATAATCCCAACAATAATCATTAAAATGTTTGGTAAATTATTGTTCTTATTTTTCGTCTCATTTGAAATAAGTATATCTGCGCTGGGAATATCTGTTGGCGAAACTGTTTCCCCGCTTTCCGTACTCTCTCCCAAAACATCTGTTGGCAGAGGCTTTGAGGTAGGTGTCGCTGATGGTTTTGAAGTTGGAGTATTTGGAATTATTGTAGGGGTTGGTGTTCTGGCTGGCGTTGGAGTTTTTGTTGGGGTTGGCGTACTAGTCGGAGAAGATGTCGGTGTTGGAGTCGGAGTTGGGGCGGGAGAAGAGGTTGGAGTGGGATCAGGCTCATTAAGGTTTATGCCTAAATTATTGTCAGACCAATTAACTGAAGATAAATTACCTCCACTTGTAAAGTAATAAAAACCGATCTTAAACTTGTATCCTCCTTCCCCTTTATAGCCACTATCAACAAAATCACTCTTTGCTATTATTGATCCATCCCATTGGCCAATTTGAATTGATTTTTGATTTAGAGTAGAGTCTCCATTTTTAATCCAATTGTCTCCATTTTTTGTATATCCAAAATAACTAGCGCTTCCTTCTTGATAAAAAGCACCCTTTATATAAATCGTTTCTCCGTTTGTAAAGCCAGAAGCTGAAGCAATTAAGGTCAGTTCCTCATCCCCAAACAAGGAGTCTTTGTTAGCAGATATTGTCAGGTTTCTTGCAGCGAAAACGGAATTAAAACATGACAAATAAAATAAAAACGCAATAAATACAACTATTGCTCTCATCCTCTAAAAATAAATTCTAAGATTAATTAACTACCATATGTAAATACCAAGTAACTAATCCGCTATCATGAATAACTTTACCATAATAAAGCTTGCCATTTGAACAGTTATATGATCCACCATAAAGCTTGCCAGATTTTACTGATTTCACAGTTGAGGACGAAGAGTCCATATCAATTCCGGTATGGATTCCGCCTGAATAAAAGGTTTGAGCAAATCCGTGAGAACCGTATCCCTGATGGACAACAACTGGCTCATTTAATGGCCAGGGCAAATCTCCCGAAGGATTAATTGTTCCATAATAACTATAGCTATCAGACCCATAATCATATGAAAAGTTAGCAGACTTTAAATAATTATTAGGATTTTGAACTACGCCATCTTTTTGAACCTCAAAATGCAAGTGGGCTCCCGACGAACACCCAGGACTAACACTATGAGAAGCTATAAAACCAATAGCATCACCTTGATTAACATCTCTTACATATGCATCTGCTCCTCCACCAAATACTACAGCCCTTTCAGCCTTAGCTTGCGAAAGAAGCTGTTGATATGTTGCTTCATCGGCTTGCGTTGCAAGTAGAAGTTGCTGTTTTGCAACCTTTTGCTGTTCTAGGTTCTTGCTATATGTCTCTAGCTGTAATTTAAGGGATTCTACCTTTTTCTTTTTTGCTTCGAAAATTTCTTTTTGGTTGGCATAATCATTTTTTGCCTGCTGAACATCATAAATTAACTTCTTATCGTGTGCTTGCGCTATTCTAAGATAATTTAATTTTGTTAACAAACTAGAGGCATCATGGAAAGATAAAAGCATTTCCAACGGCTGGACGCTTCCTGCTTCATATGTTGCAACAATTCTATTGAGTAAAACTTCAGTAATTTTATTTAGAGAATCCTGCAGCGTTGATATCTTTTTTGTTGTTGTGTCTATATCAAGCGTCAAATCTAATATTTCCCTTTTGTTTGTCTCTATTCTCGCTTCTGTTAATTTTCTCTGACTATCCATTATGGAGATCTGAGATGAGAGAGTTTTGGTCTGACTTTTCAGGTTCTCAACTTTATTTTCTAAACAAGTAACTTTTTCTTGACTAGTTTTATCATCACATTCGGCAGCCTGAGCGATTATCGAGGTGTTAAAAAAAACTAATACCTCAAGAAGAAAGAATATAAATAGTATTTTTTTTATCATAAACCATATTATTTCAGATATCTAAGTACTGCCACAAAACTGGAGAGCGTTCCCAGAATGATAGCAACCATTATTTCTATACCCAACAAACCAAATATAAAAACTAAAGGCAGGGGGAAAATCGGAATTCCTTTAAGGAAGGACGACAAGAATGGAGTTGCGTACCACAATGCGCCTGTCGAAATTAACCAACCCAATATCGCCCCAATTCCTCCATAAAAAATTCCCTCAAAAATAAAAGGCCACCTAATATACCATCCGCCTGCGCCAATAAGTCTCATAATTGTTATATCTTCTTTTTTCTGCGATATTTTTACACCAATAATAATCACCATAATAAAAATAGAAACTAGAGATAAAACAATTATCAATCCTAATCCAATAGTTCTCAGGGCATTTGTCCAGGAGGTTAAAACGGAAACTACATCTTTTTGAAAGACCACATCGGAGACCAACGGAGAATTTTTAAGCATATTATTTATTTCAGACAAATCTTCAATTTTTACAGTTGATATCTCTAAAGATGCAGGCAAAATGTCCGCAGTTACCAATTCCAAAAGCAGCGGGTCATCTTTATTTTGCTCCTTATAAATCTTAAGAGCGTCTTTTTTGGAAACAAACTTTATGCCCGAAATCTTATTGGTTGTCATAAGACTATCTCTGAGATTGTCTATGTCGGCTTGCTTTACTTCGTTTTTGAAAAACGCAGTTACTTGAGGACGGGACTCAAAATAACTAATTGCTTTTGAAGATCCATATAGAAGAAAAGTGAAAAATGATATAAATAAAAAGGTAAGAGTCATAACAAAAACCGCAGCAATTGCCTGATATGGAGAACGTCGAATGTTTCGCCATGTAGTCTTAAAAGTCTTCATCTTCCTCCTTTTTTTTCTCTACCTTTATATTATCCGATTTAGGAGAAGAATGTATTGGGGCTGTATCTTTTGCTAATTGACCTTTATTTAAAGATATTATTCTTTTGGAAAGCGCTTTTATAATATCTTCATTATGAGTCGCCATAATAATAGTAGTACCCTTCTTATTGATTTCCGATAAAAGCTTTACAATTTCCATTGCTGTTTGCTGATCTAAATTTCCGGTTGGTTCATCTGCCAAAATAATATCTGGCTCCAAAGTTAATGCTCTTGCAATTGCAGCTCTTTGGAGTTCTCCTCCTGAAAGCTGAATGGGAAATTTATCTTTGTGAGGACCAATTCCAACTTTCTCCATTATTTCCTCGACAATCTTTTTTGCAGCAATAGCATTTATTCCCGAAACCTCAAGAGGAAGAACAATATTTTCAAAGATAGTTCTATCCATTAATAACTTTAAGTCTTGAAACACTACTCCTATCTTTTTCCTAAGATGCGCTACCTTATTCATGGGAAGTTTTACGATATCCCAATTATCTACCACAATTTCGCCACTCGTTGGAAGAGATTCACGAGTCAAAAGTCTAAAAATTGTAGTTTTTCCTGATCCGGTTGGACCTACCAAAAAAACAAATTCCCCTTTTTCCACCTCAAAACTAATATCCGAGAGAGCAAAAACTCCAGTACGAAATTGTTTCGAAACTTTAATAAGCCGTATCATAATTGGATTTATAAATTGATAAAGACTAGAGGCTACTCTAAAACCTCAACTCGGCCCACATCCATGAGCCAACCTGCGTACTGTGCCTTTTGAGTCTCTCCCCAAACTTTGATCTTTTTACCGACAAATTTAGATAAATCTACGCTTGAAGATGTCAGGTAAACATTCTGACTCTCTCCTCCGGGACGAACTAAATGAAATTGTCCTTCTCCGTTAATCCCTCCTCCTTTTAAACTTCCACTTGCAGTATCCTTAAAAAGTTTTGTATCGTCCGATCCTACAATAGTTCCTTTGGATATTTTGGAGGAATCTATTGTGCCTGAAGTAAGTGTATTACCGCCGCTTTTTTTATTGCTCAATACATACCCTGTCATTGCTCCCAAAACTATGGCAATAATAAGAAAAATAAATAGGTTTTTCGTGAAAATAGAATTCATATTCTCAGGATTTTGAGAGATCTTTGGATTTTGAATTAACTGCTCTTTAGCTGTCTTATCCTTATCCATTTCTATATATCTAGTAAAGCACAAAGTCCAACTTTTGGCAACCGTTAAAGTTTGCGCAATTCTTCATCTATAAACTCATCCAGATCTCCGTCCAGGACCGCGTCTGTGTTGCCGGTTTCAAAATTGGTTCGGAGATCTTTGACCATATGATATGGGTGCAAAACATAGGATCTGATTTGGTTTCCCCACCCGGGAGTTTTGTATCCGCCTTTTAATTGTTTTTCTTGCTTTTTCCGCTCTTCCTCTTTAACAATCCAAAGTTTGGCTCTCAAGATCTTAAGCGCATACTCCCTATTTTGAGCTTGAAATCTTTCAGTTTGCGCAGTTATTACAATTCCTGTTGGCTTGTGTTTGAGCCTTACTGCAGTTGAGACTTTATTGACATTTTGCCCTCCATGTCCTCCTGCTCTAAAAAAATCCCATTCCAAATCATCCTCTTTGATTTCTATTTCTGCATTATCGCCAATATCCGGCAGCACCTCAACCAAAGCAAAAGATGTTTGACGTAGATTGTCTGCATTGTAAGGAGAAAGCCTAACCAAACGATGAACTCCCGCTTCACCCTTTAGATATCCGTATGCATATTTTCCGGCGACTGTTATTGTAACGCTTTTGTACCCTGCCTCCTCACCAAATGTCTCATCTATTATTTCCGACTTGAATCCTTTTCTTTCACAATATCTTGTATACATTCTAAAAAGCATTTGCGCCCAATCCATTGCTTCCACTCCACCTTGTCCTGCATGAATAGATAAAATTGCAGAGCTTTTATCATAGGATCCTCCGAGATAAAGGTAGACTTCCAATTCTTCCAATAATTTTTTCGCCTCCTCAAATTTATTATTTATTATTAACTCTTTGAGCTCTTCTGCTTTTGCAATTTCGCTTTGTAAATCAGACATTTCCTTCATTTTGGAGGCAGCATTCTTGTGATCTTGCCAGAAATTTGGCTTCAAACTTTCGGCCTCTATCAATCTTATCTCCTGCCGCTTACGATCAGCATCAAACTTTTCTAATAATTTTTTAACTCTTTCTTTTATCTCATCCATAGTTAATAAACGCTACAAACCGCAAACTTTTTTACAAATTTCTTTCGCCTGATTGCCGGGATATTGCTCTAACGACTTGATATCATTAATTATTTTTTGAACTTGAGGAGAAGAAGATGCAACCTCCACAATGTTTAATCTTGATACTTCCTGTTTTAAGCTATTTATTTTTTCCCTCACTGCTTCTTGTATATTGAAGTCTTTATCCTGACTATTTTCTAATTTTGCGCTTGTTGTACCCTTAACCGATTTTAAAGAATTCAAAGGTGATGATGATTTACTATCAAGAATTTTAGTTTTCAAGAAAAATCCGGCAATTATCAATGCTAATAATATAAAGCTAGTAGCAAAAACTCTCTTTTTATTCCAGACGCTTACTTCTTTTACTTGGTCCATGGAAATATTTTAACACAGATTATAGCAACAACAATGCTAATTACAAAACTTCCTAAAATATCAATTGGGTGATGCACGCCTACATATACGCGGCTCATACCTACCAGAAAAGCTAGGATAAACAAAATAAAACCCAATTTCCGATTAAATAAAAAGACAATGGATGCAAAAGCAAAGGCTATTAGCGAATGATCCGATGGAAAACCATTGTTTGCCGCATGATAAATTAACGGAGTAAAATGTTTTACTACAAATGGCCGGGGATTGTAAAAAAATGAACTTAAAATTTTGGCAATAATTAATACTGATGATAAATAAATTAAAGAAAATATAAAAATTCTTTTATTAATTTTTTTTACTATGAACCATAAACTAATAACTACTATAATCAAATATAAATACTTAGCCGAAAAAATCATGAATATGCTTAACATTGTGATACAATAATAACATGAATTTAAAATCTCTACAGGAAAAAATAAAACTACTAAATATTAAAACTAGTCCTCGCTACAAACTATATTCTCAAGAAGAAAAAGAAATCTTAACTAAAACAGTGAAATTAAACGAAGAAGTTGGCGAACTTTGTAATGATATTTTATCAATTCTTAAACTTCAAAGAAGATCCAAGCTTCTAAAATTTGATAAGAGAAATATGTATGAAGAATTTGCAGATGTTATTATTACTGCAATGCAATTGGCAATCGTAGCAGGCGTAGATGTAGAAAGAGCAGTTGGAGACAAATTGAAAAAAATTGAAGAAAGATATATGAAAGAAACTCCCAAAAATTCATAGAAATTTCTTATTCAATGGTCTCTTCTTCCAAAATCGCATCACCCGAATTATCTAAAGATTGCGCCCCGGTTGAGGTATTTTCTCCTTGAGAAACAAAACTAAAACTTGAAAGTATAGTTCCATAAACATTCTCCCAATATTTTTGACCTTGTGTGTCAACTTCTATAACAAACAAAACGCCCTGGTCCAAAGTAGCACCTATTATTTTGGAAGTCATATTTGCTTCTTTGCCGGATATTTTTCCGATTTTTATTGCTTTTGTGGAAGTATAATTATTTTCCAAAAACCAATCATCAATATTTTTAAGTTTTGTGTCCAAAACTTTTACAGATATACCACCCTTTGTCTTACCAATAATCTCTAAGTTTGCATAAGCTGTGGAATCATTAGTAGTATCTTTTTTGTTAACTTGAACATCACTGGGGTATTGAAAACTAAATCCGGTATCATCGGAATACTCCCTAAGAGTTTTTGAGGGTTGTTTCTCTGATGCAACAAGAGTTTGATTTGCATTGGAAGAGAAAGAAGAATTTGTTTTTCCGGAATTAAGAATATAAAATACTACAATTATAGTTACTACCACAATTATTGAACCTATGATAATTGCCTTATTCTTACTCATATTTATGCAGTATAACATGTTTTTCTGCTATAATTAAATAGATGAAAAAAGGTGCTGGATTTATAATTACTTTAATTCTTCTCTTTTCCCTTGTTCCTGAAATTAATGCTGCTAAAATACTGCCTCAATCAAAATCAAATACTAAAACTGTTACAAAACAATCTCAAGGATCCGGAATAAGTGTTGCCCCAAAACTTCGTCGTGACCGGCAAGCACTTCTTGTGTATTTTGGCAATTTACAAAATGCCCAAAGCGTTTCATATATGCTTATTTACAAAACTAACGGCCAGGAAGAAGGAGCAGGAGGATCGGTTAATCCGTCACTTGGAAATACTGCAAACCGTGAGCTTTTATTTGGAACTTGCTCCAAAAATGTTTGCCGATATCACCCAAACATAACTAATATGATTTTTGAGGTTAGAGCTCAATTGAAATCGGGCAAAAATCTTCTCAAGCGATACAAGATAAAAATCTAATCTTCGTGAAGTATTTTGAAAAAATTTATAAAGTTGTATCTTTAATACCTAAAGGCAAAGTCTTAACTTATAAAAAAATTGCTAAGATTGTCCGCATTAAAAATCCACGACTCGTAGGTTTTTATCTTCACAAGAATTTGGATCCCAAAAAAGTTCCGTGCCATAGAGTTATAAAAAGCGATGGAACTTTAGCAAAAGGTTATGCATTTGGAGGAATGAAAAAGCAAAAAGAAATATTGGAAAAAGAGGGAGTAAGATTTTTAAAAAACGGAAAAGTAGATCTAAAAAAATATTTCTTTAATCATTAATTTCCTATTTTTCATTTTTCACCTCAACAATATCTTTGTGTAATTCTTTTTTCAAATCTTCTGCGGTTTTTTTGATTTTTTCTTCTATGTTTACCACTTTTTCATTAAGAAATTTCCAGACTTTTTCATGGTCTTCAGAGGCCAAGTGAGTTAAAAATGTTTTTTTATCTGGTGGATTAAGTTCGGACAAAATTAAATCCAAAACAGCATGATGAATATTGGAATCAATAAGAAAAATCAAATGCATTCTCTCGGAAGGATTCATATCCATATTCCCCAATTCCAAAGAAAGTGTGGAGGTATTTACAATATGAGTGTAAAAATATTTTTTTCTAATCATGGCTTAATCGGACCTAAAGGTATCTTATCATTTGGATCGTCTATAAAAAAGTACAACACCGGCCCTTTTAATGATCCATCAACTCTTTCTAAGTAATGCATGACTTCAGGAGAGCCTCCCAAATGTTTACCCGTAAATTCTCCCGGTCCCGCATCTCCAATGTCAGCAACAATTGCGCGTCCATTGTTAGGATTTACAACCAGCATTTTCCTGTATTGATAAAAATCACGATACTCCGCAAATCTGCTATTAAAATCCTTTGATAAAAAAGTCTGAACCGCTATATAATATTTTTCTCTATCTATGTCCAACTGAGTAAGAGATTCTCTGGAGGAAGAGAAATATCTCCAAGCCCCAAGTCCGGGCGCCATGCCTGATTGCCAATAGTTCTTAGTGTCTTCTTCGGAATCAAAATGCGTAGCAAGCGTGTCTCCGGGATAACGGGCTAAATGCTGTTCGGCCCCGATAAGCCCATAACTCCTATTCAATCTTTTTCCCTGAAGCTCTGCCGCAACTTTGAAGCCAAAAGTCCTAGATAAAATATCTGAAACTTTTTGTTCTTCGCTATTTTCCAAAGGTCTTACATCATGGGGCAAAACCTTAGTAAGATCTGAAATTAAAAATACTTGCTTATCCACCTTTTGCATCGGAGATTCAGCAGCACTAGCAAGTGGCAAAGAAATAGATGGATTTGCATTGTGTCCTGTCAAAAGCATTAATCCCCCCAAAGAACCTGCTACTAATTTCCTGTAGTTATTTGATAGCCAATCTAAGGATTCCTTATGTTTGTCCCAAAGTTTTTTTTGTAAATCCTGATGTCTAGCTCTCCATCTGTCTCTTAAATGTTGATAGTGAGATTGTGTCATGGCAGTTTTGTCCTATACTTATTGTATAGCTTTTTGCAATTTCTTGAAATCCTCTATAAGCTTTTGCTTTAGAGGAGGAAATCTGAGACCGGCTGCAGGATGAAAAGTTACAAAATATTTTTTATTATTCTTATCTATAACCACCCCATGCATTTTATTAATTGCTATCATTTCTCCTAGAACTCCCAGCGCTGCAACTCTACCTAACAATACGATAATTTCTGGACTAATTACATCTAATTGTTTTCGTAAATGTATCATGCCATGTTCGATATCTCTTGGCGTTGGAGTTCCTATATCGGGCAAGTATTTTACCGGGCTTGTGATGTAAACTTCTTCCTCTTTCAAGCCGGATTCTCTTATCAGACTTCTTAGGAGCTGACCTGATCTGCCGACAAATGGCCTTCCGGTTTCTGCCTCTTTTCTTCCAGGTGCTTCTCCAATAAAAACAATTTTTGCATCACTACTTCCTTCTCCAACAACCGCCTTGCCACTTTTGCCTACTTTACAAATTTTACATTTTTCTATTTCACGAGCAATTTTTGCAAATAATCCACTTTTATCCATAAATATAGTATAGTAAAAATATGCCATTTATTATAGTCTTTATCGCCTTGTTATTAATTACATTAATTTTCTTTTTAATTTTATCTAAAATAGAGAAAGAAAAAACCGAACTTTTTCATGTTATGGCACATAAGCTAAGATCTCCTATCTCAATAATTAGATGGTATACGGAGCTAATTTCGGATAAATCGGTTGGAACCCTCAACGATAAGCAAAAGCAATACTTTAATCAAATTTACAAAGCAAGCGAAAAGCTAAATGAAATTATTGATTCTATTTCTCATGAACATTCAAAAAAATAAAAAGGGTATTGCAAACATTCTTAAGCTTATTTAGAATAAAAGAGCAATGGACAAAAAAAAGATTTTAATAATTGAAGACGAAGAAGCTATGCTAGGTGCGATTTCTGACGCTCTTATAAATCAGGACTTTGAAACTCTTCTAGCAAAAGATGGGGAGGAAGGATTAGAAATTGCTCTAAAAGAACATCCTGATCTTATTCTTTTGGATATTCTTATGCCAAAAATGGATGGTATGATTATGCTGCAAAAGCTAAGACTAGATGAGTGGGGAAAAACGGTGCCGGTCATTATACTTACAAATGTAAGCCCTAATGCAAACTCCGTAATCGATTCTGTGCTCAAAAACGAGCCTGCTTACTACTTGGTTAAATCTGACGTAAGACTTGAGGGTATTGTTGATAAAATCAAAGACGTCCTCAAAATGGAGAACTAATTTGGATAGTGGCATTTTTTGTATTTTTTGCCACTACCACACCAGCAAAGATCATTCCGACCCAATTTTTTTTTATTGCTTGCTTGCCCCTCGGAGCCTGGGCGAAGTGGGGTTGATGTTTCTGAAATTCCAACTGCTACACCAGCTGCTTGCTCATGAAGATGCTTATGCTCGTGAACTTGAGGAGCCTGCACCTGAATCTTATAGATTCTATGAATTATCTCATCGTCAATTCCCTGAATTAATTGCTCAAACATTATGTATGCTTCATTTTTATATTCAACCAAAGGATCTCTTTGCCCATAACCCCGAAGCCCAATTCCTCCTCTTAAATTTTCTACCGCATCCAAATGATCCATCCATAAAGTATCTATAACTGACAACATTACATATCTTTCAATTTGACCCATCATTTTTGCTCCTAGTTGTTTTTTTCTCTGTTCATAAACATCATGAGTTATGTTTGTTAAGAAACTTATCTTCTGTTCAATATTTAGTGCTTGCTCCAATTGTGTAGCAAGTTGCTTTTTAGAAGTATCATCAAAAGGAATTATAGTTGTAAAGTCATCAATTATTTTCTCGCCCATTGATTTCCCATCATCACTTATCGCATATATATGCATATTAACAATATTGGCAACAGCTGCATTAATTTTTTCAATTATTTCTTTTTCCAACGACTCTTTTTCGTTACTCTCCAAAACTTTTCTGCGTCTTTTGTAAATTATTTCTCTTTGCTTATTTAATACATCATCATAATCAACTAAGTGCTTTCTAATATCAAAGTTAAATCCTTCGACTTTTGTTTGCGCTTGTTCAATTGCACGAGATACAATCATATGCTGCAAAGGCACGTCTTCCGGCATATTAAATCGCGTCATAACATTGGATATGGTTTCTCCCCCAAAAAGTCTCATTATCTCATCATCCAGCGCAACAAAAAATCGAGATGCTCCCGGATCTCCTTGTCTTCCTGACCTTCCTCTTAATTGATTGTCTATTCTTCGGGATTCATGTCTTTCTGTACCAATAACATACAAGCCACCAAGCTCCACTACTTCATCGTGCTCTTTTGGTTTAGGATTTTCTCCGCCCAAAATAATATCGACTCCTCGACCGGCCATATTTGTTGCAACAGTCACGGCGCCTTTTTCTCCAGCGCGGGAAATAATTCTTGCTTCTTGTTCATGATTTTTGGCATTCAAAATTTCATGTTTTATTCCGCGTCTTCTTAGAAGTTCTGATATCAATTCATTCTTATCAATTGACGTTGTTCCAACCAAAATAGGTTGTCCGGTTTTGTGAACTTTTTCTATTTCAGTGGCCACTGCAGATAGTTTTGCTCGACTACTTTTATAAACTAAGTCTTGGTTATCTTTTCTTATCATTTGTTTATTTGTTGGAATTACGACAACTGAAAGATTATAAATTTTGTGAAATTCTCTTGCTTCTGTAACCGCAGTTCCTGTCATTCCTGCTAATCTTTCATACATTCTAAAATAATTTTGCAAAGATACTGTTGCCATTGTTTTTGATTCCCGCTGAATTGTTACATGTTCTTTTGCTTCAATTGCCTGATGCAATCCTTCTGAAAGTCTTCTTCCCATCATAAGACGCCCTGTAAATTCATCGACCAAAATAACTTGATCGTCTTTAACAATATAATCTTTTTCGCGATGAAATAAAGTTCGTGCTTTAAGTGCTGCTTCCAAATGATAGACTGTATTAAAATCTTTTTCGTAAATATTGCTGACTCCATAAAGTCTTTCTATTTTTCCAATTCCGTGATCAGTTAGATGCGCCGTTTTCAATTTTTCATCAACTTTGTAATCTATATCGGAATTTAACTTATCAACTAATTTTGCGTATTCATAATATTTTTGTGTGGGAGATTCGTCAGGAGCGGAAATTATATGAGGAGTTCTGGCTTCGTCGATAAGTACTGAGTCAACTTCATCAACAACTGCATAATAATAACCTCGTTGCACAGTCTCCTCTATACTCTGTGCCATATTATCTCGAAGATAATCAAAACCAAATTCCGAATTTATTCCATAAGTAATGTCTGTTTTATATGCTTCTTTTCTAGTAATTGGTTTTAAATGAGACAACCTAAAATCATGGTTTTCTTTATTTGTAAATGTTGGATCAAAAATAAAAGATTGCTCACTAATAATTGAAGAGACTGTTACTCCGAGAAAACTAAAGACAGGACCCATCCATCCGGCATCTCGCCTGGCCAAATAGTCATTGACAGTAACTAAGTGAACGCCACGACCGGTGAGACTATGAAGATATAGTGCGGGAATTGAAGAAAGTGTTTTTCCTTCTCCTGTTTTTTGTTCTGCGATTTTTCCACTTGCGAGTGTAATTGCTGCCATCAACTGCACATCATAATGGCGTTGACCAATAGATCTTTTGGCCGCTTCACGAACGATTGCGAATGCTTCCGGTAATAAAAGATCCAAAGATTCGCCCGATGCAACTCGTTCTCTAAATTCTTTTGTTTTTTTTGGAAAGTCTTTATCTTTTAATTTTTTAAATTTTTCTTCAAACGAATTTATTTCCGCAACAATAGGTTTTAATTTATTTATTTCCTTTTCATTAGAATCGAAGAATTTATTTAGTATTCCAAACATATTTATATTTTACCATAAAACAAAATCCCCCACCGAATGGTGGGGGATACCAACTGATCAATTGGTAATGCTCCAAATAGCTTACCAATTACTTCTTCTTTTTCTTCTTCTTTTTCTTTGCCATTGTAGACTCACCTCCTTTATAAATACTAATTATTATCGTGAATAAATTTTAATAATTTGTCAAGTAAAATACTCTGCTTCAAAAATAAAAGTTTAGATTGTTAAATGAGCAAAAAAAATGGGGCTTAAATTAAACCTTTTTTGGAGTTATTTTTTCAAAATTTAAATATTTTTGTAAAATTTTTGGAATAATTATTGAACCATCTTGCTGTTGATAATTTTCCAAAATCGCTGCAAGAATTCTTGGAGTAGAAATTACAGTATTATTAAGTGTATAAATATATTTTTTATCTCCGTCTTTTGTTTTATATTTTATATTTAATCTTCTTGACTGAAAATCATTAAAATAACTTGCAGAATGTGTTTCTCGATATTTTTTTTGGGAAGGAAACCATGTCTCTATGTCATATTTTTTTCTTTGTCCTGCTCCCATATCGCCAGTGCACATTAAAAGTACTTTGTAAGGCAGCTCTAATGCTTGAAGAAGTTTTTCGGAAAACTCTAACATTTTTTCGTGCCACTTACGAGTTTCGTTTTCATCCGCAATAGTCAAAACAACCTGCTCAATTTTATTAAATTGGTGAACCCGAATAAATCCTTTTGTATCTTTACCATAACTTCCTACTTCTCGTCTAAAACAAGGTGATATTCCCACAAGTTTTATCGGCAAATCTTTTTCATCTAAGACTTCATCTTGATAATATGCGGTGAGAGAAACCTCTGACGTACCAATCAAACCTTGTCCGTCTTGAGTTGTATAGTGATCCTCTATTCCCCACGGAAAATATCCTGTTCCCCACAACGCTTCTTTATTTACCATCCAAGGAACTGTCATGGGAGTAAAACCAAGCTTTACCATAACTTCCAAACCATAATTTAAGACTGCTTGTTCTAACATCACTAACTCATTTTTCAAAAAATAAGCACGTGTGCCCGCAATTTTTGCTGCATGCTTTGAATCATACAAATCAAGAGACAAAGCAAGTTCATCATGAGATTTTGGCTGGAATGAAAAATTAGGAATCTTACCCACTTTTCTTATTTCTTTATTTCCGCTTTCATCATTTCCAATTGGAACATCATCTGCGGCAGGATTTGGAATTTTCAAAAGTTCTGTTTTCAGTTCATCTCCAACTGCTTTTAAGCTGTGCTCTTCTTTTTCTAATTTTTCTTTTAATATTTTTCCTTTTTCTATTTGCTGCGGAGTCGGTTTCCCTTTCATACTTGAGGTTAAAATATTTCTTTCTTCTCTAAGTTTTTGGACAGCAATTGATAATTCTTTGTGTTTTTTATCAATTTCCAAAATATGATCGACGTTAATATCAATATTCTTATCTTTTGCAGCTTTCTGAAATACTGAAGGATTACTTCTTAATAAATTAATATCAATCATAATTCTATTATAGTCTATATCCTAACTTTTTTAAAACATCTGCATGATTGAAGCCTACATTTGCAGGAATTTTATCAAAATACTCTAATTCTTTTGTTCTACCAATGGGTACTAATGGTAAATCTGAATCAATTACTACTTTATAGATTAAATCTATTACATGACCCCGAGGATCTTTATCTAAATCTTGCGATATAAATAAGAGTTCTGAAGAGAAATTATTTTTGAAACTTAATTCCTCCTCCAAAATTCTTTTTGTACAACTCTCTATTGATTCATTTTTGATAATAAAACTTCCGGGTAAATGCCAAGCGTCTTTGAATGGATTTTCTTTTCTTTTTGTCAAAAGAATTTCATTTTTTTCATTAATTATTACTATGCTAATTGCTGTTCGTGGAACTTTCTTGAATGATTCCATGAATTCTTCGGGAGAAAGCTTATTTACTGACATATTTTAAAATTAAAGGTTTTAATTTTTGGATCGCTTTATATCTATGATTATATAATTTTTGTTCATCGCCTGTTAATTCTTTTTCGTGATAATATTTTTTAAGTTTTGGGAGATAGAAAAATGAACGGTAAGGATAACCCTTAAGAGTTTTTAAATAAGGCTTCTCTGCAATTATTCCTTCTATTTCCCCAGTTACGCTCCAAACTTTACCGTCTGGAAGGGCTAGAGAAATAACTGTTTTAAAAAATGCTTTTCTATTGTTATCAGGCAATTCTTTTGCAACTTTTATCATATGATTAATTATATCCTGCTCTGTTGAATCTTTTCCCAACCATCTTTTACTTTTTATTCCTGGCGCTCCACCAAATTCAACTATTTCCAGTCCTCCATCATCAGAAATTGCGGGAAGATTACTTTTCTTTGCATAAAACAATGCCTTCGTTTGCGAGTTTTCTTTATATGTTTTTCCTTTTTCCTCCACATCGTCGCTTATGCCAATATCGTTAAGTGAAACAATTTCAAACGGCAAGTCTTTGAGAAAGTTAGAAATTTCTTTTAATTTTCCAACATTTGTGGTCGCAATAAGAAGCTTTTTCATGAGTTGGCAACCTCAAGAAATCTTTTTTTTACAAAATCTTTATGCTTTAGTATTAACCATCCAGCTTTTGGTCCATAATTCTTTCCTATTAGTGGTAAATATAGTGCTTGAAATCCTTCTGCTGAAGATATTCCCTCCTCTTTTGCCCAATTATAGAGTTGCTTTTGAAATTCATTTGGATCCCATTTACCATCCAGTTTGGAAACGACTTTTTTTAGATATGCCTTTTGTTTTTCAGATAAATCTTTCGCTATATCTGGAATTTGTTTTTGGATAGAAAACTTAATTGAATCAGGCGCGTATCGCTCAACCCATAATTTTACGTATGGAACCCAGTCTGAAAGACCCTCTTTTTTAATTTCCTCCTCCATGTTAGGCATTTGGACCCACTGCGTTAGAGTTTGAAAACGAAGAGTGGGAGGATAGACAATTCCGTCTATTTGCGCCAACTCAAAAATTCTGCTCAAATCTGTCTTCTCTTTATTTTTGTGATCCAATGCTGCAATCTGGTATTCATCAAATAACTTTGGAATCGTGTCCCCCTCGCTTGGGTCAAAATTAATTTGCTGGCTGATTTTCGTTTTTACCATTAAAAACCTAAGTAATTCCGGTGGTAGAATTTCAAGCATTTCGGCAGCAGATGATCCACGCCCTTTTGAAGAAGACATTTTTCTTCCTCCTATTAAAAAGAATGCATAAGGTAAAGCATATGGAACAGGATAGTTAATTACTCTTTCACAAATAAGGCTCGCCAAATCATGCGAACCACCTTTGCTCATATGATCTTCCCCAGCCCCTTCAACAGTTATTCCTATAACCTTCCATTTTGCTGCCCATTCCACTTTCCAAGGAAGTTTCCCTGCAATTTCTTTTTCGCTACTGAAAGGAGACATTTCTCCTTTGAATCCGCATCCTTTTGTCCACGATACAGCGTCTACTTCACATGTAAATGAAACTTTCTCTCCATCCCAGTCATAAACTTTTGTTGTTGAGACTTTACCGCAACTTGAACAATATGGTTGAAACGGATACCAGCTTTTTACAATTTTTTTCTTATAGAGCTCTTCATAAATTTTTCTTATTTCTGAGGCCTTATCCAAACATTCTTTTATAAGAGGATTCATTTTACCGCTTTTATATAAATCTGTTGACCATACAATTTCAGGATGGCAGCCTACTTTATTAAAAACTCCCATAAATTCTTTCGCATAATACTGCGCATAATCGCTGAATCCTTTAACCGGAGACGGAACTTTAAAAAGTGGCATTCCCAAATATTTTTCAAATTGCCCCGCTGGAAGATATGCGGGAAGGGAATCCATTGGATCATGGTTGTCAAAAACATAGGTGTACTTTGTATTAACACCAAGCTCTTTTAAAGCCTTAAAAACCAGATCATGAATAACTACACCGCGCAAAGCGCCAACATGAATTCTGCCGGATGGAGTTTTCATATCATCTACCCATTCCAAAGGTAACTTTCTCTTTTGTAATTCGTGAGATACACTGTCTACCCAAAACATATTGAACTATTATACCAAATGCTAAGAAGGAGTTTAAAGTCTCATGAAAGAGGGGCCTTGTCGCTTATATTCTTTCTCCATTGCGTCTTTTGTTTCTTTATCAGATGTTGGATAGTACCTATTTAAGTTAGGTAAGTGAGATAATAATTGCTCCTCTTCTCCCTTTTCTACATTATGCCCAAATCCCATGAAATTATATCCTTTATCTCCGCCTATTCCGAAAAGTTTAACATTTGCATTTTGGTGGCAAAGGTCATTTCTCACCTGTTCATAGGGACGGAAGATTATGAAATTAAGCATTGTATATACATAGGGTTTCCAGCCAGCTTTGGAAAGTCCATATGCTGCTCCCATCATGGTTTGCTCCAAAACACCGATATTTAAGAACTGCTTTGGAAATCTCTGAATATAATCCTGCATGTACGTAAATCCCATGTCTCCAATTACAAGCAAAATTCGCTCGTCTCTTTCTGCAAGCTCTGTCATTTTTTCAATAAAAGGTTTTCTTACCATTATTTTAACTCCTTCAAAGCTTCTTTATACTCTTTGTCATCAACAAGTTCTTCCATTGCCTCATCATACGTTTTTTTATCTATAACTTTATAATGAAAAACAAGAGAATCTTCCATAAAAGAAACTCCTTTTCCTTTAACCGTATCGCAAACTATTACTTTGGGCTTAACTGAAGTGGGAATTAACAGTGCTTTTTCCAAGGCTTCATAATCATGTCCGTTAACCCTAAAAACGTCCCAACCAAAAGCTTTCCATTTTTCCTCGATGGGCTCAAGTCTTAGAACTTCTTCCGTTCTGCCCATTGCCTGCCAAGTATTTCTGTCAATAAACACTGTTAGATTATCTAAATTATGGTGAGAGGCAAGCATTGCGCTCTCCCATGTTGTTCCCTCATTCATTTCTCCATCAGACATAATACAATAAACCATTCCGGGAGTTCCTGCTTTTTTTTGACCTAAAGCAATTCCTATAGATACGGGAAGTCCATGTCCCATGGATCCACCTGTAGTTTCAACCCCTTTAACTCCTGTTTCAACAAGATTAAGATAAGGGGACTTAGGAAATATCTTCAAATCACTTTCCGGTATTTGCCCACGGCGCGCAAGAAGCACATATGTAGTTGCCGCAGCCCAACCTTTACTCCAGACAACTCTATCTTCCGGTTTTAAATTTTCATAGAGGACAACAGCCAAATCCGTAACGCTGAAATTACTTGCAGTGTGGGCTGTTTGAGCCCGATGAATCATGGTTAAGACTTTTCTTCTTACTGCTTTAGCAATTTTTTCGTAATCTTTCAACATATGCTCTCTAAAACATTATACTCTATTCTAATGCTTTTCCTGTAAATATTTGGCAAGACCAGCCGGTCGAGAAAATGCATAAACTTTTTTTATACCAAGTTGTCTTGCAACCAGCATTACTGCTTCTATCAATTGCGTTGCAACAGAAGCATCTTCTGTCAAATGAATTTCTTTTGTAATTTTCGGGTATTTAAGAAGCATATTGTATCCAAGAGATCTCTTGTCCTCAGGTCTTCCATTTGGCAAAAGAATAATTAAGCTTGCTCCTTTTTCAAAACCTCCTTTTGGCTTGGAATGAAAGTTATAAACATCATCATTACCCATTAATAAGTATTTCTTAACTTCCTCAACTTGCGGCACTTTTCCTACATCAGGAATTGGTTCTTGTTCGTAATTTGGTCCGCAAATGGAAATACATACTAATGAATCGCCGTTATTGTCAACAATATTTTTTTCTTGCAAAGATGCAATCCTATCATAGGTAAATTTGGAAATTTGCTGTTCGGATTCATCAAGCCGCATAAATGTAATCAATCCTTTAATTTTGTTTTTTAAATCTATCGCGACAATTGTAGTGGTATTTGAAACCAATTTCCTAAAACTTTCAAAGCTTAGGGTTAATGGGTGCCAAGAATAATTATATAGATTAAATGCTTCTTTAATCTCCAAAGAATCTTTTGTTAATAACATAAATTTATATTTATTTGTTTTTGCAACAAGATTAACCGGTTTCAAACTATCAAAAGATATTTTATTTCTTATAAGTGATCGCTGCACTTTTCCGGTTGAAGTCATCGGCAAATTAACTGAATTAAAAGAAAATAAATATTGAGGAGCTTCATAAGAACTTATATATTCGGACCCACGGATAAGTCTATATTTAAGATTTATTGTTGCTTTTTCTATTTCCACGTCTTTTTTCCAACAAATTACAGCTCCAACCTCTTCTCCATAGCGCTTGTCATCAACGCCAATTACATATACTTGGTCTATATCACTACTTATTTTTTTCAATTTATCCTCTACTGCAACTGGAGAAATATTTATGCCTCCTTTTATAATAATTTCTTTTTTTCTGCCTTTCAAAAAGAAATACCTCTCACCTTTTATAATATTATAATAACCAATATCTCCTGTTAAAAAATAATCACTTTTAAAAGCTTTTAAATTGTGCAAATAACCTTTCATAATCGCAGGGCCCTTAACCACAAGTTCTCCCTCCTTATTCTCGGCAAGAATTTTTCCTTTCTCGTCCATTATTTCAACATCTGCCCACTCCATTGGCCGACCAATACTATTAGAGTCTATTAACTTTTCGTAAGTCTTTTTATCAAGATCTAGAGGAATTCCTGTCACACGAAGGCTTGTCTCTGTTTGGCCATATCCCTGGTAAATTGGGATCTTATAAAACTGCATAAATTTTTTAACATCGCTTACCATAACAGGAGCTGATCCTATTTGGATTCTATTAATTTTAAGTTTGTTTTTGGTCGCTTCAAACTCTTTTTTTCGAGCAAGCTGATCAAAACAAATAGATGGAACTATAGACGTAAAAGTAGATGATGTATTTGCAATTTGTTGCCAGAATCTTGAGTTTGAATATCCCGGAATAAGAGCTATGCTTCCACCGGCAAGTAAAGTTGCAAGACAAAAAGATGTTGAGTTAATATGGTGTAAGGGAAGAGTTACCAAAAATCTATCTTTATTTGTAATTTTAAACCAATCCTTTATTCCGGAAGCATTTACAGCTAAATTTTCCAAACTTAATTGTGCTCCCTTAGGATATGCAGTGGTACCGGAAGTAAATAAAATAAGAGCTTGATAGGCAGGATCAGTTTTCCACAATATTTTTTTGTTAATATTCTTAAAGTCTAAACGATTAATTTCTATTAATTGATATTTCGACAATTGCAATTTATCATCATTCGCAAAAATCCCTTCCTTAGCGACGATAAATTTTGCGCCGGAAGAATCTATTTTAAATTTGTGCTCACTGATTGTGTCACGTTTTAAATCTAACGGTACTGTTATAATTCCAATACTCCAACAAGCCCAACTTAATATTAGAAAGTCTATGGAGCTTGGCATTGCCAGGGCAAGAACATCTTTATCCTTCAATCCTTTTTGCATTAGCCAAAATGCTGCATATGCAACTTTTTCCGCCAACTCTTTGCATGCAATTGTCTCGTAAATATTTCCTTCTTTGTTAGCGCTTAAAAGAGCAATCTTATTTGGCTGGTGTTGAGCTAAAGAAGATATATGATCAAACAAATTGTGAATAGGTAGTTTCATTACCCTATGGAAACGACAGAGTAGGTTATTTTTCCGGCGGGGGCTTCAACTTGAACTTTTTCCCCGACTCTTTTTCCAATTAAAACTTTTCCAAGAGGAGATTCGTGTGAGATTTTCTTGTTGGTGGGATCTGCTTCCCATTCTCCAACAACTGTAAAAACCTCCTTTTTGCCATTGACATGAAGAGTTACAGTGGATCCCAGCTTTACTGCATGATTTGAAGACTTAACATCTCTTATGATAACAGCTTGCTTAAGAATAATCTCCAACTCATCAATTCTTCCGTCTATAAAAGTTAATTCTTCACGTGACGCAACATACTCGGCATTTTCCGACAAATCACCCATGTTGCGAGCTTGAGTAACGCGAGCTAGAACTTCCGGCCTTTTCTTATTTACTAACTCATCGTACTCTTTCTTAAGCTCTGCGAGTCCTTCTTTTGTTAGATATATTTTCTTGTTATTATCCATATTTGTAGGTAATCCTTAATTACAATAAATCCCTCTGTTGTTCCTGGAGGGATAATTATCGAAATATATAGCAAATTTAAATTTTTGTCAATAACCTCTAGTAATAATTAGATAGGTTTTAGCTTGGAAATAAGGCTGTACGCTTTATGTTTACTGATTTCTGAAACAACAACTTCCACCAAACCTTTACCCGGCTGACCGTAATATAAAATAGTATTCAAGGGAGAAAAAAGAACCAAAGGCAACACTGCAAGATCTTCTTCTCCGTTAATTTGCAAGATTATTTTTCGCTTTCTTTCTTCCTTTAAAATCTGAGCAACTTTGCTAAAAAGAGCTTTTGTAATATAACCGGCAGGATTAACAACCTTCAAAATATTTTCCTGACCCGTAAAACCAAGCTCCAAGATATTGGAAAACTTTTTTTCTCTTGCAACTTTAAAATCTATAGCTGATATGTCTTGATCTAAAGATTTTTCGTTGAAAACTTTTGCTGTCACATCTCCAACCGTAATTACTAAATTATTTTTATTTCCAAATAAGTCTTGATCCCTTTTTAATAACTCCCCAAATGGTTTCTGAAATTCTTTTCTTAAATTTTCCGCAAGCACTAGGTCTTTCTTAAGCCACAATGGATTTATATAAGACTTTCCTTCTCGATTAATTTCTCCATTCCTTATCCTAAAGGAAGATAAGTCGGAATTTGAATCCGTAAAAATTACCGGCGCAATAATTACCTTAAGTTGAGATAAGCTTCTTTTTTTTCTGTCTTGATTTATAATTTCTGCTCCTTCTCGCGTATCTTGTGAAACAGCAATCGCCTGTATCTTTAATTTTTCCCATTTTTTTGGGATAAATAGATTATCTATCGGCTCTATTTCAAGTCTATTCTGCGCATTTTCTTTTTTAAAAAATTCCTCAATTGAAGTCTTGCGTTCTGAATAATTTTCGATCGAGTTGCTTAATTTTTTATTGCGGGTATACTTTTCTGTTGTTAGACCTAAAATAATTTTATTACTTGACGAAAGAATAAAACGCAGAAAACTTTCGTGCCCTTTATGAAAATGGTCAAAAGTTCCCCCGCAAACAACCAAATTAAATTTCATATTTATTAAGTCTCTTATTATACTCCTTCAAAACATAATCTTTGTACTCGAACGGATGAAAGGCTAACATTTTATCATTAATAGTCTCATTTGCCCTATGCTCTCTCATATATAAAAGTTGTAGAAACTTTGCAAATTTATTGAGAATGAATAATGAATAATGAAATACGAATAATGGTTTTTCTTTTTGCATGATTCTTGATTCATGATTTTTGATTCCCTCCACGCTGTTTGGTAAAAATTTGACTACCCATTTATTTGCACTTAAAAATTTGCTGTAAGTGTTATTCCTGTCGAATATTGGTTTTAATTGAGCGATTTCGTGGGCAGTATATAGATCTTGTCTGCTTTTTTCAAACGTCAATGCTTTTTCATCTATCAACATATTTAAGCATATTTTCTGAGATTCTTTTTTCCCTCGCCCTCGATACTGTCCCATTATTATTAGGAATACAACTAAAAGCAAACGCGTTATCCAAAGAGTGTTTTTTGAAGTAATTACAAATAAATCAATATCATCTTTCTCATCTGAGTTTTCTAAAGCCAATCCTCCGCTTATTCCAATAAATAAAACTGTCGGAATAACTGAAAGTTTTTTAACAATTTTTTTTGCAATATTTATTTTTTCCTGACTTATTTCTTTTCTCTGAATTCTTTTTCTCACAATTTCCTCCCGCCCCAAAAGAAAATAATATCCATATTTACGTTCCCATCTTCCAGGTGGAAACTTGAACATTTTTTCAAATGATGCTCTTCCAATTTTTGCACCAATCAAAAATTTCCAAATCTCTTCTTTGGTCAGTGGATAAGCAAAAATGTCGCTATAGATGAGGGTTTTAAGTATAGCGGAGTTACTGACCATACTGTTTCAGAATTTGAGAAATACCTTGAGAAAGAACTTCAACAGCACTCTGTGGAGATGTACCTTTTAATATAGAGTCCACTGCAACATTTAGATAATTATTCATTTGAGAATTCAAACCGTTGTCGTATGTGCCATCCACGAAAAAAGAGGATAATGCATTTGGCGCGCTTGCGACAAAAGGATAAGCTATGGAATTTTTTAGACTATCGGCAAGATCCACTCTTGCATATGGTTCTCCAAAATTTCTGGTTTTTGACTCTTCTGTAAATAACTTTTGTGATATTTCTTTTTGTGCTAAATATTTCATAAAAAGAAGGGCTTCTTTTTGATTTTTTGTCTTGCTAGAAACTCCCTCTGCCCAATAGCTTGCTATCGTTACGTTTTGACCAGACAAACTTGGCACGGGAACAATTTCAAAAGAAAGAGCAGGATTAATTGATTTTATTGTAAAAAAATCCCAAGAATAACCAAAATACATAGCCAGCGATCCTCCGGCAAATACTTTGATTGATTGATCAAACGTATCGTCCCAAACATTTGCTGAAGGTTGGGCGAAAGAAGAATAAAAATTTAATGCTTCGCTTGCGCTCTCAGAGTTTGCAGAGATTTCTTTCAAATCAACGCCACTTTGAACAAGGAGCATTGAAATTATATCCGGGGCATGAGTAATATTTCCGAATGTTCCCATAGCGGTCCCTGCTGTTTTTATGTTGTTATTCTCATCTTTAACAGTCAATTGTCTTGCATAATTCCCAAATTCTATCCAATTAGTTGGAGCTCTCAGCCCGCTAGCTTGAAAAAGTTCCTTATTTATATACAGATTTAAAGTATCCATATATAGGGGGATGCCATAAATTGCACCGTTTGCGACCAGGTCCCCTTTAACAACCGGATAATAATTTTTATCAAAATCTTCCTTTGAAATAGTACTGTTTGGGAGCGGTAAGAGAAACTCGGACAGCTGAGATACCCAAGTATTGTGAAACCTGAAAATATCTGGACCATTCCCATTATTGGATCTCGTTATTAGTCTTTCTCTATATTCTTTTATGTTCTGATTGGAATAATTTATTTTAATATTTGGATGTTCTTTTTCAAAATCAGAAATTATCGGAGCAAATACTGATTGATCTTCCCATAATCCCCAATATGTTAATGTAACTTTATTGATTTTGGATGGAAAAAACTTGGGTAAAACAAAATTAAAGATTAAAAAAATCACTGCTAAAACAATGACTACACCCAATAAAATTTTTAGAATTTTAGAAAACTTTGAAGGAAGAGGTGATGTAGGCAAGTCTTCTGGAGGAGGAGGGACAATAGGATTATTGATTAAGACCTCCGGTTGGGGTGTCGGAACTTCTTGCGTTCCGGCAACGGGCTGTGGCCGAAAGACTGTATTTTCATCCATATTCAGTATCTAGTATAATATGTACCACATAGTATATCAAATCAAATGAAAATTAAACCGAAAAAAAAGAGGATTCTCGTACAAACTTCAAAGGCATTCTTTTGGTTTGCTGTTGGGGCAATACTTGCCTTTTTTTTAATTATCAGTTTTACTTTTATACTTTTTGAAAAAATAAATTCTAATGTTGTTTACCCGGGTATCACTGTTGAAAATATAGAGTTGGGAAGAAAAACAGAAAGGGAAGTAAGAGACTTATTTGCGAAAAAAAACGAAAGTGTTGGCAATTTCCAATTTTCTTTTTTACACAGCTCTGGTGTCGCGACAATTTCAGCTTACGATTTAAAATTTGGTTATGATGAAGATCTCATTGCTAAACAAGCAATAAGTTTGGGTAGATCAAATAATTTTTTTTCGAATGTCAGTATTGTTTTTCAGGCATACTTTGATGGATTGAATTTGCAGCCTGCATATCATTACTCCGAAGATAAACTCTATAAAGCTCTAACTCCATTTATGGAAACATTAAATAAGGACTCTGTTGACGCTCTTTTTACTTTTCAAAACGGAAAAGTTACAGCATTTAGACCATCCGAGGATGGAAAAATGGTTGATGTAGATGAAGTAAAGAAGAATTTAAATTATCAATTTGAAAAAATACATACATGGCAAAGAATTCAAACCATAACCATTCCAATTAGCATCAAGACACTCAAACCAAAAGTAACTACAGACAAAGTAAACAATCTAGGAATTAAAGAGCTTATAGGCACTGGGTCTTCCCTTTTTCAGCATTCAATACCAGGTAGAATTTTCAATATTACTCTGGCTTCATCCCGCATAAATGGTTTATTAATCGCTCCAAAGGAAACATTCTCTTTCGTAAAAGCCTTGGGAGATGTTTCCGCTTTTACTGGCTATCAACAAGCATATATTATTCAAAATGGCAAAACAGTTTTAGGGGATGGAGGAGGAGTTTGCCAAGTATCAACGACTTTCTTTAGAGCCTTGCTAAATGCTGGCTTGCCAATTATTGAAAGAAGAGCACATGCATATAGAGTTGGATATTACGAACAAGACTCTCCTCCGGGACTTGATGCAACTGTTTATGTTCCAAGTGTAGATTTAAAATTCAAAAATGATACAGACAACTACATCCTCATACAAACAGAGGTTAACCCAAACATACAACAACTTTCAATCTTTTTATATGGAACCAGAGATAATAGATCTGTAAAGCTAACTGCTCCGGTCATCACCAATAGAACTCCTGCTCCACCTGATTCATATCAAGACGATCCAACGCTGCAAAAAGGAATTATAAAGCAAGTAGATTTTAAAGCTGATGGGGCAACCGTATCATTTACCAGAGAAGTAACCAAAGATGGTAAAAAAATTATATCCGAAAAATTTGTTTCTAATTACGCCCCTTGGCAATCTGCTTATCTTAGAGGAACAAAGGAATGAATAAAATTGTTACAATAAATAAAGCCATTGAAATTGCGCAAAAATTGAAAAAACAAAATAAATCTATTGTGCTAGTGGGAGGATTTTTTGACATATTGCATATTGGACATATTAAGTTTTTGGAAAACTCAAAAAAGTATGGCGATTATCTTTTTGTACTGCTGGAACCCGACTATAAGGCAAAAAAACTAAAGGGAATTAATAGGCCCATTAATTCACAAAAGAATAGGGCAAAAATTCTTTCATCTCTTGGAAGCGTTAATTATATAATTTTACTAAAAAACATGACAAATGACCTTACATATGATAGAATCATAATCCAAATGGCGCCAAATGTCCTTGCAACAACAGATGGTGATCCTTACATAGAACATAAAAAGAGACAAGCAAAATTAATCAATGGAATAGTTGTATCTGTTATTGAAAGAATTAATAATTATTCAACAACTCAACTAACTAAATATATATGAAAAAAATGCTATTAATGTTTGCCTTACTTCTTGCTCTTGTCGCAGGAGTAGTTTTTGCCCAAAATTATTTAAAAACAAAAACCCTATTTCCTTTTAAGAAAAATCCAACCGTAACGATAAATGGTCATAAATTTCAGGTAACTGTTGCTAGATCTCAAAAAGAGCAGGAAATAGGCTTATCCGAAACTAAATCTTTGCCGCAAAACCAAGGTATGATTTTCTTATTTGAAAAATCCGCTTATTATTCTTTTTGGATGAAAAATATGAAATTTCCAATTGATATTATTTACATTAATGGCGACCAAATTGTAACAATACAAAACAATGTCCAACCAGCAAAAGAACAGGAAAGTCCAATATTATATACTTCTACAGAACCATCCGATAAAGTTTTGGAGATTAATGCCGGACTTACCAAACAATACGACTTCAAAAAAGGACAACCTGTAAAAATAGACCTTTAATAACCCCACCCATATATGAAAATTTTATCGATAGAAACAAGCTGCGATGAAACTGCTGCTGCAATTATTTCCAAAGAACTACAAAATGATCACATAACAATTTTGTCAAATGTTGTTGCTTCATCTTTTGCCTTACATTCAAAAACAGGCGGCATTGTCCCTGAAATAGCAGCTCGTGAACAACTAAAATTTATCATTCCTGTAATAGAAAAAGCAATTGAAAATTGCCTGCCCACCGAGGAGGGTAAATTGAAAATTGAAAATTTGGACGCTATCGCTGTTACAGTTGGTCCGGGACTTATCGGCTCTTTATTGATTGGAATAGAAACTGCAAAAACCTTAGCTTACATTTGGAAAAAGCCTATAATTCCTGTGAATCATTTACTCGGACATATCTACGCAAATTTTATACAAACTACGAACCATAAACAGTTAACCATTAACTTTCCCGCTCTTGCTCTTCTTGTTTCAGGAGGACATACTGATTTAGTCTTACTTAAAAGCCATACAGAATTTAAATGGATTGGCGGAACTCTGGATGATGCAGCGGGTGAAGCTTTTGACAAAATAGGAAGACTTTTAGATCTTCCTTATCCTGGTGGCCCATCTATTGAGAAAGTTTCTAAAAAAGGAGTTATAGGTAGTTTTGTTTTTCCTAGACCAATGATCGGATCAAAAGATTTTAATTTTTCTTTCTCAGGACTTAAGGCGGCAGTTGCAAGAGAGATTATTAAATTAGAAAAATTAAATGAACAGCAAGTTGCAGATATTTCGAAAGCTACTCAAAACTCAATTATTCAAGTTCTTATTAGAAAAACTGTGAAAGCAGCGAAAGAATATAACGTTAAGTCAATTCTCTTGGGTGGTGGTGTTGCCGCAAATCAGAAGCTAAAAGAAAAAATGTATTCTCAACTTTCAACTCTTAACTTGCAACTCCATGTACCGCCAGCACATTTATGTACAGATAATGCCGTCATGATCGGGGCTTATGCCGCATTCCATTACAAGCCTATTCTTTGGAAAAATATAACTGCAAATCCGCAATTATATTTTAATTAACTGTCTGTTTATTGCTATGTTTTTTAACAAAAAACTTATTCCTTTAATCTTTCTTATCTTATTAGTTATTCTTAAGACAAATTCTGGCCCTACTAACAAAGTGCTTGTTGCTCCTTTGCATATTCCGATTCCTTTAAATTCGGTTCATGCACCAATATTAGTTTACCATTATGTGGAATACGTAACTGACGAAAGAGATACGATTCGAAAATCCCTAAACATTTTACCTTATATTTTTATAAGACAGATAGAAACATTGAAAAATGCAGGATACACATTTATTACTGCATCCGAATTAATAGATATTATGGATGGAATAACACATGCACCAAAAAAACCAGTTCTTATAACTTTTGACGATGGGTATAGAGATTTTTATACAGATGTCTTTCCTATTCTTAAAAAATACAACATAAGAGCCACTGCTTATATTATTTCCGGTTTTCTTGATAAGCTCAATTACATGTTTACATCACAACTGGAAGAAATCGCAAAGAGTGGGCTTGTTGAGATAGGCGCACATACAGTGCATCATTATTCCTTGGAAGGATTAAATCTTGAAACTGCCAAATATGAAATTGAAGAAAGTAAAAAAAATCTTGAAGAAATAATTAATAAACCTGTTGTTTCTTTTGCATATCCTGATGGTAGTTTTGATGATCAGGCAATAAAATTAGTTAGAGAAGCAGGCTTTAAGTCTGCAGTAACAACTAGAGAAGGTTTTGAAGTTAATCAAAATAATAAATATTCTATATATCGCTTACATCCCGGACATAAAATTGATAATTTTTTATTAAATTTTCTGGAACAGAAATAAAATGCAAATAATAACTAACTTAGTTGTTTTACTTATTCTTGGCTTGTTTATCTACACTTGGTACGAGGCTCACTCCAAACTTAAATTACACATAGATTTAAAAAATCCTAGGTTAAGTAAAAGTTTAAAATTAATTAAAAAATATCTTAAAACTTCAGATGGACTCAAAATTGCTTCATGGTATATTCCTGTCCCAAATCCCAAAGCAGTTGTGATATTAGTTGATGGATATAAAGAGATAAATGAAGATAAAGTTCGCATGTTTGGACACGCAGAGTATTTACATAAATCTGGGTATTCTTCTATCTTAATTGATTTAAGATCTTTTGGAGAAAGTGAAGGCAATAAAATCACATTTGGAATTAAGGAATGGAAAGACGTTGAAACAGCATATGATTACATGAAATCACTTCCCGAAAATAAGAATAAAAAAATTGGCTTCTTGGGAATTTCTATGGGAGGAGTAATCTCCATAATTACCAAAGGCATAACGGGAAAAGGAGATTTTATAATTGCCCTAACTCCATACGCAAACTTCAGAAGTCTCTTCGATTTCAGAATAAGAAAAAAAAGACTTCCTTCCTTTTTGTTTCTACCGATTCTTAGGATTGTAGCTTTATTTGAATTTGGTTTTAATTATGAACATTATACTGCCATAAATATGGTTAAAAAAGTTAGGGTACCAATATTGATTACTTCAGCCAAGCATGATAAGACCGTAAATTCACATGACGCAAAATATATATACAATAAGGCAAATAAGCCAAAAGAATATTGGCAGACAAATACTTCCCATAGAATATTTAAAGATAATCCCAAAGAACTCGAGAAGAAAATTTTAGGCTTTTTATCAAAATACATTTAAAATTTTAATACCGCCTATTCAATCTTAAGCCCTTGATATCTCCTAAAAATATTTCGAATCCTCCACAGACCTAAGAAAATCGACTGTGTATGCTAAAATTAAATAATGAGAATATTGAATCATACTATTTCTCGTTATTATCTGTTCATTTTTCTAAGGGATTTTGCATTTTTTTCCGCTGTTCTAATTCCATTTTTTACAGAATGGGGACATATCTCCCTAACTCAAGTTACAATTCTTCAGTCATGGTTTATGCTATCGATTTTCTAATATAATATTTACACAAATATGACTATGCAGGAAAGACCAGACGGAAACTATAATTATATACCGCCTGAAAGTATTGTAATTCCTAAAGAAAGTGTTGTAAAAGCAGGAGAAGAAATGCTTCCTCTTTGCGCAATGTGTACAAAATCAAGACTAACTTGTGAAAACAGTTTCGTTAGAGAAGTTGAGATACCAATCACAGCAAATGATGCTCCAGAAGATGAGGTTATTGGATTTGAGAAACAATCTGATGGCACATTTAGAAAATGCGGTCTTGGATTTAAATTTCTAGATGGTGTTAAGGCAGGAGTATACAGATCAGAGGAAGATATACCTACCCCTTTTATTTGTGAATTTTTTAACCAAAAGCCTTTAGGATAAACTCTTTCCTATATGCTACAATACGCTCATGGAAAGTCAGCTACCCATTATCCTAGCAATTCTTCTTGGTTTTGGAATTATTTTTTTCCTTATTAATAAAAAATTCTCTGATCTTAAGAACTCAAAAGATGATACTACTCTTTTGGAATGGCTTAAAAGCATGGAGTCTTCTTTGCATCTCTCTTCAACTAATATGGTCAAAACCTTGCAGGAGAATTCAAAACAGCTTAATGATCGCTTGGATAGAGCTGCAACCGTTATTAAAGACGTAGGAAAAGAAGTTGGACAAATGAGTGAAATAGGACGATCAATGAAAGATCTTCAAGATTTTTTAAAAAGCCCAAAACTACGGGGAAATATTGGGGAACAAGTTTTAAAAGATTTGATTTCCCAAATGTTTCCGAAAAATAGTTTTCATATCCAATACCAATTTAAATCTGGAGAAAGAGTAGATGCGGCAATTCAAACAGATGCAGGAATTTTACCAATTGACTCAAAATTCCCAATGGAAAATTTACAAAAAATGAGCAAGGCAGAAAATAATATTGACAAGAATTTATTCCAAAAAGAATTCGCAAGAGATGTTAAAAAACATATTGCATCTATTGCTAAAAAATATATTTTACCCGAAGAAGGAACAATGGATTTTGCTTTAATGTATGTTCCAAGCGAATCTGTATATTACGAACTCGTAAACATGCTTGATATCATGGACTTTGCAAAACAATCTCGAGTCTATGTCGTGTCCCCTACAACTCTGTATGCTCATCTTCAAACAATCCTTTTATCCTTTGAGGGTAAAAAAATAGAAAGCCGCTCTCGTGATTTATTTAAAATGCTTCGAGCGCTACAAGTTGATTATAATAAAGTTGAAGAAAATATGGTTGTTTTGGGAAAACATATTAATAATTCATCTTCTCAATTTAACAATGTGAATTCTGGTTTTATGCAGATCGGACAGAAAATTAACTCAACAAAAAGCCTGGATCAATAGCCTTCAAAATCTTCAATAAAAATCTTTTCACTTGAAACTCCCATTCCTGATACTATTTCTTCCAAATCTGAAATTCCACTCGTAGGACCTGTAATGAAATATAAATGCCTGTTAATACTTTTTACATTGTTTTTAATAAGCTTTTCATTTATTCTTGTTGAGGAATAAACGATCTTAATATTTGCATTAAGTTTTGAAATATTTATTAGCTCACCATAAAATAAAAAATACTCTTTCTTTGAAAATGAAGCAATTAAAGTAATTGTAATTTTAATTTTTTTCTGGCTTACGTATTTTATAATACTTCTGAAAAGCGTTACTCCGATTCCAAGCGCTAAAAAAACATAAGAAGGTTTTTTTCCGCCGGCTGGCGAATCATCAATAATCAAATTTCCTGATGGACCATAGAATTTAACAGGCGTTTGAGGGACAATTTTAAATAAACTTTTCTTAAAAATGCTCTTACCTTTTTTTGTTGCGATAAAAATATAATCTTTTTCCAAAGGTGAAGATGCGATCGTAAACATTCTAGAATTTCCGCGTCCTTTTTCATTAATAACCGGTAAATACATATGGATGTATTGCCCTGCTAAGAAATCTAATTTTTCTGCTGAGCCGAGTTTGACTCGGTCAAAATAAAAGGCGAAAGCGTCCTTTGCAATTTTTTCTTTTTTGATAAAAGTTAGACTAAAGTATTTTGCTGAATTTTTCATGACTGTGTTATACTGGATTATATCAGACCCGCCTAAGCTTACTGTTTGCCTTTTTCAGTACTATTCGTACACGGCTCACAGAGCGCTGAATCGGCGGGCAAGAAGGGGGTGAAAAGATGAATAACAAACTTTTGTTGATAATTATTATATTGATAATTGGGCTCGGAACATTTATCTTATTGACGAATAAAAATACAAGCACACCTTCATCAACAACGCCAGCTGCAATGAAAACAAATGGTAAAGTTATAAATGTTACCTTAGGAGATTCAGGCTTTGTACCTAAAGATATTACTATTAAAGCAGGTACAACGGTGATCTGGAAAAATTCCAGCGGCAAAATTGCAACTGTAAATTCTGACGATCATCCGACTCATCAACTATATCCATTTTTAAATCTTGGAGAATTAGCTTCTGGCTCATCTGTCCAAGTTGTATTCAATAAGCCTGGAAGATATACCTATCATGACCACTATAATGCGACTAGTACGGGAACAGTAACTGTTGAATAGTTTGTGCTAAAATAGCCACATGACGGACAAGCGACTAAATCTCCAACAAGAAGAAGCTGTTAAGCATTTGGAAGGCCCACTTCTAATTATTGCAGGCGCGGGAACAGGCAAAACTACCGTAATAACTGAACGAATCAAATATTTAATACTTAAAAAAAATATACTTCCCTCTCAAATTCTAGCCCTAACATTTACAGATAAAGCTGCTATGCAGATGGAAGAACGTATTGATGTGGCCATGCCCTATGGCTATACGCAAATGTGGATTTCCACTTTCCATGCATTCTGCGACAGAATTCTGAGAGACGATGCCCATGCCATAGGTCTGGATCCGGGATATAAGTTAATTTCAGAAACCGAATCTGTTCTCTTACTTCGCAAAAACATTTTCAATATGGATCTCAAGCTATTCAAACCTCTTGGAAATCCTACGAAATTCCTGGATGCGCTGCTTTCCCATTTTTCAAGGTTAAAAGATGAGGATGTTAGTCCTGATGAATATATCAATTGGGCAAAGAAAAATAAGTCCTTAGAAGAAAAGGAACAATATATTGAATTGGCAAATGCTTATAAAAAATATGAGGAGCTGAAAATCAAAGAATCTGTTATGGATTTTTCAGATCTTATCTCAAATACCTTACTGCTATTCCGGACAAGAAAAAATATTTTGAAAAAGTATCAAGATCAATTCAAATTCATTCTGGTTGATGAATTTCAGGATACTAACTATGCTCAAAATGAGCTGGCAATTGCACTGGCTGGAGACGATAAGAATATCACAGTAGTTGCGGATGACGACCAGTCAATATATAGATTTAGAGGCGCTGCAGTTTCAAATGTTTTGCAATTTAAGAAAAATTTCCCAACTGCAAAAACAGTAACTTTAAATAATAATTACAGATCTACGCAGACTATTTTGGATGCGGCTTATCGGCTTATTCAACACAATAATCCTAACAGACTTGAAGTAGTTGAGGGAATTGATAAAAGGCTCAAAAGTAATTCCAAATCTCCAAAAAGAGATGTTGAACTCATTCATGAAAATCGATCTGAAGATGAAGCAGATGCAATCGCTAAAAAAATCCAAGAATTAACTCAAAGCAAGTATGAATATAAAGATATTGCAATTTTGGTGCGGGCTAATAATCATGCGCAGCTAATCACAACTGCATTGCAGCGTCATAGAATTCCCTTTCAATTTTTAGGACCCGGATATCTTTTTCAACAGGAAGAAATCAAAGACTTAATTGCTTATCTTATATTTCTGACCAATCTTTCAGATTCTGTTTCTCTTTTTAGAATCCTTTCCATGGATATATTTAATATCCCTTACATTGAATTGAATTATTTGCTTAATTTTGCAAAGAAAAAAAATCTTACTCTTTTTGAAGCTCTTTTGAATGTGGAGCAGTCTTTTCTAAAGCCCGAGACTCAGGAAAAATTAATAAATTTCAGAAATATGGCGCAAAGGCATCTGGAAAAAAGCAAGAAAGAAACAGCCGGACAAATTCTTTATTATTTTCTGGTTGACTCCGGACTATTTGAAACTCTTAACTCCACCGATTCTGTCAAAGAAGAGCGAAGAGTTCAGAATATTGCTAAATTTTTTGACAGGATTAAAAATTTTGAAAATGAACGACCGGATGCGAACATATTTACTATTACTGAATGGTTAAATCTAATGCTTCAAATGGGAGATAGCCCACAGGCAGCAGACATAGACATGAAAGACAGAAATGCTGTTAATATCCTAACTGTTCATTCTTCAAAAGGACTTGAATTTGAAGTTGCCTTCTTGGTAAATCTCGTATCCGATCGTTTCCCGTCACGCGAAAGAAGCGAAAAGATTCCTCTGCCTCTTGGAATTATAAAAGAAAAAATAGATCCTAATAGTGATTTCCATTTGGAAGAAGAACGAAGACTTTTTTATGTTGGCATGACACGCGCAAAAGAACGTCTGTATTTTACAGGAGCTAACTTTTATGGAACTGGTAAAAGAGCCAAGAAACTTTCTCCTTTTATTTACGAAGCCCTACCAAAATTGCAAGAAAAAGAGAAGGAAGAAAATAAAATTCAGCAACTTTCCTTAACTGAAATTCTCTCCGATTATGAGCAAAAGGAAACAATAGAAGAAACGAAACAACCAATTAAGATTTCCTATATAACATTCTCCAATCTTCAGATGTTTGACATTTGTCCGCTTCATTACAAAGCAAAGGCTATTTTCAATATCCCAACTCCCATTGCCGGTGTTCAGAGTTTTGGTATTTCTATACATTCTACTCTGTACAATTTTTACAAAAACATTCAAGATGGAAAGACTCAATCATTAAAAGATTTGCTCAATATACTCAAACAAGAATGGATTAGCGAGGGTTATGCAAATAAAAAACATGAAGAAGAACGGTCCACACAGGCAATTAAAATACTGGAAGAATTTTTCAAATTAGAATTCAAAAACTACACAAAACCATTGGGACTTGAAATGCCATTCAATTTTGTCTTGAAAAATGGAGTTAAAGTTTTTGGAAAAATAGATCGCATAGACAAAAAGGGTGCGGGTATTGAAATTATTGATTACAAAACCGGTCAGGATAATCCCAAAGCCTCTGAGGCTCACAAACTTCAGCTTGCAATGTATGCTCTGGCTGCAACCCGAGTGAAAGATAATATTCTAAATCGTAATCCAAAAGATATTACGCTAACTCTCCATTTTCTTGAAGGAAATACCAAAAAATCTATGAATTTCCAACAGGAAGATTTAGACAAATTGGAAGACGAATTAATTCAAAAAATTGCAGAAATCGAAAAAAGCGATTTCAAATGTAGCAAAAGTGTACTTTGTGTTAACTGCGAATACAAACTCCTCTGCAACACGAAGATTAATTAAGCCTTAAACTGATCGTATAAATCCTTTTGCATTCTGTAATTTTTCTAAATTTAACTTGGATGCCTGGGATTTTTAACAAATAAGATATTTCCTTAATTGTTTATATCTTCTGGTATACCCTCGCTTTTTACTCTAATTTTCCCTTTGTCGTCCATCTCAACAATGCGTAGCTTCTCATCAACAAAGATAACCCCAGTGGGAGGAAAACCACTTCCAGACCTATCACTTCCCTCAGTAATAAATTGAGCAATAGGATTATATAAAGTTAGGTAGAATTTACGATTTCCTACGGCTTGTGAAGAAACTACAATATGGAGAAGTTGCTGTCCTTGAGGATACGAGTCGATAGTTATAATGGGTCCTTCCTCTTTGTTTTCAGAATGCAATTGTGTAACTATTCTAACCTTCTCGTCTGGCTCAACAACAGGATCTCCTGAGTCCTTATCAAATCTCATTTTTATCTCCCCAACTTTTAAAACGTTTTCTTGCAGTCTTAAGCTTGCCATTTTTGCAACTAGTTCCAATTGCTCTTTTGAAATGGTCATTTTGCTAATCCTTTCATTAAAATGCTCTAGGAAGAAAGTAAGCCAGATTCTGTTTTATTCCGAATCTATCTAGTTTGTGATCTTAAGTCACAACCTCCACGTATTAGGTGGTGCCTTTCTTTGATGCTCCCGTAAAGATGGTAACGTCCCCCTTCGCTCTTTCGAGCTTCGGAGGGACAGGCATCGTTCGAAAGTTGCAGCAGGTGGGATTACCCGTTTCACTCTCACTCGTCTCTGTTGCTCTCAAGTCCTGTTAATTCAGAACCTGCTTTTAATCCCGCATGTGAGTAAAGGATTAAAATACCAGCTATTTCTAGTCAGGGCTTACGCCCCATCCCCGTCCTTACACCTGTCTGGACTTTCCTGTCGCCATAGCTTTATGCGACGGCGACTAACGGATCTTCTTCCTAGAGCAGGTGTATTTTATTACATTTATGATTTAAAAACAACTATCTTACTACTTTTTTAAGTGTTTTACCTGGAGTAAATCCAGGAGCTTTTCTAGCTGCTATAGTTATTTTCTCGCCGGTCTTAGGATTGCGACCAACTCTTTGAACTCTATTACGAACAGAAAAAGTTCCAAATCCTGTGATAACCACTTTTTCTCCCCGTTTCAAAGCATCTCTAATAGAATTTATCACACTCTGAACTGCATCTCTCGCAGCTTTATTTGTTAAATTTGCTTTTTTAGCAACAATTTCTATTAATTCTCTCTTTGTCATTTGTTATCACCTCCTCTTTGCCCGCCGCTAAAGTGCTCCATGAGCCGTCTACGAATAGTAGCAAAAGGCGAATGGTAAACTTAGGCGGGTTATGATTAGGTTAAAAATACAATGAAATCACCTTTAAGTCAAGATGTCAATATTTTATTAGAATTTAAAATGAAGACTCTGAAGAAACAGCGCGAAATTCTCGAATGGCAGTAACTTTAACTTCGCCTGGAACAGCCAATGACCTGCTAACCTCTTCCCTGATCTTATTTGCAGTTATTAAAGTCTCTGCATCATCCAAACGACCCGGATTTATAATGACTCTTAATTCTCTTCCTGCTTCAAATGCATAGGCATCATCGACACCCTCATATTTTTTAGCAATTTCTTCCATATCTTTCAGTCTTTTTGCATATCCCTCTATATCTTCGTATCGGGCACCGGGACGAGCTCCGGAAATTGAATCTGCTATTGAAACAATAATCGACTCAACCGAGGAAAAGGGTTTATCTTCGTGATGCTCCGCAACACAGTCAACAATTTTCGAAGGCAAATTAAATCGTTTAAGAAGCTCTACTCCCAATTTTACATGGCTTCCTTCACCTTCTACTACTTTACCGATATCGTGGAATAGACAACCCAATCTTACAATATCAACATCTGCTCCAATTTCACTGGCAATATGAATTCCGATTTTTGTTTCTTCAAGAGTATGGACAATAAGATTTTGCCCATATGAAGTTCTGAATTTAAAACGTCCCAAGATAGACATGAGCTCTACCGGTAAATTGAATACTCCAACTTCATGCGCAATTTTCTCTCCCTCTTCGAGCATGACTTTTTCTATCTCTTTTTTTGTCTGGTTAACAACCTCTTCAATTCTAAATGGTTGGATTCTAGTATCCTTGAGAAGCTTTTCAAGAGCTCTTTTTGCAGTTTCACGTCTAACCTGGTCAAAACACGAAAGTCTGATTATTCCTTCTTCATCCAAATCAACATCTACTCCTGTTGCTTGCTCAAAAGCTCTAATATTGCGGCCCTCTTTACCAATAATTCTTCCTTTTATTTCCTCATCGTCTATTTTGATTGTAGAAACAGTATATTCTGCAATATAATTTAAAGCGCCATGACGCATACTGTCTAGTAAAATTTCTTGGGATTTTTTTGCAGCAGTTATTTTCGCATCTTCTTCTTTTTCTTTAATAATCCTTGCAATAATTTGAGCTTCCTTTTGCTCTGTTTCGCGAATTAGCTCTTCCTTTGCCTCGACAGCAGTTAAACCGGATACTTTTTGAAGTTTTGTGGAATATTCTTCTTTTTTCTTGACAAGCGATTGTTTTTCTTTTTCGATCTCTTGTTTCTCACGATCAAGCTTTTCTTCTTTTTCAAGAAGTTTCTTCTCAAGGACAATTAAATCCTGATTTTGATTCATATTTTCTGAAGACGAAAGGAGGAACCTCTTAGAGGCTTATTCCAATATTGATTGGTTGACAATTTTTTGTATCATAACCAACATTCCTTTTGTCTTAAAACAATTATACTCCTTTTCCTAACACCTCGTCAACCCCGTTAAAAGTCTCGGAAAAAGAATCTTAGTCTATTCTTAAGATAACGCTTACCCATTCCTGACTTTAGATATCTCTCTCTAGCTCTTGCATCTTTCATATGAATACTTGATTCATAATATATTAGTCTCCAAGGAATACCATGTTTCGTTGAAATATTTTTTCCTGAATTATGTCTTAAAATTCTTTTTCTCAGGTCATTTGTTGAACCGGTGTACCAAAGTTTAGTTTTGCTACTTTTTAGTAAATAAACGTACCACATCTTAACTTTTAACGGGGTCAATGGCCTTTTTTATCGTATCCCAATTAAACCCTTTTGAGGCTAGATACCTCCCCAACTTTTCATATATTTTCTGCTTGTCCAAACCCTTAAGTCTCCCAATTCTCTTTTGAACAATCTTTCTAGCAGATTCTTCGTCATTAGAAATTAGAAATTTGGAATTAGAAATTATCGCCGGACTTATTCCTTTTTGTTTTAATTCTATTTTTATCAAACGTAAACTTCGCGGCTTAAATCTCAAACGATTCTCAATCCACCCTCTCGCAAACTCTTCATCATTCAAAAACTTCTGTTGTTTTAATTTTTCAATAACTTTGTCTATTAATTTTGAGTTTTGACTTTTGAGTTTTAAACGATCCCTTATTTCTCTTTCTGACCGGGGACGATACGACAAAAACCGAAGCGCCTTATAATAAAGATTATCGAAGTCCTCCATACCACTAACTATTTTTTATTCGGTCATGAATACTGCCATATCTTTCCCTATATAATTTCAATTTCGGATCCTCAACTAACTTACCGTACCCAGCTTCGTAAATTTTGAGAAATTGTGTTTCTGTAATTTTCCCGCCAACCGCAAGCGCGACAGCCGCAACATACAAAAAAGATTCCTTCATTATTCCGTCAAAAGGCTGAAGACCATGGTTTTGCATTAAATATATGAATCTATCTGTAAGTCCATGAGACTGCCCTACAACTTCTGGCGTTTCTGGTATATGGTGTCGCTTTACTAGAGGCATTTTTCTTTGATCAAATATATACATAGCTTCTCCTGAAAACGGAACCATCTTTCTTCCTTCACTTTCAGGCTCTATTTCAGATTCTGGATGACCTTCTTTATTTGATGACATTATAATCACCTCACTTTCTGGACAGAAAGTTTCATTTACTTTTCTTCTATTCCAACTTCAACAGGAGTGCCACCGGATTTATTTTTCTTCAAAATAGCATCTACGATTTTTTTAGCAACATCCGGATTTTCTTTAAGAAATATTTTTGTTGCTTCTTTTCCCTGACCAAGCATTAATTCTCCAAATCTATAAAATGCTCCGGATTTTGTAATAACTCCCATCTCCACTCCAACATCTACTATCCCACCTTCTCGGGAGACTCCGTCTGCGCCAACATCAAATTCCGCTATTCTAAATGGAGCCGAAACTTTATTTTTTACAACCTTTACTCTATGGCGAGAACCTATAACTTTATCTCCATCTTTAAGAGTTTCTATTTTTCTAACATCCATTCTCATTGAGGCATAAAATTTCAGAGCCAGACCGCCGGTTGTTGTCTCAGGATTTCCAAACATCACTCCAATTTTTTGACGCAATTGGTTTGTAAATATACAAACTGTTTTTGATTTGGAAATAACACCTGTTAATTTTCTCAAAGCCTGAGACATAAGACGGGCTTGAAGTCCCATCATGGAATCTCCCATTTCTCCTTCAATTTCTGCTCTTGGAACTAATGCTGCGACAGAGTCAATAACCAACACATCAACCCCACCTGACCTTATCAAACTTTCTGCAATTTCCAAAGCCTGTTCTCCAGTGTCTGGCTGGGAAATTAATAATTCATCCAATTTTACACCCAATGTTTTTGCCCAGATCGGATCCAATGCGTGTTCCGCATCAATAAAGGCTGCAACTCCACCGTGCTTTTGCGCTTGCGCAATAATGGATAAACAAATTGTTGTTTTTCCCGATGCTTCCGGTCCGTAAATTTCTACTATTCTCCCTCTTGGCACTCCACCTACTCCTAGCGCCAGATCCAAAGGAAGACAACCTGTGGAGATAACAGAAATGTCAAATTTTTGAGAGGCATCTCCGAAGCGCATTATGGAACCTCTTCCATACTGTTTCTCAATTTGCTCCATTGCCAGATTGACAGCTGCGAGTTTTCCGGATGCTTCTGTCTGACCATTTGAAGGATTTGTTTTTTGAGAAGTAGATGCCGATGACCTGCCCATAATGGGTCAATAATAAACAACTTTCTGGTATAATGCAATAGATCAAAATTCGGGGTGTAGTTTAGTGGTAGAATGAGCGGCTGGGGGTCGCTTGGTCTGAGTCCGATTCTCAGCACCCCGACTGATTTAATCAATTTAGAAAATAACTTACTCTTATAATAAGGTCGTTATTGCTGTAACAGCTCCGATAAATATTCCCGGAACATTGGAAGCAACTATTTGCCAATTTTTCTTTCCCAATCCAAACAATGTCCATAGAATACAGTTCAAAGTAACTACTATCGGAATTATTAGAGAGCCTTTGTGTCCTGCAAGATTCAAACGAATTTGATCAATAAATGAAAACCACATGATAATAGCTATTATTGAAGCAACCCAACCAATTCTTTCTATAATTTTCTGATCCATTTTTAAGTTTATCATTTTCTTTCAGCTAGTAGTTTACGAAGTAGTTGATTTTTGCGTTCTTAGCAAGATTAGCTAGCCATTCCTGAGATTTAGCTCCTAACTTTTGTTGTTTCAATTGCTCCATTACTCCTTTTTTAATTTCCGGTTCTTTCAAATTTGTTGGAAGACTTTCTTTATTTTTTTCTATATATTCTGCAACTTCTTTATCTGTAACTTTTATTTGATCAGCAAGTAATTTCTCAACCAAATTTCTAAGCTTTAACTGCATCAAAAAATCTTGTCTTGTCATTCCTTGCATCGCTAATGCCGTATCGAGATTTTGTCCCTGTTTTTTAAGACTATTCTCTATCTCTTTTTCTGATTTATCAATTTCTTCTCTGCTTACTTCTATATTTTTCTTATTTGCTTCCTGTAAAATAAGAGTTTGATTAACAAGAGAAGTTAGGGCTTGTTTTCCTCCTTGTTTTTCTAACTCTGCAATTAAAGTAAGTCTGCTAATTGGCTGACCATTAACCAATGCCGCAACAAACAAACCCTTAAAAGCAAATCCCAAAGTAATCAAAACAATAATTATTAATGGGATGAAAATTTTAGGCTTTCTTAATTTATTTGTAAATGGGTAGTCGCTAGATATTGATTTAGGTGTTTTCTTAGCTGCTTTCTTTACTGCCATTTTGGTATTATAGCACCTGATGGTATAATGTACAATACTTTATGAAAACAAGTATTTTTGAGAGATTTCCAGAGCTTAAAAAAATCTCCGATGAAAAATTCCCAAATCATGTCTTGATTATTCCTGATGGCAATGGCCGATGGGCAAGAAGGATCAACAGCATCCCAATTATTGGCCATCGTCAAGGATTTAAAGCATTAAAAGAAGTGCTAAGAAATTTACAAGATCTACCCATTCATATTATCAGCATTTGGGGATTTGCAGCAGATAATTGGAAACGGTCTGAAAAAGAAATAACTGCATTAATGAAGCTTTCGGAAGAAGGATTAAAAGAAGCTGTTCCGGATCTATTGAAAAACAAAAGTAGATTTATTCATCTTGGAAGAAAAGATAGGATTCCTTTTTCTTTAAAAACTACTATTGAACATGTAGAAAAAATAACGAGAAATAACAAAGGAAAAATTCTTTGTCTTGCAATTGATTTTGGTGGAGAAGACCAAGAATTAAGAATCATGAAAGCAATACAAAAACTTCCTAAAAATACAAACATAACCTCTGATCTTGTTAAGAAATTAAGGGATAGTCAGGGTGAGATTCCTCCTGCAGATTTAATCATACGAACAAGTGGAGAAAATAGAACATCTGATATTGGTTGGCTTGGAACTAATTCTGAATTTTATTCTATACCAAAGTTTTTGCCAGATAGCACAATAGAAGACTTTGTAAAAGCTATTGTGGACTATTCTAAAAGAGAAAGAAGGCTTGGGGGAAGACCATAAGAAAAAAATGAGTGAATTAGAATTAACAAAACCGATGAATGAATTAGCATTATTCCAAGAAAGATTTAATGTCCACCTTAAAAGCATTGTAGGTGCACAAGCTAGCGCTACTTCTGATGATACAGAAAATCCTTCTGTTCTTGATAATGTTAATCACGCAAAAGAAATAATTTTAGGCCCTGGAAAAAGAATACGTCCTTATATTAGCTACCTCATGTATAAATCTCTTGGGGGGCAAGATGATGAAGAGGCTTTAAAACTATTTGCGGGTATTGAGATTTTTCATTCTTTTGGTCTCGTCCATGATGATATCATAGATAATGGAAAACTTCGCCATGGACAAACAACCTCTCACGTATATATAGCCAATCAGTTGAAAAAAGAAAACAATAGAAGTGGCAACCTTGAAAAGGCCGGCAAAAACCAGGCAATTATTATTGGAGATCTTTTGTCGATATGGTCCCAAGGAGTTATTAATCTTAATGAATATTTTGATCCAAAAAAAATGCAAAGGATAAGAAAAATTTTTTATCAAATGGCTAAGCAGGTGGCTGCAGGACAAATGGTAGATATCGACATTACAACTCGTACTAATGTTCCAATTGAAGAAATTGATGAGAAGACTCGTCTTAAAACCGCTGGTTATTCTTTTATAAAACCTTTACAAATCGGAGCAGCACTTGCCGGTAATGAAACAAAAGAAGTTGAAATTTTCTGCAAAGAATTTGGACTCGCAATGGGAATTGCTTTTCAAGTCCAAGATGATTTACTGGATATGACTTCTTCCGATGATAAATTGGGCAAAACTACGTCTTCAGATAAGTCTCAAAATCAACACACTTATTTCACTTACTTCCCATCACTTGAATATGGAAAAAAAATAATATCTACAAATTTTGAGAAGGCAAGAAGTTTAATTAAAAATTTATCGATTGACGAAAGTGAAAAAAAGAAGTTTTTTGATTTGGTAGAAATAATTCAAAATAGAACTTTTTAAGGAACTTTTTTGAAATATTATAAAAACTTCTAAATCATTGCATTCCATAGATTATGAACACAGAGATACAAGTAGAGAAAGAAAGTCGACCATCATTTCCCACCAAAGCTTTGATAGGAGAACCCCATGGTCTTTGCGCTGGCGTTGTAAGATCTATAAAAGCTTATTCCGATGTAGCAGAAAAAATTAGAAAGAAAAATCCTAATATGCATATTTACTCTTTGGGTGAACCGGCACATAATACTTTTGTCAATGCTGACCTTAAGGAAAAAGGTGTGATATTTATTAAAAGACCTCAGGATGCTCCGAGAGAAAGTGTCATTTTACTTGGTGCCCATGGCACATCTCCTAGCATCCATGACGCTATGAAAAATCTAGGGCAAACAATGATTGACACAGTCTGCCCTCTAGTCACAAAAACTCACACGGAAGCAAAAAGATTCCAAGAGGAAGGAAACCAAATAATATATTTTGGTAAAAGAGGACATCAGGAAGCAGAAGCTTTGTTGGGAGAATCTAGAGACGAAGGAAATATTATATTGGTTGAAAAGTTAGAAGATCTGAGAGAGATAGAAAATAAAGTAAAAGATCCAAAAAAAATTGCTTTCCTAAGTCAAACAACTCATCCTGCATCTGCCGCAGAAAAAATGAGACAAGTATTGCAACAAAAGTTTCCAGATCTAAAATACCCATCCCATACAGACACTTGCTACGCTACCCAAAATCGACAAGATGCTGTTAGGGATATGGTTAAAAAAGGTGCGCAAACTGTTGTTGTTATAGGTTCCACAACAAGTTCTAATTCATATGAACTACAACAAGTGGCGATTGAAGCAGGCGCAAATGGGATTTTCGTAGATAGCGTTGATGAATTACGTCTAGATCAATTTTATGGAATAAAAATTGTAGGATTGACATCCGGGGCATCAGTACTTGATAAGAATTTTCTTAAGGTAGCGCGGTGGTTTAGAAAAAACGGCGCAATTGATTTTGTTCCTGTTGTAACCGCTGATGAAAGCAACATCAAATTTACTCCGGTAAAAATGGAGATTTAAAACTGAGTATTCCCGTTAACATCTAAAATATCGTACCTGGGATCTCTTCTCGATAAAAGACTAATGAAATCTTCAGCGGAAAAATCTGGCCCAAAAACCGGAATTCTTTTATCAGGTTTTGTGAGCCTATCATCTCCTTTCTCCCAAAATTTTTTTTCTTCCCCTATTCGTATAAGCTGACTCGCTATAGATCTCAAACTGGGAGTTAGCAGCATTTGTTCCGGCCGTCTCCAACCCATTGGCTTAACTTCACTTAAATTAAACGGAGTTGGCGAAATATTCGCATAACATGCCATAGGCACCAAAGTACACAAACGGTTCTGATTGTAAGCAAAAACCGACGTTAACTCTGGTTTGCCAACAATGAATAACCGACTGGATAGACCTGGGACATCTTCAAATCCACAAAATTCACCCAACGCTGCACGCATATTATCTAGAATTGATTCATTTTTTTGTCTTCTTTCTATTGGAATCGAAAGTTTTTCTTTTTTCTGCTCCATTGAAGAACTTGTATCAAGCTCTAATGTTGACCAGATTGTCCTTCCCGGTCCCATTATATACAAACCAACACCAGTGCTTTGATTATGTTCTGCTTCCTTAAATCCATTTATAAATAATTGACGCTCCTTAGACAACATATATTTTAAGCAACTATCGTTGCATGTCCCTTTTTCCCGTGCAATGCGTAACGAAATTCATTCGAAATTACTCCACTAGTTATCCACGTTTCAATACCTTTATTGGCAATATAAAGAGCAGTTTCTATTTTGTGTTTCATTCCTCCACTTATATCCGCTCTTTTATTTTTAAAAACAAATTTTTGTAAATCCCGCCAATTATTTTTGTTTATCAACTTTATTGTTTTACCTTCATTATCATAAACACCATTTGTCTCTCCAACTTGTATAATCTTATTGATTGTAAACCCCTTTTTCTTAAGATATAATCCAATTTCATTAAGAACTGTTTCACCGGAATAAATAGTGCTTTTCCATTTTTTATCCCAAATAATATCTCCTGGGAGAACTGGAATTAGGCCTTGCTTCAATACCTCTTCAACAATTTCGAATAAGCTACTTTCAATTTTAGCCTCCTTTGTTAATATCATGCTCATTGGTCGCAATGATATAGCAGATAACCCTTCATCAACAAGAATATTTACAACAATCCTATTTAGTTCCATTACATCTTTTGCAACTTTTGCTATGCCCCATTTACTCCTGTATCCTTTTTTACCGCCAAACTTTTTCGAAGATGTATGACCGAAACTCCCATTACCATGCGCAAGAACAACGGAAACATTTTTTATTTTTTTTAATTCTTGAGCCAATCTTCTGATAACTTCAGGCCGAGCTTTATAGGGCACATTTTTATCTGTGATTATAGATCCTCCAAATTTGATAAGTATTATTTTCTTCATAGACTGACGAACATTTATTTTCTGTTATATCTATGTGTTGGCTTATGCCATTGATCTCTAGGCAATAAGCCTGCTTTAGGCATAACGATCAAAATAAAAGCGGGTTTTGCTCCTGTCATTACTTGATGCTCCGTATTTAGAGGTACTTCTATGGATTCCATAGCTGCATTTAAATTAATTTCTTCATCTCCTACATTAACAATAGACTGTCCCGCTATTTGCTTATATTTTTCTTTTATAGTTATATGTTCATGCTCGGAGGTTCTGGAGAAAGGAGGAAGATAAGAAGCAAGTACCCCATCTTCATCAATAACCGTTTCCAAAAAATATTGACCATCCGACTCTATTTTTATTATTTCTCCATTATCATTTATGTCCGTATAAGTATGGACTATTGGATTATCATGGAACTGCAATTTGCCTTCTTTAGGTAGAATCCCTAATCTTATCAATTCATTCTGGGTAAGCAATCTAATATCAACTCCAAAAATAATAGGCAATTCTCCTGATGTAATTTTTCTTCTGTCTGGAGTTACCAAATTATTTTTTGGGACTAAAAGGTCTGACTTTGTTTTGGTAAATCCTCTATTATCAATCTCAAGCATCTAGTTATTAAACAAAAAATTGCCTGAGATTGTTCTCAGGTTTTTATGTCCTTTCCATAATATTAGTCGTAAAATCTTCCAAAATCATTCGATTAGCTATTGTTAAGTTGAGGTCTAGCTCCAAACCTTCTGCTTCTTTTTGAATAATCAAAAAGTGCAAATATAAAATCTTCCACCCTAGAATCAGGCAATAACTTTTTTATTGAATAAAATTCTGAATTCGTACCAAGCCAACCTATGTCTGGAACTCTTTGTTCTCCGGAAGTTCTTATTATTAAATCCGCAGGAGGAATCTCACCCTGACCATCTCTTAATCTTTGTATAATTGCCGAAGTAATCTCTATTTCTTTTGGAAGATAACGAACATCTCGCATCATTCTCATTAATTGATCATCACCGCCAAAATCAATCGCAAGAGAAAGGACTTGTTTTGAATTTTTCCTAGTTAATTCTTCAGTATTATCAACAGCTTCTCTAAGTGAATCAGGAATCCTATCTTTTCTACCTAAATGAACAAATTTTATGTCGTCCTGTATTAGCCTGGGAAGAATTAAGCTTATTTGTTCTTCGAATATCTGCATTAACGGATTTATTTCTTCAGGAGAACGTTTCCAATTGTCAGAAGCAAATCCCCACACTGTAACAAATTTTATTGGTAGCTTTCTCAAACTATCTAAAACGTTCTTAAGAACTTTAGTCCCTTGAACGTGTCCAAAAGAAGGATCTTTATTGAATTTGCTAGCCCATCTACCATTTCCGTCAGGGATTATAAGAACATGCTCAGGAAACTTAGCCAGAGGAATTTGCTCAATAAGACGACCTATTGCTCTGTCCTGAAATCTTTCCATAATTAGCGTCCTGTAGGAGGATCAACCCATTTACCATCTGTCTTAATTAACGAGATTAATGCCTCATTTGCTTCAAGCTGGGAAACAGTTGCAATTTGCTCCTTACCTTTAAATATTGCAATTTTACCTCCACTAAGCCCCATAATGCCATAATCAGCATCTGCCATCTCTCCCGGTCCATTTACAATACACCCCATTACCGCAATTGTTAATCCTCTCAAATGAGAAACAGCATCTGTTACTCCATCTGTTACCTTAGGCAAGTCAAACTTAGTTCTTCCGCAAGAAGGACAAGCTATTATTTCTGCCTTTGTTTTCTCCAAACCTAATCCTTGCAGAATATCGTAACCCACTGATAACTCCGCAACAGGATCTTCTGCCAGAGAAACTCTAATTGTATCGCCGATTCCCTCTGAAAGAAGTGTCCCAATTCCTAAAGTGCCTTTTACCCGCGCATATTGATCTTTACCAGCTTCAGTTACCCCTAGATGAAGCGGATAATCCATGCTTTCCTTATTCATCTCATTAACCATTAGTCGATTTGCTTCTTGCATTACCGATACTCTACTCGACTTAAGGGATACAACTATATCGTTAAACCCACGAGATCGACATATTCTGAGATATTCAAGAGCTGATTCAACCATACCTCTTGGTGTATCTCCATGCATAACAGTAAGTCTTTCAGCTAAACTTCCATGATTCACTCCAATTCTCAAAACCACCCCGTTTGTTTTACATGCATTGATAATAGGTAATAATGCCCGGTCGATTTCATCAATTTGTTGGGCTACCTCATTTTCACCATAATCATCTTTACGTTCCACGCGTTTATGAAATACTAATAAACCTGGATTTATTCGAACTTTCTCAACGTGATTTGCAGCTTCTACCGCAATTTTTGTACCCTGATGATGAACATCAGCAACCAAAGGAACGTTTCTATAGATTTTTTTAAGCTCTTTTTTAATTTCGGCTAGCGCTTTTGCATCTTTAAGAGTTGGGGTAGTAACTCTGACTATTTTGGCTCCGCTCAAATGAAGGTCTTTTATCTGTTGAGTTGCTCCAGAGATATTTTGCGTATTTTCCGTAATCATTGATTGAACCACCACAGGATTACCAGAGCCAATCGGCACTTCCCCAATCTGAACAGTTCGTGTTGGCCGCCGCTCAAATTTTTCTCTCATAAATTAAAGTTTGTAACAATAAGTCTGCATATTGCCTAAAATCATTCGAAAATGCATTTTTGATAGAAAAGCTGGTATAATCTATTTTATGTCTCTTTCTTTTATAAAACGTATTCTAGCAGGGGATAGTAAAGCTGTAGTTGACTTTTACAAGTTTTATTCACCTAAGATACTGTCTTATCTTTACAGAAAACTTCCCCGACCTGAAGATGCACAAGAATTAACAAATGATGTTTTTTTGGAGGCAATTGACTCTTTAGCCTTACTACAAAAAGAGCAAAATACTTCAGCTTGGCTCTATCGAATTGCCCATAATAAAATGGTTGATTTTTATAGAAAACGAAAAATCAAATCTATACTTTTATCCCAAGTTCCTTTTTTGCAAATCGTGGCTCAGGAGATTAATCAACCGGAATTCCAATACGAAAAGGATAAAATTAGAGACAGAATTGAATTAACTTTACACAACATCTCTCAAAAATATCAAAAAATTTTAATACTTCATTATGAAGAAAAAGTTTCTGTAAAAGAACTGGCAAAAATATTCAACTTATCCTTTAAAGCAACAGAATCTCTTCTTTTTAGAGCTCGCCAAAGCTTCAAACTTGCTTATGAACGAGCAGCAATTTCTTGAAACTCTACAAAAAAGAGCGCAAGAACAGGAAAAAATTATTAAGGGAATGATTTTCCCCCAATTTTTTACATCTGTAAGTATGTGGCTTGGCAATCATCCTTGGCGAATTTTAATTCCTCTTGCAGTTATTTTAACCTTAATATTTCACGGAATTTGGGGAAAAAGATACGATGAATTCATTCTAAAAATATTCGGAAAAATATAGCATGAGACAAAAAACTTTTCTAATTTTCAGTACTTATATTTGGACGAAAACTTTGTTGGGGTTAACATTTCATCCTTTTACAACAATAAGGCAAGTTACAAGACGTCCTGTTCTTTTACCTATAATTTTTTCCCCTTTTATTGGACTTATTGCATTTTTTGTCTTAGGGAGAATCGGATCATTATTGATAAATGTATATGGATTGAGAAGGGAAGTTATTTCTCTTTTTTTAAGCACTGCGCTTATATCTATATTTCTCTGGCAAGCTTTGTTAATATATTTACTTATAAGTTTTCTTTTTGCTTTATGGCGACATTAGATCATGTAGTATTGGTCGATAACAAAAATAAAGTTTTGGGAACTGCAGGTAAATTAGAGACTCATAACGAAAATACTCCGCTTCATCGTGGATTTTCAGTTTTCTTATTTAATAAAAAAGGCGAATTACTATTACAACAACGAGCAAAAACAAAAAAAACATTTCCTTTAATTTGGTCCAATTCTGTCTGCGGACACCCAATGCTTAATGAATCAAATATCGATGCTGCCAAAAGAAGATTGTCCTACGAATTGGGCATTGATGATGTAGAGATTTCTGAAGTTATCTCTGACTATAAATATAAGGTGGGGATGAACGGAATTTATGAAAATGAAATTTGTCCTGTTTTACTCTGTTTTACTGATAAAAAACCGGTTATAAATAAAGATGAAGTTGAAAATACTAGTTGGATCAAATGGCAAGATTTTCTTAAGGAAATTGACGACAAAGATAAAATATATTCTTTATGGGCTAAAGAGGAAGCAAAATTATTGGCGACAAACGAAAAATTTTTATCTCTTTGGAGATTGTTTGCGTCGCCTTGATTTTCCACCCATTCCAACTTTTCTTCTTTGTCTGACCCTAGGATCACGAGTTAACATTCCTTTTTTCTTGAGGATTAAGTGAAATTTTTCCCGATCTATTTTGTCCAAACCTCTTGCTATTGCTAAAACTACTGCGTCGAGTTGACCTTTTTTTCCTCCTCCTCGAACTTTTATAGAGACAGCAAATTTATCTTTTGTATTTGTCGCACCAAAAGGCTCTTTGTATATTCTAACAAAAGCTTCCCCAAAATATTCCAAAGCAGGCTTGTTATTAACAACAATTTCACCTTTTTTGACAGTTGTCCCACCCCAGACTACTGCATCTTTTTTATAAAGCCTTACCTCCGCTGTTGACGATTTACGTCTTCCAATTGCAAAAGTAAAATCTTTTTTTTCTTCTACTTTATCCATAATTATTTTCCGAATTTATCTTTATAGGAGTGCTCTGCGCCTGGAAATATAAATAGCCTAGTTAACATTCTATCTTGTAATTTATTCTGTGGCAACATTCCCAAAACTGCAAATTTTATTATATCTGTTGGGTTTCTTTTTCTTAACTCCATAAGAGTTTCTTCTCTATATCCACCTGGATAACCTGAATGACGAGAATATTTTTTTTGCAATTCTTTTTTGCCTGTTACCTTAATTTCACTTGCATTTATTACAACTACGTAATCTCCGCAATCCAAATTGCTGACAAAATATGGTTTTGATTTACCTATCAATGCTTGAGCAATCTCGCTTGAAATTCTTCCAAGAATTTTTCCTTTGGCATCAAACAAGTGCCACGAACGTTTTATCTCCCCTAATTTTGTTGAAACTGTTGTATCTTGCATTATTTCTCTTTAACCTTTCTTTTAGTTTTTGATTCTTTCTTAACTTCTTTTTTTGCTTCCGATTTTTTCTCTACTTTCCCCGCAGCTAACTCCTTAACTTCACTTTTAACTTTTAACTTTGAACTTTGAACTTCTTTCTTTACTACCCACTCCATTAAAACCATTGCTGCGTTATCAGAAAATCTTCTACCTAATTTTATAATTCTGGTATATCCGCTATTTCGATCTTTTAATCTTGGCGCTAAATCCCTTATAACTTTGTTCATTGCCTGAGCTCCAATACTGCGCTGTAAAAGTTGAGTTGCGAGTTTTTCGTCTCCTCTTTTAGCTTTATTTATAATCTTATCAACATCTCCTTTTATTGCCTTTGCTTTCTCTAAAGTTGTTTGAATGCTTTCATCTAAAATCAAGGAAGAAATTAAGCTTTTAAAAAGCGACTTTCTCTGATTCGTATCTCTGCTAAATTGTCTTCCAAAAACATTTTTCTTCATAATAAAAAACTCCCCACTTCATCCCGCGCAGCGGGACTCCGCGGGGTAAACAAAATTAGTTTACCTGACTTAAACTTTTAATGATACGCCTTTTTCTTTAAGCTTTTCCTCAATGATAATTATGGATTTATTTCCCATATTACGCATTGATATTAAATCTTTCTTTGTTGTAGATAGGAGTTGACCTAATGTTTCAATTCCGCCATTCCTAAGACTATTATAAATTCTGGTAGGCAAATCTAACTCATCTATAGTTAATTTCGAAATATTATCCGCAATGGATGGTAAGACACTAATATTTTCAGATGATACCATTGACTTCGGTTCATAAACTTGTAAAAAATAAGAGGTTAAAATTCTAGATGCTTCTTCCAATGCGTCCTTTGGGTTTATTATCCCATTAGTCCAAACGCTTACTATTAACTTGTCTAAGTCTGTTTGTCTTCCAACCCTGGTTGCGGAAACTTCATAACTTACTCTTTTAACCGGAGTAAAAACCGCATCCGTTGGAATCAAACCAATCTGAGTAGCTCTTCTTTCTTCGGCCGATGAGTATCCCAATCCTTGCTCAACTGTTAACTCCATTTCAAGTTTTGCTTTCTTGTCATTAATGGAAGCAATATAATGATCCTTATTTACAATTTCTACATTTTCAGGAAGATCAAAATCTGCGCCTGTTATTTTTTTTGGTCCTTTTACTGACAAAGAAACCTTTCCCTTGTCGGTTCCGTCCAAAAGACGAAAATTTAAACCTTTTATATTAAGTAAAAGATCGACTACATTTTCTTTGACGCCGGGAATTGTAGAAAATTTATGTTTTATTGTGCTTATTTTAATTGATGTAACAGCTGCTCCGGGAATAGAAGTAAGAAGTGTGCGTCTCAAAGCATTACCTAGAGTATGCCCATACCCTGACTCCAAAGGCTCTATTGTAAATTCGCTATGATTGTCTGCGATTTTTTCTTCTTTTACTTTAAACGTTGGATTTGCCATAAACGTTATTGTACCACTATCTGGAATAATATTCAATAATCAACTGTAAATCGAATGGAGGCTTAACATCGTCTTTCTTTGGCATTCTCGTTAACTTTCCTGACATTCCAGACCTTTTTAAGAATGGGACTATAACTTTATCTTTATCTTCCATTAAGGCTAAAACCTGTGCATTTTTCTGCGCAAGGGGAGTAAGAGAAACAATATCTTCTAATGTTACTTGATAAGATGGAATATTCAATTTTTCTCCATTAACAAGAACGTGTCTGTGGCCTACCATTTGGCGAGCGTGTGTTCTTGTTTTTGCAAAACCCAAACGATAAATTATATTATCAAGTCTGGTCTCAAGAAGAGACATTAACAATTCACCTGTTTCGCCCTTTTTTCGACCAACCATCTTAACTAAATTACCAAATTGTTTTTCCAAAAGCCCATAAATTGCTTTAGCCTTTTGTTTTTCTCTAAGTTGTTGTCCATATTCGGAAAGTCTTCTCTTCATCTTTCTTCCATGAACTCCGCCCGGTGGAATATTCAAACGCCTCTGCAGGCTTGTAGATTCTTTTTCAAGAATATTTACACCTTCTCTTCTTGCTATTTTATGTTTTGGTCCTGTATATCTAGCCATATCTTTAAAATTTCTAATTACTCTAATTATTCTAATTTCTAACTGACTTAGGTCAATTAGGTTAATTATAAATTAGGTCAATTTTATATTCTCCTTTTCTTTTTCGCTCTTGGTCCGTTATGTGGGATCGGCGTTATATCTGCAATTAAAGAAATGGATAATCCGCCACTTTTAATAGCTCGCAAAGCCGAATCGCGTCCTGCTCCCGGACCTTTTACATATACTTCAACAGTTTTTAGACCCTTTTCAACAGCTTTCTTGACAACAGATTCCATGGCGCTACTTGCAGCAAAAGGTGTTGACTTTCTAGTACCCTTAAATCCGGCTGAGCCGGCACTACTCCATCCAATAGTATCTCCTTTATCATTTGTTATCGTTATTAAGGTGTTGTTGAACGTAGAAGTTATATACGCACGTCCGTTACCCGATACTGCAACCTGACTTTTCTTAACTTTTTTGACTACTACTTTTTCTTCAGCCATAATTACTTAGTCTCCTTCTTTGTATCCGTTTTTGCTACTTCTTCTTTTTTGATTGCTCCAATTGTAACTCTCTTTCCCCTTTTTGTCCTAGCATTAGATCTCGTACGCTGACCACGAACAGGAAGATTTTTACTATGTCTTGATCCCCTGTAAGAGACAATTTCCTTAAGTCTTTTTATATCTGCCTGTACTTCGGCCCTTAGATCTCCTTCTAATTTGTAGCCTTCAAGCACTTTTTGAATTCTCTTTTGTTCTTCCTCAGACAAAGATTTAACTCTTTTACTACTTTCAACTTCTGCTTTTTTAAGAATACCTACAACATTTTTTCGACCAATTCCATAAATATAGGTTAGGGCAATATCAACTCTTTTTACATCTTGTAAATTATATCCGGCAATTCTCATATTTTATCCTTGTCTTTGTTTGTGTTTTGGATTTTCACAAACAACTCTCACGACACCTCTTCGCCTTAGGATTTTACACTTAACACATCTTTTATTAACACTTGCTTGAACTTTCATATTATTTAAATCTATAAATTATTCTACCTTTTGCTTTGTCGTAAGGGGTCATTTCGACTCTCACTTTATCTCCCGGCAAGATTTTGATAAAATTCATTCTCATCTTGCCTGACAAATGACAAAGAATTATAGCTCCATTTGTCAGCTCTACTCTAAAAAGGGTGTTGGGTAAAGATTCCTTAACAACTCCTTCTATCTCAAAAGATCCCTGATGAGCCATAAAAAAATTAAAAGTGAAAGATTAAAAATTAAAAGTTACAGTTTAAAATCCAAAATTCATCGAATTTTGAACTTTGCACTGCAATCTTGAACTTTTAACTTTAAACTTTTAACTGAACAAATATTATACCAAACAAACCTAAAAAGGGCAACTATTTGGTTAAAATTAGGGCGTCTTTGTCAGTTATAGCTATCGTACGCTCAAAAAGCCCGGACAGGCTCCCATCTTTGGTTCTTATAGTCCACCCATCTGAATTGGAATATACAACATCACTTTTTCCCATATTGTAAATAACCTCAACAGCAATAGTTATGCCAATTTTCAAAAGAGGTGTTTTTAAGATATTTCCATCGAGGAAACCCGGAACTTCAGGCTCCTCATGAAGTTCTTTTCCAACACCATGGCCTATGAGACTTCTCACAACTGAATAGCCCTGACCTTCCACAATATCTTGTATTGCTTTTGAAATATGCCCGATTCTATTGCCTGTCTTTGCAGCTTTTATCCCCTCCCACATCGCCCTTTCCCCAGTTTCCAAAAACCTATCAATTTCATCACTTTGAACTTTTAACTTTGAACTTTTAACTCGTATGGTCTGCGCCATGTCTGTATGAAATCCTTTATAATAGACTCCACAATCGATGCCAACCACATCTCCCTGCCTTAATTTATAAGGAGTTGGAATCCCATGAACTACCGCATCATTTGTAGAAATACAGATCGTATGCTTATAGTTTTCTACTTTTTTAAATCCCGGCTCTCCACCTTTCTCCAAAATTAACTTTTCTGCTAATTGATCAAGCTCCAACTCTGAAGCCCCAGATTTTGCATGACCTAAAACTTCCTTCAAAACTTCTGCCAATATTTTTCCACCTTTTCGCATTATCTCCAAATCTTGCTTTGTTTTTAAATTAATCATATTAAGTCTTTTTCTTTTAATTTTTCCATAACCTTATCAACTGTCTGAGCTATCGTATCATTGGTTGTATCTATAACAACAGCATCTCTAGCTATCCTCAGAGGAGATGCATTTCTCTCTGTATCTTGTCTATCTCGTTCTTTTAAATCTTTCATAACATTATTTAATTGAATTTTAATTCCTCTACCTTCAAATTGCTTAAGTCTTCTTTCTGTTCTTTTATTGATATCAGCTGTTAAATAAATCTTCATATCAGCATCAGGAATAACATCTGTTGTAATATCGCGCCCTTCCATCACAACACCTTTCCCATTTTGCAGAGCGTCCTTGGCAATTTTTCTTTGCTTTAGAACCATTTCTCTTCGAACCCTTGGAAACGCTGCAACAATTGGAGTTAACCTACTTATGTCGGGTCGAAAAATCTCGCTAGAAACGTCTTCATTATTCAAAAAAGCTTTTATCCCTTTCTCTGTCGGCTGCAATTCTATAGAAATTTTGTTCAAAACTCCTAAGACTTGCTCTTCACTTTTGATATCGATTTTTTCTCGCATACATGCTAAAGCCAGCTCTCTGTACATTGCCCCTGTATACACATGCAAAGCATTAAGTTTTTTTGATAAAGCTACAGCAAGCGTACCTTTTCCTGATCCAACCGGACCATCTATTGCTATGGATATATTATTTTTCATTGTTTAAAAATGTATTAATTTTATCTCTAAAATCCTCTACCCCTCCATTGTTATCTATAAATATATCGGCAGAGGCTATGCAGAAAGCGACCTGAAGACCTGATTGTTTTTCTCCTACTCCTAAGTCTCGTTTATCAAGCTTTTCAAATAACTCCCATGTTAATTTTTCTCTTCTTTTGAGAAATTTAAGACGCTCAAACCTTATTTTACGATTTACAACTATTGCGACCATAATAAATTTACTGTTTTTCCTAAACTCCTCAACCTCACCCAAATTTCTTATGCCATCGATTATTATATTATGCGGATTTTCCTTGCCTAAAAGTTTTATAGTTTTTTTAGCCAGAATGTCTTTACCATATTTTTCTCGCCACTCATTTCCTATATCTTGAAGTATCTTACGCGTAACTTTTTTTATACCCCTTTTTCTTGCTTCAACTTCTAAAAACGAAGAGAGAATAATTTTTTTGTACCCTCTCTTTTCTAAAAAATCAGCGGCTGTTGATTTACCGCTCCCAAAAGCACCCGTAATACCAACAATTAACGGTTTACTTTTCATGATTATTTCGTTCCTCCAGCTTCAGTTTCCATCTTTTTTACTTTCGGCCAAATAAACCAATTCTCATTTGATTTTCCAGTCATTTCTTCTTCCATTTTCTCCAGAATTCCTATCGTTTGTATTACGTGTCTGTAATTTGTTGATATGTCAACGGTCTCAGCCAATTCATATCTTTTTTCCCATTGTTTTTGTCTGTTAGCAACTAGCCTTTCTTCAAGATCAGGAATGCTCGCTATTTCATCTATTATTCTCTTCGTTCTTAGATACTGAACTCCCCTTACTATTAAAAACGTCATGCGATCTGAGGGATACATAGCATCCTGTCTTTCCACCATAAATTATTGGCTACTTTCTGATATTTTCTGCATTATTTCTTCGTGAATTTGCTGTTCTGCTTTATCGCCAACTATAATCATAAAAAAAGGCCACTTTTTCTGAGCCTTAGACATTCTTTCTCCCAATTTGTGATAATGATTAGTTAATCTGGAAAGTATTCCTTCTTCCGTATCGTCCTCTCTTCCCCGCTTCAAAAGTCTTTCTGCGCCTTTCCAACCAGGTATTCTTAGATACAAAACTTTGATTGGCATAGCATTGCCAGTTTCTTCCAACATTTGCTCAAAGCTTGTAACTTCATCTGTAAATCTGAATCCGCCCTCTAGAATAAAACCTTGCTTGACATCATCTCTTTGCATTCTCCAAACAAAAGCTTCTCTAAAAAGGCTTATATCTGAATAGACGTGTTCTTCAAATAATCTTTTACTTCTCCTACCCAATTCCGTATCCTGTTTTGACAATTCTCTAAAGACATCGCCCATTGCAACCTTAGGAACACCCAGCTTATATGCTAACATTTTCCCCTGAGTTGTTTTTCCTGATCCTTCGGGTCCGGTCAATACAATGATTTGCTTCTGAATTTTTCCAATTGCTGAAGAAAGTCCATTTTCTCTACTTAAACCTGCCTCTAACATATTTAACTCTTGATCTTTTTCAATATCTCTTTATGTATTTCTTCAATTGATTTTTCTCCATCTATTTCAACCAGCAATCCTTTTTGTCTGTAATAATCCAAAACCGGCTCTGTCAAACTGTGAAACAATTCTATTCTTTTCTTGATCGCAGCCAAAGTCTCATCTTCTCTTGCTACATCATTTCTTCCGGCCAATCTCCATAAAGCTTCTTTATCCGAAACTCTCAGATACACAACTTTGTCGACTCCGTTTTGAAACATTTTTACCTGCTCTAAAGTTCTTGGGAATCCATCAAGAATATAGCCATTTTTGTATTCAGGTTTTTTAAGATATTCCGTTACTATTTCAACTGTCTTTTCATCAGGAATAAGAAATCCTGCATTCATTATTTCCTTAATGTAGCGGCCCAAAGAAGTTTTTTCTTTGGCCATTTCGCGGAAAATATGTCCTGTTGAGAGATAAGGAGCATTCAATTTTTCAGACAAAAGGTTGCCTTGCGTTGATTTACCTGCTCCTTGAATACCTATTAAAATTATTTTCATTTCTTGTTAAATCCTTCGTAATTTCTCATTACAAGTTGCGCCTCAACTGCTTTTATTGTTTCAAGCACTACTGAAACAACGATTAAAATTCCTGTTCCTCCCAACATGAGCGTTTGCACATTTGTAAAAGCACGTGCGACAGTTGGAAAAATTGCGATAATACCTAGAAAAATTGCACCAGCTAATGTTATACGAGTCAACACATAATTTAAATAACTTGCCGTTGGAGTTCCCGGTCTAATACCTGGAATAAAACCTCCATATTTTTGTATTTCCCCGGCAATCTTTTTTGGATTAAAAATAACAGCGGTATAAAAATATGTAAATCCAACAACCAAAATAAAGTATAATCCATTATAAAATATTCCGGAAGGATTAAATAGAGACGTTATTGTAGTTGCGATATTGTGAAGGAGAGGAGTTTTTGAAGCAGTTAAGTAATTGGCGACAATTGAAGGAAGAAGCACTAAAGAAACTGCAAAGATTATCGGAATAACTCCGGCTTGATTGACTCGAAGAGGCAAATGAGTTGACTGTCCCCCGTACATCTTATTTCCCCTGACTCTTTTTGCATAATAAACCGTTATTCTCCTTGTTCCCTCATTTATAACAATTATGGAAGCTATTACTAATAGACCTATTACCAAAAAAATGATCAGATTGAAAAAATTAGTAGCGTTTACTGTCGATAGTGTCTGACCAAAAGTAACAGGAATTCTCCCAACTATACCTGCAAATATAAGAAGAGAAATTCCGTTTCCAACTCCTTTTTCCGAAATTAATTCTCCTAACCAAACCAAAAGCATTGTTCCAGCAGTCATTGTCGCAACAAAGGACAAGATATCAATAGCACTAAGTGTTGCAATAATTCCTTGACTGCGCAAGAGCGCATACATACCAATTGATTGTAAAACTGCCAAAGGAACAGTCAACATTCTTGTATATTGATTTATTTTTTGTCTTCCCGATTCTCCCTCCTTAGATAAAGCTTCAAGCTTTGGAAAAACCATTGTTAAAAGCTGCAAAATAATAGATGCATTGATATAAGGATTAAGTCCCAATGCCATTACGGAAAAATTGGCAAGCGTACCTCCTGAAAAAATATCCAGAAGTCCCAAAAATTGATTTTGCGAAAAAAGGGATTTTAGTGCATCTAAATTTACGCCTGCAACAGGTATATGAGCGAAAATTCGAAAGACTATAAAAATACCTGCGGTAAATAAAAGTTTTCTCCTTACGTCCGGAGTTTTTATACTTTTACTGAAAATTCCAAAAATATTGTTCATAAAAGGAACAATTACTCTACTTTTCCGCCGGCATCTAAAATCTTTTTTGTTGCACCCTTTGATGCTGGTAATTTAACTATCAAAGATACATTAAGATCCCCATCTCCCAAAATTTTAACTCCATATCTTGTGGCATAATCCGGATCCACAATTTGACTTTTAATAAGAGACTTTACATCAACTATTGTATCCTTTTTTAGCAAATTAAGCACCTTAACATTCACGGCAATTGGCTTAGTATTAAAAGGCTTATTTTTTCCTTTTCCCCGCATGAATGGAAGTCTTTTAATAAGAGTCAATGCTCCTCCCTCAAAAGTCAAAGGAATATTTCCTTTTGCTTTTTGCCCTTTTGTTCCACGTCCGGCCGTCTTTCCTCGTCCCGACCCATGGCCCTGACCAAGCCTTTTTTGACTTGTTTTTGTAATTTTTTTCAAATTCGAAAGTTTCATAATATTAAATTTCTAATTACTAATTTCTAATTAACCTAATCAAATCCCAAGTTCCAACTTAGAAATTAGAATAATTAGATTAATTAGGTCAATTTCTTTTTCTATTTTTCAATCTATAATATCTTTCTGTTAAAAGTCTCAATGCTTCTATTGTTGCATAAACATTACTTGCCTGATTTTTTGTACCCATTACTTTTGATGAAATATTTTCTATTCCCGCTAGGGCGACAACGCTCCTGACTGCTCCCCCTGCTATAACCCCTGAGCCTTTCGGAGCTGGTTTTAGCATCACTCTTGCTGCTCCTAATTTTATAGTAAATTCAAAAGGAATGGTACCATTAATAATGGGAACATCTATGACATGTTTTTTTCCAAGCAAAACACCTTTCTTAATGGCTGAAGAAATTTCAGGACCTTTACCAAGACCAACGCCAACTTTACCCTTTTTATTACCAACTACTGTCAAAACTGAAAAGCCAATTTTATTTCCACCTTTTGTTTTTTTGGAAACTCTATTAACCTGAACTATCTTCTCTTCGAATCCATCAGTTGGCCTATCTCTGTAGCTCCTTGAATCATTCATTAGAAATCCAGTCCTCCTTCCCGAGCGCCCTTAGCAATCTCATTTATTCTTCCATGATATGCGTAGCTTCCTTTATCAAACACGACTTTTTTTACTTTTTTTTCAATTGCTTTTTTTGCCAGTAAGATCCCCACAGCTTTTGCTCTTGAACTTTTTCCTGTTAACTTTTCGTTAAGATGTTTCTCTGAAACTCCAACAATCGTCTCACGCTTATCATCATTTATGATCTGCGCGTACATAAAACGATTAGACTTAAACACTGATAATCTGGGCCTATCTTCTGTTCCCCTAATTTTAGACCTTGTCCTAATTTGTCTTTTATTCTTTCTATCTATTTTATTCATAATAATTTTTAACTTTTAATTTACTTTGCTCCCAATGCTTTTGCTGCTTTTCCAACTTTTCTTCTTATTTTCTCTTGAGCATATTTTATACCTTTTCCTTTATATGGCTCCGGCGGCCTTATAGCTCTAATTCTGGCTGCCATGTTTCCAACCATATCTTTGTTAGCGCCTAGAATTGTTATTATGTTTTCATCAACTGTAAAACTCAATCCATCCGGAGCTTTAATTTTAACCGGATGAGAAAAACCAACAGATATAGTCAGGTCCGATCCCTGCGCCTGAGCTCTGTATCCAACACCTGAAAGCTCAAGCTTTTTTTCAAAGCCAGTGCTGACACCAGTAACCATATTGGAAATTAGTGCTCTTGTCAAACCCAAAGAGGGCTTAAGTCCCTCATCATCTTTATTTTTTAAAGCAACGGTCAAACGTCCATCCGCAACTTTTACGTCCACACCAGATGGGATCTTAAAGGAGAGATTTCCTTTTGGACCACTTACTTTAATAATATCACCTTCAAAGACTATGGTAACTCCCTCTTTTATAATAACCGGTTTTTTTGCAAGTTTAGACATATGTTCGCTCCTTTCAGTTGCTCAAATTCAAAATTAACTTTGAACTTTGCATTTTGAACTTTTAATTACCAGATTCTGAATAAAACCTCTCCTCCCATATTCTTCTTCATTGCTTCTCTCCCTGTCATGATTCCCTTGTTGGTTGAAAGTATTATTGTATGATGTCCTCTTCTCTGAATTCCAGGAATTTCTTTTGATGTTGCATATTTTCTTAGAGATGGTTTTGAAACAACCAAAACATCTGTCAAGATGGGATTTCTTTTTTCATATTTTACGATTGCAACCAAAAACTTTTTTCCATCCCTTGTTTCGATATCAAATCCTTCCAGAAATCCTTCAGTTACTAAAACCTTGCAAATTGCTTTATTAATTTTTAGATTATCCAAAACAACCTGTTTCCTTCTGGCGCGTGCCGCATTCTTGATTCTAATTATTAAGTCTGAAACTCTATAATTCATATATTTTTACCAACTTGATTTAACTACTCCTGGCAATTGTCCTTTTAATGCAAGCTCTCTAAAGCACAATCTGCACAAACCAAAACGTCTTATGTAAGATCTATTTCTACCACATATATTACATGTGTTTTTATGTCTTACTTTATATTTCGGTTTACTTCTTGCTTTTATTACATTCGATAATTTTGGCATAATATTATTTTACAAAAGGCATACCCATCGCCTTAAGTAATGCAAAACCACTCTTATCATCAGTTGCAGTTGTAACAATGCTTACTTCAAATCCTTGTATTTTATCAATTTTCCCGGGATCTATTTCTGGGAAAACCGTGCTTTCGGTAAAGCCCAATGTATAGTTACCATTACCATCAAAGCTTACTTTTTTAACTCCGTGAAAATCCCTGAAGCGAGGGAGTACAACGCTGATTAATCTTTCAAAAAAGTCGTACATTTTCTTACCTCTTAATGTTACAACCAAGCCTATTTTGTCTCCCTCTCTTAATTTAAAAGAAGAAATAGACTTTTTTGCAGTTGCCCATTTAGGCTTTTGTCCTGTAACTTGACTCAAAATCGCAGATGCTTTCTCTAAATTCTTTTTATCCAGAATTGCATCTTTTACTCCCATGTTAACTACTATTTTTGAAATTGCGGGTACAGCCATAGCATTTTTAATATTTAATGTTTTCTGTAAGTCTAGGGCAATTTGTTTTTTAAATCTATTTTGTAAGTTATCCATAATGAGTTACCGATTATATTTTCTTATTACACTTTCTACAAACTCTGATTTTACCATTTTTCCCTATCTCAAATCCAATGCGAGTTGGTAATTTGCAGTGAGGACAAATAAGAGCAACATTACTCAAAGGCAAAGGCTTGGTAATTGTGATAATTTCAGAAGGCTGACCCTGGGATCTCGCCTTTAGATGTCTTTTGTATTGATTAATTCCGTGAACCAATACTTTTTGAGCCTTAGAAAAGACTTTTTCTATTTTAGCTTCTTTACCCTTATCTTTTCCCAAAACTATTTTTACATTATCGCCTTTTTTTAATTTCATAGTAACTAAATAACCTCAATTGCCATACTTGCAATTTTTGAAAAACCCTTATCTTTTACTTCACGGGCAATAGGCCCAAAAATTCTTGTTCCTATCGGATTCTTATCTTGAGCAGTATCTATTACAACTCCTGCATTATCGGAAAATCTAATATAGGATCCATCTACCCTTCTTTTTTCTTTTCTGGTCCTAACAAGAACAACTTTTACAATCTGGCTGTCTTTGACTGCTCCAATAGGACTTGCTCCTTTAACAACACAATTTAATACATCACCAATATAACCATATTTTCTTTTTGATCCTCCAAAAATATGGACCACCTGAAGCGCTTTTGCACCACTATTGTCTGCGACTTTAAGTATTGTTCTATGCTGAACCATTTTTCATAACCTCCATTATTTTAAAATGTTTTGTTTTCGATATTGGTTTTGTCTCAACTATTTTTACTTTGTCTCCAATATTTGGAACAAAATTTGCAACATCAACATTGATCTTATTGTCTCTTTTCATAAGTTTTTTATATAACGGATGAGGAAATCTCCTCGTTACCCGAACAATTGCTGTTTTTTGCATTTTAAGAGAAACTATAGTTCCTTCAAAAGTTTTTTTCATGCTTTTTTAGCCTCCTTTTCAGACAATTCCTTTCCCCTAATAATCGTTAACATTTGCGCGATTTCTTTTCTTCTTAAAGAGAGTGAGCTTGTATTTTTGAGTTTATTTTGCGTTTTATCAAGCCGCAAACCGGATAAAGCATCTTTTGCATCTATAATTAATTTATTGAGTTCTTGTAAGTTTTTTAAATGCAATTCTTTCTTATCTTTTGTTTTCATAGTTCGACTTCGCTCACTATTAAATATTATATTCTGACTTTATTGCAATTCTTGTTTTTACATTCAATTTATAAGACGCGAGTCTTAATGCGGAAAAAGCAATGTCTTTTGTGACTCCCCCCATCTCGAATAACATTGTTCCTTGCTTAACCGGCGCAACGAATTCAAAGACATCTCCTTTGCCGCCGCCCATTCGGGTTTCTGCAGGCTTTTTCGTGATTGGCTTGTGAGGGAAAATTCTTATCCAAAGTCTTCCTCCTCTTTGAGTATAGTGAGTTATAGCACGCCTTGCTGCTTCTATTTGCCTACTTGTTATCAATGCTTTTCCCTCTGACAAAAGACCATACTCTCCAAAAGATATTTTAACTCCTTTATGAGCCTTTCCTCTAATTGTTCCTTTTTGTTGTTTTCTGTATTTTGCTCTCTTTGGAACTAACATAGTTTTAAAATTTCTAATTATTCTAATTTCTAATTAACCTAAACACTTAGAAATTAGGTCAATTAGATTAATTAGGTCAATTTTTTATTTCTCCTTTGTTTATCCAAACTTTTACTCCGATATAACCCTTTTTGGTCAGAGCTGGAACGCTTGCAAAATTTATTCTTTCTCTAATTGTTGATAATGGAACTGTGCCCCTTTGAATCTTTTCTCGTCTTCCGATTTCGGCTCCTCCGACTCTTCCAGAGATAATAATTCTTATTCCTTTTCCTCCTGCTCCCATAACTCTCTCAACTGTTTGAGCTAAAATTCTTCTGTGAGGAAGACGCTTTACCAACTGATCTGAAATATTTTTCGCAACCAAGAATGCATCCAAATTTGGTTCTTTTATTGGCTCTATTCTTACATCTATCTTTGGTGCGTTTTTAGCATTCTTTTTAATTTTCAATAATTGATATAAATAATCTTTTATTTCTTCCATCCCCTGTCCGCCTCGTCCTATTACCATACCCGGTCTTGAAACATTAATTTTTAACATCAAACTATTAATAGATCTTTCTATTTCAATTTCAGACACTCCTGCGCCCGCCAATTTTGCCATAAGAGCCTTTCGAAGATTATAATCTTCCAAAAGGACATCTTTATATCTTTTGTCATCAAACCAACGGCTGCTCCAGTTATAAATTGGCCCAAGTCTTAAAATTTGCGGATTAACTTTTTGTCCCATATTATTCTTTTGCCTCCAATATTATCTTTATATGGCTGCTTCTTTTTTTGTAAGGATGGACTCTTCCTCTTGTTGACTCATGAAATCTCTTGATTCCAGGCCCATCCCAAACTTCAATTCCTTTAATCGTAAGAGAATCTTTATTTTTTTTGGCATTGTTAATAGCATTGGCAATTGCGCTTTTGAACAGGGCATTTAAAACGCTTGCTCCTCTTTTTTGAGTCATATTAAGTACATTCAAAGCTTTTTCCAAAGGAAGATTTCGTATGCTATCGGCAACTAATCTTACTTTCCTCGGACTTATTCTTATTGATTGAGCTTTCGCTATAATTTCCATAGTTTTAAGTTTTACTAATTTCTCTTGCCACAACTCTTCCATGACTTCTAAATGTTCTTGTTGGCGCAAATTCTCCAAGCCTGTGTCCAACCATTCCTTCCAAAATAAATACTGTAATAAAGTTTTTTCCGTTATGAATTGCCATCGTATGTCCGACAAATTCAGGCGAAATTTCACTGGCGCGAGCCCACGTTTTTATAGCAGATTTATCCCCCATTTGCTTCTGCTTCATTATTTTTTTCAAAAGTTTTGGATCTATAAATGGTCCCTTTTTAATTGATCTTCCCATAATCGCTCACTTTCGTTCGCTCAAGTTCAAAATTAAAAATTAAAAATTCAAAATTAACTTTTAACTTTTCACTTTGAACTTTTAACTATCTTTTTCTCCTTTGCAAAATATATTTATTCGAATATTTTTTCTTTTTTCGAGTCTTTCCAACTGCCGGACGACCTGCATATGTCATTGGTCTTTTTCTTCCAATTCCGCTTCTTCCTTCTCCTCCTCCATGAGGATGAGATCTTGGATTTTGCGCAGTTCCTCGAACAGTTGGTCTTATACCCATGTGTCTGCTTCTTCCTGCTTTACCCAACACCTCATTTTTCCAATCAATATTCCCCAATGTTCCAATTGTTGCAAAACAATCCCCAGTCACTCTTCTGATTTCCCCACTTGGTAATTTTAGGTCTATGTCCTGCCCTTCTTTTGCCTGAACAATAATTCCTGTTCCGGCACTTCTACCCATCTGTCCACCACGTCCAGGCATTAACTCAACATTGTGAACAACTGTACCCAAAGGAAGAGCTTTTAATGGAAGAGTATTCCCTGTTTTAATTTCAGCTCCAATGCCTGATTTTATCATATCTCCAACTTTTAATCCAAGAGGAGAGAGAATATACATTTTTTCTCCATCAGCATAATGAATAAGCGCAATTTCTGTTGTTCTATTGGGATCATATTCTATAGATGCAACTTTTCCTTCAATTCCTATTTTGTTTCGCTTAAAATCAATAACACGCATAAATCGCTTATGCTCTCCGCCTTGATGCCTAACAGATACCTGTCCCGTTGTGTCTCGTCCCGAATTTTTTTTCCTAATAAACTTTAATCTATTCATAAACTTTTAATTTTTCACTTTGAACTTTTAATTGACTCCTGCCCGCCAGTATCAAACAAAGCAATTTTCTGATCTTTTGGAAGTAAAACTGTTGCTTTCTTGAAAGCACTTTTAACAAATTCTTGTCTTCTTATTCCTTTTTTATCCGTTCTTCCTTTAACAATACTGACATATATTTTCAAAACTTTTACTTTAAATTTTTTTTCAATTGCCTGTTTAATAAGTGGCTTATTTGCCGAAATCTCAACTTTGAAAGTAAATTTATTAAATCCTGCATCCTGCATGGATTTTTCTGTTATAACCGGCGCAATAATTACATCTCTTATATTCATAAATTATTTTTTTACTTTCACAAAAGTGTCTTTTATAATATCTACTGCATCTCTCATTAAAAGAACCAATTTGTTGTCTAATATTTTATAAGCATTGATCGTATTTGCGTTTAAAATTTCGAGTCGTTCAATGTTTTTTGCAGCCCTGTAAACATTTCCTGATGCTGCACCTTTTTTAGGCATTATGAGCAAAACTCTTGAAGCGCTTTCTATTCCCAAATTTTCCAAAACCTGTGCCATTAATTTTGTCTTAGGTAAAATTGTTTCCAATCCTTTTACAATTTTTATTTCTCTATCTTTAAGTTTTGAAGAAAGTGCTGAGAAAAGTGCGAGGGTTTTCATTTTCTTTGAGAGGTTAAGGGAAAGATCCCGGGGTCTTGGTCCAAAAGCAAGTCCTCCGCCGACAAAAATTGGAGCTCTTTTTGATCCGTGGCGGGCGCGGCCTGTTCCTTTTTGCGCATATATTTTTTTGGTTGTTTTATTAACTTCTCCTCTATTTTTGGTTTTGACAGTTCCTTGTCTTTGATTTGCCAGATAAACACGGACTGCTTGAGACATAAGAGAATCATTTATCTTAGCGTTAAATATTTCTGCCGGTAAGCTAACAGCTCCTGCTACTTTTCCTTTTGTATCAAAAACAGAAGCGTTCAAACTCCCTGTTTTTGTTGGATTAACAATAGCAATCTTACTTGCCCCGCGAAGCCTTGGCGAAGTGGGGGCCTCAACTTTAATCTTTTTAGCTGGGACTTTCTTCACAATAGCCTTCTTCGTAACTTTTAACTTTTCACTTTTAACTTTTAACTTTTTAGTAGCCATTACTTAGCTTCCTCCTTCACTTCTTTTTTCTCTTCTTTCTTTTCTTCAACTGGTTTTTGAACTTCTTCAATTTTTACCTTTGTCTCTATTGTCTCTTCTGCCCCTTTTGTCTCCTCTTTTATTTTATCTGCATACAAAGGGACGAATTTCTTATTTTCTCCTACTTTTTTAATCATCAATAAATTATTGCGTCCACCCGGAACCAATCCCATAACCCACATATAATTATCATCAACAAATTCCACTAATAAATTTTTAACTGTAACTTTGTCCTGACCCATTCTTCCTGCCATTCTCTTGCCTTTCCAAACTCTACCCGGGGTTGTGTTGGATCCTATTGCGCCAGGAGCTCTTTCTCTGTCTGATTGTCCGTGTGTTCGGGGTCCTCCCTTAAAGTGATATCTCTTGACTCCTCCTGCATAACCTTTCCCTTTGGATATTCCGGTAACATTTATGACATCGCCCGGTTTGAAAATTGCGCTTGCTTTAATTGCATCACCAACAGCTGGCAATTCGTCTGCATCTGCCATTCTTACTTCCCGTACAAAATTATAAATAGATTTTAAGCTCTTAGCCGGTCTTGCTTTCTCTCTCTTGCCAAATCCCAATTGCACTGCGGAATATTTGTCTCGTCCCAATGTTTTATGGCCAATAACAATATTCCCATCTACGCCTAATTTCGTAACTGGAATTCTAAGTCCATTCTCCAGGAATTTTTGTCCCTGATCTATTTTCTTCGCAAGTATTGAATTCATATGCTCAAAAAAACCAAAAAAGCGACTACACAAGTCGCTCTAATCCTAGCCGAAGCTAAAAATCGTTTAACTATGTAGTCAAAATACCTCCTTTAGGTTCTATCATGACTTTCAAAGGTAATTATATACAAAGAGAGGGGATAATGCAACAGGCACGTGAGACGGATTACAAGATTAATTCTTGCCGGGTATCTTTGTGGATGAACGCTCTGATTTGCCTAATCTTTTAAGGATTTCTTCATGATCATCGTCATTTTTCTCTAATTTTCGGTAAATTGAATCAATGTTTTTATCTTGAGTATCAAAATTTTTGTCGTGACTATCAAACCGTTTGTCGTGGTTATCAAATCGTTTACCATGCAGCTTAAGTGTCTCTCTAATTTCAGCATGATTTTCTTCATTATGCTCAAAATATGGCAATAGCAGGGTTTCAAAAAAGTTAGTAAGAGCACTCTTTATCTTTATGTCAAATCGAGCATCAAACACCTTTTCAATAGCCTTTAAATCTTTTTTATCTAACATACGTCCATTTTTTCACTTAAAAACCTCTCTGTCAACTATAATTTTCCATATCAGGAGGGGGAATTTGCAATTTTTGCTTCAGAATAATATAATTTGCGGACTATGAATGAATTTCGACCTATCCGTTCAGTACCATTAATATTAACTCCTGAGCAGGAGAGGGATAAACGTGAAATGGCACGCAGGCAAGAATTGAGAAGCAACTACCTTGTCCCAATCTATTTTATGCATACAAGAGACGTTCCTCCCCAAGCAGCGCAAGCTGCATTATTAGGAGTACAAGATGCTTTAAACGCTTCTGGACAGAATAGACAAATTGTTAACTTTGGATCACAAGCTTTTGGTCAAGGAGCATATTCAAGTCCAGAATGGTACATTGAGGAAACCTTGAGAAAACAAGGGCTAAAAAAGGACGCTGGTTATGGTCAACAAATTTCAGCTAGCAATATAATGAATCTTTTTTATCAAGAACCATGGCAAGAAAAACCTCATTGGGAAGTTTTCGTAGTTAATCGTGATTTAACTGATTGGGAAGGTAACGGATGGCTTAATTTCGTTTTTGGCTCAACGGACACAATATTTCCTGCATCCGTTCAATCCATAACAAGACTCATGGCTGAAATTCCTGCCGAGGATTTGCGTAATGCAACTATAAGAAGGCTGTTGAGACACGAGGCTGGACATGTGTTCGGATTGCCTCATTCTAATCGTCCGAATACTGAGGAAAAACTAGGTCTACATTGCAAAAATGTGTGCACGATGAGACAGGGAATATCCATTCCTGAATGGCAAAAACTGAGCATAGAAGAGTCCAAAAAAGGCGTACATTTCTGCGCTGATTGCAAGAAAGATTTAGCTCAAGTTCACAACCGATACAAACCACTTTCTGCAAAATAATCGGATTTTCATTTGCCAAATGGAGGGTCAAAGAGCTTTTTACGATTACACCCTTGGGGTGAGTTTATAGTTACACCTGCGGAGCACAAAATGTTGAATTGTTCAAATATGTTCAAACCGGGTTTGAAATATTGAAATAGCTAGACAAACACAGATTAGAAAAACTACATGCGGATTTCGATGTTTACACCGGCGGGCAATTCCAAGTGAGTTAAGCTATCGATTGTTTTGTCGGTTGGGGAAATAATATCAATTAATCTTTTGTGGACTTTGATTTCGAAGTGATCTCTTGCGTCCTTATCTATAAATGGAGATTTGTTAACTGCGTAAACTGATCTTTGGGTAGGGAGGGGAATCGGGCCAACGACTTTGGCACCGGTTCGTATAGCTGTGTCAAGAATCTGCTGACAGCACGAATCGATTACTCTTGCATCATAACTTTTTAAACGTACTCTTATTCTTCCTTTCACCATATTTTAAAGATCAAAAAAAATGGCCACGAGGGCCATTTCAGAAATCTAAATCAAATTTAAGCGGTGATCTTTGAGATCACGCCTGCTCCAACTGTTTTTCCACCCTCCCTGATTGCAAATCTAAGTCCTTCTTCAAGTGCAACCGGAACAATTAACTTAACTGTCATTTTTGTATTGTCTCCCGGCATAACCATTTCAACACCTTTTGGCAAAGTTACTTCTGCTGTAACATCAGTTGTTCGGATATAGAACTGTGGCCTATATCCTGTAAAGAATGGCGTGTGACGTCCGCCTTCTTCTTTGGTCAAAATATAGCCTTCTGCTTCAAACTCTGTATGAGGAGTAATTGAGCCTGGTTTGGCTATAACTTGTCCTCTTTCTACATCGTCTTTCTCGATTCCTCTTATCAAAAGTCCAACGTTGTCTCCTGCCTGACCTTCATCAAGCTGTTTTCTAAACATTTCAACTCCAGTTACAACAGTCGCTTTTGTAGCCTTGATTCCGACAATTTCTGCAGCTTCGTTAATCTTGATTTTTCCTCTTTCAATTCTTCCGGTTACAACTGTTCCACGTCCTTTTATTGAAAAGACGTCCTCAACAGGCATCAAGAATGGCTTTTCTATATCTCTTTTTGGTGTTGGGATTTCTGTATCAACAGCATCCATAAGAGCCATAATCTGTTTTTCAGCTTCAGGATCTCCATTAAGAGCCTTCAAAGCTGAACCTCTAATGATTTTTACATCTTTCCCTGGATATTGGTATTTTGTAAGAAGTTCTCTAACTTCCATCTCAACCAAATCGAGTAATTCTGCATCTTGAACCATGTCTACTTTATTAAGAAAAACTACAATTGCAGGAACTCCGACTTGGCGTGCCAAAAGAATATGTTCTCTTGTTTGAGGCATTGGTCCATCTGGCGCTGAAACAACCAAGATTGCGCCATCCATCTGAGCTGCACCTGTAATCATGTTTTTGATGTAATCAGCATGACCTGGAGCATCAATATGAGCATAATGACGCTTTTCTGTTTCGTATTCGATGTGGGAAATATTAATGGTGACTCCGCGTGCTTTTTCTTCCGGAGCATTATCAATATCTTCGTATTTCATGGCCTGCGCCATTCCTTTTTTGGAAAGAACTGTTGCAATTGCTGCAGTTAAAGTAGTTTTACCATGGTCAACGTGACCAATAGTACCAATATTTATATGAGGTTTCGTTCTCTCGTATTTTTTTGCGTCTGCCATAAAACTAAAAATTTACAATACCTTAATATACAATATTTTTTATCCCCCGTCAAGGGTCAAAATGAATTTTTAGTTGATATAAGGTATAATTCAAATAATATGACGACTGAGACAAAACACGTAGAAGGCAATACAGGCAGAATAGAGATTCTGGACTTTAAAAATCAACCAATACTATATAGTCGTTTATTGTTAGCAAGCCAGAAAGATCAAACTGAAGAAATATCCCAAGCTATAAACCCGGATGATGAGGCGATTGCCACTTTTTATACGTCGCCCTCTCTGGATAGTAGAAACTACACTCCGATTCTTGAAAATTTGTCTTTCAATGAAAGAAGAGAGCAATGGAAAGGAATTGAGTTTTCAGATGCTTACAGTCAATGGAGAACAAAATTTACTTATGCTATTCAAAATATTAATGATGAAAAAAGAGCAGAGGCCTTAAAAATCATTTTTCCCAATAAAGAAACGAACGAATTTGCACTTGAAAATGCCGACGCTCTTTTTAAAGACTTCTCAGATGGCAAAAGTGATACTCATCGTTTTATCAAACGCGCAATAACCAACCTGACTCGTGAAGGCAAAATAGACGTAGAATATCTAAAAGTATTACTTCCTCATTTGGAATGGTTAGCAACCGGACTCTTTGGAAAGAATACGGCTCAAATAACAGCAGGGCTGATAGAGCTTGAGTCCAATATTTTCAACGACCCTCAAGACACTATTATTAACCTTATAGCATCTAAAAATTTTAGGGGAGGAAAAATACCAATACCAGAGTCCCACGAAAAAGATATCTTACATCTCTTGTACTCCAGCCTGAATCCAACAACAGAATCAGTTGGAGTATCATCAGAAGATGACGATGAAGACAACCTTCCTGTAGCTCCTCCACATGCAACATCCGAACCAACAATCCCACATTCTTCTCCAGTTGCTAATTCAACTGACGAAGAAGATCAATCACCCACACCTAGTATACCTGTTGAAATAGCTACGGGAACAGAACACGATCAGGGCAGAATATTTGAAGCAGAGCCTACGGGCATTGAGGGGAATGATGAAATATTAGTAAGGCTTAAAATTAACGGTGAGGATACTGGAATTGTCTGGGAACAGCTTAGAAACCGAATTCCACTAGACCTATCTGACCATGAACCCTTATTGGAAAAGTTTCATTATGAAGATCGTCCAAATCGACATCAACGCATTCCTTTAGATTACATCTCTCTTCCTCATGGAATGTTTGCAACAATAAAATTCTATGCCAAGGAAAACCGTTTTTATTTTGATCTTATAGGAGGAGATGGTGTCAAAATACCATTAAAAGAATTAGTGAAAATGGGATGTCAAATTGATCTAAAAAGTGAGAAATATGTAAAAGGTAGAGAAATATTTGTAGAATACCAAGTGGATAAAAACGCAATAATTTCTCCACTAAGTTCAAGCTCATACTTTGATGAAATTAATGTGTCTGCAAATGAAGCTTTCGACATTTTAAGAACTGTTTATGCAAAAACTCAGCAATCCAATTCTTTACCCTCCTCGCAAGCAAATCCAGTGCCACCAGTATCTCACCAAACACAACAATCTAATCAACAACCCGAAGTGAATAAAGAAAATCCACCTGTTAACTCAGTTATTGAACTCGGGCGAGGCAAAATGGATTTAAAGACAGAACTCAATCAAAAACTTTCTCAAAGTCAAAATAGGTCTGAAACCTTTAGCGCTCCAGCAACTACCTTAAAAGATTATGTAATTACATTAGTAGATGATATTGAAGTTGAAGATCCGGGTAAATTGGAGGTTAAAAATAATCAAATGTATATAACTGGCCTTAGCCTTAAAAAAAGTGTCATGTTCATCATGGACTTTAGTGGGACATTAGATTTGATTATATCCAATAGTAAAAATGGTGGCATTCAAGCAGAAGGTAAAATTGATACAGAAAGTAACAAATTCCGGAAAACAGCTGAAAAGGCAATTAAAAATATGAATTCTAATATTAAAAAGAGGTTAGATGACGAAATCTCTCCTACTAATCCAAGGTGGAAATCAGGAACTATCTCTATTTCGGGAGATAAAATCTTAATTACATTTAACAAAACTGCTTAACATTCTATCCAAACGTGATATAATATTCGTATGAAAAATTTAACCAAAAAAATTCTGGAATATACTGTTATTTTTGAGCCTGCGGAGGAAGGTGGTTATGTGGTAAGTGTTCCGGCAATTCCCGGATGTGCAACTCAAGGAGAAACATTCGAAGAAGCTAGTGTAAATATCAAAGACGCAATACAAGGCTGTTTGGCGGTGCTCAAAGGAGAAGGAGAAGAAATTCCTCAAGAAAAAGCAGATATCGTCATTACGAAAATATTTGTTACAAACCCAGCAATATCTTCTATATAAAGCATGGCATCATTTAAGCCAAGAGAGATTGTTAAAATTCTGACTAAACTAGGCTATATTCAAAAAAGGCAAACTGGAAGTCATCTTATTATGTATAATTCAAGAACTAAACAAACTATTCCTGTTCCTATGCACACAAAAGAATTAAAAAAAGGATTAGTAAAAGGAATAATTAAACAGGCAGACTCGACGGAAAAAGCATTCCTCAAACTTAAATAAATTCACAGGTTTGTTCCCAAAGTATAGTGCTATGTAGTAGTATACTTTAAACACTACAGATTTTGCAGACCGGAAATATTTGAATTACCTTATCAATACTTGCTATTTCCTATCTCCTTTTATATAATCCACGCATGGCAAAAAAAGAAGGTCCCCCGCAAGAGACTTTGTCTAAAAAGGAATGGGGACGAAGAACATACGATTTAATATCAAAAGTAAAAAGAGATGCTGTTTCTAAAGCAGGCGTAGAGCCAGACGATTCTCCTTTTGGTTTTTTCTTTATAAATAAAGGTAAGCCATTGGAATTTGGAGACTATAGATTTGCCTGGATTAGTAGCGAAATTCCCAATTTCGACTTGAATGAATCGTATCAATATGAGAGGATAGACATAGTAATTCGTACAAAATTAGTTCAAGGAACTAATTTCCCAGTGAACCTAGCAATTGGTACTTATTATATCGAGGAAGGAGATAAAAAAATTTTCAAAGGAGGAGAAATCTGGATCTCAGACAAGTATCGATCTCTCAATAATAAACGGGCATGTACGTCAGGCGCCCTAGAAGAAGCTGAAACTATTATTGACAATCTTACCTCAACCTCAAATAAACCCTCTGCTTCAAAATAGTTAAATGCAATTAACCAAATGTAAATGCGAAGGCTTGGGTGCCGGGAGTTAGGAATTCGAGTCTTAGTAAATGGTTTTGAGGATTTGAAAGATTTACAAGATTATAAAGTCTGTCTTCGTTTATCGTAACTATTCCATTTTCCACATCTGTCCCCGCATTTAAGTTGTCTATTAATTTTCCATCCAGAAAAACCTTCACAAGGCCAACTCCTGATACTGGAGGTCTCAGGACTAAGAAAACTTTTTGTGCAAAAAAATTATATTCCAGAATTGCATTTTGCCCGGAGACTGAATTTTCACTTTCAATATTCCATTCTCCCCCAAGACTGAACGAATTAATTGAAACATTTTTTGAAATTGTAAAAATTTGTTTGCCGTTATTGATTGATCCGCTTGGATAATAATACTGCATCCGGCTGGATCCTAAATAAGTTTCCGGAGAAAGAGAAGCTTTCGGAGTTTGATCCGACATTTCTATTAAATTTTGATTAACTTGACTGCCTTTTTCCAAAAGCAACTGTTGAATTGCTTTTTCCATTTCATCGTATTGCCCTTCACCGAAATGAGTTCTTCTTATTATTCCGTTACTATCTATTAAATATTCTGCCGGCCAATATTGATTGGAATATGCATTCCAAGTTGCATAGTCGTTGTCTTGTGCAACCGGATAATTAATTTTATATTGCTTGATTGCCTGCTCTACGTTTTCAGTTTTTTTCTCAAATTCAAATTCCGGAGTATGAACTCCAACGACAACAAATCCCTGATCCTTGTATTTTTCGTACCAACCTGTAACAAATGGCAGCGTACGGATACAATTAATGCAAGTGTATGTCCAAAAATCTATGAGCACAACTTTTCCTTTCAAGCTTTTAATTGTTAATGCATTATTAGTATTTAACCATTTATTAATTCCTGTGAATTCCGGTGCGTTTCCCAAATGAGGAAGAGTTAATGAGGACTTCGGCATTTCTTTTTGTGTTTTGTTTTTCATGTCTCTTAATTTATCTAATTGTTCTTTTACTTTATCCGAACTTTCAAACTGATAGAGAAATGATGCGTAAGAAGGAAACACGTCAAGAAGTTTTAATTGTAAAACTTTATCGTAATTTGTATAGATTAAAACTGCAGTCAAAATCATAATTATTCCAAATATTTGCTGAACACGACCAGTGTATTTGGATAAAAATCTTGTTTTTGTAAAAAGGTGGCTTCCTGCCGTTGCAAAAATAAAAAGAGGAATTCCAAGTCCTACTACATAAACCACAGTTACTAAGATAATTCCAAAATTCACAGTTCTTGTTGCAGCCAAAGTTGCAATTGTTGCTAAAATTGGTCCGGCACAAGGAGACCAAACAATTCCTAATGAAAAACCCGTAATAAGTCCTCCCCAAAATCCGTGCAGAGAAGAAGTTTTAGCACCAAAAACTCCACTTATCCTACTAACTAAACCTTCTAGAAATCCTGAGAGACTTGGCATTACCAATGTTAATCCCAAAAAACCGATAACAACAACTGCAAAAAACCTTAAAAAATTTGGATCAAAATTAAAGAGCTTTACAAGATAAGAAATTACCAGAGTAAAAATTGCAAAACTTATCATAATCCCAAGAGTAATACCTAAAGGTTTTCTTTTTTCACCCGTTACGGTCGATGAAAGAACAATCGGTAAAAGTGGCCAAATACATGGAGCAAGAATAGTGATAAATCCGGAGACAAAAGAGAAAAATAGGAGAATGAGCATAAATCAATTATAACACTTAATTAGAAATTAGAAATTAGAAATTTTTAGGGGTTTATCTTGTTACGGATATTGAACCGGCAATCTCAACAGCTGGAGCAGAAACAGTTACTCTATTATTGGAAGCACTCTGATAAATTGTGTAATTTGTATTATATGTCGATGCTGCACAATTAGCTTCTGTTACAGCTGTACCATTATTCGTCAATGGATCAACCGGAAGTGCTGCCAAATAATCCGATACAAGTGTTGCGCATATATCTACGCCTGGAGTAACTGCAGCATTGTTAGTCAAAGTACATGGAGCTGCTGCTGTACATGAGCTAATGCCAGTTGGCAAAGCTCCCTTATTATCAGCCATATACTGATTGACTGCATTTAATATCGCATTAACATCACTTGATCTTTTCGTGTCGTTCGCCTGTGCGAATTGTCTTGCTGGGTTAATAGCTATAAGAGTGATTGCAAGTAAAACTGCGAGGATTCCGATGACAACCAAAAGCTCTATTAACGTAAAACCTTTTTGATTCTTTTTTAAATTCTTAAATAATTTCATTGACAGTAATTTTTATTACATAATTAGTATAGTCATAAGAAAAAGCTATTGTCAAGGGGCATTTTAGCTTTATTTTAAGACTTTCCTATTAATATAGTCACTGTTAGACTAGTATCTTGATTTTCCAAAATTGAAACATCCGGAAGAATTTTCTTAATCTCTACAAGTGCTTTTTCTCTTGCGTCTGCAGGAACATTTTGTGAAAAGATTACAGAAGATTTTTCGGCAGTCGAAGCTTGCGAAACTTCATTAGTAATATCTTGAAATCCTATTTCCAATAACTTACTTTTCAAGCTCTCTACTGCTTCACCTGACTCAAAACTTTGCATAATTTTTATTTTTATACTTTTAAGATCAGTCGGAATTGTACTAATTTGCGTTTGGGTAAATGTTGGTCCTCCAACTGGTGGAGTGGTTGGGACAATTTTGTTGCTCTGGAGTGATGTTTTGGAAACGCCTAAATTAAGATAAACAACCGCAAGAATTACCAAAAGGGTAACAAATACGCCAATCAATAAATATTGCCTAAGATTCTGCGGTCTTTTTTCTTTTTCGATCTTCTCTGTTTCTAAACTCTGGGGAGAAATTATTCTCTGCTGATCAGTTAATAAGTTACCCAATCTTAAAATTTCAGATTCTCCTAAAATAGCCTGTATATTGTTCTGTGTTAATCCTGCAGCAAAATTCACGTTTGGTCCATACATAAAACTGGGAATTATTGCCTCAATTGTCGATCCTTTATTTACGAATACATCTGCAATTGTCATAACAAGATCTTTATTGACAGCAACTATGCGGCTCACTTTATCTGTTTTAATAACTTTGGCAAGAACTTCTTCAAAAGGAATATCTTCCAGAAAATTTTGTATTTCTTCTTTGTGTTCTTTATCTATGTTTGCCTGTACTTCCAAACCTGAAGGTTCGATAGGAACAGGGGATTTTTGTAAAATGTCAACAAGATCTTTTTCATAAACTATATTGTCTGACAAAACTAACCCCAGGCTGCTTGGAATAATTTTATTTATCTGAATAAAGGTTGTAATAAGATTGGAAAATTGTTCTTTATTTACTACATCTAAATTCGCTACAATATCCGGAGTAAAATTAAATCTTGCAATATTAGAAGCAGTATCCTGAAACACACTGAATCCGCTCCTATCTAAAAATAAAATAATAGGATGGTTTTTAGAAAACATATTTCATATCTCCTTCCAACTAGAAAATGTGTAATATCCGTTATTGTAACTCATTTGTGCTGATACTGTCCTTTTAAAATTTCCGTTAAGGCCTACCACAACAACAGTTTTTGGATTACTACCAGTTACAGTTATAATTGCTGTTTTTTCACCAATTGTTAAGGTTTCGCCCGTATAATTAGGGTCTCGCAACAGTCGCAACAGAGCATTTTCAATTCCACTTTCTGCTGCATAATATGCTAGAGCACCCTCTTGAAAACGACCAACAGAGATAGAGTTGATAATAATAATTATTATTGCCCCTGTTGTAATTGTCAATGAAATAAGTATAAAAAACAATAAAGTTATAAGCGCCTGCCCTTTTTCAAAGTGAAAAGTTAAAAGTGCGCCCCGTCGCTCAAAGCTATGGCGGCGTGCGAAAAAGTTAAAAGTTTTTAATTTGGGACTTGAATTTTGAATTTTGAATTGTAATTTTGAATTTTGCATTTTGAATTTTTAATTTAGTTATTGTCTTCTTAAAGAGAGATTTGTCTGAAAGTCTTTTTGTTCATATTCTGAAACTCTTTCTATTCTGCTTGTAATCGTGAAATTAATTTTTAATGTATCTTCTTTTTTTCCAGTATTCCCCAACCGGAGAACCGAAAAATTAGATACACTGGAGCCATAACTATTTAGGTTATTCGTTACTAAATTATTTGTAAGGATCAAATTATTATTAATATCTATACTATAACTATAATTCACTCCACCAATAACGATTTGGAAATTATTGCTAGTTGTCCCATTAGCTCCAGGGATATTGATGCTTTGCGCTCTATGGATATCATAATCTAATCTGGCAAGAATATAGTTACCGTCTTGTTCGACACTTGATGCTGCATTTGATTCTGACTGAACGTCTAATGCAGAGACAAAAATAGAAGTTAGTATGACAAGCAGAATGGATAGAATACCCATATATAATAGGAGCTCCACCACAGTTATTCCCTTTTGAGTCCGCCAGCCGGCGGATTTTAAATTGAAAATTTTTCTCATATTACTTACCCCGTTCTACGGGGAATAATTTAGCGTAAAATTATATAATACTGGTGTCTTATTAGAATCATTTGATGTAAGATAAGCTTTATATCTAAAGCACTGACCGGGATTTTGGTAAGAACCACTACTTAACATTGGTACTGGGCTTCCGGATGTAAATACGTCAGATAAATCAGAAGTAAGGCCTGGCCCTATGAACGTATAGGTTGGACCCAAACAGCTTCCTCCTACTGCATTTGCCACCGCAACTTGAAAGCCTATTGTAGTATCTGAGGGTTGACTAAATACAACATCAAAGCGATTAAATGCTGTTGGCGCAAAAGCGTTTACTATATCTGATACAAAATTGCCTGCTGAAGCAAATGATCCGCTACCAGCACCTCCAAGAATTATCTTAAGCTCCGCATTCGCATCTCCCGTAATAATATATGAATACACATATCCGCTACTTTTCAAAACAGATGCTACGCCATTTATTCCAGTACTATACGGAAGACCTGCGCATGAAGAAAGATTGACTTGATTTTCATCCAATATAATTACCTGGTATTGATACGTTCCTCCAGTTCCAACAACGATCGCACGGTTTCCTGTTACAACAGTAACGCCTTTTGGAGACATGCCATTCGTATCATAAGTTGAATTTACTAAAGTAGGATTAGATTTTGAAAGAATATTTATAATAAAAAATTCCGGACTACTTGATGATGAACTGGTTACAAAATAAGCTCGGTCAGGATTACCACTAGTAGTATTGACATATACATCCACTCCTGCTTGTGAAGATCCAAGAGTTTTTTGCCCAACAACGGTGGGATTTGAAGAGTTTGATATGTCAATTATTTGAAATTGGCTAGATGTTGCGCCCGTTGCAACATAGGCATAAATTCCTACAACCAAAACCTTTTTGCCAGATCCAGAAAGCGTAAGTCCTCCTACGTTTTGAAGAGTAGCAGAAGTTCGATCAGATGAAAGACTATAAATATACAATTTATTGCCTCCCAAAACATATGCTTTATTGTTAGCTACGTAAATACTGTCTCCATTTCCATTGCCTGGCAAATTAATCGCGCCAACTTCCAAATATTTCGAATTGGTAGGTGGATTACTATACTTTGTTAAGCTCATAATTACTATTTCTTTAGAATTATTGTCTGTTGCTAGATAAGCATAGCCATTCTCCCCAAAAACCGCATTGGTTTTATAACCATCAAATGTTGCAGGAATTGAAGTAGAAATGGATGGAGTATCACCTAAAATATTGACTTTTGCAAATGATACTCCAGAGGAATTATCTCCTGTACCGGCAAAAGCGATTACATTTCCATCCGATCCTTCAATAGCTGTAATTACATTGGCAATTCCGCTTTTGGGTAAATCTTGCTCCACGATTGATGCGCTTGGTGTACACCAGTTTCCTCCTCCACCTCCCGCCCCCAAAACAACCTCTCCATCTGCTACAGGCGGAGTTTGAGTTGCTGTACTGGTATGTATGGCACCATCTGTAAAATCTTGAGTTGTCGTATCTATATGTGCATTATTATCCAGATATCTGGTCATATAAAGAGTGTCTGAAATTGAAGATATGTATGGAAGTCCCCATGAAATTGTTACTACTACTTTTTTGCTCGATGGATCCATACTGCCACCAGATGTAACAATTGCTCCACTTGAATTCCTATTAACATCTCCAATAACTACTTGCTGTGTAAAATTATTAACAACTGCAGATCCCGCACCTAAAGTCCAACTGGAACCGGAAATAATAGGATGATATGTTCCATTTACTGCAAATCCAGTCCATCCTTTTTCCCTGACACTTCTTACAGCATCTACAGTTTCATTCAGTAAATAGACTGCTTGAGTTCTTTGAGCCTGCTGAGCTTTTCCTTGGCGAGAAGAAACAAGACCTGTTAATAATGCAGGCAATATTATTGCAGCAAGCCCCATTGCCAAAATAATTTCTACAAGCGACTGCCCTCTTTGCAATTGAAAATTTTTCATAATGATTCTACTTGAGTAATCGTGCCATAAGTATTGATATGAATTCTTTTTAATTTTAAGTTTGTTTTATCTTGCAAATCTATAATTGCAGGGGAAGCGATTTCCCCACTTCTTTTCAAAAAAATAATGTCATAATTAGGACTGTTAAATTGTATGTTGCTTGGTAAATTAAAAAAAGAGTTTGAAGTGTCTACTGATGAATAATTTTCCCCATGGAAAGTGACATAACGGTTAGAATCAAAATGGATCCCATATAAATCTGCATTCATTCTTCCTTCCGTATCTCCAATCATTGATTTTAATTGCTGCTGTCTTAAATCCGCTACTAAGATTTCTTCTGTTGAAGTTAAAGAAACAGTCTGGTGCGAACGAACAAGACTCAAGGTAATAAACCCCAACAAAGTTACAAATATTGATATAACAACAGTCATTTCAATGAGGGTAAATCCAGCACTAAACCCGCGGTAATTTTTTTTAGAAGAACAAGAAAATTTCATCGTCTACCGACTTGCCCAATAAGTCCGTAAATAGGAGCAATGATTGCAAGCATCATTCCACCAACCATCCCTCCAATTACAACTAAAAGGATCGGTTCAAGAAGTGCTGTAGTAGTTTTCAGTTTCATAGAGACTTGATAATCTAAAAAGTTGGAAATTTCAGCCATAGATTTATCCAGCGAACCACTCCGTTCTCCTGCCTCGGTAATTCTAATTATAATGCTAGGAAAAATTTTCTTATTTATCTTAAATCCTTCCGAAAGCTTTTTTCCACTTACTACTGCCTCTTTTGCATTTTTTATTCCCCGCTCAACATCATGACCCATAACAACATTTTCCGTTAATTCCAAAGCGCTTGTGATTGGTATGCCCGCATTTAAAAGTAAAAAAAGACTTCTGGAAAATCTTGTCAAATCTATATCTCTTGCTAATGAGGATAAAATTGGGAATTTAAAAATAAAATTTAATAGCAATTTTTTCTGTTTTTTATAAATAAAAAACATCAAAAGAAAAAATATCACTAACGTTAGAACTACAGGAATTGTTTGACTAAGTAATAGGTTTGACGTAAAAATTAATATCTTTGTAGGTAATGGGAGTTCAACGTGAAGTCTAGAAAAAACAGTGGAGATTTTGGGAACAACTACAATAAGAATCATAAGAAGTACAGCAAAAAATACAAAAACTATAAACAAAGGATAAACCAAGGCAGATTTTACTTTATCCGAAAACTCCATATCTCTTTTGAGGTTTTCTTTAAGATCTTTAAGTGTCACATCAAGTGTTCCTGCTTCTTCGGATGCTTTAACAATACTTGTCACAACCCGTGAAAAAACATTCGGAAATTTGGAAAAAGTAAAATATACATGTTTTCCCTGGGTTAAATCTTCCCTTAATACTTCCAGAAATTTTTTATGATTACCTTTAGCATCTTCCAATAATGCGTCAACCGATTCCAAAAGAGGAATTCCGGCAGAAAGCATAGTCCCCAAGTCGCTTAACATGCTCAATTTGTCACTATTTGAAAGCGTAATATTTTCAGTTTTTGTCATATAATTTACCCTGAGCGTTAGCCGAAGGGTTATTTACTCTGAATTTTTGTAACTCTTAGTACCTCTTCGATTGTCGTTAATCCTTTTATCACTTTTTCAAGTCCATCATCCAACATTGTTGTCAAACCCTGCTCAATTGCCTTTTGTAAAATTACATCCGCGTCCTGTCTTTTTGTTATCAAATCCCGTATGTCTTTTGTCACCTCCAACACTTCAAAAACTCCGATTCTTCCGGAATAACCGGTCAAATGACATATCTTGCAGCCTGCCCCTTGATAAATAATGAGATGGGTTTTTTCACCAACGAATTTATTGATAACGTCGGGAGGCAAATTGCTTAAAAGTTCTTCTTTTGTAATAGTTCTTGTCCCTTTGCATATTTCACAAATTTTCCTCACAAGCCTTTGAGCGATTATTACATTTATGGTAGAAGCAACTAAGAAAGGCTCTATATTCATATCGATAAGTCGAGGTAAAGCGGTTGCCGCGTCATTGGTATGTAGAGTTGAGAGAACTAAATGGCCTGTCAAAGATGCATTAACAGCAATTCCCGCAGTTTCACTATCTCGAATTTCTCCGACAAAAACTATATTTGGATCTTGTCTTAAAATAGATCTCAATCCATTTGCAAACGTAAGATTTGTTTTTGTATTAACATTAATCTGATTTACTCCTTTTATTCTATATTCGGCGGGATCTTCAATGGTCGTAATATTTTTTTCACGAGTATTTAATATCTTTAAAATTGCATAAATACTCGTAGTCTTACCGCTCCCTGTAGGTCCGGTAGACAAAATCATCCCATAAGATTTCCCATAAGCAGTTGTAACTTTTTTCAAGTCCTTTTCATTCATTCCCAGATCAATGAGCGAAAACTTTCTGAATTTTGAGGACAAGAGTCTTAATGCTGCTTTTTCACCTTCTGTTACCGGCAATATAGAAACACGAACATCTATTTCCTCATCCTCTACATTTATTCTCATTTTTCCATCCTGCGGACTTAAATGTTCATCTGTTCGTAAGCGGGAGAGAATTTTGATTCTTGTAATTATTTGATCGTGAAGACTTTTTGGTAGAAACAAAACATCATGCAAAATTCCATCTATTCTAAAGCGCACTAATGAATCCTTTTCCTCCGGCTCTATATGAACATCCGATGCCTTATCTTGATACGCGTAATTTATCAAAAGATCAACTATTTTTGACATCGGTATCTCGCTAGTCTTTATAAGTTGATCAAAAGTCTTTTGCAAATCTTTTCTATAAATTTTAAGAGTATTGGAAATATCCTGTTCTGTTGCCAAAAAGATCATGATAGGTAAACCAATTTTTTTTGATATCATCTGCACGAGTTCTTTGTTGGAGGGGTCTGCCATTGCAAGCTTTATGGTTGTTGCATCCCTAGCAAAAGGGATTATTTTTTTCTTTCTTGCCATTTTTTCCGGAATTATATTAAAAATATCTGGAGGAATAGTGGTTTTTGCCAAAACTACAAATGGTAACTTCAGAAAATCTGAAATTAATATTCCTAAATTTTCATCTGCTATAATATCTTTCTCAACTAAAATTTCAGAAAGGCTGTAGCTTGCATTTTTTGCTTCTTCCTCAAGTCTGAGGAATCCTTTTTCATCAATAAGACCATTTTTCAGGATCAAAGATTTTAGCTGTTCGTTTGTAATAAGCATAAGGCAGTAATATACTTATAATACAACAATTGACTTTTTATTTCTATTTTAGTTAAGTTAATATTAAAGTCTAAAAAGAAGGGAGGTGAATTAAATGAACAATATTAATTGGGTGGCATTAATTGCTGCAGGAGTAGCATCCATGGTTGTCGGATTTATTTGGTACGGGGCTCTATTTGGAAAAACATGGATGAAGCTTTCTGGCAAAAAAGAAATGGGAGACAAAAAAGACATGCCAAAAACATATGGCATAATGTTTGTTGCATCACTAATAACAGCATATGTCTTATCAATGCTTGGAGCAGATTTGATGACTGCTTTTTGGATATGGCTTGGATTTCAGGCAACAATAATGTTGAACATGGTGTTCTTCGAAGGACAATCTTGGAATCTTTATTTCCTAAAAGCCGGACATCAATTGGTCAGCCTTTTGGCAATGACTTGGGTCCTGAATTATTTTAAGTAATCTTTTGTGCCTGCCCCGCGAAGCTTTAGCGAAGTGGGGTCATCCTGAATTCATTTCAGGATCTATTTTTCGTTCTAAGCGCTGATTAAATTCAGAGTATTTTTTTATTTTTTACTTTTGAAAGAGCCCTTTCATCAACTATTTCTATTTTGTTTGGCAAAACAGCTTGATGATCTGATTCTATCCCAGAGCCAGTAATTGGAGCTATTGATGTTACAGCTAGAATATCATCTCCGGGACAAAGTGCAAACCTTAAAAGCCCGACTGATACAAAAATTAACCTGGCAACCATAGGTTTCCCAGGCTTTTTCTTTGAATTTTCCTTGAGGAGATTTATAGTCTTATTATAACTAATGCTCTCAACCATATTCTAACTTATTTTACCACAAAACTATTATTGCATATTGACACGGCCGGTGAAGATTCTGCCCCTGCTTCAATGATTCGAATCATTGAACTTTTTCTTTCCACTGTTTAATTTGCTTTATGGCTTTTTGAGATATTGAAAAATAATGTTCTTCCAAAACTTCAAAACCGGGCAAACCTTTTTCTCCCATTATTAACTTTGCCTTAACACATAGATGCTTATCTTTTTCCTTTCGGATAATAACAAGTAAGTATCCTTCTTTAATTGGAATCGCCCATTCTTTATATTCCGCCCTATCCCATGTTACAAACCATTTCTTCATAGCTTTATTAAATCACTCAAGGTTATTGAGGTCAAGCGTGGTCAAGTCGAAAACGCTCCCAATCCCGATGTGTCAAGCATGTACACACCAGGTTTGTTCAAGCTAGACACCTAAGGCTTTATCCTACGACAACTCCAGGGGTCGGAAGCTAAAGAATTAATTTTTGTTCTATAAAATTAAGTTTGTTGTTATAAAAACCTAGGATTTAAAAGTGGAATTCTTGCTCCGATGTTTGATGCAAGTCTTGGCAAAACTTTTTTTCGGGCAAGAAAATTAAGTTTGTCTATAGAACCTTGCACATCAGAATCAGAAACAATATCATCTGGTTTTGCTTTTACCATATAGGTAAGCCCTGATTTGCTATCTAAAGTTTCACACTGGTTAAATTTTCTTGATCCTAATGCTTCCGCTATAACTTGAGCTACGCCGGGATGAGTCAAGCTATCATGAAATGCGACTACTCCTCCCGCAGAAACGTGTCTCTCCCACACATTGAAATCTCTTTTTACTTCTTCATATTGATGCGACCCGTCAATAAATAGAAGCCGTATTGGCTTATCCCATGTTCGAGAAACTTCGGTAAAATCTCCCCTTACTGGAGCTACAAAATCTTTAACTCCAAAAGAGGTAATGCTTTGCATAAATTTTGGCAGAAAATCACCGGCAGATGTATATCGATTACCTTGAAAAGCATCTACTGCATAAATTTTGCCATCATTTGCATTTTGAGCCCCTTGTGCCAGACAAATCGTAGATTTTCCATGATAACTGCCAAGTTCAACTACCACACCCAGCTCTTTATTTCTTTGCGCTAATTGATAAAGCAATGATCCCTCATTCGGACTTAACCACCCTTCTAATTTGTTAGGAAAAATAAAGCCGGTATTTCTTAAAGTTTCTCTCATAATCCATTATAAATCTTACCATTTTTTTGCGACTGGAACAAAAAGCTTGAGGAAATTTAGATCCCGAAATAAATTCGGGATGACACGGGGAAGATTACGATTGGGCGTTAACCCTACCTGTGAAGGTGGATTTTGCAAGCATTTCCTCTTGAATATTTCTTGGCACTTCTTCGTAATGGGATGGTTCCATATAATATGACGCGCGTCCTTTGGACATAGATCGAAGTGTTGTTGCATATCCGGACAATTCTGACAAAGGAACCATCGCCAGGATAATGGTTGCACGACTTCTTTCTTGCGTTCCTGAAATTTGTGCTCTTTTGGAAGATAAATCTCCAATAACATCTCCCATAAATTCATTTGGTGTTGTAACTTCAACTTTCATAATTGGCTCTAACAATGTTAAGCCTGCTTTTTTTGTCGCAGCCTGCAGAGCCTGGGATGCTGCGATTTTAAATGCGATATCTGAAGAATCAACGTCATGATACGATCCATCATAAACAGCTACATCCATATCAACCATTGGGTATCCCAAAAGAATTCCATTTTCCATTGTTTCTTTGACTCCTTTTTCGATTGAGCCTATGAAAGTAATCGGAATTGCTCCACCCTTAATCTCATTTAAAAATTCGAATCCTTCGCCCCTAGGAGTTGGCGTTACCCTCAAAAGACAGTGTCCATATTGTCCTTTTCCTCCAGACTGTTTGATATATTTTCCTTCCCCTGTGGCCTCTGTTTTTATAGTTTCTTTGTACGCAACCTGAGGAGCGCCGACATTTGCTTCCACTCCAAAGTCTGCTTTCATTGTGTTAACTTTAACTTCCAATTGCAATTCTCCTACTCCTGAGATAATTGTTTGGCCTGTTTCATGATTAGTTTTAACTTGAAATGTAGGATCTTCATCCATTAAGCGTTTTAAAGCGTAACCCATTTTTTCTTGATCTGATTTTGTTTTTGGCTCAATTGCCAAAGATATAACTGGCTCTGGGAAAGAAATTTTTTCCAAGACAATTGGTTTTTCTGGAGCACACAAAGTATCTCCTGTTGTAGTGTCTTTGAGCCCGACAATTGCGACAATTTCTCCTGAAAATGCTTCTTTAATTTCTGTTCTTTCATTTGAATGCATTAATAACAAACGTCCAACCCTTTCTTGAGAATTTTTTGTGCTGTTGTAAATATATGTTCCCGCAGCAACTTTTCCGGAATAAATTCTAAAATAAGTAAGTTTTCCAACATGAGGATCATTTTGGATTTTGAAAGCAAGACCAGAAACTGGCTCTTCAGGAACTAATTTTCTAACTTCTTCAGCGTTTGTTTTTGGATTTGTTCCTTTGACCTGACCAAGATCGACCGGCGATGGAAGATAGTCAACAACTCCATCCAAAAGAAGTTGTACTCCTTTATTTCTCAAAGATGATCCTGCGAAAATAGGGACCAATTTGTATGCAATAACTGCTCGTCTTAAGGCTTTTTTCAATTCGTCAACTGTAATTTCTGTACCATTCAAATATTTATCCATGAGTACGTCGTCTGTTTCTGAAATTTTTTCTACCAACTTTGCTCTATATTTTTCAATTTCCGGTCCCATACCTTCTGGAATTTCATCAGTTACTGTGAATTTAGCACCCAACTCTTCTCCAGACCAAATAACAGATTTTTTAGTCAATAAATCATAAACCCCCTTAAATGTTGATTCTGCTCCAATTGGCAAAACCATGATCGCGGGATTGGCTCCTAATCTATCTTCAATACTTTTTACTGTTGCCAGGAAATCTGCTCCGAGCTTGTCCATTTTGTTAACAAAACAAATTCTTGGAACCTTGTATTTATCTGCCTGTCTCCAAACTGTTTCAGACTGAGACTGGACTCCTTCTTCCGCATCCAAAACTGTAATACCTCCATCCAAAACACGAAGTGAACGCTCTACTTCTGCTGTAAAATCAACATGTCCTGGAGTGTCAATAATGTTGAATCTATATGGATCTTCTTTTTCTGCTTGCCCTGAGCTTGCCGAATGGGTGCTTATTACCGAACGAGACCAATAGGCTGTAGTTGCAGCAGAGACAATAGTAATACCCCGTTTTCTCTCCTCTTCCATCCAGTCCATGACTGTAGTTCCCTCATCAATGTCTCCGATTTTGTAGGTTTTCCCCGTGTAATACAAAATACGCTCGGTAGTAGTGGTTTTACCAGCGTCAATATGCGCAATAATACCAATATTTCTGATGTGATCTAACTCAACGTATCTCTTATCCTCAGCCATAGTTCAAAGAACAAGTATAGCATATTTTTGCTTCTTATTCCATTTGAAAATTAGATTATTTTAAATACTGAAGATCGAAAGAAGAACAATTCCAACTAGAGTTGTAACAATTCCCAAGACTTGCTGCTTTGTTATCTTATCTTTAAATATAAAAAAAGCAAGAATGACAAAAAGTGTTGGATAGGAACCCGCAATAGGCGCAACAATAGCAGTTAGTCCTCGTCCAATTGCGTAATTGAACATAAGAGCAGCTCCAGTTAGTAGGATTGCGTTAAAAACTACTGACGTCAAAGCCTGCTTCTTTAAAGGATTCTCAAGTTTTATCTTTCTTATAAGCATGAAGGGAAATAGAACCGGAAACACTGTAATGGCAATAAAACCTGGCCAAAACCAACCAACTTCTCTTATTGGAATTTTTATAAACGTCCAATAAATTCCCCAAAGAATCATTGCAACCAGAGCAAGCAATACCCCTTTATTTTTAAATACTTCTTTGCTCTTAACTTCTTTAAAATCTAGGGTTGAGATTATTATTCCTAAGAATATTGTAACTATTGCAAATGCTTGAAATACAGTTATTCTTTCCCCTAAAAATATAATTGAAAGAACTACAGTAACAGCTGTAAATGAAGCGGCAATAGTCCCTACCAAAGAAGCGTTGCCGATTCTTAATCCTTCGTAAAAAATAACTAAACCAGCTAGCCCTATAACTCCCAATATTACATTTAAAACAAAGACCATTGGGGAGAAATTGCTTAATTGTGGTATAAAAAATATACCGAAAGGCACCAAGAAGATTAGGCTAAAAAATAAATACCAAAATGTCGTCGAATATCCACCAATTTTTCTCGTAGCGATTATCCCAAAAATATCTCCGATTCCCCAACCCAAATAGGAAATAAAAGCAAATATGATTGCTTGCATTGCTTGATTCTATCAGAAAATAAAAACATGTGATACAATCCTGAATGTGGGAAAATTTATTTTAGTCGGCGCGTTGATTCTTTTGGGGCTTTTTGCGGTGATAATGATTAATACAAATACACCAAAAGCAAAACCTGTAGCTGATAATTCTATCCTTAGTCTTCCCTCTATCTCTCCATCACCTTCACCTGTTATAATAAATTCTATGGAGAATCAAGCTAAAACAGCTATTATTAAAACAAGCCGTGGAGATATTGAATTAACTCTTTATCCCGATGTAGCACCAAATACTGTTGCAAATTTTATTAACAAAGCCAAAAGCGGATTTTATAATAACTTAACTTTTCATAGAGTTGAAGACTGGGTAATGCAAGGCGGAGATCCTGATGGCAATGGAACTGGTGGAGGAAGTATGCCGGTAGAATTTAACAATAAACCATTTGTGATTGGAGCTGTTGGGATTGCCAGCAGAGGCGATGGAAAAGTCCAAAATGATGCTCAATTTTTCATCACCAAAAAAGATTCTCAATTCTTAAATGGCCAATATACAAATTTCGGAATAGTTACCAGCGGCATGGATGTCGTCAACAAAATCCAAATCGGAGATAAGATTTTAGAGATCCAAACCAACCCTTAAGCCCTTGTTAAAGTATTTTTCTCTTTCATTGCTGGAATTATCTTATTGACGATATTGTTGGCTTTGTTGGCCCACTGCTTTCCTTTTTTACTTATTCTATTTAATGTTTTTCCTATTTTTTTGCGCCTTTGGGAATTGGAAAGCACTGCAACTGCTGTTCCTGCTGCCACAGCGACAGTTGCTCCAATTGCCCCTGCAGTAATAGGATTTATTCCTTTTTCTGTACGCTTATATTCTTTACTGTCTTTAATCTTCATATTTCTCACCTCCTTTCTGTTCCGCTTAGTCTTGGCGAAAACGGATCATTCTCTAAATGGTTCGCCTGAATATTCTGCCAAGGTAAATGACCACAACCGATCCTAATACCGCAACAAGCATGCTGTAAAGGTTAAATCCTGTAACTCCTGGTTGATTCAGCATTCCCATTAAAAATCCTCCTACAACTGCTCCTATCATGCCCATTAGGATATCCATTCCAAGTCCTTGGTTTGCATCTGTTCGCATCAAGATCGAGGCAAACCATCCTGCTAATGCTCCTAGAACTATCCAAAGAAATATGCTCATATTATTCTCACCTCCTTTCTTTCCATGATAGAAAACTATTTCCCCGGTTGATTTAGATTTACATCTATCTTTCCCGGAACGTTTATTTCCGGTATAACTGTTGATCTCATCAAAGGCAGGCCGTAAACAAAAAGCAACAAAAGCACTACGGCAAACAATATCAACGCTATTGCCATGCCCATCGTGTTTCCTTCATCGCTTTGTGCTGCTGGCGTATTTACGATAGTTGCCATATTTTCCACCTCCTTTCTTATTTGTTTCTTATACTATACCCAAAGCACATAAACACCTCTATAATTTATCTAACAAAATTTATGTGAAGTATCTTACTGACTGGAGGCTGGGATTATTACCATTTGAAGTGGGAAAAAGCCCTGTTTGCCTGGGCCATGCGTAGGATTGAATCTCTTTTCTTGATTGCCTCACCTTGTTCGTTAGCCGCATCCATCAGTTCTGCCGCTAATTTTTCTTCAAAAACTTTATATTCTTTATTTGATCTTTTTCGTGCGCTATCTACAATCCAGCGCATTGCCAAAGAAGCCCTTCTCTCGGGACGCACTTCCATAGGAATTTGATAGGATGCTCCTCCTACTCTTTTTGCTTTTACTTCCTGCTTTGGACCAACATTATTAAGAGCCCTTTCCAGGATCATAAGAGGATCTGCATTTTTTTTGGAGATTAAATCAAATGTAGCATAGAAAACATTTTGCGCAATAGTTTTTTTCCCATCCTTCATCAAATAATTAATAAACTTCGCAATTTGTTTATTCTTATAGATTAAATCTCCTTCGATGTCTCTTTTTAGTGCTTGTTTGTGCCTCATAAATAAGTTAAAAGTTCAAAGTTAAAAATTAAAAGTTATAGTCCAAAGTCTAAAATTTTGAATTTTAAATTGTAATTTTGAACTTTGCACTTTGAATTTTGAATTCATAATATTAAGCTGCTGGTGCTGGTGTACCCGTTACAACTTTTGGAGCTGGTGTTACTCCACCCATTGCATTTCTTTTTGCGCCATATTTGCTTCTTGATCTTTTTCTTCCTTCAACTCCCAAAAGATCAAATTTTCCACGTACTATATGATATTTGACTCCCGGCAAATCCTTAACTCTTCCACCTCTGACCAATACTATTCCGTGCTCAGAAAGTGAGTGTCCGACACCCATAATATATGCTGTTACCTCCATTTTGTTTGACAATTTGACACGCGCTACTTTACGAAGAGCTGAGTTTGGTTTCTTTGGAGTCATTGTTTTAACCAAAGTAACCACTCCTCTTTTTTGAGGAGAAACTGTTGTTTTATAAACACGCTCTCTAGCATTAAAAATTCTTCTTAGTGCTCCGGATCGGCTCTTTTTAGTTTTTCTTGATCTTCCTCTTTTAGAAAGTTGTGATAAAGTCGGCATATATTTAAAATTTCTAATTACTAATTTCTAATTAACCTAATCAAATCCCAAGTTCCAACTTAGAAATTAGAGTAATTAGGTTAATTAGGTCAATTTCTGTCCTATTATACCTCAGTGGACACCTTTCCTTCAACAGGTATAAGCCTACCTATAATGACATTCTCCTTAAGGCCTATTAAATTATCCACACGCCCTTCCAAAGCTGCTTCTGTAAGAACTTTTGTTGTTTCTTGGAAAGAAGATGCAGAAAGCCACGAGTCTGAATAAAGAGCAGATTTAGTGATTCCAAGAATTGTTTGTCTTGCTGTTGCAGGCTCTCCGCCTTGAGATAATATTTCGGAGTTTATATCCTGAAATCTTGTTTTTGTAATGAAGGCGCCAGGAATCAAAGATGTTTCCCCAACTGTCTCTACAACTACCTTATCAGACATTTTTCGCAAAACTACTTCGAAATGCTTGTCGTTGATCGCGATACCCTGAGATTCGTAAACTTTTTGAGCTTCCAAAATAACATAGCGTTGAGCGTCAGTTAATCCTTTTATCTTAAGAATTTCCTTAGGATCTACATAACCCTGAGCAAGTTGAACTCCTGGCAAAATTTCATCTCCATCCGCAACATTAAGAGTCGCAGTTAAGGGAATAAAGAATTCTTGCTCTTGTGCTGGTTTAATTTTTGTGCTTTTTATTTTTATAAGATATCCCTCGTCTGTTGTCTCGATCTTTATACGGCCCATAAATTCTGAAATTGGGGAAAGAGCTTTCGGAGTTCTCATTTCAAAAAGTTCCTCTACCCGGGGAAGTCCTTGGGTAACATCAGACATAACCACTCCTCCAAAGTGCCTAACCCTCATTGTCAACTGAGTACCAGGCTCTCCAATTGATTGAGCTGCGATTACTCCAACAGGCACTCCGGATTCAACTGTTTTACGCGTACTAAAGTCCCAACCATAACATTTGGCACAAATCCCATATTCCAATTCACATGTGATAGCTGAACGTACAAGTATTTCAGAAACATCATCATCTACGATTTTCAAAGCCCCAGTCGCTGTTATTTCTTCCTTTTCTTTTGCAATTACTTTCTTTGTTTTCTTGGATACAACATTTGAGGCCAAAACTCTACCTAAGATCCTTTGGAAGAATGGAGTTATCCTATCTTTTTCATCTCTATTGAGAATAATTCCTTCTTTTGTTCCACAATCATCCTCTCTGATAATTACATCGTGGGATGCATCCACCAGACGGCGAGTAAGATAACCTGCATTTGCAGTTTTCAAAGCCGAGTCAGTCAAACCCTTTCTAGATCCACGGGCCGATGCAACATACTCAAATATTGATAACCCTTCTCGAAAATTGGATTTAATTGGTAACTCAACGATTTTTCCAAGCGGATCCAAGATAAGTCCTTTCATAGCGGAGAGCTGTTTCAATTGTTCTTTACCCGCTCTTGCTCCTTCTGAATCTATAATAAGTTTAATAACGTTTGTAGATTTCAGATTATTCCAAGTCAAATCTGCGATTGTATCTGTAGTTTTAAGCCATATGTCATTTGCGAGTCTTTTTCTTTCCTCATCCGTTATTAGCCCTTTTTGATAATCTTCCTCTATTTGAGACACTTTTTTATCTGCAACTTGAATGAATGCTCTTCTATCCTTAATCATTTCGTTATCAAAAACCGAAACGGAAATGCCCGATACTGTTGCCCCATAAAATCCGAGCTTCTTAATTGCATCAATCAGACTTTCTACCTCATCCGGAGTACGTTTTGTGATTGCCTCTGTAACAATTGTTTTTATTCCGGACGCACTAATTGATTTATTGATAAATCCGAATGAAGCTGGAAGAGCCTCATTTAATAAAATTCTACCAACTGTTGTTTGCTCATTCTTATCCTCAATTCTGACAATAATTGGTTCTCTAAGTTTTATAGATTTAAGATTGTGTGCCAAAAGGGCATCTTGCACATCTTTGAATATAGGAAGTTCTTCTCTTCTTGTCGCTTCATCTACACTTGTTAAATAATAAATTCCCAAAGCCATTTCCTTGTTTGGTAGTGTAATTGCTCCTCCGTCTGCAGGTTTAAGCAAATTGTGCTTTGGCATCATAAGGCTTATTGCTTCTTCTTGTGCCTTTTTGCTCAAAGGAATATGAACAGCCATTTGATCTCCATCAAAATCCGCATTGTATCCTGCGCAAACACAAGGGTGAAGTGCAATAGCAGATCCTTCAATAAGAATTGGGTAAAATGCCTGAATACCCAGCTTGTGAAGAGTAGGCGCCCGGTTGAGAAGAACCGGATGGTTTTTTGTAATCTCTTCCAGAATGTCAAAAACTTCAGGTGGTCTTTTTTCTATAAATCTTTTTGCAGATTTTATATTTGGCGCAAATCCTCTTGTAATAACTTCCCGCAAAACAAAAGGCTTGAACATTTCCAGAGCCATTTCTTTTGGAAGACCACATTGAGAAAGAGTAAGCTGAGGACCTACAACTATCACTGAACGGCCCGAATAATCAACTCTTTTACCCAAAAGGTTTTGTCTGAATCTTCCCTGTTTTCCACGAAGCATGTCGGACAAAGAACGCAGCGGACTTGATGTGACCTGAGAACTTCTCTGAGCAATATCAATTAATGAATCAACAGCCTCTTGAAGCATTCTTCTTTCATTTTTAAGAATTATCATTGGCGCCCCAAGACTCATTAGATGTCTTAATCTATTATTTCTATTGATAACTCTTCTGTACAAATCGTTTAGATCGGATGTTGCGAAACGTCCGCCCGATAACTGAACCATTGGACGAAGGTCAGGCGGAATAACAGGAAGAACTGATAACAACATGAAAGTTGGTAAAATTTCAGCTTTTCGGATTGATTCAATAAGTCTTAATCTTTTAATAAGTTTTAGATATTTTTGTCCCTTTGCTTTTTCTGTATCTTTTCGAAGAGCTGCTATCAATCCTGTTATGTCAATTTTTTCTAGTAATTCCAATAAACCTTCTGCGCCGGTTCTGATGACAAAGAATACGGGAATATCATATTCCAGAATTTTAAAATACTCATCTTCGGAAAGTACTGCTCCAATTTTTAATCCTCGTAATAGCTTCAAGAGTGCTTCATAAATCTCATCCAATTTTTTACTTTCCAAATCCAATCTCTCAGCTATTGCAGTAAGCTTTTGTCTTTTTGCTAATTCCAGCTCCTGCATAATGAGTTCTTTTTGCTCGCTCTTAGGCTTAGAAGATGTGGATTCTTTTTTCTTCTGTTCTAAATCCTGCTCAATTTTTTTCTCTTCAAGACTTAAATCTGCCTTTAATTGCTGCTTTTTCTTTTCAATGTAATCTGAAAAAGAATCCAAAGCCTGCTTTTTCTTTTCCTCGTCAATATTGATAACCAAATAAGAAGCGTAATATATTACAGATTCCAGGCTCTTTTGGGACATATCCAAAAGTAAAGATAATGGTGAAGACGAACCCTTGAAGAACCAAACATGAGCAACTGGCGTTGCAAGAACGATGTGTCCCATTCTTTCACGCCTAACACGAGAAAGAGTTACTTCAACTCCACACTTATCGCATACAATTCCTCTATATCTAATTCTTTTATATTTTCCGCAGTAACATTCCCAGTCTTTTGTTGGTCCAAAAATTCTCTCATCAAAAAGTCCGTCTTTTTCAGGCCGCAAAGTTCGATAGTTGATAGTTTCCGGCTTTGTTACCTCCCCATAGCTCCATGCCAATATATCTTTAGAAGAAGCCAAAGAAATCTTTAAGGCTTTAAAGTCCAAAATTGTTATATCTTTCATTTTTTTATCTATATTGTTCATATTTTTAAACTGCTTTATCTTCTACAACTGGTGTTTCCGCGGACGATGCAAGTTGTAATTCTGCAGCATCTTTTTCTATTTTCTCCTCAACCTTCTTCTCAATAAGGCTACCTTCAACTGTCAAAGGCGCTAATGTCTCTGGTACAATAGTTGCTCCAATCGGAGTAATATTCAATCCCAAAGATGCAAGCTCTTTGATCAAAACCTTAAATGACTCAGGAACTCGAGGCGTTGGAATATCTACTCCTTTAACAATCGCCTCAAAAGCTTTCGCACGTCCAACAACATCGTCGGATTTGATTGTTAACATTTCCTGAAGTGTATAACGAGCTCGATGGGCATCCAATGCCCAGACTTCCATTTCTCCAAGTCTTTGACCTCCCATTTGTGCTTTTCCTCCAAGTGGCTGTTGTGTAACCAAAGAATATGGCCCAGTTGATCGTGCATGAGTCTTGTCTTCAACCATGTGAATAAGTTTCATAATGTATTCAATTCCAACAACAACAGAATTTTCATATGCCTCTCCTGTTCGGCCATCATACAAAGTTGCTTTTCCATTTTCAGGAAGACCTGCTTGCCTTAAAGAAGAAGTAATTCTGTCTTCTCCAACCTCTTCAAATGCAGGAATTCCAACTTTTATACCCAATTTTGCGCATGCCCATCCTAGATGAGCTTCCAATAATTGTCCCAAATTCATACGAGCCAAAACTGAGATTGGGGAAATAACAATATCAATTGGAGTTCCATCTGCCAAATAAGGCATGTCTGCTTGAGGCAATATTTTGGAAATAACTCCTTTGTTTCCATGTCTTCCTGCCAATTTGTCTCCAACTACAACGTGCCTGAATTGCGCAACTTCAATAATAATTTTTCTTAAAGTTCCCGGCTCAAGCTCGTCTCCCTTTTTGCGATCCAATATCTGAACGCTGATTACAGTACCTCTTTCCCCATGAGGCATTCTCAAAGACGTATCACGAACTTCACGAGCCTGTTCTCCAAAGATAGCTCTTAAGAGCCTTTCTTCAGCTGTTAATTCTGTTTCTCCTTTTGGAGCAATCTTACCAACCAATATATCTCCAGGAATTACATCGGATCCAACAACAATTATTCCTTCCTCATCAAGATTAGCCAGATCTTCCTCGGAAACATTTGGAATATCGCGTGTTGTTTCTTCGGGCCCGAGTTTGGTTTCTACCACTGAAGCTTCATGTTTTTCAATGTGAATTGAAGATAAAGTATCTTCCTTTACCAAGCGATCAGATATAACAATAGCATCCTCATATCCCAGTCCATCCAAAGATGCATAAGCAATCAAAAGATTTTGTCCGAGAGCCAGCTCTCCGTTATCCGAAGACGGTCCGTCAATCAAAAGATCGTCTTTTTTAACTTTATTTCCCTCTGAAACTACAGTTTTTTGAGAATAAGAAGTTGCCTGAGAAGTTCTTTTGAAAGAAGCGACCGAATAAGTTTTTTCCTCTCCTTTTTTGGCTCCCTTTATGGTTACTTTATTTGCATCTGCATATGAGATAGTACCGTCAAATGGAGATCGAACAACTCTTCCCATCACCCGAGCAATTACTTTTTCCATCTCTGTGCCTACAACTGGACTAACTGGCGCAACCAAAGGAACTGCCTGACATTGCATGTGAGTACCCATTAAAGCTCTATTTGTGTCATCGTGAGAAACAAAAGGGATAAGAGATGCAGAAGTTCCAACCACCTGTCTTGGAACAATATCAACAAAATCAACCCTTTCTTTCTCAACCTCCATAAATCCGCCCAAATATCTTACAGGCACACGATCGGACTCTAAAGTGTCTTTAGACAATGCTCCCGCGTGAGTAATGTAATATTGCCTTTCATCATCAGCAGCCAGATAAATTATTTCATTTGTCGCCTTAACAACTGTTTCTTTGCCTTTTTTTACCTTTTCAACTTTTCTGTATGGGGTTTCCAAGAATCCATGCTCGTTTACCTTGGAATACAAAGCCAAATAAGTAACCAAACCAATATTTGGTCCCTCCGGACTTCTAATCGGGCAAATTCTTCCATACTGAGAGCTGTTGATGTCTCTGATTGAAAAGGCTGCTCTTTCTCTTGAAATTCCTCCTGTTCCCATGACTGTCAAACGATTTAAATTATCAATTTCAGAAAGAGGATTCGTCTGATCCAAAATAGTTGAAAGCTGAGAAGTTCTAAAGAACTCATTAATTGAGGCCATAATTGGCCTTGCATTGATAAGTGCTCCGATTGAAGGCGGAACATCCGGTTGAATAAGACTCATTCTTTCTTTTATGCTTCGCTCAAGTCTTAATACTCCGACTCTAAATGCTGTTGTTGCGACCAATTCTCCAACGCGTCTAACGCGTCTGTTGGCAAGACTATCAATATCATCAACTCCTTCTGCTCCTTGAGCAAGTTTAATAAGATAACTTATTGTTCCCAAAATATCCTCGCGAGTTAAAATATGAATATCTGACTCTACAAAACCAGCCATTCCTTTGAGTTTTTTGTTAATCTTGTATCTTCCGACTCTTCCCAAATCATAACGACGAGCATTGAAGAATAATCCATCGAAGTTTTCTTTAACTTTTTCAAAAACAACCGGTTCTCCTGGATGCATTTTTTTAAATATCTCAATAATTGCATCTTTGGAGCTTCCTGTTTCATCTTTTTGCAAAGTATTTTCTATGAAGGCCGTCGCTTGCCCTGAGCCTACCGAATGGGCTTCTAATTCTTTAAAAGACTGCTTGATATCGTCGTTACTGGAAAATCCAATGGCTCTCAGAAATGTTGATGCCAAAAATTTTCTACGTCTGTCTATCTTAACAGTAATTGTTTCATGTCTTGTGGTTGAAAATTCAAGCCATGACCCATGAATTGGCCTTATTTCAGCTGTAAATAACTTTTTACCTGTAACATTATCGTGGACTGCGGTGAAAAATGCTCCTGGAGAACGAACCAGCTGATTAACAACAGTTCTTTCAACTCCATTAATAATAAATGTTCCTCTGTCTGTCATTTGAGGAATGTCTCCTAAAAATACTTCTTGTTCTATGGTGGCATTTGTTTTTTTATTCGTAAGTGTGGTTGCCACATAGAGCGGAGCATCGTACATGAGACCTTTGGATAAAGCGATTTCGGGAGAATTTACGGGCTTACCAATTCTGTATTTTTTAAATTCCAGTCTCCAGTTTTTTTCTGTAAAATCATCAATGGGAGAAATTTCTTTAATGATTTGACCAATACCAACATCTAGAAACCATTTATAGGAGGTTTTTTGTACGGAAAGAAGATCTAGTTGCGGTAAGAAAGAATATTCTTTGCCCCAGTTTTGTCGGACAGTATTAAGTTGTTTATTAAGTTTAGCCATCACCAACAAAAAAAACGCACAAGGCGCACGACCTTTACTTTATTTGTTTATAGAGTAAGCAATTTATACCATAATAGTTTCTTTAATGTCAAGCCCCAACTTACCCTTGTCATCCTGAGCGAAGCGAAGGATCTAATTCTACTGCTATAATAACTTCTATGACTACCAAACAAAACGCTCTGGCGATCTTGGAAATATTGAAAGGACTTTTTCCAAACCCAAAAACTGTTCTAAATTATGTGACTCCTTGGGAACTTCTAGTGGCTGTCATTTTATCAGCGAGAAATACTGATAAAAAAGTGAATGAAGTAACTTCCAAGCTTTTTAAGAAATACAAAACGATTAATGATTACAAAGATGCAGATTTAAGTAAGTTAGAAAAAGATTTGGGTCAGCTCGGACTCTTCAGGCAAAAAGCAAAGTTTATTAAAAATAGCGCTACTATTATTATAGATAAGCATAAAGGTCAAATTCCCAAAACTATGGATGAATTAATAGAACTTCCGGGAGTAGGACGCAAAACTGCAAATATTATTTTGGGAAATGTTCATGGAATAGTTGAGGGAATCGCAGTCGACACTCACGTTACACGGTTATCTAAACTTTTTGGGCTGACAACAAACACGAATCCTGAAAAAATCGAACAAGACCTAATGAAACTTCTGCCAAAAGATGAATGGTTCGACTTCACCAACCGCATGATCGCTTATGGTCGTAAATATTGCAAAGCTTCCTGTAAGCATACCTCTTGTCCATTAAGAACCTACATCCAAAATTAATTTTTAACTTTTCACTTTGAACTTTTAATTTCGTTTCGCCCCGCCCACTGCAACCACCCCTCCTGCCCATTGAATAAATTTATAGCCTGACACCTGGAAGGTGAAAACATATTGACACCTCACTTAACCTAAGAGCACTTACCAAACTTCCCCCCCCATTAAAATCCTACATTGTAGGATAACTCTTAATCGCCTTGACAGCATTTGTTGGATGACTATAATAGATTTGATGAGCGAAAGAGAACCAAAACCACTATCTCCTTCTGATCGTAACGAAAGAATTGCCTTATTTAAAAGTGATAATGCTTATAGAATGTGGGTACGGGATTTTTTCTTATTTACAGATAATAAAAAACTTAGGGAAGAAAACTGGAAAAATATTCGGGCACGCAGACGAGAATATCTTAATCCTTCCGTAGATCCATATAAACTTTTAGACGAAGGTGAACATTCCTATCCAGACCTTATTCTTTCCACCTCTGCTGCATAAAGCTCAACCCCAGGGGCCGCCGCATAAAAATATTAAATATTGGGTTAAAATCCCCATGTTCAAAGCTAGACAACACCGGGGGTTGTTTAGGTTCAAACCTAAGGATTTACACTAAATTTTTCCTTTTATTGCGGCGTTTTGGAAGAGAACGCTATACATCAACGCATCTTCGGCCAGTTTTTTATGATCTTTCTCTGACAACATATCCTCCAATTTAGAAAGGAGTTTCTGAAGGTAAGGCTTCAAGTCTTCACCCTGTAATTCTTTTTTCCGCACTCTTGCTTCTTGTGCAAACCGGACAGCCATTTTTTCCGATCCGCGATAATATCCCTGCGCAACTCTTCGCAAATCCAGAGATAATGCTCCTAATGTCTGATTAATATTCATAAAATTTCTTCAAAGAAATATTTGGTTAACTCTTCATATTTTTTCCTTATTGCTGGATCCTGAATTTCATTGCTTTTATTATTATCTGAAGTTCTGATATTAATAAAAGAATTATAGTCAATTTCTTTTGTTTCAATATCTATCCCTCCACCCCAGATATCTGATTGAGATGAACCTTGATCTAATAAAATTTTCTCTCCTTCAAAATGCCGATCCATTCCTGCCGAACAAATTTTATTTTCTACGTCAATAACTGTTTTTATATAAACATCAAATTGTTCTTTTAATTTTTCTATTTCTTCTTTTGTAAACGGCTCCTTTTTCGTAATAATCACATGACCATTTTATCACAAATTCAAATCTAGCTCTTCGTGCTATAATGAATAGATAATGAGCGCTTCGGAGATTATTAATAAATATATTGCTTTTTTTGAAAGCGAACCTAGAAATCATAAGAAAATTCCTAGTGCATCCCTAATCCCTAATAACAACACCACTTTATTTACTACAGCAGGGATGCAACCCTTAATCCCTTACCTCATGGGTGAAAAGCACCCTCTAGGAAAAAGGTTGGTCAATGCTCAAAAATGCTTGAGAACAGATGACATTGAAGAGGTAGGAGATGCAACTCACCACACTTTCTATGAAATGCTTGGAAACTGGTCACTAGATGATTACTGGAAAGAAGACGCAATATCTTGGTCCTTTGAATTCCTTACAGAAGAACTCAAAATCCCACTAGAACTATTAGCAGTTACGGTTTTTGAGGGAGATCAAAACATCCCAGAAGATAAAGAGTCAATTGAGATTTGGAAAAAAGTTGGCATACCAGTAAATCAAATTTTCTCCCGACCAAAAAAAGATAACTGGTGGGGACCTGTAGGACTTACGGGACCATGTGGTCCAGATACGGAAATGTTTATTTGGACTGGAGAAGGAAAACCAGAAGGAAAACCAAATGAAAATCCAAAATGGGTTGAGGTATGGAATGACGTTTTTATGCAATACAACAAAAATGAAGATGGAACGTTTAGCATTCTATCTCAAAAGAATGTTGATACGGGAATGGGGCTTGAAAGAATATCAACTATACTACAAAAAAAACAGATCAGCTATGAAACAGATATTTTTTATGATCTCTATGAAGGACTCAAAAAAGAAATTAAACATGAAATTAATAATGTGGTAGAAAAAGAAATTAGAATTTTTCTTGATCATGCTAGAGCAGCAATTTTTCTTATCAACGACGGAATTTTACCTGGCAAGAATGAGAGAGAAGCCGTTCTTAGGAGGTTAATCCGGAGGGCAACAGATCAATTAACTTTTCTTCTTGAAGATTATAGTCATACTAAAACTTTTTCGTGGTGGAAAAAATCTATTGATCATTTTGAAAAAGTTTATCGAGACAGATATATATTTAAAAACAATATATTAGAAATTATAGAAACAGAACTAAATAAATACGGGGAAACAACAAAATCACCCGAAATTATTAAGCATGTTACAGGGAGAATTTCAACTGATGAAGATTTTGATAAAGAAATAATTGAAGCTCAACTCGCCAAGCTACAACCAGGAACCAATTTGTCTATGTTCCTTAAGTCTCAATCTCTGACTTCTCTTCCTTCTGTAACTGCGGGAACGGTTGCATTTGAAGCTAAGTCAACCCTTGGGTTTCCAGTTGAAGAAACATATAAAATTGCCGAGAAAAAATTGGGAACAGATTTTTATCGAGATCAAGCAGAAAAAACTCGTAATATATGGCAGATAGAACATCAGAAAGTTTCTAGAATAAGTGCTGCAAAAAAATTTGCAGGGGGGCTGGCGGATCATTCTAAAAAAACAATCATGGGGCATACCGCAACACATCTCCTACACCAGGCATTGAGAGATTTATTCGGAACCCAACTTCATCAAACAGGAAGTAATATTACAGCTGATCGGGTCAGATTTGATTTTAATTTTGATAGAAATTTGACTCCCGATGAAATTAAAAAAGTGGAAAGTATTGTTAATGAGAAAATAAAAGGAAATCTTCCGGTCCATTTTGAAATGATGCCACTTGCAAAAGCCAAAGAAATTGGAGCAATAGGACTTTTTGATGAAAAATATGCAGAAAAAGTTAAGGTATACTTTATTGGTGATTATTCAAAAGAATTTTGTGGAGGACCTCATGTTGAGTTTACATTAGAGATCAAAAGCTTTAAAATATTTAAGCAGGAAAATATTGGAAAAGGAAACAGGAGATTATATTCAATTGTCGGAAAACAATAAATAGAATTAACAATTCAGCAATTTAACAATATAACAATTCTTAAACTATGAATCTGCCATTCATAAAAAAATTTCAGAAAAAAATTCTACCACAATATTTTTTGGTTTTGGTTTTAAGGGATGAAAAAGTAAATGCTGTAATTTTTCAGGAATTAGAAGGACGAATAGAAATAATTGGACAGAAAGAAGAACATTTCTCAAACTCCATAGACGAAGCTTCGTCTGAAGAGTTTCTTCAAACTCTCGATAAGGCAATATCTCAAGCCGAATCCGCACTTCCAGAAAATATCCAAACTCAGAAAACAATTTTTGGAGTTAAAGAAAGTTGGACAGATAACGACCAGATAAAAAAAGAGCATTTAGCAAAACTTAAAAAGGCAAGTGAAGAATTGGGACTAACCCCAATAGGTTTTTTAGTAATATCCCAGGCAATTATACATCTTTTGCAAAAAGAAGAAGGAGCTCCTGTTTCTGCAATTCTTACGGAAGTAAATAGAAAATCCGTAACCGTTACGCTAATCAGGGCTTCGAAAAATATAGAAACAAAAAGCTCCGAAATTCATGAAACTATCCCATTTACTGTAGATACTCTTTTAAAGCATTTTAATGTTCCGGAAATTTTACCTTCCCGGATTATAATATTCAATGGCAAAGAAGATTTAAGTCAACAATTTATTTCACATACTTGGAGTAAAAGCTTGCCATTTCTTCACCTTCCCCAAATAACCAATCTTTCGGAGGGGTTTGACGCAAAATCCGTACTTTTTGGCGCAGCAACACAGATGGGATTTGAGGTTCTGGCAAAAGATCCTCAAAAACCAAAAGCAGTTCGAGAACCTTTAGAAAAAATGCAAGAAGAAAATCCTATTGAAGAAACTGGATCCTTACAGAATACCGAAGCGGCAGATTTTGGATTTGCCAAAGACATAGATGTTGCAAAAATCCCTGCCCAAGAACAACCTCCCCTTGATACAACAACGCTAGATGCAGCCGGGGAAAGAGATGAGGGATTTGAAGAAGAATTAAAGCCTTTACCCTCCCCAAAAAATTCAGGCGTTAAGAACATTTTAATTTCTGTCTGGGGTATGTTACTAGTATTTGCAAAAAAAATAAATATTAAAAATATTTTATCTATTTTTACTAAACGCCCTAAAGGAAAATTAACTATTATAGCGTCGATAATTATAATACTAATTACTGCTCTTATTATCTCTTATTTTGTCTTTTTAAAAGCAACAATCACAATAACTGTAGATTCCAAAATAACAGAGCAAAATAAAAGTATTTTATTTTCAACAATCAATAGAACTGATACCAATACTAATACTATAAAGGGTGCATTTGTATCTACATCCCAAGATGGAACTGTATCAACCGAAACTACAGGAAAAAAAGATGTAGGCACTCCAGCAAAAGGAGCAGTAACAATATTTAACAGTGAAAGTACCAGCAGATCTCTTCCTGAAGGGACAATATTGAAAGCCCCAAATGGCCTTGAATTTACACTTGATTCATCTGTCACCATTAAAGCCGTTGCATCTCACTCTGCAGATGAAACTATTACACCTGAAAAAACAACTACAAATGTAACTGCAAATCAGCTAGGAAAAGAGTCCAATCTCCCCTCAGGTACCAAATTTGCAGTCAGCACATTTGACACATCTGATCTAATAGCTAAAAATGATAATCCATTTAGCGGTGGGACAAAAAAAGAAGTTGCAGTAGTTTCAAAAGCTGACTTAGACAAACTAGAGAAAGAGCTTCCCAAACAGTTGGAAAATAAAGCTAAGTCTGATCTTACAAAACAAATTGGGAAGAATAAAGTTCTATTGCCGGTCTTCATATCAACCTCCTTAAGTAAAAAATCTCTGAATGTAAAGGTTGGAGATGAGGCAAATCAATTAACCTTAACTGGCACAGTTGAATTTCAAGGAATTTCATACGATAAAAATGATCTGATATCGTTTAGCAAATCTCTTTTGGGAAAAGATGTTCCGGCAAACCAAGAAATAGACTATAAAAACATCAAAACAAGCGTTAAAGATTTGAAAAATAAAAATGACGAAGAGGTTGAGGCAAACCTGAATATCAAAGCACTTCTGCTACCAAAAATTTCGGAAACTCAATTAACAAAAGAGGTAAAGGGAAAATCATTTAAGACTGCAGAAGACCTTCTCTACAAATTGCCTCAGGTTTCAGACATAGATATTTATTTTTCTCCCAATCTTCCATTCTTACCAAAAAACTTACCAATTATAGAGAAGAATATAAAAATCTTAATTAATATCGATGGCTAAATATTACTATTCTAAAAATGGAGACAGGTTAAAGAGAAATCTTCGTTTAATAAGCATCCTTTGTGCAATAGTTGGAATTTCGCTTATTTCTTATGTTCTATTTCCCATCATATCTTGGCAGATATATTTCCAACCTGCTTTTGCATCTCAGAGTATCACTTTCCCTATTCCCCGGGCAAATATTGTAGTTGCAAGTCTCATATCTCAAGCAAAAAGTTCAATAGATGGAACAGACTATACGAGAACTGAAAATTGGTTTCCTAATTTTAATCCTGTCAATAGTCAAAGATCTCAAAATGGTACACCCTTTTATACAATTTCCATTCCGAAGATAAATATAGAAGAAGCAGTTGTATCTACAATCGACACTGATCTGACAAAACATTTAGTCAATTATTCAGGTACAAGTATTCCGGCAGAAAATGGCAACGCTGTTATTTTTGGACACTCAACTCTACCCCAATTATTTAATGCAAAAGATTACAAGACAATCTTTGCAAATGCTTACAAACTCAAAAACGGTGACAAGATTTACGCTTTTGTAAAAGGTGTAAAATATTCATATAAAATATATAAAATCATAATCGTTGATTCTTCTGATAGTTCTGCCCTTGAACAAGATTATGATAACTCTTATTTAACTCTTGTAACATGTACGCCGCCCGGAACAATCTGGAAACGTTTAGTTATTAAATCAAGATTGGAAAGCATATGAATATACAAAAAATCTGGCCAACTTTTTATCGAATTTTGAATACTTTTCTCTATTTTGTTTTTTCTGTAATTAAAAGCATGGTATCGCAAGCTATTAAACAAATAAAAAATGAGTGACTCAAAAATATTTCAAGAACAAATTAATCAGCAAAACGCGCTAAATGCTATCCGTAAAAAACTTGTCGGTAAAACTCTCAACTACAAGGAAATTTTTAGCATAATGGATCAGATTGCAAAAAAAAGACTGGGAGATGTATTAACCACATACTTTGCCGCATCAGGATATTCACAAGGGTTTACAAATCAGGAACTCTATTATCTAACCAAAGCAATGATTGAGACAGGAGAAAAATTGCATTTTAGAGGTATCGTCGCTGACAAACATTCCATAGGAGGAGTACCTGGTAATCGCACAACACTTATTGTGGTACCGATTGTTGCGGCTTGTGGTTTTTTAATACCGAAAAGTTCTTCTCGTGCAATTACTACAAGTGGAACTGCAGATGATATGGAAGTTCTGGCTCCGGTTATTCTACCAAAAGAAAAAATATTAAAAATAGTTAAAAAAATAAAAGCATGCATTGTTTGGGGAGGTAATTTTAATATTGCTCCGGCAGATGATGTGATTATAAATGTTGAAAAGGAATTAATGTTTGAAAGTTTTGATAAAATTATTATCTCTATAATGGCAAAGAAAATCGCTTTTGGTTCAAATCATGTGGTAATAGATTTGCCTTATGGTCATACTTTAAAAGTTACACGTCTTGCCGATGCTGAAATTCTAAAAAATAAATTTGAATATGTCGCAAAAAAATTTAATATAAAAATACGAGTCTTAATTCACAGAACTGACGAGCCTGTGGGACGTGGGATTGGCCCTATTCTTGAAACAAAGGACGCTTTCAAAGTTTTGGAACAAGCACCAAGTAGACCAATGGATCTTGAGATTAGAAGCTTAACTCTTGCAGGAACTCTTTTGGAACTTTGTTTAAAAGATTCTCCTCAAAAATTACAAGAGTCTGTCCGGGAAAATTATGGTAATTGCATTGGATGGGCTACAAAAATCTTGCGAGAAGGACTTGCTCTTGAAAAGATGCTGGAGATAATTTCTGAACAAGGCGGAGATCCAAATATAGATAGCGAAAAATTAATTCCAGGTAAATTTGTTTATAAAATTACTACTCAGAAAAACTGCACTATTAGAAATATAGACAGCAAAAATCTCACCCTTGTAGCAAAAGCTTTAGGTGCACCTCTGCAAAAATCTGCAGGAGTCTACTTGAATAAAAAAGAGGGTGAAAAAGTAGAAAGAGGAGAGGCGATCTGTACGCTTTACAGCGAAAACGTGTATAATCTTAAACAAGGAAAAAAGACAATGGAGGAATTTCCGGTATTTAGTTTCTGACATTATGAAAAGACTATTTGCTGTTTTCGTAATTATAATTATTGCCGCAACAGGAGCAGTGATTTGGTGGAAGAATGGTCTCTCTCCGGCAAACCCAATGGACAGCAAAAATAAAATATTTATCATTGAGAAAGGCAGCGGATTAAAAGAAATAGCAAGCAAACTCGAAAATGAGAATTTAATTAAAGATCGAATTATCTTCTTCCTTTATGCCAGACTAGAAAAATTTGATAAAAAAATACAAGCCGGATCTTTTCGCCTGAACCCATCAATGACAACCGAAGAAATTGCTCAAAATTTAACCCATGGAACATTGGATATTTGGATTACGGTACCCGAAGGAAAGAGAGCAGCAGAAATTGCAGAAATACTGAAGGAAAAAATACCTACATACAATTCATCTTGGCTAAATATTCTTACCTCAAACGAAGGATATCTTTTTCCAGATACTTATCTTATCCCAAAAGACACGGATATTGAAATGATCGTAAATCAAATGCGGGGAAACTTTGACACAAAATATGCATCTTTGGATACGACTAATGCTAAATTAACCAAAGAGCAAATTGTAATACTTGCTTCCCTTATCGAACGGGAAGCAATTACGGATGCTGAAAGACCAATTATCGCAGGCATATTGATTAACAGATTAAATGCAGGAATGGCATTACAAGTGGATGCTACTATTCAATATGCAAAAGGACAAAATATGCCAAACAAAAAATGGTGGGAGCCAGTAACATTTGAAGAATATAAAAGCGTTAAATCCGATTACAATACTTATCTATTTTCAGGACTTCCGCCCGGACCCATATCAAATCCTGGACTTGAAGCACTTCATGCTGCAGCAAATCCGGAGAATACAGATTATTTATACTACCTCCATGATGGAGATCGAAAAATTAGATACGCAAAAACTCTCCAAGAACATAATGCAAACATTGAAAAATACGGCCTCTAAATCGTGGCATTAATTAGCGTGTCTTGAAATTCCTCTAAAAAATCTCCTAGCTTTTGGCCTTGCTGGCTCAACATAGACTTCTTTTTGAACTAATTTTTTTGTTGACAGAATTTCCTTCTTCCCTACAACTTCATCCGAATCCACAGTTTTTTCTGCCTCTTCAAGAATATTGGAAATATTATCTATGCCTCCTTCGGAAATTGCCCTTAACAATTTCTTTCCTTTTTTCGTTCCCAGTAAGAATACTACAAAAGCTCCAATCAGAAAACCTAAAAAAAACCCATTAATAAACTTTCCTTGAGATGCTGATCCTGACGAATGATTATTATCCATTCCTATTCTCCTTTATTCTCTTTTTGCCATCATCATCGCTTGAAATAATTTTCTTAAAAAGATTTAAAAAAGTAGCACCTGTTTTGATACCTGTTGCAATTGAGGACAAAGAAGACATGGGAGCAGATACGCTTTGTGTTATAACATTTGTATTATCCAAAACTTTGTTTGCCTTTGAGACTGTTTTACGAAATTCCTTGAGTATAAAAAATACCTGAATTCCCAGTGCAAAAAGTAAAACCGATAATATAATTATAACTATAACTAAAATAATCTGAGCAGAATCCATACTAATTTACGATACCATTTTCCGCTTTCCCCTGTCAATCATACCAACTGATACGGACTGTATCCTTTGGGTAGAAGTGGTTAAAAATTATAAGTTTTCATATCTTCCATCTTCATAAGGAGGAAAACAAATTTCATAGGCTACGAGCGAAGAATCTTTATTTGCCTGCCATTGCATCTTTTCACCTATCGCAACAGTTACTGCAAAAGGTTTTTTAGTATTGTTATCCACTGGATATTCTTCCTGTGTGTTATCTGACTTAGTTATAATCAGCCTGCCTTTTCCAGAGATATACCCCTCAATGGTCTTATCTCCTTTCAAAACTCTTTGCAAAGGTGTTTTATTCCCTGGTTCAATTCTAATTATTCCCAAGTCTTTGTTGCTATCTCCATCAAATGTGTAAACGTCACACTCTACGCCAGCAGTAATTTTCATAGTCTCTACAAAAGAAACCGGTTGAGTTTTTTTCTCAAAGTCAAAAGCATTCAATTGAAATCCTTGCTCTTCAGCGGTCATATTTTATCTTGGCATAATTATTTAACCTCTATGTGTCTTTCAACCACAGTTGTTTTGTTGAAGTTGTTGACTGCTTTAATTATAATTTTTGTTTTCCCTGGAAAAACATTAATAGTTTTTTTAAAATTGCCATCTTTACCTAAAGATGCAGGTTCTGAATTTATAAAAACAGTTGAATTTGAATCTGCTTTTCCAACTATAGTAACTTCTTGAGACGAAATTATAGCATTCTCTAAAGGATTAGAGACATTAAGTGAGGGACCAAAAATTGCAGCCCTGTACTGAAAAATTATGTAGGCAACAAGCACAATAAAAACCAAAATAAGAATTTTAAAGGTTTGCGCAAATTTAATTCTTTTGAGAGGAAAATCGCTTTTTCTCAAAAGGCCATCCGGCAGGACTTTCTGAAATTTTTCTTCGTCATATTCTCTCTTAAAAAGAGCAAGAAGCTCATTCTCAGGTAACCCCAAAAATCTTGCATAATTTCTGACAAATCCATGAGCGTAAGTACCTGATGGTAGTTTTTTGTATTCTCCTTTTTCAATGTTTGATAGAAAAGATTGTCTAATTTTGGTCGCCTTGGCGACTTCTTCCAAGCTTAAACCTCTTCTTATCCTCTCTTCATAGAGTTTTTCTCCAGCGTTGGTCATATGATAAAATTTCTAATTATTCTAATTCCTAATTGACCTAATCAAATCCCAAATTAAAAAAATCTAATTAACTAACTTTTTTATATATTGAATTAAATATCAAGTTTAGCTCTTTTGCTTCCTGCCATAATTCTCTTGCTTCTTCTTTTAATTCTGAAACTGCAATCGCAATCATTCTCAGAAAATGTTTAGATTCCCTGGACTCTTTTTTACAAATTCCAATTTTATGCCTAAAATCAAGTTTACTTTCAGCATCATCTGCTTCACAATAATTTGCCCCAATACTTGTCGAACATTTAATAAATTGATTAATTAATGGATCTGTAATCGATCCTCTTGGGATTTTCTTACAGAATTTAATTGAATCTTCACCAAACTTAGCAGTTCTCTCTTCCAAATCATATTTTTTGTCAATTGAATCATTAGTCATTCTTTAGAAATTAGGTTAATTAGGTCAATTAGGTTAATTTTCACTGATGAAGACTATTGATGATTTCTTCAGCGTTTTTTGCTAATACATCTCTTGGTTTTGATCCTTCAGCATGCCCTACAACACCTGCTGCTTCCAACTGATCCAAAATTCTTGCTGCTCTGGAATATCCTATTGACAAGCGCCTTTGTAAAAGAGAAGCAGATGCCCGGTCATACTGACAAACTGCTCTTATTGCTTCTTCAAAAAGAGCATCTTTTCCATTACTACCCATAGATCCACCAGCCTTTTTGAGAACCAAGGGACTTGCAATAACTTCTTCTGTATATTCAACAGGCGGATTTTTTGCTTTAAGAAAATCTACCAATTTTCTTACTTCTTTGTCAGAAACAAATGCTCCCTGAATACGCGTTGGCTTTGCCTGGTCTGGTGGAACATATAGCATGTCTCCCCGGCCCAAAAGTTTTTCTGCTCCCGGAGTATCTAAAATTACTCTGGAATCAATCATAGAAGAGACATTAAAAGCAATACGACACGGAACATTTGCTTTGATAAGACCTGTTATAACATCAACGGAAGGTCTCTGAGTCGCTATAACCAAATGTATTCCGGTTGCTCTTGCCATCTGAGCTAATCTTGCAATTGCATCTTCAACTTCAACAGGAGCAAATGCCATCAAATCTGCGAGTTCATCTATAAAAATAACTATGTAAGGCAACGATTGAAAACCAGCTAATTCATTAAAAGAATCAATATTTCTTACTCCTCTTTCTGCAAAAGTCTTGTATCTTCGATCCATCTCATCCATTGCCCACTTCAAAGATGCCAAAATCTTTTCAACTTCTACAATAACAGGGGTCATCAGATGAGGTATGCCGTTGTAACCTGTCAATTCAACTCTTTTCGGATCTATAAGAATAAGTTTAACCTCAGCAGGAGAGGCTCTAAACAAAAGAGACGATATGAATGAATTAACAAGAACAGATTTTCCTGAACCTGTGGTTCCAGCTATAAGAACGTGTGGCATCTTGGCAATATTTGCAACCACAGGATTTCCTGAAACATCTAATCCAAGAGAGACAGTGAGCTTGGATTTACTTTTATTCATAATACTGGATTCCAACATTGTTTTAAGCGTGACAATTTCTAAACTCCTATTTGGTATTTCTATACCTACAAGATTGCGTCCCGGAATTGGAGCTTCTATTCTAATTTGTCCGGTTGGAGCTTCTGTTGCCAAAGCCAAATCATTGGAAAGCGAGGTTATTTTTGAAACTTTTGTTCCAAGCGCAATTTCGAGAGCATACTGAGTAACTGCAGGACCTAAATTTACCTCCACAACTTTTGCCCCGATTGAGAAACTTTGCAAAGTTTTTTCTATTGTTGTTGCAACTTTTTTTACATCTCCCCGGTCGGCTTTTTGAGACGATCCTTCAGACAATAAGGAGAATGGAGGATACTCCCAAATGCCTGCTTTTGTTAATGAATTACTGACCAATTGATCTGAAAGTAAAGGAGTTTCTTTCTTAATTGATGAAGAATTAATAATCGGGGCTGATGAAGATAAATTAGGAAGTGCTTTTCCTCCTTTTATTTTCATTGGTTTATCATTAAATCCAGAAGATGGTTTATTTTTGAAAAATCCTAAAAGTTGGGATGGAAAAAGTCTATGCAAATTTTTAAATATGCTCGAGACAAAATCTACAATTTGATCAACTGATGTATTGAAAAAAACAATTAGACCAATCAAAACTCCTGCAAAATAAACTAAATTGGCACCAATATCTGTTAGAATATCTGCAAGAATTCCAAAAACCTCTCTTCCGACCATGCCTCCCTTTATAAGGGCACTCAACGATATAAAGAAAAGTAAAAATCCTAACGAGACATTTATTCCGGATAGAAATAGTTTGAGCTTTAAAAATAAGAATCCGAAAAATATTAAGACAAATGGAAAGAGAAAAGCAACAGATCCAAAATATCTATCTAGAAGGTTATTTATAAAAATAAATGAACTGCCGTTTTTGGTAAAAGATAAAAGAAGTATTATTCCTACAACAATAAATCCGAATGCAAAAATAGAATAGACAGTACCCTTTTTAAGCTTTAACTTTAATTTACTTTTTCTTCTATAGTGTTTTCTTCTGGGCATACAAAATATTATATACTATGTACTTTTAAAAACAAGCATAAAAGATTAATTTGCATTAAAAATTTGTTAAATGTATAATCGACTCTTATGTATAATAGAGAAATTAAACCTCCACAATCCCTAAAAGATATTTTGCCAGAATTGGCTACAGATATAAAGCAAAGGGAGATCGAAAGACAAAGAAATCTACGCGCAAATGAAGTCTTTTTACAAGCAGACAGTTTACTGCAATTTGAACAGACAAAAGTACCAAGAAAGATAACAAGTCTTTTCAAAAGACAACCAGATAAATACAGATCGCTTCCTGCTGTTCCTTTTGAATATGAAGGTCAAAAAATCAGAATTCAATTAAAAGATCGTGTGGAAATTGGGAAACATGGCAATACATGGAAAGATGGAATATCAATTGTTGTCTCCATTGGAGATGTAGGACCAGAAGAGCTAGAATTATTCCATCTAGAAAAACAAAGAGAACATTGGAATCCCGTTTTGAAAATGGGCAACAGATACTCTATTACAGATCGTCATGATGCAGAAGCAACTATTGAAGAAATTGAAACGGTAGCTGGAATATTAACTTTTATTCAAGAAGCTTTAAAAACTCTTCCTACACCTCAATAACAACCGGTAAGACAAGGGGGCGGCGGCGGAGATCTTTGAAAATTCTTCTCTCAGCTGTTTCTCCAATTAATTTTCTTATATAAATCCAGTTGGTAACTCTTGCTTTGCGGGGATTAAGCGCCTTGTGAAAATCCTGCATTAGTCTTGAGTTTAAACGCCCAGCGTCATAGGCGGACGGCGCTAAACCCCTGACAATGATATCCGGATTTCCAACAAGTTGACCATTGTTACTATCAACTTCTGCAAGAATTATAATTATTCCCGCTTCTGATAATTTCTGTCTATCTCTAAGAACAAAACTCTCCAGCTCTTCTCCTGACATTTCATCAACATAGACATTTTTGATTGGAATTCTTCTCCCGTATTTTGCAATACCTTGCTCAAAAATTAATTCTTGTCCGTCCTCCATCAAAAAAATATCGCTTTTTTTATAACCCAATTTTTCAGCCAATTTTTTATATGCGAACATATGCCTGAATTGTCCTCCTATTGGAATTAATTTTTTCGGTTTTACCAGATTTATTAAATGCTCAAGTTCATCCAATGATGCATGTCCTGAAACATGAAAATCCCGATTAACCGGAGAGTAAACAACCTTTACTCCTTTTTTTGTTAATGTATCTACAAGCTGATAAACAGATGTTTCATTGCCAGGAATTGGATCCGAAGAAAATACAATTACATCATTCTCCTGCAATTTTACATCTCTATGCTCGCCATTGGCAATTCTTGTTAATGCAGAATTTTCCTGCCCCTGACTTCCCGCAACAATTAATGTTAATTTATTATCCTCGTAATTTTTCAACTCTTCCATCTCTACTTCCATATCTTTTTTCGAATTAAGATATCCTAAATTTCTTGCAACTTCTGTGTTCTTCAAAAGAGACCGTCCAACAAAACAAACTCTTCTTCCATTAATATTTGAGGCTTCAATTATTTGATTTAGTCTTGCAATATTGGAAGAATAAGTGGTTACAATAAATTTGCCACGACAATCTTTCATTTCATTTGCAAAATGCTCTGTTAAGCCAATTTCCGATGGCGTTTTCCCTTTTCTTTCAGCTCCCAAACAATCAGACAGTAAACATAAGACTCCGTTGGAACTTAGTTTTGCAATTTTTGCATAGTCACTTACTTTACTATCATAAGGAGTCTCATCAAATTTAAAATCCGATCCATGATAAAAATTACCAACAGGAGTTTTGATAAAAATATGAGAAGTATCAGAAACAGAATGAGTAACAGGAATAAATTCAAACCTAAAACTGCCTACGCTCTTTTCTGAATGATTAAAGTTAACGGTCTCTACTCTTTTTTTTGTATTAAAATCTTTGAGTTTTTCATTGGCAAAAGCTGCTGTTAAAGGAGTTGCATATATTGGAAAATCAGGAAGTTGAGGCAATAAAAATGGCAAAGCTCCAATATGATCTTCATGTCCATGAGTTAGCAACATTCCGATAATTCTCTTTTTGGTTTTTAATAAATATGAGATGTCGGGCAATAATAAATCGACTCCGAGCATTGTTTCGTCTGCAAAACCTAACCCACAATCAACGATCAAAATTTGATCATTGTATTCATATAAATACATGTTTTTTGTAACATCCCCAATTCCACCAAGGGGGATAAAAGAAAGTTGATTCTGCATAGTTAAAAGTTCAAAGTTAAAAATTAAAAGTTATAGTCCAAAGTCCAAAATTTTGAATTTTAAACTGTAATTTTGAACTTTGCATTTTGAATTTTGAATTACGTTGATAGGAACTCTTTAACATTCTCATTCGTAACTTGAACTGTTTGGGCTTTGCCTTCAACGATCATTCTTGCTGCTTTTCTACAAACTCCTTCAATCGCTCGCTCAAGACTTCTAATGCCCGAATCAAATCCCAAAGGCCTAATAATTGTTGGCCAAACCGTATCATCAAGAATCAATTGATTATCCTTCAAGCCACTTTGCATTAGAATTTTTGGAAATAAATATTTCTTCGCTATCATTGTTTTTTCTTCATCGGTGTATGAAGGCATTTGTATAATTTGAAGTCTATCCAAAACCGCTGTTGCAATATTTGTAGTATTATTTGCGGTTGCTATAAACAAAACTTTGGATAAATCAAAAGGATAATCTATATAATGGTCAACAAAAGCAATGTTTTGCTCCGGATCTAGGAGTTCTACCAAAACTCCCATTATGTCTTTTCTGCCCGCATCAGTTATTCTATCCAACTCATCAAGCAAAATTACAGAGTTCCGACTTTGTGCGCTTATTAAACTTTTAATAACAAGTCCTGGTTCTGCGTCAATAGCTCCCCGTGATTTTCCACGAAGATCGCTTGCATCCCCCATCCCACCGAGTGGTATTCTTCCAAATTTGCGACCTAAAGCTTGTGCAATTGAATATGCAAGAGTGGTTTTTCCTGTTCCAACCAATCCAACCAAGCAAATTATTGGAGATCTGGAAATATCTTGATTATTGATATTTAGAATTAGTGTTGATAAATACTCCAAAATTAAGTCTTTAACTGAGTCTAGCCCATAATGGTTTTTGTCTAAGATTGTTTTAGCAAGATTTAAATCCAACACATCTTTTGTTTCTTTATTAAATGGCAAAGAAAGAATCGCGTTTACGTAATTTGAAAAATTCTCAAAATTTATAAAAAGTCCTGAGCCTCCTTGTCCTGAGCTTGTCGAAGGATTAAGGCTTAATCGTAAAACACTAATTTCCTCTGTTAATTTTTCAGAAAGATCAGCGGGAAGATTAGCCTGCTTTATTTTTTCTTCTATTTCTTTCAATTTCCCCTCAAGAGGAGCATCTAAATCCATAAGTTTATATAAATTGTACAATTAAAAAGTCCAAATTAATAGTGGGATTTGCGGAAACGGCCGGAAGGTTGGGATCCCAAAGTTGCCCCAGTCGGAGTTCTTCTGTCTCTCCAGTTACCCTGAACTCTATTTGGATTATTACCAAAACGCTCTCTTCTGAATTGCCTGGACAAAGGATGTTCTGATGGGGCCGTAGCAATTGGTGCTGTTGGAATTTGATTTTGATCGTCATCCGCAGGACCTATATTTCCTGAAGAAACATTTCCACCTGTTTTAGAACCTTCTCCAAACAACATTGACAGATTTGTTCTTCCCTGATCATCAATTTCAACAACTTTGACTTTAACTTTCTCTCCAATCGCAACTACATCCAAAGGATTGCGGACAAATCCTTCTTTCATTTTGGACACATGCACCATTCCTTCCTTGCCTGGCAAATATTCAACAAATGCTCCAAAAGGAAGGACTCTTTTAACCTCGGCTTGCTCAAAAATTTCTCCAACTTTTACTTCCCGAGTTATACCCTTAACCCATTCCAAAGCTTTTGCAACTGCATCCTTATCTGTTCCGGAAATAGTTACAATTCCTGAATCTTCAACATCAACAGTTGCGCCGGTTGTTGCAATTATATTTTTAATAACTCTTCCACCCGGCCCGATAACTTCGCCTATTTTTGAAACGTCAATTTGAACTTGCTCTATTTTTGGAGCATATTCCGAAATACCTCTTTTTGTAGTTCCAATAACTGTAATCATTTTTTCAAGAATGAAAAGCCTTGCTTTTTTAGCTCTCTCAAAAACTTCTTTAATTTGTTCTAGTGTTAGTCCCAAAATTTTTACATCCAGCTGAATTGCTGTGATTCCACTATCTGTTCCCGCAACTTTAAAATCCATGTCTCCTGAAAAATCTTCAAGTCCCAAAATATCTGTTAAAATTACATATTTGGCTCCATCTGAAACCATTCCCATTGCAATTCCGGCAACCGGTTTTTTGATTGGAACTCCTGCATCCATCAAAGCAAGAGTTGATCCGCAAGTTGCTGCCATTGAGGTGGAACCGTTGGAAGATAAAATTTCCGAGACAACTCTAATTGTGTAGGGAAATTCAGTTTGGGTTGGAATAACGGCCATTATTGCCCGCTCGCCCAATGCCCCATGTCCTATTTCACGCCTTGAAGTAAATCCAATTCTTCCAGCCTCTCCAACAGAATACGGAGGCATATTATAATGATGAATGTATCTTTTTGATTCTTCCCCTTCTGCAGATTCTATTAATTGCTCCAAACGAGGTGATCCCAATGTTACGATTGTCAAAGCTTGTGTATCCCCTCTATTAAATATTGCTGACCCATGAGTTCGAGGCAAAACAGAAACTTGGCAAGAAATTGGTCTTATTTCATCAGCTTTTCTTCCATCAGGCCTTGCCCCTTTCAAAGTATTCTCTCTGAGATTTTTGAACATAATATATTCAACAGCTTTTGCAATTAATTTCTTATCTCCTGCGAATTCTTCGTCTTTTACTTTTTCCTGCTCAATAATCTTCTCTATGAATGCGCTGGCATCACCTGCTGACTCTTTGGTTACTCTGTTTTTGATCATTCCAACAATTTCATCCTTGTATGATTTTTCCAAAAGTGCGATTAATTCTTGATATTCTGTGTTTGGCTTAATAACTTCTTTTTCTACTCCGATTTTTGAAGCCATATCTTCAATAAAACCAATAATCTTGTCGTTTTCAATTTGTGCTTTTTTGATTGCGCCAATTGCAATATCTTCTGAGACTTGATTGCTTCCTGCTTCAAGCATCAAAGTCTTACCTTTCAAGCTTGTAACAATCAAGTCTAATTCTGAAAGTTCGGATTCCGCAATTCCCGGATTAATAACAAATCCTGCTTTTGAACTTGCTTGCCCTGAGCCTGCCGAAGGGTCTGTTATATGCCCTATTCTGACTGCTCCAACCGGCCCCTTCCAAGGAATCGGAGAGATTGCCAGTGCAGCTGATGTCGCAACAACAGATAAAACATCAGGGGAATTTTCTCCATCCACTGATAAAATTGTCGCAATTATTTGTACTTCTTTTTTGAATTCTTTTGGAAAAAGGGGTCTTACACTGCGGTCTATAAGACGGGCTGAAAGAATAGCGTCATCTGTTGGTCTTCCTTCTCTTTTTACCCATCTTGAACCCTTGATTCTTCCTCCGGCGTAGAGTCTTTCAATATATTCAACTGTGAGGGGAAAATAATCAATATCTGTTCTTTCTTTTCCCATGACAACGGTTACCAAAACCATGGTGTCTCCAAGCCTAGCTAGAACAGAGGAAGTTGCGAGCTTCGCAAGCTTTCCTATTTCTAAAGTTAAGGTTTTCCCACCTATTTCTAATGAGGCTGATAGTTTTTTTGTCATTATGCTTTTTTAGCTTTCTTTACTTTAGTTACCTTTTCTACCTTCTCCACTTTCTCTACTTTTTCCTGAGGTTTCTTATCAAAACCAATTTTATCCTCTATTATAGAAGACCTTTTCTTGTCAACTTTTGTTAAGAAATTAAGAAGTCTTCGTCTTTTTGCAATCATTGACAAAAGTCCGCGTCTTGAATGAGTATCATGAATATGATGCTTCAAATGCTCTGTTAATCTATCGACTCTGGTTGTCAGAAGCGCAATTTGAACTTCAGGACTTCCTGTATCTCCGTCTGCTGTTTGGAACTCTTTGATTACTTTTTTCTTTTGCGTTGTACTAAGCGGCATATTTAATAATTTAAATTTTCAATTCAAAATTTAAAATGAAATCTAAATGTTTAAAAATTTAAACTTGGAGCTTCATTGAAAATTAAAAATTTCAAATTAAAAATTAGTTAAATGCTATTATAGCAGTTTTCCCAAACATTCTCAAGAGAACAAAATATTGGAAATATTATGTTGGGTTAATAGGCTCGGCAACTATTTCTGGAGTGTATTTACGACGTACTCCATGCTCTCTATGTCTCGATAGAAATCCTTTCCATAACCCCCTGGAGGATAAACGTCTCCAAGGTATTTCTATACCATAACCAGGAAAAATTTCCATCTTAACTTTAACATCAGGATCACTTACTGAATCTTTATATTCGTTGGCTAAATCTTTTGACAACTCAAACGCTAATTCTGAATATCTCCAGTATTGTCCTTCCATCTGAGGATGCTCAAACACATATAGCGGTATATGATCCCAATGATATCTATCTATGATTTTTACTTCCGAGAACGTACCTATAACGTCGAACATAAAAGGATTACGATTTCCTTCAGGATATTTATAAACCACTTCGGATATTTTGCTTATTGAAACAACTGTTTCAACTTTATCTCCAAGGTTATATTTAAATTCTGGTAAGCCTTTATTTTCGCATTTGATTGCCCTATCTCTACTTGAATAGATCTTGTCGCATCCTTCGCATTGATGCTTTGAAGGCTGAGGTACTTCTTTAACCATAATTAAATAGGCTATTATATTGAAGTAGAGCCTTTGTAGATTTTGGGAGCAAGCCAGTCATCCGGAGGATTATTTTCATCTACGTCAGTTGGAAATTTTATCTCAGGCTTTTTCTCTTCTGTACCAATAGAAGTTTTAGAGAAAGAGGGAGTTCTTGGTTGTGGTTTTGGTGTAAAGAATGAATCTTCTTCAATAGAGTCTTGTTCTTTTCTAGCCATCTGTCTTACTGCGCCCTTTTTCATAAGATTTGCGGCCATTTCAAAAGATAAAGGACTTGTTTGGGGATTTTGGAAATTATCTGTTGCGCTAATAATACCTGAAAGAAGGTTGGATGCAATATCCACATCTATTTTAAGATCCAAAGAAACAAGAAAACTTGTAACTAGCTCTGAAACAGAGGATGAGCTTCTTCCAAGAAGAGGAATATCTCCAAACCCCTGATTATCCGACTTGTAATCTATGTTTATAATTTTTGAATCTTTAAGAGCCTCCGGATCAAAAACTGATCCTAAATCCGATAATCTTGGTGTTCCGACTACAAAAATAAGTCCCGGTGCCCCTGCAGATTTTTTATATTCCACATCTTTTTCATTAAAATTTAATCCATTTTCTCCTGCTTTAACCAAAATGTTCAATTTTCCTCCTTCAAGGGTGTATGAAATTTTCTCAATTTCTCCTTCTTTGTATGGAAAAGAAACCGTGAGGTCTCCACTTGCTCCACCATCAAAATTCTTTTTTACCTTGTCTATTCCAACCAGTGAAGCAATTTCAACAAGCGGCTCTGTAGGGGACGCAACTGTAACTTTTTTACCAGTCTGTGTCAATGCCAGATATAACGAAAGGGCTGCAGCCATTTCATCAACATCAGGGCTTTTCCCAACTCCAATACCAATGGTTTCATTGTTGGCGAGAAGATCTTTGATTTTTTCAAGCACTAAATTATCCATAGTCGCTTTGCTCAAGTTCAAAATTAAAAGTTAAAAATTCAAAATTAACTTTGAACTTTGCATTTTGAACTTCAAACTAGTTATCCGTGACATACTAGCATATCTCCTATAGTAAAGTCAAGAAAAGGGGAAAGGATTACTCCGCCTTCCTGTCCTTCTTCAATTTTTGAGACAACATTTTTACCCGCTCTTACTGAATTGATAGTGCTTTCTCCAATAATTTCTTCTTTCCTGATTAATCTTACCTTGTCTCCGCGGGCTACTCTACCTTCCAAAACTTTTATTCCCAAAACTTTTGTTGCATCATATGGAAAAGATGCGAGTATCTTTGCCCTTCCATAAATTTCCTCGACAAGCGCCAGTTGTTTTCCCTCCAATACATCTTTTATTTCCGCAATCAATTCGTAAATAATCTTATAGTTTTTAACCAAGACTTTTTCCTGAAGAGCAAATTTTGCAATTTCAGGTTTTATTTTTGTATTAAAACCCAAAACAATTGCATTAATTGATTTTGCCAGCAAAATATCTGTTGTTGTAATATCTCCTGTTTTTTTAAGAGCAATATTTATTTCTGGAGGAAGGGATCTGATAATTGCTTCCAGCGAACCTTCATTGTCAGCACACAGAACTATGGAGAGAGTAGGCACTTCTTTAGCATTTAAAAAATCCTCAGGCATCGGCATCGCCTCTTGACCAGAACGGAAAGGCAAAGGAGCAAGGGGCGGATTTTGCGAAGGGGTGGCATTTACTTCGGAGCGGGTGGCGGACGCGGGGGTACTTTCCGAATTTGAAATTTGAAATTTGAAATTTGAAATTGTGGTCACTATTCCCCCAACCATTGGCACTTTTTCAAATCCCAAAACCTCAACTGCTTCCCCTACACCTGCTTTATCCAAGTGTTTTCCTTTGTCATCAATAATTGTCCTAACTCTTGCCTTTATACCCTCACATTCAATTTCTTCTCTGACTTTTAACTCACCTGACTTGATAACAACTGTTGCTTTTGGTCCTGATTTTTGATCAAGCTGAGACTCAATAACAATTCCCTTGAGCTTGGTATCTAAAACTGGTTTTTGCTTCATATCAAAAACCAAACTTATTAATTCTAATAATTCTTTTATATTCGTACTTGTCTTACTTGACACAGAAATTACAGGAATATCTCCTCCATAACCCTCCAAAAGCACTTCTTCTTTTACCAACTGTCCTTTCACTTTTTCTTCATTTTTATCTGGGACATCTGATTTTGTCAATACAACAATAAAAGGAATTTGAGCTTTTTTGAGAATCTCAATACTTTCTTTTGTTTGCGGCATCACTCCATCAACAGATGATACGACTAATAATCCAATGTCTGCGGCTTGAGTTCCGCGTCCCCTCATGTGGGTAAAAGCCTCATGTCCCGGAGTATCAATAAAAGTAATACGTTTTTTAACTCCCTCTACTGTTAATTCTATGCTTGAAGCTCCAATTCCTTGAGTAATACCTCCATGTTCGCGGCTAGCTACATTGGTTTTTCTGATTGCATCCAAAAGTGAAGTTTTTCCGTGATCAACATGGCCCAAAACTGCAACAACAGGAGGATAGTTTAACGCTTTTGAAGTATCTTTAAGCTTATCGTTCTTCTTGACCATAACATATTAAATTTCTAATTACTAATTTCTAATTGATCTAATCAAATCCCAAGTTCCAACTTAGAAATTAGGTTAATTAGGGCAATTAGGTCGATTTATTTTCTACCTTTTTCTCTTCGGTTTTAATTTCCTCTCCCTTTGATACTTTTGCTTTCCCCTCGGAGCCTTGGCGAAGTGGGGATACTTTTTCTTCCTTTGATACCACCTCTTCCTTCTTAATAGTTTTATCTTCTTCAATTTCAATTCTATAATCTGTTAATTTTGAAGCAAGGCGGACATTTTGCCCATCCCGGCCAATTGCCAAAGACAATTCATCAACCGGTACAAAAACATGTGCGACCTTTTCAGCTTCCGCTCCTTTGACTGGCTTGTCCAATTCCACTCTAACATTTTTGGCTGGAGATAAAGCCTGAGCAATATAGCTTTTTGCATCATCTTGCCATTGTATAATGTCTATCTTCTCAACTCCACCAAATTCCTGAATAATTGCTTGGACTCTGACTCCTCTTTGGCCAACACAACTTCCAACCGGATCAATTCCTTGTTGATTTGAGAAAACAGCGACTTTGCTCCTGGCTCCTGGCTCTCTTGCAATATTTTTGATTACCACACTTCCCTTGGCAACTTCAGGAACTTCTCTTTTGAATAATCCTTCCAAAAGTCCGTTGTTAGATCTTGAAACAATTATCTCATCGCCCTTAAGTCCTGTTCTAATTTCGGAAATGTAAACAGCCAATCTTTGATTCAAATGATATTTCTCATTTGGGATTTGGTCAGGAATAGGCATCAATGCTTCTGTCTTTCCCACATCAACAATAATATTTGGTCCTGCGAATCGCAAAATCATTCCATTTACAATAGTCCCAACTCTCAATTTGTAATCTGCGATTATTGCTTCTTTTTCTTTTTCTCTGATTTTTTGAAGTATGACTTGTCTTGCGGTCTGGGCTGCAATTCTTCCAAAGCCAGGGGGAGTTACGTTTTTTTCTTTGTGCAAAATTGTGGCTTCTCCTGTGTTTTTGTCTAAAGTTGTAGAATATTCTTCCAATTCAATATCGGGATGATCTTTTTTGTAAGCTGCCAAAATAGCGTTTTTGACTGTATCTAGTACAACCTCAACATCAACGCCTCGCTCGTTGGCGACTTGATTGAGTGCTAATAAAAACTCGCTTCTTTGTACCGCTGGCATAATAGTGGTAAGTATACCAGATTCGAACCCCTGCTTCAACCCACCTCCAATGTCATCCTGAGCGAAGCGAAGGATCTAATTTATTGAAGAAATTTGAAGGTGGAAAGGATTTGCTCCGGAACTATTCGCTTGTCAGTATCCCTAAACACAAAAGTTATCATTTTGTTATTCACTACTGCTTGATAGGTAAGAGTTGAAACACATGGACCCAATCCTCCTGAACAATTTCCCTTTGGATCATTGAAAACAACATTCCATAATACGCCATTTGTTGAAAAATGTTCATTGCTGGTTAATTGAGGAGGTGTATAAGAAGCAACACTCATATCTAAATTCAAATTTAATCCACTCACGGAAATAGCTTTCCCAATAACTACGCTATCTTTTCCTGCTGAAACAGGCCCGTTTCCTACAATTTTTGCCTCAGCAGGATATTTAAATAAAAAATTTTCTTGGTCGTCTGCATACGTATTCCAATTTGCAGTTGGATCTGGGGTGGGGGTTGGGGAAACAACTATTTTTTGAACAGGGGGTTGGGATTTTTTTGCTCCCAGAAAATATCCTCCAATTCCAATCAAAATCCCTATTCCAACAACTCCCAAACCAATGCTTAGAGTTTTTAGAAATGAAGAATTATTATTCTTCTGAACAGGCTGTACCGGTTGCTGTGGCGGAATTTGTTGTTGATTATTGTCCATTGAAGTAAGTATATCATAATCGATGCTTTCCCGATGTTTGAAGCTAAACAACCCCCGGTGTTAACTAGATTCTAACCCAAGGAATTCCCATTCATTGAGCATAAAATTGTCAATTACCAACTGCTACCGATACGTTGTTCGTGGAATCTATGGAAATATTAACTTTATTGCCTCTTTTTATCTCTCCTTTTAGTATTTTTTGGGCCAAAAGATCTTCAATATTATTTTGAATAAATCTATTAAGAGGACGGGCCCCGAATTGCTCATCAAATCCCTCAGTCGCAATCTTTGCAATTATTTTTTCATCAAAATTAATAGTAATATCTTTTTCCAGAAGTTTTTTTGATAAATCGGTAAACAAGAGTCTGACAATTTGAGACACCTCCTCTTTTCCCAAAGGCTTAAATACAATAATTCCGTCGAATCTATTCAAAATTTCCGGTCTGAATATGCCTTTTGTTTGTAGCTCTTCAAGTAAGTTCTTCTGAAAGTTACTATCCATAGCAGTTCCTTTGGCAACCTCTTCCCGGATATATTCGGACGCAGCATTGGAAGTTGCAATAATTATTGTATCGACAAAGGAAACTGTTTTGCCTATATTATTTGTAAGTCTTCCATCATCCAAAACCTGCAGAAAAAGATCAATAATTTTAGGATTTGCTTTTTCAAACTCATCCAGTAAAACCAGGGAAAACGGATGATCATGCACCTCATCTGTTAATCCTTTCGCTCCTACAGTCCCCCCTAAAAGGCGTCCCACTCCTTCTTCCGTTGAGTATTCACTCATATCAAATCTAATCATCTTATTTTCCCCCCCAAAGTATATTCTGGACAAAGTTTTTGCAGTTTGTGTTTTTCCAACACCTGTTGGGCCTAAAAACAAAAATGAAATTGGTTTTTCTTTACTATTTAACCCAGCACGTAGCCTTCGTAAGGCTTGTGAAATCTGCAAAATAGCATCTTTTTGTCCGATTATATATTTTGATAATTCATTATCTAGATGGAGCAACAAATTTGCTTCATCCTCTTTTGGGATACCTATCGCAATCTTGGTTTTAGCTCCAACCTTATCAATTATGTCTTGTTCTTCAACAACCGTTTTTCCGGCAAGAGCAACAGCATTTGCCGTATCTTCAAGAAGACTAACTCCCGATCCTGGCATAACTCTATCCGGCAGATATTTTTCCACAAAATTAGAGACAGCAACAATAGCTTTGTAGGAAATTGCAATCCTGCTATTTCTTTCAATTTCCCAGCTTTTTTGCAAAAGCATCTGGAAACCCGAATCTTTATCCGGCTCTTCAAATTTTACAATCTCAAAAACGCTTGTCAGAGTATGCTTGACGTCAACAAATTTACTATATGAACCAGGCGTAATACTGGCAATTATTCTTATAGTGCCTTTTTCTAAGTATGGAATGAGCACTCCTGATAGATCCGTGTTAAAAGTAGATGATCCCAGAATATCTTCAAAATTAGGAATATATATAATAATATTTTGTGAGCTAGCAACTTCCGACATAACGATATTCAAACGTTCCTCCAGCTGTCCCTGGTTTTGAATTCCCGCCAACAAACTATCAATTGATATTTGAAAGAATCTTTGATGATATAAATTTCCTTTTACGTCTCCGGCAAAACTTTCAAAAGCTAAAGATTTAACAAGAGAACTTTTACCGCTGCCGGGCTCGCCAACCAATAAAATACTCTTATTTTGACTAAGCGCTTGCACAACTTCACGATATTGTTCCTCTCTTCCCAAAAGCATTGGCTTGGAATTTAAAGCATCTTTTGTCATATCAACCATGTATTTACTGGTTTCCAGTGTCCATCCCGTTACCCAATCTTCTCCTATTCCTTCGCCCCAAAAATTTACTTTAAAAGAACTGATATTTTCCTCTTTAGGATTTGTATTTTTCGCCCAATAAAGAATATTCATCAGTTCTTCAATCTTTAATTCTTTTTTAAATAGAATTTTTGTTTCTTCTTCTGTTGCCAATAAATATGCTGTAAAAATATCCATAGTTGTTACATATTTACCATTCATAGTCTTACAATTTTCAAAGGCTAAATTAATTAATGATTCTTTTGAAATTTCAATAAAGGAAACATCCTTCTCTAAAATATCTGCCTTCTGTAGAATAAACCTTATTTGAGACATATGAAGAAGTGTTTTAATTATATCTACTGTTCTTGAAGAACTTATAAAAATACTTAACGCCTGAATTGTAACGGAATTATAGATATTTTTTCCATCATTATCTTTTGCTAAAAGGGGAGGTGACATTCTTGCAACCTTAAAACGGAAAAATACTTCTTGCATTAAGAATATAGACAAAAAGAAAATCGGAATCTTGGATGCTGATGTCAAAGAAAAATTAAAAGACAAACTTAAATAAATAAGTACTACCAACCACCCAAAAATTACTGTTCTTAATAATTTAGATGGCAATCTATTGTAAAAAGAATAAATTCGCGCGTATTCTTTCATACTATCTTGAAAAAAGTAACAATATTATTCCAATTGGCCAAAAAACAAAACTAGCCATGAAAATTACCTCAAATATCAAAAGGAAAAACAATAAAAAAATATCAACAATAATAACAAATGTTTTTATAAACATCCCCATTGCAATAGAAAAACCAATTAAACCTTTTCTGTATTCATTTTTCCAGGGTTTAAAATAAGTTCGAATCAGAAGTGGCAGAGAAAATAATTGCAAGAAAGCGCTATTTAAAGAAGCAAAAAAACTAAATAAGTTTTTGGGCGATTCCAGAAACCAAAATTTTAGGAAGATTAACGGCAGTCCTAAATAAAACATGTTAATTCTAGTATAGGAACTCTTGTGAGTAATTACAAATATTTACTTTGAGGATTTTTGTTTGCGGGTTTACCTCGCCAAAGCTTTAGCGACGGCGGGCGAAATAGAAGTGGGTTAGAACCAGCTTTTTCTACCATTTTCTCCTTGGAATTCTTCCAAAAGTTCTTTTTGTTTTCTGGTTAAGTGTTTTGGAACTGTAACTTTTATCCGAACGTAATGATCACCCCGGCCAGAACCATGAAGATGAGGAACACCTTTTCCCCGAAGTCTTATCGCAGTTCCCGGCTGTGTTCCTCCTGGAATTTTAAGTTTTAAATCTCCATCAATTGTTTCAATAGTGACTTCTCCACCTAATGCTGCTTGAGCAAAAGAGATTTCTTTATTACCAATAATGTCAAAACCTTCTCTCTGAAATCTTTTATCTGAATTTACTGAAACAACAATATCATAATCCCCAAAACGAATTCTTGACCCTTCATCAACGCCTCCCGGAATTTTTATTGTCTGAGACCGACCATCTATAGTAACTTTCTTTGTAGTCCCGTTAACTGCCTCAAGAAAATCCAAAGTTAATGAGTAAGCCTGTCTGCGCTGAGAGCGGGCGCCGAATGGTGAAGATCCGCCAAAAAACTGCTCAAATATTTCAAATGGGTCATTAAACCCACCAAAATCAAAACCAGCTCCTCCATCCCCGCCTGTTGAATAAGTATAGGAAAAAGGCCCACCCTGTTGCTGCCCAAAACCTCCACCAAATGGACCGCCTTGCCCTGGGCCGCCGAAGCCTCCGGCAGAGGCGCCTTCAAAAGCTGCATGGCCAAATTGATCATAGCTTTGTTTTTTCGCAGGATCAGACAAAACTTCGTATGCTTTTGTAACTTCTTTAAATTTTGCTTCCGAATCCTTTCCTTTATTTCGGTCCGGATGATACTGCAAAGCAAGCTTACGATAAGCTCTTTTTATCTCTTCAGGACTTGAAGTTTTCGTAACTCCAAGAAGTTGATAGTAATCTTTTGTCTCTGCCATGAATTTAATTAAAAGTTAAAAATGAAAAATTAAAAGTTGCAGTTTAAACTTTTAGCTAATTAACAACCTCGCCTTCGACCGGTTCTTCTTTATCTGATTTTGACTCCCCGTCTTGCGCCGAGGCAGATTCTTTTTTCTCTCCCTTTGGCTCGCTGGAGCTTTCAGCGGAGGCGGCTGGCTCCTCTTTTGCGCCTGACTGTTGAGACATTGCCTGCCCTACTTTTTGCAAACTATCTGATAAATCTTTTGTTTTTGCTTCCAAATCTTCTTTCGTACCAGTCTCCAGAATTGATTTGAGAGCTGAAATTTTTTCTTCAACTTCTTTTTTCAAATCAGGATTTGCTTTATCGCCGGCGTCTTTAAGACTTTTTTCAGCTGTAAAGATGAGAGAATCTGCCATATTTTTGGCTTCTATTTTCTCTTTCTTCTCAGCATCTTCTTTGGCGTGTATTTCTGCTTCTTTGGTCATTCTCTCTACTTCATCTTTGGACAATCCTGTTGAACCTGTAATTTTAATACTTTGTTCTTTTCCACTTGCTTTGTCTTTTGCTTTTACGCTTAATATTCCAGAGGCATCAATATCAAATGTAACCTCGACTTGAGGCACACCGCGGGGCGCAGGTGGAATTCCGTCAAGGATAAAGCGACCCAATGATTTATTGTCCGCAGCCATTGGACGCTCCCCTTGCAAAACATTTATTTCCACCTGGGTTTGATTATCTGCAGCTGTAGAAAATACTTGAGATTTTGAGGTTGGAATTGTTGTATTTTTGGATATCAAAGGAGTAGAAACACTACCCAATGTTTCAATTCCCAACGTCAAAGGTGTAACATCCAAAAGTAAAACATCTTTAACTTCTCCACCCAAAACTCCACCCTGAACAGCGGCTCCAACAGCAACAACCTCATCCGGATTAACTGATTTATTTGGCTCTTTTCCGAAGAATTTAGTTACAATTTCTATAATCTTTGGCATTCTGGTCATTCCTCCGACCAAAACTACTTCATCAATATCCGATACTTTGACTCCCGCATCTTTCAAAGCTTGCTCAACCGGATGCAGAGTTTTTTGGACCAAAGAGTCAACGATTTCTTCCATTTTTGCACGAGTCAGAGTCATCGTCAGATGAAGAGGGCCATTCTTACCCTGAGTGATAAATGGCTGGTTAATTTCAGCAGATGTTGAGCTGGATAGCTCGATTTTTGCTTTTTCCGCAGCTTCTCTTAATCTTTGCAAAGCTTGAGAATCTTTTCGTAAATCTACATCATTCTCTTTTTTGAATTCTGTTGCCAAATGATCAATAATTAACTGATCAAAATCGTCTCCCCCTAAATGCGTGTCTCCATTCGTAGATTTGACTTCATAAACTCCTTCTCCCAGCTCCAAAACTGAAATATCAAAAGTTCCACCCCCCAAATCATAAATTGCAATTGTGTGAGCATTTTTCTTATCAAGTCCATATGCCAAAGCTGCAGCTGTGGGCTCGTTGATAATTCGCAAAACCTCAAGTCCGGCAATTTCTCCGGCTTGTTTTGTTGCTTGTCTTTGGGAATCATCAAAATATGCAGGGACTGTAATTACAGCTTGAGTAACTTTTCCGCCCAAATAATTCTCTGCATCTGCTTTAATTTTCTGTAAAATTTGCGCTGAAACTTCCTGAGGAGTAAATGTTCGGCCTTCAACTTCAACAACTGCCATTCCATCCCGTCCGGATTTAATAGTATATGGCAGCCATTTCATGTCGAACTGAACGGATTTATCTGTAAATTTGCGGCCCATTAATCTTTTTATAGAGAAAATTGTTCTTTTTGGTTTTAGAACAATCTGGCGTTTTGCAACGTCTCCCACGACATGGCTTATCGGATCAACAACCGATGGAATAACATTGCGTCCCTCCAGAGAATGGATTACCTTGGGACTTCCTCCCTCCATTACTGCAACGCATGAATTTGTTGTTCCTAAATCAATTCCAATTATCTTTCCCATATGTTCCTTTCAGTCAAATTCAAAGTTCAAAATGCAAAATTCAAAATTGTTGTGTTGTATTTTATCATAAACTGTCGCAAAGCGACTCCACAACTTTTAACTTTGCACTTTTAATTTTTAACTTCAGTCGGCTTGCCGACTGCTACCTGCGCTGGTCTTAAAACTTTGTCGTATAACATATAGCCCGTTCTTAATTCTTCTATAACTTTTCCGTCTTCTCCATCAACTGTTTGTATGCCTTCCATTAAGTTGGGGTCAAAATTCTTTCCCAGTGTTTCAATTTTTACAACCCCTTCTCTTTTAAGTATGTCTAAAAATTGCTGTACGCTAAGACTCAAGCTTTGATCCTTACTATGTTTAGCGGCAAGCATTAGTGTATCTAAAACCGGCAAAATATTCAAGAGGAGTTGTTTGTTTGCCTTAAGTATCCATTCTCCTCTTTCATTCTGAATCCTGTTTTCCAGATTTCTATAGTCTGCTAATGTTCGCTTAACCTGATTCTCCAATTCTTCAATTTTTTCTTTTAGGAGTACTACTTCGTCGTTTTTAACTTCTTTCTCTTTAATCTCTTCATTGGCATTCTGCTTTTTAATTTTATTATCATTTTTGTCCATAAATTTTTAATTTCGCTATCAGGCGAACTACCATCCCTTAGCAATTTCTTCAATCAGATCACCAAAATATCTGACTGTCGGAACAATCTGCGTATAGTTAAGACGGGATGGACCTAAAACTCCGACTTCTCCGGTCATTTGCATTGGAGTTCTGTAATGAGTAAAAACAAATCCATATGGACCTTGCATATTTGGACCTAACTCATCGCCCAAAAGCACTTGAACATCCTCGGAAACTATAGCTGCAAAAAATTTACGGCAATCTTCAAATTCATCTAATGTTGAAAGCAGACTTCTTGTTACGTCAATATCAAAAAATTCCGGCATATCCAAGATATTTGCATACCCTGCGCAATAAACATCTCCATCATTAGTTGTTGCAATTGCTAAAGATTTGGTTTTGTTCGCCAAAGATTTTGTAAGTTCTCTTAAAAATTTATCTTCTTTTTCCCGGTAATCCCAAAGACTTTCTTTGACTGCTGTTTCTTCAGTCACAGATAGATCTTTCTCTTTCATGAGTTGTTTTACATAAAATTTCATTCCGCTTGGAGTTGGCATACGACCTGCAGATGTGTGAGTTTTTTTAAGATAACCTTTCTTTGTCAAGGCAACCATTTCGTTTCGGATAGTTGCAGGAGAAGCACTTAAATTATGTTTTTTCTCCAAAGTCTCAGAACCTACAGGCTCTGCGGTTGCAATATATTCTTCGATAAGGGCTTTTAAAATTTCAACCTGTCTTTGCGTCAAATCATGCATATTATAATCCTGAGCGGAGTCGAAGGATTAGCAATACTTTATCATGACTGCTAATTTTTGTCAATAGGCGTATAGTAAGTTTGTGCTAAACTTAATATATGAAGCGGAGAAAACGTCCATTTTGGCTTTTGGTCCTTAGTCTTTTATCTTTAGCAAGTCTTATCTATGTAATTATTTTTTTTCCGCCGTCCGCCTCCTTAATCCTTAATCATTTCTTGCCCCTCGAAGCTTTAGCGAAGTGGGGATCCTTACCTATTACAATCCCTTTCTTTCTTCTTCTTTTTTCTTTTCTCTTATTTCTTTTCTCTTATTTGACTCGCAATATCCGAAGAGGAGGAATAATTGCACTATTAATAGTTGTCTATCTTATTTTTCGCATGCTTCATTTAAATAGCCCATATTTCCTGCTTCTTCTCATCGCTCTTTTCATAAGCCTCGAGTTATTCTTTAAAAAGAAGGTATAAACTGTTAGAATTAACACATGAATAAATTTTATATAACAACAGCTATTCCCTATGTTAATGCCAAACCTCATATCGGCCATGCTCTAGAATTTGTTGAGGCCGACGTTATTAAACGTTATCACGAAATATTGGGAGATCAAACTTTACTTTTATCAGGCGCAGATGAAAATGCGCTGAAAAATGTTCAGGCAGCTGAAAAAGAAAATATTTCAGTTCAAAATTTAGTCGACAAAAACAGCAAGCTCTTTGAAAACTTGGCGAAGAAATTAAATATCAATTTTGATGTTTTTCAAAGAGGAAGTGGTACAAAGCATCATTCGTCCTCCCAAAAACTGTGGGAGCTTTGCGAGAAAGATATTTACAAAAAAACTTATGCAGGACTTTATTGTATCGGATGCGAACAGTTCTATGAAAAAGAAGAATTAAATGAAAAAGGAGAATGTTTTGAACATCCTGGTAAAAAACTTGAAGAAGTAGAAGAAGAGAATTATTTTTTCCGTCTTTCAAAATACCAAGATGCATTAATTAAACTTATCGAGCCTAATACGCTGGCCATTGTTCCTGAATTTAGAAAAAATGAAATGCTATCCTTTCTCAAAAATCCTCTGCAGGACATAAGTATTTCAAGAAGCAATGAAAGGGCTAAAAACTGGGGAGTAAAAATTCCAGGCGACGACTCGCAGAGAATGTATGTGTGGTTTGATGCTTTAAATATTTACCAAAGCGGAGTAGGGTTTGGTTTGGATGAAAAAAAATATGAAAAGTGGTGGCCGGTAGACCTTCATGTTATTGGAAAGGGCATTTTAAGATTTCATGCAATTTACTGGCCGGCATTTTTATTATCGGCAGGCCTAAAACTTCCCAAAAAAATATTCGTTCATGAATATATAACGGTTAACGGACAGAAAATGTCCAAAACTGTCGGAAATGTTTTAGACCCGATTCCATTGATTGAAAAATATGGCGCAGATGCCCTGCGTTATTATTTGTTAGCCAAAATTTCTCCATTTTCCGATGGTGATTTTAGTGAAGAAAAATTCAAAGAAACCTACAATGCTGATCTGGCAAATGGGTTGGGAAATTTAATTGCAAGAGTTGCAAAACTTTGTGAAAGAGTTACTTTAAAATCATCCCCGACTCCAACTCTTTCTGAAGAATATAAAAAAAGTTTTGAAAACTTTAAATTCAATGAAATTTTGGAAAATATTTGGAATGAAATTAGAATTCTTGATCAACAAATAAATACCGCAGAACCCTGGAAAATTACAGATGAGAAAAAATTAATACAAGTTTTGCAATCTGCTGTTGATGGAATAATTTCTGTTGCTAATGGACTCAAACCATTTCTCCCCGAAACTACTGATAAAATTGAAGATCAATTCAAAGGTTCAAAAATCACCTCTGGCAAACCCCTTTTTCCAAGAATATAAATTTGGTAAGATAAATTTGTGGGAATATTTATTGGTAAATTTAAAAAATACTTAAATAAAATTATTTTTGTACTTGTAATTTTTCTTTTCCTTACTTCTGTTTTTTATTTTGAGCTATCTTCAACTCTTAAAACTCAAATTTTAAGTCTGAATAAAATACTTAACAAAACCCAAAAAGACTTCAACATCTTACAAAGCCAAGATCAAATTAAAATCAACGAACAATTAAAAAAAGATATTAAATCAACCCATGATGTTTATTCCCAAACAATAACTGCATATGAAAAAATTCAAGACCTTAAAGCCCAAAAGCAAGAAACCAAAGACCTGGATACGATGTACGCCCAAATCATAAAATATTTATCTGATTTAAATTTCTCTTCAGGCTCTGCTCTTCTTGCTAAAACAAATACTGAAGTAAACAAGAAATACGCTGCTATTGCAGCAACGCAAACTTCAACATCTTCAAACCAAACAGCAAACGTAAGTAATTCTCCTCCGGGAAACGGATATAGTTTTCAGGCGGTAAAAACAGATAGCGGAACTTTCAATGTTGCCATAATCGCAGCAGATCTTAATTCAACAAGAGTTATTGTTGATACTGCATCTGATTCTGACTGCAGCAATAATTGTCCTGTTATGTCGCTTGGAGATTATGTTTCAAGAAGTGGAGCATTTGCCGGAATTAACGGTCCCTTTTTCTGTCCTGCAGAATATCCAAGTTGTGCTGGAAAAACCAATTCTTTTGATACGCTTTTGATGAATAAAAATAAATATTATTTTAATTCCGACAATAATAAATATAGCACTGTTCCCTTGGTTTATTTTACCGGAAATACCATGGGTGTCCGGGGACAATCCCTGGAATGGGGACGCGACACCGGCGTGGATAGTGTGATAGCAAATCATCCCCTTTATGTGGTTGGAGGAAATAATGTATTTGGAGGAAGTGGGGATCCAAAGCTTGGAAGTGTCGGGCCCCGAACTTTTGTAGCCAACAAAGGTAATGTCGCTTACATTGGCATCGTATATAGCGCAACATCTGCGCAAGCTGCAGCAGCACTAAAAACACTTGGTATGGACAATGCATTGGGACTGGACCAGGGAGGATCAACTGCGCTTTGGTTCGGCGGCTATAAAGCTGGCCCTGGCAGAGGTATTCCCAGCGCTCTTCTTTTTGTTAGAAAATAGCTCAATTGCTGCTATAATGAATCGATGATCGACGTTCATTGTCATTTGAATTTCCACTCTTTTGAAAAGGACTATGACGAGGTTATAAAACAAGCTTTTCGGGCTGGTGTGACAAAAATTATAAATGTCGGAACCAAGATTGATTCAAGCGCGCAAGCTGTAAAATTGGCTCAGAAGTATGACAATTTATATGCGATCGTGGGGATCCACCCACATCATGCTGACAAACTAGAAGATAATTGGATTCAAAAATTGCAATCTTTAGCTAAGGAGCCCAAAGTTGTAGGTATCGGTGAAATCGGACTTGATTATTTTAGCTACAAATCAAACGCTGTTGTAGATCCAAAACTCCAGAAAGAGGTATTTATAAAACAAATCGAGCTTGCCCATAAGCTTAAATTACCTCTTCAAATTCACAATCGTCAGGCTGGTCGTGATATTCTAGATATACTTTCAAATTATAAATCGCTTCTTTTAAACTCGCCTGGCATGTTCCACTGTTTTGCAGGAAGTATTGAAATTTTGAGAAAAGCTCTTGAGATGGGATTTTACATCGGATTCGATGGAAATATAACCTATAGCGGTTTAGCCCCAGGGGAAGATACGGACTTAAAAACACTCGTAAAATATACCCCAATGGATAGAATTATTGTTGAAACAGATAGTCCCTTTTTAACCCCAGAACCCATGCGGGGTAGCAGGAATAAGCCCGAATATGTTATAATTACAGGCAAGTTTATAGCAGAAATAAAAGGATTGTCTTTTGAGGAAATTGAGGCTAAAACAACAGACAACGCAACAAAACTTTTTACTCTATGACTGATTTTTTCCAAAAAGTATTTTCACGCTATCCGATAAAAACAAAAAGGTCGTTGGAGATACTTCCAGGCATGGTATCTTGGACATTAATCCTTTTTCCTATTTGGGGTTCTATTTTGATACCCTATATTGTCACATACTTTATTCTATTTTTTGACGTTTACTGGTTTTATAAATCATTCTCACTTGCAATAAACGCATACATAGCCTCAAAGAAAATAAAAAAAGCAGAACAAGAGGACTGGTTAAAGAAATTGGAAAAATTACCTGATTATAAAAAAGTCAAACATGTCTTAATAATCCCCAGTTACAAAGAGAACCTAAGTAAGCTTAGACAAACTATTCAATCTATTGCTTCTCAAACGCTTCCTACAGAACAAATCTTCGTTGTTTTAGGAATGGAAAAAAGAGAAAAAGATGTAATAAAAAAAGCAAATATTCTAATAAAAGAGTTCAAAAATAAGTTTGGGGATATTTTTGCAACATTCCATCCTGATATAGATAGTGAAGTTAAAGGAAAATCATCTAATGAATCTTACGCTTCAAGGAAAGCCTATCGTAAACTTATACAAACAGGGATTATTGATATCGATTTCGCAACAGCTTCGTCTGTTGATGCAGATTCCGTTTTTGATTCCCAATATTTTTCTTACCTTTCTTATGAATTTCTAACTGATGATAAAAGATATAATAAATTTTGGCAATCAGCCAACGTAAACCACAACAATTTTTGGACAGTTCCTGCTCCAATTAGAATAATCGCATTTTTTGGAAGCCTTTGGAGAACAGCTCTTCTTGTTCAAAAAGACCGCTTAATTTCTAATTCAACATACTCCTTATCTTTTTCTCTTCTTAAGAAAATCGGATTTTGGGACACGGATGTTATTCCTGAGGATTATAGAATATTCTTTAAAGCTTTTTATAAACTCCAAGGTAAAGTATGGATAGATCCGATATTTTTAAAAACTTCTATGGATGCTCCTTTGTCTACAAGTTACATAAAAAGCCTCAGGAATAAATATCAACAAGAAAGACGTTGGTCTTGGGGAGCATCTGACGATCATTTATATATAAAGTGGTGGTTGACTGTTCCAAATGTCCCTTTTATGCGAAAAACTATTATGCTATACAATGTTCTTTTAGATCATTTCTTGTGGCCAGTTAATTGGTTTATAATAACTATTGCAGCAAACATTATTCCCTTTACAAATCCCGCATTCCAAAGGACAACTCTTGGATACAGTCTTCCCGGCTTAGCTGGACTAATCTTAACATCTTGCTTGGTTGCAATGCTTGCTATGGTAATAATTGATTTTAAAAATAGGCCAAAAAATCCTTCAATCTCCAAATTTAGAGAGTTTCTTTTCCCGCTGCAACTCCTTATTCTTCCAGTTGTTGGATTTTTTCTCTCAACTCTTCCTGCACTAATCTCTCATACTCAACTAATAAGAGGGAAAAGATTAGAATATAAAGTCACGGAAAAACTATAACTCTTTGCGCGATATGAGAATCCTAAAAGGGCTTGAAAGTAATAAGCAGTTTTGGTTTGTAATATTTGCCTCATTTTTCTTTTTCTTATTAAGACTTCCTTCGCTCTTTGAACCTCTTTGGTATGGAGATGAGGGAATATATCAGGTAATAGGAACAGGACTAAATCATGGCAAGATACTTTATTCTGAAATATTTGACAATAAGCCTCCATTTCTGTACTGGCTGTATTCCTTTTTCCAATCTGATCAATTCACTATTAGGCTTACTTCTCTTATATTTGGCGTATTTTCCATTGCAATATTCTTTTTATTATCAAAAAAACTTTTTAAAAGTGAAAAAAATAATACCATCCCATTAATAACAACATTCATTTTTACTATTTTATTTGGTTTACCAACACTTGAGGGCAATATCGCAAATGCAGAAAACTTCATGTTGTTGCCGATTCTTGCATCTGCTTTTTTGATAATAAATCAAAAAAGACTTTTTCTTGCCGGTTTACTTTTAGGAATTGCTTTTCTCTTCAAGATTGTTGCTATTTTTGATTTATCTTCCTTTATAGTTTTTTGCTTTATACTGAACTCTAGTTCTTTAAAAAAAGAGATTAAGCTATCTAAAATTATCTTAGGTTTTTCTTTACCAATACTCATAGTAATTTTATTTTTTCTTTTAAACGGCTCTTTCATGGATTTTATAAAAGCAGCATTTATTACTAACATTTCTTATGTCAGTTGGGGAAATAAGATCGGCAATCTACCTTTTCTTCTTATTGTAAAACTTATTTTTTTGGGAGTCTTTACATTACATATTTTTACAAAAAGAAAAAAAATCAGTGTCACAATGCTTTTTATATCTATCTGGTTTGCATTTTCTCTATTTAATGCTTTTTTTTCCCAACGTCCATATACCCATTATCTTTTAGTCTTAATTCCAAGTCTTTCTCTTATGATAGGACTATTTTTTTTTGATAAAAAACATCAAAAAACAATTGCTATCTTTTTGGTTGTTGCTTTATTTGTAATAACCAAAGTCTTTGGAATACCTGGATTTCATAAAAGTATTAGCTATTATCAAAACTTTCTGAGCTATATTAAAGGCGAAAAAACAATGGTTTCCTATCAGGCATTTTTTGATCGTAATACTCCGGACGATTACGAAATAGCACGTTTTATTAAGCCCAAACTTACTCGAGATGATACGATTTTTGTTTGGGGTAATAATGCTCAACTATATCAATTGGTCGGTGTAGTTGCGCCTACAAAATACATTGTCGCTTACCATATATCAAGCTATAAAGATGGAGTTAAGCTCACAAAAAATGCAATAGAAAAGATTGAGCCGAAGTTTGTTGTAGCAATGCGTGACGTTGGACCGATTCCCTTTCCTTTGATAAATTATTTTGTAAAAATACATCTTAATAAAGCCATTATCTATGAAAGAATTTTTTAAAACCATAACAAGTGACAAAACAATAACTCCTATATTTTTTATAAATGGCCTTTTTATAATCATGTCTACTATTTTCCTTTTGTTTTCTTACAGCTCTCTCCCTCCATTTGTCCCAATTTTTAATCAGCTACCATGGGGAGAGCAAAGGCTTGGACCAACGCTTACCATATTTATCCCAGTTTTAGTTACACTATTAATTCTTATTATAAATATAATTACCGCCGCTCTTATCTATAAAAAAGCACCTCTTGTTTCTCGCATGCTGGCAGCTATTAGTCTTCTGACCTCAATTCTTACTTTTCTTTTTGTAATAAAAACAGTTACATTAATAATTTAAAATGACAATACTTTTTCCCTTTATAATTGCATTTATTATAACTGCCTGTGTAACGCCCATATGTTTACTATTAATAAAAAAAATGGGTCTTCTTGATGATCCAAAAAATCATAAACACCCCGGTATAATTCATAAAAAACCAACCCCTCGGGGAGGAGGAATTCCTCTTTTTATTGGTATCGTAGTAACAGGAATATTCTTTTTACCTTTTACTACTCCTGTAATTGCCCTTTTTGTTGCTTCTTTTATTGCGCTTTTAATAGGCGTTGTTGATGATAAGTATGATATTTCTCCTTACGTACGTTTTATTGGAAATATAATAGTAGCATTAATTGTTGTTGGAAACGGAATAACTGCTCCATTCATAACAAACCCTTTCGGAGGAATACTTTATTTAAATTCAATACCTTTTCTTCCTGAAATAGTTGCTATGCTTTGGATAATTTGGGTTATGAATATGTTGAATTGGAGTAAGGGAGTTGATGGTCAGATGCCAGGCATTGTCGCAATATCCGCAATTGTGATTGGAATACTTAGTCTCAGATTTGCAGGATTGGATAATTTTAGTCATATTAGTGCAAATTTATCATTTATAATAGCAGGCGCATCTCTGGGATTTTTAATATTTAATTTTCACCCCGCAAAAATATTTCCGGGATACGGCGCAACAGCAGTTTACTTACTCTTAAGCGCAGTTTCACTTCTTTCAGGAGCAAAATTAGCAACAGCAATTTTAGTTATGGGAGTTCCAATGATAGATGGATTTTTTACTATTTTACGAAGAGTCTTGGCAGGCCGTTCTCCTTTTTGGCATGACAAAAAACATCTTCACCATCTTATGCTAAGTTTTGGAATGGGACAAAGACGCATCGCATTGTTTTATTGGATAATCTCTGCTATATTAGGGACACTTGCTCTAGTTTTGGAAAGTCGTGCAAAACTTTTTGCAATCATAATGCTTTTAATTATTGTGGGAGGAGCATTGCTTTTCTTACACCGTATATTAAATAAGAGTTATGATAAAGATCGCGTATAATACGCTCAGACTACTTAGACCAAGGCAATGGATAAAAAATATTGCAATCTTTGCTGCAATAACATTTGCTGGCAATCTCTTTGATTGGATAACCGTACAGAAAGTATTGCTTGCATTTATTGTGTTCTGTAGTCTTTCTTCTGCAAGTTATGTTATCAATGATATTTTTGATGTAAAAAAAGATAGACTGCATCCTTTCAAAAGATTTAGACCCCTTGCCAATAAAAGTCTGACAGTGCCTTATGCACTAATAGTTGCATTTATATTAATAGTTTTTTCTTTTGGGCTAGGCTTTATGGTTACTCCGGCATTTTTTGTAATACAAATTATATATCTACTCATTCAGTTACTTTATTCAACAGTTCTAAAACCAATTGCTGTTATAGATATTTTAGCTATTGCCTTAGGATATATATTAAGAGTTTATGCAGGAGAAATGGCCGGCGGAGTCCATATTTCCGTTTGGCTTTTGTTAACAACAATTTCTTTATCACTTTTCTTAGCAATTGGAAAAAGAAGATCGGAATTGACTCTTGTTTCACAAAATAAATCTGTAAATATATCTGATATTAGAAAGACTCTGTCTCATTATTCGGAAAGACTGTTGGATGTTTATGCTTCTATTTTCGCAACTTCAACATTTGTATCCTATACTCTTTTTACTTTTTTGGAAAACCCACGAGGATTTAATCTTGGACTTGGGATCCTTCTTCCAGATTTCCTGCCGGCATTTTTCCAAAGAAAGTGGCTTATGATAACTATAATTCCTGTTGTATATGGGCTTATGCGTTATTTGCAGGATATTTATGAAAAACATGAAGGAGAAAGTCCCGACAGAGTACTTACATCCGATAAGCCTTTACTTATAGCCGTAATATTCTGGACTTTTCTAGTCATTGCAATAATATACCTAATAGGTCCTTAATCTTATTCTTTAATAGCGTAAGAAGAACTGATCCATCCCTTTCTTCCATCACTAAGTTTTATTTTAAACCAGCCTTCTATTTCGGAGTCTAACTCATAAGTTTCCCCCGGAACAACTTTGGCTATTTCTAAAGAGTTAACTGAACTATCTTCTCTAACTCTTAGAAATCCTGTTGGAGTATTCAAAATCAAAACCTTAGAAAGGGTAATTGTTGGAGAAAGAATTGCCTCTGACGATGCTACGGGAGAAACCGATAAATTAACATTCACTCCCAAAAACATAAGAACACTTAATTTAAATCCTGAAGCTGTTTTAATTTTTATAGATTTATCTTTGTAGCCATCGCGGGTTATTCTGAGGTCATGATCTGATTCACTAACTTGTTTTAGCAGCAAAGGTGTCGTTCCAACCGGACTGTTATCTAGGAAGACATTTGCCTTATCAGGCAAAGAAATTATTAAAACTTCTATATCTTTTTTATTAGTTAGCGGGGATAAACTAATAATGCTTCCATCGTTTTCTCCGCTCTCAGCAAACGTTCTATCAACAACGGTAAGAGTAGATTTATTGATTGTAATTTTTTCCTCAAATGGTCTGAAATTTCCATCCAATGGAACAAGTTTGATTGTATACTCTCCGATAGATAGCATTTGGGCTAACTCACAAGCGCAAAGTGGAGTTGTCCCCAACAATTTGTTATCCAAATAAACTTTACTCTGCGGAATAGAAGTCACCTGAAGCGCTCCTTTCCCGGATTTCCTATCAAAAAAAAACAAAATCCCGAAAAAGATAATTATCGCTATTAAAAGTGGAGCCAAAAACACCAAAACCTTTTTCATAATTAAAGTAAAAATAATTATAGCACCTCTAATACCTCTTGTGAGCGCTGAAACAAAACCAGTAAAGTTTATGTAGGAATCTCGAGGCTACACCTTAAAAGTGTAAAGCTAAATCTTTATCTCTTAAATAAAATCACTTCTTGAACTTTCTTTATTCTCTGCTCTAATGTTCCACTTATCATCTCATGGGGAATTTGTGCTTCAGAGAAGAGCTCAACAAACGCATCGTGATTTCTTTGTCGTATCTCTGGAGTTTCTTGTCGTATATTATCTTGAACATATGGAACATCTTTGGGATCAAGAAGGAAAATAGTATGATAAGTTGGTATCCAATGTTGTACTCTTTTCAAAAGAGAATCTGATCCTTTTCTATCACCATGTCCCCTAACATACACAACAGCATCAAGCACTGACCTATCGCAAAGTATTATCTCTACTCCACTTTTATGAGCAGCTTGTTCATTCTCCATTTGAAGCTCCTGAATTGCTCCTTGATGCTGCGCTGAGAACCTTTCCGTCTCAGGGATATTGGGATTCTTGGCAAAATATTCTCTTGCAGCTTCATCAACAAATACTATTTGAGGACTATTGGCAGGTTGTTCTTTAAAATATTTCCAAACCTCTGATTTACCAACACAACTTGTTCCAACTAAAGCAATCTTTCTCTGTTGTTTTCTCTCAAGCATAAAGGGATTATATCAGAAGATTTTAAAATGCAAAACATAACCCTTCATATACTGTAGTATGAAGGTAAAATTATTTTTTTGTTCTATACCTTAAGTAGATAATAACCACTGTAAGACTTGTAAATAATTTTATTGCATTACCAAGTATTAAGGGGACACTTCCGATCGTAATTCCATAAAAAAGCCATAATGCTCCGATTGTTAGAATAGAAAGGAAAGTTAACGGAGAAATATCTTTTACGCTTTTTGTTTTTACACTTTTCAAAGCTTGAAATAAGGGATTAAATTCCAATATTGTCGACGCTATCAAAAGATAATCCAGAGGATTTAATTGCATGTTATTAATATATCATATGCAGGATAAAAAATCCCCTTTCGGGGAAATTCTGAAGATGGAGATCCTGAAATAAATTCAGGATGACATGAAGTTTAGTAGTCCATTCCGCCCATGCCGCCTGGAGGCATTCCGCCTGGCATTCCCGATTCCTTCTTTTCTGGGAGATCAGTAACAAGAGCCTCGGTCGTAAGGATCATAATTGCAACTGAAATTGCATTTTGGATTGCTGTTCTGACAACTTTGAGAGGATCAATAATTCCTTCTTTGAGCATGTCAACCGGCTTTGCGCTTTCAACAGAATCCAAAGTCATAATATTAAATCCCTGACCGCTTGCGCTTATTTCCCGAGCTTTTGCAATTAATTGACCTGCGTCAACTCCTGCATTTTCCATAAGTTTTACGAATGGAGATTCAAGAGCTTTTTTGACAATTTCAAATCCGAATACTTCATCACGTGACGCTTTTGAAGTTTCCAAATCTTTTGCTGTCATTCTCCCTGAAATGTCTAGCAATGCAACTGCTCCTCCTGGCACAATTCCTTCTTCCAATGCTGCTTTGGTTGCAGCAACCGCATCATTGACTCTTTCTTTCTTGTCTTTCATCTCGACTTCTGTTGCTGCTCCAACATTGATAACCGCAACTCCGCCCGACAACTTTGCCAATCTTTCTTGCAACTTTTCTTTATCAAAATCTGAAGTTGATTCGCTAATTGCTGTTCTTATTTGAGCAACTCTGGCCGTAATTTTGGCTTTTACTCCTTTTCCTCCGATTATTCTTGAATTATCTTTATCTGCCCATACTTTGTCCGCGCGTCCGCAGTCTTCAATAGTAACACTGTCAAACTTTCGTCCTGTATCATCTGAGATAACAGTTCCGCCAGTCAAAGTTGCTATATCTTCAAGCATTTCTTTACGTCTGTCTCCAAAGCCTGGAGCTTTGATTGCCAAAGCATTGAATGTACCCCTCATTTTATTAACTACCAAAGTTGCCAATGCTTCACCCTCTATCTCATCAGCAATAATTACTAAGTTTTTGGAAACCTTAACTAGATTTTCAAGGAAAGGAAGAAGTTCGTTAAGAGCAGAAATCTTTTTGTCTGTTATGAGAATATACGGATCTTCAATTTCCGCTTCCATTTTATCTGAATTTGTCACAAGGTATGCAGATGCGTAACCCTTATCAAATTCCATTCCTTCTTTGTATTCGATTTCCGTTGATAATCCTTTTCCCTCTTCAACTGTTACGACTCCGTCTTTTCCAACTTTTTTAAGAGCCTCCGCAATCAGATTTCCAAGCTGTGAATCTCCTGCTGAAATTGTTGCGACATTTGCAATATCAGATGTCTTTACTGCTTTTCCCATTTTCTTAAGTTCAGTTACTACAAATTCTCCTGCTTTTTCTAGTCCTCTTCTCATAACCATAGGATTTGATCCTGCAGTTATCATTTTGATTCCTTCTGTGACAATTGCATGAGCCAAAACTGTAGAGGTTGTTGTTCCATCTCCTGCTACATCCGCAGTCTTTGAAGCTGCTTCTTTAACAAGCTGGGCACCCATGTTTTCGAATGGATTTTCAAGTTCTATTTCTTTGGCAACAGTTACTCCATCGTGAATAACATTTGGCGCTCCCCATTTCTTATCCAATGCCACATTGCGGCCTTTAGGACCAAGCGTAGTTGCTACAGCCTTGGCAAGCTGGTCTACACCTTTCTTAAGTAATTCTCGTGCATCTGCACCGTATTTAATTTGTTTTGCCATAATCGCTCACTTTCGTTCGCTCCAGTTCAAAATTAAAAATTAAAAATTCAAAATTAACTTTTAACTTTTCACTTTGAACTTTTAACTTACGATCGCAAGGATATCATCTTGCGATACTAATGTCCATTCTTCTGGGCCAACCTTAACTTCTGTTCCGCCCCATTTTTTATACATGACTTTATCTCCTAGCTTAACGGCAACCGGCGTATATTTGCCATCTGCTTTTAAGTGTCTTTCTCCATCTTTTGTTTTGTGAATAGGCCCAACTGCCATAACAATTCCTATTTGGGGTTTTTCTTTTGCGCTATCCGGCAATATGATTCCGCTTGCGGTCTTAGCTTCTGCTTCCAAAGGCTTGATAAGAACATTATCAAAAAGTGGTTTTATATTTAATTTCTTTGCCATAATGAATCCAAAAATTATCCCGACGTTTCGGGATTGACAGAATATACATCAAAATTGAAAAACTGTCAAGGGGGAAGAGAAAAAATTAACTCCGTTTATGCAACTAAACGGAGTTGACATGACTCCATTTCTTATATACGATGGATTAAAGGGATTTATATGTCCATTTTTTCGTCATATAAAAAAATATTCTTATTGGGTTTTATAGTCGTTATTCTTATTGCAATTCCATTTTCCGCATATATTGCCCAACAACGCCAGAGAACAGTAAGTAAAGCTGATGCTTCTACTACTCTTTCTCTTGAGCCAGCTTCTTCAACTGTAAAAGTAGGTGAAAATTTAGTTTTAAGTATTTTATTGGATCCAAAAACCGGCACTGCCGGCTCGCTTCCTAATCAAGTCTCTTTTGTAAAATTATCTATTAAATTTGATCCTAAAAAATTTACAACTATTGACAAAAGTCTTGTCGAAAATAAAGAATCTCCAAATACTTTAACCTCTGTATTGGAAGATGCCGCATATGACAACACCCTCGGAACAGCATCTATTTCTCTATCTATCGGCGCAGATCCGACAAAATTCGTAGAAACCAAAACTAAAATTGCAATATTAACACTTAAGAGTTTGTCTCCAACAGATGCTAGCAATCCAAGTAGTATTACATTTAATACTTCTGATGGGGGAACGCAAGTTCTATCTATTGCCTCTTCCGACAAGACGAGCGAAAATGTCTTATCAAGTACTAAGCCCGCAATAGTAACTATTACGTCTGCATCGACAAGCACCACTCCTGCCCCCACCACTTCAGCAGGTTCTGCCCCAAGCTCATCTACAACATCACCTGCAATTCCTCCGGCATCTTCACCAATTGGATCAAGTGGAATAGCTCCTGTTTGCTCAAGCTTAAATGTTGACAAACTTACTACGGGAACTGCTCCGTATTCTCTTACTTTTGCAGCGGTCGGAAGCGACTCAGATGGAACAATAAGTAAAATTTCCTTTAATTTTGGTGATTCGGTAGAAAATATGATAACAGGAGGTGGCATAGGTACAAGTACTGTAAGTGGTCAAATATCTCATACCTACAATATGGCTGGAATCTATACTGCTTATGCAATTTTAACTGATGATAAAGGCAATTTAAGCGCTCAGCAAGAAAGTTGTACAAAAACTATTACTATTAATTCTGCCGGTTTTTTAGAGCCTAGCCCAACTATTATGGTTCAAGAACCACTTCCTCAAACAGGACCCGGAGAAAATATGTTGGGTATTGGCGCAATAGGAGTAATATTTACAATAATTGGTGGAATCCTATTTTTCCTTCTTTAATTTTTAATTATTTTCTTCAATCATCGAAAGCAACGCTTCTTGGGGAATAGAAATTTTCGCCTGTTGGATCATACGGGATTTTCCTTTTTTTTGCGCTTCCAAGAGCTTATCTTTTCTTCGCCTATCTCCTCCGGACATCTTGGCTAAAACATCTTTTCTAAAAGGTGGTATTTCCTCGCGGGTTACAATATTTCCATCCACAACGCCTTGTATAATTTGCCTAAATTGTTGACGCGGTAAAGAATTTTTCAGCCTCTCTGCTTTATTACGAGCAACATGAATTGCTTCGTCTTTATAAGCAAGTTCTGATAAAACATCAATTGCAATATCATTTACTTTTATTTCTATTTTTGCCAAATCTGCAATTTTGTAATCTGTAATTTCATAATCCAAACTTGAATAACCTTCTGATGCAGATTTAAGATCTGAAGAAATTCCTCTAATAAACATGCTAAAAGGCATATCGTAAGAAAGCACTGCATAACTCTCATGATAACTTAGATCCAAAAGATTTCCTTTCCGGCTCTGGCATATATTCATAATTGGCCCAACATAGTCTTTGGGAGTATAAACTGTCAAATTCATATAAGGTTCCAGTATTGTTTCTTCTCCAGATGGCGAATCCCTTCTTTCATATAGAACTTGCGGCATGGTTAGTAAAATTTCCAAATTGAACTCCTGTTTTATTCTTTCTTTGACAATTTGCGCATGCAAAAGTCCCAAAAATCCCACTCGAAAACCGCTGCCTAAATAGGACGAATATTCTTCGGTATATGTTAAAGCCGTATCATTAAGAGTCAACTTTGCCAAAGACTCTTTTAAATAAATATAATCATTTGTACTTTTTGGATAGACTCCAAAAAATACCATTGGTTTTGGAATCTTATATCCCGGCAACGGCTCAATATCCGAATTTGAAATTGTAATGGTGTCTCCAACACGTACTTTCCTAATATCTTTAATTCCTGTAATAATATATCCAATCTCACCTGTTGTTAGCTCATTGGAAGAAACCAAATGCGGAGAAAAATATCCAAGATCCGTAATTTCTGACTCTATATTGTTTTGATAGAATTTAATTCTATCTCCTTTTTTCACTTGCCCATCAACAATTCTGATATAGGCAACTACTCCTCGAAATTCATCATATACGGCGTCAAAAATTAGACCACGCAATGTTTTTTCTTTTTCGCCTTTTGGCATTGGTAGCCTTCTGACGATAGCTTCCAAAAGTAAATCTACGTTTTTTCCTGTTTTTGCTGAAATATGAATTATTTCTTCTTCCCTAAAATCAAAAGTATCGACCAACTCTTTACTTACTGCTTTCACTTGAGCGCTAGGTAAATCTATTTTATTAACAACAGGTATTAAAACTAAATTTTGTTTTTTTGCTTCTCTAAAGTGCGCAACGGTCTGAGCCTGAATTCCTTGTGTCGCATCAACTAGCAATATTGCCCCCTCACAAGCAGCCAGAGTTCTAGAAACTTCGTATGAAAAATCAACATGACCCGGAGTATCGATCAGATTCAGAATATATTCTGGATCTGCAAATTCTAAATCCGAAGCACCAAATTCCAAACTATTTTGACTATTTGAATTGTGAGTTTGAGATTTATTTGGAATTTGTAATTTTGAATTTGTGATTTCGTAACGCATTCTCACCGGGGCAAGCTTGATTGTTATTCCGCGCCTTCGGCTGATTGGATTTTGGTCCAAAAACTGCTCTGCCATTTTTTCTTTTGGTATGGTTTTGGTCATTTCCAAAAGTCTGTCTGCGAGGGTAGATTTCCCATGATCAACATGTGCAATAATCGCAAAATTCCTAATGATCTTCTGTTCCATAGAGGTCATTATACTATTTTCTATAGATTTGTGTGTGGAACATCTATGGCCTCGTCACTTTTTCCAAGAACTTCTTTCCAATTTCCGATTCTTCTAAAAATTAATAAAAATGTTGTTGCTTCTTTAACATTAAAAAGCCATGTTAAAAAAAGATAAAAGCTAAGTCCGATAAAGCTCGAAATTCCTGTTAGGAATAATAAATTTATGGTGCGAGTTGTATCAAATACCAACTGATCCAATAGTTTTATTGGCACGTATAAAGCTATGCCTGTGAAGAAAGTTGCTACAATAATTTTAAGGAGGGGGAAAAATAATAGTGATTTTGTAAATCCCCCAACTTTTTTATCAAGTAGAACAATCAAGATAATTAATTGCAGCATGTTTGCGATAGTAAATGCCAACGCAATACTCTCAATATTCAGACCTTTAACCATAACAAAATAATACGACAAAACTACAAGTAGAACAGTTGAAATAGCACTAATCAGAAGTGGAATGAAAGCGTTATGCAATGCATAAAATGCACGATAACAAAGAACAATTAAAGCTTGTGCAAAAATAGATAGAGATAGAAAGGCAAGGATATGACCAGTCAAAACTGTTGCAGGCCAGTCGAATTTATCCGCTCCATAAGCAAGACGGACAATTGGTATACGAAGAACAAGAATAAGTGCTGAAATCGGCAAAATCAGATACAACATTTGATTGAAGCTTGTCATAAAAGTTATTTTAAAATCAGTTAGATTATTTTTTTCCCGGGAAAGAACCGGAAACGCAGCTTGAGCAATACTAAATCCAATTAAAGAGACTGGAGCAAACATAAGTGTTTTTGCAGAATCAAAAAGTAAATGCATGCGTCCGGGCTCAATCATAAATGCTATAATTGCCGCAAGAATAATTGTGCCCATCTGTTGTACGGCCACTTGAATAGTACGGGGCCACATAAGCATAAATACTTTATGAATTCCCTCTGAGGAAAGAAAATGAATTGTCGGCCTAAAGGAAAATCCAACTTTTCTGGCAAGGGGGATCTGGAATATAACAAAAATTAAAGCACCTAAAACAATACCAAGTGGAACAGCATAAATCCCCACATATTGATGAAATAACAAGATACCAAATATTATTCCAAAGTTATAAAATGCGCCAGCAACTCCAGGTATAAGAAAATGATTATACGATTGCAGCATTGCACTGAAAAATGTACCGATTATATATATAAGTTGACCGATGATAATGATCCGCATTAAGTTAGCCATAAGCTCCATATCGCGACCCGTAAAGTTCTTCCCTCCATTAAATATAGAAAGTATTTGAGGAGCAAAAATAACAAGGATGATAGAAAGGATAACAAAAACAATAAGTCCTGCTGCCAAGAGTGTTGATGCCATTTTATGAGCCTCCTTTTCTTCTCCCTTTGATAAATACTCAGAAAAAACCGGAATGAAAGCAGACGCCAAGGCCGCTGCAATAGTTAGCTGAAAGATAGTGTCAGGAAGAATCGAGGCATAATTGTAAACACCCAAAGTATTAGATGGCCCGAAAATAGAAAATAACAACCGTGTACGAATTACACCCAAAATTTGAGACAAAACAACAGTTGCCATAATAACAAAAGCGGCAGATAAAATGTTTGTTTGGCGGGCAAGAAGTATACTGAAGCCTCTTTTCAAAAAATTTTGAGCCATGTTGTATTTTACAGTATAGCATGCTAAAATAGCGCAATGCCAGTAATAAAGTCTGCTCGCAAAAAATTAAAAGTTGATAGAAAAAGAGAGTCCGCCAACAAAAAAATGGAAGTCCTTGTTGACTTAATTAACAAAAAAGCCCAAAGAAAACCAACCCCAAAAAGTATCCAAGAGGCTTTTAGTATTATCGATAAGGGAGTTAAGAAAAATATAATTCACAAAAATAAAGCTGCTAGACTTAAATCCAGATTATCAAAACTTCTAAATAAAAAAACACAGGTTAAAGTCGTATCAAGCGCGACCAAAACAAAAAAAACTAAAAAAAATTAAAATAATCCTCTCCTTTTGGCTTTGACAAAAGTCTCAAAAAACCCTAGACTAAATTTATTATGCCAGAAAGCTTGCCCTCTATAAATTTAGTTAAAGATAAACAAATTCCTTTATTTGATAAATTCATGAATTGGGCTTTAACGGTGGGCCGATTGATTGTAATACTTACCGAAATAGTAGCTATATTAGCCTTTATTTATAGATTTTCGTTGGATGAAAAACTCATTGATCTGCATTCAGCAATCAAACAGAAACAGGCTCTAATCTCGCTTTTTAAACAGGATGAAAATAAATATAGAAATCTGCAGGATCGAATTATCTTGGCATCATCTCTGTTGGAAAAAAATGCCAAAACTAATAAAATTGTTCTTGATATTGTCAATTTAACGCCTCAGGGAGTAAGAATCGACAATTTAATTTTCAACAAAGATAAGCTAACAATAAGCGCAAATATAGATTCTGTATCATCCTTAACAGATTTCATAAATGTTTTTAAGGATTATCCTGAAGTAAAAGCTGTAAGCATAGACAATATCGAGAATAAAGCTTCCGGCGAACTTTTAGTTACCGTTACAATCATGCTCAAGTAAAAATATGCAAAATAAATATTTTCCAACCCTTCCATATCTAAATCAAGAAAGAAGTCAAAAGTTCTTTGGCATAGTTTTAACACTTCTTGCTCTATCGTTTTTTGGATTCTTTGCTATAAATCCAACCGTCTCAACTATTTTAAAGTTAAAAAAAGAAGTTTCCGACAGCGAATTCGTCTATAGTGAGCTGGAAACTAAAATAAAAAATTTAAGTCTACTTAGGAAACAATATGGTGACATGCAAAATGATTTACCAATTATAACAGATGCAATAACTATACAGCCCAACGTCCACCTACTTTTTGCACAAATACAAGCAGCTAGTCAGAAATCAAATATTAAGATAAAAAAACTTCAAAATTTTGAAGTAGAAATTCTAAAAAATAATAAGACACCCGGGAAAAAATATTATTCTTATTCTTTTGTTATTGCAGGCAATTCCTCTTTTGCAAATATATCCAATTTTGTTTCAACCATTACAAATATGCAAAGGATTATTGATATTGATATATTTTCTATAAGTAATGCGATCGGACAGAAAGACTCTTTAGATTTTAATATTCAGGCAACAGCATTTTTTAAAGAATAATTTATGAAACAAAAAAATATTCTGATAATCTTAGTTTTCTTTTTTGTTCTTGCTGTAGCTTGGATAGGAGGAAATATTTATCACAACACTGCAACTTCAACTATATCCGAAACAACAAATCAAGATATATCTCCTATTGCACCAACTTTTGATACGAAAACTGTTAACAAACTTAAGGAAAGACAAAAAATAAATCCGTCTTTTGAGCTGCAGGAAATAATCCCAACTCCTACTCCACTACCTATAGAAATATCGTCTCCTCCAATATCGTCCGAGGAGGCAAAATTGGTATTGCCATTATGAAAAATCGATTATTTAACAAACGCATTCCAACTATTCTTGGCCTTGGCATTGTAGTATTGGGCATAGTTTTAACAACTGGTATTGTAAAAATGCAAACAAATCTTAGAAGTAATGCGTCAATTTCAGAAGTACCTCAAAACGTGAAGGTTACCAATTTATCAGATAATTCTTTTACTATAACTTATCAAACTAACACTGCTACAACTGGTTTTGTCAATTATGGCAAAAGTGAAGAGCTAGGAAATACCCAATTGGACAATTTGGATAAAGAAAAAAGTAATTTGTCCTCAAACAATCTTCATAGTATAACTATAGAAAAACTTTCGCCTGATACAAAATACTACCTTGTTATAATTTCCGGCCAAAATACTTTCTTAAATAATGGTATCCCATTTGAGATATCAACGGGACCCAGTATCCCTTCTCCTGCTGGAGAAATTGCTATAAAAGGAAAGCTAATATTGCCAGATGGGAGCGTACCCAACGAAGCTCTCATATACTTAAGTACTGATAATTCACAGCTTTTGTCTACAACTGCTGGAAAAGAAGGAAGATTTAAGTTTGCTTTAAAAGGACTTCGGACCGATGGGCTTTCTTCATATCTTGAAATCAACGACAATACTGTCTTGAAACTTTTAGCTATTAGCGGTTCTTTAAAATCAACTGTCTTAGTCTCTTTGAAAGAAGCAAATGCTATACCAACTATAACACTTTCCAATGATTATGATTTTACCAATGAACTTATTCCTGTTGCCTCAAAATCAGCAAAATCCGAATCTGCAGGTTTTCCTAACACTATTGTTCAATCTTCAACCACAAAGCCTCAAATATTAACTCCCAAAAAAGATCAATCTTTTACTGATCCAAAGCCTCAGTTCCGTGGAACAAGCTTACCTAATGAAACTGTGGAAATTACTATTCATTCTGACGAAAACATACAAACTCAAGTAAAAGCAGATATTAATGGAAATTGGACTTATCGACCTCCTAATATTCTTTCTGAAGGATCTCATACCATAACGATTAAGACTCGGAATTCCGAAGGCATATTGACAACTTTAATGCAATCATTCACTGTTTTTGCGTCAGGCTCACAAGTATCCGAATCTGCTACTCCATCTGCCACTCCAACTCAAAAAATTACTCCAACTTTAACTCCAACTCCCACTTCTTTTCCTTCCCCTACAATCATCATTTTAAATCCAACATTTACGCCAACACCTACTCCGTTACCCACTTCTGTTCCGATAGCAACAAAAGGAAATCTACCTCCAACAGGAAATTCTCCGACCATCTTAATTATTGGTGGGATTATTACGGCAATCTCTGGAATAGTGCTTTTCCTCTTGACTCGCACCGTATTATAATAGAACTACTCAATGCATATCTTAAGAAAATATAAGTGGATAATTTATATATTGTTGCTGAGTTTTGCTGGAGGCTTCCTACGCTTTTATAATCTAAACTGGGGTAATCCTTTTTATTTTCATCCTGATGAAAGAAATATTGCATCTTCCCTGATACAGATGAATTTTCCTAATCAGATGAATCCGCATTTTTTTGCTTATGGATCATTACCGATATATTTAATTTATTTTACAGCTTATGGTATAAACTTTTTCCAAAAATCACAACCTTTTTTTGAACAGACAATTATTATCAGTCGTTTTTATTCCGCATTATTATCCATATTTCTTATCCCATCTATTTACTTTATAGGAACACAATTAGTAAACAAAAAGGTTGGTATTATTTCAGCAACATTTTGCGCTTTGAGCGTTGGCCTTATTCAATTTGCTCATTTCGGAACATTTGAAATATGGCTCACCTTTTTGGGAGTTTGGCTTTTTTATTTTTCGCTGGATTTACTAAAAAAAATTAAACTTAGCAATATTGTTACTGTCGGAGCAATATTTGGTCTTCTTATGGCGACAAAAATATCTTCTTTTCCAATATTAATAATTCCTGTTGTTGCAATTTTCTCAAATCTTTTATTCAACATAAAAAAACAAAAAAAAGTGGTCGCGAAATTTCAAATTTTGTCAATTAATTTATTGAAAATATTCTTGTTATTCTTAATTGCCTTAATTGTTTATATAATTACTTCTCCATACGTCTTTCTTGATTCCAAATCTTTTTTATCGAGCATGCAATACGAGTCATCTGTTGCGCTGGGAACTTTACCGGTATTTTACACAGGTGAATTTTTCAATTCCATTCCTATTATTTTCCAACTTACAAAAATTTACCCTTTTTTAATAAACCCAATCTTAACAATTATTTTTATCCCCTCTTTTACATATTTACTTATTCTTTATCTTAAAAAAAGAAATCCTATCTACTTATTACTTATCGCTTTTTTCTTATTACTTTTTATCCCCCAGGCATTTCTTTTTGCAAAATGGACTAGATATATAGTTCCCACATTACCATTTACGTATTTAATACTTGCAATTTTTCTTGCAAGATTTATTAATAAAAAATTATTAAGCGTTGTAATTTTTATCAATATGGTTTTTACACTTTCTTATTTTGTTACAGTTTTTGTAAAAGAAGATACGCGTATTCAGGCAAGTCTTTGGGCAAAAGAAAATATCTCCTACGATTCATCTATATTAAGTGAAGTTTATGATTTAGGAATTGTTCCATTCAATCAATACCTATCAAATATTAATTTGTTTAATTTTTATGATTTAGACCAAGTTTCGGATACTAAATCAGAGCTAACTAGCGCCTTATCAAAAAGTAGCTATATTATTCTACCCAGTCAAAGAATCTTAAAAACTCGACTTTTAAACAAAAATAAATTCCCCACTGGTAATACTTTTTATGAAAAACTACTAGCTGGAAAATTAGGATATCTAAAAATTTATGAGACCCCTTGTGGCATATTTTGTAAAATAACCTATTTTGGCGATCCAATTTTTTCACTTGAACAAACTGTAAATGTTTTCGACCGCCCAAGTGTTTTTATATTCCAAAAAAATAATCATTGAAAATTGAATGAAAATTAAAAATTGCCTGCCCACCGAGGAGGGGAAATTGGAAATTATTTTAGTAATAATTCTCTCATTGGGATTTTTTCTCAGGGTGTATGGCCTAAATTGGGATCAGGGATTTCACCTGCATCCCGATGAAAGAGCAATTGTAATGTTTAGTCTTCCCCTTCATTTTCCATCAAGTATTTCTGAATTTCTATCTGCATCTAGCACACTAAATCCACATTTTTTTGCATATGGCAGCTTACCTTTGTATATTTTAAAAGCCATAGGATCTCTTGCCAGTATTTTTAATCCTCTGGCTTCTAGCTATGGTCAGATTAACCTTATTGGCCGTTTCCTCTGTGTTCTTTTTGACATAGGAACTGTATTTTTAATTTTTGTTTTAGGGCGAAAATTATTTTCTAAAACAATAGGAATGTTAGCATCTTTTTTCTATGCAATTAGTGTGTTTCCTATCCAAGCCGCGCATTTTTACGCTGTTGATACTCCTCTTACTTTTTTTATTCTACTTACTCTTTATCTTCTTATTCTTCTTTATGAAAAACCAAGCAAAAAGAGAGCTTTTCTTGTCGGAATATTATTTGGAGTTTCTCTTGCTACAAAGACAAGTGCTTTAGTTCTAGTTGCATCTATCGGAACTGCTCTAATAGCGGATTTTATTCTGATTTTTATAAAAAATTCTCATAGACCAAAAGTGTGGTTTCCTCACGTTCCAAAATTGTTAAAAACGCTTTTTACAGATGGCCTAACTGTATTAATAACAACAATCATCTCTTTTATTGTCTTTGAGCCCTATGCTCTTTTAGATTTTAAGGAATTCTTAAGACAGACTCTTGAACAATCGCAAATGACACATAATCCTTTCATTTTTCCTTTCACTCTCCAGTATGTTGGGAAAATCCCATATTTCTACGAATTAAAAAATATATTTCTATGGGGTCAAGGGCCCATTCTTGCAACTTTATCTTTTCTAGGAATTTTTTATTTATTGTTTACTATTCTTAAAAAGAACAAGCAAAAAAAATGGGCCCAGGAATTGATCCTTATGATCTTTTTTATAATATACTTTGCGGTTGTTGGAAAATTTGCGGTAGGATGGATGCGTTACATGCTCCCTCTTTATCCTCTTCTCTGTCTCTTTGGCGCAGTTTTAATGTATAGAATAAACCAATTTTTAAAGTCTGCAATTAAATCAAATCTCATACTTAATACTTTATACTTAATACTTTATACTTCTATCCTAATTTGGCCTTTATCTTTTATCAATATTTACTCAAAACCCAACACTCGCGTCTTAGCTTCGAACTGGATTAATCAGAATATACCAACAGGAAAAACTCTAGCAATTGAACATTGGGATGACTCACTTCCTTTAGTTAATCAACAAAATTATCAAATACTTACACTTTCCCTTTATGATCAGGATACTCCTGAAAAATGGCAAATAATAGATCAACAGCTATCACAGGCCGATTATATTATTATTGCCTCTAATCGTCTTTATACTCCTTTGCAGAAATTAACCGATTGCAATAAGCTTCCTCCCGGCCGCTGTTATACAAAGACATCTCAATATTATAAAAACCTTTTCGATGGTTCTTTAGGCTTTAAAAGAATAGCTGAATTTTACGTTTATCCTACATTTGAAATTGGAGATTTGAAATTGGAAATGAATGACTCGTCCGCGGATGAGTCATTCACAGTCTACGACCATCCAAAAGTCATAATCCTTCAAAAAATTCCTTGATACGCAAGTTCCTCGGTGCTAGAATATCCTAATGATTAAAAATAAAGTTGTAATTACAGGAGGCTGTGGCTTCTTAGGGATACATCTTGCACGAAAGCTTCTTAAAAATAATTATCAAGTGACTCTTTTTGATTTAGTGGATTTGGATGCAAAAGATTTGATAGGAAAAGTTAATTTTGTAAAAGGTGACGTTCGCAATGAAAAAGATATTAATAAAGCAGTTAAAAACCAAGATTATATTGTCCATGCTGCAGCAGCTCTACCAATTCTAAGAGAGAAAAAAATAATCTTCGATATTAATATAAATGGCACGAAAAATGTTCTTGATTCTTCTTTGCAGAATAAAGTGAAAAGGTTCGTTTTTATTTCAACAACTGCAGTTTATGGCATACCAAGACATCTTCCCGAAGCTGAGACAAATCCCCTTGATCCAATAGGTTATTATGGAGAATCAAAAGTAGCGGCTGAAAAATTATGCTTGGAATATGCCAAAAAAGGATTATCTGTTAATATACTTCGTCCAAAATCTTTTTTGGGTCCGGAAAGATTAGGTGTTTTCGAATTATGGTTTGAAGCAATATATAAAGGAAAAGGCGTATTTATTCTTGGCCGCGGAAATAATAAATATCAACTATTAGCGGTATCCGATGTTGTAGATGCAATCATAAAAGCTATGGAGAGTAAGATTGAGGGAGAAATTTTTAATATAGGCGCAAAAGAATTCCAAACTTGGAACAAAGATTTAGGATCTGTAATACAATATGCAAAATCAAGATCTAGAATAATAAAACTCCCTACATTACCATCTCAAATAATTTTAGGTATTTTAGAGATATTCAATCTTTCTCCCATTGCCGCCTGGCATTACAAAACAATGCCAGTTGATTCATATATTGCAATTCAAAAAGCAGAAAAATTATTGAAATGGATTCCCAAAAAATCTAACAAAGAATTGTTAATTGAAAGTTACGACTGGTATAAAAAACACAGAAATGAAATAATAAATAAAGTTGGAACAACTCATAGGGTTGGATGGAATTTCAAACTTCTTAACATTATCAAAAATATATTGTAATATGAACGTTGGCTTTGATTTAGACAAAGTATTTATAGCTTACCCTTTTTTTCTCCCTGATTTCGTCGTTGACAAAACATACAAAATAATATTTAACAATAGCATCATCTATAGAATTCCGTCAAAACCGGAACAATTTTTGAGACTTTTACTTCATTATCCCCTATTCAGACAACCAATTAATAAAAACATAGAGTTTGTTAAAAATATTTCTAAAAAAAATACTGATAATTATTTTTTGATAACTGGAAGGTTTGGTTTTCTAAAAAAAAGAACCGATGAGATTATTCAGAAAAATGGGCTGGACAAAATATTTAAAAAAATATTTATAAATTCCAACAATGAACAACCTCACATTTTTAAAAGTAATCTTATGAAGCAATTACGAATTGACAGATATGTAGATGATGATCTTTATTTATTGAAATATGCTGCTAAAGAAAACCCTAAAACTAAATTTTTTTGGTTAAACAACAAAACCAGCAAGGCTTTGGATAAAAACTTATTCGCTATAAAAAATATTTCGGAGATGTTTTAATAATATGCTTTTTGCGGATTTAGCCACTATATTTCAATGGTGGCTGATAGTTTTTATTATAGGGATTACTTTTACCCCACTTACAAATTTACTCTTCCCCACTTTTTTTGACAGAGGGTATGCTTTTTCGAAAATTATAGGGATAGCAGTCATAAGTTATACAGTTTTTATTTTTGGATTTTTGAAAATATTACCTTTTACTGAAATTTCGACAATTTTAATTCTTATCTGTTTTATGATTTTAAATATCTTCTTAATATTTAAATATCCTAATATCTTAATGTTTTTGCGTAACTCCTTGAAAATATTTTTGGCTGAAGAGGGATTATTTTTTATAATTCTTTTCTTTTGGTCTTTTATTCATTCTCATCAACCTGATATTCACGGTCTAGAAAAATACATGGATTTTGGTTTTATTAATTCGATATTAAGAGCTGAATACCTTCCTCCAAAAGACATGTGGCTTACTCCCTTCTACATCAATTACTATTATTTTGGCCATTTAACTACTGCCGTACTGACAAAACTTTCATTTCTTCCTTCAGCTATAACCTTTAACTTAGCTCTTTCTACAATTGCAGCTCTAAGCTTTACATCAGCATTCTCAATTGGCGCTAACCTTCTTCATTTTTTGCATAAAAAAGGCCTTCGCATTCCCTTGATAGGAGGACTTGTAACAGCAATTATTTTGACCTTTGCTGGAAATTTACACTCAATTTATTTATTTTTCAAACCATACCAAAATGAAAATCCTGTACCATTTTGGCAGCTTATTTTCTCACCCCAAACTTTTCCAAATAGTTATTGGTATCCCAATGCAACACGTTTTATTCATAATACTATTCATGAATTTCCTCTATATTCTTACGTTGTTTCCGACCTACATGGTCATGTCCTAGATATTCCCTTCGTACTATTAACAATAGCCGTATTACTATCCCTACTATTAAGTTTTAAAATTGAAAATTTAAAATTGAAAATTCCGCTAATAAGTTTTTTATTAGCGGTTATGTATATGACCAACGCCTGGGATGGAATCATATATTTTTTACTAACTGCAGTCGTAATTCTAGCTACTCAATGGAGAAATATTCGTTCGGCACTTATTTTTTTATTTATTATTAGTGTTGGATTTTTTCTTTTCTCTCTGCCTTTCAATCTTCACTTTAAGCCTTTTGCATCAGGAATTGGAGTACTTTGCGCACCAAAATTTTTAATTGATATTGGTAACTTTGGACCATTTCTTTTCGAAGATAATCATTGTCAGCATTCACCCTTCTGGCAACTCTTTATTCTTTATGGCTTCTTTTATTTTTGGACCATTAGCTTTTTATTTTTTAAAATTAAAAATTGGGATTTGATTAGAAATTGGAAATTGGAAATTAGAAATTTATCTTCTTCTGACATCTTTGTTGGAATTTTAATAATTTTATCAACTCTTCTTATTATCATCCCTGAATTTATATACGTAAAAGATATTTATCCCGCTCACTATCGGGCCAACACAATGTTTAAACTTGTCTATCAATCATTTATTATGCTTTCTCTTGCTTCGGGTTATATAATTATTCGCCTATTCTTAAATCAAAAATTTAGATATTGGCTATTGGGTTATTGGACTATTGGGTTATTGGCATTATTTTTAGTTTTTCTCTATCCTTATTTTGCAGTTAATTCCTATTTTGGAAATTTAAAAGTTTACTCCGGGCTTAATGGAACAAATTATCTAAAACCCCTTTACCCTAACGACTATGAAGCTATTTTATGGATAAATAAAAATATAAAAGGACAACCGGTTATTCTTGAAGCGCAAGGCGACTCGTATACTGACTATGGGCGTATATCAGCCAACACAGGACTTCCAACTGTCTTAGGATGGACTGTGCATGAATGGCTCTGGCGCGGAACTTATGACATCCCCTCCCCAAGAATTGAGGAAATTACGAAAATGTATGAATCTACAAATACAAAAGAAACAAAAACTTTATTGAAGAAATATAACGTTTCATTTGTATTTATTGGAGAGCTAGAAAAACAAAAATACCCAAATCTTAATGAAGAAAAATTTAAAAGCCTAGGAAAAATTATTTATAAAAATGGCAATACAAAAATTTACCAAATAAATTATTGAGGAGGGCAGTTGCCAACTTTAATTTCGCAATCCACATATTTCTGGATCTCCGAAAAATTACCGTTCCCCAAACGTGGAATTAAAACCCATTGGTTTCCATATTCAAGCGAGGGAAATGGATTAATAAAAATACCTTGTTCTTTTGAATAGGGATCTGTATATGAAAAAACTACACTGTTAATTGAAGCAATCTGCATTTTTCTAACTAGTTTTATAAAATCATCATACTCGCTCTGTTGTATATCAGTATGAATGCTATCTTGAAATACATTATATAAACTCATTAGTCTTCCCGGATTTAGAAGAGTGTTCAAAGAAAGCGCTTTGTTTTTAAATGCTTCTATCACTATCTCCTGACGTTGGGATCGTGCAAAATCTGTGCCTTCTGATCCTTTTGCATGCCGAGAGCGAACAAATTTGAGAGCTCTTTCTCCGTCCATATGCTCTGAACCCTGATTAAAAGCAATGTGTTCGTATCGGCAAGGAAACGATTCGAAAACTGCCGAGGAAGTTGCTCTTTTCTCAAACTCTTCTCCAGTGAATCCACAATCATCATTTTCTTTGCCTGATATTGGATATTCCAAATCTTCAAAACTTTTGTCAACATTTACGTCGACCCCTCCGACCAAGTCTATTGCCCTTATAAACCCATTAAAATCGATCCTTAGAATATAATCAACCGGTTGATTTAAAATTTTTTCAACAGCTGCTTTTGTTAGAATAAGCCCACTTCCTTTTTTCTTAGCTTCACCAAATGAGTAGGTCGTATTTATTTTTGCTTTAAGATCTGGAATCCATAAATCGCGGGGAATTGAGATCAGCGTTACTTTATTCAATTTGGGATCAATGCTAGAATAAATAATAGTATCTGTAAGAAGTGGACCATCATGTTTTCCTCCACCAATGCCTAGAAATAATACATTCACTCTATCTTCAGTTTTTTTAAGAGCAATTTCTTTCTGAAAAAAATATTGAAAAAAAACAGGAGACCACTTAACCGCCTCGACAATAAGTCTCCCAAAAAGTCCAACAAAAAGTAGTAAGAGCGCTATTACTACTACTTTTTTACGCATTTTGAATGATCGCATAGAATTCTTTAACATCAAGACTTGCCCCTCCAATCAATACGCCATCTATATTGGGCATTTGAGTAAACTCTTTTACGTTTTTTGATGTTATGCTCCCTCCATAAAGAGTATATTGAACGTTATAATTTTTTTTGAAAAATGAAGCTACTTCTTCGGCATTTTCCGCAGTATCAGATTGCCCCGTTCCAATTGCATCTATTGGCTCGTAGGCAACAATAGCAACATTTGGAGGAACTTTTGTCTCTTTCCCCTGTACGCAAAAGATAGGGGTCAAATCATATTTCAAGGCTTGATCTACTTTTCTAAACAATGTCTCATCAGTTTCAGAAAAGTTTTGCCGTCTCTCCGAATGACCAATAATTACATAATCTACAAATTCTTTTATCTGTTTACCGTTAATTTCTCCTGTGTAAGCACCGCCATCAAAAGGCGAGATGTTTTGAGCTCCAACTTTAACTTTTAACTTCCGACTAATAACTTCTGAAGCAACTTGTGACAATAATGTAAAAGGAGGACAGATTATTATCTCTTTATTTATTAATTCTAAATTTTGAATTTTAAATCCGTCTAGCCAATCTTTAGCTTCGGATTCATCCTTATTAGACTTCCAGTTGGCTACAATAAAGACCTTTTTCATATGGTACAATTACAAGGCTATCTATGCATTATACAATGAAAAACGACTTTCTAAAAGACTTAAATCAGGCACAAAAAGATGCGATTTTACAAACTGACGGACCTATTATTATCTTGGCAGGAGCAGGAAGCGGAAAAACAAGGGTTCTTACTTACAGAACTGCCTACCTGATAGAAAAAGGTGTCGATCCTGCAAATATTTTATTAACTACATTTACAAATAAAGCAGCCAGCGAAATGAGGGAAAGGGTTGAAAAATTACTATTCAAATCTAAAAATCCGCTTGCAAAAAGTTCTAAACCAACAATTGCGACTTTTCACTCACTCTGCGCTAAAATATTAAGAATTGAAGGCCAACACATAGGTCTTCCCCCAAAATTCGCCATATATGATACTCAAGACCAAATCGATGCGATAAAAGAGGCTATGAAAAGAATGGATATTTCGATAAAAGATTATAAACCATCTTCTGTTTTGGCAAGTATATCTCAAGCAAAAAATGAACTTATAAATGAATCTGAATACTTCAAGTATGCAAGAGGCAATTTTCAGGAAAAGGTTGCAAGAACTTATCCAATATATCAAAAAATATTGGCAGAAAATCAAGCCCTTGATTTCGATGACCTTTTATCAAAAACAGTATTATTGTTTGAAACAAATCCTCAAATACTCAAAAAATATCAAAACCGTTTTCAATATATATTAATTGATGAATATCAAGACACTAACCGCGCACAATATATTCTAACCAAAAAATTGACTGGGAAATGGAATAATATCTGCGTAGTCGGAGATTTTTCCCAAAGCATTTATTCCTGGAGAGGCGCTGATTTTACCAATCTGAATAAATTCAAAGAGGACTTCAAAAATACGAAAACATTTGCTCTTTCTCAAAATTATCGTTCAACACAAAAAATCCTTGATGCGGCTTCTTCTGTGATATCTAAAAATACTACTCATCCCGTATTAACTCTTTGGACAGAAAATCCAAACGGAGAAGAAGTGGTCCTTTTTGAAGCACAAAACGAACAAAACGAAGTGGAATTCATAGTGAATACTGTAGAAGAAATGAGAAGACAAGAAAAAAAAGAATTTAGATTTTCCAATATTGCTATTTTGTATAGGACCAACGCTCAATCACGAGTGTTGGAAGAAGTTTTTTTACACAATAGTATCCCATATATTCTTATCGGAGGAACCAGATTTTATGAAAGGAAAGAAATCAAAGATGTACTTGCCTATTTAAGGGCATTGGACAATAAAAAAGATAAAATATCTTTAAAAAGAATCGAGAAAATTGGGAAAAGAAAAATGGAAAAATTTTTGGAGCTCCAATCATCTTTTGATAAAACTGAATCCCCTACAACAATAAATCTCTTAGATCAAATAATGAAATCTACTCAATATCTTAGTCTGTATGATGAGAACGATGAGGAGGACAGGGAAAGATTGGAGAACATAAAAGAACTCCGCTCTGTTGCGCTTAAATTTCCAGAGCTTACTAATTTTCTCGAAAACGTTTCTCTTGTCGAGCAAGAATATATGCCCGATAAAGGAACAGATAGTAAAAAAGATGCAATAACTCTTATGACAATGCATGCTGCAAAAGGATTGGAGTTTCCATCTGTATTTATGGTTGGAATGGAGGAAGGCATATTTCCTCATTCCCGATCTCTTATGGATAAATATCAGCTTGAAGAAGAAAGAAGACTTTGCTATGTTGGAATGACAAGGGCAAGAAAAAGACTGTTCTTAACATATGCAAGAAAAAGAATCTTTTTTGGGCAAAGAACATCAAATATTATTTCCAGATTTATATTGGAGCTTCCTGAAAACGTGATAGAAAAAAATATTTTGGCAAATAAAGAGAGTAAATCACAAGATTTTTTATGAAAGACTCAACTAATCATCCGCTTCAATCTATTGAATGGGGAGAATTCAGGAAAAAGACAGGAATTAAAGTAGTAAAGATTAATGGGATGCAAATGACAATTCACCCAATCCCTCATACTCCATGGAATATTGGCTACATTCCCAGAGGTCCTCTACCAACCAAGGAGATGGTTTCTGAATTAAAGAAAGTTGGCCAAGAGGAAAAATGCATTTTTATCCAACTGGAACCAAACGTCGAAAAAATTCAGGAACCTAAAAATTGGAAATTGGAAATTGGAAATTGGAAATTGCAGCCAGCGTCTCACCCTTTGTTTACGAAATATACTTTTATTCTAGATATTACAAAGAGCGAGGAGGAATTACTGGCTGGCATGCATCCGAAAACTAGATACAACATAAGGGTTGCTCAAAAACATGGAGTAGAAATTATTGAAGATAATTCCGATAAAGCTTTTGAAACTTATTTAAAACTTACAGAAGCAACAACAAAAAGACAAGGATTTTATGCTCATACAGAACAGTACCATAGATTAATGTGGCAGACTTTAAAAAATAAAATAGCACATCTTTTTTTAGCTAAGTATAAAGGGGAAATTTTAGCGGCTTGGATTTTGTTCGTTTATGGCAGCACTCTTTATTATCCTTATGGCGCATCATCAAGTCTGCATCGGGAAACTATGGCATCAAATCTTCTGATGTGGGAAGCGATAAAATTTGGTAAAAAATTAGGGCTTAAAAAGTTTGATATGTGGGGAGCTCTTGGACCTAACCCGGACACAAAAGATCCATGGTATGGATTTCATAGATTCAAAGAGGGATATGGACCTAAGCTTACCGAATTTGTTGGAAGTTTTGATTTGGTTATAAATCCTATACTTTACAATGTTTATAAAATTTTAGATAAAATCCGCTGGACTATTCTAAAAATCAAGAAATGAAAAAGCTTATTCCTCTTATATTTATCCTCTTATTTTTCCTAATAATAAAAATCACAAATCTTAGCGTTCGCATATCTGACACAAATATTTATTTTAACCTTGCCGATCAGATTCTTCATGGCAAGCTAATTTATAAAGATATATTTTTTGCCAATTTTCCTCTTTTTTCCATTGTCTCGTCTTTATACTTCATATTACTTGGAAAAAACATTGAGCTTTTTTATTTAACATCAACATTAGAAGTTTTAGCTACAACATCTCTTATATATTACATCACTTTTAAAAAAACAAAAGATTATGTTGTTTCTTTAACAACCGCAATAATCTATATTTTCTCGTTCATAGTTCTATCAACCTCTGATCATCAAACCGGAACAATCACTGCTTCATTATTTGCTGTATTAGGTTTCTTATTTTTGCAAAAAAATAAAATCATTTTTGCTGGAATTTTTGTAGCATTATCTTTGATGACCAAAGCATATTTTATTCCCGTACCCCTTACTTTCTTTTTCTATTTACTCTTACAAAAAAGGTGGAAAGATCTTTTTTCATTTAGCGCTGCGGGGATTATAACTTCTCTACTTGTGCTTTCACCTTTTCTAATACAAGCTCCCAAACAACTGTTTTCGGATATTTTCGGATTCTCTCTAACTCGCCCAGCAGGAATTATCAAAGATGAGGTAGGGTGGTTTTTTATCAAGAGGGACCCCCTTCTTTTCATATTGCTTATTTTTAATATATTAAATTTTCGAAAAAATAAATTCTTTGCTCTTTCGGCAATTTTTTCAATTATTTTATTCTTGGGGTTTGGCGATCTTTATTATTTATATCTTAATTTTGCAGTTCCTTTTATTTGTCTTTCTTTTTATCAGTTTTATTTCTTTTTTACAAAATCATTTAATCTTCAAAAATTGGTCATTCCTACCATCGTATTTGTGTTTGTAATTTTTAATCTTTTTGTTTATTTTTCAGACTATAGAAGTCTTCAGAAAATCAATAATATTGACCAAATTGTAAACTTAATTAAAAAAGAAAAGCCTGATTATCTTTACGGCGTACATGATATAACTCCAGCGCTTTTGTACATGACAAAAGTCCCAGCACTTGAGAATGTTACTGATGCATATGATTATTTCTTTACAAGAAAACTTCTGGATAAAGAATTTTTAACAAAAAGGGCGACCCAAACAAAAACTATTGTTATTGCTCATGGAGCATCATATCCGCAATTTAATATAGAGGAACAGGTTGCTGATGAAATATTTGATAAAAATTTACTGCTAAAATATTGCAAATTAATAGGAAGTTTTCCTGTCTATAATGAAGGAGTTTCTAACCGAATGAATCTATTCAAATGCTATTAATTATTTTTGGATTTTATATAAATAAATATTGTTGGTTTTATCATGAGACATAAGCGGTAAATTCATTTTGTATCTATAACTTATAACTAATGTACCTCGTTTTAATTCCTTCAATAATTTTGGTTTGAGTTTTTCTAAAACTCTCGGAACCAGATAAACAAAGATAACAGATGCCTTAGAAATATTTACATCATAAAAATTCTTTCTCTTAATTTCTACTTTGTCCTGCGCTTTATTGATATATATCATTAAAGTGGATATTAAATATCTTAACGGATCAATTTCAATGCCTACTCCTTTTGCTCCAAACTCCTTTGCCGCAACTATTAACGCATTCCCTGTTCCTGATCCCAAGTCATAAATGACATGGTCTTTGTTTATCTTTGCAAGTTTACACATTGCTCGAGCTACTTTTTTATTCGTCTTCCACCACGGACTCCATGGGCTATCCGGCGGCCAAAACATCGAAAGGAGAAGAAATAAAAATCCAATAATTAACAGTAAAAAAATATTTATTATCCACCAAAAAAACATATTTATATTCTTAAATTCCAATCAACTCCTTTAGGATTTTTTCTTACTTTATCAACGCCAAATTGTCCAATTCTCTCTACTAATTTTGCATTCCCTGTTTTTATCAAACCCATCACCGCCATAGTTGGAATATCTCCAATTAGTGAAGGATTTTGTGCTTCATAATAACAACCATACATGCAGTTTCCACAGTTCGCTACCAATTCCTTTTTAAGATCACGCCATTTTTTGCTTGATAATTCAATTTCTCCTACATTTATATTCGTTCTCACATCAGAACAAACATCTAATTTTCCTCCAGCTCCTATATGAATAAACGTATCTTTCTTTGCATCACAGGTCCAACTATTATTAGAGTAAGAAGACGCTTGAGTAAGATAATCTTTGTTATCTCTAACAAATCCAAATGATTTTAGTCTAAGAAGTGCTCCGAGCACTTCTTTTTGCTGTTCAGTTGTGGGAATTATGCTTTTTTCTTTTCGCGCGATAGAAAACCCGCCTCCTTTTTCCTGAGCTATTGCAACGCTAAAAAGCACTCCTTGCTCAGCTACGTGAGCTGCAATTCCAGGTATTTGACTTGCTCTTTCGGAAGTAAACACAACTTGTACAGCAGACACTATTTTAGATTGTGCTGCTAGGCGAGCTCCCTTAATAACATGATTTAAACCTGGCTCTGAATATGTATGGAGAGAAAAAGACATTGAGTCAAGTCCTGCTTTTTTTAAAGACTCTATCGCGTCTTTATTTACGAAATCTCCATTTGTAGTAACGTTTACTATCATTCCCTTATCAGCCGCGTATTTAACTACCTCAGTTGTGTGTTCGGCAAATGTAATTCCTTCCTTTGTTTTAAATGGAGCAAGCGGCTCTCCTCCCAAATAAGAAAGCAAACGGTATCCCTGGTTACGTAGCCAATCAACTTGACGAAATGTCTGATCTAATGTCGACTCTTGTTCACGCTTATATTGCTGGGGAACAGCACAATAAGAACAGCTTCTATTACAATCTCTATTGCCCTCGATAACTGCATATCTATGGCCATTTGGATTTTTAAGCTCTTTTAATAACCCTAGACCTTTTGATAATTCTTTCATAAATTCTTAAAATTTAATATTACTTTTCCGATGATTTCTTTTTTATTTATCCAACCAAAATCCCTACTGTCTGTACTTGCTTTATTATCTCCTTGGACAAAAAAATTATCTCCGCTTATTTTAGAAATCCGCTTTATTATACATCGTTCACGTTGCAAAATAACAATATCTCCAACTTTAGGTTTCATAAAAAAATAAGGGATTGAGCTTGCGATAACTGTTTGATTCTGCTTAAGAGTTGGCTCCATGCTGTGGCCGAGAATTTTAAAACGCGAGAGAAGAAGCATTATTTATAAACAACAATTTCTCGCTCTGTTGGATAAGGAGATTTTACGCGAACAGGAACTAGATTCTTTGTTTTATAAAATATTTCAGAAATTTTTAAAATAGTTTCAAGTAATTGCTCTGCAGATGCCATATCTATAGCTTGTCTTGTTTTAATTGAAAGTTTTACTGCATTTGCAATTAACTCTTTCAATTCAGGAAATTTTGTAAAATGTTCTTCTTTAAAATAATCATTTTCCAAAGTTCCAAGTTCATCCTCAATCAAACTACCATGATCTTCTTTAACATGAGTAATTCTTGAAATATCATGTTCTGCTTTTGTTTCACCCTCTCTTTTTAACTCACTTAAAAGTTGAGTCATACGAATGACTGTATGAGCTCCAACTTGAGCCGCGTGAGGATCATAGATCCCACATGGAATATCGCAGTGCGCATATGCAATTTTGGCTGGAAGAATTTTGGAAATTATTGAAAGCAAGATTTTCATAATATTAAGGCTAATATAATCCTTTTAAAAATTTCTGTCAATGAGTTGAAATACAATTAGGCTTTAAGATCTTTCTCAAACCTTACGAATCGTTTTACTGCCTTAAAAAAAGGCAGAATCTCAAGCAAATATCTAAGAAGAATAAGTTGCTGAATTATGTATGCGGGAAATCCTGAGATGTGATATTTTCCCATAGCAAATGTGGCAAAGTGACTACCCAAAGGAACTAAGTAGGTTGTGTCGTGATAGCTATAAGATGCAAGCGTCTTGCCTTCGATATCTCTTAAAATATTGTCCGCTGCAATTTCTCCCATTTTTATAGCTCTTCGCGCAACTCCCGGACCAACAACATCACCTGCGGCAAAAATATTTTTAGAGTTATTAACGCAGAGATTTGCATTTACTTCAATTTTACCTAAAAGATCGTTTGACATAACACCACCTGTCCAAATGAAAGTGTCGTAAGGAAATATTTTACCACTATCAACTTCAACATTTTCTTTTGTAACTTTTTTTATGTGCTCTCCTAATACCAGGTGAACATTTCCCTTTTCCAATCTTTTCTTAGCAAGACTTGAAATTCCATCACCTAATTCTTTTAGTAAAATCTGTGATCCTTGAATAAGAGTAATGTCTAAATGACTCTTATGCATTGCCAATTCACACGCAAGTTCTGTACCTGAAAAACCTCCCCCCCCAATTATGACTCTTTTTGCATTTTTTAATGCCTGTTTTATTTTTATTGAATCCTCCAGAGTCTTCATCGCAAGTCCGTAATCTTTAATTCCCGAAACACCAAAATCAGCTGACTCGCTGCCTAAGGAAAAGATTAAATAATCATATGCATATTCCCTATGTGCATCTAACGATATTTTTTGCTTTGCGGTATCAACTTTCTCAACTTTTCCCCGAATAAATTCGACAGAGGTGTCAAATATTAATTTGAATGGGACGACTACATTTTTTTGCGACTCCTCTGCTGTCGCAACCTCGTATAAGGAGGGTGTGAATGTATGGAAATTATTTTTATCAATAAGAATTATGTGAATATCTTGAGATTTAGCTTTGTTTTTCAAAGTTAAGGCAGCTCTTACTCCTGCAAATCCGCCTCCTAAAATAATTACATTTAACATAATAGAGCTTTTTCTATCTTAGCTATTTAACAAACTTTTCTCAAGGTGTATACTAAATATATGGACGTAATTAAGGCCTGCAAGAGAATTAGCCTGCCATTATCCCGTATTGCGATTTTCACGATATACTTCTGGTTTGGATCCTTAAAGCTTATAGATTCAAGTCCTGCCAATCCGCTTGTGGAATCATTATTAAATAGAACTTTACCCTTTGTCGGTTTTAATCAGTTTATAATCTTTTTGGGAATCTGGGAAATGGTTATAGGTATATTATTTTTAATTCCTAAGCTGGAAAAGATTGCGATTATTATTCTGGCTTTGCATATGATAACTACCCTTATGCCGCTATTTCTTTTGCCAATAATTGCATGGAAAAGTTTTCTCATTCCAACTCTTGAAGGTCAATATATGATCAAGAATTTAATAATTATCGCACTTGCCGTTAGCATAGTTTCACAAGCCAAAACAATTAAGAAATAATATGACGCCTCATGATTTTGATATTATATGTGTTGGAAATGCAAAAATTGATACTTTCCTAACCCTCTCCGATGTAAATAATCATCTTCGCTTCATCCAAGAGTCTAATGAATTATGTATAAAATTTGGTGAAAAAATAACAGTTGAAAAAGCAGAAATCTTAGTTGGGGGTAACGCAGCAAATGTTGCAGTTGGAGTTTCCCGTCTTGGATTAAAATCAGGCATTATTGCGGAAATTGGTTCAGATGAATTTGCTCAAAAAATAATAAATACTCTATCAAAAGAAAAAGTTGATACTTCTAAGGTTCTACAAAAAGAGGGGCAAGAATCGTCTTTTTCTACGATTATAAATTTTAAAGGAGAAAGGACGATCTTCTCCGAACATGTAAAAAGATCTCATGATTTTAATTTTGAAAATATAACTGCAAAATGGGTTTATTTAACGTCCATAGGAGAAGACTGGATTGATGCTTACAATAAGACTGTAGATTTTGCTAAAAACAAAAAAGTCAAATTCGCTTTTAACCCAGGGACTTTACAAATTGCAGCTGGGAGAAAGAATATAGAAAATGCACTAGGTATAACTGACATTCTTTTTGTAAATAAAGAAGAAGCAGAAGCATTATTAATGATTAAGGATGGAGGATTAATGATTAATGATTTATTAAATAAGTTGAAAGAGCTTGGACCAAAGATTGTAGTAATAACAGATGGAAAAAATGGCTCCTTAGCAATTGATACTAAAGGAAACATTTCAAAAAAAGGCATAATTGAAACACAAGTTGTTGAAAAAACAGGTGCAGGCGATGCATATTCATCAGGCTTTCTTTCCGCATTTATAAATGGCAGATCCATTGCAGATAGCATGGATTTAGGAACAAAGAATGCCGCATCTGTAATTGGAAAAGTTGGGGCCCTTGCTGGACTTTTATATGTTTAATAATTTAGGTTACAAAAAAAATCTTTTTATACTGCCATTCGACCATAGATCTTCCTTTGCCAAACTATTTGGATTTACAAATCCACAGCTTAACTCTAAAGAAAAGGAAATTATAACTGGAGGAAAGGAAATTATTTATATGGCTTTTGAGAAAACATTATCTTTAGGAATTTCAAAAGAACAAGCTGCAATTTTAATTGATGAAGAGTACGGTGACAAAATTATTCATGATGCAATAAATAAAGACTATAATGTTATTTTAACTACTGAGAAAAGTGGACAAAAAGAATTTGCCTTTGAGTATGCAGATGAATTTGGAAAACATATAGATAAATACAAACCGAAATTTGTAAAGGCTCTTATTCACTATAATCCGAATGATGATCCTTTATCTAAAATGCGTCAACAACAAAAGTTAGAAATCTTAAGTAATTATTGTCATCAAAATTATTATAAGTTTTTGTTAGAAGTGCTGGTAACACCTACAGAACAACAACTTCAGAATGCCGGTGGAAATACTCAGAGATATGATACGGAAGTAAGACCCAATCTAACAGTAAAAGTAATTGAAGAGCTACAAAATGCCAATGTTGAACCGGACATTTGGAAGATCGAAGGAATGGAAAACGAGGACAGCTATAAAATTGTTATTTTACAAGCTCACAAAGAAGGAAGACAAGATGTTGGAATTGTAATTTTGGGACGTGCGGAGAATCAAGGTAAAGTGGAAAAGTGGCTAAAAGTAGGAAGTAAAATTCAGGGAATAATAGGATTTGCTGTTGGAAGAACAGTATTCTGGGAACCCCTTACGGAATATAAAAATGGCAACATAGATAAAAACACTGCCATAGAAAATATTAGCAATAACTTTTTACACTTCTATAATATTTTTACTGACAAAGAATAATGAAAGTTTATTTAGGAACTGACCATGCAGGTTTTGAATTAAAAGAGAAAATTAAATCTTTCTTGTTAGAAAACAATTTTGAAGTTGAAGATTGCGGGGCATTTGAACTTGATAAAAATGACGATTATCCTGATTTTATATCTAAAGCTGCTATAAAAACTTCTGAAGATCCTTCTTCACTTGGCATTGTATTTGGAAAATCCGGAGCTGGAGAATGTATTGTCGCAAACAAAATTAAGGGGATACGGGCAGTATTGGGATTTAATGAAGAAAATGTGAGACTGGCCCGCGAACACAATGATGTAAATTTTTTATCATTGGGATCTGCATTTGCTGATGAAGAGCTGGCAAAAAAAATGGTTGAAATATTTTTACAAACTCAATTTACCAACGAAGAAAGACATATCAGAAGAATTAATAAAATTAAAGAACTTGAAAACAAATGACATTAATTAAAAATTTTGATGCTTTAAATTCCACACCTGAAAGAAAGATTTGTCTGGAACTTATAGATGCCGCTCTTTCTTCGATACAACCCCAAAACGTAATTAAAAAAAATGTTTCTTTAAGCAATAATGTTTTAAAAATTCAAGATAAAACTTTTAATCTTAAAGATTTTGAAAGGATTTTTTTATTGGGTTTTGGAAAAGGATCTGCAGGTTTGTCCAAACATATCGAAAATGTTTTGGGAGATTTACTAACACAGGGCTTTGTCATTGATTTGACGCAAGAACAATTTTCAAAGATTGAGCTTACTTTAGGTACTCACCCACTGCCATCAGAAAATAATTTGTCTTTTACTAAAATGGTTCTTAAAAAGCTAGGTAATTTAACAGAAAAAGATTTAGTTCTAGTTGTAATTGCCGGAGGAGGCTCTGCATTGTTTGAAAATCCCTACAAAATAGATTTACAAAAATTAATTGAAGTCAATAAGTCTTTGCTTTTATCCGGAGCAACAATAACAGAAATGAATATTGTTAGAAAACATTTATCAAATGTAAAAGGAGGAGGATTAATCAAATCTTTTTATCCTGCATCTATAATAAGTGTTATCGCATCTGATGTTCCGGGCAATGATCTTTCCGTGATTGCATCCGGCCCAACAGTAAAAGATGAAACAACAAGGGACAAAGCAATGCAAATTTTGCGTAAATTTAATCTTTTGGATAAACTAAAACTTTCTGAAGATGATTTCCTCGAAACTCCCAAAGAAGACAAATATTTTAAAAACGCCTCAAATATTCTTTTACTAAGCAATCAAACAGCGCTTTTGGCAATGGAAGAAAAGGCAAAAGAATTAGGATTTGATGCGAAAATCTTTTCTGACAAATTCCAGAGTGAGGCAAAAATTGCTGGAAGAACTTTAATTGAAAATACCCCTCCTCACACCGCACTTCTGGTCGGAGGAGAAACCACAGTTAAGGTCAAAGGGACCGGCAAAGGTGGAAGAAACCAAGAAGTAGTATTAGGGGCTTTGCCTTTCATTGATAATCAAACTATAATTGCTTCTTTTGATTCCGATGGTTGGGACAATTCTCCATTTGCCGGAGCAATTGCAGATTCTAAAACTTTGGAAAAAGCCAAACAATTAAATATCAACCCGCAAGATTTTCTACACAAAGATGATACTCTTCCATTTTTCGAAAAATTAGGTGATGGAATAATCACCGGCCGCCTCCCCTCCAACGTCTCCGACCTGATGATCGTGTTGAAATCATGATTTTAAATCCTAAAATACGTCAAATTTGGGCAGATAAGACGTTTGAATTCACGAACATTGGCGCAGGCGCATTGCTTTTTGGACAATTTTTGTCTGAAAAGGGATTCTCATTAATCGCCACTGTTTTTGGTCTTTTACTTGTTGTAATAGGATACTTAGCTAGTTTTGTTTTATTGCGAAAAAAGTGATATACTGATTACATTATGAACATTGATCCCTTAACATTATATCTTGTTGGTATTATCGCTATTCTTTCAACTGTATTAGTCATTGCTTATTTTGATACAAAAACCAGTCATAAAAAATCAGGCAGGAAATAGGATTTAAATTTGAATCCATAAAAAGAATTACTTTGGAGTGAAGTATGATACTGCTTCTTTCATATCTTCACCTAATACTGCATTTGTCGAATCATAGTCAGCTCTAACTTGGAATATAGATGTTTTAGGATCAGAAACTGGTTTTTGATAGACGATATAATAAATTACATTGTACTTAGTATCTGTTGAGTACAAATTTAAGCAACCCTTATACGTCCTGTATTCTTTATATTCAGAGTTTACTAATGTTAATTTTTTATATTTAATTTCTGATGGTTGAATTTGTCTACAAGCTTCATTTGATGTCAATACATCCTCCTCTAGTCCCGCTTTATATGGCAATCGCTTTGCTTCGTCTACGACATCAGCAGTTAAGTGATTATCGTACCTCTGGTTAGGGTTGTCTCTAAACTCGATAAAACCTGGCAACTCATAACCTTTTTTAAGAACTTTAGGATAATATACGATTACACTATCATTTTCCCACTTATCAAACTTCTCAGAAAAGGTTTTCGGATTAGCACTCGTATTTGAAGGGGAAATTTTCTCAATTGTATTATTTGGTCTTTGAAAAGTTTTAGTAAATAAGACTAAGCCAATTACTGCTACGGCTACAACGCCAATAATTGCATATAGAAAAGAAAAACCTTTTTGAAAGAGATTCTTTTTATAAATAGTTTTCATTAACTAAATACTATTATTCTCTTTTTTTTTTGCAAGTCAAGTACTAAAAATTCACTGTTGAAAACAAATCTAAAAGAATGTTACTATAAAACTAATGATATATGTATTGGACGATGTAAAATTAAAAGACTTACGACTCAAAGCAAATGAGATCAGACAACTTATTATAGAAACTCTTGTTGAGGCAGGATCTGGCCATTCAGGGGGACCGTTGGGAATGGCTGATATTTTTACATCTTTTTATTTTCATATTTTAAACCACGATACAAAAAATCCCGCTTGGGAAGACCGAGATAGATTGGTTTTGTCCAATGGGCATATTTGTCCTGTTCAATACGCGACCATGGCACTTGCCGGATATTTTCCTATTGACGAATTAAAAACTTTAAGAAAAATAAATTCCCGCTTACAAGGACATCCTCATCGGACTTCTCTTCCCGGACTTGAAACAACTTCAGGACCTTTGGGAGAGGGACTATCTCAAGCAATCGGAATCGCACTGGCTGGCAAATTGGATAAGAAAAATTATCGTGTTTATTGTTTAACATCAGACGGAGAACATGAAGAAGGAAATACTTGGGAAGCAGCAATGTTTGCCGCAAAGAACAAATTAAATAATTTAATCCAGGTAATAGATCGCAATTATATTCAAATAGATGGAACCACGGAAAATGTTATGCCTCTTGATCCATTAATAGAAAAATATAAATCATTTAATTGGAACGCAATTGAAATAGATGGCAATGATATCAAAAGTTTTATAGATGCAGTTGAAAAAGCAAAAATGGTTACTGATAAACCTACAATAATAATTGCCAAAACAATTCCGGGCAAAGGTGTTAGTTTTATGGAAAATGATTATCATTGGCATGGCAAACCGCCAAATAAAGAAGAAGCGGAAAAAGCCATAAGCGAATTAAAAGATATAGGAAAACAATTGACCTAATTAACCTAATTGCTCTAATTTCTAAGTTGGAACTTGGGATTTGATTAGGTCAATTAGGAATTAGAAATTTTATTTATGCTGAATCCTGATTTAAAACTTAACCAAAAATTATTTGACCAGGATGTTGAAGTCAAACCAACCCGCGCCGGATATGGAGAAGGACTTCTGGAGCTTGGTAAAAAAAATCCCGATGTAGTTGCCCTTTCTGCTGACTTGACTGAATCAACATATGCTCATCTTTTTGCAGAAAAATATCCTGAGAGATTTTTCCAATGCGGAGTAGCTGAACAAAATATGGCGGCAATATCAGCAGGACTTGGAGTTTCTGGAAAAATCCCTTTTATGTCCTCTTATGCGACTTTTTCTCCCGGAAAAAACTGGGAAACTATCCGAACAACGATTATCTATAATAATTCTAATGTAAAAATTGCAGGTCATCATGCAGGCATAATGACAGGACCGGATGGAGCAACGCACCAGGCAACTGAAGATATTGCAATTACAAGATCTTGGCCAAATGTAAAGATTCTAGTTCCATGCGACAGTATGGAGGGAAAAAAAGCGACAATTAAAGCAGCAGAGATAAATGGCCCAGTGTACCTGCGTTTTACCAGAGACAAAACTCCAATTATTACAACTGATGAAACGCCTTTTGAAATGGGAAAAATTCAAACTTTTTGGAACAGTGAAAATCCCGTAGCAACTATTTTTGCAACAGGATATATGCTTTTTTATGCTCTCCTTGCTGCAAAGGAATTAGAACAAGAAGGAACAAATGTATTAGTTGCAAATGTCTCAACTATTAAGCCCCTGGATGAGGAAGCAATTATTGCTCTTGCTAAAAATACAAAAGCTTTTGTTACCGTAGAAGATCACCAAGTTATGGGGGGATTAGGTGGAACAATTGCAGAATTTGCTGCCAAAAATATCCCAACTCCAATGGAATTTATTGGTCTTCAAGATACATTCGCAGAATCAGGAGCGCCTAAAGAATTAATAGAAAAATACGGAATGGGAAAAGATTCTATAAAACAAGCTGTAAGAAATGTGATGAAAAGAAAATCCTAAATTCAAAATTACAAATCCTAAATAAATTAAAATTTTCAAATATTTAAATCCAAAAGTTTATAATTTTGACTATTTGAATTTTAATATTATTTGGAATTTGTTGTTTTGGATTTGGAATTTATGACTAATCTTATTCAGCAACTTAAAGCAATTATTAAGGGCGATGTTCTGGCAGATGAAGAAACTCTAAAAACGTACAGTCATGATGCCAGCCTTTTTGAAGTAAAACCCCAGACAGTTGTTTTCCCGAAAGATGTTGAAGATGTAAAAGCACTGGTAAAATTTGTTAATAAAAATAAGAAGAATAATCCTTCTCTTTCTTTAACGGGAAGATCTGCGGGCACAGACATGAGCGGCGGATCTATCAATGATTCAATTCTTGTTGGTTTTCAGAAATATTTCAATCACAAACCAATTATCAATGGTAACATTGCCATAACTCAACCAGGTGTATTTTATAGAGATTTTGAAAAAGAAACGCTAAAGTATAATCTTTTGTTTCCCTCTTATCCTGCGTCCCGGGAAATTTGTGCAATGGGCGGAATTGTAAGCAATAATTCCGGCGGAGAAAAATCTCTTGAATATGGAAAAACAGAACGATATGTCAAAAGAGTAAAAGTGGTTCTTTCAGATGGAAAAGAATATGAATTTAAACCACTTACTCAAAATGAGTTAAATGAAAAAATGGAAAAAAAGAACTTTGAAGGAGAAATATATTCTAAGATGCACAAACTAATAACGGAAAACTATGACGCAATAATGAAAGCAAAACCGCAAGTTTCAAAAAATTCCGCAGGATATTATTTATGGAATGTGTGGGACAAAGAAAAAGAAATTTTTGATTTGACAAAATTATGGGTTGGTGCTCAAGGGACGCTGGGCCTTACTACTCAGGCAGAAATTGAACTTGTCCCGATCCGTAAACACAGAGAAATGATGATCATTTTTCTGCATGATTTTTCGTCTCTTGATCAAATTATAAACGAGGCTTTATCTTTAAAACCTGAAAGTTTTGAAGCATATGATGATAATACACTAAAACTTGCGCTAAAGTTTTTCCCTGAATTTGCAAAGCTTTTGGGAGGAAAAGGCATAATTCAAACAGGATTTGATTTTCTCCCCGAGTTTCTTATGATTCTTTTTGGTGGTATGCCCAAACTTATTCTTCAGATAGATTTTACATCTGATGATCCATTGGAATTGCAAAATAAAATTAGGGAGCTTAAAGAAAAACTCAGACCTTTTCATCCAAAAATTAGAATTGCAATTGAGGATCAAGAAAAAAAATATTGGGCAATAAGAAGAGAAAGTTTCAATCTCCTTAGGCAAAAAATTCACAACAAACACACTGCTCCATTTATAGATGATTTTGTAGTAAAACCTGAATTTCTCTCAAAAGTATTACCACAAGTCAATAATCTTATAAAAAAATATCCGGGATTTATCTATACAATTGCAGGACATGTCGGAGATGGTAATTTTCATATTATTCCTCTTGTTGATATTTCGGATGTAAAAATAAGAAAAGCCATTCCAATTCTTGCACAACAAGTTTATGAGTTGATCCATACTTATCATGGATCGATAACAGGAGAGCATAATGATGGCCTAATTCGAACTCCATATCTCAAGGTTATGTACGAAGAGAAAATCATTAAGCTTTTTGAAGAAACCAAAAACATTTTTGATCCACAAAACATATTTAACCCACGAAAAAAAGTTTTTGGAGATTTAGATTTTGCAATGAATCACATTAGGCAAAATTGGTAAATTGTTAGATTCCTGGTGTTGGAGGAGTTTGTGATTCCCAATCTAAAGCCTGATTCGTATCAAATCCCGGAACAAGTCTTTCTGTTGAACTACCAAGAGAAACTACTGGATTAACTGCAGGAGGAGTGAATCCTGATGTATCAGTTCCCCAACTCATTCTATCTACTTCAATTCCACTTGAATTTTTAAGAATCAAATGATCGCCATTATTATCGAGTCCGTCTCCAATTTGATTGCCCGTTTCAACTTTCAAAGCATTGCTATCTTCATTCCAGAATTTCCACATCGATGCATCTTTTGCAACCAACGCAAAGCCACCTTTTTTGATAATTTTATTTGGATGAATAATTGTTGGCTTGTTAGTATTATCAGTTAATGTCCAATTTTTAAGAGAAATGTCATGATCTGTTGGATTATAAAGTTCAATCCATTCATCATTTTGTCCAGTCTTTTTACCTTTTTCACTATTTATTCTATCTTTTACAGACTCCAAACCATGATTGCTATCTACCTTGTAATAAACTTCATTAATAACTATATTTTCTCCAGCAATTACACCAAATGTTAAATCAAAAATTACAGACTTTCCCTGAAACTCGTTGCCAGCATTTTGTGGAAACGTTACTTTAAAATTATATGTTTTACTTTCTGAGGGATTTAAAATACCTAAGGGCACACCATTTGGATTCTGGCTGTCGGTAAAAAAATGGGAAAGCGTTTTTATACCAGTAGGACTCCCTGCTCCATACACAGGGATACCATCTGCGGTAATTACTATATCTAATACTGTTTCAATTTTTGGATCTGCCCCAACCCCACCCGTACGGATCCCTTTTACTACTACAAATCTTGCTACAGCTCCACCATTTGCTACATCTACATCTCTATCTTCCATATCTCCTGGCGCCATATTGTTAACTACAAAAATCGGGTCTCCAACTGGAACATGAAAATCAACCGTTAAATCCCCAAACGCCCGAACAGTCGAAGGCCTAAAGAATTCCTTTAACCCTCCACCTGAATATATAAGTGTCCCTACAACAAAAATCAGTAACAAAACTCTAATTAATCTTTTCATAATCCATTCGTTGCTTTTGGCGTACCGAACTCATCGCTTACTCCTGATCCATCCATATTTGTATGTGTTATTGCAGTCTGCCAGTTTCCAGAAACTGTTCCATCTCCTGGGGGCGATTTTCTTTCCATAGATTTTTTGGGAGTAGAATTAGACCCTCCAAACCAAGCGCCAGAAGTAGCGTTTGCCGTATCCATCAGAATATTAAGATTTGTTTTTAATCGAAGCTGCTCTCCTCCATTATTTAGACTTACTGATGAGGTAACATAATCAGGATCAATATTGATTCTCGATGCCGACTTTACTAAGGAAGATACCAAAAAGAATCCGTTAGCAGGGACTGTCGCGCTTGCGGAAGCAATGGTAATATTTGCCCCCCCACCACTTCCTGCTCCCAAATTCTCTATTACCCAGTTATTTAGCAATATTGAATGTGATGTTGTATTCCTAAGCTCTACCCATTCATCATTACCATCTCCATTACTTCCTCCCCAATTAATCTCATTAATAATTACATCTCCAGGATTAAGCGGGGTTGGGGTTGGAAATGTGGCGGAGGCGGAGAAAACATTCCCGATTGATGCTGCGCTACTGCTAAAAAATCCATGAGTCACTTTGTAAGATGTGAGTCCAATTATAATAACAATAAAAAACAATCCTAATACTCTTATCATACTTTCGTCATGCTACTAATTATCTTTTTGGTTGTTTCTTTTTCTATTTCTTTTTTTATATTCCACAATTCAAAACAAATAAACATAAATCCGGGCAAAATGACAAGTAATATAAAACCAGGAACTGATCTTGTAAAAGCTATTGCATATCCTAGGTAGGGGAGCCTAAATATCTCTTTTCCAATTACCTTATTAAAAGGAACTGAATCTGAATCTATAGAATTATTTGCGTCTCCTTTTGTTTTATAAGAAAGGACATTATTTTCTGTTTGCACATCAACAATTCTGTGTGTAATTGTAGGCCCTCCTTTTTCAAAAGAAATTATATCTCCTTTTTCATAGCCGTCTTTATGTAATGTGTAAACAACGCTTCCAACTGAAATAGTCGGTTCCATGCTTCCTGTCATAACAACAAAAGATTTAATCCCTCCTATGATATCCCAATTTGATGTAACAAGAGTAAAAAATATAAAAGGCAGAACTACCAACATGGCTATACCCAATAGATTATGTACAACTTTCTTTACTATTTTCATTTTTTATTTTTCGAAAATCTTTAATATTCAAACTCGAACTGGTAGCGGAGAACCTTCGCTCCCCGCCACCAAATTCAAATTATTACTGACTTAGGTCTTGATGACCGACAAATGTAAACGTTTCGGTAATTGATTTTCCTTGGTATGTATTGTCTGTTCCCGAATCCAGGGTGAAGGTCATACAGAGATACCTAGTTGCGCTTGCTGCTATAGCAGAACTTGGCAGATCAATCCCAGCTGAATTTAAAGCTGCCAAAGTAGTAAAACTTCCTGTTATATCGGTTGGACTTACGGTACAAGTCGATTCACTACCTATCTTGGCGGAGGAAATATTTAATTTAGCCGCAAGATCTGGAGTACTTGTTACAGTCTCCGTTGAGCTTAAATTAACTTCTGCAATGTCTATAGAGCCATCATTATGCATCGAAATAAACCCAGAAACACTTGCTCCAGGAGCCATTGTGCCTCCAAATGATGCGTCAATAGTAGTTGCTGCTGTTTGATTGTTATCGTCCAGCTGTAATGTCAAAGTCCCTGCAGCAAAAACGTTGTCTGTGCTTGTTGCGGTACTGCTAAAAAATGCGAATGTGACTCCACCCATCAAAGCTAGTGATGCGAAAATGGAAAATAAACTAAATACAATTTTTTTATTCATTATTTTCACCCCCCTTCGCCATCTGAAGCTTTAAGTGAAAGATGGTTTCACTTCTAAATTTTTATTTATATTAAACCTGTTTTAGACTCAGGCTTCGGAGGGGCAAGCCCCCTTTCACCATAAAAAAAACCAGCTCAAAATAAACTGGTTTCAAAACTATAAAAATAAGTATAGTTGCCTAACTAACATGCCGAATTTCATAAGGGAAGAGCTTGCCAACTCCTACCATTAATGGTAGTACATTTTTTAATAATTACAACAGTGCAAATCGTATAAAACTAATGCAAAATTATATTTTATTTTCTCACCTCCCTTCTTTACTTAACACCACAAAATAAGAACCAAATATATTTTTAATAAGTTCTATCTATCCAGTGATTACTTGCGCATCATGTCCAAAACTATCGCGACAACTACTATTGTTATTCCTAACCATGCAATGTTAAGTCCGGGAATAAGATTAACAAGCAATATTCCAAGACCCAACCCCATTAAGCTATGCATCATAGCATGAGGAGTAAAGCATTCTTTCATTTTTTTATCCATTTATCTCACCTCCTTCGCCTCGCCGAAGTCCCATCAGGACGAAGGCGGGTTAAATTAAGTATTCCATTAAATAAAACTTGTGTCAATAGATAAACAATTTGATAAAATAAACCTATGGAAATTGCAACTTTGGGTGGCGGATGTTTCTGGTGTACAGAAGCGATTTTCAAAAGATTAAAAGGTGTTATATCTGTGGTCTCAGGATACGCCGGAGGAGTCATGGAAAATCCATCCTACGAAAAAGTTTCCGAAGGCTCAACACAGCATGCTGAATCTATTCAGATCCAATTTGACCCATCGATAATTTCCTACGAAAAGATTCTTGAAGTTTTCTGGGCGACTCATGATCCAACTACCTTGAATCGCCAGGGCGCAGATGTTGGAACACAATACAGATCTGTGATTTTTTATCACAATGATAAACAGAAAGAAATTGCTGAAAAATTAAAACAACCTTCTTTTGTTACCCAAATTATTCCTTTTGATAAATTTTATAAAGCGGAGGATTATCATCAAAATTTCTACGATAGAAATAAATCATATCCATATTGCCAGATAGTAATCAATCCAAAAATCCAAAAACTCCTTGAAGAGTTTAAAAAGGACGTAAAAGAAGATGCGAATAATTAAACCTCACATTCTGCTTGAAAAATCGCTTTGGGAAAAAGGATTTACTAATGTTGCGGGAGTTGATGAAGCAGGCAAAGGACCATGGGCCGGACCGGTAACTGCTGCTTGTGTAATTATTCATTCTGAAAAACAAGTAGTAAAAGCGGTTCGCGATAGTAAGCTTATGACAAAGATTCAGCGAGAAAAAGCGTTTTCAAGAATTACAAAAAAATCTTCTGCGTTTGGCATTGGGATTGTAGGTGAGCAAGAAATAGATAAAATTGGAATTCAAAAAGCAGTTAAAAAAGCAATGAAATTGGCTTTAAGAGATATGACATCAAAATTCAAACTTGAAGCTTCTTATTTAATTGTTGACGGTTCAAAAACTTCTCCTATTAGAAAAAATAATATCAAAAGAATTTTAAGAGGCGGGCTTTATCATTATTCTATTTCTGCTGCATCTGTTTTGGCAAAAGTAACAAGAGACAGAATTATGAAAAATTTAGCCAAGAAATATCCGCTATATGGATTTAATAAACATGTAGGTTATGGAACAAAAATGCATTTCAAAGCATTAAGAAAATATGGAGCTTCTCCAATCCATCGCAAATCCTTTGCTCCGGTAAAAAATATGCTTAAAACCAGCTGAGAAAACTCTCCAAGCTTTTCAGAAGTTAAAAAATGCCTATTCAACCTAAAACTAGAAGCGTTTTACTTGACAATATATTATAATTTTCATAATATTAGCTCATGGAAAAACACAGACACCTTGAGATAGAACAAACAAATAATGGAGTTCAATTAAAAACTATAGAAACAATAAATGAAGCATTTCCTGATTTGGAAAATGCAATAAGTCAAAAAAGTCGAGAAGGCACTATAGAAACTATTAAGGGCTTAGGTGAACTAATGGGAGCAGCATTTGTTTTAGGAGCTGGTTCCCTCCTTATATCGAGTCTCAATACTGACTTGAAACGATTAGGAGCAGGAGCTGTAGTTGTAGGGTTGAGTGTTTTTCTTGGAAGAGCTGGATTCTTTAGCAGCTTAAAAGCTAAATTAAGTAATGAACAAGCCTCTGAACTTAACACATTTATGTTCATCCAAAACAGAAAGACAGGAGACTTGATAAAAATGCAAGTAAATAATTAATCGTTGAACTTCCTCTGGCTTATCCTTCATCTGCTTTTGGGAGAATTGCTTAAGAAATTAATCCCTATGCCGTTAAATACTTCGAGGATTATTTTTTGATTGTAAAATTATTAAAGAAAAAAACTATTTTATTTCGAGAGGGCCGCAGGCGGTGTAATTTGAAATTTCTTTTGCGGATTTATGGACATTTATAGCAAGAGGTAATTCTTTTTTTAGCTCTGCTAAAGTCACCGGAACAACAGTTTCAGATGTTCCGTTTACAACTGCTGTCAATGGATATTTAACTGCTCCCACCCCCGGACAAACCCCAACATGAATATGCGCCGGCTGCTCAATATCTTTTGTGAAACCTGTAAGATTTATTGCTACTTTTGTCTGCCCGCTCTCTTCTGTTAAAGTTGCTGTTCCAGATTCTCCGGAATTATTGACCATTGCAAGTAAAACACTAATGGATTCAGTCATCATTGCTGAAGATGAAGGACTTACCGCTACCGTAGGCTGAGAATATTGTTGTGAAGATTGATTGGAATTGTACCCTTTGTTTTTGCCCAAGAAGAAGTAATATATCGCACCATAAATAATTGCTCCAAGGATTAAGTAGATAACTATCCATTGCCATAGCGGTCTTTTATTATATCCCCCATTTGTTGCAGCTGGCACTGTTTCCTCCATAATTCAAAAATACAACATATTAATTAATAAGTCAAGACTTTTCTCCCTGTGTCTTTCTTCTTTTTGCATACAGAATATAAGGAATAATGCTTAACAAATTTGTAATTGCTACCAGATAAAATAAAAATGGAAACCCATATCTATTTGCAACAAACCCTCCAATTGTTGCAGACATTGCCATTCCCATAAATACAAAACCATCATACATACTCCATTCTGTTACTTCTTTATTCTTATCAAGATGCATTGAGAAAAGAGAATTTTTGGCAGGAGAAGCAATTCCCAATCCCATACCAATAATGCCATAAAAAAAGAATAATGAAAAAACATTTTTTGTTGCAGCAAATCCTAAATATCCGGCACTCATCAGAATAATACCTATAATGGTTACAACAAATTTCTGCATTTCGCTTGACTTAGAAAGGTATCTTCCGCTAATTAACTCAAAAATAACTCTTGTAATAAGATAGCAGCTAAAAGAAGCTGCAGCAATTTCTGTATTGCCGCCTTGTATTTGGGTTGCAGCAAAAATAGCAAAAATGGGGATGATTGCATTCCAAGAAGACCAGAGAAAAATCTCAGAAATGATAAAAGCTTTTACAATAGAATTCATGTGGAAATCTGAAGGCCTTTTCCCAATAAAAATTTCCTTTATCATTATTTATTAGCTAGGGGTTGTCAACTGTTTCTTCTACTTCTTTCTGTGTAACCGGTTTTATAAATTGCAAAAGATTAACCAAACCCCAAGCCAATAGCAAATATACAATTGCTGCAAAAATAGTAGACCATTCAACTACAGAGTTACCGCTTACGCTTGATCGTAAAATTCCTGAAAAAGGTACGGACAATGGATCAGAAAGCGTATATATGAGATTAACAAAACCGCTAAAAGGATTCGCTCCTAATGCTTTAAGAGTAAGTCTAAATCCTAATAATATTTCTACAAAAGCCAGAATATACCAAATTATCTGATAGGATCTGAAGATTACTTTCTTTTTTTCAAATACCCTTTGAGGATGTTCCGTCTGAACAACAGGATTTACTACTTTTTTTACTGTTCTTACTACTGCAGGATTTTCTTTCTGAACGGTTGTTACCTCTTCTGTTTCTTCCATAAATTAATAGTATAATAACTGTAAATAGAAAGTCAACCAATCAAAGTGTATTGCAACTTTAAATAAAAGCTGTTAATCTTGATCCGTGAATTCTATTCGTAAAATTTTACGCTTAGTACCATTATTGATTGTTCTAATAATAGTATGTTTTGTTTTATTAAAATATGTCCCCTTAAATAAAACTACTACTTCAGCTGACAATACTGACATCTCAAAAGATATCCCGGAAATGGCAGATATTTTAGATTCAAGTAACCAAGAAAAAAGATTAAAAGCTGCAAGAAAGTTAGTTGAAAGAGTTGACGTAGAAGAGGCTTTGGAAATTTTGGAACATTCCGCCCTGCCCCACACTGGAGAGGGTCATCTGGTTGTACATCAAATTGGATTTTACGCTTACAAAAAATACGGTGTAGATGCAATACTAAAATGTAAAGATTATTTTTTATATGCTTGCTATCATGGAGCAATAATTGAAGCAGCATCCGATCAGGGCTTCGAAGCGATTGTAAAAATGACAGATAAATGTAAAGCTTCTCCGGTTAGATATTTTCAGTGTGTTCATGCTGCAGGGCATGCAATCATGGCAATGTGGAATTATGATTTGCCCAAAGCTTTAGAAACTTGTGATTCCCTATACGAAAAAGAAGCCCAATTCCCAGAGGCTTTATCCTCTTGCCATAATGGAGCTTTTATGGAAAATCTTTTTGGAGTGCATGACTGGGGAACCAATAAAGAAGCTGTAAGAGATTGGTTGTCTGATGATCCGTATTTTCCTTGTAATTATTTTGGGGAGAAATACCAAAAAGGATGTTGGCTAAATCAGGCGGCAAGAATTTATCAAATGAACAACGGAGACATAGTTAAGACGTCAGAGATTTGCCAGGAAGCCGGCAATGAACAGTATGTAGCATGGTGCATGGACAATGTGGCAAGACAAATTCATCCTTTGACTCTAGGGAATCCTGCCAAAACATTTGAGCTTTGTCAACAAGTAGGAGTTGACTGGTATGATAATTGCTTGGTAGTAAACGCCGGATCATTTTACTCCGTTGGGGGGAGAGATCAGGCAATATTTATATGTCAAAATGTTCCTGGGCATTTAAAACAAGAATGTTATCAAAGAGTAATTGGACAGATTGTCTCAGATCCAATTGACGCCACCCAAAAACAGGCACTTTGTCAAAAAATCGAACAGCCGTTTAATAACCAATGCTCCGCTGGCATAAACTCATTAAACCCCTAACCTAATAATACTATAAACCTATTGACAAAAATATCAGACTGTGTCTTAAATTAATAAGCAGGAAAAAATTGAATAATCAGACTGGGTTAGCAGCTATTTTGTCTTTTTTTAGACGCAAAAAGGTACTTATCGGGTTACCTTTGTTGTTGTTATTGGCAGGAGTGATTTATGTTGGGTTAGTGCGTTTTGGAATTATCCAAGATCCTTTTCCTCTTCCAAACATACCTTTTCTTCAACAAGGACCGCAAGTTTCCATCAAAACCCAGTACAAAAATCCTTTTGATAAAAAAACCCAATATGTAAATCCGTTCGATACTTATAAGAATCCATTTGTTGTTGCAAAATAATGATAATAAGTAAAATTTTAACATTAAGTCCTATCAGAACATTAATTTTGGCAGTAGTTGCAATGCTGCTATTATTTCTCACAACAACGTCTGTTTTTTCCCAAAGCCCTACGCCTCAAGCATCCACTTCGGAAGGAAGTTTTAATCTTAACTTTCCTGTTAAAGAGTTGGGCAGTTGTAAAACCCTAGAAGAATGCACTAATTATTGCGAAGATCCTGTCAATTATAATAGCTGCGCAGCTTTTGCCAAGAAAAACGGATTCTATCAAGATGATGCAACAACTTACGCAGATGACAAGTTTTGGGAAGATACCCAAAAAGAACTAGCATGTAATTCTCGCGATAGCTGTGTCAATGTATGCTCTAAATCTGAAAATTTTGACGCCTGCGAGTCTTTTGCAAAAAGAAGTGAAATTCCTGGAGGCTATGTTGGAGAACCCGACAAACCAGAGTATTTAACTATTGCTAAAGAAGTTTTGGGTTGTGATTCGGCAGCAACCTGCGCAACTTTCTGCGAGAATCCTGCAAACGTTGATAAATGTAGTAGCTTTGCGGATCAGGTAGGACTTTTAGGGGGAAATACTGCAGAGGGTCCCGGCGGATGCCAAACTCCCGGCACTTGTGGCGCTTATTGTTCTGATCCAGCAAATTACGGAGAATGTTCCAACTTTGCTCCGGGAGGGGGTACTTTTGCAGGACCAGGTGGATGCAATAGCGAAGGAAGCTGTCGAACTTACTGTGAACAAAACCCTGAGAATTGCCGAAGCTATGCTCCAGGATCAAGCGGCGTTTATGTCCCAATAGCATGCTCTGCCGGAGAAACTCACGGGCCTGGCGGTGCCTGTACGGCAATAGCTGATATAAGACCGGCAGTAGAGTGTATAAACGGCTCTCAATATTGGAACGGATCTACCTGTAAAGCTAATCCTCCAATAGGAATTTCAACAGATATTCCATCCGGCCACTTTGAACAAAGACCTGAAATGGGCAATTGCTCTACTCCGGGCGAATGTTTTGACTATTGTAAGGATAATCTGGTGAATGGGGCGAGCGTTTGCCCTGGATTTGATACTACGGCAACCAGACCAACAGACGATTATACTCCTTATTTATACTATACCCCCGGAACTGAGGTTAAATTTGAACCAAAAAAAGATATGGGTAATTGCGATAGTCCTGGCGCTTGTTATGATTATTGTAAAGGAAACCCCGGCAAATGCGAAGGATTTGATTCTAAAGCGCCAGAACCAGTAGATATTTGGATCCCAAATACTTACTACACTCCTCCCACAGACTCTATCTATACTACCCCACCAACAACTAATTTCTACACAACACCAATTTATTACACTCCACCAGTTGGCTCTACTTATACTACGCCTCAATACTATACACCTGGCACATATTCTACCCCAAGTTACTATACTCCTCCTGTAGGATCAAATTATACAACGCCGAATTACTATACGCCGTGGAGTAATTATTCTACTCCAACAGGTGAATATCCAACTCCTACATACTCAACTCCGACGTATTACACGCCACCGGGTGGATCTAATTACACGACTCCTTACTACTATACTCCGCCTCAATATATGACTCCCTATTATTACACTCCAGGTCAAGGTGGTATAGCTTCCAACTACACAACTCCTACCTATAATACTCCTCCACCCTACGTAACTCCTCAATATTACACACCTTACACCGGTGGTGGATATACAACTCCTGTTTATTTCACTCCTCCTACCTATGTAACTCCGACTTATTATACCCCTCCCGCAGGAAGTAGCTATACCAGCCCAAGCTATTACACACCACCTGCTGCATATACTACTCCTAACTACTACACACCCGGTCAATATCCAACGCCTCCTACCTATACATCGCCTGCTGCATATACCACTCCAAATTATTCAACCCCACCTATCGGAAGCAATTACACTTCTCCTAGCTACTATTCGCCGGCCAGTTACTCAACTCCATCCTATTACACGCCCGGAAATTATCCAACCCCTTACTATTACACACCTTATTCAACTCCATCCTATTCTACACCTCCGATAGGATCAAACTATACCAGCCCAAGTTATTACACACCTTACTCTACCCCAAACTATTCAACACCTTCTTATTCTTCGCCTTCATCAAACTATACATCCCCTTATTACACTCCCGGAAGCGGCTATACATCTCCACCTTCTTACGCATCACCGCCGAGTGGCACGCCATATGGCTATCCAACTCCAGGCTCAAGTTACACCTATCCAAGCCCAAGTACGCCTTATTCTTATCCTTCACCAAGTAGCGGTAGCTATGCTTATCCAACACCAGGCGGTGTCTATGGCTACCCAACTCCGGGTTCAGGCTATTCTTACCCAACACCATCCACCTATTACTATCCAACGCCTGGTACTAGCAGTTACGCCACTCCTTCCTATCCGAGCCCAAGTTATGGTACACCCTCATACGGAACGCCTTCATATTCCACTCCAACATATGGAACACCATCGTATGGTACCCCTTCTTATGGAACTCCATCTTACGGTACACCTAGCTATGAAACGCCTTCGTATAGTACACCAAGCTATTCAAGCCCTTCCTATGGCACACCAGATTACCCAACTCCTCCAGTACAAGGGGCATCTACTTTTAATCCCGGATTCCTGCAAAATATTTGGGGTGTGCTTATCGGTAGATAAATCTTTTAAATTTTCCTCTGCCTAATTTTGTATAATAGTTTCTATGTTCAAGTTTTTTTTATTATTTCTATTTCTCATCTCTCACCTTTCATTTCTCATTTCTCCTGTTTCTGCTCATTCGGAAGTTACGGTTATAGAAATGGTGCCGGATGGATTTATTCCTTCCGAAATAACAATTGACGTAAATTCAAGTGTAATTTTCATCAATAAAGATAGTCAGCCGAGATGGCCTGCCAGCAATGTTCACCCGACTCATGAATTATATCCAGAATTTGACCCAAAACGTCCTATTGAGCCAGGAGAATCCTGGGCATTTAAACCTAAAAGGGTAGGAGAATGGAAATTCCATGATCACCTTCTTCCTCATATGAGAGGTGTTATAACAGTTATTGAAGAAAAAGGTTCTAGCACAAAAGTTTTAGAAAAGGAAACTAAACCTGTCTTGAATACTTTTATTGTAAGGATCAAAGATTCAATCAATAGTTTTTTTAACAAAATTAAAAGCTTATTTGTTAAAAAAACATTAAATCCGCAAACTCCGGAACAAATACAATTACCCAATAGAGAAGAATTCAAAAAACTTTCTTATGATATGCAATCAAAAACACTTGAAAAAATTGCAAAAAGCAATGGTGCTCCAAATGCTTGGGAGTATGTAAAAGATATTTTTAAGGGGGAAAATGGTACTTCCGGTAATATTCACGACTTGGCTCATTTCTCAGGACTTTTACTTTATGAAAGTCTTGGCTTTGAAGGAATCAAAAATTGCACTAGTAATTTTGCTTTTGGTTGTTATCACGGTTTTTTGGATAAAGCTTTTTCAAAAAATCTTGATCATCTTCTGGATGCGCAGAATGCTTGCCTAAAGTTAGGTCCTGATGGGAGTGGTCCGGTTGCAAGCTGTATTCATGGAATTGGCCATGGAATTGCCAGCTATTATTCAACATCCGATTTAAAAAAAGCGCTTGTCTCATGCAGAAAACTAACCTTAGGCAAAGAATACTGCTTTGATGGAGTATTTATGGAATTTGTCCGGTCTGCGCCAATTTCTTTCTTCAAAAAAGAAGATGCTCTTTATCCCTGTGATCAACTTGAAAAAGAATTTGGGTATACATATTCTGCCTCATGTGGAAGAAATCAACCACCCCTTTTGATGAGTAGATTCAATATGGGATTTGATGATGTGATTGGGATTTGTCTCTCTTCTTCCTCAAAACCTTTTAAAGAAAGTTGTTTTGACGCTTTGGGTTTTTCCCTTGCATCCTCGGGAGATGTTGATCAAATAATTTCGGGTTGTCAAAAAATGCAGGTACCGGAATACATTAATAAATGCGCAAAAGCAGCTAGCGGAGAGTTAGTTTTTCAAGAAATACCAGGCTGGGCGGAAAAATCAAAACAAGTGTGCAATGCGTTTGAAAAAAGTCAGGAGTGTCTTCAAAATGTAGGCAGACTCATCAAAGAATATAACAAAAAAGTGCAAATTAATTTTACCCCAAAAAAAGAAGGTGAAGATATTAACCTATATGTTAGAAGTCAATTAAACAAATGTTACGAAACTGATGGACGGGATGGATGCTATAAAAAAGCTGCGGATATATTGCATGCTCAATTTGGTTTGGTTCAAACATTAAGAGTTTTTAAAGAAAATGAACAATATCCTGAAGTTTATAGCCGCTGTCACGAGGTAACTCATTATCTTTCCCGTCTGGAGTTTGATAAACAAAAAAGTATTGCCAAAGTTTATGCACAGTGTGATTCCACTTGTCATGGAGGATGTTATCATGGAACTATAGAAGCATACCTGAAAAAAAATACCAATACCAACTTTGCTAAAATTTGTGGTAAAAAAAGTGATTATCAAAAACCCATAGAATTTAATGAATGCTTTCACGGCTTGGGACACGCTGCAATGTTTGTTACGGAAATGGAACTTAAAGAATCCTTAAAGCTTTGCGATACTATCTCTGATCAAAAATATAAAGAAAGATGTTATACGGGAGTGTTTATGGAAAATTCTTCATCCTCCACATCTTTTGATCACGCCAGCATTTACATCAAAAAAGATGATCCTTTTTATCCATGCAATAATCTTGAAGAAAAATACCTCTCTTTATGTTGGCAATACCAAAGTTCTTATTTTTCTATTATTTCTAACCAGGATTGGAAAAAAGTTGCTGATCTTTGCTTGCAAATCCCAGACAAATATCAAGATAGATGTTTCAGAACTATTGGTACCAATCAAGTTGGGTTTACGACATCTTTGGAAATAATGAAAAAAGATTGTGATCTCATGCCATCTGAAAATTTCAAAAATATTTGTGTTGCAGGTGTTGTTTCTTCTCTTTCCTATCGCTTTGTGGGAAACATGCAAAAAATGATTGATTTCTGTTCTTTAGCTGACTCTCAAAATAAAGAAAGTTGTTTCAAACAAGTCGGCAATGGAGTTTTGGATTGGGATAACAACAAAGATGTAGCAAAAAGAGAATGTCAAAAAATTCCTGATTTCCAAGGCCAATCCTGGTGCATAAGCGTAATCTAATCGCTTGACAAATTTGTTATCAACTTTTACTATTGCGATTGAAGATGAGAAGTCTATGAATCATCTCTCAAAAGGGGGTGAGATAAAATGAGCATTAACTTTAGCAATTTAGATCCTTTTGTATCGATTGTGTTTGGAGTATTGATTTTGATACTTCCCAAATTTTTGAATTATCTTATTGCAATATACCTTATCGTAATTGGTCTTTTGGGATTGGGGATAATAAGGTAGCAGTCACAACAAAACGTTTTGAATCCAAAAAACCTGTACACGTATAAAGAGTTATTCTTTTATCGTTGGTATTTGCAATTACTTGCGTGTCGTGAGAATCAACTACCGATACATATTCTACGATAAAAGTCTTTCTTTCTTTATTATTGAAAGCAATATTGATTTCAGCACCTGGCTTTATTTTTGGAAGCCTACCCAACAAACTCGTCCAATTGTGACCATATAGAATACTATTTCCTTTTTCCCCAGGACTAGGAGAAGAAGAAAGATATGAAATACCCTGATTGGTTACTTCCCATTTGTTGTTAGTTATTTTTGAAGGCAAAATTGCTAAATCAATATTTAATGAGGGTATTATTATTCTGCCTGGAAGTCGGGAACCTGAAACAGAAGAAGTTCGAAAATTATTAAAAGACAATCTTTTCGGAGTATAATGTTCAAAAATTAGATATCCTCCAAAACTAAGTATCAAAATTCCAAAAATAATTAAAATCTTAGAGGATACAGTAATCACTTTTTAAACCTAAGGAGTATGCCCATTGATAATGCAATTAAACCAATTATTATAACTCCAAGAATAAATGGGTAACTTCCAGTTGTGGCAAGTCCTAATACGGCTTGCAAAATTGTTGATGCTCCAAGAATCTGACCTCCTCCTACTCCTCCACCTCCAGAGGTACCATTGCTATTGCTTGAGCTGTTGGTCGAGTTATTGTTTGATGATTTGCAAGAAAAGCTTATGTTTTTTGCAAGATAAGCAGCAGAGGAAAGTCCCCATGCAGATCCATCCGGAACCAAAATCCACCCCTGACTTACTAGAACATTAATATCTGACTCGGAAAGATCGGCTACTTTCCACCAGTTTGTTTGAATTCCCTCCCCATTGTCTGGACACAAACATTGAAGAATAATATCTTGATCTATCTTATATACCGTATCACTTCCGTTATAAGTTGTGCCATCTCCTGGCACTCCATGAGTTCCACTGTTGTAGGTTGCTAATATTTCTCCTTGAGGATTTGCACATACAGGAAAACTAGGGGTAGTCACAGCAAGAGCTTGAGACAAGTTTCCTGAGACAAAAAAAGATAAAACTAATGAAACTATAAAGAATATCTTCTTCATAACCAAAACTAAGGCAGAGGATTTTGAGCAGATCTATAGGATACCATAAAATCAACTATAAGTCAAGTAATATTGCTCATTTAGGCTATTCATAAAGGAGATAGTTAAATGTTAACTGTCAATTGTTATATTATATAGGATTAAAAATCAGAAGGAGTTTTTAGCCTATTTTTTTTGTAGTAGAGAGTAAGAACATCTACTGCTATTTTCCTTTCTCCATTTTCCTTCCAGATATTTGTTGATCCACCAATATTTACCCAATAATTTACACCAATTACTTCCGGCATTTGAAATATTCTACCCATTGCCTCATTAATCCAATCTGCTTGTTTTTGATCAGTCATATTTCCGTTAATATCTACGATGGGTACTCCGAATTCCCCAAGCACTACTTTTCCTCCGCTTTTATCCGCAAGTCTTTTTAAATCATCTGCCAAAATTTGAGGAGTTGAAACATAATGATCTACAACAATAATTCCATCCAATTCCCTTGTTGTTTGTCTGTCCATAATTAGACGCGCGACGTCTCCATTCATAGAATTAAAATTTGCTGCAACTTTTTTGCCTATTTTATTAAAAGCATTTTTAACTTCTTTGTATTCTCTAATTAGAAACTCTCTGTGACCTATCACATCTCCATTTTGTCTAGGATCTCCTGGCCCGCCGTTCTCACACTCATTACATGCCCCAAAAATATCACCATTTTCAAAAAGATAGCTATTATTCTCAACAAACTTTACTGTCTGCGCCATATGTGTTGATCTGTCTATAGCGGAATAGTCAAACCACCGCTCCCACCCTGAGAAATTTCCCCTAAACCAGACTTTCAATTTATATTTCCTTGCTGCTGCCACCCAACGCTTTAAAAAAGGCAAAAACTCCTCATCGTAAGGAGTACCTATTGCTACATGAGTTGCTCCTGTTCCGGCAATATCAGCTATTTGCTTGTCTATAATCTTGTCAAAGGAAATATCATTCAATTTTTCGCGTGCAACATCTCTTGAGTATTTCATTGTGTCTATTGAGGCAATTCTTCTTAGATCCTCCTTTTTAGGAGGTACTGGAATCTTTAGCTCAAAATTACTATCCTTATTAAAATAGAACAATCCAATGATTAATATTGCCAAAATCAACGTAAATAAAATATGTGTCTTTATAAATTTATTCATCTTACAATTACTTATTAATCTTAATTGTTGGATACATATTTAGATTTTTGACAAACTCTGGCTTTATTTCATAAATATCTGCGAACGGATAATGATCAACAAGCTTATACCATCCTAGTTTATATGCTTTGCTTTTGCTTACAAGTTTAAAAGTCGAATCGTTTAGATCATTTGTCCTCATGACAATCCAGCGCACCCAGCGATCAGGAGTAACTGTTGCGGATTCCCAATATGCTCCTGTTCCTTCATGAATAAACTTACTCATAGGAAGGCCTGATGAGAAGATAATAGCATCATGGGATGCGGCAGCAATAAGAATAAAACCCGGCTTGTCCTTTGCATTATTATGAAGCCATCCCGCAACTTCACTAACATTTTTTTGAGATGAACCAATTCTTGCATCATCAATCGTTATGGCATCCGAGTTTGCAAAGGAAAAAAATAAAACAAAAACCATAAGCCCTATCAAAACAAATTTCAATTTATATGCTTTTTGAATAAGATATCCTATAAATATTGCTATTGATGGCATCATAACAATTCCATATCGCGCGTTAAACCATGTGTTTCCAGATAAGCCTTGAATAAACAAAACAGATTGACCAAGGAAAAGAGAAAGAATGTTAAAGATAAGTGGCGCAAGAAGTGCGGTTACTGCAATTTTCATAGAAGTTTTTATTTTCTTATCAAGCCAGAAAACAATTGCTCCGATAAAACTAAGTGCTACAATAAAAGTATTACAATTATAAGCGACTGAATACAAATATACTTTTATTGCAAAAAAGAAATTCCCTTTTGTTGCCAGGTTTCCGGCAATTGCTAACTGTTCTTGCTGTGTATGAGCAGAATAAGGACCAAACATAAAGTATAAAGGGTCTTTAAAGATTAACAAATTCCACAAAAACCAAAGACCAATACCAAGTCCTGCCAAAGTTGCAAAAAATATTATTATTCCTTCAGTAACTTTGTATCCCTTTCTTCTAAAAATTTCTATAGAAATAAGCAAAATTGAAAAAACAAAAAGAAACCATCCATCGTAACGAACCAGAGTAGAAAGCATTACAAAAAAAGCAGATTTTACAAGACTTAAAAGATTGTCATTCTTAAACCAAAGCATAAGTTCATATGCCCCTGCTGTCATTGTGGCGATAAGTAAAAGCTCTGTCATGGCTGTTGACTGAAGATATAAAATATTAAGATTGGCAACAAAAACTAATGTTCCCACAACACGACCCACAACATTAACTCCCAATTCTTTTAAAAAAAGATAAATCAAAATACCGGTCGTAACAAATGAAAGCATTGAAACAAGAGCTCCTGAAAGACCGCTATGCCACATAAAATTATTCCAGATGGTCGGCAACATCAAAATGTGTGGCAAAGGAAGCCAAACAGATCCAAGCTGAGCAATACCAGGCTTTAGCCCTTCAACTACACGCCGTCCAATATCCAAATGTGATCTTGCGTCGTTATATGCAAGACCCAAACCATTCTGATAGAAATAACTATAAGAATAAATAGATATTGCTGTTAAAAGACAGATTAAAAAAATCATTCCAAATCTGCCAAAAAAATTTTTGATCTTTAGATAAAAAGTCTCTACCGAAAAATTGAATATTAAATTTCCTCTTTCCAGATTAATCATTTTTATCCTTTCCAAAAGCTATGTAATATAAAATAAGTCCTCCCATTACTAAAAATATTGAAACTACAATTATTTGATAATATTGAATGCTGGTTAAGTAATCTTTGGCAAATGTTTGATATATAAAAGATTTGGAATGTCCTGCAACTAACAAGTCCCAGTTTCTTTCATACGTGTATTTTTGGACATGTCCTGAGAGTTTTTCCAGATTTAGCACCTCAACCTTTGGAGGAATTGCACTTGTTGTAATCGCCCCAAGAGTATTAACAGCTATCGAGTAGAAGGAAACAAAAATGAAAACAGTCCAAAACAAAACTTTTTTGCGCCAGTAAGTAATAAGAAGAGCGATAAAAATTGATAATATAGCATAAGAGGGAATCAGATACCTAGATCCGAAAGCCCATCCACCATAAGGATCTCCCCACATAGAGTAAAGCAAAACATTTGCTCCGAAAATTGCTGTTAAAAGAGGAGTCATTTGAACTTTTTTCTTTAAAGCCAAAAGAAAACCAATTACTCCAAATAAAACTACAGGAGTATAATAGATTATTCCCCTATCAGGACTTACAAAATGAATGTATAAACCATTAAGAATATTTCTGGTTTTAAAAAACCCTATGGCAGTTTTTTTATTTCCAGAAGTCTTTTCCAAACTAGGTTGAAATCTTTCAATGCTTGATTTGCTTATTAGTTTTTTATTGACATCTTGTATGGTTTTCAAAGTCCCTGAAAGTTGAAATGGATTACCAAAAGATACAGTATTAAACCACAGAAAGAAAAGTATGGGGATAATCATAATTGCCGGGGTCAAGATTTTTAATAAGTTTGTTTTTATTAACAATTTACTTTTTTTGCTTTTGAAGGAGATAATTCTTCCAAGAGCAAAAACGCCAATCGGCAACATGAAGAATAAATTGGGATAATCAAGAGGAATTGCTACGGCGCAAAGGAAAAAAACAATTAGAAATGACCAGAATTTTTCCGTTTTCAATAAAGCATAAATGCTTAAAAGAATTAGAAAAGTTGACATATGATGTTGGTATAAATTAACCGCATAAGCAAAGGCTGGGGTTCCAAAAATAAAGACTACAGATGCGATTGTTGCAGCAAAATTATTAGCACCAAGTTTAACTGCAATTTGCCTTAAAAGAATAGTATTGAGGAGAGCGAAAATAGCAATTACTGCAAATACACCAACCTGTGATGTACCTAAATATCTCCCGATAATATAACCGGGTATGGTTATAAAAGATACTAATGGTGCAAAAAGAGAGGCATATTTACCATCTTTTGTGACAGCTACATCAGGTGATGCAAAGTTGGCTAAATTATCTGAAAATTGAAAAGACTTATTCTCTAATATCGAATAGGTAAGAATAAACCTTCCTCTTTCCGGGGAAAGCTCAAAAGGTCCATTTAGTTCCCATTTAGGAGCAGCTAATTCTTTACTTGTAGGATTACCTGTTAATCCTCTCAACGATAGTGTAAGAATAATAAAGCAGAACACAATAATTAACAATATGGAAAATCTATTTAATAATTTCATTTTATATGTCCTGTCTTACGGACTTTAGAATGATACTCTCAAAATGAACATCTTCATGTTTTATTAACATTGAGATTATTTCAGCTAATTTGTATTGCGATAAATATCTTCCAGGATCAAGAGACCTAAAAGTATTTACAGTAGCCGGCATAAGACAACTCACACGGATACCAAAAGGTTTAAGCTCATTTCCTAATGCATATGAAAATCCCTCAACAGCATATTTTGTGGTAGCATAAGCTACTTTTTGAGATTCGATATTGCGATTGTGGCTGATTTTTGAACCTATATTTAATATCAATCCTTTTTTGTTTTTTTTCATTTCTGATATTACCGATTTACTCATAAGAAAGACTCCTTTTAAATTTACAGACATCAATGCATCCCAATCTTTTTCCGACATGTTTTCAATGAAATTTCCTTTAAATATTCCGGCGTTATTTATCAACACATCAATTTTTCCAAAAGCCTCAATGGTTTTGTTAAAGACTCTCTTACAATCGTTCTCGGAAGATACGTCTCCAGATATAATTAAACAATTTTTTTTATTAATAAAAGTTTTTTCTAACTCTTTGCCATCTCTAGACATAACAACAACTTTCGCATCTCTACTTAGTAATATTTCGGCAGTACTTTTTCCTATTCCCTTACTCGCACCCGTTATCACTACCACTTTTCCTTTCAGACTACTGTCAGATGAAATAATAACGTTTTCTCTAAAAAGCAAATTGTAAATTATGTCTTTGAATCTATTAATCATACTATGTAAGTCTTTTAGTACTATAAACTATTTGCCATAATGCAGTTATTTTTTTCTTTAAGATAAAAGCTTTCAGTTCACAATATTTATTAATTAAAAATATGTACAAACAGGGAATGGGATGTTTTTTAAAGATTTCTATCATTTTTCTTTTCAATTCCTCTTGAGGAATATGATATTCTTTTTCTACAATTTCCGCTGGGAAATATGTCTTCATCCATGTATGAGTTGCAGCAAACCTTGTATTTTGACTTATATGATCTTTTAAATTCTGTGGAGATCTGAAATATACAGTAGCGTTTGAAGCATATCGATACTTGTACTTTTGCATCATTGTACAAAAATAAACAAACCCATCATTTGCAATTGTATCCTTTGGCACTTCTATTTTAGAAAATACTTCTTTACGTAAAGCCAGTAATCTTCCAGTTGCAGAAAGAATATTGTTTCCCCCATTTAGTGTTTTTCTAAAAGGGATATATACCTCAAGCGTATAATTAACAGCCTTTTCCAAAAATGTTTTTGCGGGTAGAGGTAAAGCGTTACCACCTGTCATTCCTATCTCTTTACTTTCATAAAATGGACTTACAATATCTCTTAAGACATGATCATGACCAAAAATAACATCTGCATCTGGCTGAACTACTAGATCACTTTTTACCAAAGTATATATCTCATTTAATCTGGTGGACTTACCAGTTCTATGCTTATGATCGATAATCTCAATTATAGGCGACTTGAATGTTTTTGCTATCTTTACAGTTTTGTCTGTTGATCCATCTGAAATCAATAGAATCTTTTCCAAGATAAAACCCTCTTCCTTTTGAGACAAAATAGACGTTAACAGAGAGCCTATATTAGCTCCTTCATTTAACGCACATATTGCAATTGTTACTGTAAATAATTTTTTAGACATAACTTTTGTAAAACAACTTTATTAAATTGCAGATAATTTTAACGTCTTTTTTCTTTAACAATGGATGTATCGGTAAAGATAAGATGCTTTTGGAAAAAAGTTCCGTGTTTTTAACTTTTAACTTATTATATTCAAGATAACAATCCTGTTTGTGTATTGGAATAGGATAATGGATTAAAGTCTTAACGCCTTTTCCCTCAAGGTAAGACATTAAATCATCTCTTTTCTGCGCTTCAATTACATAGAGGTGGAATGAGTGACGGTTACCTGGCATAGTTTTCGGCAACCTTATTTCCTTAATCCCTAAAAGATCTTGGTGATAAATTTCTGCTATTTTATTTCTTTTATTAACGAATAGATCAAGATACCTCAACTTTACCCTTAAAATCGCTGCCTGGATTTCATCCAGCCTACTATTTAAACCTTTTAATTTATGGAGATATCGAGTCTTTTGGCCATAATTTCTTAACATTTGGCACTTCTCATATAATTTTTTTGAGTTTGTTGTTATTGCCCCACCATCTCCATAGCCTCCTAAATTCTTAGTCGGATAAAAACTGAAACATCCTAAATCCCCAAAGCTTCCGGCTTTCTTCCTATTTCGTAAGGCTCCATGAGCCTGACAAGCATCTTCAATAATTTTTAAATTATATTTTCTAGCAATTTCTTTCAAGCTGTTCATATTCGCTGTTTGACCAAATAAGTGAACAGGCATTATGGCTTTTGCTCTAGGTGTAATTTTTTCTTCTATTTTCTTAACGTCAATAAGATAATAATCATCAACGTCAATAAAGACGGGTTTTGCCCCTACATTACTTATAGCAAGAGAAGTGGCTACGGCAGTATTGGAAACTGTAATAACTTCGTCTCCCTTCCCAATGTCTAAAGCCATGAGGGAAATTTGTAAAGCTTCCAATCCATTGGCAACACCTATGCAATATTGAGTTCCTATATATTTCGCAAATTCCCTTTCAAACTCTTCAACTTCACGACCCAAAATATACCATCCGCTCTCAAAACACTTCCTCACTGCTTTATCTATTTGTTTTTGCAAAAACTTGTATTCTTTTTTAAAATCATTCATTAAAATCATTAAGCTATCTCCTTTAAATAAGTTTTGTAATCTCTTACATAATCATCATCTTTATAAATCTCCGATGCTACCACTAACAATAATGTATTGTCTTTAAATCCTACCATCTCGTGCCAAATCATCGTATCGAGGAAAAGTCCTTGATTCGGCTTGTTAAGAGTAATCGCCTCTTTATCCTTACCATTATCTAGAATTATTGTTACACTTCCGCGAAGACAAAAAATTACCTGTTTTGTATTTTTATGCGTATGCCTGCCTCTGACTGCATTTTTTATAACATCAAAAATGTAATATACACGTTTTATGGAAAAAGGGATATGATTATTCTCTTCCATAAAACACAAATATCCCTCATCTATAATCTTAGGAATCTCTATTATGTAAGATAATTTTGTTTTGATCGTATTATTATTCATTTTTTCTTCCTTCTTTTTTCAATACTATCTTTATAAACTTCTCAAACTCACTGGCTACTTTTTCCCAAGTGTATTTTCTTGTGATGATACGGGCATTTTTTCTCATTGGATTGATAACTTTAAGATCAGTTGCTTTTAATAAAATTTCTGCATAATGGTTTATATCAAAAGGTTTTGCTTTAAGAGAAATATCTTTGCTTAGCCATTTTGATTCGGAAATATCAAAACCTACTAAAGGTAATCCCCCGGCTAAAGCCTCGAGAGCCCATAAACACATCTCATCATGTCTCGAAGGAAAGGCTACAAATAGTGCTTCTGACATTAATTTAAGCTTTTTTTTGCCATATGCCGGTCCGACTATTTTAACAAACTTACCGACTTTCAATTCCTTAATCAGATTATCAATCTTATTCTCATCTGGACCATGTCCCGCTATAACCAACGTGTATCCGATTTTTGCTGAGACTTTTGCATATGCCCGTAATAAGAGGTCTATTCCCTTTTGAGCGATATCAAATCTACCTAGAAATAAAATGAATTTTGGCTTTTTTTGCGTAATTTTAAAATACTCTTCGCCAACACCTTGATGAACAATTTTGTATATTATATTAGGATTTAAACTTCTTGCTTTTTTACTGTCAACTTCGGAATAAGGTAAAAGATATTTATAAAATTTAAAACCAATTTTTTCTACCCAATGAAACGGTAATTTATATTTTCTTGCAAACTCCTTGGCATTAAACATTGTTGGCAATGCAATAACAGGAATCTTTGTAAAAATTGGAGAGAAACTTACGGAAGTAGGAGCATTAAAATTTTCAATAACAATATCTGCTTGTATCTTTCTCACGACAAAAGGAATGGCAATAATAAACAGAACATTATTAATGAATGGATTGCTGAAGTTTAGTCCAACATGATTGTATTGGATACCATCCTCAGCGTAATCTTTCCATCCTGAATATTTAGAGGTATACACTGTAACTGTATGTTTTAAAGCAAGTATTTTTCCGACTTCTCGAGTAGCTCTTGCCTGTCCTGCTGCCCAATAAGGGTTTTTTAAGTTGTCCATGTCAATTATTGCAATTTTCATTTTGTTTTCTTCCACTTATTTGTTGCTTTATTGAATTTTTTAACCACTTTTGCCGGATTTCCTACTGCTAAAGAAAATGATGGTATATCAGTTGTAACTACGCTGTTTGCGCCAACAAGTGAATTTTTTCCAATGGTCACGCCAGAGCAAACCGTTACGCCTGCAGCAACCCATGAACCCTCTCCTATTACTATATTTTTTACATTTTTATACCCTTGGTCTCTAATTGGAATTGAAATATTACGATATTCATGATCGTGATCTCCGATAAAACAATACGGTCCGATCAAGACGTTCTTTTCAATATGAATAAACTTAGCTGCGGCAATAATTGTACCTGCTCCTATAAATACGCCATCTTCAATCCTGAGATTAGGAATTTTGTAACCATTATCTTTAAATTCTTCAAGAAACTTTAAAGTTACATTCTTTTCAAGATAAACCCTATTACCTATGGAAATATATTCGCCATTTTGAATAGTTATACCGTCTTTAAATGTAACTTTTGCTCCTAAGCGGTATAATTTACTAAATAGCCTATGATAAAGATAGCGATAAACTAAAATTCCTTTTGAAGACATCAAAGACAGACTAAATCTATTTATGTCTTTTGCTTCTGGCAAAATTTGATTGTTAGATTTCATATTGCATCCTTTTTTCTTAAATTTGTATTTCCGTATTCTGACTTTAGAAATTCCCAGTATTTTTTGCCCACAGAATCATTAGAATCTGCAAATTGAATAGCTATATAAGACTTTAAAAACTTACTTATAGATGTTTTTAGCTTAATTTCTACACTTTCAGATAAATCTGAATGTGCCGGGTCTAAGCTTAAAAGTGCTAGGTCATATCCAGGTACAGTTAATGCCATTCTACCTATGTCTATAAGAAATATTTTTGAATCATTTATCATAATATTATGGGGCTTGAGATCTCTATGGGCTAATGACAAACCGGTGTTGATTCTTTGTAAAAGTATCATTTTTAAAGTCATTAAGAAAGCTTTTGTAACTATTTTGAAATTTCGGCCAGTTCTGAAAAATGTAAGTAAGCTCAAATAAGGAAAAGAGATTAGGTAAAAAAAGACAGACCGCTTAGGAAACAGTCTAATTTCATCTTTTTTAAGTAAATTTGAAATTTTCTTTAATTCATTGATTATTTGAATAAATACTTTTGCCTGATAACCTGTTGAAAATGAGCTTAATGTTTTTGCATCAAGGAATTCATATACCAAAGAAACAAATTCATCAGAGATAATTATTTCTATTGGTTTTGGTGTTGTTATTTGGCTTTTTTTTGATTTTAAAGCTTTGTACAGAATATTGCTTACAAGCCATTCGCTAATCATAAAATAGTTTATGTAATCTTTTTTATATGCTGAAAGAGTTTTTATAAAAAATTTATTTCCCTTTTTTGTATAACATCCAATCATAGAATCTATGTAATCATTTTCTTTTTTTATTTTTTTAAGCAATTTATATCCACCGATATGTTTTAATTGTTTAATCTGCCTATCAGAATTATTCAAACCAAGTGAATGGACTAACAAGCCTATTACTAAACTTAAAAAAGATGGTTTTTTGATAATAAGATGCGACAGATTTTTATTTTTTTTCATATTTAATCTTTAAATAATTTCATCAGTTCTTTGCTACTTTTTTCCCAAGTGAAATTTTTTGCCCATTTTGTAGACTCCTTTGACATTTCTTTTCTCAATTTATCATTTTTTATTAACTCTATAATATTTTCTGCAAAACTTTGATGATCTCCATACCTGACTAAAATTCCTGTGTGTGGATTTTTGATAGAATCCCTAAGTCCGGGCACGTTAGATGCAACAGTTGGCGTACCACACGCGGCAGCTTCAATTGTTGTTATTCCCCATCCTTCCATAAAAGATGGATTTACAAATACCCATGCATTCTGGAAAAGTCTAATTTTTAGTTTTTCCCCTACTCTGCCCAAAAACTTAATTTTATTTTCTATCATAAGTCTTTTTGTAAGTTTTCTAAGTTTTTTTCTTTCCCCACCCTCACCTGCAATAATAAATTCTAGATTAGGAATTTTTTCTATAATTTTTTTTGCAGCTTTAATAAATATATGAAGGCTTTTATAATATTGAAGTCTTCCAACATATAAAACTATCGGTTTTTTGCTTTTTTCACCAGGAACAAATTTTTCTAAATCAACACCATTATAGATTATTATTGGATCTGTCTTTGTTAACTTATGTTTTAAAATCTCCTCTTTTGAAGAAGGCGAAACTGTTATTACCTGAACATTACGATAAACAAAAGGCATAAGCTTTGCTTCCAAAAATAACGCAAACCATGAAAATGGAGGCTTCAAGCTTTTCCTGAATACTTCTTGATGAACATGATGGATAAGAAGAAATTTCTTTTCTTTCGCGTAAAGAGGCGTAAAGAATGGAATCCCGTTTTCCGAATCAATTATTACATCGAATTTCCCCCTGAAGTTAAACATGTAATAAAGATATGCCCAAATATACACAGTATAAAATCCACCTCGTCTTATAATGTTAATTCCATCAATCTTTTCATTCTTGGGTCTTTTTATGCTATTCCCACAAAAAATGGTAACGGAATTTCCGTCTTTTACCCAGCGCTTTGACAATTCATGAATATAAACTTCTGCTCCCCCGGCCCATTTATGCTTTGTATCTCTCCAGTTAAAAATAAGAATCCGCAACTTTTCCGCATGTTGTGCTTTAGGGCTTATTAATCTCGCGAAAAGTCCAAAAAAGTCTGCAACATTATTTTCAAAAATTTTGACGTATTTTATTCCTAAATGAAGAACAGTAATCAAAATTAGGTGAACCCACCATACAAAAACCATTCCGAGGGCAATTGCTTTTACATTTTGGTGAAACAAACCAATTGTTATGACCTGCAAAATGATTAATAAAATATTAGCTAGAGTAAATGTATAGCTTCTTTTTATAAGATAATAACTGACAAAGACTCTTGAAACCGTGTATGCCATCATACCAAATGTAAAAAAACTGACATATGGAACAATAGCAAGTGCTTTCTTTCCGTAAAGAATAGGAATGCTAAAATAGCCGAATATTCCAAACGCCATATATCCAAACAGGGAAAACAAAATTGTTAATAGCAGAATTAAATACAGGACATGGGAAGATTTTTTATTCGCACCCTCACTTCTACTTATTAACGGGATTAGGAAGGGAGAAACGAGTGCTCCTAGGAAATAAACCATTTTCCCGACTAATGATAAAAGAGCATACTTTCCAGCTTCGGATGGAATCAAATAATGCTTTGCTAAAAGAATATCTATTGTTAAGAAGCCGACAGAAGATGCCCCGGTTAGGATTGATGCAAAGAAGAACTTTTTTGAGAATTTCTTAATCTCATTTTCCGGAGCTTTATGTTCTCCTGAATGAATCTGTTTTCTTATAAGTGCCCACCCGAGGAAAAAAACACATAAGATTGCGACTGGAATGGCAGAAAACGCCCAGATCTTAAAACCTAAATATACTAAGATAATTGCTATGGTCATTTTTATAACCGGTTCAAAAATATTGATCATTGCAAGAGAACCAAATTTAAGTCTCGATGAAAGAAATCCTCTGTCGACTCCACCCGCAAGACCCACCAGGAGTACCAGTCCAAATAAAATAAACAAGAATGGGTTATTTGTATGAAAATACCCCATCAAAAGCGGGGTCAATGACATCCAAAATATTCCTACTAAAAATGAGGCTAGAAAGGCCTTCCTTCTTATGTATTTCCAGAAGCTATATCCTGCGTTATCGCCATATCTTCCTATCAAAAATCCTGTCCTGAAATTCGAGGTCGTACTGAAGGCTCCGAATAAAACTGAGGCAAAAGAGAGAAAGCCGCTGAAAAGTCCTATTAACGCAAAATCTTCAAATTTCAATACCCGGCCTAAATAAGCATTGTAAAGAAAATTCAAGAAATTGGCAGTTATATTAGCTAGAACTAGCGCAATACCTAAAATATAAGTTTGCTTACTTGCAATAACTTCTACCCATCTCCTTTTCAAATTTCTCGGAAAGGCAAAGCCGGCGCTGGCCTCTTCGCTTTCAACAACAGCCTCTGCCATAGCCTTTTTGTTCTTGCTATCAAGATGCAAACCATGAACTGTTTTTTCCCAATAGTGAGGGTTTAATATCAACTGATATAAAGCTATAAATGCGGCAACACTTATCATTAGCCAGTAGATAGGGATTAAAAATACAAATTTCATAAGATTCCATTGACCTTTTTTGGCAACCCCAATCATGTAGTAATAAAGAAAAAGAAAATTACCAAAAACTAAGGAAAAAAGTGCCATATAAAAAATTACACTTGGATACAGGGTTTCAATTTGGGGACCAACATAGGCGTATAGAGCAAAATACGCAATTGTAGCCGCCCAAAGAATTGGATTGATAAGCACGAACGCAATTTTTCCTCCGATTAATAGCTGAAAAATAAGTGAGTGTGTTCTTTGATTTTTTGATACGGAAAAACCTCTCCTAATATGCACGAAGTATGTCTGCATATATCCCTTTATCCACCTTGAGCGCTGTCTCAACCAATTCCAAATATTACTGTTTGCCTCTTCAAGTGTAATTGAGTCGATCATCGCCGTTTTATACCCCTTCTTAAAAAGCCTTACTCCCAAATCGGCGTCTTCGGTTACATTGAATGGATCCCATCCTTCAACTTCAAGTAAGTTTGCTACATTGAAATGATTTGATGTTCCACCAAGAGGGATTGTGGTATTTATGGATTGGAGACCAGGCAATGTTATATCAAACCACAAAGAATATTCTGCTGTAAAAAGGCGCGTTAGAAGATTCTGATGGGGATTATAGTAATTTAGCTTTGCTTGAAGACAGATAATGTCTTTCTCTGTTTTTTGGAAACCAAGATATGCCTTCTTAAGCTGCAGGGCATCCGGTATATCTTCAGCATCATAGATTACAAGGTATTCTCCTTTTGCATATGCAAGACCGTAATTACATGCCTTAGGCTTAGTTTTAGGAATAGAATGCGGAACAATAAGTTTCCTAACAAAAAGGGGAAGATCCATTTCTTCAACCGCTTTTATAGTTGCTTTATCATCCTCTTCGAGAAGAAGAATGACATCAAGTTTTTCTTTGGGCCAAGAAAGATTACTCATAGCCTCAATAAATTGATGAAGTACTCGTACTTCTTTGTACAAAGGGCAAAGAATGGTATAAACAGGAAGATCGCTATTTTTAAGTCCTGCAATTTCTTCATTAGAAAACCTGATTTCTTGAGGAAAATTCAAACTTTTCATAATAAGATAAAAGTTAAATAAAACATCTACAAAATATATAAAGCTTAGAAGACCAACCATGCCTTGGAGTGTCAGAAGAGGATAAAAAATAAATCCAATAGCTAGTCCCAAAATAACAAAAAATAAAAATATTTTTTGGCTCGGGGCTATTGTTCTTAAAGCTGTTGTTTCATGTGGCATGGTGGTGTGAGTTATGTATTTTTTTCTTTTGTACACCATGCCAGCACCAAGCATTAAGCCTTCTTTTTTTGGTAAAATTTTAATAGGATGAATTATTTTTGTTCGGACAATAAGAGCGTTTACTCCTATCTCAAAAGTTGTCTTAATAAAACTTATTTTTGAAATATCTTTTTCTCTTTTTGCAAAAAGAATATCAATGCTTCTTATAACAAAACCTGCTTGTTTGGCACGGTGAAGAAACTCAAGATCAAAAGTCCAGGCAGACCCGGGAACAAATTTAATTGCATCAACAACTTCACTAATCATTACCTTCAGTCCTGACTGGACGTCATGATTTATTCCAAATAAAAATCTTCCAAAAATAGTTCTGAAAGTATTGCTTAAAAATTTTCTTATAATAGAATCTTTGTAATGTTTCCTATTTGCAACAACTATATCTGCACTTTCCAATGCGGCAATCATTTCAGGTATTGCTTCCGGAGGATATTGAAGATCTCCATCTATCATTACAATCACATCCCCTGTAGATTTCCTGAATCCCTCAATAAGAGAAAAAGATTTTCCTTTTTTACCAATTTTTTTATACAATTTAATTGTTTCATTTGGTTTTCCTTTTGCATTTTTTGTAAGATTTAGTATTTTTTCAAATGTTCCGTCTGTTGAATTGTCATCAACAAAAATAATTTCATAAAAAAGTCGGCTAGTCTTAAAGGTTGACAAGATACGATGAATTAGTGCTTTTACACTATTAACCTCGTTATAAACTGGGACAACAATACTTATTTTTTTATTCATCTGATTTATTAACCTCCTTTATGGAAGAGCTGGGGTGATTTTCACTAAGCCTGTGGTTATCAATAAATTTATCCAAAGATCGTTTATCAATTCTATAGTGACCACCGAATTGCATTGCTTCAAGTTTTCTTGCACGAATATATTTATAGATTGTCAAAAGACTCAACTTCAGAAGTATTGCTACTTCTTTTACAGTTAAGAGGTTAGTTTGGAGTATGTGTCTCATAGTTTAGTCATAAAGGATTATATATAACATACCTAAGCTATCTTGTCAATGCTTTTCTTATATAAAGTATGTTTTGGTGATATTTAATAGTATCCGATAATGTGTAACGTGGGGTTTATTATTTCGCTAAGGAGTAGAGAAAAGAACTGACAACTGAGAGAACAAGACTGAAAATAAGTGCATACAGAAATCCTTCTACTTTAAATCCGGGAACAATATTACTTACCAAAAGAACCAAGAATGCATTTATTACAAAAGTGAAAAGTCCCAATGTTAGAATATTTAGAGGAAGAGTTAAGAGAAGTAAAATAGGTTTAATAAACATATTAACAACTCCAAGAACAACTGCAACTATAACGGCTGTTAGGAATCCATCTACTTTTACGCCTGGAAGAATATATGCGCTGATTATTACCGCGAGTGCGTTTACTATTAGATTAATAAGTAGCATATCTCTATAGTAAACCAAACTTTTATTATTTGTCAATAGCAATCAAGTTTTACCCAAGCTTAATCATCAAAACTCCCAAGATCATTATTGCCGTTGCAATCCATACATGCTTTGTTGGTTTATCCTTAAAAAATAAATAACCCATTAAAAGAACAAAAAATATTTGTAATCTTTTTACTCCCAAAACCAACGCAACAGGCCCATCGTGGGTATATGCATTAAAAACAAATAAGCTAACGACAAGGAAAAATACACTAGTTAACAATAAAATCCCGAAATTTTTTCTGAGCATCTGGAACCAAGTTGTGCTTTCTCTCTTTATTAGATATGCTCCTAACATTACTGACATAATAATTTGCTCAATAAATAAGGTAAAAACAGGGCTAATCGGATTAGTATTATTCATTCCCAACTTATCCAAAATGGCAGTCAAACTGCCCAACATTACAGCCACCAAAAAAAGTATTGACTCTTTTCTCAAAAACAACAGTTTGAAAGGTTTTAAAAGATCCTCTCTGGCTTGATCTACATTTAAAATGTATGATCCAAAAATAACGGACAAAAGACCCAGCACCGGAATAGGTCTTATAGATTCAGATAAAAAATATTAAACCAAAAATATAAGTAAAAATTCCAGCAAAAGATGTAAGAGGAAGTATCTTGGAAATTAAATTTTGCTTTAAAGCATTATTAAAGATTGTCTTTGCAAAAACAAATGCTAAAGACGAACCGAATACTCCTACAAAGAAGGTTAGATTTAAAGCCGGTATACCTTCTCGTAAAGTAAGAAGAAAAAGGGGAGGCAGAGAAAGCGCAAAAAGAGACCAAGCCATAAGAGCAGCGCTGACTTTATGCAATGCCTTTTTACTTAAAATTACTTCTATTGCACCAAATAATGCCGAAGCAAACGCTAACCAAAACCACATGAGGTGATTATATCAGAAGTTTTTTTTCTGAGGATTAGACTTACTGTTCTTTTCCGCGGGCAATTCTAAGCCTGCCTTCTCTTCTCATATATTCTTTTATCTCAAGTCCTGATAATATTTGTGAAGGATCATCGTAATCCACAATTCTTTTTAATCTTCCTAGCGAAATACTAGTAGCAATATCCAGATGCAAATTTTCTTCTTGTCCCAGTCTTCCTTGCTCAACATATTTCCACCCATGAATACCGTCAAGTGGATGATCGAGCAAAAATTTCGAACCAACCTTTATTTGCATACCTACATAAGCAAAGCCAGTATCTTGCCGGGTTGAAAAACGTACCAACGCACGGACAGTTCTTAATGCAATATCATTTAAACCTTTTGCTAAAAATGTTTCTTCAAGATCTTTGCCCGTGAAGATTCCTCTTTTTCCAAAGTTGAAAACGTCATCGGTAAAAGGCTTGCCGCTTGATTCAATAATAGCTAAATTATTTTTACCAAATCGTTCCCGTGGATCTTCATCCGTTGCCTTAACTTTGATAATTCTACCACCATGCACTACTCCTTTTCTATCTAAAAGGTCCAACTTAGCTGACCAATCTTCAAAACGCAAATACATAAAGGGATTATATCAGGTAGCAAATTTATTTTATCGCTTTCTCGCAATATTTGTTTTGTTTAAACTGCGGTTGTTCGCGTCGGATCAAGGAGCACCCAGTTATGCGATACATAAGGCTCACTGCAGAGATTGCGGTTAAAACAGCACGGCCTTCTCATGCCTTTATTAAGTTTATCTAGCGCAACTTCAATATGCTTTTGGCGAGTTTCCGGAGTTTTGACAGCGCGTATCCAGCGGATCCAGTCCCAACGTGCATTTGGTGTAATATCCGTCCATAGATCCTCTGCTTTTTTTGAAACCGAAAGAGCCTTCTTCAAATCCTTTGGAACTTCCGGCTCTATCCATTCTTGAGTTGGTTCAAGTGAAACTTGTACAATAGCCCCAGCCGCGGCGTGAGCTTCATCAAGCAATTTTTTGTCAGGCCTAAACCAGTGGCTCGGTTTTTTCCCTGTTCCATATATCCCATCCGGTTCAAGCAAAGCTTTAAAAGGAACGTCATTAATAGTTCCCTTAACCATTATCATGCTTCTTGACGGAAGTTTGACACTTGCTTCTTCGGGCAAATGAAGAATTGTCCAGTCATTGATTTTAAATAGTTTAGCGTTGAAACGGATTATCGACATAAAGATATTATACCAGAGATATTGTGAGGCTATTTTGCTCCTCTGGTTGACTATCCTTGCGCCACCGCTAAAGCTTTAGGCGACACGCGGTCAGCTTCGTTCAAGACAATTGTGTGGGGAAATATTATTAGGAACATTTACTTTCTTTTTAACTCAAATATCATAAATTCAGGAATCTTTTGATGTATTTCCCAAAACTTAAGGTTATCTTTGTCTTTGATTCTAACTTAGGGAGCTTTTGAGGAGGCTTATCTAACATTATGAAATCAGAACCAATGAGGGGGTATCGTGAAACTTGAATTATTCTTACACCATCTTCTCTACGGTAAATTCTTCTTTCTCTTTCACGCCAATTTTTATGATGTTCTTTAAGAGGTGCTAATGATGATCTATCAGCTTCTGGATTGCGTGCGGATTGTTCAGGTAGTCTCTCTTTCATAGTTGGAGTATAGCATTGGGCGAAACTAATTGCAACTATAGGATTGCAGCTCCGGGGGGGAGTGGAGGAGGTTAGAAATTATTTTTCTGTTTTTTCATTAGCTATACCTAGCACTTTTTGAAGCGTGGCTTGGTGTTGCCAAAACATGTCCGAAGGATTTTTGAATATTGTTTCTACATTATTATGATAACGATCATGGGTCGAATGAGAAGTTATTGTTACTTGATCAGGAGTGAATTTATAGGACGCACCATCTGTTCCTAAAACATTCCATACACGTGTAAATTCCGCATTAGCTGGATCGGGGTCCACAAAATAGGTACTTATGTCTCCAGGCATTTGAACTTCTACAGCATTTTTAGGAATAGGTATATGAACTTCGTGTCTACTCATATGAATAATTGTATCAGCAAGGGTAGTGAAATTCAACTATATGTTAATTTTGCTCCCCCGTCAGGATTATAAGGGAAATAAAACATTGAAAGCCGCTCCCGCTGGTTGACTATCCTTGCGCCACCGCTAAAGCTTTAGGCGACACGCGGTCAACTTCGTTCAGGACAATTGTGTGGGGAAGTATTATGGTGGAGGAGGTTAGAGATTATTGCTCGTTTAATTATATTCACGAAATATAATCTCAAATTGTTTTTTGTAAGCTTCGAAGACAATTTTTGCTCGCTGAAATAAATCATTTTGCCCAAGTATACATTTATATGGAGATGTACCCTCAACTATGCCAACACTTAGCGTAAAATTATGATCGTATGCATTTGCTTTAAGACCGTTGAATCTGTGAGAACGTAATACTCCGCCAACTGTAAATCCGTGCGCAACAGGAATTTTGTCCCATTCAATATTTAACGCCTCAGCAATAACGGTTGAGATAACTGCTCCTGTGGCACCCGAATCAATTAATGCAAATGTTGCAAATTCATATTTGCCATTATAGAAAGTTATTGGAATTAATGGAGCGAGAACAATTCTATCTTTAAAGTCCGGAAGAGGACTATACGGTATGATCATTATTCAAAATAATACCTACAAAACCAGAATAGGATTCTCCAGCGGGAAAATAATAGACTTTTTCATCTGATTTTCTTGCTTTTACCATAGTTTCTTTTAGAGATTTTCCATAAAAAACTACACGCGTAAAATCATGCGATATTGCTACCCATCCATCTTTGTACCCTTTGAGAAGTTTAGTAAAATCAATTTTTCCCTGTTTCATAGAAATATTATATCATATGATGTAAATCATTATATTTTGAGGCTATTTAGCTCCGGGGGGTGGCCTGCCCGCGCCATCCCAAAATTGTCGGGAAGGCAATTGCAAGCAGGAGGAGGTTAGAAATTATCTAGTTGCTGAGTGGCTACCAAATTTGTCTTGATAGCGTGGGATTTTATTCTTCTCTTCCAAAGTTTTACACTGGGATTTCCAGGCTTGAAAATTCCCTCCTGGAGTTAGTGCGTCTAACATTTCCTCTCTACTCATACTAGAATCGCCTAATTCTTTTCTGATTTGATCCGCACACCTGTCTACGAATTTTTCATAACGCTGATAGGCCCAAACATATTCTTTTTTTCCGTCTGTAATCTGAAACTCTTCTGGCATTTCATTTATAGGAGTACCTCCTCTTATATCCACTCCCAGAAAGTCTGATGGAGGGGCTTTGCGTTGATCGAAAATAAAAGGGTGGGAATAACTTATCACCCAAACGCTACCATGATAATTCCCAGGAGCAATATCATGTATACCAGGAATGTGCCCAAAGTCTTCCTTAAATTCTCCTAACACTTTGATTATGTAGTCCTCGCCTTCGCCTATATTAGGGTTCCAATTTCTTACTTCTTCAGCTTTCTTGGTGGGAAAATTTTGCTCAACCATAAAAAACTCTCAACATTGCACTAATTGTACTAAAGATTATATTGAGATTTCAACATCTCCCTAGCTGAGATTATCATACAAAAATATTCGGATACAATTTGGAATAGAGTTTATTTTGGACAATTGGAACAAAGGTGGAAAGAAAAAAATTACGATATTCAACTATACCTTTCCCCATCAGTTAAAAATTCTTCTTTGTTAGGGATAGAATCAAATTCCTTTTGCGAAATTTTTTCTGTTGTGTTTCTATTATAGCCTAGTTTTATTAGGGTCAACATGGAGGCGATATGATGTTTCTCTTTTTGTGTTTTGTCGTGTAGATAAACCCATCCAGGTGGAAAATCTGTCTCGATTAGTCGGTAAGTTTCTCCGAATTTATTTATGGGATATCTTGCTTGCAACTCCCCTCTTAAACTATCTCTTCTTCTTGTCTCATTCCAATCATTTGCCCAATTAAATAGAATTTTTAACCCGCCACCTCCTGCTAGCAACGCGCCAATACCCACAGCATAATTATTAAAAATTCTCGAATCTATTAGGCACGAAAAGGATGATATTTCCACAACTAAATATTGTTGATAACAGAAAGAAAAATATTTGCAACTAAAATGATCCAAATAGAATTAATCACCAACAATATGTAAGATGTTACGGCCGTAAAAGAATCACTGGCGTGAGTTTTTACAAGCATCTTTACGATTAACTGTTGAAGAAGATAAGTTAACATGGAAGCAAAGCTAGCGACCAATAATCCAGCAATAAAATAAATTAGAAACGTACCAAGTCCGTGCAACTTACCAAATATTAAAGCGTAGGCACCGTAAGCCAACCAAATAAATATGGCGAATTTACTATGCCCTTCTTTAATCTTGTCAAGGTAACCTTCCATGCTGGTTGTAATAAGACCCTTTATGGGTCATTTGCTCCCCCGTGAGGACTCGAACCTCAAACCTTGTCCTTACAAAATTCCTTTTGTTGCCAAAAGGTTTGGACTATCTCATCCAGGTACCAGTCGGTACTTGGTCGGGTATATAGTCTCTACACATTTACCCCGCCATGGCGGGGATTTAGCTCGGGATTACCCTACTTCGTTAAAACTTTGTAGGGCTTCCCCGAATTAGCCCGATTTTTCATCCCGAATTACTTCGAGAAGCTGCGTTAATGTTCCACAGGGACCTGCTCTACCATTGAGCTACAGGGGAACGTTAGACAATTTTACCATCAAATACCGCAGAAATCCAGCCCATGATTTTTCTGTGAATAGTGGAATCGCTAAACCGAATTTGGATAACACCATATTGATGAATGTTTTTTCTTGCCTTTTTACTATCATTTTTAACTTTTGCAATATAAGTTTTATGAAATTGATTAGTTGGTAGTTTAACTAGGTCAGACCAAAAAATTTTTGATTTTTCCTCACTAAGTCCTTCATGAAGCCATATTGCCCCACGCATTTTTTCCATAGGAACTTTAGCAAATGTCAAAAACCAATCCATCATAAACTTGATTAATTTTGGATCAGCATTGGAAAATCCCGCTTTTCCATCACTTTTGTTTCCTTCGGCTGCATAAAGAGCAATACCAGTAACGAATTTGTCTCTATTGTCCAACTTTCCAAGAGTTTTTCTCGCCTCTTTTCTTATTTTCGCAGTTCTTTGAACTCTATTTCTTCTCTTATTTTCTGCTGCAACTAAAGACCCTTTTCTTTGGCCGAATTGCTTTTTATTTAAAAGCCTAAGCTGTTGTTTTTTTGTAAGCTGAATGTCTTTACACCATAGACTCATTGTGCTTTTTGAAACAGAAATCGTTTGAAGTATCTCTTGATAAGATAATCCCTTGCGTCTTAGGTCCTGAGCTAGTATTTTATCTTCAATCCTTCCAAAATATCCCACATATCTATAGTAGATAACGAACTACCAATAGTCAAGTGAGTATGATACCGTTCTTGGTTCAAGCTGGCGGAGAGCTACAGGGGAATAAAACAAATTTAAAGTGCAAAATGCAAAATTCAAAGTTGCTTCATAGAGATTTTACCATTAAAACACTCATAAATCTAGCCCATGATTTTTCTAGAAAGTAGCTCTTATTTGCATTCTTAAGATTTCCATTATTGACTTTTTTAGGACAGAGAATTATATTTTATTATTGATAAGTGTTATTTTGAGAGGGGGTGAAAATAATGAATAAAGTAAAAAGATTTTTAATCGGGGCAACAGCTGGCGCGGTAATGTTTGGAAATCTGGCAATGCCTGCTTTAGCAGCACAACCAGCAAGTCAAGCTTGCTTGGGTAAAGACATATCTGGTTATGCCAGAAACGGCGAAACCGATCCTGACAGTTTTTTTGCATTTGGAGCAGGAGCTGGCTGGGGCGGATTTATTTCCGGAGTTGCTCGTATTCCAGGGTTTGATGGCAACTTGGGAGTTGGAGGCGAAATTAATGCTCACCAAGCAGGAGTAATTCCAGATGCAGTTATCGCAAACAGCTGCAACTAAAATAGCAGATAATTTCAGTTTCTAACAATAGGATTAATTCGATCCTAATGTATTGTGTTATAATTTTATCAAATGGCATTACCAAAAGATCAAGCTTGTCCTCATTGCGGAAGATACTCCTGCAATAAATTCTAAAAGTTAGTTGGAAATATTCAAATAAGTATTAAGATCTTCATTTAGATGATCATGCATCTCGTATTGTCCATAAGCTTTTAGAATAAACTTGTTAGTTTCTTTAGGAGCAAGTAGTTTTTCAGTATATCCCGGATAAACTAAATGGATTGGATGTGGGCCAAAAGCCGGTTCATGGAAAGATGAATCTAAATTAATAATTTCCACTACGTCACACCTTTTTGCCTGAATTTCTTGAGGATCAAAACCTCTGCTCGTAATTTTGATCTTATAAGTATTACCTAATTTTTGGCAATCAGATATTAATTTCTTATCTACCAACTTAGGCGTGTGATGAATTAGATGTGGAATAAAAACCCAAAGGATTATGCCAATCCACAAAACAAATAAGCCAATTCGTATTGGTTTTCTCTGAATTATGCTTTTAAGCACAATCATTTTAGGCGGATTTCTTTCCTCCTACCAATGCTGCGTATAATGCCCAAGCTCCAACAACCAGATGCAGGATGGTATCAGCTGGATTTTCCAGATTTGCTCCAAGCAACATGGATCCCAAGACTAAGCTATATGCCCCGACTACTACCCCTAATATTCCCAACAATACAACTAACATTTTCTGTAAGCTGGTTGGGAAAATAAAAGCGGCAGCAAGTCCTGCGATACCTAACACTGTATGAGCTAGGTTTTCAGCATTATCAAAATACCACATTGCACCGAATAAACTCTTATCGGGAGTGGGGCCAAGTACTCCAATGTATCCGAGTATTCCAAGCAAAAGGAGTGCAGAGCCACCAACGAGTAAAAATTGTTTTGGATTCAAAATTTCTCACCTCCTTCTTGCCCGCCGAAACTTTAGTGAAGGCGGGTCTCTACATTTATAATCTAATAATTTCTGACAAAAATCAAGATCCTCGTTTTCTAAGAATTATCCCCTTCTGATATAATAATCTCCAATGACACAGCAACAATTTAAAAACTGGTTAGAAAACTTAAAAAGAGCTTGGGAGACAAAAAATCCAAACGCTGCGGTTGATTTAGTTGCAGAAAAATTTCTTTGGTATGAAACTCCTTTTGATAAACCATTAAAAAATAAAAATGAAATATTAAAAGAATGGCAGACTGTTTTAAAACAAGAAAATATTTCTGTTTCTTATGAAATTTTAAGCATTAATGATGATTTTGGAATTGCACATTGGAACGCAACTTTTATAAGACTTCCCTCTAAAGAAAAAGTTAAGCTTGATGGAATTTTTAAAGTATCGCTCAATGAACAAGGCGAATGTATAGAATTTCACCAATGGTATAACTCAAAAGAGTAAAATTGTTATAATTCTATATGCTGAAGAAAAAACTGTTCATTACTTTTGTATTTGTTTTCATACTGCTTCTCGGATTTATTGGGTGGTTTTTCTATGAAGCCATGCATTCTCCTATTGGCCCTCCTAATCCAGCTATAAATGCAAAAGCGATATGTTCCATCCAAAAAGATGAGAAAGGTATTTACACAGTATTGTGTAGTAATAATATTACACAAGGTGCAGCGTTATACGTGGCAGACAGTAAAGAGAGTCTAGACAAATACCTAGGAAAGAAAGTGTCTATGCAAGCAAGTTATCTGCCCAATAAGTCAAATACAGATACCATTGAAACAAATACTCAATGTGTTGCTAATAAATGTCAACAAATATTCCCAGATAAAAATCAAAAAACTTATGGAATTGTTATAGAAAAGATTAAAGAATTGTAGAAGAATAATTTCTTAAAATAATTCCCCACACAGTTAATAAGAGTAGGCTTTTCTTACATATTTATTCCTTTTCTCTTAACCTTAAACTCTTCTTTTTTGCTATAATTATTTTATGGAAAATAATGGATTAATAATTACAAGAGTTTTTGATGCGCCGGTCGAGGAAGTATGGAAGTATTGGTCTATCCCTGAATACTTTAAAAAGTGGTGGGGGCCAAAAGACTTCACTTGTCCTTTCGCAAATATTGATTTTAGAGTAGGCGGTAAATATCTTGTCGCAATGCATGGTCCCGCTGGTTCACCTTTTGATAAAGACATGTGGAGTACAGGTACCTATAAAGAAATAATTCCAGCACAAAAAATTGTTGTGTCAGATTCTTTTGCTGATGAGAAAGGAAATATCGTACCTGCTACATACTACGGAATGCCCGGGTCTTTTCCAATAGAAGCAACAATTACAACTACTTTCGAAGATCTTAACGGAAAAACAAAAATGATGTTGAATTATCCTAGCACGCAAGGAATTGCAAAAGAAATGATTGATAACATGTCACAGGGCTGGAATCAATCATTTGATAAAATCGCGGCAACTCTCTAGCAAATCTCCCCAAAAGTTATACAACATAACCACTTCTTGATATACTTCTCTTATGAAAAGTGCAGAAGAAGCGTTAATTTGGATAGTAAATATCCTGAGAAAACATAATATTCCTTTTCATATCGCCGGTGGGTTGGCTGCAAAGATTTATGGCTCAGAAAGAGATTTGGCAGATATTGATTTAGACATACCGGAAGAAAAATTTGAGTTAATTATTCCAGAAGTTAAAAACTATATTAAATATGGTCCCAAACAATATAAAGATGACACTTGGGATTTATATCTGATTACACTTCTGTACGAAGGGCAAGATATTGACATTTCTGGAGCATACAAAGCCAAACTTTACAATAAGGATACCAAACGATGGGAATCGGCCAAAACAGATTTTAGCAAAGACGAGATTAAAAAGATTTTTGGTTTAAAAGTGCCGGTTATGCATCTTCAAGAGTTGATGTCTTACAAGTCAAAAATCCAAAGAGATGTGGACCTAGAAGATCTTAAAGCTATTGCAAAACCTAGCTAATCTTCCCCAAAAATCCTAAAATTGGCCGTAGATTGTGCCTTCAGTATTTTTACTATACATTCCTTATAAAACCATTCTCTGCCATCTGTGCTTTCTCTGATTGGGTTAATTTCTGATAATCCTCAATACTTTCTGGATAGGTTATGGGGGCAACTTTTTCTTTAATTTCAGATATTGTTTTGGCCCCAAGACCACTTGATCGCAAAGGAATATTATATTTCAAAAAAAATCTTAATCCAGCTACAGATAGAGGCATTTCATTATGAGGGCGATAAGATCTTAATAAAGGATTAATAGCTCGACGAGACAGTCCAAGCTCTTCCAAATCATGTTCATATTTTAATTTAGAATCATTTTCTTGTAAAAACTGTTTTGCTGCATCCCAACTTTTATCTTTAGCTGTAGGAGGTTTAGGGGTAATAAGATCATCTTGCTTGTGTTGGTGAGATGGTACCTGATGCTGGTGAGCTGAAACTTGAGTTAGATTGTGAGCATGAGGATGAATATGAGAACGAGCAAAATCTGCTAACTCTATCAAAGCTCTCAATCCAACAGTTGCTCCACCTATCATTGCCGTATAAGAAATAAATTTACCAACAATATATATTGCAAATTCTGGATTATCTTTAGGTTGTGCAATTAATTCAGTTAATGCAACTCCTGCTCCTCCTATGGAAAATGAGATTAAGCCTCCATTTGCCCAGCCCACTGCGTTTTGCAATTTCTTTGTTTGCGTTTCTTTTTCTGCCATAGGGAAAGATTATATCTAATTACGAATAGGCGTGCAACAAAACCTACTGTTTTCAGCTTCTGCTATAATTGCCTCATGAGAGACCGGATAAATTCAATAATTGAAGAGGTCCAAACTTTAATTAAGGTTTGTTATCCGAATTTTAATTTTAAAATTTCTTATCTGACAATATTTTCTCAGTCGGATACAGATTTTCAAAGCTTGAGATCGACAATGCAGGAAATGGGCCAAGAATCCCACGCAAACAATGGCTATAAATATAAATTAAATTCTCCTATTAAATATTTCGACGAACAAATAGATCTTTTAAGGATTAGGAAACCTGACATTCATCGAAAAGAAATAGGTTGTGCTGATTTAATTTATGAGAAGGCAGACTACAATGAATTAAGAGCTATCGCGCTAGAAAAAGGTTTTGATATTGTCGTTCGTAAAGATTATGAAATGATTGAATTATCAGATTTAAAAATTAATGTATATGCTTATCTGGTAAATAGTGGTAAAATTAAATTGATATGACTAAGAATCCGATTGTCAATGCTCTCTGTGCATCTGCGTATATTATTTTAATTGTTTTCATAATGGATTATGTGATGCGGGCAATTCCTCACCCAAAAACCATTATGATTCCTATTACAATATTATCGCTTTTTACACTTTCTGCAGCTGTCATGGGATATCTTTTTGTCTATCAACCAGTCCAGCTTTATTTGGATGGTAAAAAGAAAAATGCGGTAAATCTATTTTTACAAACGGTTGGAGTTTTTGCAGTAATTACAACAATTATTCTTTTCCTACTTTTTTCAGGCATTTTTGGAAAATAATTATAATGACTGCTATAATTGTCTATCTAAAAAGTTTTTTGCATGGTGGGAATTTTTGGTGAATACGATTTGACAAGAAGTAGTATAATAGAGGCATAAAATTATGCCAGGACCAGAGAGAATAATACACATTCCCAGAGGACAAACAGCGCGTCTAGTCTTAGAAGGAAAATCGCAAGGAGAAGGCTCAGTTTTTATTGATGTCAAAAATAACCCTTCATCCACTACCCCCTATTCTGTAGAAAAGAAATCACTGGACCCTCGTGAAGAAGAAAGAGAACAACTAAAAGCTATATTTCCTCATGTTCTTTTCCCTTATGCTGCCGCAGATTTAAATAGCCTAAGTTATAAAGCAATTACGGGCGGAGAAGAAATAGGAAGCCAAATGACTTTTGATGAAGCACAAGCTAATATGAATAAATGGATTGAGAACGCAAGAAAAGCAGGATTTTCAGATAAAGACGTGGGTGAATTATCAGATAGTCTGTTAAGAGAGTTTCAATTTAATCCTAACTTAATAAAAGGAATTGGGACAAGGGTTAAAAATTTGGTTAAGGAAATTTGGGAGATTAAAAAGCAAAAAACTAAATAATTTTTCTTTCAAAAATAATTAATTAGTAATTATGTGGAGCCTTGATTGATCAAGAAATGCCTGAAATTTGAGGCTTGTTTTCATTTGAACTTGATAAATTTTACTTCCACTATCAAGCGTTATTGGTTTTGATACTAGGAGCTGAGGTGTTCCTCCTGCCAGCGAAACATCTGAGAGCCACACCGGATGGTTGTCCGTAGCATTGTAGAGACGCACATAAGCAACTTCATTTCCGGTTGGAATTCTGACAGTTGCTTCAAAAGTAACTGTTTTTATGCTTCCATAATTTTCAGGATCAAGAGTTGCTCTGAGACCTGGAATATCCTGCCAATCCTCTGATGCATTGGATCCTGTTCCAAATGGAACAAAAAACTCTTTTACTGAAAAAGAAGATGCCGGAACTTGAGTTGGAGGAACAGAAGTTGGTGCTAATGTTGGCGTTGCCAAGACTTTAACAGCAAGCTTAACAGAACTTGTCGCTTCTTTAATTTCCTCAAGACAGCTTACCGGACAAGCATTCGAAACAATAGGTATTGGAACTGTTTTTTGTATAATTTCAGTTTTTTGACCTCTAAAAAGCAGTATGTCTAAAAAAAGAAGATTTAGTAAAACCAGGAATGCAAAAGTTCTAAAGATTATTTTAGGGGATAAGAATTTGCCTCCTTCTTCCATATATTAACTGTAGTTGAAATTTAAAAACTAGTCAATAAACCACAATTAATCTCCGAGGTAATCGCGGAGCTTATTTCCACGGGATGGATGGCGGAGTTTTCTCAGAGCTTTTGCTTCAATTTGCCGAATGCGCTCTCGAGTAACAGCAAACATACGTCCGACTTCTTCAAGTGTTTTTGGTTTTCCGTCTTTAAGACCAAAACGCTCTTCCAAAACTCTTCTTTCCCTATCTGACAATGTCAAAAGCACTCCTTCAACTTGTTCTTTTAAAAGCTCTCTTGATGCGGAATCAAAAAGAGTAGGCGCAGCAGCATCATGAATAAAATCCCCAAGCCTACTATCGTCTTCATCTCCAACTGGCGTTTCCAGACTTGCCGGTTCCTGAGAAATTTTAATAATTTCCAAAGCTTTATCCGGTTCGATCCCTAAAACTTTTGCAACTTCTTCAGGGGTTGGCTCACGACCCAATTCTTGCATGAGTTTTCTGGAAGTTCGTAAAAATCTATTTATATTTTCAACCATGTGAACAGGAATCCTGATTGTTCTTGCCTGATCGGCAATTGCACGAGTTATAGATTGCCTGATCCACCAAGTGGCATAAGTTGAAAATTTAAAGCCTCTTCTCCAATCGTATTTCTCAACAGCTCTGATTAATCCTTGATTGCCTTCTTGAATTAAATCCAAAAGCGTAAGTCCTCGTCCTACATATTTTTTCGCAATTGACACTACCAAACGAAGATTAGATGTGGTAAGTGTTTTTTTTGCTGTTTTGTCTCCTTTTTCAACTTTTTTGGCCAATGTTATTTCCTGATCAAATTTAAGAAGAGGGATTCTGCCTATTTCTTTAAGATACATTCTTACAGGATCGGAAACCGTACCTTCAGTCAATACAGTCAAAGCCTCAAGCTCTTTCTCAAGAGCTTCCATTGGCTTGCTATCTCCATCCTGATCTTTTACAACAGATTCAAAAACATCAATATCAGCATCCAAAAGTCTGTCATACAGATTGTCAAGCTCCAAAAGATGCTCTTCTGGACGCGGGAAAATAGATAAAATCTCATCCTGAGTAATATAGCCTCTTTTTTTGGCAGATGTTACGATGTCGGAAAGTATGTCGGGCGCCTTATCTTTTCTTTTCATAGTTTCTCTGAAGCTCTATTTTACCACACTTTAGGATTTACTCAAAAGACCAATAGTTAGAGCTAGTTCTTTTTCTAAATCTTCTATTTTTTTGAGATCATCATCTTTTTCACCAATCCTCAGATTAAAAGAAATTTCTTTTATTTTATTTTTCAAAAATAATGCTCTTAATTCAGTTGCAACTTTCTCTCCCTCATTAATGTATTTATCATTATCCTCAAACTTTGGTAAAGGAAATAAGTATGAAGTGTCAAATGAAGCTGCCAACTCTTTGGGCAGAATTTTTAAAAATTCCTGACTACTAAATTTTCCATTTGATTGGAACTTAGAAAGGCTTTCTGCTATTTTCCTGTACGATACTCCTTCAAATTCATAATCCTTAAGAATTGCAAGAGATTTTTCCAAAATTAATTTAGGATTTTCATGCTGAACAATTAAAGACATCAAATAATCTTCAAGCACTTCTATTCTTGACCTTTTATCTTTTTTGCCAACAACAACATTGTCTTTTACAACTTCTTTCTTCTCTATTTTTTCAACTTCCCTCGCCAAAGCTTCCAAAGATACATCAAGATCAAGACTTAATTTTTTTAGATAATGCTCTTTTACTATTTCATTTGAGATCCTCGTAAAAATAGGTAACAATTCCTCGCTTATTTTTCTTTTCCCGTAAACTCTGTCTTTTTCAAATTCCGAAAATGTTTTTGAAAAAATATAATCATAAATAGGGATGTCTTTTTTTATTGCTTTTTTAAAAGCGATTGGATCGGCCTTAATTGCCTCATCAGCATCTTTGGCATTTTCGAAAACACATGTTGTAATATTTATTCCTTTTTTTTCAAGAACTGGCAGACTTCTTTTTGCAGCCTCGTATCCTGCATCATCCATGTCAAAACACAAACAAATATTATTTGTGAATCGGGCAATAAGCGCCACTTGATTTTCAGTCAAAGCTGTTCCTTTCACAGCAACAACATTTGTAATCCCCTGACTAAAACAGGAAATAACATCCAACTCTCCCTCAACAATAATTGCCTTATCCAATTTTTTTATCTCATCTTTTGCAGTGTTGAGTCCAAAAAACATATTGCCCTTGTGATAGACAAGAGTCTCTCGTGTGTTAATATATTTTCCGCCGCTGTATGGCTCGTCAATTGCCCGTCCTGAAAATCCGACAACATTATCTCTGTGGTCAAAAAGAGGAAACATAACTCTATTTCTGAAAAAATCAAGCACGCCTGCTTGTCCTGAGCTTGTCGAAGGACCCCTATAAAACGCAAGACCTGCTTCTATTAAATCTTCTTTCTTATATTTTTTCTTGTTGATTAAATAGTTAGATAGATCAACGCCGTCTTTTGGAGAAAAACCAATCATAAAAGTTTCTATGATTTTTGGATCCATTTTGCGCTTGTCGGTTAAGTAGGCGAGTGCTTTTTTTCCGGCCTGATGCTTTGTCAAAACATAATGATAGAAATCCAATGCGGCCTTATTTAATTTATAAATTATTTCCTTTTTTGAAGATATTCCTGTTTGGAAATTTGACTCACGAAGCGGCACTCCTGTTCTTTTGGCCAAAATTCTTAAGGCTTCAACAAATTCCAAATTCTCATATTCCATTAAAAAAGTGTATACATCTCCTCCTTTTCCGCATCCTCCAAAACAGTGCCAGATTTGGCGTTCCGGAGAAACAACAAAAGATGGGGTTTTTTCGTTGTGGAACGGACAGTTAGCTTTAAAATTCCGCCCCATTTTTTTAAGAGGAACGTATTCTGAGATAAAAGAAACTATATCTACTCTTTCCCGTATTTGCGCAACCTCATCCATCCCGTTAGAAAACCCTCCTTTCGAAGTTAATTTGCTGAATGCATATTGCCTTTTCTAATATGTATTTTCTAACGGGATCCATAGCCTCCATATTCTATCACTTTTGGGGTATACCTACCCTTATGTCGCAAGCGATAATGAGTTTAGAAGATACTCATAGGGAGAACTAAAGATTTCAGGACGTGAAAATCTGCAGTAAAATTCCAACATATATTCCGGGAACTTTTTAACAG